>Ga0209172_10000026_pt1 | contig 425395 bp, 401 predicted proteins | sample LarsenN4metaG_FD_184113 | JGI IMG/M metagenome (GOLD analysis project Ga0209172, IMG submission 184113) | Hot spring sediment bacterial and archeal communities from British Columbia, Canada, to study Microbial Dark Matter (Phase II) - Larsen... ... | reverse complement strand
GCACCGCCGCCGCGTACTCCCGTCGCCCTTGTTCGGTCACGGCGCCTCCTTTCCGGGGTCCCGTTCGGTAACACCGGTTTTGAGGCACCGACCTCCGTTTCGGTAACGATTCTTTTGAGGGCGATCGTGCTGTTGACGGCGCCGTGCCGCCCGGTGTATCAGCGGGTGTCCTCCGCAGAGCGACGGGAGCGGCCCGCCGCCATGGCGGGCGCAGCGAACCGGGGTCGGCGCCCGCGCGCGGCGGGCCGGGGACAGCGCATGGAACCGTCCGTGAGGATGCAGATCGAGGAGTGGCAGGGCTCCATCGCCGCGTCGATCGAGCAGCACGTCACGCCCTACCTGGTGAAGCTGCGCGGGATCGACTACGTGCTGTTCCCCGAGACCTTCAACCCGAATTACGCGAAGGCCTCGCTGCTGCTCCTGGACAACCTCGGCGTCCGCCCGGGCGACACGGTGCTCGATCCGTTCACGGGGTCGGGGGCCGACGCGATCTTCGCGGTCCTGCAGGGCGCGGCCCGGGCCGTCGCCATCGACAAGTTCACGATGCCCGTGCTGTGCGCCCGCTACAACGCGTACCGGCTGGGCATCGACGACCGCGTCGACGTCCGCCAGGGCGACCTCTTCGACGCGCTGCGGCCCGGCGAGCGGTTCGACCTGATCGTGGCCAACCCGCCGTTCCGGCCGGCCGACCCGCACTCCAGCGTCGAGGCCATGATGCGCGATCCGGCCCATGCCACGCTCCGGCGGTTCTTCGCCGAGATCGGCGACCACCTGAACCCCGGCGGCCGCATGCGGATCGTCTTCTCCAACGCCGGCAACGTCGGCCAGTTCCACCAGCTCGTCGAGGCCCACGGCTTCACGGCCACCGCCATCGCGCGGGCCCGCTACGCCTCGGACGTCGTCATGGAGGTGTACGAGGTGACCCCCGTGCCGGCGGCGGTGTCCAGGGCCGGCGCCGATCTCCTGCAGGCCCGGGGCTGAAATGCCTGCGCGCGTCCCAGGGGCGCGTCACGGCTCCGCCGGGGCGCGCCGCACGTGCGGGGGGCCCGGGGGCCATGTCGGGGCCCCCAGGCCCGAGGCCGGCTGAGCGCCGCCGCGCGCGATCCCGGCGGCTCCGCCCTCGCGATGGCGCCCATCACCATCCGCCTCGGCGGCTACCAGCCGCCGGCGTCGATCCACACCCGGGCCGCGCGGCGCTTCGCCGAGCGCCTGGGGGAGCGGCTCGGCGACCGCATCCGGTTCGAGCAGGTCGTCAGCGTGCTCGACCTCGGCCGCCCCTCGGGGGACCTGCCCCTGATGGTCGAGTCCGGCGAGCTGTCGCTCTGCTACATGTCCACGGTCCTCTTCACGGGCCGCGTGCCCGAGCTCGCGGTGCTGGAGCTGCCCTTCGTCGTCCGCGACCGTGCCGCGGCGTGGGCGGCCCTCGACGGCGCGCTGGGGGCGCGGCTCGTCGACCGGCTGCACGCGGTGACCCCGTTCCGCGTGCTCGGCCTCTGGGACAACGGCTTCCGCCACCTCACGAACCGGGTCCGGCCCATCCGCCGTCCCGCCGACTGCCGCGGGCTCACGATCCGCACCCAGCCCAGCGCGCTGCACGGCGAGGTCTTCCGCGCCCTGGGCTTCACGCCGCGGGCCATCGACATCGAGGAGTTCGTGCGGCAGGTGGCCGGCGGGGACGTCGACGCCCACGACAACCCCCTCACGAGCATCCACGTCTTCGGCGTGCACCGCCATCACCGCCACATCACGCTCACCGGCCACTTCTTCGGAGCGAGCCTGCTCCTCTGCAACGCCGACCACTACCGAGCCTGGCCGGCCGAGGTGCGCGCCGCCGTCGACGAGGCCGCCGCGGAGGCCACGGCGCTGCAACGGCAGCTGGCCGCGGCCGAGGACGACGCCGTGCTGGCCCGGCTCGACCCGCGAGAGAACGAGGTCGTGCGGCTCACCGCCGACGAGCGCGCCGCCTTCGTCACGGCCGTGCAGCCGGTGGTGGCGACGTACCGCCGGCGGCTGGACCCGGCGCTGTTCAGCCAGCTCGAAGCGGTGTAACGTTCGCGCCAGACCATCACCGCCGCCGGGGGAGCGCCATGATCGACCGCGACACGATCCGTCATCTGTGGACGCACAAGACCCAGGACCATGCCTGGCTCCCTGACGAGGAGCTGCTCGTCGAGCGGGCCGAGGGCGTGTGGGTGTGGACCCAGACCGGCAAGCGGTTGCTCGACGGCTTCGCCGGGCTCGCCGTCGTCAACGTCGGCCACGGCCGGCGGGAGATCGCCGAGGCCATCGCCGAGCAGACGGTCCGGCTGGCCTACTACCCGACGACGCGGCAGTTCTCCAATCGCCCTGCCGCCGAGCTGGCCGCCCGGCTGGCCGCGCTGGCGCCCGGCGACCTGACCTACAGCCTGTTCGCGGTGAGCGGCTCCGAGGCCAACGAGCGGTCGATGCAGATCGCCCGCCACTACTGGCTGGCGCGGGGCCGGCCGGCCAAGCACAAGGTCATCGCGCTGCACGGCGGCTATCACGGCGCCACCGCCGGCACGTTCGCCGTCTGCGGCCTGCCGCACATGGTCGCCGCCTACGCGCCGCTGCAGGTGCCGGGCTTCGCCAAGGTGACGCCGCCCTATCCGTTCCGCGACCGCGGCGCCGGCACCGACGCCGAGCTGGTGGCGCGCCGCGCCGCCGAGCTGCGGGAGGCCATCGTCGCCGAGGGGCCGGACACGGTGTCCGCGGTCATCCTGGAGCCGGTGCTCTCCTCCGGCGGCGTCGTGGTGCCGCCCCTCGGCTGGCTGCGCGCCGTCCGGGCGGTCTGCGACGAGCTCGAGGTGCTGATGATCGCCGACGAGGTCATCACCGGCTTCGGCCGCACCGGCCGGTGGTTCGCCGTGGAGCACGAGGACGTCGTGCCGGACCTCATGTCGGTGGCCAAGGGCATCACCTCGGGCTACGTGCCCCTGTCGGCGAGCATCGCCTCGCGGCGCCTGGCCGACGCCTTTCCCGACGACGCCCGGCAGGAGAACGTGCACCCCAACACGTACGCCGCGCACCCGGTGGCCTGCGCCGCCGCGCTCGCGAATCTGCACATCATGGAGCAGGAGCGGCTCGTGGAGAACGCGGCGGCCATGGGCGAGCGCCTGCTGGACGGCCTGCGCGCCGCCGTGGGCAAGCGGGCCATCGTGGGCGAGGTGCGCGGCCGCGGCCTGCTCGCCGCCGTGGAGATGGTCGCCCCGGACGGCTCCGGCCGCCCGCTCGACGCCGGCCGCGTCGCGACGCTCGACCGGAAGGCGTGGGAGCGGGGCGCCATCGTGTACGCGCGGGGCAGCGCGCTGCGTCTGGCGCCGCCGCTGTCGATCACGCCGGGCGAGGTCGACATGCTCGTCGGCATCGTCGCCGACAGCATCGAGGAGCTGGAGCGCGAGCTCGTGGCCTGAGCGCCGCGGTCGCTGCCGGGGCGGACGGCCGCCACGCCGCCGTGGCCCGCCTCACCGGCGGCGGAAGCGCTTGAGCCCGACGTCGAGGGCCACCAGCCAGGCCGCCGCCCCGATCACCAGCCAGACGAGCGGAACCACCAGCTCGGGCGTGAGCGCGGGCCGCTGGAGGAGCGGCCACACCCCCCGGACGCCCAGGAGCAGGCCGCCCATCCACACGAGCATCATGAGCGCCCAGACGGTAGCTCGCAGTCTGTCCAATAAACTGCCGCGCCTCCGGTGCGAGGTTCGAGCGCCGGCTTCGCCGGCGCACTCCGATCCTGGGGGAGGTCTCGCAGGGGGCCGTCGAGGCCCCCTCCGACGTGCTAGCAGAGCATCTTCCAGTTCTTGCAGAGTTCCTTGGGCAGCACGGTGAGCATCCAGTAGCCGACGCCGCCGAAGCCCGTGACCACGGTGATCCACAGCAGCACGGTGTTGAGGCGGCTCACCTGGAAGCCCTCGGGCAGCCGCCGGTTGTTGATGAGCATGATCTGCCAGGCGCCGATCGACCGGTAGACCAGGGCCGAGATGGCCACGCCGATCCACAGGATGAAGGGCTGCGCGACCGTGATCAGATAGAACCCCGCCAGCACCACGGCCGTCACGACCACGAAGTAGTAGAAGCGGTAGGGCCGGCGGGCCCGGCCGGTGACGGCGATGGCGTCGCACGTGGTCCGCCCGATGAACGTGTCGTAGAACGGGAACTGCGCGTCGTAGAGCGTGACCATGATGAACAGCAGCATGAGCCAGCCGGCCATGGGGCCCATCACGCCCTGGGCGATCGTGGCCATCTGCAGCGGCACCTGGACGCCGGTGGGGATCTGCCCGGTCCGGAGGAAGTCCTCGTGCAGGTACGCGAGGCCCGCGACCGAGTACAGGTAGGTCATGATCACGCCGCCGATGACCGCCCACCACAGGATGAGGCTGTAGCCGCCGACCTTCACCCACTGCTGCATCTTGGCGACCTCGCCGCCGTCGCCGTGGTCCCAGCGCAGCTCCTGCGCGGTGATGACCTCCGGCGGGCGGAGCACGCCGGTGACCTGCCCGGCGTACTTGCCCATGCCGAACCCGGCCCCGATCACCCAGAACGACACCCACATGAGACTGCCGCCCGGCTGGTTGAAGAGCGCCAGCGCGTCGGTCGGCGGCAGCGCCGCCGGATAGCCCTCGGCGAGGAACGACACGCCGAGGTAGCCGAGCAGCACCCGCCAGTAGTGCTCGGGCCGGGCGGCGATGGCCGTGATCAGCAGCACGAGCACGATGTTGGCGAACATGATCACGGTGAAGAACCTCGAGAGGAACGTGTAGGTCCGGTTCGAGAGGTAGAAGACGACCAGCACGGCGGCGAGCGCCACCACCGCCCACAGGTAGTGGGGCGGCCCGAAGGGCAGGGGATTGTCGATGCCGGTGAAGCGGTGCGCGGCGATGACGGCGCCGCCCATCCACGCCGGCCACGCGAAGGTGAGGATGGTCACCACCGTCCAGAACCAGGGCCAGAAGCCCCGCGGGCCGAGGTCGTTGGTGGCGGCGAAGAACGAGCGGCCGGTGCAGATGCTGTACTTGATGCACTCGTAGACGAGCGCCGTCTCGAGGACCACCGACACGGTCATCAGCCAGTGCATGTGCAGGGTGCCGCGGGCGGCCACGTTGGGCAGCAGGTAGGCCTCGCCGCCGCCGATGGAGATGCCGAAGTTGATGGCCTGGGGCCCGAGCGCGGCGAGCAGGCCGGCCAGCGTCAGCGGGAAGGGATTGGGAACGCGGTGGACCGTCCGCGTGTCCGCGAGGCGGTCGGCGACCACGGTAGCGGCCATAGAACCTCCTCGGTGAGAGGTCCGAGCCTGGAGTGGGCGCGCGGGAGCGTGGCCGCGGGCGGGGGCCCGCGCGAGGCGTGCGGCGCGGAGGACTGTCCTCGAACCCGATCCAGGGGCATGCCGGGATTCCCCCCGAAGGGCCGGACGGTCAGCGCGGTCGTCGGGCGCGATGATGAGCGGGGGCCCCGGCGTTGTCAAGGCGCCCGGCCGTGGTACGCTGCGCGGGCGCGGCGGCGGCCCGGCGGACGGGCGGGGCCCGACGGATCCGGCGGGCGCGCCGGTGGCCAGCGGCCGCGATGACCGCGGGAGGACGGCACATGACGGACGGCGTGGTGTTCGTGGGGTGCGGGCTGGCGGGCGGGGCGCCGACGGCGACGGAGGCGCGCCGGCGGCACGTGATGGTCGGCGGCCGGCGGGTGACGACCGTGGACGTGCACGCGCACTGCGCGGTGCCCGAGGCGATGGCGCTGCTGGGACGCACGCTCGACACCCCGGCGCTGCTCATGGCGAACGTCTCGGACCGGCTGCGGGCGATTGACGAGCAGGGCATCGACGTCGAGGCCCTCAGCATCAACCCGTACTGGTACGCGGCCGACCGCGACGTGGCGCGCGCGCTCGTCCGGATCCAGAACGAGAAGCTCGCCGAGGCCTGCGCGGCGAACCCCGACCGCTTCGTCGCCTTCGCGTCGGTGGCCCTGCAGGATCCCGACCTGGCCGCCGAGCAGCTGGAGGAGGGCATGAAGACCTACGGCCTGCGCGGGGCGGCCATCGGCGGCAGCGTCAACGGCCAGGAGCTGGCCGACCCGAAGTTCCACCCGTTCTGGGCCCGGGCCGAGCGCCTCGGCGCGCTGATCTTCATCCATCCCCAGGTGACGGGCGCCCCGACGGAGCTGGGGCACCGGCTGCGGGGCAGCGGCGGCCTGGAGAACGTGATCGGCAATCCGCTCGAGACCACCATCGCGCTCTCGCACCTGATCTTCGAGGGCACGCTCGACCGCTTCCCCGGGCTCAAGATCTGCGCCGCCCACGGGGGCGGCTACCTGCCGTCGTACGGGGCGCGGTCGGACGCCGTCGGCACGACCTTCCCGGGCCGCATCACCGTCCGGCTCGCCAAGAAGCCGACCGAGTACCTGCGGCAGCTCTACTACGACTCGCTCGTCTTCACGCCCGAGGCGCTGCGGCACCTGGTGGCGGAGACGGGCTCGAGCCAGATCGTCATGGGCACCGACTACCCGTTTCCGTGGACGAAGACGTCGGTCGACCACATCCTCGGCACGCCGGGCCTGAGCGACGCCGAGCGCGCCGCCATGCTGGGCGAGACCGCGGCCGCCCTGCTCGGCATCAAGCTCTAGAACGGATCCATGAGGCGCGGCTGACCCGAGTCGTGCACGAGCGCCGCCGCGCCTCGACGCGCCGAGTGAGCGGGACCGCGACGCCCGATTTCCTCTACGGGACCGCCTGGAAGGAGGAGCGCACCCAGGCGCTGACGGAGCTGGCGCTGCGCGCCGGCTTCCGCGGCATCGACACCGCGAACCAGCGCCGGCACTACGTCGAGGCCGCCGTGGGCCAGGCGCTGGCCGCCGCGTACCGCGCCGGCGTGGTGACGCGGGGCGACGTGTTCCTGCAAACCAAGTTCACCTACCTGGGCGGCCAGGACCACCGGCTGCCCTACGATCCCCGCGCGGACCTCGCCACCCAGGTGGCCCAGTCGATGGCGAGCTCGCTCGAGCACCTGGGCACCGACCACGTCGACAGCTACGTGCTGCACGGCCCGGCCTCGGGCCGGGGCTGGACCGACGCCGACGCCGAGACGTGGGCGGCCATGGCCCGCGAGCGCGACGCCGGCCGCGCGCGACGGCTCGGCGTCAGCAACGTCGCCCCCTGGCACCTCGAGCAGCTGGCGGCCAGCGGCGCCGAGCTGCCGGCCTTCGTGCAGAACCGCTGCTTCGCCCGGCTGGGGTGGGACCGCGACGTGCGCGCCTTCTGCGCCGCGCACGGCATCGTCTACCAGGGCTTCTCGCTGCTGACGGCGAACCCGGAGGTGCTGCGCCATCGCCTGGTGGCCGGCATCGCCGCGCGCCAGCGGGCCACGCCGGCCCAGGTCGTGTTCCGGTTCGCGCTGGCCGTCGGGATGCTGCCGCTCACCGGCACCACCAGCGAGGAGCACATGAGGCAGGACCTGGCCAGCCGCGACCTCGCCCTCGCCGCCGACGAGGTGCGCGCCATCGAGTCGCTGGCCGGCTGACGCCGGCGCCGGAAGGCCGGCATCGCCTCGCGGGCGAGGCGCGTGACTGATCGATCTCGACCCGCTCCGCGAAGCGCTCCGGTCGCCCCCTAGTAGTAGACGGCCCGGCCGGCGCCGCCGGTGGCCACGACCAGCTCGCCGCTGACGGCCCACGCCCGGTCGGAGGCGAGGAACGCCGCCACGTAGGCGACCTCGCTGGCGTCCACCATCCGGCCGATGGCGTTGCCCCGCGGCGAGTCGGGGGCGTAGTCGCGGCGCTCGACCTCCTCGACGGGCACGCCGAGCTCGGCGGCGCGCGCGGCCAGCAGGCGTGGCGTGCGCTCGGTGCGCGTGACGCCGGGATGGATGCAGTTCACGGTGATGCCGAAGCGGCCGAGCTGCACGGCCAGCGTCTTGGTGAGGTGCACCAGGGAGGTGTTGCGGGCGCCGCCGCTGAGGTTGCCGGCGTTGCGCGCGTTGGTGCCGCTGATGTTGATGATGCGCCCCCAGCCCCGCGCCTTCATGTACGGGATCGCGGCGCGGGCGCAGCGGAGGGCCCCCACGTACTTCACGTTGAAGTCGTGCAGCAGGTCCTCGTCGACGACGCTCTCGATGGGCCCCGTCGCCGTGGCCGAGCCGCCGGGCGGCGAGCCGCTGTTCACCAGGATGTCCAGTCCGCCCATCTGGGCGACGGCCTGGGCCACCATGCCGTCGACCTGCTCGCGGCTGGTGACGTCGGCGGCCAGCGGCAGGATGCGCCGTCCCGTCTCGGCGGCCAGCTCCTGCGCGGCCGCCTCCAGCCGGTCCTTCGTGCGCGCCACGATGGCGACGTCGACGCCTTCGCGCGCCAGCTCCCGCGCGATCGCCTTGCCGATGCCCAGGCTACCGCCGGTGACGATGGCCCGCTTGTCTCGGAGCCCCAGGTCCATGGCCGACCTCCCGGTCTGTCGTGTGCGACGGGTGCCGTCGCGGGCGAGATTCTATCCCGATTTGCGAGGGCGATCGCGGCGCGGGCGGAGCCACCGCCACGCCCTGGACCGCAGCACGCCGGTCGGCGCCGGCTCCGATCGCACGGCCGGGGAGATGGCCATGCGCTCCTGGCGGCCCCTCACACCGCCGGCGACAGGACGTCCGGGCGCTCCTTGATGGACACGCGCCAGTGGATGCGGTCCTCCTCGGGCGGGTAGTCGCCGGCGGCCCTGTGGTAGGAGCAGCGGTTGTCCCAGATCACCACGTCGCCCGGGCGCCAGCGGTGGCGGTACTCCGTGCCGGGCACGATCATCCGCTCGGTCAGCTCCTCGATCAGCGCGTCGTTCTCGGCGGGCTCCAGCCCCTCGATGCTCACGATCTTGCCGGGGTCGAAGTAGAGGCCCTTGCGGCCGGTCTCCGGGTGGACGCGGACGATGGGATGGAACACCGGCGTCCACTCGCGATCCTCGGGATCGAGCAACGCGGTCGCCTTGCGGCGGCCACCATAGGTGAAGGCCCCGCGCCGGCCGTCCAGGCGCTCCTTCAGGCGGGCCGGCAGCGCGTCGTACGCCGCGTACATGCTGGCGAAGAGCGTGTCGCCGCCCCGGCTGGGGACGGCGAGGGCGTAGAGCTGCGTGGCCTTGAAGGGCTCCTGGTCGTAGGCGCCGTCGGTGTGCCAGTCCTCGGCGCCGCGGCGATAGATGGCCATGTCGAGCGTGCCGTCCGCGCGGAACTTGTCGACGCCCAGCACGGTGATCTCCGGGTGCTCGGGATGGCGCGTGGACTTCGAGGGATGCGGGTGGATCACGCCGAAGCGCCGGCTGTAACGCAGGAACTCGTCGATCTCGAGCGCCTGGTCGCGGACGACGAGGACGTTGTGATCGAGCCAGGCGCGGTAGATCGCGGCGAAGCCGCCGTCGTCCAGGCGCTTGACGTCGACGCCGACGATCTCGGCGCCGATCTGCGGTCCGAGGCGGCGAACCTCGATCATGGTGGCGGCCTCCTCCGGGGATCCGGACCCGAGTCTAGCACCGGCGCGGCGCCCGCCGTCTACGCCGACGGGCCGGCCACCGTGGCCGGCGCCCGCCACATGCTGGCCCGCCAGCGGACGCCGATCAGCAGCGTGAAGAGCAGCCCGACCGCGGCGCAGGCGGTGACCGTCGGCGCCCAGCCGATGCGCTCGATGAGCAGGCCCGCGGCGATCAGGCCCACGGGCAGGCCGTACACGGCGAGCATCCGGACGCCCATCACGCGGCCCTTGAAGCCCTCGCCGGCGGCGGCCAGGAGCGTGGAGGCCATCGAGATCATGGCCACGTTCTGCACGAAGCCGGCCACCAGCAGCGCGGCGAAGCCGGCGGCGAATCCGGGCAGGTGCCCGAACGCCAGGAGCGCGGCGTACCACGCCACGCTGTGCACGAGCGTGGCCCGCTCGGGGTGACGCGGGCCGCCGGTCAGGACCATGGTGACGGAGGCCAGCAGGCCGCCGAGCGCGAAGGCCGCCACGAGCCACCCCAGCCCGGCCGCGTCGACGCGGTAGACGTGGCGGGCGACGTAGGGCAGCAGGCCGCTCGTGACCGGATAGGCGGTCAGGTTGATCAGGAAGGCGAGCAGGATCATGGCGAGCAGCGCCGGCGTCCGGGCCACGCGGGCCAGGCCGTCGGCGACATCGCGCCAGCCCGAGGGCCGCGCCACGGCGGCGGTCGACGCCGGGCCCGGCGTGGCCGACGGGTCGGGCACCGGCCGCCGGCGCGCCACGCCGAACGTGAGGCCGAGGGCGGCGGCGTAGAACGCGGTGACGACCACGTACGTGGGGCCGACGCCGAGCACCGAGGCCAGACCGGCGCCGGCCAGCGCCCCGGCCACCCGCGCGGAGTCGCTGGTGGCGCGGGACAGGCCGAGGGCGCCCATCGTGGCCTCGGCAGGAATGGTCTCGCCGATGAGCGTGTTGCGCAGGACCAGGTCGTTCGGCCGCACCAGGCCCGCCAGCGTGGCGATGGCCAGGACCCAGGCCGGCGTGAGCCAGCCGGCGAGCCCCAGCAGCATCAGGAAGGCGGCGAAGGCCGCGTAGGCCGAGCGCATCGCACACAGCACGAAGCGGCCGCCCAGACGGTCGCCCGCCAGCCCGTACACCGGCGCGGCCAGCGTGCCGAGGAACTGCAGCGACCCGAACGCGGTGAGGAGGAGCACGGACTCGGTGTGGACCAGGACGTACCAGCCGAGCACCAGCGTCTCCATCTCGAACGCCCACGACGTCAGCAGGTCGGCGGACCACTGGTAGCGGAAGGAGCGGACGCGGAAGGCGGCGAGGATCAACGGACGCCGGAACGGGCGGGCGTCAGGCCGAGAAGATGCGCTCGCTGACGATGTAGCGCTTGTTGTGGGTGTAGGGCCGCACCTCCGGCTTCCAGCGCCCGACGTCGGAGGCCTCGTTCCACGCCCGCGACATCGGCAGGTCGGCCCGCTCCACCTCGTAGGCGCAGAGATACCGCGGCTCGCCGGGCGTGGCCGTCCGGTAGCGCACGGCGTTCACCGCGCCGGGCAGGGCGAGCAGCAGCGGCAGGTGCTCGCGGTCGTAGAGCTCGTTGAAGAGCGCCTCGCGGTGCGGCTCGACGTCCATCATCACCCAGAACACGTACGGCGTCTTGCCGGTGAGGGCCTCGGCGCCGCCGACCCACTCGTAGAGGGCGAGGTGACGGTTCATCGTGTGCGGCCGCACCACGGTCGGCCACCGGCCGGCCTCGCCGGCCGCCTTCCAGGCCGGGCTCGCCACCACGCCGGGCGCGTCGAGCTCGTAGGCCGCGAGGTAGCGCGGGTCCGTCGGCGAGGGCTGCCGGTAGCGGCTGGCCCGGCGGACGCCGGGCACCGCGCGCAGGTTGGGGACGTGCTCGCGGTCGTAGACCTCGTTGAACGTGGCCTCGTGATCGTGCGCCACGTCCATGCGGACCAGGTAGAGCGCGTGGGCGGCCATGCGCTCAGCGGTACGAGCCGGGGGACTCCATCACGCGGGCGCCGGCGCGCTTCGAGGGCCCGATGAACTCCACCATGTTGCCGTCGGGGTCCTTGACGAAGACCTGCCGCAGCCCGGTGGGGCCGGAGATGACGTCGCGGCACGGCAGGCCCAGCGCCTCGATCCGCGCGGCGGTGGCGTCGCAGTCGTCGGTCCACAGGGCGAAGTGCGGGTAGCGCGCCTCGATCGTCTCGCGCTCGACGGCGGGCCGGACCAGCCGGTCGTTCAGGATGATGTGCAGCTGCAGGTCGCCGCCCAGGCTGTACCAGATGCCGGGGAAGTCGAAGGCCGGCCGCGGGATCTCCTCGAGCCCCAGCGTGTGCGAGTAGAACTCCCGGGCCTTGGCGACGTCGGTGACGGTGACGCTCACGTGCGTGAACTGCTTGAACAGGCTCATGCGTCCTCCTCCGCGCCCGTCGGCGCCCCGCACTGTATCACGCCCATGGGGTCAGATCCCGGCGCCGAATCCCCCGGCGGTGCGCACCACGCCGGCCTCGCCCATGTGGCCGGCCGGGTGGAGCAGGGCGATGCCGGTCAGCACGGCGCGCCGCGGCCGGCCGGTGAAGGCCTTGACCAGCATGTCGGCCCGGACGCCGAAGGCGCCGTCGGCGGCCAGGCGCTCGATCACGTCGGCCGCCGTCACGCCCTCCCAGTCCTGCGGCCCGAAGGCCGCGACGATCTCGCGGGTGCGGCGGCCGACCGCGTCGCGGTACTCGCGCAGCGCCCCGACGTCGATCCGGCGGCTGAGCTCGCTCACCTCGGCGCTCGTCATGCCGGTGCCGAAATCCCGGCGCGCGATCCCGAGCCGCTTCATCCACGCGTCGTCGTGGACCTGCGGCCGGCCGGCCAGCACCGGGTTGACGAAGACGTCCTCGACGCGGGCGATGTGCCACAGCAGCCACGCCAGCGAGTTGAGGTCCTCGCGCGGGCGGACCCGCATCTGGTCGTCGGTGAGGCCGGCGAACGTGCGCTCGGCCGCGGACATCTTGTTGCCGCCGACGGCGGCCGAGTGCACGGCGGCGTGCTGCTCGAGGAAGAGGTCGCGAGCGTCCATGTCGTCCTCCCGGGCGGTGGCCCGAGCGGACTGTCGCGCCGCCGCGGCAGGCTGTCAAGCGCCGGGCGGCCCGCCGCCGGCGCCGTTTGTCCGTCCGCGCGCCTTGCACTATGATGCGTCCACTCCTCGCCGATCGGAGATCGACACCCATGGCCGAGAACGCCGCGCTGCCCCTGGCTCGCTTCTCCGTCCTCGACCTCACGCGCGCCCGGGCCGGCCCCACCTGCGTGCGCCAGCTCGTCGACTGGGGGGCCCGCGCCATCAAGGTCGAGATGCCCGGCGGGCGCTCCGGCGACGGCATGGGCGGCAACCGCCACGGCTTCGACTTCCAGAACCTGCACCGGGGCAAGCAGGCCATCACGCTGAACCTCCGCCACCCCGAGGGCGTCGAGATCCTCAAGCGGCTGGTGCGCGACGCCGACGTCCTGGTCGAGAACTACCGGCCGGACGTCAAGCGCCGCCTGGGCATCGACTGGGAAAGCCTGCAGCCGCTGAACCCGCGCCTGGTCTACGGCAGCATCTCCGGCTTCGGCCAGAGCGGCCCGTATCGCGACCGCCCCGGCGTCGACCAGATCGCGCAGGGCATGGGCGGGCTCATGTCGATCACGGGCCTGCCCGGGCAGGGGCCGGTGCGCGTGGGCATCCCCATCGCCGACCTCTGCTCGGGGATCCTGCTCGCGCAGGGCATCCTGGTCGCGCTGCTCGAGCGCGAGGTCACCGGGCAGGGCAAGTGGGTGCACACCTCGCTGCTCGAGGCGATGCTGTCCATGCTCGACTTCCAGGCGGCGCGCTGGCTCATGAGCGGCGAGGTGCCGCCGCAGGCCGGCAACAACCACCCGACGGGCATCCCCACCGGCGTGTTCGAGACCCGGGACGGGCACATCAACATCGCCGCCGCCGGCGACGAGATCTACGAGCGGTTCTGCCGCGCCATCGAGCGGCCGGACCTGCGCACCGACCCGCGGTTCGCCACGCCCAAGGCGCGCTCGGCCAACCGCGACGCGCTCATGGAGGTCCTCATGCCGGTCACCCGGCAGAGGCCGAGCGCGGAGTGGGTCCGCATCCTGAACGAGGCCGGCGTGCCGTGCGGCCCGATCTACCGCGTCGACGAGGCCTTCGCCGACCCGCAGGTGCGCCACCTGCAGATGGCCCAGTCCGTCCACTCGCCGGCGCTGGGCGACATCACGATCCTGGGCCACCCCGTCTCGCACGGCGAGCGGCGGCTGCCCATCCGCCGCCCGGCGCCCGAGCTCGGCCAGGACAACGAGGAGATCCTCACGGGGCTCGGCTACACCAAGGACCAGATCGCCGACCTGGCCCATCGGGGAGTCATCTGACCATGGACTTCGGGCTCTTCTTCCTCATGCAGCGGGACGACCGGTGGAGCGAGCAGGCCGTCTACGATTCCGACCTCGAGCAGATGCTGGCCGCCGAGGCGCTCGGCTACCACTCGGTGTGGATCGCCGAGCACCACTTCAACGACTACGGCCTCTGCCCGGCGCCCTCGGTGCTGGCCTCGTTCGTCGCCGCCCGCACCTCCACGCTCAGGCTCGGCATGGGCGTGAGCCTGCTGCCGCTGCACCATCCCGTCGACCTGGCCGAGCAGCTGGCCGTGCTCGACGTGGTGAGCGGGGGCCGCCTCGACGTGGGCCTCGGCCGCGGCGGCACGCTGCAGGATTACCAGACGTTCCAGTCCGACCGCGCCGACGCCCGGGCTCGGGTCGAGGAGGGCATCGCGCTGATGCGGCGGGCCTGGAGCGGGGCGCCGTTCGACTTCCGGGGCCGCTTCCACGCCGCCGAGCGCCTGCACGTCAAGCCCCGCCCGGTGCAGCGGCCGCACCCGCCCCTGTTCGTCGCCGCCAACAGCGAGGACAGCGTGCTCTCGGCGGCGCGGCTCGGGCTGCCGACGCTGTCGTCCTTCTTCGTGCCGGTCGACGAGCTGCAGCGCCGGCAGCGGGCGTATCGCGAGGCCGCGCTCGAGGCCGGCCGCACCGAGGCGGAGGTCGAGGGCCTGGAGCGCCAGGCGTGGGGCATGCGGGTCGTGCACGTGGCGCCCACGCGCGAGGAGGCGCTGCGGGCCACCGAGGCGCCGTTCATGGGCTACCAGCGCAAGATGGCCGTCCTCCGCTCCGACGCCGCCGGCGGCTCGGTGCCGAACTCGTTCGACCGCTCGATGCTGCGGCTGCGCCCCTTCGCGGAGTACCTCGCCGCCGGCTGGACGCTGATCGGCACGCCCGACGACGTGCGCGACGGCCTGCGGCAGTACGTCGAGGCCACCGGCCTGCGCCGCGTCATGCTGCTCATGGCGCTGCCGGGCCTGCCGACCGAGCTGGCCCTGCGCTCGATGCGCCTGTTCGCCGACCAGGTGGCCCCGGCCATGGCGCCGGTGGCGCTGGCCGACGACTGAGACGTCCCGAAAGGAGCGAGGCGTCGTGAACGCGTTCGAGGTCGCGCCGCCGCCGGATGGCGACCGGCTGCCGGCGCCGGCGGCGGGGGGATCATGAAGCTCGGGCTGCACCTGGGCTATGCCGGCGCGGAGATGCGGCTGCCGGTCGAGAAGGTCCAGCTCGCCGAGCGTCTCGGCTTCGATTCCGTGTGGACGGCGGAGGCCTACGGCTCGGACGCGATCACGCCGCTGGCCTACCTGGCCGCGGTGACGACGCGCATCCGTCTCGGCACCGGGATCATGCAGCTGGCCGCCCGCGCCCCGGCGGCGGCGGCGATGGCGGCGGGCACGCTCGACGCGCTCGCCGGCGGGGGCCGGGTCATCGCCGGGCTCGGCGTCTCCGGCCCGCAGATCGTCGAGGGCTGGTACGGGCAGCCGTGGGGCCGGCCCTACTGGCGGCTGCGCGACTACGTGGCCATCATGCGCAAGGTGTTCGAGCGCAAGGAGCCGGTGAGCCACGCCGGACGGGAGATCTCGCTGCCGTACACCGGCCCCGGCGCGCTCGGCATCGGCAAGCCGCTGATGCCCATCCTGCACATGAACCCGCGGCTGCCGATCTGGCTCGGCACCGGCACCGAGGCCAACGTGAAGCTCGCCGCGGAGATCGCCGACGGCTGGCTGCCGCTGGGCTTCGTGCCCCGGCTGATGCCGATGCTGCGCCCCTGGCTCGAGGAGGGCTTCCGCCGCGCCGGGGATGGCAAGGGCTTCGCCGACTTCGAGATCCAGGCGCGCGCCGAGGTCGTCATCACCGACGACGTGCGCGCGGCGCTCGCGCGCATGAAACCGCGCGTGGCCCTCTACGTGGGCGGCATGGGCCACCGCGACCGCAACTTCCACAAGGACATGATGGTCCGCCGCGGGTTCGCCGAGGCCGCCGAGCGCATCCAGGAGCTGTACCTGGCGCGGCGCACGGACGAGGCGGTCGCGGCCGTTCCCGACGAGTTCTGCGACGAGATGTCGCTGGTGGGCCCGCCCGCCCGCATCCGCGAGCGCTCCCGGGCGTGGGTGGACTGCGGCATCACGGGGCTGACCATCGTGACCGACCAGCCGGAGGCCATGGAGCTGATGGCGAGCCTGGGGAGCCGCTGATGGGCATCGAGATCCGCCAGATCCATCCGGTGTTCGTGGGCGAGGTGTCCGGGGTCGACGTCACGCGGCCGCTCGCGCCCGACGAGGTGGCGGCCATCGAGGCCGGCATGGACCGTCACGCCGTGCTCGTGTTCCGCGACCAGCAGGTCACCGACGAGCAGCAGATGGCCTTCACCCTGAACTTCGGGCGCATCGAGGACGCGCGCGGCGGCAACATCACGAAGCCCGAGGACCGCCGGCTGCGGGTGGGCATGAACGACGTCTCCAACCTGGGCCGCGACGGCCGGCCGCTCGATCCGACGTCGCGGGTGCACTGGTTCAACCTCGGCAACCTGCTGTGGCACTCGGACTCCTCGTTCCGCGCGATCCCGGCCAAGTACTCGATCCTGTCGGCCCGGGTGGTGAACCCGCGCGGGGGCAACACCGAGTTCGCCGACATGCGCGCGGCGTACGACGCCCTCGACCCCGAGACGAAGGCCGAGATCGAGGACCTGGTGTGCGAGCACTCGCTCATGTACTCGCGCGGCGCCCTCGGCATGCAGGACTTCACCGACGAGGAACGCGCCATGTTCCGGCCGGTGCGCCAGCGCCTGGTGCGCACGCACCCCGTGACCGGGCGCAAGTCGCTCTACCTGGCCTCGCACGCCGGCGCCATCGTGGGCATGCCGGTGCCGGAAGCGCGCATCCTGCTGCGCGACCTCACCGAGCACGCCACCCAGCCGCGCTTCGTCTACGCCCACGTCTGGCGGCCGTGGGACCTCGTCATGTGGGACAACCGCCAGGTGATGCACCGCGGCCGGCGCTACGACCAGCGCTACCCCCGCGACATGCGCCGCACGACCGTCGCCGGCGACGCCCCGACGGTGGCCCAGGTCTCGTAGCGGTGCCGTGAGGGCGGCGCGGCCAGATGAGAAGCCAAGCCGTCGCCGATCGGACCCCGCCCGTGATGCCAAGCAACGGAAGCGTTTGCTCGCTCCGCGGACACTGACCGAGACTCTTGGCTGCTACGGTGGTCCGAGACCACGTTTTGGGGACGAGCCCGCGATGTCTGATGCTTTTCACGCTTGACGCTTCCGCCGTGCGCGCCGGTCTCGGGTCGGCGCCGATGTGCAGGCGTGCTGGCAGGGGCGCGCAGACGCGCTCCCGACGACGACCGGTCCGGGCGCCCTGAGAAATCGAGGTCTCGCGCCGATCGTCGATCTCCAGGCGGCGTTGAACCCCGGGTGTAGATTCGCGGCACGCGGGAGCAGAACGCCACGCTGGCTGGCGCGCTTGATCGTGGGCGACGAGATCGCCGAGCTGGCGGCCCACCAGGACGCCGCCGGCGCTCGCGTTCTCGAACTGATCCGGGAATTCGACGCGCGCGAGGGCTGGGGCACCGGGTTCTCGTCCTGCGCCGCGTGGCTCTGCCGGCGCGTCGGCCTCGACCCCGGCGCGGCGGGCGAGCGCGACCGGGTCGTCGTGCACGTCGACGCCCGGCGCTCCCGGACCCCGAGCAGCCCGGACAATCGGTTCTCGAAGGCGGCGCCCGCGTTCCCGCTGAAACGTCGCGCCGTCTCGCGTGCGGCGCCGGCGGGGTGATCACCAGGAGTCGCGCTCGTCCGCGCAGGCGGGCAACATTCCCGGCGAGACGCGGCCAACGCTACGCCGTATCCTGCGGTGCCCCTGGCGAGAGAAGCGGGTTGCGCGCGGCCTGGAGCAGTGCCTCCGGCGTGTCGGGATCGATCGAGCAGGCGGGCGCGAGCAGCAGGCCGCGGCCGCCCATCTCGTCGACGGCGGCCCGCGCGCGGGCGGCGACGTCGGCGGCGGTCAGCGTGGCGAAGACGGGCTTGGCGGGGAGGCCGCCCATGACGGCGCGGTCCGTCCGGCGACGGCCTTCGCGGAGCGAGGGGTTGTCCCCGCCGTCCGCCCACGAGACGGCGTGGACGGGGTAGTCGGCGAACTCGTCGAACAGCACGCCGTTGCCGCACACGTGGAGGACGTTGAAGGGCGCTCCCGACACGGCCTCCAGCACGCGGAGGTCCCACGGGCGCTGGAACCGCCGGCATTCCGGCGCCGACAGCAGGCCGCGGCGGGCGACGTTGGTCGCGTAGAAGAGGCCGTCGGCGCCGGCCGCCACCGCGAGGCGCGCGTAGCCCGCCAGCGTGCCGGTCAGGGCGTCGAGGCCGGCGTCGAGCGCCGCCGGCTCCTCGCGGGCGATGGCGAGCGCCTGGTCGGCGCCGCCCTCCAGCAGGAACGGGACGACCATCATCGGCGAGAACACCGTCCAGATGATCGGGGTGTCGGGCCCGACCGCGGCCCGGATCCGACGCAGCGCTTCGAGCTGTTCGCCGAGCGCGCCGGCCGCCGGGTCGGCCGGCTTCAGGCGGCGCAGATCGGTCGCGGTCCGGCACGGCGCGTGCGTGCGCGTGTAGGGCAGCGCGCGCTCGCCTGAGGCCCGGTACCGGAAGCCCCACGCCTCGGCGAAGCACTGGGCGCGCGACTGCGGCTTGAGGAAGTCCCAGCCGAACTCCCGCGCGAGCCGGAGCGACTCGGCGACGAACGTGTCGACCGCGTTCTCCGTGGCGAAGTCGTGCATCCAGAACGAGAGCGGCACCCGGTCCACCGGCTCGCCGCGCAGCGCGGCCATCACACGTTCCCGTGGGGTCATCGCCTACTTCTCCCGCCAACCTCCACCTCGACCACGTCGCCGTCCTTCATGTTCTCGGTCGGGCCGTCGGTGCGCCCATGCACAGGACGTCGCCGGGGTGGAGCGTCGGGCACTGGCTCATGCGGCTGATGCCGAGGGTCGCGTCCTTGACGGCGGAGGTGAACATCTCCTTTCCGTGAGCGCTCCCCGTCGGCGCCCGGCGCGGTCGCGCCGCCGGTCCGTGAGCGACCCCCCGGCGCCCGGCGCGGCTCGCCGTCACTGCGCGAGGAACCCGCCGTCGACGGCGAGGACGTGGCCGGTGACCAGCGACGAGGCCCGCGAGGCCAGGAAGAGCACGGCGCCCACGACCTCCTCGGGCTCGCCCAGGCGGCCCATCGGCGTCATGTCCTCGATGCGCCGGACCAGGTCGGGGTTCTCGGTGATGTTGCGGGTGAGCGGCGTGCGCAGCCACGTCGGCGCGATGGCGTTCACCCGGATGCCCCGGCGCGCCCACTCCACGGCCAGCGCGCGCGTCATGTTGACGACGGCGCCCTTCGTGGCCTGGTAGGAGAGGTTGGGGTAGAGGCCGCCGCCCGAGAAGCCCATGATGGAGGCGGTGTTCACGATCCGCCCGCCGCGTCCCGAGGCCAGCATGTGCCGCGCCGCCTCGCGCGCGCACAGGAACACGCCGGTCATGTTGACGGCGACGACCCTGTCCCAGTCCGCCAGCGTCAGCTCGGCGGTGGGCCGGCGGATGGCGATGCCGGCGTTGTTGAAGAGGACGTCCACGCGGCCGTGTCGGGCCACCACCGCGGCGAAGGCCTCGCGGACCTGGGCGTCGTCGGCGACGTCCACCTTGTAGGCGTCCTCGCCGGCTGCCGCGAGGTCGAACGTCGCCACGCGGGCGCCCACGGCGGCGAAGGCCTCGGCCACGACGCGCCCGATGCCGCTGGCGCCGCCCGTGACGACGGCCACCTCGCCGTCCAGCCGGAACTCGGAGAGCGGGTCCGTCATGGCTGCGGATTATGCCCGCCGGCGCCGCCGCCCGCCAGACTAGCCGACGTGGGGGCCCCGACATGGCCCCCCACACCCCCCGACGTTCGGCACGCCCCGGCGCAGCCGTGGCGCGTTACCAGGACATGCACCTCGCCGCGACCTGACAGGTGCTGCGTCTTGACTGGTCCCCGGGGGCGGGCTAGCCTACGGCACCCTCAGAGCAGCGCAATCGACGTCCGAGTGGAGGCCCTGACATGAGGCATCCGCGGTTCGCGCTCGCCGCCATCCTCCTCCTGCTGGTCGCCGCCGCGGCCGCCGTCCCCATCGCCTCGCTGGCGGCCGGTAAGGCACGCGGCAAGATCGTCCTCGCCTGGCACGCGGGCTTCGCCTCGCGCTGGCTCGATCCCCAGGAGCACGACGGCACCGCCACCCCGGACAACTTCTTCACGGCCCTGCACGACGGCCTCATCAAGAACCAGGGCAAGCAGCTCTACGACCACCCGGCCCTGGCCGAGCGCTTCGTCGTCGCCCCCGACTCGAAGAGCGCAACCTTCACGCTGCGCAAGGGCCTCAAGTTCCACAACGGCGACCCCGTCACCGTGCAGGACGTCAAGTTCAGCTACGAGAACTACCGCGGCGCCAAGGCCGACGTCTTCAAGAAGAAGACCGAGCGCGTCGAGATCGTCGACGACCGCACGGTCCGCTTCGTCTTCAAGGAGCCCTTCCTCGACTTCCCCATCCTCTTCGGCACCGCCAACGTCGCGGCGCCGGGCTGGGTGGTGCCCGAGAAGTACTACAAGCAGGTGGGCCCGGACGCGTTCAAGCAGAAGCCCATCGGCGCCGGCCCCTTCAAGCTCGTGCGCCACGAGCCCGGCGTGAAGGTCGAGATGGAGGCCTTCGACGGCTACTACCGGCCCGTGCACGCCAGGGAGCTGGTGATGGTCGCCGTGCCGGAGGCGGCCACGCGCGTGGCCATGCTGGAGCGCGGCGAGGCCGACATCATCTACAACGTCCCCGGCGAGCTCATCGCGAAGGTGCAGAAGCTCCCCGGCGTCACGCTGGCGCCGGTGCTGTCGGGCTCGTGGTTCCTGGAGTTTCCCGGCTTCCAGGACCCCAAGAACCCCTTCCACGACAAGCGCGTGCGCGAGGCGGTGAGCCTGGCCCTCGACCGGCGGGCCATGAACCAGGCCGAGACGGGCGGCATGGGCAAGCCCACCGGCAACTGGATCAACGACGACGTCCAGTACGCCATCGAGTGGCCGGAGTTCCCGCGCAACGTGGAGAAGGCCAGGCAGCTGCTGAAGGAGGCCGGCTATCCCAACGGCTTCGACGTGGCCTGGGTCACCCCGCTGCCGGCCTACTACTCGCGCGGCGAGCGCATCATCGCCCAGCTGCGCGAGGTCGGCATCCGTGGCCGGCTGCAGACCATGGAGCGCGGCATCTTCTTCCAGCGGCTCAAGGGCGGGCTGAAGGAGTTCCCGGGCGTGCAGATGATCCTGCACGGCGTGCGCATCGCCGGCTCCTGGGCGTACTGGTACGAGGCCTACTTCAAGTGCGGCGGCTTCAACTCGCGCGACCGCATCTGCGTGAAGGACCTCGACGGCAAGTTCGACCAGTACGAGCGCTCGACCAACCCGGCCGAGCGCAAGCAGCTCGCCGAGGAGATCCAGCGCGGCATCCTCGAGAACCACTACCTGGTGCCGGTGTTCCGCCACGCCTTCGTCAACGCCATCGGGCCCAAGGTCGCCGCCCAGAAGTGGCAGGACGTCTTCCCGACCATCACCACCGGCTACGCCTACCCCTGGGAGGACATCAAGGTGAAGGAGTAGCGGGCGGGCCGGCATGCTGGCCTTCGTCGCCCGGCGCGTCGTCTACAGCCTGGTGACGCTCTTCATCCTGAGCGCCACCATCTTTCTCGTCGTCCGGCTGACGGGCGACCCCGTCCTGCTCCTGGCCGAGGCCAGCGCGAGCCCGGAGGACCTGGAACGCATCCGGCGGCTGTGGGGGCTCGACCGCTCGTGGCCCGTGCAGTACGCGACGTTCATGCAGAACGCCTTCCGCGGGGAGCTCGGCCTCTCCTTCAACTACCGGCTGCCGGTGAGCGAGCTGTACTTCCAGCGGCTGCCCAACTCGCTGACGCTGGGCCTGGCCGCCACGCTCATCTCGCTGCTCGTCGGCGTGCCGGCCGGCATCGTGTCGGCGGTCAAGGTGAACACCTGGTGGGACAGCCTCGCCAAGGGCGTCGCCCTGCTCGGGCTGTCGATCCCGGGCTTCTGGCTGGGGCTGGTGCTGATCCTGGTGTTCTCGGTGTACCTGCGCTGGCTGCCGACGTCCGGGGCCGGCGACTGGCGGCACGTCATCATGCCGGCCGTGGCGCTCGGCTGGTACTTCGCGGCCTCGATGCTGCGGCTCACGCGCTCGAGCATGCTGGAGGTGCTCGGCAGCGAGTACATCAAGCTGGCGCGGCTCAAGGGTCTGCCCGACGTGGTGGTCATCGCCATGCACGCCTTCAAGAACGCGCTGATCCCGGTGTTCACGCTGGCCGGCGTCAACCTGGTGGTGATGGTGAACGCCGCCGTGATCGTCGAGGTCATCTTCGCCTGGCCGGGCATCGGCCGGCTGCTCTACGAGGGCATCTTCCAGCGCGACTTCCCGCTGGTGCAGGGGGTCGTCGTGATGGCGGGCTTCATGATCGTCGGCATCAACTTCGTGGTGGACGTGCTCTACGCGGTCATCGACCCGCGGATCCGGCTGACGAGGTAGCGGGATGGCCACCGTCGCCGGCGACAGGCCGTTCGTCCGGGCGCCGGCGGACGGCCGCGTGCGCGCCGCCGTCCGGGCCGCGCGCGAGGCGCCCGTGCTGGCGGTGGTCATCCTGGGCGGCCTGGTCGTCGTGGCGCTCCTCGCCGACGTCCTGGCGCCCCACGATCCGACGTTCCCGGTGCCGGGCGCCGGCGTGTTCGACCCGCCGATGTGGATGGAGGGCGGCCGCGCGGCCGCCCCCCTGGGCACGGATTTCCAGGGGCGCGACATCCTGAGCCGCCTGATCCACGGCGCGCGCGTGTCCCTGATCGTGGGGCTGATGGGCACGCTGGTGGCCGGCACGATCGGCACGCTCCTGGGGATCCTGTCCGGCTACGTCGGCGGCTGGGTGGACCAGCTGATCATGCGCGTGACCGACGCCTGGCTGGCGCTGCCGGCCATCGTGTTCGCCATCTTCCTGGCCGCCATGGTCGGCCCCAGCATGTGGAACATCGTCGGCATCCTGGGCGCCGTCTACTGGACGCGCTACGCGCGCGTCATCCGCGGCGAGGTGCTGAGCCTGCGCGAGCGCGACTTCGTCAAGCTCGCCGAGATCGCCGGCGCCAGCCGGCTGCGCGTCATCCGGCGCCACATCCTGCCCAACGTCCTCAACACGGCCACCGTGCTGGCGAGCCTCACCGTGGGCGTGGTCATCATCGCCGAGGCCTCGCTGAGCTTCCTCGGCGTCGGCGTGCCGCCGCCGCAGCCGGCCTGGGGGCTCATGCTCTCCGAGGCCCGGCCCACGCTGATGGCCGGCCAGTGGTGGCTCACCGTGTTCCCCGGGGCCTGCATCCTGCTCATCGTCCTCGCCACCCAGCTCTTCGGCGACTGGCTGCGGGTGCGGCTCGACCCCCAGGCCCGCAACCTGTGAGAGGGCGCGCGCGCGGCTGATGGCCCCCGTCCTCGAGGTCTCGGACCTCCAGACCCACTTCTCCACGTTCGGCGGCCGCCGCGTCGTCCGGGCGGTGGACGGCGTGTCCTTCACGCTGCAGGCCGGCGAGTCGCTGGGGCTCGTCGGGGAGTCGGGCTGCGGCAAGACCACCACGTGCCTGTCGATCGTGGGGCTGCTGCCGCGGGCCGGCCGCATCGTCGGCGGGCGCGTGCTCTTCGAGGGCGAGGACCTGGCGCGCATGAGCCAGCGGGAGCTGCGCCGCATCCGGGGCCGGCGCATCGCCGTGATCCTGCAGGACCCGATGGCGTCGCTGAACCCGCTCTTCACCATCTACCGGCAGGTCGCCGAGCCCGCGTACTTCCACCAGCGCCTGCGCGGCCGCACGCTGCGGCGGCGCGTGCAGGACCTCCTGCGGGCTGTCCGCATCCCGTCGCCGGAATGGCGGATGCGCGACTATCCGCACCAGATGAGCGGCGGCATGCGCCAGCGGATCGTCGGCGCCATCGCCCTGGCCGGCGGCCCGCGCCTGATCATCGCCGACGAGCCGACGACCAACCTGGACGTGACGATCCAGGCGCAGTACCTCGACCTCCTGAAGGACCTCCAGCGCGAGACCGGCGTGGCCCTGATCTTCGTCACCCACGACCTCGGCATCGTGGCGAAGATGTGCGACCGGGTGGCGGTGATGTACGCGGGCAAGATCGTGGAGCAGGCGCCGGTCCGGACGCTCTTCGACGCCCCCCGGCACCCGTACACGCGGGCGCTGCTGGCCTCGGTGCCGCGCCTGGGCAGCAAGCAGCCCCTGGCCTCGATCGACGGCCAGCCGCCGAACCTGGCGAGCCTGCCGCCGGGCTGCGCGTTCCACCCGCGCTGCCCGGAGGCGCTGGCGCGGTGCGCCAGCGAGGAGCCGGCCGACGTCGAGACGGGCGACGGCGGCGCGGCGCGGTGCTGGCTGCTGGAGGCGGCGGGCGCCGCCGGAGGGGGCCGTGGCCGACCCCATCCTTGAGGCGCGCGGGCTGACGAAGCACTTCCCCGTGCGCCAGGGGCTGCTCGGGCGCAGCCACGCGCCGGTCAAGGCCGTCGACGGCGTGGACTTCGCCATCCATCCGGGCGAGACGCTCGGCCTGATCGGCGAGTCCGGGTGCGGCAAGACGACGACGTCGCGGCTGATCCTGCTGCAGGAGCGGCCCACCGCGGGGACGATCACGTTCGAGGGCCGCGACGTCGCGGCGCTGGAGGGCGCCGGGCTCATGGCCTACCGGCGCGCGGTGCAGGCGGTGTTCCAGGACCCGTTCAGCTCGCTGAGCCCGCGCATGCGCGTGCAGGACATCGTCGCCGAGCCGCTGGAGATCCACACGAACGGGTCGCGCGCGGCCATCCGCGAGCGCGTGGCCGAGGTGCTGGCGCTCGTGGGGCTGGCGCCGGACGTCGCCCCGCTGTTCCCGCACGAGTTCAGCGGCGGCCAGCGCCAGCGCATCGCCATCGCGCGCGCGCTGTCCACCGACGCGCGGCTCGTGGTGCTGGACGAGCCGGTCTCGGCGCTCGACGTCTCGGTGCGGGCGCAGATCATCAACCAGCTCGAGCACCTGCAGCGCAGGCTGGGCGTTGCCTACCTGTTCATCGGCCACGACCTGGCCACGGTCGCCCACATCAGCCATCGCATCGCCGTGATGTACCTGGGCAAGATCGTGGAGACGGCGGACACGGAAGCGCTGGTGGACCGGCCGATGCACCCCTACACGAAGGCGCTCTTCGCCGCCGCGCTGCCCGCGCGCCCCGACGACCGCCCGCGCGAGCCGACCATCGCCGGCGAGGTGCCGAGCGCGCTCCACGTCCCGCGCGGCTGCCGCTTCCATCCCCGCTGCCCGCTGGCCATGCCGGTCTGTGCGGAAGTCGAGCCCACGCCCACGCCGCGCGACGGCGGCGGCACCGTCGCCTGCCACCTCTACTGACGAACGCCCTGTATTTCAGAGCCGGAACAGGCGGGACCATGAGACACGGTCGCGATCTGCACGACGTCATCTCGCAGCGGTAGACGATTCGATCGTTGCCGTGGACGACCTCACGGATCGAGTTGTCGCCAAGCGCAGGTACGACACGTCCGGAGCGAGAGTGGTCCCAAAGCCGTTCGAGGGCGGCGACGCGCCGTTCAACGCCAAGATCGCATAGCGAGCGGAGTCACGGGCGACATGGGCGCGTGTCGCCTCGACGTCCTGGATTACCGGAGGCGCCCCAGCGGGTTCGCGGTCACGCGGCGCCGAAGACGACGATCGGGACGGCTCTTCGACGCATCCGATCACCCCTGGACTGCTTCAGGCGCTCGATCTCGCGCATGATGGCAGCCGTGAAGTAGCGTTCGCCGCATCGCCCGCAGAACACAGACCGAATGTTCTCTATCACCAAGAGCCGGTCGCCGCGGCCGAAACTGCGAGTCACGTGGCGCGCCCGTGCCGTCTCAGCGCCGCAAACGTCACACCGCATCGGAGCATGCCGCCTCGCCATCGAGCGTCTCCCCTCTGACGACGTACTTGCGTTCCCGGGTCTGCGCATCGCGTTGTCGCTGGATGACTCAACGTCGAAGATGCTGATCTCGTCATCATCCAGCTCTTCGGCGGCATGGACCGGCACGACGTACGCCTGCCCTGCTACGCAGCGAGGCGCCGCAGGATATCAGGCCCTCGCGCGCACACGGCGATATCTGCTCAGAAATCGACCTGACGCGTAGCGGCCACGGGAGGTCGGGCGGGGGAAGGCACGAGCGGAGCAGAGCCCGGGATCTTCCGGCGTCGAAACGGGGCGCCGCCGGACGTTCGACGGGCCGGTGTGCAACCTCTTGCGCGGCGCGTTCGACGCATCCGGCCGGCTCGGAAACAGCATCGGCCTGGCACGGCGAATGCGTCCACGGGTCGTCGTGAACGACCCATGGAACCAGACGCCGGCACCGGGCGGGGAGCGCCTGCGTGTCGAGCGGGGAGGGATGCGCATGAAGTCGCGGATCGTCGCGTCGGCGGTACTCTCGATCTTCGTCGTCGGCATGCTCGGGGCCGGGTGCGAGAAGGGGCCGATACAGAAGGCGGGAGAGAGGATCGACGAGGCCACCGGTCAGGACAAGCTCATCGGCAGGGGGCCGGCGGAGAAGACCGGCCGGAAGATCGATAACACGGTGGACGACGTCAAGAAGTGACGCCCGGGGCGCCGAGCCCCGGGTCGCCCGGCGACGAGCGCGCGAGGTCGTGTAGAGTCGGTGCGCCATGCCCGATCCTCCCGCGTCCTCGCGCACCCCGGCGTCCTCGCGGACCGGCGCCTTCCGGCATCGGGACTTCCGCCTCTTCTGGGGCGGCCAGCTCGTCTCGCTCGTCGGGACGTGGATGCAGACGGTCGGGCAGGCCTGGCTGGTGCTGGAGCTGTCGGGCTCGCCGTTCCAGCTCGGCCTCGTGACCGGGCTGCAGTTCGCGCCCATCCTGCTCCTGTCGCCCGTCGGCGGCGCGCTGAGCGACCGCGTCGGCAAGCGCCGCCTCTTGCTCGCGACCCAGGCCACGATGATGGTGCAGGCGCTGGGCCTGGCCTTCCTGGTCCGGAGCGGCCACGTCCGGTACTGGCACGTGGCGGCGCTGGCGCTCGTGTACGGTCTGGCGCGCGCGATCGACATCCCCGCGCGTCAGGCCTTCGTGACCGACCTGGTGGGCAAGGCGGATCTGGCGAACGCGATCGCGCTGAACGCCGTGGTCTTCAACGGCGCGCGCATCGTGGGCCCGGGCGTCGCCGGGCTGCTGATCGCGCGCTTCGACGTGGCTGCCGCGTTCTTCCTGAACGGCGCGAGCTTCGTCGCCGTCCTGGCGGCACTCGGCGCGATGCGCACCGAGGGCCATCCCGACCCGGCCGGCCGGCTCGGCATCCGCCAGGGCCTCGCCGGTGCGGCCCGCTACGCGGCAGGCGCGCCGCCAGTGGCGTTCACGCTGGCGTTGCTCGTCGTGGTGAGCCTGCTCGCGACGAACTTCAACGTGGTGGTGCCGCTCCTCGCGCGCAACGTGCTCGGCGAGGGCCCGGAAGGATTCGGTCTCCTCATGTCGGCGCTGGGCGCAGGGGCCATCACCGGCGGGCTCGGCCTCGCCGTGCTGCGGCGCAGCGGCCCGCCGGTCTCGGTGCTGGCCTGGGCCGCCGCCATCCTTTGCGCCGGCGTCCTGGCGCTCGCCGTCGTCGGCCACGTTGCCGTCGCCGCGGCCCTCCTTGCGGCGCTCGGCGGCTGCCAGATCTTCTTCACGACCGGCTGCAACACGACGCTGCAGCTCGCCACGCCGGACGCCCTGCGCGGCCGCGTGATGGGCCTGTACGCGCTGGCGTGGGCTGGCATGACGCCGTTCGGCTCGCTCCTGGTCGGCACGCTCGCCGAGCACTTCGGCGTGCGCGCGGCGTGCGCCGTCGGCGGCGCCACGGGCCTCGTGGCCGTGGGCGGCCTTGCGCTGATCGCCCACCGCGGGGGTGCGTTGCGCCGTCCTCTGTAGGACGTGGGTGTATCGAACCGCCCCTCGGTACCCGACCGTCCGATATATTCGGCACTTCACGCGAAGATTTCGCCGCGGTAACATCCCAGTCGTATGAGCGATCACGCTCTGCTCGTCTGGATCGCCGTCGGAGGATTCACGATCCAGGTCGTCGGTCTGATCTTGCTGGGACGCATGCTACGGGAGTCCCAGCGCCTCACTCGCGCGGTCGCTGGCCTGGTGTATCAGGAAGGCGAGCGAACGCGGGCCGCCCTCGGCCGGCCCTGACGGCCCTCCCTCACAGCAGTCGAGTTCGCCGGGCCGGTTCCCCGTCCAGCATCCACGCTCCCTCCACGAGCGGCCGACGAGCGGCAGCCGGTGTGCCGTCGAGCGTCGCGCCGCGGCACCGTCGACCGAGTCCGGGCCGCCGCTGCGTGGCGCGCCCGCGGGCCGCCGACGACCGCGTACACTGAGTGACGAGGACACGGCGTGACGGATCAGGTCGCGACCGAGCCGCGTCTCGCCCACCGCGCGGTCGAGCTGGCCGAGACGCTGCTGCGCGAGGCGCGCGCCGGGCAGACGGCCGACGAGCGCGCGCAGGCGCGCAAGCTCGCCCGCATGATGGCCGACCCGCACGGCAAGGAGCTGACGATCGCGCTGGCCGACCAGGCCTTCCGGAGCCGGCGGCCGGAGCGCATCGCCGACCAGCTCGCCTACCTGCTGGAGAAGTACGGCGTGCCGCAGTACATGGACTGGTGGGAGCGCGTCGCGCTCCTCCTGGGCGGCGCCATGGCGCACTACCTGCCCAGCCTCGTCGTGCCGCCGCTGATGAGCCGGCTGCGCCACGAGACGCAGAACGTGATCCTCCCCGGCGAGGAGGAGGACCTGCGCCGCTACCTCGAGGAGCGGCGCCGCGCCGGCATGCGGCTGAACCTGAACCAGCTGGGGGAGGCGATCCTCGGCGAGGCGGAGGCCGCGCGCCGGCTCGAGGCCTACCTGGCGCTGCTGGCCCGCGACGACGTCGAGTACATCTCCGTGAAGGTGTCGTCCATCTTCAGCCAGATCGACCTCGTCGCCTTCCGGCCGACGGTGGCCCGCGTGGCCGAGCGGCTGCGCGCGCTCTACCGCGCCGCCGCCCGCCACCGCTACCGCCATCCGGACGGCCGCGTCACGTCGAAGTTCATCAACCTCGACATGGAGGAGTACCGCGACCTCGACCTCACGGTGACGGCCTTCCGCGAGGTGCTGGACGAGCCGGAGTTCCTGCCGCTGGCCGCCGGCATCGTGCTGCAGGCCTACGTGCCCGACTCGTACCGCGTGCAGCGCGACCTGACCGCGTGGGCGATCGCCCGGCGGCGGCGCGGCGGCGCGCCGATCAAGCTGCGCATCGTCAAGGGCGCGAACCTCGCCATGGAGCGCATCGAGGCGGCCGTGCACGGCTGGCCCCAGGCGCCCTACGAGACCAAGCGCGAGGTGGACGCCAACTACAAGCGCATGCTCGAGTACGGCTGCCGGCCGGAGCACGCCGAGGCCGTGCGCCTGGGCGTGGCCAGCCACAACCTCTTCGACGTCGCCTACGGCCTGGTGCTGCGCGAGGCGCACGGCGTCGAGCCGTGGGTGGAGTTCGAGATGCTCGAGGGCATGGCCAACCACCAGGCGCGGGCCGTGCGCGCCCGCGCCGGCGGCCTGCTCCTCTACGCCCCGGTGGTGCGCGCCGAGGACTTCCACAGCGCGATCGCCTACCTGGTCCGGCGCCTGGACGAGAACACGGCGCCGGAGAACTTCCTCCGGCACGTCTTCGACCTCGAGCCGGGCTCGCCCGACTGGATCGCCGAGCGCGATCGCTTCCTCGCCGCGTTCGAGCTGAAGGCGACGGTCTCGGACGCGCCCCGCCGCACCCAGGACCGGCGGGCCGAGGCGTGCGCCGAGCCGATCGCCCGCCGCCCGGACACCGCCTTCCGCAACGATCCCGGCACCGACTGGACCGTCGCCGCCAACCGCGCGTGGATCGCGGACGTCGTCGCTCGCTGGCGCGAGCGTCCGGCGGAGACGGTCCCGCTGCAGATCGGCGGCGACCTCTGTCGCGGGGCGCGCGAGGCCGAGGGCCGCGACCCCTCGCGTCCCGGGCGCCCGGCCTACCGCTACGCGCTGGCCGGCCTGACCGACGTCGACCGCGCGCTGGCCGTCGCGCGCGCGGCCCAGCCGGGGTGGGCCGCGCGCCCGGTCGCCGGCCGCGCGGCCGTCCTCGAGGCGTGCGCGGCGATGCTCGCCCGGCGGCGCGGGGACCTGATCGGCGCGATGATCACGGACGGCGCCAAGACGGTCGCCGAGGCCGACGCCGAGGTCTGCGAGGCGGTCGACTTCGCGCGCTACTACGCCCGCACGCTCGGCGAGGCCGCCGCCGGCCTCGGCGACTGTCGCATGGAGCCGCTCGGCGTGGTGGTCGTCACGCCGCCGTGGAACTTCCCGCTGTCGATTCCCGCCGGCGGCGTGCTGGCGGCGCTGGCCGCCGGCAACGCGGTCGTCCTCAAGCCGGCGCCGGAGGCCGTGCTCGTGGGCTGGTGGCTGGCCGGCTGTCTCCGGGACGCCGGCGTGCCGGGCGACGTGCTGCAGTTCCTGCCGTGCCCCGACGACGAGGTGGGCCGGAGCCTCGTGACCGACCCGCGCGTGGGAGGCGTCGTGCTCACGGGCTCGGTGGAGACCGCGCGCCTCTTCCTCGGCTGGCGGCCCGACCTGCCGCTCTTCGCCGAGACCAGCGGCAAGAACGCCATCGTGGTCACCGCGCTCGCCGACCGGGACCAGGCCGTGCGCGATCTCGTCCGCTCGGCCTTCGGCCACGGTGGCCAGAAGTGCTCGGCGGCGAGCCTGGCCATCTGCGAGGCCGAGGTGTACGACGACCCCGTCTTCCGCCGCCAGCTGCGTGACGCCGCCGCCAGCCTGGAGGTGGGCAGCGCGTGGGAGCCGACGAGCCGCCTGACGCCGCTGACCCAGCCGCCCGGCGCGGCGCTCCGGCGCGCGCTCACGGTGCTCGACGAGGGCGAGGAGTGGCTGCTCGAGCCCCGCGACGCCGCCGACAACCCGCTGCTGTGGACGCCGGGCATCAAGCTCGGCGTGCGGCCAGGCTCGTTCTTCCACCGCACCGAATGCTTCGGCCCCGTGCTGGGGCTGATGCGCGCCGACGACCTCGACCACGCCATCGCGCTGGCGAACGCGCAGCCCTTCGGCCTCACCAGCGGCATCCAGAGCCTCGACGATCGGGAGGTCGCGCGCTGGGTCGAGGCCATCGAGGCCGGCAACCTCTACGTCAACCGGCCGATCACCGGGGCGATCGTCGGCCGCCAGCCCTTCGGCGGCTGGAAGGCCTCGTCGGTCGGACCGGGCGCCAAGGCCGGCGGTCCCAACTACGTGCTGCAGTTCGGGCGCTGGCGGCAGGTCACGCTTCCCGCCACCCGCGACGTCGCCCTGCCGGAGGCGCTGGCGGCGCTGCTCGAGCGCTGCCTGGCCGCCCTGCCGGATCCGGACGCGCGCGCCGTCGTGCGCGCCAGCGCCGCAGACTACGCCGAGGCCTGGCGGCGCCACTTCGGGCGCGAGCACGACCCCGGCGCGATCCCGGGCGAGCGGAACGCCTTCCGCTACCGGCCCTGCCGGCGCGTGATCGCGCGGAGCACGACGGCGCGACCCGAGGCGGCCGCCGCGCTGTGCCAGGTGGCGCTGGCCGCCTGCGTGGCCGGTGTGCCGCTCACGGTGAGCCTCGCGCCGGACTCGGCCTCATGGGCGTGGCTGGCAGAATGCGCCGGCGTCACCTCGGCGGTGGAGGCCGAGGCCGGCTTCGTGGAACGCCTGGCGCATCCCGGCGACGCCGAGCGCGTCCGCGTGTGGGAGCCGATGTCCACGGCCGCGCGCGCCGCCGCCAACGCCACCGGCCTGGCCGTCGTCGATGCGCCCGTGCTCGCCACGGGCCGGCTCGAGCTGCGCTGGTACGTGCGCGAGCAGGTCGTCTCCCGCGTGCTGCACCGGTACGGGAGCCTCACGGAGCCGCCGGCCACCGAGTGAGTGGTGCCCGGCTGGGCGCCGGACGTGTTGTGCGCGCCCGGCCTGCGCGCGCAGTGCGAGCCGCCTGTTGCCCTGGTGGATCGGGGTCATGTCGCATGACGACCCGCCTGGCGTGTGCACGCCGAGCGATGGGACGTCTCCGCGGAAACGTGCACTCCCGTGTCCTGGACTGCACCCCTGGCGTGAGACAGCGGAACTCGAAACGACGGAAAGTCTCCGGGGGAGGGTCGATGCCCGGACGACGATTTCGGCTGTACAGCCGGGAATTCAAGGAGGCTACCGTTCGCCGGCCGGGGCGGCGATGCGGCGGCCGCCGCGCATGAGCGAGGCCGCCAGGGCCAGGGCCATGAGCGCCAGGCACGCGGCGTAGGTCGCGTTCATCGCGGCCACGAAGGGGCCGGGCGCCTCGGGCGTCGGGGTGGCGTCGGGGACGCCGGTGTGATGGCGGAACATCACGGTGAGCAGCGCGCCGCCCAGCGAGGTTCCCAGGAGCGAGCCCAGCCCGAACACCATCTGCACCAGGCCGGTGGCGAAGCCGCGGTACTCGCGCGGCACCGAGCCGATGATGGCCGTCTGGTTCGGAGTGTTGAAGAAGCCCTGGCCGATGCCCGTGCAGGCCAGCAGCAGGGCGGCCCATCCCCAGTGCGAGTCCACGCGCAGGAACATGCCGACCGCGAAGCCGGCCATGATCACGGCCAGGCCCAGGGTGGCGGGCGCCCGCGGACCGATGCGGTCGGTCAGCTGCCCGGAGAGCAGGGCCAGGCCGATGGTGAGCACGGGAGCGGAGAGGAAGAGCAGGCCCATGAACGACGCCGAGTGGTGCAGGACGTCCTGGATGTAGAAGGGCAGGACGAAGTTGAGCACGCTGCTGGTCACCGCGAACACGAGCAGGCTCAATACGCTGAACAGGAACATGCGGATCCCGAAGAGCGCCAGGTTCACGACGGGGTTCGCGGCGCGGCGCTCGTGGGCGAGGAAGACGGCCAGCGCGAGGACGAAGACGGCGCCCACGGCCAGCGTCCAGCCGGCGCCGAGGGTCTCGGCGCTGCGCCGGTCGACCAGCAGCGTCAGCGTCACCGTCAGCACGACCAGGAGCGCCGAGCCGGGCGCGTCCACCGACGGGGCCAGCCCCGTCGGCGCCGCCCGGCGACCGCGGGCCCGCAACGCGGTGAGGGCGGCGCCGGCGGCGCCGATGGGCACGAGCAGGAGGAAGATCCACCGCCAGCTGAGCAGGTCGATCACGAGTCCGCCCAGCGGCGGGCCGAGCAGGACGCCGCCGTGGAAGGACATCGTCATGAAGCCGTTGGCCCGCCCCTCGGCGCCCTCGGGCATCGCCTCCATGGCGAGCACGCGCGCGGCGGAGGCGATCATCGCCGCGCCGACGCCCTGCACGAGACGGAAGGCGATCAGCCAGCCGGCGCCGGGAGCCAGCCCGCAGAGCAGCGAGGCGAGCGCCATGACGACGAAGCCGCCGCCGTAGATCGCGTAGCGGCCGTGGACGTCGCCGAGCCGGCCGAAGACCACCGACAGGCCGATGCCGGCGATCTGGTAGGCGATGAGGGCCCACGCCACGGCGAGGATGTCGGCGTCGAGCGCGGCGGCGATGGTCGGCATCGAGACGATGAAGATCCGCGCGGCGACGCCGGAGACGAACTGCCCGGTCATGGCGTTGACGAGGAGGAGCGGGTCGGTGGGCCTGGCCATGCCGGGGACGGCGCCATTGTCGCACGGCGGCCGGCCCACGCCCGGGGCGCGGGATCTCGGCAGGGTCTTGACAGCCCGCCGGCCCGGCGGTACAGACCTTGGCGGTGGGGTGGTCTGGCGTGCGGATCCGGGGGGCGGCGGTGGTGCGCTGGTTCGCAGTGCCGCTCCTGCTCACGCTGCTCGCCGGATGCACGACGGTGCCCATCCTCGAACCCGCCCGCCTGCTGGCGCGCGCCGACCGGGAGGCCCGGGAAGGCGCCTGGGACAAGGCCGTCCGGTCCTACGATCAGTTCCTGGCGCTCTACCCCGACGACGGCGCGGCTCCCCGCGTGCTGGAGAGCCGCGACACGCTCGCGGCGATGCTGGCCGCCCGGGCCGAGCTCGCGCGGCGACGCGAGGAGGTCGACCGGCTGCGCGACGAGCTGGCCACGCTGACGGCCGAAGGCATGCGGCTGCGCGAGGGCGGCACCCGCCTGCGCGGCGAGGCCACCGTGCTGCGGGACGAGGTGAACCGCCTGCGCGAGGAGCGCATGCAGCTGCGCGCCGAGCGGACGCAGCTGCACGAGGAATTGACCCGCCGCGAGGAGGAGCTCACCCGCCGGGAGGACGACCTGGCGCGCGTGCGCCGCGAGCTGGCCGCGCGCCAGGCCGAGGCCGAGCGCCTGCGCGCCGACATCGAGCGCCTCAAGGAGATCGACCTCAGGCCCGACCGCAAGCGCTGAACGTCGCCCTGCCGCGACGTTCCCCCCCGTCGCCCCCCCCTCGAGCCACCTGCGCTCCGGTCAGGGGCCCGTGCGCGGCACGATGCGCTGGGACTCGATGACGGTGACGGGGGCGCCCTGCCAGGTGGTGATGCTCGTGGGTCCGCCCACGATCACCGTCCGGCAGGGGGCGCCGTTCGGCATGCCGCACGGCGCCGGCTGCACCTGCGCCCGCGTCTCCGCCTGAGCGTCGAACACGAAGATCGGGGCGCCCTGCCAGGCCCCGGCGGGCGGCCCGCCGACGATGCTCACGAGGCATGGCGCCTCCACGGTGCCGCAGAGCGGCGCGACCGTCACCACGGGCGGCTGCGTGGCGTCCGGGGGTGGCGTGGTCGCGGGCGGCTGGGCGGTGGCGGGCGGCTGCGCCGTCGCCACGGGGGCGTCGAGCAGCGGGCGCGCGAGCTGGCCGGCGAGGAGCACCGCGATGACGGTGAGCACGGTCTTGGTGTAGCGATCCACCATGGCCCATCTCCTGGAGCGCCGCGCCGGCGGAGGCGCCGGGCGGCCGGGGTTACGTCCACGATAGCCCCGCCGGCGATCTGGCGTATCCTGTGCGGCATGACCACCACGCCCGAGCCCTTCGAGTCCCTGCTGGCCCAGCGCGCGCGCATCGGCTGGGGCATGTCCGTGGCCACGCCGCGGCCCGCCATGCACGCGCTCTACGAGTTCGGCGGGGGCTATCCCGACCCCGCCTCGTTCCCCTACGACGGCATGGTCGAGGCCACGGCCCGGATGATGAAGGAGGAGGGCGCGGCGGCCATGACCTACGGCGAGCCGCAGGGCTACCGGGGCCTGCGCGAGCTGGTCTGCCGGAAGTACGAGATCTTCGAGCGCTTCACCGTGGAGCCCGACAACATCATCGTGGCCAACGGCTCGGGCCAGGCGCTGGCGCTGGCCTTCGGCGCCTTCGTCGATCCCGGCGACCCCGTCATCGCCGAGGCGCCGACCTTTTCCGGCTCGCTCAACACGCTGCGCCGGCACGGGCCCCGGATCCTCGACGTGCCGGTCGACGACGAGGGCATCGTCACCGACGCCGTCCGCGAGCGGCTGCAGGCGCTGCGCCGCCAGGGGCGCCGGTGCAAGCTCATCTACACCATCGTCAACTTCCAGAACCCGGCGGGGCCGAGCCAGTCGCTCCGGCGGCGCCGCGAGCTGATCGCGCTGGCCCACGAGTTCGACACGCTCATCCTCGAGGACGACGCCTACGGCGAGCTCCGGTTCGAGGGCGAGACGCTGCCGCCGCTCTACGCCCTGGACACGGGCGGGCGGGTCATCCGCGCCGGCACGCTCTCGAAGATCCTGGGCGCCGGCGTGCGGCTCGGCTGGCTGTGCGCGCCCCGGGCGATGATCCCGGCCTTTCAGGGCTTCCTCTTCGGCGGCGGCGTGAACCCCTTCATGTCGCGCGTGGCCACGTACTTCCTGCGCGACCACCTGGAGCGGCACGTGGCCCGGCTGATCGACGTCTACCGCGCCAAGCGCGACGCGATGCTCAAGGGCCTGGACGAGGTCCTGGCCGGCACCGACGCCGCCGTCAGCCGTCCCGAGGGCGGGTTCTTCCTGTGGATCCGGCTGCCCCGCGGCGTCGACCAGCGCCGGCTCGCCGCGCTCGCGGTGGAGGCGCGCGTGCAGTACACGCCGGGCCCCGTGTTCTACGCCAACGGCGGCGGCGAGGAGTTCATCCGCCTGGCGTTCAGCTACGAGCCGCCGGACAAGTGCTACGAGGGCGCCCGCCTCATGGCGCGCGCCATGCTGGCCGCGCGCTCGTGACGGCTCGATGAGCTGATCGGCGCGCAGGCGTCAGGCGGCCTTCTTCTTCGCCGCCCGACCCTTTGGCCGTCCTCCGGCGCGGACTCTTCGGGCTCGTGCCCGCCGTGCGCCGCGCGCGGCGGGTCGCCCGCTCGTGGGTGCGCGAGTCGAACGTCGTGCCGTCCGCACGGGCATTCGCGGATGCGCTCGCCCTTCCGTACCCGCACGGGCTCCTCGCAGCCGCGGCAGTGGAACGTCCCGGTCTCTCGGCGCGCTCTCCGGTGTGTGCCGGCACGGTGATCCTCCGTCTCGGAGACCCGGAGCACTCGGGCTGCCCGGCAGTGGCGCGGGTATCATGGCGCGGTGCCCCGATCCTCGTATCGCTGGATCGTCGTCGCGGTGTCCGCGGCCGCCAACAGCCTCGCCTGGTCCGTCCGGTCGACCTTCGCGCTCTTCTACGTCGCGCTCCTCGCCGAGTTCGGCTGGCAGCGGGGTGAGGCGGCGCTCGGATACTCGCTGAGCTGGCTGCTGCTCATCGTCTTTTCCCCGCTCGCCGGCTGGCTGCACGACCGCTTCGGCGCGCGCGTGGTCGTGGCGGCGGGCGGGCTCCTGCTCGGGTCGGGGATGGCGTTGACGGGCCGCGTGGATGCGTTGTGGCAGTACTACGCGGCCTTCGGGGTGCTGGGCGCAGCGGGGATCGGGCTCATCATGATGCCCGCCTTTGCCGTGACGAGCCGGTGGTTCGTCGCCGGGCGCGGGAAGGCGCTCGGCATCATCAGCGCCGGCGCCTCGGCGAGCGCGGTGATCTTCTATCCGGTCAACGCCTGGCTCATCGACGCGCTGGGCTGGCGCGACGCCATGGGCGCCTACGGGCTCATGATCCTGCTCGGCGTGGCGCCGGCCGCGATGCTTCTCCGGCCGGCGCCGGCAGGCGCCGGCGGCATCGCCGGCGGGCAGAAGCCCGTGGCCGCGCCGAACGGGACCCGCGTCCCGGGCGGCGCCACCGGCCGCGCGGCAGCCGCAGATGCGAGTCGAGTCACCGCCGGCGCGACATCCGAGGCAGCCCACGCGGGCGGCCGGGCCGTGCCGGACTGGACACTGCGCGCCGCGCTCGGCACCAGCCAGCTCTGGGCCGCCTTCGTCATGTGGGGCCTCGGGGTCATCGGCTACCAGATCATGACGACGCACCAGGTCGCCCACGCGCTCGACCGCGGTTTCGATGCGGCCACCGTGGCGTGGGTGTTCGGGCTCTCGGGGCTCTTCACCACGGTGGGCAACGTCGTGGGGGGCGCGCTCTCGGACCGCTGGGGGCGGGCCGCCGTGTTCGCCCTCGGCAGCGCGATCGGCGTGGTCGGCATCGTCTGCTTCGCCGGGCTCACGGGTCCCGGCGACATGCCGCGCCTGCTCGCATATTCGGCCGCGGGGTTCGGCTTCGGCATGCGGATCTCTTTGCTGAGCGCCATCCCGGCCGACGCGTTCCAGGGACGGAGCTTCGGGGCGATCCTGGGCGTCGTGAACGCCGGCGGCGGGCTGGGCGGCTTCGTCGGGCCCTTCCTCGGCGGCTACCTCTTCGATCTCACCGGCGACTACCGGCTGGCGTTCGCGGCGAGCGCCGCCGCCATCACGGGTTCCGCCGTCGCGGCCTGGCTCGCGGCGCGGCCACCGGCCGCCGCCCGCCCGGGCGCGCCGGCGCGCTGAGCCCCGCCCCCGGCCCCGCTTCCGGTCGAGCCGGGGGCGGCCGCGTCCTAGACGACGACCTCGCGGCGCACGCCGCGCAGGTCCACCTCGAACTCGAGGCCCTGGATCGGCGGCCGGCTCGGGAACCACCGCACGCCGTGGACCGCCGCGGCGCCCGCGCGCGGCAGGATCTCCTCCACGGCCAGGTCGTGGATGGGGTGCGCGCAGTAGACGTCGATGGTGGTGACGCCGCTCCACGCGGCGCCCAGCGCCTGCATCCGCTGCTGCATCACGTTCAGCACGAACCGGGCCTTGTCCCGCATGGCGTCCGGCGTCGTCTCGCCGTGGCGGACGATGCCCTGGGCGCCGTGCGCGCGGTCTCGCAGCTCGCCGGCGCCGGCCACCACGAACGTGGGAACCGGGGTCTCGCCGGGCACGGTGTAGGCGAAGGCGTAGAGCGCAGGCTCGCGCGGGGCCGCCGCCACCGGCGCCACGTTGGTGCGCGGCAGCGGGTTGTCGTCGCCGATCAGGAGCTTCCAGTCCTCGAGCAGGGCCCGGTAGCCCTCGTTGAAGGCGGCGAAGCCGTCGAACGAGAACGGCGCCGGGCTGCGCAGGGCGACGCCGCACAGCGCCGCGCGCGGGCGCCCGGCGGCGCGCAGGTGGCCGTCGATCACGCGGGTGAAGCCCTCGCGCCAGGGCACCGGCGCGCCGAGCGTGGCGTGCACGATCTCGTGGCCCGGCAGGGCCACGACGCCCGACGAGAAGGCCGGGATGCCGGGCAGGTACCGGTAGCCGCCGGTGGGACAGTCACGCAGCATCGGTCGTCTCCTGTGGGCGAGGCGGGAGGCCCCGGCTAGAGAGCGCGCACGGCGCGCAGGACGTCGTGGGGATCTGGACGCACCTGGTAGTTGCGGCTCACCGAGAACCAGCGCACGACGCCGTCGCGATCGAGCACGATCGTGGCCGGGCGCGGCACGTCCTGGCCGTCGGGGCCGCCGCCCGCGTGCACGAGACCGTACAGGCGCGCGACGGCGAGGTCGGGGTCGGCGACGAAGCGGTACGCCAGCCGCAGTCCCTCGGCCAGCGTCTGGCTCCGCTCGTTCGGGTCGGGGGAGACGGCGATGATCTCCACACCGGTCTTCTCGGCCTCCGACAGCTGGGCTCCAAGACCTTGGAGCTCGGCGACGCAGAACGGTCACCAGTACCCCCGGTAGAAGACCAGCACCACCGGCTTCTTGCCCCGGTACTCCGCCAGCGACACCGGCCGGCCGGCGGCGTCGCGCAGCGTGAAGTCGGGCGGCCGCTCGCCGACGCGCAGGGCCGTGGGCGCGTCCGGCACCCGGGCGACGACGAAGTTGAACCAGGCGCCGGCGGCGAGCAGGAAGCCGGAGAGGCCGAGGGCCAGCAGGGCCGGCCAGCGCCGGCGCCGCGCGCGGACGAGGGCCAGCACGGCCAGGGCCGTGGCCAGCGCGAAGGCGAGCACGTAGGCCTCCGGATGATTGCGCACGAGTGCGACGCGGAGCAGGCGCGCGTACGCGGCGACGGCGCCGACAGCGACGAGCACGCTCAGCACGGTGAGCCTTCCGGACGTCATGGACCCCGATTCTCGCACGGACCGCTCTCGTGTATCGTGCCGCCGTGATCGTGCACCTGGTCGACGGCACCTTCGAGCTCTTCCGGTACTTCCTCTCACCGGCGGCGGCCCTCGACCGGAGGGCCCCGGAAGGCCTCCGGGCCGTGCGCGGCGTCGTCGGATCGATCCTGGGAATGCTGGAAGCCGGCGTGACGCATGTCGGCGTGGCGACCGATCACGTCATCGAATCCTTCCGCAACGCGCTCTGGCCCGGCTACAAGACCGGTGAGGGTCTGGACCCGCTCCTGGCCGCTCAGTTCGCGCCGCTGGAGGACGCGCTGGCCGCGCTCGGCGTGGTGGTCTGGCCCATGGTCGAGTTCGAGGCCGACGACGCCCTGGCCGCGGCCGCCGCCATGGCCGCCGCCGACGCGCGGGTGGCGCAGGTCGTCATCTGCACGCCGGACAAGGACCTGGCGCAGTGCGTGCGGGGCGATCGCGTCGTCCAGCTCGACCGGCGCACGCGCGAGCGGCGCGACGAGGCCGCGGTGCGGGCGAAGTTCGGCGTCCCGCCGGCGTCGATTCCCGACTGGCTGGCGCTGGTGGGCGACAGCGCGGACGGTTACCCGGGCCTGCCCGGGTGGGGCGCCCGGTCGGCGGCGACCGTGCTCGCCCGCTACGAGCGGCTCGAGAACATCCCCAAGCTCGCCGCGGAGTGGGGGGTGTCGGTGCGGGGGGCGCTGCGGCTGGCCACGACGCTGGCCGAGCAGCGCGAGCAGGCGCTCCTGTTCCGGCGGCTGGCCACGCTGCGGGTCGATGCGCCCACCAGCGACGGCATCGACGCCCTCCGGTGGCGCGGACCGCGGCCGGAGTTCGCGGCGTGGGCCGAGCGGCTCGGGGCGCCGGCGCTCGGCGACCGCGCGGCCGCGGTCGCCGAGGCCCGCACCGCGCGCTGATCCTGGCCTACTGCACCTGGGTGGTCGTCGTCACGGGCCCCACCGGCGCCAGGCCGTCGGCGGTGGCCGTGGTCGACGACGTCAGCGAGCCCTTGCGGTCGGGTTTCACCGTGAGCCGCAGCGTCGTGCTCGAGCCCGGCGGCACCGCCCCGACCGTGCAGTGCGCCGCCGAGGAGCCGACCGAGCACCACGGATCGGCGGCGAGGGGCGTGACGCACACGAGCGCGCGGCAATCCGTCATGGCGCCGGCGTGATGCACCGGCAGTGCCAGACCCGGCCCGCGGCCGCTGGGGGCCGTCGCCGCAGGCGTCATGCGCGCGCGGGCGGCTGCCGGCCTGCGCTGGGCTGTCACGCTGACCGCGAGCGTGGACGCGATGACACGCCACGCCCGGGCCGCCGGCCGATCGGCGCGCTACGTGGTCGTGCCGAAACGCGGCGGAGCCCTGGCGCGGCTCCTGCACCGGGCCGGCTCGGCCATGGCAGACGAGCCGCTCCTCCTCGACCGCGTCGCCCGCCTGGCCCAGGCTCCCGCCGTCCCGCAGCCGGGAGAATCGGTCCCCGGATCGGCGCCCGCGCTCTCGGCCGCGCCGCTCACCGCCGCCGACCCGGCCGCGGACCGGCCGTGGGCTCACCTGCGGCCGTCGCTCCGCGCCTCGCTGTTCGAGGGGGCCAGCGCCGAGGTCTTCGCCGCGTGCGCCGGGGGCGGCGTGCTCACGGCGTGGGCGCTGCATCTCGGGGCGAGCCCGCTGGTGATCGGCCTGCTCGGCGCGCTTCCCGTCGCCTGCAACGTGCTGAACCTGCCCGCCGCCTGGCTCACGCACCTCGTCGGGCGCAAGCGTCTGGCCGTGGCCGCGGTGGGGGCGTCGCGGCTCGTGTACCTGCCGCTGATCGCGCTGCCGTTCCTGCCCGCCACCGACGCGATCCGGCTGCGCCTCTTCATCGCGCTGGTCGCCACCGCGGCCGTCCTGGCGGTGGTCGGCAACAACGCGTGGAGCGCGTGGATGGGCGACCTGGTGCCCGCCGCCGTGCGCGGGCGCTTCTTCGGCCGCCGCACCATGGTGCTGACCCTGTCCGGCGCCATCGCGTCCCTCGCCGCGGGCGTGGCGATCGACGTCCTGAGCCCGCGTGGCTTCAAGGCCGAGGCGCTCGCCGGGCTGGCCGCGATCGCGTGCCTCGCCGGGCTCGCGAGCGTCTGGCTGCTCCGTCGCCAGCACGAGCCGGCACCGGCCGGCGTGCGCGCCGAGCCCACGGGCCGGGCGGCCCTCGCGCGCTGCCTGCGCGACCCGGCGGCGCGGCCGTTCCTCTACTACCAGGCGGCCTGGCACGCCGCCGTCGCCGCCGTCGCCGGCTTCATCTCGTTCCACATGCTGGTGAACCTCCGGATGGGGCTCGCGCTCGTGGCCGCGCACGGGGTGGCCGTGGCCGCGGTGCGCGTGGTCGCGGCGCCGCTGTGGGGCCGGGCCGTCGACCGGCTGGGAGCGCGCCCGGTCCTCGTGCTGTGCTCGTTCGGCGTGGCCGCGGTGCCCGTGATCTGGATGCTGCCGACGCCGGAGCGGCTGTGGCCGATCGCGCTGGAGGCCGTCGTGTCGGGCGTGCTGTGGGGCGGCCACGGCATCGCGTCGGCCGACCTGTCGGTCGCGCTCAGCCCGCGCGCCGGGCGGCCGTTCTACCTGGCCGCGTTCGCCACCGCGGGCGGCCTCGGCTTCGCGGCCGCCTCCATCGCGGCCGGCGCGCTGGCCTCGCTGCTGCCCGCGCACTTCACGCTGTTCGGCGCCGCGTGGACCGCGATCCACGTGCTGATGCTCGTCTCGGCGCTGTCCCGCGGCGGCGCCGCCGTGCTGGCCCTGCGCCTCCGGGAGCGCAACGCCAGGGGCGTGCCCGAGCTGCTGCGCACGCTGGCCGCCGATCTGCCGAGCGCGGCCGCGGTGAGGCGCTTGCCGGTGCCGAAGCCGTGGGCCGCGTTCGCGCCCGGCTCGCGCGATGCGACGGCGCGCGGCCGCCGCCGGCGGCCGGCGGCGGCGCCGGCTCCGTAGTCCGGGCCGCACCGGCGCGACGGACCGTGTCCGAGGCCGCGCGCACTATCGTTCTGGCCCTCGTGGTGCTTGACACGGCGGCGACTCTGCGCGCATCTAACCGCTAGTGATCCTGGATGTCCGCTCGTTCCGTGTGTAAGAAGTCGTCGTCGATCGCGGCCGGCAGCGACAGCGCGTGCGATTGAGTCCGCGTCAGGAGGGACCAGGCGTGGGCGGCGCGCTCGACGGCGACGATTGTAAGAACCTCGCGCGGCCCGCAGCGCCCGGCACGCGCCCGCTGGCCGGCCGCTAGCGTGGCGCCCGTGTCCGGCGGTCAGTCCCGGCTCCCCTCCACGGTGACGTTGACAGTGCCGGATGGCGCTCCGGCCTCGGGCCGGGCGGCCCTGCCGTATCTCGTCGGCGAGTCGCCGCGGATGCTCGAGGTCTACGGGGTCATGGCGAAGATCGCCCACGCCTCGGCGAGCGTCCTGATCCAGGGGGAGGCGGGAACCGGCAAGGAGCTCATCGCTCGCGCGCTGTACGAGAACGGCCCCCGGCGCGGGCGTCCCTTCGTCGCCGTCGATTGCACGGCGATTCCGGACGGGCTCATGGAGAGCCACCTGTTCGGCCACGTCCGCGGCGCCTTCACGGGCGCCGTGGCCACGGTGCCGGGGGTCTTCAGCCGCGCACACACCGGCACGCTCTTCCTCGACGAGATCGGGGAGATGCCGCTGCACCTGCAGGCGAAGCTCCTGCGTGTGATCCAGACCCGAGAGTTCACCATGGTCGGCGGCACCCAGCCGCAGCACGTCGACGTCCGCATCATCTGCGCCACGAACCGCGACCTGCGCGACTCCGTCCGCCGCGGCGCGTTCCGCGAGGACCTCTACTACCGCATCGCCGTGGTCCCGCTCCACCTGCCGCCCCTGCGCGACCGGAAGGAGGACCTGCCGCTCCTCATCACCCACTTCCTGTCCGGCTTCGCCGCGGCCTACGGCAGGCGGATCGACGGCCTCACCGATCGGGCCACGCGGCGCCTGTTCGACTACTCCTGGCCGGGCAACGTGCGCGAGCTCGAGAACTGCCTGGAGCAGGCGGTGCTGCTCGCCGAGGGCCCGCTGCTCGACGTCGCCCACTTCCCCTCGCTGGCCGGGAGGTTCCCGTACCCCGCGGCGGGTTCGGGCGCGCCACGCCTGCCGCTGCGGGAGCTCGAGAAGTGGTACATCCTCGACACGCTGCAACAGGTGGGCGGCAACCGGGCGCACGCGGCCAAGATCCTCGAGATCAGCGTGCGGGGCCTGCAGTACAAGCTGCGCCGGTACGTGCAGGAGGAAGGCAGCAAGGCGCGCGGGGGGCGCAGGGCCTCGCCCAGGCTCTCTCCGCTCCAGGAGCCGCGGAACGGGGATGGCTCGGAGGCGAGGCCGAAGTCGGCGTGAATCGGTCGGAGAGGGCCTCGATCGCGGCGCCAAGCCGCCGCTCGAACGCGTGTCGCCCGTGGCGGCGGTGCTCGGAACGGCTCGCCAGGGGTGGGTCAGGGGAGGGTGACGACGGCGTAGGCGCGAGCCCGGATCTCGGCATTGACCTCGGGCCGCCGGCGACGGTCCTCGGCCGGGCGGCGCGCGGGCACGGCCTGCACGCGGCGATCGAGGATCACCTCGACGTTCTCGTCCTCGGCGAACCGCTCCCTCAGCAGCTCGAAGAGGGCCGGGTCGCGCCGGGACACGATGAACAGATAGCGGGGCACGTCCGGCGCGGGCGCGGCGGCTCAGCGGCACCCCGCGAGCGTCGAGGCCGACGCCGGGGCGCGCAGGAGCAGGAACAGCCGCTGCTCGGGCGAGCCGCCCTCGTGCCGGCCGGCGCGCCAGGCGACGTGGGCGCCCCGTGCCAGCAGCGAGCGCGCGTGCTCCTCGGCGGCGGCCGGCGGCTGGTGATCCAGGCCGAACACGAGGGCCCGCCACGGCAGGCTCGCCACGGCCCGCGACAGCCGGCGCTCTGGAGCGCCGCGGAGGAGCACGATGGCGTCGCGCAGCCGATGACGGAGCCATCCGGGGATCGCCGCGCCGGGATCGTTCGGGTCGTCGAGATGGACCGCGTCGATGTCGAGCCGCGTGAATCCTCGCGCGACGGCGAGGACCTGCGCCTCCCCGGCGACCGCTGGCCGCTCCCATCCCACGCCCCACCAGGCTCCTGCCGCCAGCGCATGGTGCAGCACGAGGCCGGTGTCGCAGCTCGCCTGCAGCACGACCCGATCGTGCAGGTCCAGTCCGTGCCGGCCCAGGAGGTCTCGGGCGGCCCCGAACCACTCGGCGGCCTCCCGTTCGGCGGCGCGACCCGGGCGCGAGCGGACATCGGCGTGCCCGCGCGAGCCGGCCACGTCGCCGGACGCTTCGGCGATACGCTGCGGATTGCGGACCGTGAAGTTCTGGAAGTCGATGTAGGTCAGCGCGCCGGCGGCATCGCGCAGCAGGTTGTGGTTGCAGCCGGGGCAGCGGAAGTCCTTGTTGCGCTCCCAGTTCGGGACGGTGATGCGCAGTTCCGTGCTCGACAGGGCCGCGCGCAGCCGCGTCAGGAAGGCGGCGCACTCGGCGGCGTCCGGCGCCGTGCCCTCCACGTGCTGCACCACGAACGCCGGCATGGGCAGGCCACCGGCCCGCAGCAGGCAGAGGTCCCACACGCGGGGCCCCAGGGCCAGCCGGTGGAGGTAGTTGGCGACGATGAGCTGATCGCGCGGCGTGCCGATGAGGCGGCGCCTCAGCCGTGTCTGCCGGTGGGGATGCAGGTAGTGCGCTTCCTCCAGGCCGCGGAAGTCGCGCAGGATCTTGAAGCCGCTGCCGGGTGGATAGCGCTCGACGACGGCGCCGAGCGCGGACTCGAGCCCGGGCTGCGGCGGCAGGTAGAAGGCGTTGCCGCCCTCGTGGACGCGGATGCCGCGCTGGCGCAGCCAGCCGACGATCGCCGCCGCGTCGGCGCGCTCGGGCAGGCGCGTGGGCCAGGCCAGCACGTGCTGCTCGCAGGCCACTCGTCGCGGCGCCGGCGACAGCGATCGCCACAGGCCGCTGCGCAGGGCGTGCGCCAGCAGCCGCGTCTGCACCGACCACGGGTGCCAGCGCAGCCGGCGCCCGAGGCTCGACATCATCGATGCCATCGGGTCGTCAGCGGCTGGCGTCCGGCGACGCGAGCATCCCGGGACGGCCCCGGGCGCCCATCATGACGCCCGCCAGCGATCGACGTAGCCAGAGTACCTCCGCGCCCAGCACGGACCGGGGAACCCAGTGAATCAGGGCGGCGAGGGTGAGACACGTGGAGCCCGCCACCAGGGCGAGGCTGAGCCAGGCCGGCAGGTGGCCGGCGCGGACGGCCGCCAGCGCCAGCCACGCCTGCAGCGAGACCGCCGCCGTGAGCAGGAGCGCGGGCCGGTGGGCGTGCAGGTAGTCGCGGAGGGAGAGGCGGGCCACGCGCAGCCCGAGCGCCGTGAGCAGGACGTAGTGCACGCCGAGCGCGGCCACCACGCCCCCGGCGACGCCGGCGAGTCCCCAGCGCGTGCCGAGCCACGCGAACGACAGGACCATGAGCGGATAGGGCACCTGGCGCAGCGCGAGCTGCTGCACGGCTCCGGTGGCCTTGACGAAGACCACGCTCATCTTGTAGCCGACGCGGAAGAACATGCCGGCGGCGAGGACCTGGAGCGGCGCCGCGACGCCCTGCCACCTGGGACCGAGCAGGGCCGCCACCACCTCCGGCGCCAGCAGCATCGCGAGCGCCGTCGCCGGGAGCGCCGTCAGGGCGGTGGCGGCCAGTCCCCGCCGGTAGGCCGCGGCCAGGCGCTCGGGCTCGCGCTGCAGGCGCGAGACGGCGGGGAACAAAACGGCCTGCACGATCCTCTGGAACAGGTCCGCCGGCAAGGCCATCAGGTGATAGGCGGGCCCGTAGAGCCCGAGCGCGGTCGCGCCGAGCGTGTGGCCCACCACCATGTTGTCGCCCCTGGTTGCCAGATAGTTCGCGAGCCGCGCGACGCTCACGCCACCGCCGTAGGCCAGGAGCTCGCGAAGGGCCTGGCCGTCGACGCCCAGTCGGTGCGGCACGGGACACGCCACGTGGACGGTGAGGCCGTGCACCAGGACCTGCGCCATGTGCGCGGCGACGAGCGCCCAGGGACCGAAGCCGGCCGCGGCCATCCCGACCCCGACCACGCCGAAGCCCACCAGGTAGGACGAGACGTTGGCGAACGCGAGCTGGCGGAAGCGCATGCTCCGCTGCAGCATCGCCGACGGCACGCTGGCCCAGGCCCGGACGACCAGCGACAGCGCCAGGACCGCGATCATCGAGGCCACGGCCGGCATGGCGAAGAACCGCGCCAGGAGCGGACTCAGCAGCCACAGCGCCGCGGCGATCGCCAGCGCGAGGGTCAGGCTGGTCGTGAAGGCCGTGCGCAGGTGGACCGGACCCAGCTGCTCGCGCTGGATCACGGCCGGAATCAGCCCCAGCTCGCCGAAGATGCCCACGAAGCCGGTGACGACCAGACCGACCGCGACCACGCCGAAGTCCGCGGGCTGGAGCAGCCGCGCCAGGACCATGACCACGACGGTCTGGAACGCCAGCTCCGCGGCCACGCCGCCGCCCGTCCACGCCATGCCCCGGAGCGCGCGCCGGCCGAGTCCGCCGCCGGCGCCGTCCATCACGGCTGCTCGCGTGCGCCGGCCGCGCCGAGCGGCGGGCGGACGGCGATCGGAACACGACGCTCGGCGACGGGCAGGCATCGTGCCGCCGCCGTCACGCTCCGCCGGATCGCCTCGTAGACGTCGCGAACGGCGGCGGGGCCGCCGCCCTCGGGATCGCGAATGCCGACGCCGGGCTGGTCGCCCAGGATTCCCAGGAAGTGCACCCGGGCCATCGCCCAGGCATGCCGCTCGCGCAGGGCGCGATAGTTGTCCTCGTCGAACACGAAGACGACGTCCGCCTCGCGGAGCAGCCCGGCAGAGAGGTCGCGAGAGCGATGATCCCGGAGATCGACACCCATCTCGGCGGCCACGCCGACGGCCTCGGCCGGACACGCGCGCCCCGTCTCCGGATGCATGCCGCACGAGGCCACCTGCACGCCGGGCGGGAACAGCCGGGCGGCGAGGTGATGAGCGAAGGGGCTGCGGTAGATGTTGCCCTTGCACAGGAACAGCACGCGCCTGGCTTCTCCGAGCGCCTGGCGCGCCGCCTCGGCCCCGCGTCCCCGCCGCCACGGCCGGACGCGCATCGTCGCGGCCAGGCGCCGCGCCCCCTCCCAGAGCTCGGCGAATCCCGGCCGGGGATCGTCCCGCACGAAGGTGTCGGAATGCTCGCGCAGGGTGACGAGAGGCAGCAGGTCGGTCAGGATCCGCCGCCGCGGGACCCGCGGCGAGGTCGCGTCGCCGCGGCCGCGCCAGCTCTTCGTCATCCAGCGGACGTCGTTCACGAGGTTGCGGCAGTAGACGCCGGTCCGGTATCCCTGCGGGAACTGCCGCCGCCCCTGCACCCACATCTGGTAGAGGTACCAGGGGAAATCCGCGCCGGCGGCCACGGCCAGCGGCAGCGATCCCCAGAAGCGGGCGTTGATCTCGATGAAGGCCCACGTCCCGGCGGCGGGATCGATCCTGAACTCGAGCATCGCCACGCCCGTGTAGCGCAGCGCCGCGAGGTACGTCTGCGTCGCGCCGAGCAGCGCGGGGTCCAGGGCGCTGCTGCGCCGGTAGGAGCTGCCGCCGCCGCTCGGGGGCTCGTGGATCCGGACGTGCTGGAAGGCTGCCAGCACGCGCCCCTCGTGGGCCAGCACCTCCACCCCGGCGCCGTGCCCCGCCACCCGCTCCTCGACGGCGACGTCGCCCCACGGCAGCAGCGCTTGCACGAGCGAGGCCAGCTCGTCCGGCGAGCGGGCCCACCGGACGTGATGCTTGCGGCCGAGCCGATCCATCGTGAACGAGGCCCGCGGCTTGACCACCATGGGGAACGCGAACGACGCGAGCGCCGGCGCCAGATCGTCCACCGACCGGACCCGCACGCGGCGGGCGACGGGGATGCCGAGCGACCGGGCCAGCGCCCAGCTCTCCAGCTTGTCGAACACGATCCGGAAGACGTGATCGTCGAGCAGGTAGATCGCCCCCAGGAACGGCGCGAACGCCGCCGTGTGGCCCTGGAGCGGCAGGATCGCGGGATCGCTGCAGGGAACGACGAGATCGAAGTCCTCGCGCGCCAGCAGGTCGAGCAGGCCGTCGCGCCACCGCGTGTCGTGGGGAGACGGCGAGGGAAGCTCGTGCCGCGTGCCGACGTAGCGCGACCGGGCGGCCGGCGCCCGCCGATCGCACCACGCCACGTGGACGTCGAGTCCCCGGCGGCCCAGCGAGCGGATCACCGCGAGGAAGGCCCGGGTGTCCTTGCCGAGCACCAGCACCTTGCCACGGCGTGGTGCGGCGCCGGGTGTCATGCCGGCGCCTCCTCGCGGACGGCGTCATGGAACCGGGCGAGGGTCGTGCCGTCGAAGAAGCGCGTGGCGTGCTCGAAGAGACGCTCCAGGTGCTCGTACAGCGTCCGGATGGAGTCCTCGGTCGGGAAGGCCGGGCTGCCGCCAGGCATCAGCTCCGACGAGTGCAGCATGCATTCGATGTAGCGCCGCTCGTCGGCCGCGGCGCGGTCGACGATGCCGAGGAGCTGGGCGAGACTCGCGCTGCCCGGGCGCAGCCACCGCACGGGGCAGAGCCGCCTGACGACCGCCGTCGCCAGCCGGCTGCGCGGCAGCGCGCGGCGGGCCAGTCCCCGCAGCGCCGGCCGGGAGGCCACGATGGTCATCGGCACCTCCAGCAGCGGCGAGGCGCCGGGCCGGCTGATGTCGTCGACGTCGACGAAGTAGGCGTGGTCGGGGAAGGCCGTGAAGTCCGTGCCACCCGACCGGCGGGGATCGCCGATCGCCCACTGCCACGAGACGTGCGGGGTCACCGAGCAGTCGACCCGGTATCCCCGCTCCACCAGCAGGCGCGCATACGTGGCATCGAACGCCCACCGGCCGGCGCGGTGGCTCACGATCTCCACGCCGAACGTGTCCTCGAGCAGGTCGGTGAGATACGCGATCTTCGCCCGCATGACGTCGGCCGGGAACTCGATCAGGTACGGATGATGGCGGTGGTCGTCGTCCGTCAGCGGATGGTCGGGCGGCGAGTGCCAGGCATGCAAATGCATGCCGATCTCCCCGGCGTTCCGCTTCAGGACATCGAGCCCCAGCTCGCGGAACACCGGCGAGCGGGCCATCTCGTAGGTGGTGAGATACGTCGGGGTGAGCCCGTACTTCTCGCACAGCGCCTGGAACCGGGACAGGAAGGCGGCGTTCCGGGTCTCGACCGTCCGCGGGCGCCACCAGGCGCCGTCGCCCTCGGTATCGACGGTGATCAGGAGCGACGGTCTCGTGCGAGGCGAGGCCGGCGGGTCGGCGATGGACATGGCACGCTCTCCTGTTGCTGCAGCGTCGCTTCGACGAGCGCGCAGGTCGCGCTCAGATCGGCGGTGGACAGCTCGAAGCAGGCGGCCTGGCGCGCGATGCGGATCGCGCCGCCGAGGCCGTCCTCGGGATGGGCCAGGGGGTTCAGCACGTTGGCGTAGAGCCGGGCGCTGGCCTGCGCCGCGCTGATCCTCCGGACGCGGGGCCGGGTGGCCTCGGGGGCGTACCGCAAGAAAAAGATCGCGGCCAGCGGCGCCGCGGTGGCGCGGATCCCGCCCGACATGGCCTCGGTGGAGATGTGAAAGCCCCGCGAGGTGCACAGCGCCGTGCGCGGCAGCGGATACCCCGCCGGCGGCCGGCGCTTCAGCGCGAGCGCGCGCGGGTAGGGCTGGACGGTGCCCGTGCGCAGGTCGATGGGGCCCAGCTCGTCGCTGAGGTACCGGAAGCCGTGATGCACCAGGGCCCAGACCGTGGTCGACTTGCCGCCGCCGGAGGGGGCGACGAGCATGAACGCCTTGCCGGCGACCTCCAGGACGCCGGCGTGGACGAAGTAGAGGTCGGGTCGCCGTCGCTGGAGCTGGACGACGAGATCCTGGTCGAGCAGCAGCAGCAGCTCGCCGGGGTCGGACGCGGTCACCGGCCCCACGCCGCCGCCCGCCAGCAGCCACCGGCCGTTCGGCCGCGCCACCGTGTAGGCGAGGTCGGCCCTGTCCAGCCGCTGCCGCATGCGCCCGTAGTGCTCGAGCAGCAGCGCCCGGGTGCTCGCGTCGGCGCACCAGATTCTCACGTTGACGCCCAGCGCCCTCAGCGACACTCCACGCCAGCGGCGGTCGGCGGTAGACATCACACGACACCTCATTGAGGAGCGGCCAGCGAGAGGGGCCCCGTCGCCCGTGGCGAGGGGCCGCGCCCGCGCTGGCCGCCGGCGATCACGACTTCTTCCGCGGGCCTTTGCGGTAATTGGTGTAGAAGTCCTTGGGCTTCTTGGCCTTCTTGGAGTTCGAGCCGGCCGACGCGAACGACGGCGCGGCAGCCAGGGTCAGGACGGCGGGCACGACGTACGTCGCCTTCCTGACGAACTCTCGCTTGGTCATGCCGGACGGGGATCCGCTGTCCACACTCATGTGACCCTCCTCGGCTGCATCGGGCCGGCGCTCATGCCGAGCCCGTCTCGACGACGCCCGCGGCTTCGAGCCGGCGAACCGCCTCGGCGACATCCCGCTGGGCCGTCTCCAGATCGATGGCGAAGACCTGCGCCAGGTCCGTTGCGATCGCGGCCACGCTGTGGTGACCGTCGCAGCGGCCCCAGATGTAGCTGGCCGTCTCGTTCAGCTGGTGAACCAGCTCGCGCTGGCGGTCGAGGATGACGACCTCCCCCTCGACGGCGCGGGCCCGCACGTGGGGCCGCCGCCTGGGGTACACGGTCGTCGGTGTCGCGATCGGGTCCGACCGGGTGCTCTCCATGTGGCTACCTCCCTTGTCCGCGACCACATCTCGCGGCTCTCTGCGGCGCTTTCTCGCGGCCTCGCGGTGGGGCCCGCTCACTCGTCGCCTCCGCATCCGGGCGCCGCGGCGCGCGCCGTCGCCTGGTCGGCTCCGCTGCGACCGTCGGGCGTGGGCGGCGCCGGCGGCTGACCGGCGCGACGCCATGGCGGCGGAGGTCGCGAGGGCGGCCGGCGCACGACGAGCGCGCTCCACATCCGCCCGACGGTGCGCTCGCTCACGAGCCGGCCGAACTCGCACCCGTCGACCACGTAACGATCGATCAACGCGTGGCCGACCGTGCGCCCCAGGCGGTCGAGCGGGCCGGCATCCGGGCTGAGGCGCGCGATGACGTCCGGGTCGAGCGCGACGAGCCGGTGCTTCGCCAGGTACGTCAGCAGCAGGGACACGTATCGCGAGGCGACGGAGTGTCGCGTCCACTCCGCGATGCGGGACCAGTCCACCGGGCCCGCGTTCTTCAGGAGGCAGGCGACGTCGACCATGGCCACCATTCCGCCCAGGACCTGGAATCGATGGGCCCAGTGACAGGCCAGGTGGACGAGCTGCAGCTCGTCGCTGAGCCGCCGCGCCGGCCGTCCCCCGAAACGGGAGGGCCGCAGTTCGGCCTTCAGGTGCTCGACCCGGAACACGCGGTCCGCGCGGAGCGCGGAGGTCGAGGCGACGAGCGCGTGATGCACGTCGACCCAGACGCCGGTGTCCGGGTGGAAGAACGGCGCGCCGTGGTGATGGGTCGCGTAGAAGGCCGGTGGCCGGTCGCTCGCCTGGCAGTAGCCGAGCTTCGACAGGAGGCCCTCGAGCAGGGGGACGGCCTCGTGCTCGACGAGCACGTCGATGTCGCGCATCGGGCGCAGGTGGGGCTCGGGGTAGTACTGCTCGCAGATCGAGATGCCCTTGAGGAGCACCGGCGGCGGCACCGCGCCCCGGCAGGCATCGAGGATCTCGGTCATGGCGTCCATCTGCTCGGCGGTGATGACGCGGGCGCTCAGATCGGCGGCCCGCAGCAGGGGCCAGAGCGGCGACGTCGCGGCGGCCGGATGGCGTGCCGCGGCCCTCAGCATCAGCGGCCCGAGCCCCGTGTCCACGGCCCAGCGAATGCTGGGCTCGTCGAACGCCTCGACGGCGAGGTCTCCCGTGCCGTCGGCGGCGCTGCGGACGAGCGCGATCAGGCGCCGTGTCGCCATGGCCCCGTCCATCGGGGCGCCTCGCACGCCGGCCGGCGCGGGAGGCGGTCGAGGAGGAAGCGGGCGGCGGCGCCGCCCGCGCCGCCGCCGAGCGTGTTGAGCACCAGGTCGACGGTGGCCGGATGGCGCGAGAAGAAGCCCTGGGCGACCTCGACCAGCAGGCTGATGGCGGCGCAGATCACGAGGGCGCGGCGTCCGGAGCCCCGCTCGCCGGCGAGGGCGACGGCGAGGAACCCCACGGGGATGAAGGCCACGAAGTTCGCGAGCCAGTCCTCGATGGAGTCGGGGTACACGTAATCCTCGAAGAGCCACGTGGGCCGATTGCCGAGGGCCCAGAAGTGCCGGGGGACATCGAGCGCGCCCGGCCTCGCGTAGTCCGCACCCTCGGCGCCGACCGCGACGACGGCCCGCGCGATCTCGCCGCGCCAGGGCAGGCCCCCATTGCGCTCGTTGCCGAGCACGACGGGATAGCCGCGGTCCCAGTTCGCCAGCGGATGCTCCGGCAGGGGCCGGGTCAGCGCCGGGCGTCCGTCGACGACGACGTGCAGCCGGCCGGGCGCGATCGAGACCTGCACGTCGTGCCAGCCGGTGTCGTCGAGCACGCCGGCGAGCCGGTAGGACGGCTTGCCGTTCGGCGTGCTGCCCGGGCGCCGGAGCCGCAGGACGAGGTCGGGGCCTTCCTGGTCCAGGCTCAGGTTGCGGAAGTGATAGTCGCGGGACACGCTGAAGATCCGCCCCATCTCGGGCGCGTCCGGGTCGTACGTCCGCAGACGGAGATCCAGGCGCAGCGTCCCGCGCGCGATCGCGTCATCGAGCCAGGCCGGCGGCCCCTGTGTCCGGGCCAGCCCCGGCTCGCCGAAGACGAGACCGGCGGGGCCGGTGGCGCCGCCGTTGACGAGCCGGCGCGGCGGGACCCAGCGGAACGGGGCCAGCGCCAGGACGATGTACGCGCCCAACGCGACGAGCATCAGCAGCAACCCGAGTCGCCCGGAGAGCCGCTGCAGCGCGAGCGACATCCACGCGGCCGGAGACCGGACGGCGGACCGGCGGCTCATGGGTGCGCCGTCGCCGCCGCGATCGGGCCGCGGTACAGCGGGAAGAACCCGTCGAGGCGCGCGGGGTCGAGCGCGGGGTCGCACGCGCGCACGCGCGCCTCGTATGCCGCCGCGTCGAGGACGACGCGGAGCGTGCGGAACGGGTGCCGCGCGTGCGAGAAGCCCGCCTTGAACCGGAACAGAGCGTCCGGCCGGCCGCCGAGACCGCCCCCGAGGTGCAGGCGGCGGTTGCCGCGCTCCTTCGCCCAGCCGCGGACGAAGTGCAGCAGCAGCTTGGTGGGACGCTCACGCACGAACGCGTCGTCGGTGGCCGAGAGGTGGTACTGCACGATGCCGGCGGTCTCCACGAACAGGCCGGCCGCCGCCACGACACCGCCGATCTCCACCACGGCGAGGCGCATCCGGTCCCCCAGCGCCTCGCGCAGCCCCTCGAAGTAGGCGTCCGGAAACAGGTAGGAGGCGGCGGCGCCGCGGCGCTGCATCGTGGCGCGATAGAGCCGGACGAACGCGGACAGGCGCTCCCAGCGCTCGTCGATCGACGCGGTGTGGCCGGCGCGGCGACTGCGATTGATCTCGTTGCGGTGCCCGGACGCCGTCTGACGCCAGAGCTCCTCGGGGGACTGGGCGAGATCGACGGATACCGTCTCGCCGTGCTCGACCACGAGGCCGGCGCTCTCGGGCGGCTCGGGATCGAGGAGCGGATGGAGTCTGACGAACAGCGCCACCAGCCGGTCCGCCCGGAGCCTTTCGTGCAGGGCGGCCCACGCGCGGCGCGCGAATGCCGGGGGCCCGGACACCAGCGAGCCCGGATAGCCGTACGGCGACGTCCCGTCCCGGATGCCGTCTCCGGCTTCCCGGATGACGAGCGGCAACAGCAGGCGGCAGCCGCCGTCCTCGACGTAGACCGCCCGCGCCTCGCCGCCCTCGTGCGCCGCCGAGAGGGCCACGTACGACGGCAGGTGATAGAAATCGTGCGGCACGCGCGCGAGCGTGTCGTGCCAGACCGCGGCATCCGGCGCGAGCAGCGCGACCCTCATGAAGCCGCGCAGATCCGACGGACGCGCTCGGCGACCACCATCATGTCCCTCCGCGTGTACCGGAAATCGCACTGCAGCGTCAGGAGGCGACGCGCGAGGTCCGCGTGCTCGGCCGGGATGCCGCCGACCGCGGCCGATTCCAGCGGCCACAGCACCGCCGCATAGACACGCGCATCGGCCAGCGCCGCGCGCGCGCGGTCGCGTCGCTCGTCGGCGCCCGTCCCGTGGAAGACGAGCGTCACCGCGAAGGGCGTGTCGAGCACGGAGACGCCGGGCAGGTCGCCGAGCGCTGCACGCAGCGCCGCCCGGTTGCCGGATCGCGCCCGGCGCCACCGCGCCGTCGGCAGCGCCGGCAGCGCCGCGCGCGTGTACCCGGAGACGCCCGACGGCGCGTCGCCGGCGCCCACGGCGCGCTCGCCGGCCACGGCCAGCGCGCGGAACGCGGCCTTGGCGACCCGGCGCCCCTCGAGGTACCGGGTCTTCAGCGCCATCGCCGACAGGCGATCCAGGCACGCCTGCGCGTGCGCGGACGTCATGGCGCGCTCCTCGGGAAGCGGCGCCGACCGCGGGGACCAGAGCGCGCCGCCGTCGGGCAGGGGCAGCGTCTTCCGCAACGAGACGACGGCATACTCGGCCTGGCTCGAGCAGGCCCAGTCGCTCCACGGGTCGTGGGTGTGATCCTCGATCACGGCGCCGCCGGGTAGCTCCGGCCGCGGCCGCAGGCCGTACACGTTGACGACCAGGAGCACCTCGTGGGCGGCCGGACGAGGCAGCGCCGGCGCCGGCTCGAGCGGCGATTCCGCGTAGAGCACCACGTCGATCTCGCGCGCCAGCGCCCGCACCACGTCCTGGCAGTAGAAGCTCGGGCAGTGGAGGCGGCGCCAGCCGCGGTGCTGGCGCCCCCGGCGGATCACCGCCCGTAGCGCATCCCTGCCCGATCCCCAGAGCGTCACCGGGCCTCGTCCCCACGGGAAGGCGTCGGCGTCGCCGCGCGGCAGCGTCAGGTGGAAGTCCGATCCGTGCTCCCAGCGGCCGTGGACGACCCCCGTCGCGCCGCCGCCGGCGAGCGCGCGACGACGCGAGTCGCCTGTCAAGTCACGACGGTGACGGCGTTGCTGTTCCACGTGACACGATGGCCCGCGCGGCGAGCGGCAAGCCGCCGAGATATCGAGCGTTCGACTCTGGTCTGACGATTGCTATCGGCTCGTTGCGACCGGAACACGCTCACCGGTCCGGACGCGACCGAACCCGCTCACGGCCGCGACCACCGTGCTCACGCACGGACATGGTCGACGCAGGGGCCCTGCGTCGATGCCCTCGGGGGCACCGAGGGACGACATCCATCTCTCATGAGGGGGACTCATGTCACGTCCTACGAGGCGTCGCGTCGTCGCGCGCGGGTTGCTGCTCGCCCTGCTCGTCTCCTGGTCCTGGCCCAGCGGTCCGGCTCACGCCGCGGCGTCCATCACGGTCAGCACGACGAGCGCCGCGCCGGGGACGAGCGTGACCGTGACCATCGGGAAAGGGCCGGGCAATCGCCGTGACTGGGTGGCGCTGGCCTTCGCCGCCGACGGCGATCGAGGCTTCGTGGAGTGGAAGTACCTGTCGAATTCTCACGCGGTGCCGCCCACGGGCCTCAGCACGGCCCGGCTGACCTTCACGATGCCGTCGCAGGCGGGCACCTATCAGTTCCGGCTGTTCGCCAACGACGGCTTCACGCGCCTGGCGAGCAGCCCCCAGGTGAAGGTCGGCGGCGCGGCGACGGCGCCGACGCCTCCGCCGTCGGCGGGCCCGCCGTCGATCCGTGTCAGCACCACGACGGCCGAGCCGGGCGCCAGCGTCAGCGTCACCGTCGCCAACGGCCCCGGCAACCCGCGGGACTGGGTCGGCCTGGCCGTGGCCTCCGAGCCCGACACGAGCTTCGTGCAGTGGAAGTACCTGTCGAACACGCGGTCGGCGGCGCCGGCCGGCGTGACCGCCGCGACGCTGACGTTCACGATGCCGTCGACCGGGGGCGCGTACTCGTTCCGCTTCTTCGCCGACGACGGCTTCACCCGCCTGGCCACGACGCCCGAGGTGCGCGTCGTCGGCGGCAGCGCGCCCGCGCCGCCACCGCCGTCGACCCAGCCGGCGCCCATCCCCGCGCCCGCGCCGGCGCCCACGAGCCCGCCGCCGGCCGCGACGACGTTCGAGGGCTTCGGCGCCGTCACCCGGGGCGGCGAGGGCAAGCCGATCTATCGCGTGGCGAACCTGAACGATTCGGGACCCGGCTCCCTGCGGGACGCGCTCTCGCAGGGCAACCGCTACATCGTCTTCGACGTGGGCGGGACCATCAACCTCACGACGTACGAGTACCTGGGCGACTGGTACTACGCCGGCCTGTGGGTGAAGGGGCCCAACGTCACCATCGACGGGACGACGGCGCCGTGGCCGGGGATCACGATCTCATCGTCCAGGCTGCCGTCCGTCGGCAACAGCGGGGTGGAAGGCCTGGCGATCGACAACTACCTCACCGGGGCGCACGACGTGATCGTCAGGGGCATCCGCTTCCGGCACATCACGTCGGGCAGCGCCAGCTGCCTGGGCATCGCGTCGTACAACGTCGTCGTCGACCGCGTGTCGACGTACATGTGCGGGAAGAACTCCATCGACATCTACGGCGACTCGGTGAATCCCGTGCACGACATCACGGTGCAGTGGAGCATCATCGGACCGAACAACCCCTCCCACAACATCGCCATCGACATCAATCGCAACGAGTGGAACATCTCGCTGCACCACAACCTGATCATCGGGCTCACCGGGCGGATGCCGAAGATCTCGCGGGATCAGCGCCCGACCTCGGCGATCACCGTCGACATGCGCAACAACGTGATCTGGGACTGGAACGGCTCCCGCGCGACGACCATCCTGGAAGGCGCCAACGCCAACGTCGTGAACAACCTCTACTACACGCCGCCGGCCACGGGCGGCATCCAGTGGGGGCTTCAAGTGTGCACCGGCGTCGCCGAGGGCACCTGTCAGGCGGGCTCGCAGTACGCGGCCTCCGCCTACGTCGACGGCACCGTGAGCCTGAACGCCGGCCCCTCGCCCGAGGGCGGGTCGTGGTCGCAGTACTACGACAATCGCGGCACCCGTTCGAGCCCCTTCCCGGCCGCGCCGGTGACGACGACCGACGCGTGCACGGCGGCGCGGGCGGTGGTCGCCAACGCGGGTCTGCGCCCCCTCGACGCCGTCGACCAGTCGCTGATCGGCCGCGTCGACCTCTCGGCCTGTCGGTAGGTACATCGGAGGGGGCCTCGACGGCCCCCTCCGAAGCGGCTCAGGCGGTGACGGCCTCGGGCGGCGGCGCGCCGTGCCGTCCGCTCGAGCCGGATCCGGCCGCGCGGGCCGCCCAGGCGTCCGACAGCAGGCGCCGCCACTGCTCGAGGACGTCCGACGCATCGTGCCGCTGCCGCACCCAGTGCCGGCCCCGGCGGCCCATCCGGGCTCGGGCCTCGGCCGGCAGCCGCATGAGGCGCTCCATCGCCGTCGCCAGCGCGGCGACGTCTCCGGGCGGGACGATGAAGCCGGAGCGCCCGTCCTCGATCAGCTCGCGCACGCCCCCGACGTCGGTCCCCGTCACCGGCACGGCCGCGGCGAGCGCCTCGAGGACGGCGTTGGGCGAGCCCTCCCAGCGCGAGGGCAGGACGAACGCGTCGCTCGCGGCCAGCAGCTCCGGCACGTCGTCGCGGAGCCCCAGCCAGTGGACCCGCTCGCCGAGGGACAGCTCGCACGTCTGCCGTCGCAGGACCCGCCGCAAGGGGCCGTCCCCGGCGATGGCCAGCCGCATCGAGGGATGCCGTTCACGGAGCCGCGTCACCGCCCGCAGGAGCGCCGCGTGGTCCTTGTGCGGATAGAGCCGGCCCACGGCGAGCCAGACGAAGGCGTCGTGGGGGAGGCCGAGCTGCTCCCGCATCGCCGCCCGCGTGGCCGGCGCGCGTGGCGGGAAGCGCGCGAAGTCCACGGCGTTCGGGATCACGCGGCAGCGGTCGCGTCGGACCACGCCACGCGCCGCGAGCGACGCGGCCACCGCCTCGGAATTCACCACGGTCACGTCGCACAGGCCCGCCGTGGCGGCCTCGAGCCGCTCTCGCCAGCGCGGACCGAAGCGCTCGTTGCGGACCGAGGACACGACGACCGGCACGCGCGCCAGGCGCCCCACCAGCCGGCCCACCACGTTCGCGTGGAACATGAACGTGCACAGCATGTCGGGCCGGCGGGCCCGCCAGTGCGTCAGCAGCGCCCAGAGGCCGCGCACCGGCGCCGTCCGGCTCGTGATGCCCGGCGACCAGACGGGGATTCCCAGGCTCTGCAGTTCGGCGACGAATCGCCGCGTCTCGGCGGCATGCCGCGCCGGCGGCAGCAGCGAGACGACCTCGGTGCGCCAACCCCTCGACGCGAGGTGTCGCGACAGCGCGACGAGCTGCGTCTCGGCCCCACCCTGGCCCAGGCCCGTGATGACCAGGCTGGTCCGCGGCGGCCGGCCCGGGACCGGTGACGGGCGACGTCCGTCGACCGGCGCCGGCCGTACGGCCTCGCCGGCTCCGGGTCCAGCGCTCGCCACGCGGACGGCGGGGCGGTCGATGGACGTCGTCGCGGTGACGGCCGTGGACGGGCCCGTCTTCACGCCCGGCCCTTCAGCACCACGAACTGCAGCCGGTTGGGCGCGGCCGGCCACCGGCCGTCCGTGCGCCACGGGGACAGCTCGTAGGGTGCGATGCTCTGGTCGGCGCGGAAGAACATCCCCCGCATCGCCCAGTGCGCCGTGTCGGGCAGGGCGCCGACGGCCGCGGCGATCTCGCTGCTGGTCGCCGGAGCGTAGTGGTCGCCGAAGCGGGCGCGCGCGCGCCCGGCGATCGGGCAGTCGGCGTTGGGCACCACCGCGACCATCCGGCCGCCCGGCGCCACGTGGCGCCAGAGCCCCTGGAGCGTCGGCGCGAGCGGCACGTACTGGAGAACCTCCAGGGCGAACACGAGGTCGTACTGGCCGAGGTCGGCCTCGAGCGCGGCATCCTGCACGCTGGCGCACAGCCACCGGATGGCCGGCGCCGCGGCCGTGTGCCGCTCGAGGACCTCGGGCACGAGGTCGACGGCGGTCACGGCCGCCGCGCTCAGACCGTGCAGCGCGCGGGAGAACTGGCCGCGCCCGCAGCCCACGTCCAGGCAGCGCCGCCCCTCCACCGGCCCCGCGGCGTCGAGCGCGGCGGCGAACGTCTGCCCCTGCACGCGGCTGTTGGAGTAGTCGAGCCAGGGATCGCCGGCGACGGCGACGTGGCGGTAGTACTCCGCCCAGAACCGCTCGCGCTCGCTCACGCCGTCCCCGCCCGGCTCGCCGGCGCCGGCTCCTCGGCTTCCACCGGCAGCGCCCGCGGCCCGCCGGCCGGGGGGCCGTGCGTGCCCCAGAACTCTTCCAGCTCCGCGCCGCCCCCGGCGTGCACGTCGCGACGCTGGAGCAGGCGGACGAGCGTCAGCAGCATGATCCTGACGTCCAGGGCGAGGGAAAGGTGCTCGACGTACCAGACGTCCATCTCCAGGCGCGAGTCCCAGTCCAGCGCGTTGCGGCCGTTCACCTGGGCCCAGCCCGTCATGCCCGGCGTCACGGTGTGACGCCGGCGCTGCCGGGCGGTGTAGCGCGGCAGGTACCGGGTCAGGAGCGGCCTTGGGCCGACCAGGCTGAGATCGCCGCACAGCACGTTGAGGAACTGCGGCAGCTCGTCGAGGCTGTACTCGCGCAGGACGCGGCCGAGCCGCGTCAGCCGCTCGCCGTCGGGCCGCAGGCGGCCCTGCTCGTCGCGCGCGTCGGTCATGGTGCGGAACTTCCAGACCCGGATCGGCCGCTCGTGCCGGCCGGGCCGCCGCTGGCGGTAGAGCACCGGCGGGCCCATGGTCAGGCGGATGGCCACGGCCACGACGACGAGCACCGGCGACAGCACGACCAGCGCCGCGGCGGCGCCGACGGCGTCGATGGCGCGCTTGACGGCGAGCGTGGTTCGGGAGGGCATCGGCGCTGGCTCAGAGCCGTGAACGGATCGCGCTGGCGAGGGGCGCCACGGCCTCGCCCGAGCGCAGGGGGGATCGGGGGCGCCCGGAGCCCCCATGACGTCAGGCGGCGACGCCCTGGCCGCGGCGCATCCGCGTGGCGCGAAAGTGCGGGAACAGCTCGTCCAGCAGCGCGAGGAGCCCCTCGCCGTCGCCCTCGGCCACCAGCGCCTCGAACTCCGGCACGTGGTCGAGGACGAGGGGCGCGCGGCCGTTGGGCCGCACCCGGAGGATCTTGCCGACCTCGGACGGCTCCAGCCGCTCGTCGCGCTCGGTGAGCTCCTCGCTGAGCTTCTCGCCGGGTCTGAGGCCGGTGAAGGCGATCGGGATCTCGCGGCCCGGGATCCGTCCGGCGAGCCGGATGAGGTTGCGGGCCATCTCGAGGATGCGCACCTGCTCGCCCATCTCCAGGACATACAGGGCGCCGGATCCACCGAGCGCCGCCGCGTGCAGGACGAGGTGCACGGCCTCCGACACCAGCATGAAGTAGCGCCGGACCTCGGGGTGCGTCACCGTGACCGGCCCGCCGGCCTCGATCTGCTTGAGGAACAGCGGGACGACGCTGCCGCTGCTGCCCAGGACGTTGCCGAACCGCACGCAGAGGAACTCGCGCCGGGCCTGCGCGGCCAGCTCCTGCACCACGCGCTCGGCCACCCGCTTGGTCGCGCCCATGACGCTCGCCGGGTTCACGGCCTTGTCCGTGGAGATGAAGACGAGCCGGTCCACGGCGCTCTGGAGGGCGGCGGTGGCGACGGTGAACGTGCCGAGCACGTTGTTCTTCGCGGCCTCGCACGGATGCGACTCCATCAGCGGCACGTGCTTGTGCGCGGCGGCGTGGAGCACGAGGTCGGGCCGGGAGCGGGCGAAGAGCCGGCCGACCTGCTCGCGATCGGTCACGTCGCCGACGACGGACTCCACCCGGACCTCGACGGCGCGCTGCCGCCGCAGGTCGTAGTCGATCTCCCAGAGCCCGGCCTCGTGCCGCTCGAACAGCACCAGCGTCGCGGGCTGCAGGCGGGCGATCTGCCGGCACAGCTCGGAGCCGATCGACCCCGCCGCGCCGGTGACGAGCACGCGCCGGCCGCCCACCAGCTCGCGCAGGCGGTGGAGATCGAACGCCACCGGCGGCCGGACCAGCAGGTCCTCGATCGCCAGGGTCCGGATCTCGCCGAGGCCGGCGCGTCCGGCGACGACGTCCTCGAGCGCCGGTACCGTCTTGAACGGCAGCCGGAACGGCTCCAGCGTCTGCACGATGCTGCGGATGGTCTCGGGCGCCGCCCGCGGGAGCGCCACCAGGATCTCGTCGGGCGCGGTCTTGCGCACGATGGCGGGCAGGGCGGCCCGGCCCCCGAGGACGGGGATGCCGTGGATGCGCGAGCCGATCGTGCGGGGGTCGTCGTCGACGAACGCGACCGGGCGATAGCCGTGGTGCGCGTTCTTCGTGAGCTCGCGGGCGACGACTTCGCCCGCGTCGCCGGCGCCGAAGATCAGGACCCGCCGGCGATGGGTGGTGGCCCGCTGGTGCAGCATCCGCCGGCAGAGCCGCGCCGCGCTCGCCAGGACGATGAGCACGAGGGCGTCGATGAGGATGACCGAGCGGGGGTAGGCGGTGTGGCCGAGCAGCAGGTGCGCGACGGCGAAGAACGCCGCGCTGCTGATCACGGTGGCCCGCACGATGTTCAGCACGTCCCAGACGCTCGCGTGCCGCCACACGTCGTCGTAGAGGCGGTACGCGAAGAACGCGGTGGCGCGGAGCAGGACGAGCAGCGGCAGCAGGCCCGTCAGCAGCGCGGCGAACGGCGCGGGGATGTCGCCGTCGAAGCGCAGCAGGAACGCCGCCCAGTTCGAGACGACGAACAGGCCGACGTGGCTCGCCAGCATGAGGAGCCGGCGATAGGGCAGGGCCCGGCGCGCCGGCGCGGCCGCGGCGACCGCGCCGTCGAGGGCCGCGGCGACGGCGCCCGAGGCCGGCGGCACCGTCAGCATGCCAGCCCCCGGGCCACCGCGGGCGCCAGGGGCGGGCGCTCCTGGCCGGCCGCCACGCGCCTGATCACGCCGGCCACGCGCGCGCGGTCCTCGGCCGAGAGCGACGAGCCGCTGGGCAGGCAGAGCCCGCTCTCGAAGAGCTGCTCGGCGACGCTGCCGCCGGCGACCGGGGCGCCCGCGAAGGCCGGCTGCAGGTGCAGGGGCTTCCAGACCGGCCGCGACTCGATCGCCTCGGCCTCGAGGGCGAGGCGGAGATCCTCGCGGTCGCAGCCCAGGCGGCGGGGATCCACGGTGATGCACGTGAGCCACCGCGAGCAGCGCCCGTAGGGGGCCTCCGGCATGAATGCGAGCCCCGGCAGCGCGTCGAGGACGGTCCGGTAGTACTCGAAGTTGCCGCGCCGGGCCTCGACGCGCTGGGCCAGCGCGCGCAGCTGCGCCCGCCCCACCGCGGCCAGCAAGTTGCTGAGCCGGTAGTTGTACCCGATGGCGGTGTGCTCGTAGTGCGCCGTCGCCTCCCGGGCCTGCGTGGCCAGGTGGCGCGCGCGGTCCACCAGGCGGGCGTCGTCGGACAGCAGCATGCCGCCCGACGACGCCGTGATGACCTTGTTGCCGTTGAACGAGACCACGGCCAGCGTGCCCCAGCTGCCGGCCGGCCGGCCCGCGCACGTCGCGCCGAGCGCCTCGGCGGCGTCCTCCACGAGGGGCACGCCGTACCGGGCACAGATCGCGGCGAGCGCGGGGTAGTCGGCGCACTGGCCGTACAGGTCGATGGCCAGCACCGCCCTCGGCAGCCGCCGTCGGGCGGCGCGCCACCGCAGCTCCTCCTCCACCAGCCCGACGTCGATCGTCCACGTGGCGGGGTCGCAGTCGACGAACACGGGCACCGCCCCGACGTAGCGGATGGCGTTGGCGCACGCCGCGAACGTCAGCGTCGCGCACAGCACCTCGTCGCCGGGGCCGACGTCCAGCGCCAGCATGGCCAGGTGGAGCCCCGCGGTCCCGGACGACACGGCGAGGGCGTGCGAGACGTCGACCACCGCCGCCACCTCGCGCTCGAAGGCGTCGACGTCCGGACCCAGCGGCGCGATCCAGTTGCTCTCCATCGCCGCGCGGACGTAGTCGAGCTCGCTGCCGGCGAGGTGCGGTGGAGACAGGTAGATCCTCTTCATCGTTCACTCCTCGTCGCACTCGGCGGGCACGGCGGCGGCGTGGGCGAGCAGCGCCGTGTCCACCGCGTCGCGGGGGTGCATGCCCGCGTCGCGCACGACGCAACCGAGCGCCCGGGCGGTGATGGGCGGGGCGGGCATCGGGCGCGCCTGGTTGCCCTTCTCGTTCAGGTCCGGCCGGGGCGCGGGACCGAGCTCGACGTTGTCCGCCGTGTACACCTTCGTGCCGGGCTGGACGTCCAGGCTCCCCTGCCGCTGGGACAACGTCGCGTCGGCTCGGGGGATGTAGGCGTTGCCGACCACGTTGACCCAGGCGGCGGGCTCGATCTTCGTGCCGTTGGCGCGGAGCCAGCCCTGGAAGACGTTGCGCCGGAGGTCGGCCATGACGGTGGAGCCGCTGGCGCGGATCAGCGGAAAGCGGTCACAGCCGGCGGCGGTGGCGCCGCAGATCAGCATGGTGTGGTGCATGCTGATGCGGCTGGTCTCCCGGTCGGCCGACGAGGACGTCGATCCCCACAGCATGGCCTTGGCGGCGCTCACGATGCTCCACTGGATCGTGATGTTCTTCGGACCCGCCGAGATGTCGATCCCGCCGTCGGCGCAGTCGTGGATCGAGACGTGATCGATGACCACGTTGTAGACCCCGCGCCCGTCCAGGCCGATGCAGTCCTGGGAGCTCTTGCCGTCCGTGAGGGCTCCGGCGCTGCGGATGCGCAGGCCGCGCACGACGACGTCGTGCGCCTCCGAGACGCTGTCCCAGATGTTGAGGCCCGCGCCGCTCAGCGTGATGCCGGGCGGCGGGGCGGTGAAGCCGTCGATCGTGACGAATGGCCCGTGGACGTCGAGCTGGCTCGCGAGCGCGATGATGCCGGCGACGACGAACCGGACGTGACGGTGGCCGCCCGACAGGCACTCGCGCAGCGTGCCGGGGCCGCCGTCGGCCAGCGACGTGACGACGCAGGCGGGCTTGCCGGCCCCGCCCGCCGTCACCGCCCCGAACCCTTCGATGGGTGCCGGCACCGCGGCCGCCGCCGGTCCGCCTGCCGGCAGCGGCGTCCGTGCCGGCACCGCCAGCGCGGCGGCGAGCACGGCGGCGAGCGGCGCGACGGACCGTCGGCGTCGGCGGGTCATGGCGCCCACCGGGCCGGCTCGGATCGAGCCGGAGCGCCGGCGCCCTCGACGGCGACCCCGGCCGCGGCCAGCAGGCCGAGGTACTCGCCGTGGAGCGCCCGCCAGATCGCCTCCGGCCGGAAGTGGGCCAGCACGCGCTCGCGCGCGGCGCCGCCGTGACGCCGGCGCTGCGCCGGCGCGTGCAGGTAGCGCGCGATGGCGCTCGCCAGCGCGCGCGGGTCGCGCGGCGGCACCAGGAGCCCCGTCCGGCCGTCCTCCACGGCGTCGACGCAGCCCGGGACGCGCGTGGCCACGACGGGCACCCTCATGGCGGCGGCCTCGAGCAGGACGTTCGGAAAGCCCTCCCGGTAGGTGGGCAGGACGACCAGGTCCATCGCCGCGTACCACGCGGGCATGTCGAGCACCGTCCCGAGCGGGTGGACGCGCGGATCGGTGCGCAGGGCGAGCGCGGTGTCGGCCGTGATGGCATCCCGGGACTCGAACGGGCCGATGACGACCAGGTGGGCCTCGGGGAACGCCTCGCGCACCGACCGCCACGCCTCGACCAGCTCGCCGACGCCCTTGTCGCGGACGACCCGCCCGACGAAGCCGACGACGGGCTGCTCGCCGGCGATGCCGAGCGCGGCGCGCGTCCGCTGCCGCGCCGCGGGCGCCACGGCGTCCGGATCGAAGCGCCCGGTGGCGTCCACGCCGTTGCCGCTGCCGCGGCCGAGGACCTTGATCTTCGACGGCTCGCAGAGCCCCGTCTCGACGGCGAGGGCGCGCACCGACTCGCTCACCGCGAAGACCTGGTGCGCCAGGCGGCACGACAGGCGCTCGGTGCCCCGGAGCAGCGCCCGGCGCCACCCCGTGGCCGTGGTGAAGGGCAGGCCGCGCATGTGGTAGATGCGCACCGGCGTCGCCGCCGCGGCGGCGGCGAGCAGTCCCAGCAGCCCCCCCTTCGGCGTGTGCGCGTGCACGATCGCCGGCCGGTGCCGGCGGAGCCGGCGCCGGATGGCGGCGACGGCGGCGAGATCCGCGAGCGGCGTGATCCGCCGCGCCATGGCGACGATGTCGATGTCGACGCCGAGCTCGGCGGCGTACCGCCGTGCGTCCGGACCGGGAGCGGTGATCGCCCGCACCGTGAACCCGCGCGCCTTCATGTAGTCGAGCTGGCCCCGGAAGAAGTCGAGCGAGTCCGGCACCGTGGTGACGTGGGTCAGACCGGGGCTCAGCACGTGGCGGCATCCTCCGCCTGGCCGTCGGCGGCGCCGGCGAGGGCCGGCGCGGCGACGGCGCCCGCCCCTTGCGGGGCCCGCCCGCGCCCGACGCCCTCGTAGCGAAAGCCGAGCGCCTCGGCGACCTGCGGCTCGTAGACGTTCCTGAGGTCCAGCAACACCGGCCGTCGCATCACGGTCTTGAGCCGGGTGAGGTCCAGGTTGCGGAACTGGTTCCACTCGGTGAGCAGGACGAGGCCGTCGGCGCCCTGGGCCGCGCTGTACGCGTCGGTCCGGTACTCCACGCCGGGCAGGACGCGCGCGGCCTGCTCCATCGCGGCGGGATCGTAGGCCCGCACGGTGGCCCCACGCCGCAGGAGCTCGCGGGCGATGGCCACCGCGGGCGCCTCGCGGATGTCGTCCGTGTTGGGCTTGAAGGCCAGGCCGAGCACGCCGATGGTGAGCCCGGCGAGCGATCCCGGGTCGGCGACGCCGAGGGCCGCGGTGATCTTGTCGAGCATCCGGAACCGCTGGCGCTCGTTGACCTCGACCGTGGCCTCGGTCAGGAGCGTGGGGCAGCCCTGGCTGCGGGCGAGCCGGGCCAGCGCCCGCGTGTCCTTCGGAAAGCACGAGCCGCCGAAGCCGGGCCCCGGATGCAGGAACTTGGGACCGATGCGCCGGTCGAGCCCCAGCGCCTTGGCGAGGACGTGCACGTCGGCGCCGAGCGTCTCGCAGAGGTTCGCCATCTCGTTCATGAAGCTGATCTTCGTGGCGAGGAACGCGTTGGCCGCGTACTTGATGAGCTCGGCGGTCTCCAGCGTGGTGATCACGAACGGCGTCTCGATCAGGTACAGGGGTCGGTAGAGATCGCGCAGGATGGCGACGGCCTGCGGGCTGTCGGCCCCGATCACCACGCGGTCCGGCCGCAGGAAGTCCTCGACGGCGGAGCCCTCGCGGAGGAACTCGGGGTTCGAGGCGACGTCGAACACGGCCCCGCCGGGGTGGCCGTCGTGGCTGCTCAGGATGTGGCGGATGCGGCGGCCGGTGCCGACGGGCACCGTGCTCTTGGTCACGACGACGCGATAGCCGTCGAGGGACTCCGCCACCGTGCGGGCGGCGTCCTCGACGTCGCGGATGTCGGAGCCGCCGTCGGGGCGGGCCGGCGTCCCCACGGCGATGAAGATCACGAGCGAGTGGCGGACGGCGGCCGGCGCGTCGGTGGTGAAGGCCAGGCGCCCTTCGGCCAGGTTCCGCCGCAGCAGCTCGGCCAGGCGCGGCTCGTGGATGGGCACCTCGCCCTCGGCGAGCCGCCGGATGCGCGCCTCGTCCCTGTCGACGCAGGTGACGTGGAGGCCGAAGTCCGCGAGGCAGACGCCGCTGACGAGACCGACGTATCCGGTGCCGATCACTGCGATGTTCACGCGGTCACTCCTGTCGAGGGGTTGACGCGGCGGGTGCCGAGGGCATGGGCCATCGCCCAGGGCGACCAGGCCAGGACCTGCACGACGCGCCCGACGACGGCGATGGCGACGGCCTCGGCCGGCGGGACGCCGGTCAGCGACATCACGGCCACGAACGTCCACTCCGTGAGGCCCACCCCGTCGACGGTGATGGGCAGCCGGCTCATCAGGAAGATCAGCGGCGCCGTGGCCAGCACGTCCATCGCGGTGAGGGCGATGCCGAGCCCGTGGGCGATGCCCCAGATGATGCCGAGGCAGAGCAGCTGCTCGGCGAGCGTCAGCGCCCCGAACACGAGCAGGCCGCCCCTCGTGCGCCCGTACGTCTGGTAGGCCTCGTGCATCGCGCGCAGTCGCCCGGCGATGTGGGCGCCGACGACCCGGGCGAGCAGCCGCTGGTGGAGCAGGTCGAATCCGATCTTGCTGAACGAGGCGACGAACAGGCCCGTGACCAGGAGCACGGCCGCGCCGGTGGCCAGCCAGAGCGCGTGGACCTCCGCCCCGAGCCCCAGCCGGGCCGTCAGCACCGCGACGCTCGCGAGGGCCAGGGCGCACGCGGCGAGCGAGCCGATGGCGCGCTCGATCGCGATGGAGGCGACGACCTCCTTCACGCTGATCCCCAGCCGGGAGGTGCTGACGATCCGCGCGGCATCCGCGCCGACGGACGTCGGCAGGAGCGTGCCCCAGATCATGGAGGCGCAGTAGATCGTCAGTCCTCGATAGAGCGGCAACCGGATCCCCCGCCGCGCGAGCAGCAGCGTCCACTTGAACGTCATCAACGCCCGGTCGAGCCAGTGGGCCAGGACGACGGCCAGGGCATGGCGCGGGTCGAGCCGCCGCACGGCGGCCACGACGTCCTCGATCCCGCCGAGCTGCCAGACGAGCAGGGCGACGAGCCCCGCGCTGACCACGACCTTGCCGGCCGGCTTCACCGCGCCGTCACGCCAGGCCGTCGATGACCCGCAGCGTCTCGTCGGCGGCGCGTCGCCAGCTGAACCCCGCGGCCACCTCCAGGCCCCGGCGTCGCAGGTGCTCGCGCAGGCCCGCGTCCCCGGCCAGGGTGTCCATGGCGTCGGCGAGCTGCCACACGTTCCTCGGGTCGATCAGCACCGCCGCGTCACCGACGATCTCCGGACACGCGCCGTCCTGCGACGCGATCACCGGGCAGCCGCAGGCCATCGCCTCCGTCAGCGGGAGGCCGAAGCTCTCGTAGCTCGACGGAAAGACGAAGAACGCCGCCTGGCTGTAGATCGCCGGCAGGTCCTCCTGGGGCACGCGGTCGAGGACGACCAGCTCCCGGCGCACGTCGTCCGCGATCAGCGGGGACGTCGCCACGAAATCCCGCGTGTGTGCGCCCACGACGACGAATTTCAGGCGGGCCCGGGCCTTGCTGCGGCGGAAGGCCTCGATGGCCTCCACGAGGTTCTTGCCCGGGTAATACTTGCGGCCCTGGCGCAGCCGCGTGACGGTGAGGCAGAACGCCCCGGGCAGGTGATACGTCCGCCGCGCCGCCTCCAGCGCCGCGGCGTCGCCGATCGGGCGGAAGCGCGGCGCCGGGGCCAGATGGATCCGTGTCATCGTTTCCGGGCGGAGGCCGAGGAACTTCTCGAAGTCCCGCTTCACGTAGTCGGACTCGACGATCAGATGCGTCGCCTTCCGGCAGTACAGCGGCAGCATCAGCCGCTGATAGACGAGGTCGAGCCGCTCGTAGTACTCGGGATAGACCCAGTACTCGGAGCCCCGGAGGTGCATCAGGCTCTTCCAGCGGCCGACCAGGGGCAGGCTGTGCTTGGGGTGGAACAGCACGTCCACGCGCTCCCGTCGGGCCGCCCACGGCACCATGACCTGGTCCCAGACGAGCTTGCCGGCCGCCCTCAGCACGAGGCTCTCGACGTTCGGGAGGCGCGCATAGCGCCCGCTGAACGCGTCGCCGCCGTGAAACAGGACGTACTCGTTGGTGCGGTCCGCGGCCAGCATGTGGTCCAGCAGGTTCAGGGCGATGATGCCCGGGGCATCTGTCTGATTGCCGAGGTCCCGCAGCATCACGCCGATGCGCCGCCGCGATTGCCGCTCACGGTGTGGTCCCGGCGCGATGCCCTGCGCCGGCCTCGCCGCGCGAGCCGGGCCCGGCGGGCCGTTCGCCACGACGGGCCGTCCGGCGCTCGGGAGCAGCGGGAGGATTCGTGGCGGCATGGCTCAGCGCGGGCTCGCGACGGCGTGCGGCTCGGCCGCGGGCAGCAGCGGGGCCGGGGGCCCGGAGCGACCGAGCACCGCGCGCACCACGTACACCGGTTTCCCCTGGCTCTCGTGATAGAGGCGGACGAGCATCTCGCCGAGAAGCCCCAGCGCGACGAACTGGACGCCGACCAGCAGGAGGAGGATCCCCAGGGACAGGATGGGGCGATCGGCGAGCGCCACGTCGAGGAGGAGCCGCTCGATGCCGAGGTACAGCGTCAGCAGCGCGCCGGCGGCGGTGGCGACGATGCCGGGAAGGCCGAACACGTGGATCGGGCGCGTGAGGTAGCTGGTCATGAACTTCACGGTCACGAGGTCCAGCAGGACCCGGACGGTCCGGCCCAGGCCGTACTTCGAGCGCCCGCGCGTGCGGGGCCGGTGGTTCACGGGGATCTCGGCGATCGTGGCGCCCAGATCGCCGGCCAGCGCGGGAATGAAGCGGTGCATCTCTCCGTAGAGCCGGAGCGACCGGGCCAGGTCGCCGCGGAAGGCCTTCACCGGGCAGCCGTAGTCGTGGAGCTTCAGGCGCGTCGTGAACGAGATGAGCCGGTTGGCCAGCAGCGAGGGGAGTCGCCGCGTCACGAAGGTGTCCTGCCGATCGACGCGCCAGCCGTTGACGAGGTCGTAGCCCTCGTGGAGCTTGGCGATCAGTCGCGGGATGTCGGCCGGATCGTTCTGCAGATCGCCGTCGAGCGTGACGATGACGGCGCCGGCCGCGTGCGCGATCCCCGCCGCCAGCGCGGCCGTCTGCCCGAAGTTGCGGCTGAGCCGGACGACGGTGAGCGCGGGCTCCTGCCGGCACAGGCGCTCGAGCGCCGCCCCCGTGCCGTCGGTGCTGCCGTCGTCGACGATGACGAACTCCTTCGAGCCCGGCAGGGGCGCCACCGCCGCCGCCAGCTCCTGGACCAGCGCGGCGACGTTCTCGGCCTCGTTGTAGACGGGAATGACGATGGAGACATCCATGAGCTCTCTCCGGTGTGGCGGCGACCTTCAGCGGGCGAGAGACGTCAGCGACGCGATCGACAGGCCGGCGGCGGCCACGAGCCAGACGGCCGCGAGCCCGGTGGCCGCCCAGCGCCACCGTCGCCGGGAGGCCCGGGCGGCCAGCACGAGCCCGACCAGCGGGGCGAAGATGAGGACCTCCCTGACCATCAGCAGCGCGTTGTGCGCGCTCAGCAGGGGGGCCCGCGTGTGCTGGACGTTCGGCAGCAGGACCCAGGGCGCCTGGAACGTCTCGCGGCTCCACGGCCAGAGGAACGGCACGCCGATGGGCCAGCCCGTGTCGAGGGTGAAGCTGTCCAGGACGGAGTGCGACACGTAAAGCGCGAAGACGAGGACCGCGGTCCTGACCGCCCGGCCCTCGGCGCGCGCGGCGAGCGCCGCGGCGCCCAGCGCCACCACGCCGGCCGCGGCCAGGCTGTGCGAGGCGCCGTGATGGAACTGCCCGAGAGTGCCGACCGCGAGCCCGGGCAGCACGTCGAGGTCCGGCGCGCCGGCGATGAGCGCCCACCACGGCGCCCGGCGGCGCTCGCGCTCGTCCCTGGCCGCCAGCGTCGCGATCGACAGCCCGAGCAGGTAGTGCCCGACGGGAGTGGCCATTGGCGTGGGGCCTCAGGCGTGCGGCACGGGGGCCCGCGGGCGGTGCACCGGGCTCGGGTTGGCCACGAGGAAGTCGCCGATGGCCAGGTGATCGAGGTGGCCCACGCTGAAGGCGCGGATGGCATCGGCCGGCGAGCAGACGATCGGCTCCTCGTGGATGTTGAAGCTCGTGTTGATCACGACGGGCAGCCCGGTCCGCCGCCGGAAGTGCTCGATGATCGCGTGGTAGCCGGGATTGTCCTCGCGGCGCACCAGCTGGGGCCGCGCGGTGCCGTCGACGTGGACGACCCCCGGGCAGTGCCGCCGCATCCAGTCGGTGCACGGGAACGTGATCGTCATGAACCGCGCCGGCGTCTCGCCGCCGGCCACGCCGTCGTAGCACTGGTGCGCGGCCTCCTCGAGCGTCGAGGGGGCGAAGGGCATGAACTCCGTGCGGCGCAGGTTCTTGTTGAGCCAGTCGTTGACGGAGGGATCGGTCGGCGTGTAGAGGATCGAGCGGTTGCCGAGGGCGCGGGGCCCGTACTCCATGCGGCCGTCGAACCGCGCCACCACGGAGCCCTCCGCCAGCAGCCGCGCCGTCTCGCCCGCGACGTCGGGGACGCGCCGGTACGGCAGGCCGGCCTCGCGCAGCGCCGCCTCGATGTCCCGGTCGGTGTAGGCCGGCCCCAGGTAGACGTCGCGCAGCGGCTCGCCGTCGGTCGGGTGCGAGACGAGGAGGGCCGCCCCCACGGCCAGTCCCCCGTCGTCCATGGCCGGATAGACGAACACGCGCCGGACGCCGTCGATCTCGTGGATGCGCTGGTTGATCTTCACGTTGGCGAACACGCCGCCGGCCAGCGCGACGTCGCGGGCGCCGGCCTGGCGCAGCCAGTGGGCGACGTAGGCCGTCGCGATGCGCTCGGCGTGGACCTGGATGCTGGCGGCCAGGTCCTCGCGCCGGTAGTCCCGCGGCAGGCGCTTCTCGATCGAGCGCAGCGCGCCGCGGAAGACGAGCCGGCCGACATTGCGGATCTGGCCGTGATCGTACGTGATCAGGTCGTCGAGGAGGTCGAGGTGCCGCGGCTCGCCGTAGGCGGCCAGGCCGGTGATCTTGCCCTCGTGCTTCTGCGCCTTGAAGCCGCACACGGCGGTGACGTAGGCGTAGTAGTTGCCCAGCGAGTCGTAGCTGCTGACCTCGTTGAGCCGGCGGAACTTGCCGCGGCGGGCGTGGTAGACCTGGGAGGAGGCGCCGTCGCCGCCGCCGTCCAGCGTCACCACCAGCGCGTCCTCGAAGCCGCTCGTGTAGTACGCGCAGGCGGCGTGCGCGTAGTGGTGATCGAGGAACGCCGGCCGGACCGGGATCCGGAAGTCGCCGGCCAGGATCTCGGCGATCTTCGCGCGCCGCTGGGCGAAGATCGGGCTCCGGGCCGTGAAGTAGAGCCGCTTGAGCCCCGGCAGGCCGCCGCCGGCGCCGAGCACGGAGGCGAGATCGAAGATGGTGCTGCGCACGGTCCCGTCCCGGCGGCCGTCGAACCAGCCGTTCCACTCCCGGGCGCCGTCGCAGAAGTAGTTGTTGCGCGTGGCCACCGCGACGCGGGCGACGTCCGCCGGCGCCCAGCCGGCCAGACGCAGGACCTCCCGGATGGCCTCGCTCGGGAAGCCGTAGGCCATCTTCTTGCGCACGAGGCGCTCCTCGTTGATGGCGGCCAGGATCCGGCCGTCCTGCACGGCGGCGGCGCCGCAGGTGATGCCGTCGGTGATGCCGAGGACGTTCATGGCGCCTCCGTGGGGGCGGGGACGGCCGGGCGCCGGCGCGCGGGCGTCGCCGCCTCGCGCACGGCGGCCGCCAGGGCGTCGAGCGGCGTGCCATCGAGGTAGAGCCGCCACCAAAGCTCCAGGTTCAGCAGGAACCACAGGCGGTAGTTGTGATCGGCCCGGCCCGCGCGGTGCTCGGCCAGCAGCTCGAGCATGTAGGGCCTCCGGAAGTAACCGGCGTCGACCAGGCGCGACGTCGCGAACACCCGCTCCAGGAGCGGGCCGAGCGGGCCCCTGATCCAGTACGCGAGCGGGAACGAGAAGCCCTGCTTGCGCCGCGTCAGGAGCGGCGCCGGCAGCAGGTCGGCGGCGGCGCGGCGGAGCAGGTGCTTCAGGCGCCGGCCGGGGAGCTTCATGCGGGCGGGGACGGCGGCCGCGAACTCGGCCAGCTCGTGGTCGAGCAGGGGCGAGCGGTCCTCCAGCCCGTGCGCCATCGTCATGTGGTCGACGGTGAGCAGCAGGTTGTCGGGCATGCGCGTGACCAGGTCGGTGTAGAGCATGCGGTCGAGCGCGTCCGCCGCCCGGCCGCCGTCGAAGTGCCCGAGCACGGCGGCCGTCGAATCGAGCGCGCCGTCGAGCGCCCGCAGGGCGGACGGCGTGAACAGCCGCGCCTTCGCGTCCGGCATGAAGCGCAGGAACGCCAGGCTGGCCGCGTAGCGGGCGCCGCCCGCGGTGCGCGAGACCTGGTCGAGCCAGCGCAGCTTGAGGGCGAGGCTGTTGTACGAGTAGGACTCCGGGACGAGACGCCGGGCGCCGGCCATCAGGCCGCGTCGGAGGCCGGGCGGCAGCAGGGCGTAGAGGTCGACGAGCCCGTGGCCGGCGTAGCGGTCGTAGCCCGCGAACAGCTCGTCGCCGCCGTCGCCGCCCATCACCACTTTCACGTGGCGGGCGGCCAGCCGGGCGGCGAGGTAGACGCCGAACCCGAAGGGATCGACCGGCTCGTCCATGTGGAGGACGAGCGCCGGCAGCAGGGCGACGACGTCCGGACTGACGATCTCCTCGTGCAGCGCGATCCCGTGCCGCTGCGCCACCAGCCGCGCGTAGGGCAGCTCGTTGAAGTCGGCCTCGGCCACCCCGATCGAGAACGCGTGCACGCGCGCCGGCGCGGCCGCCGCCATGAGCGAGGCCACCGTGCTGGAGTCGATGCCGCCGCTCAGGAAGGCGCCGACGGGGACGTCGCTGACCAGGAGCGTCCGGACGGTCTCCCCGAGCTGCGCGCGGAGCCGCTCCACGATCTCGTCCTCGGAGGCGGCGAGCTTCGGCTCGTAGCGCGGCTCCCAGTAGCGCTGGAGCCGGCACCGCCCGTCCTCCACCATCATCCAGTGGCCGGCCGGCAGCTTCTCGACGTCGCGGAACAGCGTGCCGGTCCCCGGCACGAAGCGGACGGCCATCAGGTGGCTGAGCCCGGGCAGGTCGAGCGCCGGCGCCACCAGCCCCGGCTGCAGCAGCGCCTTGATCTCCGAGGCGAAGGCGAAGCGCCCGCCGGCCGTGGAGTAGAACAGCGGCTTCTGCCCGATGTGGTCGCGGGCCAGGAACAGGCGCCGCCGGCGGCGGTCGCGGATGGCGAAGGCGAACATCCCGCGCAGGCGCGTGACGAGGTCGGGGCCCAGGTCCTGGTAGAGGTGCAGGATCACCTCGGTGTCGGACCGGGTGCGGAACCGGTGGCCCCGCGCCTCGAGCTCGCGGCGGAGTGCCCGGAAGTTGTAGATCTCGCCGTTGAACACGATCGAGAGCGTGCCGTCCTCGCTCGTCATGGGCTGCCGGCCGGTGGCGAGGTCGATGATGCTGAGCCGGCGGTGACCCAGGCCGACCTCGTCGTCGAACTCGTGTCCTTCGCCGTCGGGGCCGCGGTGGGCGAGCGCCGCCGTCATCGCGCGCACGAGGGCCCTGTCGACGGGGGCCGGAGACCACAGGCCGGCGATGCCGCACATGGCCGGCCCCTCAGGCGTCCCCGGCGGCGACGGGCTTCGCCGCCGCGGCGTGGCGGTCTCGGGCGGGTCCGCCGACGTAGCCGCGCTCGCGGTACCAGCGGGCCGTCGCGGCGAGGCCGTCGCGCAGAGCGACCCGGGGCGCGTAGCCGAGCTCGCGCCGGGCCTTGCCGATGTGGAACGCGCGGTTCTGCCGGAACCAGTCGACCCGGCGCCGGAAGAGCGGCGGCTCCGCCGGCAGCACCTTGAACAGCGCCTCGCAGGCGACGGCGGCGACCCAGAGCGGCGCGAACGGGTAGTGCCGGATCTCGACGGCGACGCCGAGCGCCTGGCCGATCGCCGTGACCAGCTCGTCGAGCGTGCAGTGGTGCTCGTCGGCGATCAGGTAGGCCTCGCCGTTCCGGCGCGGGGAGGCGGCGGCCAGCACGAAGGCATCCACGAGGTTGTCGACGTAGAGCGGGTGATAGTGGACGCGGCCGTCGCCGAACATCGCGAAGCGCCCGGTCTGCACGCGCCGGAAGAGCATGAGGAACCGCTCGGGGTCGCCGGGGCCGTAGATCGCGGCGGGCCTGAGGATGACCGCCGGCAGGCCGCGCCGCGCGAACTCGCCGACGACCAGCTCGCCCTCGTACTTCGTGGCCTGGTACAGGTCCGCGGGCGCGATGGGGGCCGATTCGTCGGCGGGCCACTGCTTGACGTCGCCGTGGACGCCGCAGGTGCTGCAGTAGACGACCTTCTGCGCGCCGTGCTGCGCGGCCGCCTCGAGCACGACCCGGGTGCCCTCGACGTTGGTGCGCCGGTACTCGGCGCGGGGCAGGTTGACCTTCCGGAAGGCCGCGGCCAGGTGGAACACGAGCCCGCAGCCCTTCGCCGCCCGGGCCATCAGGCCGCGGTCGGCGACGGACCCGATCAGGATGGTGGCGCCCAGCTGCTGGAGCTCGGCGGAGAAGAGCCCGGGCTGGTTGTCGACGACCACCACGTCGTGCCCCTCGCGGAGCAGGCGGCGCGCCAGGTGCGTGCCCGTGAAGCCGGTGCCGCCGGTGACGAGGATCTTCATGCGCTCCCCCTCAATGCGCGCGTCCCGCCGCGCGATCGCGCAGGTAGGTCGCCAGGCCCATCGGCGTCATGGCCAGCGCCAGCGCCCGTCCGCCGGGGGCGTCCAGCCGGCGGATCGCCGAGGCGACGCCGCGGCCGTCGTGCAGCGAGTACCGCACGTAGTTCACGGCCGACGCCGCCAGCCGGACCGGCGCCACGCGGAACCAGTCGAGGTCGTGCCGGAGGGCCGATTCGTGGCGCAGGGCGAGGCCCCGGGCGTTCCGGATCCGGGCCTGCGCCCGGCTGAGCTGATCGGAGCGCTCGTGGACGTGGTAGATGCGCAGGACCTCGTTGACGTAGCGCGTCCGGTAGTGCCGGGCGATGGCGTTCCACACGACGCTCGGCGGCACGTGGCGGGCGCCGTCGAGGACCGGGAACGGGAACTCCTTCAGCACCGCGGTGCGCTGGAAGCCCCACTTCTCGCCCCGGACCTTGTAGCGGTAGCGGATCTCCAGCGAATCCGAGTCGGTGGGATCGAACGGGAACCGGTCGCCGACCAGGGCGCCGTGCTGATCCACGCACAGCGCGGTGACGGCGGAGAAGCGCCCCCGCTCGGCCTCGGGAATCGAGTCCCACACCTGCTTCAGCCGCTCCAGCGCGCGCGGCACGCAGGCGTCGTCGGAGTCGAGGTTCAGGAACAGCTCGCCGCGGGCCTGGCGGACGCCGCTGTTGTAGGCGACGTGCTTGCCCTGGTGGGGCTGCCAGAAGTAGCGGATGGGGAACGAGGCCTCCCGCCGCCACCGCTCGACGAGCTCGCGGGTGCCGTCGGTGGAGCCGTCGTCGCCGATCAGCCACTCGAAGTCGCGGAAGGTCTGCGCGGCCAGGCTCGCGTACACCCGGGGTAGCGTCTCGGCACGGTCGTGCGTCGGGGTGAAGACCGTGAACACGTGATCGTAGCCGCTGGCGGTGCCGCCCGGCCCGGCGCCGGCGGGGCGCGCGGCCCGGGGCGGCTTGAGCGACCGCGCCTTGACGATGAGCATGGAGCCGTCCGTTCCGGCGAAGAGGACGTCGAGCGCGACCAGCGCGCGCATCAGGGGCCCGGCCACCGCCGCCAGCGCGACGAGCCCGCGCCGGCGCCGGACGTCGTCCTCGACGAGGAGCACGCCCTTGGCGCCGACGGGATGGTCGCCCTTGATCCGCGTGGTGGCCGTCCGCGTCGCGATGTCGAGGATCTCCGAGGGCGCCTTCTGGTACGTGCGCTCCGCCGTCACCTCGAACCGTCCGGCGAGGAGGGCGCGCAGCCGCGCCCCCGTGTAGCCGGGTCGCACGTGGCCGTGCCGCTCATCGGTGTCGCCGAGGCGGAGGCGGAGCCGCCGCAGGACGCCGTCCTGGACGTGCGGGACGTTGACGATCAGGACGCCCCCGGGCCGGAGGATCCGGAACAGCTCGGCCACGAACCCGGCGTCGTCGTGGAGGTGCTCGAGGAGGTCGACGACGACGACGCGGTCGAACGCGTCGTCGTCGAAGGGCGTCCGGTTCCCGTCCAGCCGCCACACGCGGTCGCCCACGAGCCGGCGGGTCGAGGCCACGGCCGCGTCGTCGATGTCGGCGCTGGTCCATTCGCCGCCGCGCTGCCGCAGGAGGGCGCTGACGACGCCGCTGTCGCCGCCGAGGTCCAGGCAGCGAAGCCCCGGCGTCGGGCCGAGGAGCCGCACGATCTCCTGGAGCTTCCGGCGCTTCAGCGCGGACGGCCGGAGCGCGGGCCGGCCCGGGCGGCCGGCCCGCGCCGCCTCAACGCGGCACGCCGAAGCGTCCATCGACCTCTTCCAGCTCGGCGCGCCGGCGTTCGAGGGTCCATCCGAGCTCTTCGGCGGCCGCGCTCGCGGCCGCGTCCAGGAGCGCCGGACCGGGATCGCCCGCGGTGCCGAGCCCGCTCCGCCGGAACACCACGTCCGCCAGCGTCCGGGCCATCTCCGCGCGGATCGCGTGGCGGACCTGCGCGCCCACCACGGCGACCGGGTCCGCCGCGTCCTCGCCGCGCCGCAGGTGCGCCAGCACCTCGCCGCGCGCCGACCCGTACGCCGTGGTCATCGAGGCGGGCGCCTCGGCCGGCGCCCCGGACGGCGACGACTCCGCCGGCGCCCCGGCCTCGGCGCCGTGGAGCGGCACGACCGCGGTGAGCGAGGCCGGCCCTCTCCGGCCCAGGCGCGCGAGGACGTGATCGACCGCCCGCTCGGCCATGAGGCGCGCCGTCGTGGACTTCACGCCGACGACCGAGAGCAGCCCCCGCGCGCCGTCGTCGGCATGGTCGAGGATCCGTCCCCGCCTGGCCAGGAGCCCGTCACCGCCGGTCGAGGCCAGCGGGAGCAGGCCTCCGTGGACCAGACGGACGTCCTCCAGGCGCAGCGACGCCGCCGGACAGGCCCGGTTGACGGCGCGGAGCAGGCGGACGACGTCGGCTTCGGTGACGTGCACGTCCCCGGAGCGCCCGTCGTGCCGCTCGTACCAGGTGCCGACCAGGGACTGCCCTCGCCACGGCACGACGAACAGGTACCGCGCGCCCCGGCGGACGAGGGCCCCGTCCCCGCTCTCGCCCGGCGTCGAGAGGGCCACCGCGTGGTCCGCGAAGAGCGGCCGGGTGACGACGTTGAACGCCCGGGCGAAGGCGGGGACGGGCGCACGGCCGGGGCCGGCGAGCGCGCGCACCTCGTCCACCCACGGGCCGGCGGCGTTGACCACGATGCGCGCGCGGACGGCGATGCGCTCGTCGGCCAGACGGTCGTGCACGACGGCGCGCAGCCCGCCGTCCCGGTCGCGGCGGAGCCCGGTGACGGCGGCATGGTTGGCGAGCTGCGCCCCCGCCTTCGCCGCCGAGCGGAGGAACGCCAGCACGAGCCGCTCGGAGTCCTCCACGCGGGCGTCGTGGAAGACCGCGCCGCCCGTCACGCCGGCGGCGTCCAGACCAGGCGCCAGCCGCAGACACTCCGGGCGCGACACCGCCCGGCCTCCCGGCAGGCGGTGCGCGGGATCGAGCCCGGCGTTGCGGTCCAGGCCGACCAGGTCGTTGACGAGGAGCGCCATCCGCAGGGCGGCGCGTCCTCGCAGGCCGCGGCCGCGCAGCGGCACCAGGACCGGCAGCGGATGCACGAGATGGGGCGCGATCCGCAGCAGCGCACGCCGCTCGCCGATCGCTTCGCGCATCCGGCGATAGTCGCCGTCCTGCAGGTAGCGCAGACCCCCGTGGACGATCTTCATGCTGTTGGCTGAAGTGCCCGAGGCGAAGTCCGACCGCTCGACGAGGCAGACCGCGAGCCCGCGCAGGACGGCATCCCAGGCCACGCAGGCGCCGTGGATGCCGCCCCCGACGACCAGCACGTCCCAGAGCCTCTCGGCGAGGGCGGAGGGATCCCGCTTCATGCCGGCGATCCCGGGGCCAGCGCCTCGTACTCGAGCCAGTCGAGCAGGCCGCCGAGCCGCTGGCGGAACGCCTGGTAGCTGAACCGCTCCTCGACCAGGCGGCGCCCGGCGGCGCCGAGGCGGGCGCGGAGGTCGGCGTCGAGGATGACCCGCTCCAGCGCCTCGGCGAACGCGAGCGGACGGGGGGCGGCGAGCACGGCCACGCGGTCGTCGACCAGCTGGGTGTGCGTGGGCAGCTCCGTGGCCACGAGCGCCTTGCCGCTGTGCAGGTACGAGTACAGCTTCATCGGGGTGTTGGCGCCGCGGAGGCGCGGCGACACAACGACGTCGGCTGCGGCCAGGTGCGCCGGCAGCTCGGCGATGGGCCGGGGCCCGAGGAACTGCACGCGGGCGGCGATCCCGAGCCGCCGGCACTCCTCGCGGTAGGCGGCGACGTCGCGCGCGGTGCCGCCCACGACGACGAGATCGGCCCGGTCCGTGCGCTGCAGCAGCAGCGCGAAGCTCTGCAGCAGGAGGTCGATCCCCTGGTACGGCTCGAGGTTGCCGACGTACATCACCACGACCGGCGCGCGGCCGGGCCCTGCGGCCGGCGAGCGCGAGGCCTCCATCCCGGCCGGCCGCGCGTTCACCGGCAGGCCCGGGCGAGTCCGGTCACGGCCTCGTCGAGGAGCGAGACGTCCGGGAGCAGCACGATCTTCCTGGCCCGCGCCTGCCGGGCGACCGAGGCCAGCGCCTCGCAGACGGGCACGACCGCGGCCGCCTGCCGGAGGGCGAGGCGCTCGCACGCCGCCAGCGCCGGCAGGGCCGGGCGCAGCAGCGGACGCCGCTCGGCGAGCTGCTGGGGGAGCGACGAGTCCATGTCGTACACGTACGGGATCCGGAAGAGCCACTTGAGCAGCAGCGCGATGAAGACGGACTCCTCGACGGCGTGGACGACGTCGTAACGGCCGCGGGCGGCCAGCCGCAGCGCCCGCGCCGCCACGAAGACGTCGCAGAGGAGCTTCTTCCACGAGAACCCCGGACGGATCCCGCGGACGAACCGCAGGCGCGGGATCCGGTGCAGCGTCACGCGCGCGAACGCCACGTCGCGCCCCTCGTGATAGGTGACGACATCCACGCGCGCCCCGCGCTCCGAGAGCACCTTGAGGACCAGGGCCACGGCGATCGGCGTGCCGCGATCGTCGTAGAACGGCTGCGGCGCGAGCAGCAGGACGCGCACGGTCAGGGATCCCGCCGGACGAGCTTGAGGATGACCGGCGACCCGAAGCGCTCGGTGACGCCGGCCGCGCGCAGCAGGCGCTCGCTGGCCGCCGACAGCCGCGGCGCCCCCAGGAGGCGATGGAGCGCCATGGGCAGCACGAACTGCGGCTCGCGGTCGGCCAGCGAGAGGCCCGCGGACGCGGCGACGTCGAGCACCGTGCGCTCGTCGAAGAGGCGGAAGGGCCGGGTGTTGCCCTCCACCCGTCGCTTGACGGCGAACAGCCAGGGCGCCACGACGTTGACGCTGCGGCGCGTCGGGACGTCGACGAGCACCGCCCGGTCCGCGACGCGCGCGAGCTCGCGCAGGAGCGCCTTCCAGCGCGCCACGTGCGGCAGCAGGCGGTAGCTGAGGACCACGTCCCAGGCGCGATCCGCATAGGGCAGGTCGAGCAGGTCGCCCCACGCGAACCGGCACGTCCCGGCGGCCAGGAAGACCTCGATGCGACGACGACAGCACTCGGCGCTGCCGAAGACGGTGACCCGGTGGCCCTGCGCGATGAGCGCCGCGGTCACCTGGCCGTGGCCGCCGCCGACGTCGAGCACGCTGGCGCCGGGATGCCCCGCCAGCATCCGGAGCGTGGCCTCCTCCTGCGTCCGGAGCAGCCAGCCGCCCACGGCCCCGGAGAACCGGGCGGCGTAGGCCTCGCCCGACGTCTCCACGTCGGGGCTCTCGGCCGGTGGGCGGGAAATGGACATCAGTGATGGTTGGTCAGGATCAGGATCTCGGGGCTGAGCCCCGGGATGAGCGGCGGCGAGAGCACCGGCTCTCGCCGGAAGACGCCCGCGGGCCGGTAGCCGAAGTCGCCGCGGAGGAGGCCGGCGAGCAGGGCGGCGTCGGCGGGCCGGTCCTCGAAGCGGCGCGAGTAGGCGCTGGACAGCACGACGAAGTCCGGCGACCGCTGCTGGAGGGTCTCCAGCCCGGCGGATTGCAGGTCGCGATGGTGCCGCACCGTGACGTGGCGCGGGAACCGCGGCAGGTAGACGGGACCGCTCACGGCCTCGACCACGGCGCCCGGCGTGGCATGCGCCTGCAGCCACGCTTCCGCGCCGTACCGCGCGTCGCGGGCCAGCAGGTAATCCACCTCGGCGCCGTAGAGGAACGAGTAGACGCCGACCAGGACCAGGCCGGCCAGGAGGGCGCGGCTGCGCTGCACGCCGAGCTCCCACAGCACGGCGAGCACGGGGCCCACGAAGAACGCGAGCACGAGCACGGCCTGCATGACGAAGCGCGCGCGGAAGAAGGGCATCGGCGAGACGACGCCGATGAACCCGACGTAGGAGACCAGGGGCAGGACGAAGTGCCGGGCCCAGCCGTGGCGGATCGGCAGGACCAGGAGTCCCACGACGCCGGCGAGGAAGAGCACGGGGTTGATGGTGTCGGCGGTGAGGGCGGTGATCTGCCGGAGCGCGTCGAGCGTTCCCCCCACCTCCGGCTCGCTGCCCGGATAGGCCGTGCCGTAGGTCGGATGGATGCCGTGCAGGCGCCACCGCAGGCGCAGCAGGTTCCCGTCCCAGTTGAAGACGAGATGGGTGGCGACGACGAACGTCACGATCGACGCCGCGAGCCCCGCCAGCAGCTTCGGCTCGACGACGCTCCGGGTGATGCCCCAGGGGAACACGGGCACGGCGCCCACGTGCCGTGCATGCAGGATCAGCACCGACGGGGCCACCAGCACGAAGAGGGGCAGCGCCTGCTCCTTGGTCGCGCCGGCCATGCCGACGGCGGCGCCGAGCAGCACGTAGGTGCCGAGCGTGCAGTGACCGGTCACGACGCGGCCGAACGCGAAGAGCCCGAGCGCCGACCAGAAGAGGCTCGGCGTGTCCACGTTCCCGGTGTGCGCGTAGAAGATGAACGCGGGGGAGACGGCCACCGTCGCCGCCGCCAGGAGCGCCGCCCGCCGGCCGGCGAGTCGCCGGGCGGTCAGGTAGACGAGGGCCACGATGCCCACGCCCATCGCCGCGGTGACGCCGCGCGCGAGCAGCGCGAGCACCGTGAGCGCGGTATCCGGATCGCTGAGGCCGAACGGATAGACCTCGGAGGGCGCGCGCAGCCCCCCGCTCAGCCGGAGATAGGCGATGTACGGCGCGTACACGGCCATCAGGACGAAGAAGTGGCCCAGCGGGTACTTGTTGTAGTAGCCGGAGTTCCACCAGTCGTCGACGATCATGCGCTTGGCGGCCACGAGCGGGTCCAGCGGCGCGATGCCGTCGACGTCCCAGGCGTGGAAGCCCTGCAGCGGCAGGCCCCACGACAGTCCGGATCCGTTGAGGAGCGCGGCGAGGACCACGACGGCGATCAACCCGCGATCGAGCCCGGTGGTGGGGGCGGGAGGCATGGCGGTCGCTACCGGACGGGACCGGCGCCCGCGGCGAGCGCCGCGAAGGCCGTCCGGTCGGCCGTGAAGTACACCTGGTCGCCGGAGACCGACGTCCGCAGCGCCCACGCGAAGGGGTAGGTCAGGTAGTACTCGCTGTTGGGACGCAGGTCGCGGTTGAGCGGCGCCGCCGCCGTGTGCTCCAGGATCGTGGCGCGATCGGCCTCCACCCGCCGGGTGAGCTCGCCGACGTCGAAGGGCAGCCGCTCGGCGTCGAACTGGAACGGGGTGCTCCGGGCCAGGTACGTGTTGAGGTCCGTCCGGATCACGTGGTCGTACACGCTGGCCACCGTGCGGGCGGTCGAGAAGAGGTCCACCGAGGTGACGACCAGGACGCCGTCGGGGGTGAGATGGCGGCGGACGAGCCGGAAGAACTCCTGCGAGAAGAGGTTGCCCCCGAAGGCGTGCGCGGCGTGCAGCGGGGACATCATCACGAGGTCGAAGCGCTCGTCGGGGTTGGCCAGCAGCCACCGGCGCCCGTCGTCGACGACGTAGCGCACCCGGGGCGAGCCGAGCACGGCCGCGCCGCGCGGCGTCGTGCCCAGCACGTCGGCGAGGGCGCCGTTCAGCTCGACGATGACGAGCTCCTCCAGGTGGGCGGACTTGAGCGCCGCCGAGCACATGACGCCGTCGCCGAGGCCGATGGACAGCACGCGCCGCGGCCGCGGCACGCTGGCCATGGCCATCTCCACCGGCCAGTGCGACGCGATGCCGGGGCCGTGGCCGCGGCCGTGCGCGGAGCCGTCGATGTAGAGCTTGGAGGCGCCGAGCACCTTGCGCTCCTCGGCGAAGGCGATCACGCGGTCCTGCGCGCGGAGCGCGACCACGCCGCTGCGATCCTCCTTGCCGGCGTAGCTTACCCCCGGGAAATCGGCGAAGTGCAGCGCGCGGATCAGGTCGCCGCGACCCGGGAAGAGCAGCGCCAGCAACGCCACGGCGACGGCGAGGCCGACCTCGCGTGGCGACGGCCCGGCCCCCTGCCAGAGCGCCGCCAGCGCCAGCGCCGCGCCGAGGAGGGCCAGCAGCAGCAGCGTGCGCTCGCTTCCCAGGTGGTGCAGGGCGGCGAAGCCGACCAGCAGGCTGCCCGCGGTGGCGCCGACGATGTTGGCGCAGTAGACGGCGCCGATGGAGCCTCCGACGACGGCCACGCTGCGCGCGGCCGCCCGGATGAGGTTGGGGAACCCGTAACCCATGAGGAAGGTCGGCACGCCGAGCATCGCCACCGTCCACAGGGGGACGTCGAGCAGGGAATAGAGCGACACGAGGTCGACCGTGCCGGAGGCGAGCTCGGGCGACGGATGGAAGCTCGTGAAGAACGAGGCGCCGAGGACGTGCCGCACGCCGGGCAGCGCGGTGAGCCGGCCGAGGACCACGAAGAAGGCCAGGACGTAGGCGGCCATCAGGAGCTGCGCGCGCCCGAAGCGGAGCAGGCCGCCCGGCGTGTCGATGGTGCGGGCCGCCCGCAGCGCGCCGAAGCCGATGCCGAGCAGGTAGACGGCGAGCACGGTGCCGAACACGTACACGGTGCCGTGCAACACGATCGACAGGAGCCGGTACCAGACCAGCTCGTACCCGAGGGCCACCAGGCCCGAGCCGAACGACAGCAGGGCGATCGTGCGCATGGACGCCGCGTCGCCGCCGGCCAGCCGTGACCGGTCCGCCGCCGGCGCGGCCGGCGGCGGTGACCGCCGGGCGGCCAGCCGCCAGACGGTCAGCGCCAGCACGCCGTTGAGCGCGGCGGCCGCGTAGACGGCGCCGTCGAGGCCCAGCCAGCCGATGAGCGCGTAGGCGGTGAGCAGCGCGCCGACGGCGGCGCCGAGCGTGTTGAACGCATAGAGGTGCGCGACGCGCGCGCCGATCGCCCCGTCGACGACCACGATGCGGCTCATGAAGGGCAGCGTCATGCCCATCAGCGTGGTCGGCACGATGAGCAGCACGACGCTGACGGCCGCCACGACGCCCAGACTGCTGCCCGCCACCTGCGTGGCGATGGCCGGAAAGATCACGGCGCTGGAGGCGCCGCTCACGCCGAGCAGCAGCTCGGTCGCGGCATACCAGGCGGCGGGACGGCCCGTACGGTCGGCGATCGATCCGCCCAGGAGCGCGCCGATTCCCAGCCCGGCCATGAAGGCGGCGACGGTCACCGCCGTCGAATACACGTCGACGCCGAAGTACAGGCTCAGGATCCTGTGCCAGGCGACCTGGTACACGAGCGCGGGCATGCCCGCGGCGAAGAACACCGCGAAGAACGCGCGCAGCGGTGGGCGTCCCGTGCGTGGGCTCACCGTGCCGCCTCCGGCGCCGCGGCGGGCGCCGCGACGGTCTCGTACAGCCGGCAGTAGCGCTCGCCGACGGCCGTGATCGAGAAGCAGCCGGCGCGGCGGCGCGCGGCCTCGCCCACCCGCCGGCGAAGCGCGGCGTCGGCGAGCAGGCGGCTCACGAGCCGGGCCGGTGCGCCGGGGGCCGCCCAGTCCACGAGGAAGCCGCTCACGCCGTGCTCCACGACCTCGCGGTTGCCCGCGACGTCGGAGGCGACGACGGGCAGGCCGGCGGCCATGGCCTCGAGGAGCGCGTTCGAGAGGCCCTCGGTCGCCGACGGCAGGACGAAGACGTCGGCGGCGGCATAGAAGGGGGCGACGTCGGGCTGGCTGCCGGCGAACCGCACCGACCGGCCGAACCCGCGGGCGACGGCCTCGCGCTCGAGCGCGGCGCGCAGCGGGCCGTCGCCGACGAGCAGCAGCGTCGCCGTGTCCCTGTCCGGCATCGCGCTCCACATCCCGAGCAGCGCCCGGACGCCCTTGATGTCGGCGAGGCGGCCGACGTAGAGGACCACCCGGGCGCCCGTGTCGGCGGCCCGAGGCGCCGGCTCGACGCCGTTGGGGATGAGCACGCGCCGCTCCGGGCCGATGCCTGCCCGCGACAGCGCCTCCAGCATCTCCGCAGACACGGCGACCACGACGTCGGCGGTGCGGTTGAGCAGCCAGCGGCGCAGGCGCCACGCGCGCCGCGGGTCGGCGAGCGCGGCCACGGCCTGCATGCCGGTGACCTTCACGACGACCGGCTTGCCGAGCAGGCGTCCGACCAGCCCGGCCGTCAGCCCCGCCGAGGTGCTGTGGGCGTGGATCACCTGGAAGTGCCGGCGGTTCGCCGCGGCCCACCACAGGAAGGAGAGGAGGAAGGACGAGCGCGCGCATCGGGCGAGGACGGGCAGCGCCACGCGCTCCACGCCGTCGTCGGCCATCGAGGCCGGCCGGGTCAGGAGCCGCGGCGACTGGTTCACGACCACGGCGCGCACCCCGCGGCGGGCGACCTCGCGGGCCAGCAGACCGGCTTGCCGCTGCGAGCCTCCCACCGATCCCTCCCGGTTGGCGAGCAACATCACCACGCCCGGCCGCGCCGGGGCGGCGCGCCGCGCTCCGGCGACCGCTTCACGCCCGAGCACCGGCGACCCACGGTCCGGCGACCGTCACCGGCGTCTCGTCGACCGGCGGCGGCGCCGGCCGCGCGGTCCGGAAGAGGACGATGGTGAGGCCGAGCAGGAGATAGAAGGGGTGCGACAGCCACAGGTCGGCGAAGAAGGAGAACGTCAGCAGGATGACCAGGTTGAACCGCAGCGCCGTGGCCAGCCACACGTACGGGCGCGAGGCCCGGCGCTCGACCGTCCGCAGCATCCGGTACGTCCGGTGGAACAGGACGAGATAGAGCGCGAGCAGCAGCGGCCCGCCCGAGGTGAGCGCCCAGAGATAGGAGTCGTGCGTGCTCATGGCGTGGCCGGTCATCGCCCGGTTGCGCCAGTGGAAGTTGCCGGGACCGATGCCGAAGAGCGGGTGCTCGGCGACCATGCGGGCGCCGGCCCAGTGGGTGGCCATGCGATCGGCGACGCTCGCTTCCTCGAAGTTCGACGCGCGCTGCAGCATGGCGGCCGGGGCGACGGCCAGGACCAGGAGGCCGGCCAGGGCCATGAGGATGCAGGCCCGGGCGCGCTGCGCCGGCGACCATTGCCGCTGCTCGAGCAGGATCAGGCCGGCCAGCATCACGAGCTGCAGGAGCCCGTTCCGCGAGCCCGTCATGAGCGTCGTGATCGGCAGGCCGAACAGCGGCACCAGGGTCAGAGGCCGCCACCAGCCGCGTGGGCCCTTGACCCGCAGCGCCCACGCGAACGCCGTGCCCCAGACGCAGAGGAAGGCCAGGCGGTTCGAGTTCGCCGCCCAGCCCTGGCTCACGCGGGCCCGCTCGCCGCCGTGTCCCCACCCCTGGAGATCGAGGCTGTCCAGCGCCGCGCCGAGGATCATGAGCAGGACCACCACCACGGCGGCCACCAGGTGACGCGGCGTCTTGACGAAGTAGACGAGGTAGAGGAGGAACAGCAGCTGCTGGCCGAAGAGCATCAGCGTCGACCACGGCCCTTCCCGCTCGGAGAACGGCGGCGTGGGGTGCACGAGGAGGCTCCATTCGGTCGCCACGAGCAGCACGCCGCCGATGACGAGCAGCAGGCGCACCTGCGGCATGCGCCACACGGTGAGCCGCCGGTCGCGAACGACCTCGAGCACGAGCGGCACCGCCAGCGGCACGGCGAGCATCTCCGCCGTGCCGAAGGGACCGATCCGGGCGGCGTCGATGCGGAAGACCACGAGGACGAAGATGGCCAGGATGCCCCAGTGGGGCCGGAGGACCAGGAACGCGGCCCCGAGGCCCTGGGCGACGAGCGCCAGCCCCGCTTCCGGCTCCAGCGCCACGGCCACCGCGGCGGCGGCGAGGAGCAGCCCGGCCCCGCCGGCGAGCAGGCGCCGGCGGCGCTCCGGGGCCAGCCCGGCCAGCGCCGTCCGGAGCTCGGAGGTCTCGCTCATGCGGCCGGAATCCTCCTCGAGCCGTTCCAGCCGTGCAGCGCCCGGCGCAGCAGCGAGGGCGTGTAGTCGCGCTGCCGGTTGAGCACGACCCCGGCCGCCCGGACCCCGGCCCGCTCGAGCTCGCGCATGACGCGCCGGGCGTCGTCGACGAGGGTCCGGTCGGCCTCGACGACGAGGAGGACGGCGTCGACGTGCGGGGCCAGGGCGTAGGCGTCGGGGAATTCCAGGAACGGCGAGGCGTCGAACACCAGGAAGTCGAAGCGCGACTCGAGGTGCGCCACGAGCCGCTCCAGCGCCGCCGGCGAGAAGATCTCCAGCGCCGAGCAGGACGTGAGCCCCGAGGTCATCACGAAGAGGTTCGGCCACGACGTCGGCCGGACGTCCGCGGTCTCCGCGCAGTCGCCGAGGAACTCCCGCAGGCCACGGCCCTGCGGCACGCCGAGCCGCCTGTGGAGAGACGGCGCGCGCAGGTTCGCGTCCACCAGCAGCACGTGGCCGGCGGGCCGACGCGCCAGCGTCGCGGCCAGGCCGATCGCCGTGGTCGTCGCGCCGTTGCCTCGCTGGCAGGAGGCCACCATCACGCCCCGGATGGGCGGGACATCGGGCGCCCGGTTGGTGATCCAGACTTGAAGTCGCTCGTACTCGAGCCGGGCGTGATCGCCCAGGTCCTGGACCGCCTCCAGCGGCGGGCGGCCATCGACGGGGGCGATGGTCGGCGCGCCGGCGGGCCGGCGCTCGGCGCGCTTGAGAGCGTCGTAGATGCGGCTCACGTCAATCTCGGCTGCGGTCGTCGCGAGCGTGCGGGCTCATGTCGCGTTCCTCCATGCGGGGCAGCGGATACGGTCGTCGTGCGGCGCCGGTGACCGCCGGGATGGCGGCCACGGCCGGCACGCCGAGGTAGAACTCGACGTCGTCCGGGGTGCGGAGCGACCAGTTGAAGAAGTCGAGCGCCATGGCGGCGGCCATGCCGAGCGCCAGACCAACGAGGGCGCCGAGCACGGCGACGAGCGCCACCTGCTTCAGGCTGCGGTGGCCGGGGGTCGCCCGCGGCGGCTCGGTGACCGCGATGTTCGTGAGCTGCTGCTTGCGCAGGCCGACGGTCAGCCGGGCGTCGTCCAGCCGCCTGGTGGTCTGCAGGTAGACGGCCTTGGCCAGCTCCACGTCGCGGTTCATCCGCTCGGCCTCGACACGCTTGGTCCTGAGGGTGGCCAGGGTGGACCGGGCGTCGTCGAGCTGCCCGCGCAGTCCGTCCCGCTGGGCGAGCAGGGTCGTGAGCCGGCCGCGCTCGGCGACCAGGTCGCGGTTGAGGAGTTCCCGCAGCGGGTTCGGCGCCAGCGTCTCCCGGCCGAACACGTCGCGCTCGCGCTCGGCAGCCGCCAGCTGGCCCTTGAGGGCCTCGATGCGCGCCCGCGTCGTGCGCTCCACGTCGGCCTGGGCGCCGGCCAGCTCGCGCCGCAGGTTCTGGATCCGCTCGTCGGCGGCGGTCGCGGTGTCTCGTTCCGCCGCCACGACGCCCTGCCGCAGCCGCTCGATCTGCTCAAGCTTTTCCTGCACGCGCCGATCGCCGTCCGTGTAGCGCTGGAGCAGGTCGTTCAGCTGCAGCTCGGCCGTCACCAGGTCGCCCTTGAGCTTCGCGACGAGCGGACTGGCCGCCACGTCGCGCGCGGCCAGCTCGGCGTTGGCCAGCTCGATCCGCAGCCGCTCGGTCACCGGGCTGCGGTTGAGATCGCGGAGGGCCGCCTCCTCGGTGGCGATGTCCGACTTCAGCCGGGCGATGAGCGGGTTCGCCATCTGCTCGCGGCTGGTCACCGCCTCCCGCGGCAACGCGGCGATGTCACGCGTGAGGGCCGCGATCCGGGCGCGGGCGCCGTCGATATCCATCTCCGCGCGCCGGAGCCCGACCTGGAACTCTCCGACCGTCGCCAGCTGCGCCAGGATCTGCTCCTCGGCCGAGACGACGTCGTTCGTCTCGCGCCATTGCTGCAGCCGGTCCTCGGCCTCCTTCAGGCGGCCCGACGCTGTCGCCGTCTCCTGCTCGAAGAACGTCGAGAGGCTCCGGGCACCGCTGTAGGCGGTGGCGTGCTGCTCGACGTAGCTGTCGATGGTCATCCGCAGCAGCCGCTCGGCCTCGGCCTCCGTCGGCGCGTCCTTCCTCGCCTGGAGCATCGTCGTTCCCGGCACCAGGCTGACGGCGAGGCCGGCCCGCAGGGCGGCGACGTCGGGATCCAGCTCGGCGTCGCTCACGACCTCGCCCCGCTCGTTCCGCAGCATCCGGGCGACCGGGAGCAGCACGGTGCGGCTCATGAACAGCTCGGCTTCCGTCTGGAGGAATTCCTGGGTGGTCCGCGTCCCGGAGACGGGGAGGCCGGTGATGGGCACGTCGTCCGAGCCGGCCTTGATCAGGATCTTCGCGGTCGCCGACGGCATGACCGGCCGCATCAGCATCGCCACGGCCGCGGTGATCATGAGGGCGGCGCCGAAGGCGAGGATCAGGGGGTACCACTTGAACACCGTGAACGCGACGTGGCTCTTGGCCTCGACCGGCCGCAACGGGGAGACGACGACGGGGAGCGGCGGGCGGGGAACGGGATACGCGTGTTCGGGTGCCATGGGTCGCTCCTCGGTGCTTGTCCGTATGACCGTCCCAGAGGCACGCCACGGCGGCGCCGGGGCGTGCCGAACGCCGGGAGTGTGGGGGCCATGTCGGGGCCCCCACGATGGCTAATCGCCGGGCGGCGCCCAGCCGAGCTGCCGGACGGTGCGCCAGGTCTGCCGCACGGCGTCGGGGTTCTCGAGGCCCTCGACCACGACGCGGTGCACCTTCAGCCTGGAGGTGATGTCGCGGGCCTCGACGCGGGCGCGGGCGCCACCGTGGCGCAGGCGATCGGCGAGGCGGTTCGCCCCCTCGGGGGTCAAGAGCGAGGTCACGATCACGCGGTACGAGCCGTCGGGCTGCCGGCGCGTCAGCGCGTCGGCGGCGAGGACCGGCATCCAGAGACGCTCGCCGGCGGCCACGCGGTCCAGGTCGGGGAGGTGCGGGTTCAGCTCCTTGACGAGGTCGAGACCGAGCAGCTGGTGACGGCCGTAATGCCGCAACACGACCTCCGAGACGCTGGCGCCATCCGGCACGGCGGTGCGCCAGCGGGTCGCGCCGGCCGACGAGCGCGGCTCCGGCGGTCGCGGCGGCGGCGCCTCGCGTGGAGGCAAGGCGCGCGCGGCCGGGATGTCGGCGTCGTCGGGCGTGGCGGCGGCGACGCTGGCCCCGTCCCGTGGGGCCGGGCTCGGGGCCAGGACTCCGGCGCCGTCGCCCGGACCCCCCTGGCGGAGGCCGAGATGGCCGGTGAACCCCGCCGTCAGTGGCGATCCCGGATGCAGCGCGGCCACGGCCCCGGCCACCGTCATCGCGGCCAGGCCCGCCGTCGCCCACCGCAGCGGGCCGGCCGTGCGTCGCCGGCCGTCCGCGCCCGGCCGACGGGCCGGGCCCGGGCGTCCGGCGGCGCCGCGCCGGGGCCACAGCCGCAGGTCGGCGGCGACCTCGTCGACGAGCCGGCTCGTCACCCGGGGCATCTCGGCCCCGTACGCGGCGAGGAGCGCGCCGTCGCAGAGAATGTTCACCAGCCGCGGCGCGCCGTCGGCGTACGCGGCGATCCGCCGGATGGCGGCGGTGGAGAAGAGCGCCGGGCGGCTGCTGCCGCAGAGCCGCAGCCGGTGGTCGATGAAGCGCTCGATCTCGTGGTCCGCCAGCGGCGCCAGCCGGTAGCGGACGGTGATGCGCTGGGCGACCTGCCGGAGCGCCGGTTCGGCCAGCCTGGCGTCCAGCTCCGGCTGCCCGACCAGCACGATCTGCAGGAGCTTTTCCGTCGACGTCTCGAGGTTGGACACGAGCCGCAGGTTCTCCAGGACCTCGGCGCTCAGGTTCTGCGCCTCGTCGACGACCAGGACGACGTTGCCGCCGCGCTGCGCCTCCTCCAGGAGCAGGTCGTTGAGCCGCTGCAGCCGCTGGACCCGGCTCGTGCCCTCCACCGGCAGGTCCAGCTCCGCGCAGATGGACTCGACGGTCTCGTCGAAGGTCAGCGTCGTGTTGTAGAAGAGGACGAAGCGCACCGAGCCGTCGAGCTCGTCCATCAGCCGGCGGATGAGCGTCGTCTTGCCGGTGCCCACCTCGCCGGTGAGGGCGATGAAGCCCTTCCGCTGCAGCACCCCGTACAGGAGGGTCGCGTAGGCCTCCCGGTAGACGGCGTTGCTGTAGAACAGGCGCGGATCGGGCGTCGCCTGGAACGGCGCCTGGCGCAGGCCGAAATGCGCGGTGTAGAGCATGGCGGCTCCGGCGGCTCACAACCCCGGCGGGATCGGCACGCGGAGGAACGGGAAGAGGTCGGTGACGTGCTGCCGGACCCAGATGTTGGCGTTCGCGATCCGGGTCCGCGGCACGAAGACGATGTCCTGGGGCAGCAGGGTCACCGTCTCGGCCTCGCCGTCGTGGACGACGCGGCCGAGGTCGATCTTGCGGGCGAGCAGCGGCTCGGGGCCGCCCGTCTGGCGGACGAGGACGACGCTGTCGATGCGCGCGGTCGGCAGGAAGCCGCCGGAGGCCAGCACGGCCTGGAGCGCGGTGAGGCCCTTGCGGTAGACCAGCATGCCCGGCCGGCCCACCTCGCCACCCACGTACACGCCGCGCTCGCCGTACCGCGAGATGCTCACGACGACCTCGGGGTTCCGGAGACGGTCCGACGTCTTCTGCTTCAAGGCCGTGGCGACCTCGGTGGCCGTCATCCCCGCCGCGGGCACCGTGCCCACCCTCGTGGCCGAGATGTTGCCGTCGGGCCGCACCATCGCCTCCTGGTCCATCTCGGGATGAAAGGTGTACTTGATGAGCAGCGTGTCGCCGGGCTCGATGCGGTAGCCTCGCCGCTCGACCTCGGCGCTCTCCTGCCGCATGCGGGCGAGCTCCGCCGGGCTGAAGGGCTGCACGCTCGTCGAGGGCCCGCAGCCGGCGACCAGGAGCACGGCGGCGAGCACGGCGGCCGCGAGACCCCGCGGACGGCGGACCGGACGCGATCGTGAAGACGTCATCGCTGTCCCTCGCTGTCGGAATGCGCGCGCTCGGAGGCGCGCCACGGCTGCGCCGGGGCGTGCCGACGTCGGGGGGTGTGGGGGGCCATGTCGGGGCCCCCCACGTTCATAGTCGGACGATCCGGCGGTCCGGATCGACCACGCCGGCGGTGGCGTTCCGCGTGTCGACGACGAGCGGCGCCGTCTCCACCACGCGCTTGTAGTCGACGGCGCTGTGGTCGGTGAGGATGAGCGCGCAGTCGGCGTCCTGCAGCACCGCGTCCTCGAGCGCCACCGACTCGAGCGTCCGGGCGCCCACGCTGAGGGCCGGCACGTAGGGGTCGTGATAGAGGACGGTCGCGCCGCGCCGGACGAGGTCGGCCACGATCTCCAGGGCCGGCGACTCGCGGACGTCGTTGACGTCGCGCTTGTACGTCACCCCCAGCACCAGGATGCGCGACCCGTTCACGCTGCGGCCCCGCTCGTTCAGGGCCTCGGCCAGCAGGGACACCACGACGCGCGGCATCGCGCCGTTCACCTGGTGCGCCAGGTCGATGAAGCGCGGCTCGAACCCCTTGATGCGGGCCTTCCAGGACAGGTACAGCGGGTCCACGGGAATGCAGTGGCCGCCCAGGCCCGGGCCCGGATAGAACGGCATGAAGCCGAAGGGCTTGGTGGCGGCGGCGTCGATGACCTCCCACACGTCGGCCCCCAGCGCGCGGCAGAGCAGGGCCATCTCGTTGGCGAGCCCGACGTTCACGGCGCGGAACGTGTTCTCGAGCAGCTTGACCATCTCCGCCGTCTGCGGGGAGGACACGCCGATCACCTCGCTGGCGATCCGGGCGAAGAGGGCGGTGGCCACCTCCGTGCAGGCGGTCGTCACGCCGCCGACGACGCGGGGCACCGTGAAGACGGTGTGCTGGCGGTCGCCGGGGTTGAGGCGCTCCGGCGAGAAGCAGAGGTGGAACTCCTCCCCGGCGCGCAGCCCGGTGCGTTCGAGCGCGGGGAGGACGACCTCGGTCGTCGTGCCCGGATAGGTGGTGCTCTCGAGCACGACGAGCTGGCCCGGCCGCAGGGCGGCCTGGATGGCGTCGACGGCGGCCAGGATGTACGAGATGTCGGGCGCCCTCGTCTTGCCGAGCGGCGTCGGCACGCAGATCAGGACGATGTCCATGTCGCGGAGGCGCTCGAACTCGGACGTCGCCGTCAGGTTCCACGACCGTACCGCCCACAGCAGCTCCTCGTCGGGCACGTCCGTGATGTACGACCGGCCGGATTGCACGGCGTCGATGCGCGCGCGGTCGACCTCGAAGCCGGTGACGCGAAAGCCGACGCTGGCCAGGGCCACCGCCTCGGTGAGGCCGACGTAGCCGAGCCCGAGGACGCCCACGTTGGCGGTCACCGAGGCGATCCGTTCTCGGAGCGTCATGGCGCCTCCTACACGGGAACCACGCGCGTGCAGTCCACCTCGACCGCGACGGCGCGCTGCAGCAGGTTGACGGAGAGCAGCAGGACGCCCTTGTTGACGTTGACGCGCAGCAGGAGGCCCTCGACGTCGACCAGCGGGCCCTCCGTGATGCGGACGCGGTGCCCCTGGCGCAGGTACGGATGCGGCAGCGCGGGCAGCTGCGCCCGGTCGACCTTCTCGATGGCCGCGACTTCCCGCTCGGGCACCGCGGCCAGCCGGTCCCAGCGCCCGCCGAGCACCTCGACGAGGCCCCGGGCCTTGCGAACCTCGATGTAGCTCTCCTTGTCCATCGCGTGGCGCAGGAAGACGTAGCCCGGGAACATCGGCAGCCGCGCGAGGCGCCGGACGCCGCGCTGCCGCGACCACACGTTCGTGCGGGGCAGGAGCAGGTGGAACCCCTTCGCCACGAGCTGGTCGCAGACCAGCTGCTCGCAGTGGCTGCGGGTCCACAGCACGTGCCACGGCACGCGGTTCGGTGTACCGGGTGTACCGTCGGGCATCCAACGCTCCCTGCGGGCGGGCTTCGCCCCCTTCGGCGGCGCTCGCGCGCCCGCCGACGGGCGCTCGTGGACATCGGCGCTGGCGCGCGCCCGCGGGGGCACGACGTCGGCGCAGCGGCACCGTAGAGCGAGATCCCTGCCAGATCCGGATCCCGGTAAGTGCGTGAAACCACAGAGGCGCGGAGCGGCGACGAGACGCCGATCGGTAGCGGCCGCCCCGAACGATTTGCGCCTCGCCCCCGCGCCGCCCGAAGTGGCGTTGCCATCGCGGTTTACTGTCGCCGGGCGCGGGCAACGTTTGCGCGGCGGCCTGAACCGGTTGCTGTGTGCACGACGCTGCACTGTGCGCGGCGAGCAGATGGCGACGGATCGCGCGAGACGTGCGGAGTCGACGCCGCCGCTCGGCGTCGATGGCGGTCGTCAGTCCGGTGCTGCTGCCCGCCGCCGCGTCGCCTCGGCGGCCGCGGCGCTGGCGGTCATGAGGTGCAGGTCGCCGAGCGCCGCGGGTGCGATTCCGTCACGCTCCGTCCCCGCATCCAGCGCACGCGGGGAACGACCATGGCGTGGAGTCCGTGTCGAGGCGCTCCTCGCGATGGAGACGGCCGCCGGCGATCCCGTGGCGTGCGTGGCCGGCCGGGGATCGCTCCCGGGATGGGGGCCTGTCCGTGGCCGGCGATCGACAGGATGGGCGGCCTGTCAGTGGCCGGCGATCGAGGCACCCGTCAGCGTGATGTCGCGCCGGGATCCGGCGTCGATCGTCCTCACTTCGGCAGCATGGCGATCACCGGATCGAGGTGGCGGCGGTCCGGCTTGAACCCCACGCCGAGGCCGCGCACGATGGCCACCACGGCGTCGTTGTACGGCGTCTTCACGCCGAGCCGGCGGCCATGCTCGCACACGGCGCCGTTCAGGTATTCGATCTCCGTCCGCCGGCCCCGCATGACGTCCTGCAGGAGCGAGGGGCGTCCGCCTCCGCGCTTGCGGGCGATGTCGGCGATGTCGGCGAGCAGCCCCTTCAGCCCGCGGCCCTCGTAGGCGTCGACGAAGCGCTGGGCGGGCACGCCGTAGATGGGCTCGACCTCGTGGCCGGCGGCGCGGCCCACCATGATGCACTCGGCGCCCAGGTGCACGCCCACGGCGGAGATCTCGGGATCGATCCTGACCTCCGCCGAGCCCAGGCCCGTCAGGCCCGCCAGGGGGTTGGCCATGCAGTTGATGGCCAGCTTGGACCAGCGCTCGCCGAAGAGATTGGTCGTCACGTGCGTCTCCGCGACGGCGTTCATCAGGGCGGCCAGCGCCTTCGCGCGCTCCGTCACGCGGCCGTCGTGCTCGCCGATCTTGAAGCCGATCGTGCCGGTGTCCGTGCGCATCGCGTGGCCCGGCTCGTACATGCCGGCCCCGATGGTGATGACGCAGCCGAGCGTGCGGTGGCGGCCGGCCACCGCCGCGACGCGCTCGTCGTTGAGGCCGTTCTGGAAGTCCACGACGACGCCGTCGGGCGCCAGATAGCCGACGGCCATCGCCGTCGCCCACTCCGTGTCGTAGGACTTGACCGCGATGAAGATCGCGTCGAACGGGCGGGTGACGGACTGCAGCTCGTGGATGTGCAGGGCCTGGACCGGCACCAGATGGTCGCCGCACGTGCCGCTCAGGCGGAGCCCGACCTTCTTCATGGCCTCCACGTGCTCGGGCCACTGGTCGACCAGCGTCACGTCCTTGCCCGCCCGGCTGAGCATCCCGCCGACCACGCACCCGATGGCCCCCGCGCCGATGATGGCGATCCGCTGGATCATGTCGTCCCCTCTCGGTTCCCGGATGGTGCCAGAGCATAGCAGAGCCGGCCGGACCCGGGCCGCGGTCAGCCCGCCGGGGCCGCCGGCCACGGGGCGGCTCGTGGCGGCCGACTCACGTGCACGGCAGGCCCTGCTCGAACGGCACGGCGAGCAGCCTGCCCACAGCGGGTAGGCGGCGCCGTCAGCGGGGCGGGGTCATGGCCGCCGCCGCGCGGCGGGCCGATCGCCGAGGCAGCGCGCCTCGAGCCAGCGCACGACCGCGCGCGCCAGCGTCTCCTCCTGGCCCTGGAAACCATGGCGCGCTCCGGGCACCACGATGCCGGTGAACGAGCGCGCGCCCGTGGCGTTCTCCTCGAATGCCGCGACGAGCGCCGCGGCCGGGCGGTCGAGGTACTCGTCGCGATCCCCGATGACGGCCGCCACGGGCACCCGTACCCGGCGCAGCGCCGTCCACCTCGTGGCCGGCCGGTAGTAGGGGAAAACGTCCTCGGCGGCGCCCGGCCGGTACAGGCTGAGGTAGCGCCGGGCGCTGTGGACGCCGAAGGCGCGCGGCACCAGCGCCTCGGGATCCCGCCGGGCGATGCGCTCGGCGACGGCCACCCGGCGCCGCAGCTCGCGCGCCCCGACCCGCTTCATCTCGCCGGCGATGTCCGAGACGGGCCCGAGCAGGATCAGCCCGCGCACCCGGCGGTCGCGGACGCGGGCCGCGTAGTGGAGCACCTTGTTGGCCCCCGTCGAGTGCCCGGCGAGGACAATGCGCCCGTACCCGGCGCGGCGCGCCAGCCCGATCATCGCTCGGATGTCGTGCACGCTCTCGCCGAAGCGCTCGAACGCCGCCCCCCCGAGCCGCCGCCCGGGGCCACGCGCGACGACGTCGTGGCCGCGCGTGTTGAGCTTGACGTACGCGATTCCCTTCGCGGCCAGCCGACGCGACAGCGCCCCGATCAGCGGCTGCCCGGACGCGAACGTCGATCCCAGCCCGTGGACCCACACGAGCGCGGCATTGCGCCGGCGGCTCCGCGGCTCGACCACCACGCCGTCGAGCCACACGCCGTCGCGGGTCCGCACCCGCACGAGGCAGACGGGAACTCCCGGGATCCTGGCCACCGCGGCACGTTCGCCCGGATTCCGGCGGGCCGTCAAGGGGCCGTGCGAGCGCTTCCGTGGGTGGACCGAGTCCCGCAACGCCATGACGGCGCGCCGCGCCGGCGCCGCCCTGGCGCTTGCCGACGCCCTGTTCGTCCGCGAGGCCCGCGGTATCAGATGGCGCCCCTTGAGACGCCGGCGGCGTGCCGCTAGAGTGAGGCGCCCACGGGAGCCGGCATGACGCACACCGCAGACGGACACGAGCTCCGCGACGCCGTCGAGCACCTCAGGCGCTCGGACCCGGTGCTGGCCGCCGTCATCGAGCGCGTCGGGCCGTTCGCCATGACGTACCGGCCGCCGACGTTCGAGACGCTGGCCCGGGCCATCGTCTTCCAGCAGCTCAACGGCAAGGCGGCGCGGACGATCTGGCAGCGGCTGGTGGATGCGGCGGGCGGCGAGCCGCTCACGCCCGAGGCCGTGCTCCGGCTGCGGATGCCGACGCTGCGCCGCGTCGGGCTCTCCCGCCAGAAGGCCGCGTACGTGCGCGAGCTGGCGCGCCACACGGCGTCCGGCACCGTCGACTTCGAGGCGTTGCCGGCGATGACGGACGCCGACGTCGTGGCGATGCTGACGCGCGTCAAGGGGATCGGCGTGTGGAGCGCGCACATGTTCCTGATCTTCGCGCTGCGCCGGCACGACGTGCTGCCCGTCGGCGACTACGGCGTGCGGGCCGCGATCAAGAAGCTCTACCGGAAGCGCCAGTTGCCCGCCGCGCGCGACATGGAGCGGCTCGCGCGCAGCTGGCGGCCCTACTGTTCGGTCGCCTGCTGGTATCTGTGGCGGAGCCAGGACACCGCGCTGTAACCGCGAGCCGGCGCCCCCCGTCACCCTCCGTCGTCGTCCACGCGACGCGCGAGCCGCACGCGCGGCCGGCGGTGCCTCCGGCGCGGCGGGGCGCCGGCGGCAGACTAGGCCGGCGGGGGGCCGCCCACGGGGAAGGTCGTCGGCGCCGTCCCGGCGACCTTGACGTAGAGCTGCCACGGCGGCGGGCCGGCCGTGCCGAGGGCGAACCAGGCGATCGTGTGGCCGGCGACGCGGCTCGACGGCGCGCCGACGGGGATGTCCACGCCCGTCCCGGTCGTGACCCCGCCGTGGCGCCCCCAGCGCCCGCCGCCGATCCCGATGCTGAGGCTCGGGCCCGGGGAGCCGACGACCGGCGGCGCCTCGACGGTCTGCGGCGCCAGCGCCGTGCCGTCGGGCTTCATGATCCACACCTGCTCGAGGAGGCGGCCGCCGGTGTCGATCTCGACCCGGAGGCGGTCGCCGACGACCTGGTACGCGGCGGAGATCCGCGCGCCGCTCGGCTGCGGGTCGGGGCGGTAGGGAAGCGTGGCGCGGGCGCAGCCGGTCACGAGGAGCAGCGCGAGGGCGACGAGCGCGCCGGACGGCATGGGACCTCTACGGGAAGGTTATCACCCCCCGGCCCACCGCCTCGGTCTCGAGGTCCTCGTAGGCCCGGTTGATCTCGCCGAGCGCGTAGCGCCGCGTCACCAGGCGCGAGACGTCGAGCCGGCCGCGCTCCACCCACTCGGCGATGCGCGGCATGTCCTGGCGGGGATGGGCCGAGCCGTAGTAGCAGCCGGTGATCGTCTTCTCCCCGCGGGTCAGCGCGACCGGCTCGATGGCCGCCCGGTCCCCGATGGGCGCGATGCCCACGACGACGGCGGTGCCGCGCTTGCGCAGCATGTCGACGGCCAGGCGGGTGGTGGCGCCGCTGCCGTAGGCCTCGAAGGCGAAGTCGGCGCCGCCGTCGGTGAGGGCCTGCACGCGCGCCACCGCGTCCTCGGTGCGCGCGTTCACCACGTGGGTGGCGCCGAACGTCTCCGCGAACGCCAGCGCCGCGTCCTTGACGTCGACGGCGACGATGGTGGTGGCGCCGGCCAGCCGCGCGCCCTGGATCACGTTGAGCCCGACCCCGCCGCAGCCGATCACCGCCACGCGGTCGCCGGGCTGCACGCGCGCGTTGAAGACGGCGGCGCCCACCCCGGTGGTGACGCTGCAGCCGATGAGGGCCAGCTCGGGGAAGTCCAGCGCGGCCGGCGCCCGGATGCAGCCCATCTCGGGCACCACCGCATACTCGGCGAAGCAGGCCACCTTGCCCATGTGCGCGCAGTCCTGTCCCGTCAGCGTGTGCAGGCGCGACGTGCCGTCGAAGAGGCGGCCCGTGGTGCGCGCGTGCTCGTCGCAGAGGTGGGGCCGGCCGCGCTCGCACGAGTGGCAGTGGCCGCAGTTCGGCACGAAGCTCAGGATGACGCGCTCGCCGGGCTGGACCATGGTGACGCCCTCGCCGACCCGCTCCACGGTGCCGGCGCCCTCGTGGCCGAGCACGGCCGGCAGCGCGATGAGCGCCTCGCCCCGCTGGAAGTGCAGATCGCTGCGGCACACGCCGGCGGCCCGCACGCGGATCAGCACCTCGCCCCGCCGCGGCGGATCGAGCTCGACGGTCTCGACGGAGTACGCCTTGCCCACGTCGTACAGCACGGCCGCGGTCACGCGCATGGCGCTACCTCGCCAGGAAGCAGTAGAAGAGGCCGTTGCCGCCGGTGCTCCGGAGGTCGTTCTGGCTGCAGCCGCCGTCGGGGCCGCGCGAGGGATGCGAGGAGTTCCAGGAGCGCGAGGCCTCGTCGTCGCGCAGGCCCTGGCGGTCGTGATGGCCGACCATGGCCGCGCCCTTCGCGCTCGACGTCCAGTTGCTGCAGGTGCGGTCCTCGCCGGCGGGGAACGCCGTGCCGTCGGGCTGGCTGCCGGTCAGGATGTCGTGCATGTTCGGGCTGTCCCCGCGCGCGTTGACCCTGGCGCCCGTCTCGGTCAGCGCCGTCTCCTTGTCGATGTTGGGATTGCCGTGCAGGTCGGCCAGGTCCCTGGCGATGACCACGCCCCTGGCGCTGCGCCAGGGACCGCGGCCGATGCGGTCGCGCGCGTCGACGGCGCCCGGGCCCTGCGTGCTGAGGTAGGCGCGCCACGGCGTCGCCGTGGAGCCGGCCTTCTTGGCGAGCAGTTCACAGTGCCGGTCAGCCCCGGCCAGGCCGCCCAGGTCGCCGCCCTTGCCGGGGCCGGCGCTGGTGATGAAGAAGCTCATGTCGCCCGGCTGGGCCTGTCCGGCGCTGCCGCCGAGCCCCAGCAGCAGCGCGCACACGAGCGCCCACGACGCCGTGCTGTTCCGCATGTCGCACCTCCGTGTGCCGGTGGACGGCGAGCGCCGAGCATAGCACCGCGCCGGCGGGCGCCGACCGGGAAAACAATTTCCGGCTTCTCGCGGCGGGTGCCGGCCCTGTATGCTCGGCCACCACCGCGATGAATGGGGGACTGGACCCCGCCGACGAGCCAGCCGTGGCGCCGGGCCCTCCGGCCGGGCGCGGCCCCATCCTCGCCGAGATCGCCCGCTCCATCACCTCGTCGCTCGACCTCGCCGTCGTGCTGGCGCGCATCGCCGAGGGCGCCCGGAGCCTGTCCGGCGCCGACACGGCGGCGATCTTCCTCCGGGACGGCGACACCGACACGATGGTTCCCCGCTACCGCGTCGGCGCCTATCCGGCGGCGTACGAGCAGCTGCGGGTCACGCCGGGGCAGGGCATCGGCGGCGCCGCGTGGCTCGCCGAGCGTCCGGTCCGGAGCGACCGCTACCTGGAGGACCCGCGGGTCCCGGAGGACTACCGGCGCGTCGCCCAGGAGGCGGGCGCGGTGGCCGTCATGGCCGTGCCGATCCTCATCGCCGGCCGCGTCGAGGGGCTGCTCTACGTCGGCCATCGCGCGCCGCGCGCCTTCTCCGACGAGGACGAGATCACGTGTCTGTCGCTGGCGCACCAGGCGGGGATCGCCATCTACAACGCCTCCGTCTTCGCCCGCGAGCGCCGCCTGCGTGCCGAGGCCGAGGTGCTGGCGGCCCTGGCCGCCGACCTCACCGCCTCGCTCGACCTCGATCGCGTGCTGCGCCGGGTGGCCGAGGCCGCCCGGGACCTGGGCGAGGCCGACGTGGTGCGCATCGCCCTCGAGGAGGGGGAGCACGAGATGCGCTATCGCTACCTGGTCGGCACCCGGGCCACCGGCTACGAGACGCTGCGCCTCAAGGCTGGCTCGGGCTTCGTCGGCCGCGTGCTGGAGACCGGGCGCCCGTACCGCGTGGCCGACGCGCTGTCCGACGCGGCGGTGCATCCGGATTACGGCCGGCACTTCATCGAGACCGAGGGCGTCAAGACGGCCATGGTCGTGCCCATCCGGGGCGGCGGGCGCATCACCGGGCTCATCTACGCCGCGCGCCGCACACCGCGGCCGTTCACCGAGGAGGACGAGCGCATCGCGTCGCGGCTGGCCGACTACGCGGCGATCGCCATCCAGAACGCCGAGTCGTTCCGGCGCGAGCGCGAGGCGCGCGGCGACGCCGAGCGCACCGAGCGGCGGGCCTCGTTCATCGCCCAGGTCAGCGTGCTGCTCTCGGCCTCGCTCGATCTCGAGGCCACCCTGCGGAACGTCGCCCGCCTGACCGTGCCGGACTTCGCGGACTTCTGCGCCGTCGACATGGTCGACGACCGCGGGCAGATCCGCCGCGTGGTCGCCGTGCACCGCGATCCCGCCCGCGAGGCCACGGTCCGCGAGCTGCGCGACCGGTACGGCTTCAACCGCGCGGGGACCGAGGGCGTGCCGAGCGTCCTGGCCACCGGACGCTCGGCGTTCGTGCCGCACGTGACGGACGCGCACCTGCGTGCGGCGGCCACGGGCGAGGCCCAGCTCGAGCTGCTGCGCGCGCTCGGCATCGCCTCCTGGCTGATCGTGCCGCTGACCGCCCGCGGGCGCGTGCTGGGCGCGCTCAGCCTCGTCATGACGGAGTCCGGCCGGCGGTACGCGCTGGCCGACGTGGGCGTGGCCGAGGAGCTGGGACGCCGGGCCGCCGTGGCCATCGAGAACGCCCAGCTGTACCGCGACGCCCAGCTCGCCAACCAGGCCAAGGACCAGTTCCTGGCGACGCTGTCGCACGAGCTGCGCACGCCGATCAACGCCGTGTACGGCTGGGCGCGCATGCTGAGGACGACGCCGACCGGGGCCGACACCACCCACCGGGCGCTGGAGGCCATCGAGCGCAACGCGCGGGCCCAGGTGCAGCTGATCGAGGACCTCCTCGACATCTCCCGCATCGTCTCGGGGAAGATGCGGCTGGACGTCCGGCCCGTGGACGTGGCCGCCGTCGTGGACGCCGCGCTCGACGCCATCCGGCCCGCCGCCGAGGCCAAGGAGCTCCGGCTGGAGACGGTGCTGGACCCGCGCGCGGACGCCATCCTCGGCGACCCGGACCGGCTGCAGCAGGTGGTGTGGAACCTGCTCGCCAACGCCGTCAAGTTCACGCCGCGCCGCGGCCGCATCCAGGTCACGCTGCGCCGCGTGAACTCCCACGTGGAGATCGCCGTGAGCGACACCGGCATCGGCATCGAGGCCGCGCTGCTGCCGCTGCTCTTCGAGCGCTTCCGCCAGGGCGAGCGCGGCCAGGGCGGCCTCGGCATCGGGCTGGCGCTGGTGCGCCACCTGGTCGAGCTGCACGGCGGCACGGTATCGGCGGCCAGCGAGGGGCGCGGGCACGGCGCCACCTTCGTCGTCAAGCTCCCCGTGGCCATCGCCGCCCGGGAGCCGCTCGAGCTGGCGGCGGTGCCGTCGCGACCGCCGGGCGGCGGCGAGCGGCCGCTCGAGGGGATCGACGTCATCGTCGTGGACGACGATCCCGACGCGCTGGATCTCGTGCGCGCCATCCTCGCCGAGGCCGGGGCCGAGGTGCGGACGGCGGCCTCGGCCGCGCAGGGGTTCGAGGCGTTCACCGGCCGCCCGCCGCACGTCGTCCTGTGCGACATCGAGATGCCGGGCGAGGACGGCTACGCCTTCGTACGCCGCGTGCGCGGGCTCACGCGCGCCGCCGGCGGCTTCGTGCCCGTCGTCGCGCTGACGGCGTACGGCGGCATGCAGGAGCGCATCCGCGCGCTCGACGCGGGATTCGACATGCACGTGCCCAAGCCCGTCGATCCCGCCGAGCTCCGCACGGTGGTGGGGCGCCTGGCGCGACGTTAGAGTGGGGGGCCCCGACATGGCCCCCCACACCCCCCCGCCTTCGGCGCGCCCCGGCGAAGCCGGTGCGCGCCTCTGTGGTGCGCGAGGCGAGTGGGGGCCCCGACATGGCCCCCCACACCCCCCCGCCTTCGGCGCGCCCCGGCGAAGCCGGTGCGCGCCTCTGTGGTGCGCGAGGCGAGTGGGGGCCCCGACATGGCCCCCCACACCCCCCCGCCTTCGGCGCGCCCCGGCGAAGCCGGTGCGCGCCTCTGTGGTGCGCGAGGTCGGGAGCCGCGACCGATGTGGGGAGCCCGAGAGGCGTCGGGGTCAGGCCACCGCTCGTCCGCTCGCTCGTGACAGGTGGCGTTCGAACCAGCGGCGGGCGAGGGCCGCGACGGTTTCCAGCGCTCCGGGCTCCTCGAAGAGGTGCGTGGCGCCGGCGACCACCTCGAGCAGGGCGTCGCCGGGCAGGCGGGCCAGCGCCTGCCGGTTCATGTCGAGGACCACGGGATCGTGGCCTCCGACGATGAGCAGCGTCGGCGCGCTCACCCCGGGGAGGAAGCGTCCGGCCAGGTCCGGACGGCCTCCCCGCGACACCACCGCGCGCACGAGCCCCGGCCGCTGCGCGGCGGCGATGAGCGCCGCCGCGGCGCCCGTCGAGGCGCCGAACAGCCCGAGGCCGACGTCGCGGGTGTCGGCCTCGGTCGCGAGCCAGTCGGCCGCGGCGATCACACGTCCGGCCAGCAAGGGGATGTCGAAGCGCAGGTGCGCCGTCTGCCGATCGACGTTCTCCTCGCGCGGGGTCAGCAGGTCGAGGAGCAGCGTGGCGAAGCCCGCCTCGTTGAGCGTGGCCGTCACGGCGCGGTTACGCGGGCTCCGGCGACTGGCGCCGCTGCCGTGGGCGAAGAGCACGGCGCCGCGGACGCGCCCGGGAAGGGCCAGGGTGCCGGCCAGGTGGATGCCGTCGGCGCCCAGGTCGATCTCGCGCTCCTTCACGCCGTCCACGGCCTCCGCCCGCAGCGAACGACGTGCCAGGAACGCCGGCGGCCGCCCCGTGAAACAACTACAGGCCTCCGGCGCCGGTGGTCACCGGCGTCGCGCTTGCAAGCCCGAGCGAGATCGACACGCCGGCCGCCGGCCGGCGAGAAAGGAGTCCCCCCATGGCCATCGAACCCTGGCGGCCGCGCGGCAGCATGGCGCGGCGCCCCTGGCGCCACGTGGACGACCTCTTCAGCCGATTCTTCGACGACTGGCTGTCGCCCCGGCTCGGTGGCGCGACGGGCTTCACGCCGGCCCTGGACATGGTCGACCGCGACAGCGAGATCCTGGTGCGCGCCGACCTGCCCGGTCTCGAGCAGAAGGACCTGCACGTCAACGTCGAGAACGGCGTGCTGACCATCCGGGGCAGCCGCGAGGAGCAGCGCGAGGAGGGCAAGCAGGAGGAGGGCGAGTACTACTGCTGCGAGCGGTGGAGCGGCGCGTTCGTGCGGAGCGTGACGCTGCCGCCGGGTGTCGACACCGAGAAGATCCAGGCGACGTTCCGGAACGGCGTCCTCGAGATCCGCGTGCCGAAGACCAGGCAGGCGGCGGGCAAGAAGATCGAGATCAAGGCGGCATGATGAGCGGAGCCGGCCTCGCGCGGATGGCCGTCGTGCTGATCGCCGTCCTCGTCCCCGCGGTCGCCGCGCGGGCCGGCGCCCCGACCGAGCGGCTGCGGAGCAGCGTCGACCAGGTGCTGCACGTGGTCCAGTCGCAGCCCGACACCCAGGCCCGCCGCGCCGCGATCCGGAAGATCGCCACCGGGCTGTTCGACTTCGAGGAGACGGCCAAGCGCGCGCTGGGCCCGCACTGGCGCGACCGCACGCCCCAGGAGCGCCGGGAGTTCGTGCAGCTCTTCACGGACCTGGTGGAGGCCGCGTACGTCGGCCGGATCGAGCGATACGAGGGCGAGAAGGTGGCCTACGTCGGCGAGCAGGTGGAGGGCGACGAGGCCGTCGTCCGCACGAACGTGATCAGCAAGCAGCAGGAGATCCCCGTCAACTACCGCATGCGCCGCGAGCCCGCCGGCTGGCGGGTGTACGACGTGGTCATCGAGGGCGTGAGCCTGATCGGCAACTACCGGACGCAGTTCAACAAGATCATCCAGACCTCCTCGTACGAGGAGCTGGTGGAGCGCATGCGCGCCAAGGCGTTCCCGGCGCCCGAGGGCGGGCGCCGCCGCCGCACGTGAGGGAGAAGGCATGGTGACCGACGTGCCGCGGATCGACGTGCACGAGGCCCGCCGCAAGGTGCAGGCCGGCGAGGCCCTGCTCGTCTGCGCCTACGAGGACCCGGCCAAGTGCCGGCAGCTGCCGCTCGAGGGTGCGATGCCGCTGAGCGAGCTCGAGGGGCGCGCCGGCTCCATCGCCAAGGATCGCGAGATCGTCTTCTACTGCGCCTGACCCGCGGAGGCGACCTCTGCCCGTGTGGCAGAGCAGTATCGCGGTCGCGGCTTCACCCGGGCGGAGGCGCTCGGCGGCGGGGTGGAGGCGTGGCAGCGCGCAGGCTTGCCCATGGCCGCGTGACCGGTCCTCACTCCTTCAGCTCGATCTCGACGAAGACGAACTCGAACGCGTTCGCGTTGCGGACGTCGTGCTCGACGCCGGCCGGGCGGAAGTACGGCTGACCGGCGGCGAGCTCGGTCACGGTGTCGCCGGCCGGGCCGGTGGCCGCCAGCCGCCCGGTGGTGAGCGGGACCACGACGTACGCGAAGGCGTGACGGTGCGCGCCCGTCCGGGCGCCCGGCGCGAAGCGCCACTCGGTGACCCGGACACGGGCGTTGTCGATGGTGACGGTGGGCACCGCTCGCGGGTCGCCGGACACGGTGGGATGATACCGGAGAGCCGGCGACGACGAGGAAGGTGGAGCCATGGCCGACAGGGAGCAGGAGCAGCGGAGCGAAGCGGGCGACGTGGTGGCGGGCGTGGTGGCGCTGCGGCAGGCCGGCGCGCGGTCCATCCAGGCGCGCGAGGTCTCCATCCGCCAGGGTGGCGCGGGCAAGGTCGAGGCGCAGGAGATCGACATCACCCAGGGCGGCATCGGGCTGGCCCGCGCCCACGAGGTGGAGGTGACCGCGGGCGGCATCGTGGTGGCGCTGGCCGAGGAGGCCGAGCTCGAGGCCTCCAAGGCCGTGGCCGTGCTCGCGCGCGGCGAGGCCGAACTGGAGCAGTCGGCGGCCGGCGTGGTGGCGGCGGGTTCCGCGAAGATCGCCGACAGCGCCGTCGGCGTGGTCGTGGCCCGCCAGGTCGAGGGGCAGAACGTCCGCGTGCTCTTCGGGCTGCGCGAGGCGCTGGCCTTCGGCGCCGTGGCCGGCGCCGTCTTCTGGGCGCTCGGCCGCTGGCGCGGCCGCTGAGCGGCCGCGCCGGCGGCCGGGCCGCTCACCGCATCGGCGAGAACGCCGTGGGGCGCAGGATCGTGGTCGTCACCTGCTGCACGAGCGGCCCCTGCTTCTCGCTCTCGGCGAAGACGCGGGCGCGCTCGGGGTCCTTGGCGAAGCCGTCGAACCGGGCGACCCGCTCGTCCAGGCTCTCCCAGGCCAGCATGTAGACGAGCTGGTGATCGTTGCCGCCGATGCGGTTCAGCCAGTAGCCCACCTGGCGGAAGCCGTGCTTCCGGAAGGCGTCGCAGGTGAAGTTCGCGAAGCGGTCGCTGATGTTCGTGATCTTCTGCGGCATGGCCTGGTACTCGCGCAGCTCGAAGAGGTAGGGCGCCCGCGTGGCCGGGTCGGGGCCGTAGGGCTCGCCGCGGTCGAGCGGCGAGTACGGCGTGGGCTCCATCAGCTGGTTGTAGACGCGGTTGACCAGCGGCCCGTCCTGCTCGGTCTCCGCCCACTTGCGCGCCCGCTCGGGATCGGCGCGCCAGGCGGCGTTCTTGCGCGTGCGCTCCTCGTAGCTCTCCCAGCCCCAGATGTAGACGACCTGGTTGCTCTTCTCGCCGAGCAGGGGCGTCCAGAACCCGATCAGCCGGAAGCCGTACTCCTTCCACTTGTGCACGGTGAAGGAGCCGAACCGGTCGAGGAGCGCGGGCAGCTTGCCGGCGGCGACGTCGTAGCGGCGGAGCTCGTGGAGCATGGTCTCACCTCGCGGGGGGATCGGGCGGCGCCCAGGATACCACCGGGCTCACGTCTTGACCGGCTCGATGACGCCCGCGGTGTGCAGCGCGGCCAGCTCGTCGGCGCCGAGGCCCAGCAGCTCGGCGAGCACGCGGTCGGTGTCCTGGCCGAGGAGCGGCGCCATGCGCTCCACCCGGCGCGGGGCGCCGCCGTGCAGGCGGATCGGCGAGTTCGGCACCCGCGTGCGGCCCCGCCGGGGGTGGTCGATGTCGGTCCACACGCCGCGCTCGGCGAGATGCGGATCGTTCACGACCTCGGCCGCCGTGCGCACGGGCGCGCAGGGCACGTGGGCCTCGATGAGCGCGCGCACGACCTCGTCCTTCGTGCGCTCGCGCGTCCACGCCTCGACCAGCGCGTCGATCTGCTCCGAGCGGGCGGCGCGGCCGGGCGTGGTGGCGTAGTCGGGGTCGTCGAGGAGGTCCTGGCGCCCCAGCACCCGCGCGATGCTGTGCCAGTGGCGCTCGGAGGCCGTGAAGATGGCCACGTGGCCGTCGCGCGTCGCGTAGACGTTGTACGGCGCCATGGCCAGCGCGGGGTGGCGGTTGCCCGTGCGCGGCGGCACGGTGCTGTCGCCGTCCATGAAGACGCCGATGGCGCTGGCCAGCGCCATCACCGCGGTCTCGAGCATGGCCACCTCGACGAGCTGCCCCTGCCCGGTGCGCTCGCGGTGGAGCAGCGCGCTCACCACGCCGCCGAAGAGGTGCACGCCGGCCAGGAAGTCGCAGACGGCGGGCCCGGCCTTGACCGGCGGGGAGTCGGGAAACCCCGTGGCGTTCATGATGCCGCTCATGGCCTGGATGGTGACGTCCATGGCCGGCAGGTCGCGGTAGGGGCCGGTGAGGCCGAAGCCGCTGCCGGTAGCGTACACGAGCCGCGGGTTCTCGGCGCGGAGCGCCGGCCAGCCCAGTCCCAGGCGCTCCATCACCCCGGGGGCGAAGTTCTCGACCACGACGTCGGCCAGGCGCACGAGGCGCAGGAACAGGGCCTTGCCGTCCGGGTGCTTGAGGTCGAGGACCACCGACTCCTTGTTGGAGTTGAGCATCACCAGCGGGTAGGGCTCGACGTGGCGCTTGCGGCGCCGCACCACGTCGCCCTCCGGCGACTCGATCTTCAGCACGCGCGCCCCCATGAAGCCCAGCAGGAGGCCGCAGTAGGGGCCGTTGTAGATCTGGCCGAGGTCCAGCACGAGCATGCCGTCGAGCGGCCGGCGGGGGGCGGTCATCGGTCGCCGCGCGGTCAGAACCCCACGACGTACGGCAGCCGGCGCGCCGTGCTCTCGATGGCCGCGCCGGCCTCGAGCAGCACCGCCGTCGAATCCCACGTGCCTCCCACCAGTTGATGGCGGGGCCCGTCGGGGATCGCGGCCTGGATGGTCCGGTCGCCGAAGCGCACTTCCTGCTTGTCCACGTCCACGGTGACGGGCGTCCGGGGCTCGCGGGCGACGGCCTTCTGCAGCCACTCGAGGTCGGCCTGGCTCGCGGTCAGGCAGGGGATGCCCAGCATCGTGCAGTTGCCGAAGAAGATCTCGCCGAAGGAGCCGCCCACGATGGCGCGGATGCCCCAGCGCATCAGCGCCTGCGGGGCGTGCTCGCGCGAGGAGCCGCAGCCGAAGTTCTGCCCGACGACGAGCACCGAGGCGCCCTGGTAGGCCGCCTGGTTGAAGGGGTGCTCGGGGTTCTGCGTGCGGGCGTCCTCGAAGACGTGCTCGCCCATGCTCTCGAACGTGACTTCCTTGAGGAAGCGCGCGGGGATGATGCGGTCGGTGTCGATGTCGTTGCCGGGCAGCGGGATGCCGCGGCCCGTGACCTGCCGGCGCTGCATGTCGGCGGTGCTCATCCGAGGATCTCCCTGACGTCGGCGACGGCGCCGGTGACGGCGGCGGCGGCCACCATGGCCGGGCTCATGAGCAGCGTGCGGCCGGTGGGGCTGCCCTGACGGCCGATGAAGTTGCGGTTGGACGACGAGGCGCTCATCTCGCGGCCCTGCAGCTTGTCGTCGTTCATGCCCAGGCACATCGAGCAGCCGGCCTTGCGCCACTGGAAGCCGGCCTGCTGGAAGATCTCGTGCAGGCCCTCGGCCTCGGCGGCCTTCGCCACCTGCTGGGAGCCCGGCACGATGAGCGCGCGCACGTGCTTGGCGACCTTCCCCTTCCTGGCGACCTCGGCGGCCAGGCGCAGGTCGGACAGGCGCCCGTTGGTGCACGAGCCCACGAAGGCCACGTCGATCCTGGCCCCCTTGATGGGCTGCCCCGCCTGGAAGCCCATGTGCGCCAGCGCTTCGCGGAAGGTCGGCCGCTCGGGCTCGGGCTGCGCCTCCGGCGAGGGGATCGTCTGCGTGATGCCGACCGACATCCCCGGGTTGATGCCCCACGTGACCACGGGCTCGATGGCCGAGCCGTCGATGCGCGCGACGTCGTCGAAGGCCGCGCCGGGCTCGGTGGCCACGGACGTCCACCACTGGACGGCGCGGTCGAAGGCCGCGCCCTGCGGCGCGTGCGGCCGGCCGCGGAGGTAGTCGAACGTCGTCCGGTCGGGGTTGACGTAACCGAACCGCGCGCCGCCCTCGATGGACATGTTGCAGACGGTCAGGCGCTCCTCCATGCTCATGCGCTCGATCACGGGCCCCGCGTACTCGTAGGCGTAGCCCACGCCGCCCTTGACGCCGAGGTGGTTGATGATGGTGAGGATCACGTCCTTGGCGTAGACGCCGCGGGCCAGTGCCCCCTCGACGCGCACCTGGCGCAGCCTGGGCTTCGTCATGGCCAGGCACTGCGTGGCGAGCACGTCGCGCACCTGCGTGGTGCCGATGCCGAAGGCGATGGCGCCGACGGCGCCGTGGGTGGAGGTGTGGCTGTCGCCGCAGGCGATGGTCATGCCGGGCTGGCTCAGCCCCAGCTCGGGCCCGATGACGTGCACGATGCCCTGGCGGCCGGTCGCCATGTCGAGGAGCGGCAGGCCGAACTCCCTGGTGTTCCGGTACATGTGGACGGCCATCTCCTCGGCCAGGGGGTCGGCGTAGGGGCGCGTCTGATCCGTCGTCGGGATGATGTGGTCGAGCGTGCCGACCGTGCGCTCGGGCATGCGCACCGGGAGCTTCGCGTCCTTCAGCATCTGGAAGGCCTGCGGCGTGGTCACCTCGTGGATGAGGTGCAGGCCGATCAGCAGCTGGGTCTGGCCGGACGGCAGGACCCGGACCGTGTGCGCCTCCCACACCTTGTCGAGCAGCGTGCGTGCCATCTCCACTCCTCCTCGAACGCGGCGCCTCCGGTCGGGGACCCCGGCGTCCGCCCGCGTATCCTGCCCGATCGGGGCGGTTTGGTCCAGTCGCGCCGGCGGCCGGGGGCGCGGGCGGCGGCCGTCTTGACAGCGCGCGCGGCGGTCGCGCACAGTTCCCGTGCCAGGAGGAACGCCATGCGCTCACGCATGCCCGTCGCCGTGCTCGCCGCGCTGCTCACGCTGTCGCTGCTCGGCCCGCCGGCGCGCGCGCAGAACGCGCTTGTGGTCAGCGTGTGGGGCGGCAACTGGAAGGACACGGTCGAGAAGGTCATCGGCAAGGCCTTCACGGCCAGGACCGGCATCCCCGTGGAGTACGAGGTGGGCGGCACCATCGATCGCCTGGCCAAGGCGCGTGTGGCCAAGGGCAGCCCGCTGGTGGACCTGAACTTCACCACGACCCACGTGGCGCGCCTGTACATCTCGGACGGCCTCTACGCGAAGCTCGACATGGCCAGGCTTCCCAACGCCCGCGAGGTCGCGCGCGAGGCGCTCCGCAGCGACTTCCACATCGGCTCGTGGGCGTATGTCTACACCGTCGTCTACCGGCCGGACCTCGTGAAGGAGGAGATCACCACGTGGGCCGACCTGTGGAAGCCGTCGCTCCGGGGCAAGATCGCCATGCCCGACTTCGACCCCTCGCACATCATCACCATCGCCGCCCTGATGGAGGGCGGCAACGAGGTGACCTGGCAGAAGGGCGAGGCGCGGCTCCGGCAGCTCAAGGACTCGGTCGCCGCGTTCTACTCGACGGACGCGCAGAGCCAGGACCTCATGAAGACGGGCCAGGGCCCGGTCCAGGTGATGCTGTCGGTGAACGCCTACCACCTGCAGGAGCAGGGCATCCCCGTCAAGGTGGTCCAGCCGGCGGATTACCCGGGCATCGTCGGCATCGACACGATGGCCGTCATGGCCGGCAGCAAGAAGGCCGATGCCGCCCACCAGTTCATCAACCTGGCCCTGTCGCGGGAGATCCAGGCCGAGCTCGTCAAGGCCCTGCGCGCCGGCCCCGTGCACCCGGGAGCCGCGGTGCCGGCCAACCTGAAGGGACAGCCGGGCATCTTCCTCTCCGCGGCCGAGTGGAAGGCGCGCGGCTACATCATGAACGACGAGGCGCGGGCCAAGAACCTGCCGGCCTGGCGGGAATGGTTCACGGCGAACATCGTCAAGAAGTGACGCGCGCGGCGGCGGCGTGAGGCTCCTGCTCCTGCCGGCCGTCGTGGTGCTGGCCGTGTTCGCGGCGGCCCTGGCGGCGCTGTTCCGGTGGAGCGTGCTGGAGTTCGTCCCCGGCTCGCTGCAGACGGGCGGGCTCACGCTCGGCAACTTCCGCGCCGTGCTGGCGCCGCATTACCTGGGCGCCATCCGCGACACGGTCGTGCTCAGCGCGCTCACCACCGTGCTGACGCTCGCCGGCGCCTACCCGGTGGCCTACGTCCTGGCCCGGACGCCGTCGCGTCGCGTGCGGTCGGCCCTGCTCGTCCTGACGCTCGCCCCCTTCTTCACGGGGGCCATCGTGCGGACCTACGCCTGGGTGCTCGTGCTCGGCAACACGGTGATCGACTGGCCGGTGCCCCTGCTCTTCACCGAGCGCGGCGTGCTCGTGGGCCTGGTGCACTTCTCCATGCCGACCATGATCCTCGTCCTCGCCGCCGCGCTGAGCCACATCGACCCCGTCTACGAGCGGGCGGCGGCCAGCCTGGGCGCCAGCCCCGCCCGCGTGTTCCGGCGCGTGACGCTGCCCCTGTCCATGCCGGGCGTCGTGTCCGGCGGGCTGATCGTCTTCGCGTGGACGCTCTCGGCCTTTCCCACCCCCGAGCTGCTGGGCGGCGGGCGGGTGAAGATGATCGCCAACGTCGTGAAGGACCTCGGCCTGGACTCCTTCAACTGGCCGGGCGCGGCGGCCTTCGCCATGCTGGCGCTGGCCCTCACGCTGGCGCTGCTCACCGTCGCCGGCCGGCTGGCCCGGGCGCGTCCGTCGTGATGCTGCGCGCGGCGGTGGTGGCCCTGCTCGGGTTCATGACGCTCCCCACGGTGGTGGTGATCGCCGTGTCGTTCAACCCCACGGCCATCCTGTCCTTTCCGCCGGCGGGGCTCTCGTTGCGGTGGTACGAGAACGTCCTCACCTACCCGCAGTTCCAGCGGGCCGCCCTCAACAGCCTGCTCGTCACGGGCGGGGCCGTCGCGCTGGCCTTGCCCGCCGGCGCGCTGGCGGCGCTGGCGCTCGAGCGCGGGCGGCTGCGCGGCCAGAGCCTGTGGGCCGCCGTGCTGCTCTCGCCGGTGGTCGTGCCCGGCGTCGCCGCCGGCCTGGGCTTCCTGATCCTCGCCGCCGGCCTCGGCCTGCTGCGCAGCCGCGCCGTCCTCGTCGCCGCCCACGTGGCGCTGGTGCTGCCGTTCGTGGTGCGCTCGGTGTGGGTGAGCGCGCGCAACCTCGATCCGGCGCTGGAGCTGGCCGCGGCGAGCCTCGGCGCCTCGCCGTGGCGGGTCTTCCGCCGCGTGACGCTGCCCCTCCTGCGGCCCGGCCTCTTCGCGGGGTTCCTCTTCGCCGTCGTGGTGTCGCTCAACGAGTTCGTCGTCTCGCTGTTCATCTCCAACCGCGTCACCGAGATCCTGCCGGTGGCCATGTTCACCTACGTCGTCAACTACACGGACCCCACGATCGCCGCGCTGTCCGCGCTGTTCATCCTCGCGACCTTCGTGGTGGTCTGGCTCGCCGACCGGTACCTCGACCTGGGGCGCGTGTTCCTCCGGCATTGAGCAGGGCCGTCGTGGAGCTCCGTGGCTGCACGCGCGACTACGGCGCGGTGCGGGCGGTCGACGGCCTGGACCTGCAGGTGCGCGAGGGCGAGTTCCTCTCGCTGCTGGGGCCGTCCGGCTGCGGCAAGACGACCACCCTCGCGCTGATCGCCGGCTTCGTGCCCCCGACGGCGGGGCAGGTGCTCATCGACGGCGAGGACGTCACCGGGCGGCCGGCCCACCGGCGCGGCCTCGGCGTGGTCTTCCAGTCCTACGCGCTCTTCCCGCACCTCACCGTCTTCGAGAACGTCGCCTTCGGCCTGCGCGAGCGGCGCGTGCCGGCCGCGGAGATCGCGCGCCGGGTCGCCGAGGCGCTGACCCTCGTCCGCCTGGAAGGCCAGGGGCGGCAGCGGCCGGCCGCGCTGTCCGGCGGCATGCAGCAGCGCGTGGCCCTGGCCCGCGCGCTGGTGTACCGTCCGCGCGTCCTGCTGCTCGACGAGCCCCTGGCCGCGCTCGACCGGAAGCTGCGGGAGCAGATGCGCGACGAGCTGCGCGCCATCCAGCGGTCGGTGGGCATCACGACCATCTTCGTCACCCACGACCAGGCCGAGGCCCTCGGCCTCTCGGACCGCATCGCCGTGATGAACCGCGGCCGCATCGAGCAGCTCGGCCCGCCGCGCGAGGTCTACGAGCGGCCGGCCACGCGCTTCGTCGCCGACTTCATCGGCGCCTCCACCGTGCTGCGGGGGCGCGCCGTCGGCGCCGACCGCGTGGCGCTCGGCGCCGGGCCCGCCGTGCGCGTCGCCGGGCCGCGCGCGCTGCCGGCGGGAGCGGAGGTCGAGCTCGCCATCCGTCCCGAGCGCATCGGCCTGGCGCCGGGCCCCGGCGACAACGTGCTGGACGCGCGGGTCGAGACGCTCGTCTACCAGGGCGCGCTCACGGAGGTGACCGCCCGGCTGCCGGACGGCCAGCGCGTGCTGGCCTTCGTCGTCGAGCCGGCGCCGGCGCCCCTGGCCCCGGGACAGGCCGTCCGCCTGCGCCTGCCCCCCGAGGCGTTCATGGTGCTCGGGTGACGCCGCCGACACGGCGGCCGGCGAGGGCCCATCCGGCGGCCCCTCGCACTTGCGCGCGGGTGCCGAGTGGTGCGAAAGATGCGCTGGCATGGACGTGCGGCCCTCCGACCGCCAGCAGCGGCTGATCGACCGGGCCCGGCGGCTCGCCCTCGAGCGGTTCGCGCCGCGGGCGGCCCGGCACGACCGCGAGGCGTCGTTTCCCTTCGACGACTACGCCGACCTCCGGGCCGAGGGGTTTCTCGGCCTCTGCGTCCCCGAGCGCCATGGCGGGCTCGGCGCCGATTACGAGACCTACTGCCTCGTGGCCGAGCAGCTGGCGCAGGGCAACGCCTCCACCGCGCTCACCTTCAACATGCACTGCCTCACCATGCTGATGATGGGCGAGATCGCCGACGCCATGCCCATGCCGGCGCCGGCGCGGGAGCGCCACGAGAAGCTGCGCGCGGCGAAGTACCGCGAGGTGATCGAGCGCGGCGTCTTCTACGGCCAGCCGCACAGCGAGCCGGTGGAGCAGGGCGAGACCGACACCGCGCTGTCCATGGGCGGCCGGCGGTTCGGCACGGTGGCGCGCAAGGTGAACGGCGGCTACGTGGTCACCGGCCGGAAGTTCTTCGTCTCGCTGGCCGGGGCCGCGCCGTACTACGCCACGCCGGCCCTGCGCGCGGGCGAGGGGCCGTGGATCGAGCGCACGCTCTACCTGCAGGTGCCGCGCGAGGCGCCGGGCGTGAGCTTCCCCGGAGAGTGGGACCCGATGGGCATGCGCGGCACCGTGAGCCTGGACATGGCGCTGCAGGACGTCTTCGTGCCCGACGACGGCGAGGTGCTGCCGCCCGGCCTGTTCGGGGCCATCTACAACGCCTTCCCGCAGCTCTCGCCGCTGTCGTTCTGCGCCACGTTCCTGGGCCTCATGCAGGCCGCCTGGGACGGCACCGTCGCCTACCTGACGGGCCGGATGCCCGGCGCGCCCGGGCTGCACACCGAGGCCGCCGCCAAGGGCCCGGCCGTGGCCGAGATGCTGTTCGCGCTGGAGGCCGCCCGGGCGCTCTACTACCGCGCCATCTCCGAGGCCGGCGTCGACGCCGGCGCCGGCGCCGTGCAGCGCGCCCGCGCCGCCTGCGTCACCGTGCACCGGTCCGCGGTGCAGGTGACCCAGGAGGCGATCCGCATCTGCGGCGGCCGCGCCCTGCTGCGGCGCTTTCCGCTCGAGCGCTACGCGCGCGACGCGCGGGCCGGGGCCCTCATGCGGCCGTGGACCCAGGACATCGCCACCCAGCAGGCGTGGGAGGCCGTGCTGGGGCCGGGCCCGGCCTTGACGAACCCGCCGCCCCGGGCGCAGCATCGCTCGTCGTGACGGGAGGCACCGTGCCATGACCCGCGCCGAACGACGCGTCGCCTCGCCCCACGTCGTCTGCGTCGACGACCTGCGCCCCGTCGCGCGCCGGCGCGTGCCCCGCGCCGTGTTCGACTACATCGACGGCGGCGCCGAGGGCGAGCTCACGCTGCGCGAGAACACCCGGGCCTTCGCCGAGGTCACGTTCCGGCCGCGCCAGGCGGTGGCCGTGCCGACGTGTGACCTCCGCACGCGCGTCCTCGGCGTGGAGGTCGCGCTGCCCTTCATGCTGGCGCCGGTCGGGTATCTCCGGGTGATGCATCCCGGCGGCGAGGTCGCCGCGGCCCGGGCCGCCGGCCGGGTCGGGGCCGGGTGCGTGCTGTCGACGATCTCCGGGTACGCCCTCGAGGAGGTCAAGGCCGCCTCGCCGGCGCCGGTGTTCTTCCAGCTCTACTGCGTCGGCGGGCGGGCCGCCGCCGAGGCGGGCATCGAGCGCGCGCGCGTGGCCGGCTACGCCGGGCTGGTCGTCACCATCGACACGCCCGTGGCCGGGATCCGCGAGCGCGACCACCGCAACGGCATGAAGGAGCTGATCAGCGGCGGCCTGCTCGACCGGCTGCCGTTCCTGCCCGACGTGTTCCGGCATCCCGGCTGGCTGCTGGGGTTCCTGCGGGACGGCGGGATCCGGCCCCTGCCCAACGTCGTCGTCCCCGGCCAGGGGCCGATGCCCCTGCTCGACGTCGGCGCCGCGCTGGCGACGACGACGGTGACGTGGGCCGACTTCAAGTGGATCCGCGACTGCTGGCGCGGGCCCATCGTGGCCAAGGGCGTGCTCACCGGCGACGACGCCCGCCGCGCCGTGGACGCCGGCGCCGCGGCCGTCTCGGTCTCCAATCACGGCGGCCGCCAGCTCGACTCCGTGGCCGCCGCCCTGCGGGCGCTGCCGGAGGTGGTGGCGGCGGTGAAGGGCCAGGCCGAGGTCTGGCTCGACGGCGGCATCCGGCGCGGCGCCGACGTGCTGAAGGCGCTGTGCCTGGGGGCGCAGGTGGTCCTGTGCGGCCGCGCCTACGCCTACGGCCTGGCCGCCGCCGGGGAGGCCGGCGTCACCCGCGCCATCGAGATCCTCGCCGCGGACCTGGAGCGCACCCTGAAGCTGCTCGGCTGCGCCTCGGTCCGTGAGCTCGACCGTTCGTACGTCAGCGTCCCGAAGCACTGGGAGGTGTGAGGCGAGAACACCATGAGCGATCAGGCGGAGCATCACGAGTTCCAGACCGAGGTCCGCGAGCTGCTGGACCTCATGATCCACTCGCTCTACTCCCACAAGGACATCTTCCTCCGCGAGCTGATCTCGAACGCCTCGGACGCGCTCGACAAGGTGCGCTTCGAGTCGCTGAGCCGCCCCGAGCTGGCGCCGGCCGGCGAGCTCGAGATCACGCTGGAGGCCGATCCCCAGGCCCGCACGCTGGCCGTCCACGACAACGGCATCGGCATGACGCGCGAGGAGGTCGTCGCCAACCTCGGCACCATCGCGCGCTCCGGCACCCGCGAGTTCCTCCGCGCCGTGCGGGAGGCCAAGGCGACCGCCGCCCCCGAGCTGATCGGCCAGTTCGGCGTCGGGTTCTACTCGTCCTTCATGGTCGCCGACCGCATCACCGTCGTGACCCGCCGGGCCGGCACCGAGGAGGCCACGCGCTGGGAGTCGACCGCCGACGGCGGCTTCACCGTCGCCCCCGCCGAGCGCTCCGGCGCCGGCACGACGGTCACGCTGCACCTCGCGCCGAAGGACGATGAGGACGGGCTCCAGGACTACACGGAGCCCCGGGTGCTGACGGACATCGTCAAGCGCTACTCGGACTTCGTCGCCTACCCGATCCGGTTCCGGGGCGAGACGCTGAACTCGATGAAGGCCATCTGGGCCCGGGGCAAGGACGAGGTCACCGAGCAGGAGCACCGGGAGTTCTACAAGCACCTGAGCCACGACCGGAACGACCCGCTGGAGCACCTCACCGTCCACGTCGAGGGCGGGTTCGAGGCGCGCGCGCTGCTGTACATCCCGTCCAGGGCCCCCTTCGACATCCACGACCGCGAGGGCCGCCACCGCGGCCTGGCCCTGTACGTCAAGCGCGTCTTCATCATGGACGACTGGCGGGAGCTGCTGCCCGCCTACCTGCGCTTCGTGCGTGGCGTGGTCTCGTCCGACGATCTCTCGCTGAACGTCTCGCGCGAGATCCTCCAGAAGGACCGGCAGGTGCAGGCCATCCGCAAGCACCTGGTGCGGCGCATCCTGGGCGCGCTGAAGGAGATGAAGGAGCAGCGGCCCGAGCGTTACCGGACGTTCTGGACGGAGTTCGGCGCCGTGCTGAAGGAAGGGCTGGTCGGCGTCGAGGAGGGCCACGACCGGATCCTGGAGCTGATCCTGGCGGCCTCCACCGACGGTCCGGCGCCGACCTCGCTGGGCGAGTACGTCGGGCGCATGAAGGAGGGCCAGCCGGCCATCTACTACCTGACGGCCGGCTCCCGCGACGCCGCCGAGCGCTCGCCCCACCTGGAGGCGTTCCGCGCCCGCGGCTACGAGGTGCTCTTCTTCCTGGACCCCATCGACGAGCTGTGGCTGCGGCTGCCCCGCGAGTTCGAGGGCAAGACGCTCGCGTCCGTGGCCACCGGCGCCGTCGATCTCGGCACCGAGGAGGAGAAGAAGCAGCAGGAGGCCGCGCGGGAGGAGGCCGGCGAGAAGTTCAGGGACGTGCTGCTCGCGCTGCGCGCCGCGCTGCAGGACGAGGTCAAGGACGTGCGGCTCTCCGGCCGCCTCACCGAGTCGCCGGCCTGCCTGGTCGGCGAGGCCGGCGACCTCAGCCCCCAGCTCGAGGAGTTGCTGCGGCGCACCGGGCAGCCCGTGCCGAAGGTCAAGCGCGTCCTCGAGGTGAACCCCTCGCACCCGCTGGTCGCCCGCCTGCAGGCGTTCCACGCCGCGCATCCCGGCGACGAGCGGTTCCGGCGCTACGCCGAGCTGCTCCTGGGCCAGGCGGTCCTGGCCGAGGGCGGCGCGCTGCGGGATCCCGCCGCCTTCAGCCGGCGCCTGGCCGAGCTGCTGGTGGAGGCCACGGGGGCGGCGGGGGCCGCGTCCTGAGCGCATCGCCGGCGGCGGAGCCTCGCCCGCGCCTCCGGCGGCGTCGCGCCCGGCGGCGACGGGCCCTATAATCCCGCCACGTCCCCCGCGAGAGGAGGCACGCGATGCCGGTGATCCTGGGCTCGGGCGAGCACCGATACGAGGTGATGGCGGACTGGGCCAGGCTGCCGCCGGGATGGGCGTTCGACGCGGACGTCGCCGCGGTGGGCGTGGACCGCCAGGACCGCGTCTACGCCTTCAACCGCGGCGCGCACCCCATGATCGTGCTCGACCGCGACGGCCACTTCCTGACCTCGTGGGGCGAGGGCGTGTTCCGGCGGCCGCACGGCCTGCTCATGGCGCCCGACGACACGCTGTGGCTCACCGACGACGGCGACCACACCGTCCGCCACTGCACGCTGGACGGCAAGATCCTGCTCACCATCGGCATCCCCGGCGCGCCGAAGCCGTACATGAGCGGCGAGCCGTTCCACCGGTGCACGCACACCGCGCTCTCGCCCCGCGGCGAGCTCTACGTCTCCGACGGCTACGGCAACTCGCGGGTCCACAAGTTCTCGCCGAACGGCACGCTCCTGCGCTCGTGGGGCGAGCCGGGCACCGACCCGGGGCAGTTCAACATCCCGCACAACATCTGCTGCGACGCCGACGGCTGGGTCTACGTCGCCGACCGCGAGAACCACCGCGTGCAGGTCTTCGACGGCGACGGCCGCTACGAGACGCAGTGGACCAACATGCACCGGCCGTCCGGTCTCTACCTGCACCGGGGCCCGGAGCCCCGCTTCTACGTGGGCGAGATCGGCGGCGGGGTGGCGGTGAACTACGACGTTCCCAACATCGGCCCGCGCATCAGCCTCTACACGCCGAAGGGCGAGCTGCTGGCCCGGCTGGGCCAGCGCCCGGCCGGGCTCGAGGCGGGGCAGTTCATGTCGCCCCACGGCCTCGCCGTCGACTCGCGCGGCGACATCTACGTGGGCGAGGTCTCGTTCACGAACTGGCGAAGCCGCTACAGGGACCAGCCGCCCCCGCCCGGGCTGCGCAGCCTGCAGAAGCTGGCCAGGGCGCGCTGAGGGCCAGGAGGACCGCGATGCCCGTGCTCACGCGTCCCGACGCCGAGATCCACTACGAGGTGCACGGCGCCGGCTTTCCGCTCCTCATCTTCGCGCCCGGCGGCCTGCGCTCGCAGGCGGCGTTCTGGCGTCACAGCCCGAGCAACCCCGAGGCGCCGCCGCCGTGGATGAATCCCATGGTCGACCTGGCCGGCCGGTTCACGGTGATCGGGATGGACCAGCGCAACGCCGGCCACTCGCGCGGCGCCGTGACCGCCACCCACGGCTGGCACACGTTCGCGGGCGACCACCTGGCCCTGATGGACCACCTGGGGTTCCGGCGCTTCCACGTCATGGGCGGGTGCATCGGCGCCACGTTCTGCCTGACCCTGTGCGAGCTGGCGCCCGAGCGCGTGACCGCCGCCGTGCTGCAGAACCCCATCGGGCTGCACGACAACCGCGGGACCTGGGACGAGATCGTGGCCGGCTTCGCCAGGACCATGCTGGCCCGCGACCCCGGCCTGACCGAGGACGTCATCCGGACGTTCGGGCGGAACCTGTTCGGCGGCGACTTCGTGTTCTCGGTGAGCCGCGAGTTCGTCCGCCGCTGCCGCACGCCGCTCCTGCTGCAGCCCGGCACCGACACGCCGCACCCGGCCGAGATCAGCGCCGAGATCGCCCGCCTGGCGCCGAACCTCGAGATCCAGACGGACTGGCGCGCCCCCGCGCACCTGGCCGAGTCGATCCGGCGGGTGACGGACTTCCTGACGCGTCACACGCCGGCGGCCGGCGAGGCCGACGTGCTGAAGGCCGACGACGAGCGCTTCGACGCCATGCGGCGCGGCGACTGGACGGCCCTGGAGGCCGCCCTGGCCGACGACCTGACCTACGTGCACTCCACCGCGCGCCTGGAGTCGAAGGCCGAGCACCTGGCGAACCTGCGCGCGGGCAAGCCGCACTACCGCGGGATCGCCCCGCGCGAGCGCCGGGCGCGGGTGCGCGACGGCGTCGGCGTGGTGACCGGCGTGTCGGAGATGCACGTGGAGCGCGACGGCAAGGCCCAGCGCTTCACCGTGCGCTACCAGGCGGTCTACGCGCGGAACGGCGAGCGCTGGCGGCTGACGGCCTGGCAGTCCACCCGGCTCGATTAGCGAGGGGCCCGAGCGTGCCACGGATGGGAGGAGACGCCATGCGCTACACGCGGATCTCGGCGGACTGTCACCTGGATCTCATCTGGCTGCCGCCCGACCTCTTCGTCTCGGAGGCGCCGGCGGCGCTGAAGGACCGCATGCCGCACGTCGCCGACGGCCCGGACGGGCCGCGCTGGGTGGCGAGGAACGGCGCCCGCTTCGGCCTCGCCGGCGGCGTCGGCGCCTCGGGCACCACGTACGTGCCGGGCAAGCAGCTGCGGGTGGACGTCATGGCCGCGGCCGGCCTCTACGAGGACGGCAAGCGGGGCCTCCGCCGGCCCGGCGACCCGCACCTGCGCGTGAAGGACATGGACCGCGACGGCGTGGACGCCGAGGTCATCTACGGCATCCTGGCCGCGGCGGCGAAGCTGGGCGATCGCGAGGCCTCGAACGAGATGCTGCGCATCTACAACACCTGGCTCGCCGACTTCTGCCGCCACTACCCCGAGCGCCACATCGGCCTGGCCTGCCTGCCGTACGGCGACGTCGACGCCGCCGTGGCCGAGGTCCACCGCGTCGCCAGGCTGGGCTTCCGGGGCGTGGAGCTGTCGTGCTCGTGGGACATGGAGCCCATGTGGCACCCGATGTGGGAGCCGCTCTGGCGGGCCATCGACGAGGTGGGGCTGCCGCTGCACTTCCACACGTTCCCCTCGGTGTCGCCCGCGCTCCGGGAGAAGTACACCGGGCTCACGCAGCGGGCCCTCATGTACAGCAGCCTGTGCCTGTTCCAGCTCACGCTCGCCAACATCCTGACGGCGCTGATGGGCCGCGCGGTGTTCGAGCGCTACCCGAACCTCCGCGTGGTGTTCGGCGAGAGCGGCATCGGCTGGATCCCGTACGTGCTCGACCGGATGGACTTCGAGTACGAGGACCAGTACAAGGACCTGCCGCTCCGGCTGAAGCCGAGCGAGTACTGGCGCCGGCAGTGCAAGGCCACGTTCCAGTACGACCGCGTGGGCACCAAGCTCATCGACGACATGGGCGTGGAGACGCTGATGTGGGGCTCCGACTACCCGCACCCCGACGGGGTGTGGCCGGAGTCCGAGAAGTACATCAGCGAGCAGTTCAAGCACCTGCCCGAGGACGTCGTCCGCAAGATCACCTGCGAGAACGCCGGGCGGTTCTACGGCCTGATCCGCTGACGTCCACGGCGGGCGCCGCGCGGCCAGCGATCGCTCCTCGTCGGATGTCACGTCGCGCGCGGTGCCCGGCACCGCGCCGTCCTGTCTCGCGTGCCGGTCGTCGGCCGGTACAGGAGCGCCCGGACGGACGGCCTCGCGGGCGGGGTCGGCGGTCATGGCGACTGCACGCCTATAATGCCGCGCACGGTGCCCACGTGAGCAGTCCCTTCGTTCCCGGCCCGCCGCTCCGGATCGCCGGCGCCCCCGGCGGGCCGCTCGCCGGCCTGACCTTCGCCGCCAAGGACCTCTTCGACGTGGCCGGACATCCGACGGGCGGCGGCAACCCCGACTGGGCGCGGCACCATCCCGTGCCGACGCGCCACGCCTGGGCCGTGCAGCGCCTGCTCGACGCGGGGGCGACGCTGGTGGGCAAGACCGTCACCGACGAGGTCTCGCTCGGCATCCTGGGCGAGAACCCGTTCGACGGCACGCCGCTCAACCCGCGGGCGCCCGACCGCGTGCCCGGCGGGTCGTCGTCCGGCTCGGCCTCGGCGGTGGCCCAGGGGCTCTGCGACACCGCGCTGGGCACGGACACCGGCGGCTCCGTCCGCGTGCCGGCGAGCTTCTGCGGGCTGCTCGGCATCCGCCCCACGCACGGCCGGCTCGACCTCTCCGGCATGATGCCGCAGGCCCCGAGCTCGGACACGACGGGGTGGCTCGCCCGTGACGCGGCGACCTTCGCGCGCGTCTCGGCGGTCATGCTGGGCGAGCCGGTCCCCGCCGCGCTGCCGAGCCGGCTGGTCGTCGCCACCGATGCCTTCGGCTTCGCCGACGCCGACACCTCGGCGGCGCTCGCCCCGCTCGTGCGCCGGCTGTCGTCGCTGGTGAAGGAGGTGCGCGAGGACCTGCTCGCTCCGCAGGGGCTCTCCGTCTGGTCGCGGGCCCAGCGCACCCTGCAGCCGTGGGAGGCCTGGCTCACGTTCCGCGACTGGCTGGACCGGGCGAACCCGCGGCTGGCCTTCAGCGTCGCCCGCAACCTCACGCTGGCCAGCGCGATCTCCGAGACCGACCGCCAGTGGGCGGCGCTGATGCGCGAGGAGGCCCGCGCGCGCCTGGCCTGGCTGCTGCCGTCCGGGACGATCCTCTGCATGCCCACGACCCCGTTCCCGGCGCCTGCCAGGAGCCTGCCCCTCGCGACGCAAGCGCCGTTGCAGGCGCGCATCAACTGTCTCACCGCGCACGGCGGCCTCACCGGCGTGCCGCAGGTGAGCCTGCCCGGCGCGCACGTCGACGGCCGGCCCGTGGGCCTCTCGATCCTCGGCGCCCGCGGCAGCGACGCGATGCTGGTGGCCGTGGCCGTCGCGATGGAGGCCGCCCGGTGATCGACCTCACGCCGAACCTGCCCGACGTCGTGGCCGAGGTGCGGGCGCTCTTCGAGCGGTACGAGCAGGCCCTCGCCGACAAGGACGTGGTCGTGCTGGACGCCACGTTCTGGAACAGCCCGCACACGGTGCGGTACGCGCTCCACGAGCACGGCTACGGCTTCGACGAGATCCACGCCCACCGGGTGGCGCGGCCCGCCGGCCCCGGGGTCAAGGAGAAGCGCCTGCGGCTGGAGATCCTGACGCTCGGCCGCCACCTGGCCACGGTCAATCTGGAGTTCAAGGTCCGGGGCCGGGACCTGATCGGCCGCCAGAGCCAGACATGGGTGCGGTTCCCCGACCTGGGCTGGAAAGTCGTCGCCGCCCATGTCTCCACCAGGAACGACGCGCCGCTCTGGTGAGCCCGCCCGTGAAGGGCGTATTGTCGACGCCGGCCGCCCACGTCGCGCAGTGGGCGATCGACCGCGACGCGGTCGTGCTGTCACGCGACGCCGTCTTCGCGCGCATCGCATCGAGGACGGCGCTTCGCGCCGACGACTGAACGCGGGCCGCCCGTCCTCGGGCTCCTCAGCCCTCCGCCCCGCGGGCGCGGAGGGCGGCCTTGACGACCTTGCCGACGCTGGTGCGGGGGAGGTCGTCGACGAAGCGGACGTGACGCGGCCGCTTGTACCCGGCGAGCAGGCCGCGGCAGTGCTCGATCAATTCGTCGGCCGTGACCGTGGCGCCGGGTTCGCGCATCACGTAGGCGCACACCGCCTCGCCGAACCGCTCGTCGGGCACGCCGACCACGGCCGCCTCGGCCACGGCCGGGTGGCTCTCCAGCGCGCGCTCGACCTCCTTCGAGTAGATGTTCAGGCCGCCGCTCAGGATCATGTCCTTGCGCCGGTCGACGATGCTCAGGTAGCCGTCGGCGTCGAGGCGGCCGAGGTCCCCCGTCCGGAAGAAGCCGTCGACGAAGGCCTCGGCGTTGGCGGCGGAGTCCTCGTAATAGCCGCGCATCACGGTGTAGCGTCCGGGCTCGCCGCTCCGCACCAGGATCTCGCCGACCTCGCCGACCGGCACGTCCTGGTCCTGGTCGTCGACGACGCGCACCTCGACGCCGGGGAGCGCCCGGCCGACCGTGGTCCCGTGCGAGATCTGCTCGCCGGGGCCGAGCGTGGTCACCGTCCCCGCCTCCGTCATGGCGAAGAAGCTGTACATCCGCACGCGCGGCCAGCGGGCCTGCAGCCGGCGCTTGACCTCGACGGGAAACGCCTCGCCGGTCACGAGCACCACCCGGAGGCTCTCGCCGCCCGCCGGCACGCCGTCCAGGTGATCGAGGAGCATGCGGGCGACCGTCGGCACCATGCCGGTGACGGTGATGCCCTCGGCGTCGATGAGCCGCGCGGCCTCCGCCGCGTCGAAGCGCGGCATCACCACGGAGGTCGCGCCGAGCAGCAGCCCGCACGTCACCCGGGCCAGGCCGATGCGATGGGCGAGCGGCGTGGTGGCCAGGAAGCGATCGGCCTCGGTGAGCTGCCACACGGCCACGTTCATGTAGGTCTGCGTGACCAGGTTCGAGTGCGTGATGACGGCGCCCTTGGGCACGCCGGTGGTGCCCGAGGTGTAGAGGATCATCAGGTCGTCGGGCGCGGGCGGCAGCCGCGGCGGCGGCGCCGGGTCGCCGGTCTCGAGGAGGCCCGCCAGCGGCACCTCCCCGGCCGCCGCGCCGGCGCCCGCGACGACGGGCAGGGCGCCGGGCGCGGCCTCGCGCGCCGGGCCCACGACGGCGCGCCCGCCGGGCTCGAAGACGACGGCGAACGGCCGGGTGGCGCCCACGATGTGGCGCAGCTCGGGCGCGACGAGCCGGGTCGACACCGGCACGACGACGCCGCCGGCCTTGACGACGGCCAGGAAGGCCTCGACGAACGGCAGGCCGTTGCCGAGATAGAGCACCACCCGATCGCCGGGGCGCAGGCCCCGCGCCAGCAGGGCGTTGGCGAGGCGGCTGGTGCGCGCCTCCAGCGCCGCGAAGGTGAGGCGCTCGGGTCCGCAGGCCACGGCGACGCGGTGGGGGACGCGGCGCGCCTGCGCCGCCACCACCGTGCCGAACTTCACGAGGCGGGACGGTCCGGCGTGAACTGCACGAGGCTGATCTCGTCGGTGAGCCGCTCGTACGTCGCCCGGACGGGCATGCCGATGCGCACCTCGCCGGGGTCGACGTCGAGCAGCGTGCCCAGCATCCGCACCCCCTCCGGCAGGTCGACGGCGACCAGGACGTAGGGCGCCCGGCCCTCGAATCCCTCGGGCGGCAGCCGCGTGACGGTGAACGAGTAGACGGTGCCGCGGCCGGCGGCTTCCGTCCACTCGAGGTCGCGCGCCATGCAGCGCATGCACACCGGCCGGGGGTAGTACTGCCGCGTGCCGCACGCGCGGCAGCGCTGGAGCAGCAGCTTGCCCTGCCGCGTCCCCTGCCAGAACTCGCGGGTGAAGCTGCTCGGGGTCGGCACGGGCCGGGGCTTCTTCGGCGCCTGGGCCATGGCTAGACCTCCAGGACCATCACGGCGCTGGTGCCCCAGTTCCGGACGAAGGGCACGACGCCGATGCCGGTCACCACCGCGTTGCGCGGGTCCGCCACCTGCCGTCCGGTGGCCTCGCCGCGCAGCTGCCGCACCGCCTCCACCAGGTTCACCATGCCGCCGGCCAGCCCCGGCTGGCCGGCCGAGAGCTGTCCGCCCCCGGTGTTCAGCGGCAGGGTGCCCTGCCAGGCGAGGTCGGTCTCGAGCACGAAGCGCGAGCCCTCGCCGCGCTTGCAGAAGCCGATCTGCTCGAGCTGCATCAGGACGGCGATCGTGAAGTCGTCGTAGGGATGGAACTGCTGGACGTCCCGCGGCCCGAGCTCGGCCTGCGCCAGGGCCGCGGGGCCGGCGACCGAGAACCCCGTCTCCGTGATGTCGGGGGCGGGGTCGTCGCCGTTGAAGTTGGTGATCTCGGCGTAGGCGGTGGGATACACGGGCCGGGCGCCGAGCGCCCGCGCGCGCTCGGTCGTGGTGACCACCAGGGCGGCGCCGCCGTCGCAGTACATCACGCTGTCGAGCAGCCGCAGCGGCTCCGACACGATGCGCGAGGTCATGTAGTCCTCGAGGCTCATCGGCTGCTTGAAGATCGCGTTGGGGTTGAGCAGGGCGTGCTGGCGCTGCACCATGGCGATCTTCGCCAGGGCCTCGGGCGCCAGGCGATACTGCTCGGCGTAGCGGCGCTGCAGGAACGCGAAGAGGCCGGGCGGCCCCTGCACGCCGTAGGGCTCCTGGAACTCCGGGCGATAGCCGCTGTAGCGCGCCTGCCACGTGCTGCTCGGCACGTCCGCGGAGACGACCAGCACGGTCGAGCACCAGCCGGCCCGGATGGCCAGCGCGGCGCGGGCGACGTTGCCGATGCCCGAGGCCCCGCCGATGTCGGACATCTCCAGCCACCGCGGGGTGAGCCCGAGGGCGTCGCAGACGCGGTTCGACCAGAACGGCTCCGCGGTGTTGCTGAGCGTGCTGTTCACGGCCACGCCGTCCACCTCGCGCTTGGCGATGCCGGCCCGGGCCAGGGCCCCGGCGGCGGCCTCGCCGGCGACGTCGTAGACGCTCCGCCCGCTGCGCCGCTCGAAGCGCGTCTCGTGGTAGCCGGCGATGGCGACGTCGCGAAGCGGCATCACTTCTTCTCGCTCTTGTAGAGCCCGGCCTCCTTGATGAGCTGCTCGTAGTTCGAGCCGACCTTCCTGAGCCAGTCGGCCAGGGCCTGGCCCGTCAGCGGCTGGCCGACGGTGGTCTCGCTCTTGCGGGCGACGCCGAGGAACGTCTCGGTCTTGGCGGCCTCGTCGAAGGCCTTCGCCAGCCGCGCCACCACCTGCGGGGGCATGCCCTTCGGGCCGAAGGTGACGACGGCCGTGGTGCTCTCGACGTCGTAGCCGGCCTTCGCGAACGAGACGGCCTCGGGCGCGTAGTCGAGCCCCTCCGGGTCGCTGACGAGGAGGACCCGCATGCGCTTGGCCTGCACGTAACTGCTCACGGCGACCGAGCTGCCCCCCAGCACGGCGACGTGCCCGCCGAGGAGCGCGCTCACCGAGGGCCCGTCGCCGGCGAAGGGCACGGCCCGGAAGGTGAACCCCTCCCTGGCGGCGATGCGGGTCATGACGAGGGAGGGCGTGGTGGCGACACCGGGCGTGCCGAAGGTGAGCTGCCCGGGGTTCTTCTTCGCCCACTCGACGAGGTCGCGCCAGGTCCTGTGGGGGGTGTCGGCGCGGACGGCGAAGACGACCTTGAACGTCCCGACCCGGTTGATGAAGGTCAGGTCGCGGAAGGGATCGTACTCGACCTCGCGCAGGTGGGGCGAGCGCGTGATCGGCGTGTCCGTGTTGCAGACGATCGTGTAGCCGTCGGGCCTCTGCTTGGCCAGCTCGGCCGTGGCCACCGCGCCGGCGGCGCCGGGCTTGTTCACGACCACCACCTTCTGGCCCAGGTGCTTCTCGGCCCCCTCGGCCAGCGCGCGCATGAGGATGTCGGTGGCCCCGCCGGGCGGGAAGCCGACCCAGACCGTGATCGGCTTGGTGGGGAAGGGCTCCTGGGCGGCGGCGGGGAAGACGCCGCTCGTGGCGAGCACGACCATCAGGGCGACCGCGGCCAGGCGCGAGGCTGTCTGCATCACGTCCGTCTCCGTTCTCCAGGTGGTGCCGTCGTCGGTTGTCGTCTCCAGTGCGTGGCGACCTGCAGCACGATCAGCGCCGCCATCACCGCCAGCGACACGGCGGCGATGGGGCGGGTGAAGAATATCGCGAAACTGCCCCCCGAGAGCGAGAGCGACTGCCGGAGCGCGGACTCGAGGATCGGGCCCAGCACGTAGGCCAGGGCCAGCGGGGCCGCCGCGTAGCCGAGCTTCTGCATCAGGTAGCCGACGAGCCCGAACACGACCATCACGTACACGTCCATGCGCGAGTGGTTCACGCTGTACACGCCCACCACGCAGACCATGAGGATGAGCGGGAACAGCACGTCGTAGGGCACGCGCAGGAGCCGCACCCAGAGCCCGATGAGCGGCAGGTTCAGGGCGAGCAGCATGACGTTACCCACCAGCATCGAGGCCACCACGCCCCAGAAGAGATCCGGGTGCTGCTGGATCAGCAGCGGCCCCGGCGTGATGCCGTGCACCAGCAGGCCGCCGAAGAGCACGGCCATGACCACGTTCGGCGGGATCCCCAGCGAGAGCAGGGGGATGAACGAGGCCTGCGCCGCGGCGTTGTTGCCCGTCTCCGGGGCGGCCACCCCCTCGATGGCTCCGCGCCCGAACCGCTCGGGGTGGCGCGACAGGCGCTTCTCCACCGCGTAGGCGACGAACGAGGACAGCACGGCGCCCCCGCCCGGCAGGATGCCCAGGAGGAACCCGATCACCGCGCCGCGGACGATGGCCCAGCGCGCGGCCAGCCAGTCCGCCGCCGTGGGCAGCACCGTGCCGAGCGGTGTCTCGTAGACCCGCCGGGTCGTCGGGTGCTCGAGATTGACGAGGATCTCGGCGATGCCGAACAGCCCCATGACGAGCGGGATCAGCCCGATGCCGTCGGTGAGCTCGTCGAGGCCCAGCGTGAAGCGGGGCGCCGAGGTGAACATGTCCAGGCCCACCCCGCTCAGCAGCAGGCCGAGCAGGCCCATCATCAGGCTCTTGTACATCGAGCCCTGCGACAGGAAGGTGAGCACCACCAGGCTCACGCACATGAGGGCGAAGTACTCGGGCGGCCCGAAGCTCAACGCGGCCTCGGCGAGCGGGGCGGCGAGCAGGACCAGACCGCCGATGCCGACGACCCCGCCGGCGAACGAGCCCAGGGCGGCCATGCCGAGGGCCGGTCCCGCCCGGCCCTGCCGCGCCAGCTGGTAGCCGTCGAGCCCCGTCACGATCGAGCTGGCCTCGCCCGGGATGTTGACGAGGATCGAGGTGGTCGAGCCGCCGTACTGCGCGCCGTAGTAGATGCCGGCCAGCATGATGATGGCGCCCACCGGCGAGAGGTGGAACGTGGCCGGCAGCAGCAGGGACATCGTGCCGACCGGGCCGATGCCCGGCAGCACGCCGACGAGCGTCCCCACGAACACGCCGACGAAGCAGAAGAAGAGGTTGGTCGGCTGCAGGGCGACCTGCAGCCCGTGCGCGATGCTCAGCAGGGCGTCCACGGCCCGCCGCTCAGAGGCCCAGCGGTCCCTCCGGCAACGGCACGCCGAGCGCGCGGGCGAGGACCCGGGCCGCCCCCACGACGAGCGCCGCCGCGAGCAGCGTGACCCACCAGCGCTTGCCGGCGACGGCGCCGAAGAGCACGAGGAGCATGAGGAACGTCGCGATGCCGAATCCCACCCGCTCCAGGAGGAACCCGACGCCGAACAGGGTGCCGAGCACGATGGCCACCACTCTCCACCGGCTCGTCGCGAACGCGTGGTCGCCGGGCGCCGGCGGCGCCAGGGCCCGGCGCAGGAGCAGCCCGAGCGCCATCGGGCCCAGGAGGCTCGCGGCGGCGAAGGCCATGAAGCCGGGGCCGGGGTCGTGGACGCGTCCGAGCCCGAGCCGCCACGCCCCGACGGCGACGGCGGCGGCGAGCACGACCAGGAAGGCGCTCGCGTAGAGCTCGGGGTCGTGCGCGCGGCTCGCGGTCTGGCGGTCCACCGCCGGGATGATAGCCCGCCCGGCCGCTCCGCGCCGCACCGAGTGGCACGGCCGGGTGCCTCGCGACCGGCTGCCCCGGCTGGCCGCGGCCCGGCGATCAGCTCAGGGGTGGGCGACCTCCGCGAGAGCCGCCGGCTCGGCGAGCGGTTGCTTCTCGAGAATGGCGATGAAGTTCGGGCGCCACATCTTCAGGCGATCCGTCATCAGCAGCCGTGTGAAGAGCAACTCCAGGGGCACCAGCGGCGGCACGATGCGCAGACGCGGCGAGGACACCAGCATCCGCAGCCTCAGCAGGCGGAAGCCGGTGCGCGCGGCGAGCGCCGGGATCTCGCGCGGCCGATTGACCCGGTAGAAGGCCGGGAAGACGTCCGCCTCGTCCCGATCGTCGACCAGCCTGATCAGCGGGCCGTGCAGGGCATCGGGCACGACGCGGCCGACCAGCGTGGCGTAGGCGTAGACGCTCACGGTATGGAACACGAAACGCCCGCCGGGCTTGAGCAGACGCGCCACCTCGCGGAACACGGCATCGGGATGCTCGACGTGCTCGAGGACCATGTCGCTCGTCACCAGGTCGAACGCCTGGTCGCGGAACGGCAGCCAGTTCAGGTCGCCGCGGACGAGGTGCGGGATCGTCCGGTGCTTGCGCAGCGACGGCAGGTCGTAGTCGATGCCGGCCACGAGGCCACAGCGGTCGACGAGACGGCGCTCGGCGTCCAGCCGCCACTCGGGCAGCACGTGCCATCCACAGCCGAGGTCGAGCCAGTCGCTCCCCGGTCGTACCTCCGCCTCCAGCACCTCCTCGTAGATCTCCTGGCAGTAGCGCAGGCCGGGCATCAGCTTCTTCTGGCAATACGTGGACCAGGCGTAGAGGCGGTGCTTGAGCCCCATGCTGCTCCCTCCTGCTCCGATGCTCGGCGACGCGCTGGCCGCGTCGGCGCGTGTGCTCAGCGCGGCCGGTCCGGCCGCCGGCGACGCCGGCGGCGCCGGGTGTGGCTCGAGGTCGCGCCCGGCCTCGACGCGCGCAGTGCGCCGGCGGCGGCCCCGTCCCCACCCGGCGCGCCGTGGCGTCGCTCGCGACCATGCACGGCTGCGCAAGTGCCGTGCCAGGCCGGGGCCGGTGGAGACCGCGATCCGCCGCGACCGCACGTCCGTGCCCCATGCAAGGCGCTGCTGTGTTTGACGACATCGCTTCTGTTCCGGCCCGACCCGGGGGAGGCGGTGGGTCGCCCCGATGGAGGGTCTCGACGACTCGCCGCGGCGGCTACGGCGCCTGCGCGGCCTCCAAGGCCGCGGGCAGGATGGCCAGCACCTCCCGCAGGCATGCGCCGATCCGCGCGATGGTATCCTCGGCCTTGGCGTCGGGGATCTCGCCGCGCGACACCCGCGCGATGAACTCCTCGCGGCTGGTGGTCATCAGCAGCGAGGCGTTGACCTCGATCTGGAGCGCGTGGACGCGCCGCGTGCGCGGCTGCCCGAAGGTCGCCACGATGTTGCCGCCGGCATAGCCGTTCACGTTCTCGTGGACCTCGAACCCGTGCCGGGCGAACGCCGCGGCCACCGCCGCGGCCAGCTCGGGGGAGCAGGTCGTCGCGTGACGCGTGCCGATGATCACCTGGTGGTCGCCCATCCGGCGGGGGCTGCCGGTGTGGCCGTCGAGGAGCAGCGCGTACCCGTACGTCCGCTGGAGCCCGTCGAGCAGCCGCGCCAGCGTCGCGTAGTACGGGTCGTAGAGCGTCTGCAGGCGGGCCTCGAGGTCGGCGAGCCCGAGGGGCCGCGCGAAGATCGGCACGTCGCGCATGGTGTGCGTGCGCACGACGCCGCGCCGGGACCGCACCTCGCCGTCGTGCTGCTCGAAGTCGTCGCGCCGCCGGTTGACGTCGACGAACATCCGCGAGAACGGCGTGGTCACCACGGTGGCGCCCTGCTCGTGCAGGTCGGCGTAGAGATCGCCCACGAACGTGTCGGCGAAGCCGTACGCGAAGGTCTCGAACCAGGGCTCACGGTAGTCGTCGCGGGTGACGTGGGGCAGGGGCCGCGTGCCGTAGTGCGGCACGCTGACCACCACCGGCGCCGCGGCCGCCGTGGCCGGGCGCCTGACGATGGGGAAGGCCTCGTCCGTCAGGGCCCGGGCGGTGATCACGGCTGCAGTGTACCCGAGCCGCCGTCCGTCCGCGGCACGGCGCGTGGGCCGGTCCTGTACACTGCCCGGGGGCCGGAGCCCGGCGCCCGGAATGGAGCCCTCATGACCGATCGTCCGTGTCACGCCTACGTCGTCCAGGCGCGCACCCCGCGAGACTACGCCGACTGCGGGGCGGCGCTGGCCCGCGTGCCCGCGCGCATGACCGTGCTGCCCTTTCTCGGGACCGAGGAGGAGATGATCGCCCGCACCCGCGACGCCGACGCGCTGGTCGTCTCGGCGTCGCCGGTCACCCGCAGCGTCATGAGCGCGCTGGAGGGGCTGAAGGTCGTGGTCCGGACCGGCGTGGGCTACGACGTCATCGACGTCCCCGCGGCGACCGAGCTGGGCGTCGTGGTCGTCAACATCCCCGACCTCTGGATCCGGGAGGTCGCCAACCACGCGCTGGCGCTGCTGCTGGCGTGGAACCGCAAGATCATCGCGCTCGACGCGCGGGTCCGCGCCGGGGCGTGGAGCAGCAGCGTGCCCGGCGACCGCACCGGCGCGCTGCACGGCGAGACGGTCGGCATCGTGGGACTGGGCAACATCGGCAGCGCCTTCGCGCGCCGCGTGGCCGCCCTGGAGATGCGGGTCATCGCCTGCGACCCCTACGTGGACGACGCCCGCTTCGCCGCCCTCGGCGTCGAGCGCGTCTCGCTCGAGACGCTGGCCGAGCGCTCGGACTACGTCTCCGTGCACACGCTGCTGAACGCCGAGACGCGCCACCTGATCGGCGAGGCCTTCTTCCGGCGCATGAAGCCGACGGCGATCCTGATCAACACCTCGCGGGGCCCCGTCGTCGACGAGCGGGCGCTCATCCGCGCCCTGGAGGAGCGCCGGCTGGCCGGCGCCGCCCTCGACGTGTGGGAGCGGGAGCCGGTCGCCCCCGACAACCCGCTGCTGAAGATGGACAACGTCATCGCCACGCCGCACGCCGCGTACTACTCGACGCCGGCGGTGGCCCAGGTGCCGCGCCGCTGCGGCGAGGAGGTGGCGCGCGTCCTCACCGGCCAGCGGCCGCTCAACGTGGTGAACCCCGAGGTCTACGCGCCGGGGGCGGTGCGCCGGGCGCGCTGACCGCCGACGCGCCCGCCCGGACGGTGCTGCGCCGGGCGAGGTCGGCGGGCCGCGCCGCCGCGCGCTCAACCGGCGGCGCGCAGCCGCGGCCCGAGCGGCTTCAGCACGCGGATGCCGGGCGCGCCCACCAGCCGCTCGGCGGCCGCCGGCGGCAGCACGGCCAGCCCCCGGCGCTTCACGCTCCGATCGAGGCCGACGGCCTCCATCCAGCGGATCGCCGTGCCGTCCAGCGGCGCGCCGGCGCCCTCCTCCACGATGACCAGCCGCGACTCCGGCGGCACGTCGGGGGTGCCCTCGAGGCCGGCGAACAGGTTGCGGCGCCAGTTGTTCATCTTCTCGCGCCACTCGCCGGTGTTGGCGGGTCCCGCCTGCGCCTGATAGGCCGGGCTCGTGAAGACGTCGGGCGACTCCACGTCGTGCAGGGCCACGAACGGCGAGGCCGCGGTGTGGATCGCCTCGAAGCGCTGGCTGGCGCGGAAGCCGGGGATGGAGAGCAGCCGGTGCTGGTGGGCGACGTACCAGGCGTCCCACTCGGCGCGCCGGGCGGTGTCGAGCAGCGCCATCTCGACCATGTAGATCATGCCGTGTCGTCCTCCCCGGGGCGGCCCGCGCGCGGGGGCGCGACCGTCGCCAGGCGATACTAGCGCAGGCGCGCGGCGATGACGCGCCTGCCGTGAGGCCGGCATGCTACGCTGCGGGCGCTCGCCGGGCATCCGGACAGACGAGCGCGAGAGGTGCCGCCGTGCGTCCGAACAGGATCAAGCAGATCTGGCGCGAGGGCCGCCGGGTCACGATGGGCTGGCTCTCGGTGTCCCACCCGTTCACCGCGGAGGTCATGGCGCGGCAGGGGTTCGACGCCCTGGTCGTGGACATGCAGCACGGGACGAGCGACATGAGCCACGTCCTGCCGATGCTGCAGGCGATCTCCCAGACGGACACCGTGCCGGTCGTCCGCGTACCGTGGAACGATCCGGCCACGATCATGAAGGTGCTGGATCTGGGCGCCTACGGGGTCATCGTGCCCCTCGTCGACACCGCCGCCGACGCGGCGCGGGCGGTGGCGGCCTGCCGCTATCCCCCGGTGGGCATGCGCTCGTCGGGCCCGGTGCGGGCCCTGCACTACGGCGGCGCCGACTACCTCGCCCGGGCCAACGACGAGATCGTCGTGATGGCCATGATCGAGACGAAGGAGGGGCTCGCCAACCTGGACGCCATCTGCGCCACCCCCGGCCTGGACGCCGTGTACATCGGGCCCGCCGACCTGTCGTTCGCGCTCGGCCTGCCGCCCCGCGGCGACAACCCCGATCCGGCGCACGTGGCCGCCTGCGATCGCATCCGGGAGACGGCCCACAGGCACGGCATCAAGGCGTGCATGCATTGCGCGAGCGCGGCCTTCGCCGCCGGCGCGGTGAAGCGCGGCTTCGACCTGGTCATGCTCACGTCGGACCTGGCGTCGATGATCGCCGGCGCCCGGCGCCAGCTCGACGATCTGAAGGCCGCGACGGCCTGACTCCTCGGAGGGGGCCGCGACGGCCCCCTCCGAGCCGCTCCCCCCGGACGGGATCGCCGCGGCAACGCCGCCGCTCGAACCCTGCACCGCGGCGCGGCGGTGAGCGGGACGGACGCGTGGCGGCGCCCGGCGTCGCGTGACCGTCGAGTGCCGTCCGCCGGCGGCGGCACACGGTGCGCCGGCCCGTCTGGTGGGGCCGGCGGGCCGGGTGCTACACTCGATCGCGATCAAGAGCGTCATGACCACGACGGCCCCCCGGACGAGCGCCGATCTCGCCGCCGAGCACGACGTCCCCGTGCCGTACATGCAGCGCACGCGCGAGTACTACCTCGCCCTCGGCTACGCTCCGTATCGCTGGGCGCACTTCGTGGACGTCCCGTTCGCGCCGCTGCCGCGGCCGCTGGCCCAGGTCCGGGTGGGACTCGTCACGACGGCGGCGCCGTTCCAGCCGGAGGCCGGCGACCAGGGGCCGGGCGCGCCGTACAACGCCGCGGCCAAGTTCTACCGGGTCTACTCCGTCCCGTCGGACAGCGAGCCCGATCTCCGGATCTCGCACGTGGGCTACGACCGCCGCCACACCTCCGCGGCGGACATCAACACGTACTTCCCGCTGGCGCGCATGAAGGAGGCCGCGGCGGCCGGACGCATCGGCGCGCTCGGGCCGCGCGTGCACGGGGCGCCCACCAATCGCAGCCACCGCGCGACGATCGAGACGGACGCGCCGGAGCTGCTCCGCCGGTGCCGGGAGGACGCCCTCGACGCCGTCGTGCTGGTGCCGACCTGACCGGTGTGCCACCAGACCGTGAGTCTGGTCGCGCGGTACCTGGAGGCCAGCGGCATCGCCACCGTCGTCATGGGCTGCGCCAAGGACATCGTGGAGCACTGCGGCGTGCCGCGCTTCCTGTTCAGCGACTTCCCGCTCGGCAACTCCGCGGGCCGGCCGTTCGACGTCGCCTCGCAGGCCCAGACGCTCGAGCTGGCGCTGCGGGTGCTCGAGAGCGCCCCGGCCGCCCGCACCACGGTGCAGTCGCCGCTCCGCTGGAGCGAGGATGCGTCCTGGAAGCGCGACTACAACGACCTGTCCAGGCTCACCCCCGAGGCGCTCGCCGAGCGCCGCAAGGAGTTCGAGGCGATCCGCTCGATCGCGCGGAGCAAGCGCGAGGGCGCATGACGAGGCCGTTCGCCGGCGTCCGGATCCTCGACTTCACGCGCTACCTGGCCGGGCCGTACGGCACCTACCAGCTGGCCCTCCTCGGCGCCGACGTGGTCAAGATCGAGCCGCCCGGGGGCGACGACACGCGCGGCCAGCTCGCCGACCCGGTGTGGGCCGAGCGCCGGATGGCGCCGTCCTTCCTGGCCGTCAACGCCAACAAGCGCAGCCTCACCCTGGACCTGAAGCGGCCGGAAGCCGTGGCCATCGTCGAGCGCCTGGTCGTGGGCGCCGACGTCGTCTGGGAGAACTTCCGCGGCGGCGTCATGGACCGGCTGGGTCTCGGCTACGAGCGCCTCGCCGCCCTCAACCCGCGGCTGATCTACTGCGCGGTCTCGGGCTTCGGCCGCACCGGGCCGGAGCGCGCCACGGCCGCCTTCGACGGCAAGCTGCAGGCCATGTCGGGGATCATGTCCATCACCGGCGAGCCCGAGCACGGCCCGACCCGCGCGGGCTTCGCCATCTGCGACACCATCGGCGGGGCGACGGCGGCGCTGGCCGTGGCCAGCGCGCTCTACCAGCGCGCGCACACCGGCCGCGGCCAGCTGGTGGACGTCGCCATGCTGGACGCCGCGCTGGCGTTCATTCCCGGGCCGGTGACCGAGTACACCGTGGCCGGCATCCCCCCGCGGCAGATCGGCAACGGCTCGGTGAGCCGCAAGCCCACGGCCAGCCGCTTCCGCGCCCGCGACGGCTACCTCGTGCTCGCCGTGCTGACCGACAAGCAGTTCGCGAGCCTGATGCGCGCGCTCGGCCGGCCCGACGCGCTGGACGACCCGCGCTTCGAGGACTGGCCGGCGCGCACGGCCAACGAGCCGGCCCTGCGCGCGCTGATCGAGGAGGCGCTGGCCACCGACGACGCCCGGGCCTGGGAGGCGCGGCTGACGGCCGCCGACGTGCCGTGCGGGTCCATCTGGCGGATCGACGAGATCGTCCACCACCCGCAGCTCGAGCACCGCGACGTGCTCCAGACCATCGACTCGCGCTACGGGCCGATGCGCCTGGTCGGCGCCGGCTTCCGGCTGGCGCACGGCAGCCCCGGGATCGACCGCGAGCCCCCGCTGCCCGGTGAGCACACCGACGCCATCCTGCGCGAGGCCGGCTACGCCGACGAGGAGATCGCGCGCCTGCGGCGCGACGGCGTGATCTGACGGCCGCCGGCGCGCCACGTCGTGGGCCGGCGCCCGCCGCCGCGCGCGCTACCGCGACGTCCACGTCGCGGCTCCCGCCGCCGCGATCGTGCCGCTCGCGGTCCCGACACCGATCGCCGCCGCCGACCCGTTGCCCGGGCGCGCCTCAGAGGTGGTCGGCGTGGGGCTCCGGCAGCCGCCGGCCCGCGCGGACCACGTGCCGCGTCCGGAACCGCCGCTCGGCCTTCAGCTCGTTGCCGGCGCCGTCCACGTAGGTGAAGCGCCCGGCCTCGAGGTCCATCACCACGGCGTCGCCGGCCATGCCGGGCGCCAGCGAGCCCAGCTCCGCCGACTTGCCGATGGCCGCGGCCGCGCGGCTCGTCACCGCCGCGATCGCGTCGTCGAGGGGCATGCCCAGGGCCAGGAACTGCGACATCACCCCGCGGAGGTTGTAGACGACCCGCCCGCGCGGCGGCGTGTGCAGGTCGGTGCTGATGGTCGTGGGCGGCAGGCCCTCGCCCAGCGCCCGCCGGGCCACGTTGACGTCGCAGTGGATGGTGGCGTGGCCCACGTCGAGCACCACGCCCCGCTCGCGCGCCGCGCGCACGGCGGCGCGCACGCGGCCGTCGGGACCCAGCACCTGCTCGGCGTTGCCGTTGAAGATGTGGGTGGCGATGTCGCCCGCGCGCAGCGCCTCGAGGATCTCCTCCAGCGGGATCGGCGTGTCGGAGACGTGGACCATGAGCGGCACGCCGGCCAGATCGGCGGCCCGGCGCGCTCGCCGGAGCGCCTCGCGGGCGTTGGCGGCGTCGCCCCGGCCCGTGGCGCCGTGGGCGATGCGCACCTTGATGCCGAGCACGAGCGCGCGGTTCTCGGCGACGGCGCGCGCGGCCTCCTCGACCTGGGCGAACTCGATGTCGGCGAGCTCCGGCACCACGCGGTTGATCGTGAGCCCGGTCGCGCTGATGTGCAGGAAGGCGTAGACCCGCGTCTGGTACGTCGGGATCACGTAGTCGCGCAGGCCGCGCAGCGTCATCCAGCCCGCGCTGCCGGCGTCGACGACGGTCGTCACGCCGTTGGCGAGCGACGTCTGGTCGGCGTGCCGGCCCGTGGCCAGGCCGTGATAGACGTGCGTGTGGATGTCGATGAGCCCGGGCGTCACGAGCCCGCCGCCCGCGTCGATCACCTCGAGCGCCTCGCCGGTCAGGCGCTCCTCGACCGCCGCCACGCGGCCGTCCCTGAACGCCACGTCCCGCCGCGCGGAGATCGACCGGGCGGGATCGATGAGCGTCCCGCCACGGATGAGCAGGTCCCAGGGTGCGGCCATCTCGTTCCTCCCCCGTGCCCGGCGGCGGCCCGCTTCCCGCGCGGACGGCCGCGGGCCGGTCACTCCGGCGCCGGCGCGCGCGACGTCGCCTGCGCGGTGAAGATCGACCCGTAGCCCACCCGGTCCCAGCGCGGCGGCAGGCGGGCGGGATAGGGCTCCATGTGCACGTGCGCGGGCTCGCGGCCGCGCACGAGCACGCCCGTGCGCGACGTGGGCGCCGGCGCCGGCGTGAAGGGCAGGGCGTCGGCCGCCGAGTAGACGTAGAGGAGCAGCGGGCGCAGCCGCGGCGAGTCGTTCGCCGCCGAGCCGTGCACGACGCGACAGTCGAGGAGCACGACGGTGCCGGCCGGACCGCAGAGGTCGACGGCGCGATCCGCCGGCAGCGTGGCGACGTCGCGGGGGGCGAGCGCGCCCGTCCACCGGCCCTCGTCGTCGACGTGCTCGAACAGCGGCCCGCGGTGCGTGCCGGGCAGCGCCGTCAGCGGCCCCTGCTCGGGGCCCGTGTCCTCCAGGTAGACGCCGAAGGTCAGCACCGCGAAGTTGGTGTGGGGCCACGCCTGGATGTCCTGGTGCCAGCGCACCGGCTCGCCGCCCTCGGACCACTTGAAGTTCAGCTTCGAGGAGTGGAACCGCACGTCGGGCCCGAGCAGGTCGGCGACCAGGTCGACGACCGTCCGGTCCTGCGCGAAGGCCCAGAGGTCGGGATCCCGGTCGACGGCCTTGCGCAGGCGGCGGATGTTCGGCTGCGCGGCGGAGTGACCGGGGGCGAGGTCGAACTCGTCGTCGGACGCCGTGCGCGACCGGGCGGCCTCGATCTTCTCGGCCGCCACGGCGCGCAGCCGGTCGAGCCAGGCCGCGCCCACGTAGGCGGGCACGGCGAGGACGCCGTCGGCGAAGTACCGCTCGCGCGCGCGCTGGTCGAGCACCAGGGGCGCGTGCCGGAGCACGCGCTCGGGCGTCATCGCCGCGGCGCTCCCGGCGCGCTCATTGCGCCAGCGCCCCGCCGTCGATCACCAGCTCGCTGCCCGTGATGTACGAGGACTCGTCGGAGGCCAGGTAGAGCACGGCGCTCACCACCTCGTCCACCGTGGCCATGCGTCCCAGCGGGATGCGCTGGAGCCGCCGCTGCAGGGCCTCGGGGTCCGAGAAGGCCGCGTGGAACATCTCGGTGTCGACGGGCCCCGGGTGCACGGAGTTGCAGCGGATCCGGTCCCTGGCGTGCTGGCTCGCCGTGACCTTGGTGAAGATCCGGATGGCGCCCTTGCTGGCCGCGTACGCCGGCTCCTGGTGCTGCGACTGGCCGATGCCGGCGATCGAGGAGATGTTCACGATCGAGCCGCCGCCGGCCCGCCGCATGGCGGGGATGGCGTGCTTGGTGCCCAGGAACACGCCCTTGGCGTTGACGGCCATGACCTGGTCCCACTCGGCCGCCGTGCGCTCCTCGATCGGCACCCGGCGGATCAGGATGGCGGCGTTGTTCACCAGGACGTCGAGCTTGCCGTGGCGCTCCGTCGCCGTCCGGACCGCCGCCTGCCAGTCGGCCTCGCTGGTGACGTCGAGATGCACGTAGACCGCGTCGCCGCCGGCGTCGCGGATGGCCGCCTCGACCTTGCGGCCCTCGCCGTCGCGGATGTCGCCGAAGACCACGCGCGCGCCCTCCCGGGCGAACGTGGCGGCCTCGGCGGCGCCCTGCCCCCGCGCCCCGCCGCTGATCAGCGCGACCTTGCCGTCGAGCCGTCCCATCGCGATCTCCTTTCGTGACCGTGCCGGCGCCGCGATGATACTCCGTCCCGGGCGGCCCGGCGCGTTGACAACCGGCGGCGGCCGTGCGAGACAGGACCCGCCATGCTGCCGACGCACGGACGCTACGACTACTCGAGCATCACGACCCGGCCCGACTATTCGTGGCCGGGCGGCCGCCGCCTGGCCGTCTACCTGGCGCTCAACATCGAGGCCTTCGGCTTCGGCGTGGGCAAGGGCGCGGCCATCGCGCCGCCCGACCAGGCCCAGAGCCACAGCATCTTCTCGTGGCGCGACTACGGCAACCGCGTGGGCGTCTGGCGCCTGCTCGAGCTGCTGGACGAGCTCGGCATGCCGGCCGAGGCGCAGCTGAACACCGCCATCTACGACGCGGCGCCCGACATCCCGGCCCGGCTGCGGGCGCGGGGCGACGAGATCCTGGGCCACGGCGTCACCAACTCGGAGGAGCAGGGGCACCTCGACGAGGACCGCGAGCGCGCGCTGATCGAGACCGTCACCGCGACCATCGCCCGCCACGAGGGCGCCCCGCCCGTGGGCTGGATGAGCCCGTGGCTGTCCAACAGCGCGGTGACCATGGACCTGCTGCAGGAGGCCGGCTACCGGTACGTCATGGACTGGACGATGGACGACCAGCCGGTCTGGCTGCGCACGCGCAAGGGCCGGATCCTGGCCATGCCGTACCCGATCGAGGTGAACGACACGCGCGGGATCGTCTGGTACCGCTACACCGCCGACGAGTTCGCCGACATGATCGTCGACCAGTTCGACGAGATGCTGGCCCAGTCCGCGCGCCAGCCGCTGGTGTGCCCGATCTCGCTGCACCCGTTCGTCATGGGCCGGCCCTATCGCATCCGCCGTCTGCGCCGGGCGCTGCAGCACATCGTCGCGCACCGCGAGCGCGTCTGGCTCACGCGGCCCCGCGACATCTGCGCCCACGTCGAGTCGCTCCCCCCCGGCATCGTGCCGGGCAGTCGCTGACCCGGCCCGCCCGTCCATGCCTGTCCCGGCCCGGAGGCGCCGCGCGGCGATGGCGATCGGCCGCCCGCCGGGACCGATGGCCGGGCGTCGGCCGGCCGGCGCGGCATGACGCCGCGACTCGTCGTCGTCTTCGTGGTCGACGGGCTGCGGCCCGACGCCATCACGCCCGAGGACACCCCCACGCTCTTCCGCCTGCGCGCCGAGGGCGTCGACTTCGCGAACGGCCACGCCGTCGTCCCGACGGTGACGCGCGTGAACGCCGCCGCGCTGGCCACGGGGGCCCAGCCGGGCGCCAGCGGCATCGTCGGCAACCAGCTGCACGTGCCGGCCGTCGACGCCCGGCGCGCGCTGGACACGGGCAACCACCGCAACCTGCTGGCGATCGACGAGGCGACGGGCGGGCGGCTCGTCGCCGTGCCGACGCTGGCCGAGCGACTGCGCGGGCAGGGCCTCGGCCTGGCCGCCGTCAGCTCGGGCTCGACGGGCAGCGCCTTGCTGCTGAATCCCCGCGCGCCCGCCGGCGTCGGCGTGCTCGTCAACGGCTACCTGGATCCCGGCACGACGGTGGCGTATCCCGCCGACGCCAGCCAGACCATCCTCGCCAAGTTCGGCCCGGCGCCGGCCAAGGGGGCCGGCGCCGGGCGGTACGACGCCGCCGTCGCCTGGGCCGAGCGCGTGCTGCGCGAGTACGTCCTGCCCGAGGTCCGGCCCGCCGTCGTGCTGAACTGGCTGACGGAGCCGGATCACACCCTGCACGACGCCGGCGTCGGCTCGCCCGCCGCGCGGGAGGCGCTGCGGGCCGACGACCGGGAGATCGCGCGGGTGCTGGCGAGCCTCGAGGGCCTCGGCCTGGCCGGCGCCACCGCGGTGTTCGTCGTCTCCGATCACGGCTTCACCAGCAACACGGGCGGGGTGGACGTGGCCGGCGCGCTGGTCGCGGCCGGGCTCAAGGCGTCGGCCGACTCCGCGGACGTCGTGCTCGCCAGCAGCGGGCAGGCGGTCGCCCTGCACGTGGAGGGGCACGACGCCGGGCGCGTGGCGCGGATCGCGCGCTTCGTGCAGTCCCAGGACTGGGGCGGCGTGGCGTTCACCGCCGGGCGGTCGGCCGGCGACCCCCGCGGCGTCGCCGCGGGCACCTTCTCGCTCGACCTGATCCACCTCGCGAGCGCCGAGCGGGCCCCGGACCTCCTGCTGACCTTTCCGTGGACCTCGAGCCCCGGTCCGTTCGGCGTGCCGGGCACCGATCTGGCCTGCACCAGCGGCGGCGCGCGGCTCTACGCCGGCGACCACGGCAGCCTGAGCCCGTGGAACGTGCGCAACACCATGCTCGGCTGGGGCGCGGGCCTCAAGCGCGGCGCGACGGTCCGCGCGCCCGCGGGCAACGCCGACGTGGCGCCCACGATCCTGCGCCTGCTCGGCGTGTCCGTCCCGGACGCGCTGGACGGCCGTGTGCTGGCCGAGGCGCTGGACGGTGGGCCCGACGCCGAGCAGGTGCCCGTCGAGACGCGCGTGCACGTCGTGGAGGCCGGCACCTACCGGGCCGCCATCCAGGTGTCCGTCGTCGACGGCCGGCGCTACGTCGACAAGAGCTGGCGCACCCGCTGATCCTGGCCGGGTCGCGGCCCCGGGAGCGGCCCGATCCGGCGAACGCTGACGGCGGGGGCCGTGGCCCCGCCAGAGAGGGGACGAATGGACGTCGGCGCGGCGATCTTCTTCACGGACTACTCGATCGGGCCCGCCGAGCTTGGGCGCGCGCTGGAGGAGCGCGGCTTCGAGTCGCTCTGGGCGCCCGAGCACTCGCACATCCCGCTGTCGCGCCGGTCGCCGTTCCCCCAGGGGGGCGAGCTGCCCAAGAAGTACTACGACGTCATGGATCCCTTCGTGACGCTGGCCGTCGCCGCCGGCGTGACGACGCGGCTGCGCGTGGCCACCGGGATCTGCCTGGTGGTCCAGCGAGACCCGATCCAGACGGCCAAGGCGGTGGCCAGCCTCGACCAGGTGTCGGGCGGGCGCGTCCTCTTCGGCGTCGGCGCCGGCTGGAACGCCGAGGAGATGGCCGACCACGGCACCGACTTCAAGGCCCGCTTCGAGGTGATGCGCGAGCGGATCGAGGCCATGCGCGCCATCTGGACGAAGTCCAGGCCGGAGTACCACGGCCGCCACGTGGACTTCCCGCCCATGATGACGTGGCCCAAGCCCGTGCAGAAGCCGCACCCGCCGGTGCTGGTGGGCGGCGCGTTCCCGCACGGGGCGCGCCGGGCCATCGCCTACGGCGACGGCTGGATGCCGCACGCGCGGCGGCCCGCCTACGGCGACGTGCTGCCCCTGCTGTCCGACTTCCGCGCGCTGGCCGCCGAGGCCGGGCGCGATCCAGCCACGCTGCCCGTCACGATCTTCGGCGTCCCCGAGGACGCCGACCTGATCGCGCGCTATCGCGACGCCGGCGCCGCCCGCGTCGTCTTCACGCTGCCGCCCGCGAAGGCCGACGAGGTCCTGCCCGTGCTCGACCGCTGCGCCGCGCTGGCGCGCCGGGCCGGTCCGTGAGGGACGCGGCGGCGCCTGCTATAGTCGGAGCGGCATGAGGCCCCGCGCGGTGTTCTACGGCTGGTGGGTCGTCGCCGCGTTCTCCTTCATGACCCTCACGTCCACCGGCCTCCGCCACGCCGTGGGCCCGTTCCTCAAGCCCATCGTCGCCGACCTCGGCATCGACCGCGCGGCCTTCTCGATCGTCATCGCGGTGAGCCTGTTCCTCTACGGCGTGTTCGGTCTGGTCATCGGCTGGGCGCTCGACCGGTTCGGTGTGCGGGTGACGGCGAGCGTCGGCACGCTGCTGCTGGTCGGCTCGCTCGTGCTCACCGCGCTGGTCCGGACGTTCTGGGAGTTCGCCGTCGTCTACGGGGTGCTGCTGCCGCTGGGCCTCGCCGTCACCGGGCCCGTGATGGCCTCGGGCGTCGTGGCGCGCTGGTTCAGCGCCCGGCGCGGCACCGCGCTGTCGCTGCTGGGCAGCGCCTCGATGACGGGGATGAGCCTGCTGGTGCCGCTGGTGACCTGGCTCATCCTGACCACGGGCTGGCGGGGGGCGTACGCGCTGCTCGCCGCCGGCGTGCTGCTCGGCATGCTGCCGCTCTCGCTGTGGGTCGTCCGCGAGTCGCCGGAGTCGATGGGGCTGGCCCCCGACGGCGCCGCGCCCGCCGCCAAGGCCGCCGCCGGCGGGGCGCGGGAGCGGGTGTCGGCGACCACGGCCATGCAGACGCTGGCCTTCTGGCAGCTCGCCGGCTCGTTCTTCACGTGCGGCTTCTCGATGAGCCTGCTCTCGGCGCACGGCGTGCCGATGCTCACCGATCACGGCTACACGCCGATGTTCGCCTCGTGGGCGTTCGGCGTCCTCGGCGGCTCCAGCATCGCCGGCACGGTGGCGCTCGGCACGCTGTCCGACCGCTTCGGCCGGCGGCCGGTGCTGGCGGCGATCTACGGGGGACGCGTGCTGATCTTCGCGGGCTTCTTCCTCATCCGCGACAACCCCGCGGCCGTCCTCGCCGTGGCCGTCCTCGGCGGCATCACCATGGCGGGGACGGGCTCGATGACCTCGGCGCTGACCGCCGACATCTGGGGCCGCTTCTCGGTGAGCCCGGTCCTCGGCGTGATCTTCCTCGTCCACCAGACCGGCGCCGCGCTGGGCTCCTCGCTGGCCGGCGTGCTGTTCGAGGCCACCGGCGGCTACGGCGCGGCCTTCACCGTCGCCTGCCTGTTCCTGGCTGCCGCCGCCGTCGTCGCGCTGCGCATCGACGACGGCCGCCGCCGCGTCTGGCGCGCGGCGCCCGCCGCGGCGCGATCCTCGTAGGGCCATGGGCGACGTCGACCTCTGCCGCCCCGGCGTCTAGGAACTCGGGGAACGCATCCGCCGCCGCGAGGTCTCGCCGGTGGAGGTCGTGGCCGCCCACCTGCGCCGCATCGAGGCGCTGAACCCCGTCCTGGCGGCCTTCATCACCGTGACGGCCGACCGCGCCCTGGACGAGGCCCGGCGCGCCGAGGGAGATCGTCGCCGGGCACTGGCGCGGGCCGCTCCACGGGGTGCCGTACGGGGCCAAGGACATCGTCGAGACGGCCGGGGTGCTCACCACGCACGGCTCGAGCTTCTTCCGCGACCACGTCCCCGCGCAGGACGCCGACTGCATCGCCCGCCTCCGGCGGGCGGGGGCGATCCTGCTCGGCAAGACGCTCACCCACGAGTTCGCCTCGGCGGCCACCACGATCAACCCGCACTACGGCACGGCGCGCAACCCCTGGCGGCTCGACCGCATCACCGGCGGGTCGAGCGGGGGCTCGGCCAGCGCGGTGGCGGCCGGGCTCTGCCCCTTCGCGCTCGGCTCGGACACGGGCGGCTCCATCCGCAATCCCGCCGCCCTGTGCGGCATCGTCGGGCTCAAGCCGACCCATGGTCGGGTGAGCCTCACCGGGGTCTGCCCGAACGTGCTGACGTTCGACCACCTGGGCCCGATGACCCGCACGGCTCGGGACGCGGCCGTGGTCCTGCAGGCCCTGGCCGGGTACGACCCGCGCGACTGCACGTCGCGCGACGTCCCCGTGCCCGACTACACGGCGGGCTGGGGACGCGGCGTGCGCGGGCGGCGGCTCGTGGTCTGCCCGGACTTCTCGGTGCACGCCGAGGTCGACGCCGCCGTGCAGCGGGCGTTCGACGCGGCCATCCGGCGGTTCCGCGATCTCGGCGCCGAGGTGGAGACGGTGCCGTTCGCCCACGGCCACCGGTTCGCCGAGGTCTTCCGGGCGATCGCGGGGCCGGAGTACGCGGAGTTCCACCGGCCGTTCTTCGAGAAGGCTCCCGGCGGCTACGGCGCCGACGTGCGCGAGCGCCTGGCGTGGTCGTTCGCGATCACCGCCGATCAGTACGTGCGCGGCCTGCGCGAGCGCGAGCGGCTGCGCCGCGAGACGGCCGCGTTCTTCCGGAGCGCGGACGCGCTCCTGCTCCCGTCCATGCCCTGCACGGCGCCGCCCATCGCCACGCTGAAGGCCCGGGTCAACGGCGCCGAGCACGACGGCGCCTGGATCCACCGGCCGTTCCTCAGCGCGCACAACCTGACGGGCTGCCCGGCCGTCGCCCTGCCGATGGGGTTCGACGACGACGGGCTGCCGCTGTCGCTGCAGATCGTGGGCCCCGAGTGGAGCGAGGGGCGGATCCTCGCCATCGCCCACGCCTACGAGGAGGCGACCCCCGAGCTCCGGGCGCGGTGGCCTGACCTCTCCTCGACCTGACCGACACGCTGCCGTCGGGCTTCGCCTCGAAGGACGTGCTGGCGCCCGTCCGCCCGCAGCGGCCCCTGCCGCACTCCTGGATCGGCCGCGACTACGGGGCGAGGGGGCGCCCCGCGCACTCCGCGCGCCAGCGCTGGTTGGCCTCGGCGAAGACCTGCCGCGCCCGCTGCATGTCGTAAGGGCGCTCCTCGAACGTCTCCGGGTCCCAGTCGCTGCGCGGGGTGCCGAAGAAGTCGCCGCCGTAGATGTGGATGGCGCCGGTGAACTCCCGCAGCGGGTTCGCCACGGCATGGATCACCGACCGGCCGAGCACCGCCACATCGCCGCGGTGCAGCTGCCGTCCGCCGGCGGTGGCCAGGCCCTGCGGCGCGCGGCGATAGAACGTGTTGTCCTCCCGGCCGCCGTAGAGACCGATGACGGCCCACATCCGGTGATCGTGCGGGTAGATGGCCATGCCGGGCGCCCAGATGACCTGGAGGATCGTCAGGTCGGCGGCGTGGTGCAGCGTGGCGATCTGCCCCTCGGCCGGCGTCCCGAGCGCGGCCTCGACGTCTCGCGGATGGCGCACGGCCCGCTCCAGGAGCTCCTTGATGGCCAGCTCGGGGGAGCGCTCGGCGAGCGCGGCGCGGCAATCGGCGACGAAGCGATCGACGTCGAACATGGCCGTCCTCCTCGCGGAAACCTCGGACACCCCACGCTAGGCCCGCCGGTGCCGCTTGTCCAATGCATTGCACGGGCTATATTCGATGCCTCGGAGGCATCGGCATGGACCTGCGCCATCTCCGCTACTTCGCGGCCGTCGCCGAGGCCGGGGCCTTCTCCGGCGCGGCGGCCCGGGTCGGCATCACCCAGCCGGCCCTGTCCCGTCAGGTGCACGACCTCGAGACGGAGCTCGGCGTCGCGCTCTTCGAGCGCGGGGGCCGGCACGTGCGCCTGACGGCGTATGGCGAGGCGCTGCTCCCGCGCTGCCGCGATGTCCTCGCCGCCGCCGCCGCGCTGGGCGAGCACGCGCGCGCGATGCGCGGTGGCCAGGTGGGCATCCTTCGCGTCTGCGCGACCCCGCAGACCATCCAGAGTCTCGTCGCCCCGTTCCTCGTGCGCTATCTGAAATCGCGACCGGGGGTCGAGGTGCGTCTGCTCGAGGAGGCGGGACTGAGGCTGCCGGGCGTGGTCGAGCGCGGCGACGCCCATCTCGGCATCGGCATCCTTCCTGCCGGTCCGAACCTCGAAGCGCGTCCGCTCTTCGCAGGGCGGGTGCTCGCCGTCGTGTCCCGGACGCATCGCTTTCGCCGGCGCCCAAGCGTGGAGGTCACCGAGTTACGGGCCGAGCCGATGTTGCTGCTGCGCCGGGGCTTCGGCACGCGTGACGTCTTCGACGGCGCCTGCCGGATGGCCGGAGTCCGACCGCGCATCGCGCTGGAATCCGGCGACCCGCAGTCGCTCGTGGCGCTCGCCGAGGCGAACCGGGGTGTCGCCATCGTGCCGTCGACGGTGCTGTTCTCCGGCCGCCGCGTGCATGCGGCGCCGCTCCTCGACAGCGGCCGCTCCCTGGGGTTCTGGGGCTCGATCTTCTGGGACGCACGGCGGCACCTGCCTCCGTACGCCGCGGCGTTCGTCGAGGAGATGGCGGCGTACACGCGGCACACCTACCCGGGCCAGGAGTACGACCGGCGGGCTCCGCCCATCCCGCGCCCGGATCGCGGCCGCTAGGCTAGAGCTTCAGCAGCGCTTCGAGGTTGCGCCAGAGGATGCGTTCCTTCTCCTCCGGCGTGATGCTCTCCAGACCCTGCACCCACGCGACGGGCGAGGGGTGCCAGGGTACGAAGGGCCAGTCGCTGCCCAGCACCACGCGGTCGGCGCCGACCTCGTCGAGGAGGAAGCGGAGCGCCTTCTCGCTGCCGACCACGGTGTCGTAGTAGAGGCGCCGCTGATAGGCGCTGGGCGGCTGCTGGCTGCGGCCGCGCGACTCGGGCCGGCCCTGCCAGCCGCGGTCCAGACGCCCCATGGCGAAGCACGCCGGGCCGCCCCCGTGGGCGACGCACACCTTCAGGTCGGGGCAGGCGTCGAGGACGCCGCCGAAGATCAGGATGGCGACGACGATGGCGTCCTCGACGATGACGCCGAGGCTGTTGAAGAGGCCGTAGCGGGTCGTGCGCTGCAGCATGAAGTTGTGCTGCGGCTGCGGGTGGAAGAAGAGCACCGCGCCCATCGCCTCGGCGGCCTTGAACAGCGGCAGGAACTTCGGCTCGTCCCAGTTCTCGCCGTTCACCGCGGTGTCGAGCTCGGCCCCCTCGAGGCCCAGCACGGTGACCGCACGCTCGAGCTCGTCGATGGCGGCCTTCACGTCCTGCACGGGCAGGGTGGCCAGGCCGGCGAAGCGCTCGGGCCACTGCCGGGTGAGCGCGGCGATCTCGTCGTTGACCTCGCGCGCCAGCGCGCGGCCCTGCGCCGCATCGAGCTCGTGGCCGAAGAACGGCGTGTGGATGGAGAGGACCTGCACGTCCACCCGCTGCGCGTCCATGTCCTCGAGCCGCTGCTCGGGGGTGAAGCGCACCTTGGGCGAGGTGAAGCCGGTGCGCCGGCCGCCGCCGACGAACACGCCCAGCCCCTCGCCGCGCTCGTGGCGGAAGCCGTACCACTCCTTGCCGGCGTCGGCGGCGCGCCAGAGGCCCTGCGGCACCAGGTGAGCGTGGATGTCGATCGTCCTCATGGCCGCCTCGTCACTGCTCGTTCTGGAGGATCTGGTCCAGGCTCTGCCGCCGCCGGATCAGGCGCAGCGTCCCGTCGGGCTCGAGCATGACCTCGGGAGCCTGCGGGTAGGAGTTGTAGTTGATGGTCGACATCGCCGCGCAGTAGGCGCCGGCGCCGCCCACGAGCACCAGGTCGCCGATCTGCGGGCGCGGCACCCAGCGCGGTCCCAGCGCCTCGGGATCGCCGGGAGCGGGCGTGAGGATGTCGCCGGACTCGCAGCACGGCCCCACGAACACCACCTCGGCCGGCTCGCGGCCGGCCGTCAGCACGTCGATCGGGTGCTGGGCGCCGTAGAGCGAGGGGCGGGTGACCTCGGTCATGCCGGTGTCGAGCTTGGCGAAGAGGTAGCCGTCCTTGCCGGTGTCGACGACGTCGATGCACGTGGCCACGACCGCGCCCGCCATCGCCACCAGATACGTGCCCGGCTCGATCTCGAGGTGCAGGCGCCGGCCGTCGCGCTCGCGGAAGGCCTCCAGCTCGCGGCGGACGTGGGCGGCCACGTCGTCCATGTCCGCGGTCGGCTCCTCCGGCATGCGGCCCACCTTGAAGCCGCCGCCGAGGTTCACCACCGCCACGTCCGGCAGGTCGGCGGCCAGGTCGAGCGTCATGCGGGTGACCCGCTGCCAGACGTCCGGGTCGGCGCCCGACCCGATGTGACTGTGCAGCGTGCGGATCGTCAGCCCGTGGCGCGCCGCGAGCGCCCTCGCGTCGGCCAGGTACTCGTGCCAGATCCCGAAGCTCGACGAGGGCCCGCCCGTGTTCGTGCGCTTGGTGGACCCGCTGCCGAGCCCGGGGTTCATGCGCACGGCGATCGCGTGGCCCGGCGCGGCGCGGCCGATGGCCTCCAGCTGGTGGAGCGAGCAGGCGTTCAGCCGCACGCCCCGGCGCACGTGCTCGGCGAGCCGCGCCGGCGGCATCTGGGAGCTGAGCTGGATGCGGTCCGGCGCGAAGCCGGCGCGCAGCGCGCGCTCGACCTCCCAGTCGCTGGAGGCGTCGACGTGCAGGCCGAGGTCGCGGAAGAGCAGGAGGATCTGCCGGCTGGGGTTGGCCTTCATGGCGTAGCGCAGCGTGAAGCCGTACGGCGCGTCCAGGGCCAGCAGCCGGCGCGCGGTGCGCTCGAGCGCGGCCCGGTCGTACACGTAGCACGGCGTGCCGAAGCGCTCTCGCACCTCGGCGGCCTGCGCGGCCGTCAGGAGGGGAATCATGGGGCAGGAGTATACCGGGATTCGCCGGGCCGCGGTCGCGGTGCCATAGTAGGGTATCCCATGGCACGCTCCCGCGCCCTGAGAGCCGGGTCGAGGCCGGCGCGGCCGATCCGCCTGCGCGCCGCCCGGCCGCGCCGCCGGGCGGGCTGGCGCCTGCCGGCCCGGCGCCTGCTGGTCGCCTTCCTGGCGGCGCCGCTGGCGGTCCGGCTCGCCGTCGCCACCGTCCTGCTCGTGGCGGTGTGGTCGGCGGCGAACTGGATCTACCAGGTGGCGCGCAAGCCGACCGAGCTGTTCTTCCCCGTCAGCGGCGCGCTCTCGAAGACGCCCGCCGAGACGTGGAGCAGCTACGGCCGCCTGTTCCGCGTGCACTCCACCGCCGTGATCGGCCCCGAGCTGCTGGCGGCGCTGGCGCAGGTGGAGGGCGCCGGCAACCCGGTGGCCCGCACGTACTGGCGCTGGCGGCTGTCGCTGAATCCGTTCGAGGTCTACCGGCCGGCCTCGAGCGCGGTGGGGATGTACCAGATCACCGACCCGACCTTCCGCGAGGCCCGCCGCTACTGCATCCACGGCCACGTCGTGGTCGAGGCCGGACGGTGGCACGACCCGCGCTCGTGCTGGTTCAACGCGCTGTACACGCGCGTGGTGCCGAGCCACGCCGTCGAGATGACGGCGGCCCTGCTCGACCGGCAGGTCGCCGACGCGCTGGCGCGCCACGGGATCGCGGTGGCCACGCTCGCCCAGAAGCAGGATCTGGCCGCGCTGATCCACCTCTGCGGCGCCGGCGCCGGCGACGCCTACGCGCGGCGGCGCTTCCGGCTGGCCCCCGGCCAGCGGTGCGGCGACCACGACGCCGCCGCGTACCTGGCGCGGGTCAACGGCATGAAGCGGGTGTTCGCGCGTCTCGCCGCCGCCGGCTGATTTCCCGCCCTGCGCGTGGCCGATGCGACGCGACGTCGCTCTCGACGCGCGCGATGCCGGTTCGGTTCGGGCGCCGGCGCCGCCGGCGCCATCCTGGTCTCGGGGGAGGTCTCGGAGGAGGCCGTCGAGGCCCGCTGCGACGCCCTAGCCGACGATGGCATCGACGGCGGCCTCGAGCGCGCGGGCGGCCCCGGCGAGGCGCTCGTCGATCGCCGCCACCGTGCGCTCGTCGGCCGCGAGCGCCGTCTCGAAGAGCGCCGCCTGGCGCAGCGACTCGGCCGGCGCCGGGCCGCCGCGCAGCGTGCGCGCGGCGACGAAGCGGCCGGGATCGAGCGCCCCGGCGATGGTCGCGGTGTCGAGCCCCGCCGGCTCGCCGTGATAGAGCACGGCGGCCTCGTCCAGCAGCGCCGGCGTCACCTCGGCGGGGCCGAGGCCGCGCTCCTCGCAGAGGCGCACCAGGATGCCGACGATCTGGTGGGCGGTGCGCCAGGGCAGGTCGCGGCGGCGCACGAGCGCCCCGGCCAGATCCGTCGCCGTGGCCCAGCGCCGCCACGCTTGCTCGCGCATGTGCTCCGTGCGCACGCCGAGCGCCGGCAGCAGCTCGCAGAACCAGCCGAGGTCCCGCGCGCAGGCCTCGGCCACGCGCCACAGCGTCTCGAGCGCGTAGTACCGCTCCTGCACGGGCAGCCCGGTGGGGCCCTTGAGGGCGTGATAGGAGGTCACCACGCAGCCGAGCGCCTCGGCGGCGGCGCCCTTCACCTCGGCGGGCCCGATGACGTTCTTCTTCTGCATCATGATCGACGACGTGTTGCAGAAGCGGTCGGGGATGTCCACGAAGTGGAACTCGCTCGTGGACCAGAGGATCAGGTCGTCGGCCCACTTGGCCAGCGAGTGATAGAGCAGGGCCAGCGCCATCGGGACCTCGAGGCTGTCGTCGGTGGTCAGCTCCAGGATGGCGTCGGCGCAGTTCTCGTGGACGCCGTCGAAGCCCAGCAGCGCGGCCGTCCGCTCGCGGTTGACGGGGAAGTCCGAGCCCACCATGATCGCGGCGCCGGCCGGCGAGAGGTTGACGCGGCGGAAGGCGCCGTGCAGCCGCTCGAAGTCCCGCCCGAGCGTGGCCACCCACGACAGCCACAGGTGCGCCAGCGTCATCGGCTGGGCGTGCTGGCCGAAGCTGTAGCCGGGCAGGACGGTCCCCGTGTGGCGGCGGGCCAGGTCCACGAGCGTGCGCCGCAGGCGGTTCACGCCGCGCATCACGCGCAGCAGGTGGGTGCGCTGCAGCACGTTGATGCCCACCGAGCTCAGGTCGCCCGAGCTGCGCGCCAGGTGCAGGCGCCCGCCCACCTCCTCGCCGAGCGTGCGGATCAGGTACTGCTCGCCGGAGTGGAGCCCGCCGCCGGCCCGCGACCGGACCTCGGCCACGCCGTCCGCCTCCATCGCGCGGAGGGCGCGGAGGATGGCGACCCCGGCCTCGCGCGCCAGCAGGCCCTCCTCGACCAGCATGACGGCGTGCGCCTTGTCGAAGGCGTGCAGCGCGTCGACCATGGGACGGGTCCGGTTCGCGTAGAGCCCGGTGAGGGCCGGCAGCATCTCCTCGGAGAGCCGGATGCCGGCCGCCCGGAATCCCCGGTAGTCCTTCGAGGCTGGCTTCAGCATGTCCGTAGTCCCCTCCTGGCGTCGCGTTGACCGCGGCGACGTGGCGGTGATACAACGCGCGGCAGACACGCGCAACGCCCCCCGATCGAGGACGACGATGGCTCACGCGACTGACGCCAACACGTACGTCGGCCGGCCGATGAAGCGCCGCGAGGACCGCCGGCTGCTGCTCGGCACCGGCACGTTCGTCGACGACCTGCCCCCCGCCGGCGCCCTGGCCGTCGTGCTCGTGCGCTCGCCGCACGGACACGCGCGCATCGCGCGCCTGGACGCCGAGATGGCGCGCAAGGCCCCGGGCGTGGTCGCCGTGGTCACCGGCGACGAGGTCCGCCACCTGGGCCTGACGACGGTGAACCGCGGCCCGTTCCCCGACATGAAGGTCCCGCCGCATCCCGTGATCGCCGAGGGCGCCGTGCACGCGACCGGCGAGCCGGTGGCCGCCGTGGTCGCCGAGCGCGCGGCGGCCGCGTGGGACGCGGCCGGCACGATCGAGGTGGACTACGAGCCGCTGCCCGCGGCGCCCCAGCCCGAGGGCGCGCTCGCCCACGGCGCGCCCGTCCTGCACGCCGGCGTGCCGGGCAACCGCTCCTTCCGCCGCACCGTCCGCGCCGGCGACGTCGATGCGGCCTTCGCGGGCGCGGCGCACCGCGTCTCGCTGCGCGTGGCGCAGGAGCGCATCGCCGCCGTGGCCATGGAGCCGCGCACGGTGGCCGCCGCCTGGGACCCCGTCCTGGAGGAGCTGACCCTCTGGGTCTCGTGCCAGTCGCCGTTCCGCGTGCGCGGCGAGGTGGCGCGGCTGCTCGGCCTGCACGAGTCGCAGGTGCGCGTCATCGCCCCCGACGTCGGCGGCGGCTTCGGCGTCAAGACCGGCCCGTACCGCGAGGAGGTGCTGCTGGCCTGGCTCGCCGTGCGACTGGGCCGGCCGCTGCGGTGGGCGGCCACGCGGCGCGAGGACTTCGAGACGACGAACCACGCGCGCGGCTCGGTGTGCGAGAGCGAGCTGGCGCTCGACGCCGACGGCCGCATCCTCGGGCTGCGCGCGCGCATCGTGTCGCCGCTCGGGGCCTCGGCCATGTTCGCGGCGCCGGGGTCGCCGTGGAACCACCTGCGCTGTCTGCCCGGCGCCTACGTCGTCCCGGCCTGCGACATCACGGTCGAGGGCGCCATCACCAGCACGGCGCCCGTGTCGGCCTACCGGGGCGCCGGCCGGCCCGAGGCGACGTTCGTGATCGAGCGGTTGATGGACACGGCGGCGCGGGCGCTGGGCGTCGATCCGGCGGAGCTGCGACGCCGCAACCTCGTGCCCGCCGGCCGCTTCCCGTACCGCACGATCACGGGGCAGGTCTACGACTCCGGGAACTACCCGGAGGCCCTGGAGCGCGCGCTCGCCGTCGCGGACTATCCGGCGCTGCGCCGCGCGCAGGCGCGGCGGCGGGCGCGCGGCGAGGTGGTGGGCGTGGGGCTGGCGGCCTACGTCGAGCCGTGCGCGCTCGGCTGGGAGAGCGGCAGCGTGAAGATCGAGCGTTCCGGTCGCGTGACGGCCATCACCGGCTCGAGCGCCCACGGCCAGGGGCACGAGACCACGTTCGCCCAGGTGGTGGCCGACGCGCTCGGCGTCACGCCGGAGGACGTCACCGTCGTGCACGGCGACACGCGGCGCGGCCCGGAGGGCTTCGGCACGCACGGCAGCCGCAGCACCGCGCTCGGCGGCGGCGCCCTGGTGGAGGCGGCGACGGTCGTCCGCGACAAGGGCCGGCGCATCGCCGCGAAGATCCTGGAGGCCGGCGTCGACGACGTGGTCGGCGCGCGCGGCGGCTTCCACGTGATCGGCGCGCCGCAGCGGATGGTCACGTGGCGCGAGGTGGCCGCCGCCGCCTACACGGGCGGCGCCGCGCTGCCGGCGGGCGAGGCGCCGGGGCTCGAGTCCGCGTCGTACTTCCAGCCGGAGGGCGAGGCCTGGAGCTCCGGCGCCGTGGTGGCCGCCGTCTGCATCGAGCGCGAGACGGGACGGCTCCTCGTCGAGTCGCTCGTGTGGGTCGACGACGCCGGCACGATCGTCAACCCGCTGCTCGCCGAGGGCCAGCTCCACGGCGCCCTCGCCCAGGGCGTCGGGCAGGCGCTCATGGAGCGGCTGGTCTACGACGAGCGCGGCCAGCTGCTGACGGGCACGCTCATGGACTACGCCGTGCCGCGGGCCGACGAGGTGCCGGGCGTGACCATCGAGAAGATGCACACGCCCTCGCCCCGCAACCCGCTGGGCGCCAAGGGCCTGGGCGAGGCCGGCTGCATCGCCATCCCGCCCGCCATCGTCAACGCCGCCGTCGACGCGCTGAGCCCGTTCGGCGTCACCCACGTCGACATGCCGCTCACGCCGGAGACGCTCTGGCGACTGATGCGCCGGTGAGCGCGGCGCGCCGACGACCACTGGCGGCCGCGCGCTGGACGGATGGGCCTGCCGGCCAGCCGCCGGCGGTTGTACTTCTTGCCCGCCGGCGCTGCTGCCCGGGCGCCGTCCGCTCGCCGCCGACGATGACGGGCGCGGCATTTGCTCCGATCGCCCGCCATGAGCGCCACCGGGCTCGACGTCCCCGACACGACCCTGCACGGCACGCGCGAGCCGTGGCCGCGGCGGAGGGCGGCGTGAGCCATCTCCCGGGACGGGACCGGCCCGGGGAGGCGATGCCGGAGCGGTTCCGCGACCGGAGCGAGGCCGGCCGCGTGCTGGCGCGCGCGCTCGAGGCCTACGCGCGCCGTCGCGAGGTGCTCGTGCTCGGGCTGCCCCGCGGCGGCGTGCCCGTGGCGTACGAGGTGGCGCGCGGGCTGGAGGCGCCGCTGGACGTGTTCATCGTCCGCAAGCTCGGGGTGCCGGGGCACGAGGAGCTGGCCATGGGCGCCGTGGCCACCGGCGGCGTGCGCGTGCTCAACGCGGCGCTCGTCGGCGGGCTCGGCATCCCCGCCGACGTCATCGCCGCGGTGACGGCGCGCGAGCGGCAGGAGGTCGCCCGGCGCGAGCGGCTCTACCGGGGTGAGCGACCGCCCCCCGACGTGCGCGGGCGGACGGTGATCCTGGTGGACGACGGGCTGGCGACGGGCGCCAGCATGCACGCGGCGGTGGCGGCGCTGCGCGCGCAGCGGCCGGCTGGCATCGTCGTCGCGGTCCCCATCGCGCCGGTGGAGAGCTGCCAGGCGCTGCGTGGCGAGGTCGACGACGTGGTGTGCGCCGTCACGCCGGAGCCGTTCCACGCCGTCGGCCTCTGGTACGAGGACTTCGAGCAGACGACCGACGAGGAGGTCGAGGCGCTGCTCGCGCGCGCGGCGCCGCCCGCCCGCGCGGCTTGAAGCCGGCGGGGGCCCGGGCTCGTGGTATTCATGACCGGTGGGTGACGATCGCGCGTACCGCCGCCAGCGGGCCCCCGCCGGTCGACCGTGACGCGGCGGCGGGTCCTCGGCCTGACCGCGCTCGTGCTCCTCGCGCTGGGGGCGGCCGGCCTGGCCGCCGTTCCGGTGGTCGCCCGGCGTGCGGTGGTGTGGGGGGTCGGCGCGGCGACCGGCCGCGAGGTCACGCTGGCCGCGCTGGACCTCGAGCTCTTCGGCGGCCGGATCGGCCTGCGGGACTTCCGCCTGCTGGACCGCGACGGCTCGCCGCTGGCGACGATCGAGCGGCTGGACGTGCGGTTCAGTCCGCGCGATCTCCTCCGCGGCCACCTGCGGATCGTCGAGGCCACGCTCGAGGCGCCCGCGCTGCGCCTCGTCCGCACCGGGCCGCGCGAGTTCAACGTCTCGGACCTGCTCGGCGGCGACCGTGGCGGCGGAGGCGGCGCGATGCCTCGCCTCACGGTCGAGCGCTTCGTCCTGCGCCGGGGCGCCGTCGCCCTCGAGGACCGCACGCTCGCCACGCCCCGGACGTGGCGGGTGGAGGACGTCGGGCTCGAGGTCCGGGGCGTGTCGAGCGTGCCCGGCGCGCCGCCCGGCGTGGTCGCGCTGGGCGCCGTCGCCGCCGGCGCGCCCATCTCGATCTGGGCGGGCGGCGTGCACCTGGATCCGCTGCGCTTCGACGCGGCGGCCATCGCCCGCGGCATCGAGGCCTCGCTCGCCGCCCTCTACCTGCCGCCGGGCAGCCCGCTGAGCCCCACCGGCGGCACGCTCGACGCGTCGGCCACGGTCTCGCACGCCGGCGGCCGCACGCGGCTCTCGCTCGACGCCGTCTTCAGCGGCATCGCGCTGCGCCGCCCGGGACGCGAGACGGCCCTGCTCACGGCGCCCGCCGTGCGCCTGACGGTCGAGGACCTCGCCGTCCGCCCCGGCGCCATCGAGCTCGGCCGCCTGGCCGTCGACGGCGGCACCGCGGTGCTCGAGGACGCCGCGCTCGCGCCGGTCCGGCGCTGGACGGCCGAGGGCATCGCGGTCGAGCTGAGGAACCTCTCGAGCGCCCGCGCTGCCGCGCCCGGCGTCGGCTCGGCCCGCGCGCTGGTCGCCGGCTCGCCGGTGACCGTGTGGATCGCCAACCTGCGGCTCGACCCGCTCGAGCTGCACGCCACCGCGAACATCCGCAACGTGGACTTCGCGCTGTTCCGCATCTACGTGCCACCCGACCTGCCCGTGCAGCCCGAGCGCGGCGTCGTGAACGCCTCCATCCGCGTCGAGCACGACGAGCGGCGTGGAACGCGGCTCGGCCTCGACGCCGGGCTGACGGGCGTCGAGCTGCGGCGGCCGGCGCACTTCCTGACCGCGCCGTCGCTGCGGGTGACCGCCGAGGACATCGCCTACGGAGCGGGCGCCGTCACCGTCGGCCGCGTCGCCCTGGACGGCGACCGGCTCACGATCGAGGACCGCACGCTGCGTCCGGCCCGCACCTGGCCGGTGCAGGGCCTCGCCTTCGAGGCCCGCCGGCTCTCGAGCCGCCGCGAGGACGTGCAGGGCATCGCCACGGCCCGGGCCACCGTCGCCGGCGCCGCGGTGTCGGCGTGGGTCACGCACGTGCGGCTCGACCCCCTGGAGCTGCGCGCGACGGCCATCATGCGCAACCTCGACCTGCCGCTCGTCCAGCTCTACCTGCCGGCCGGCGTCCCGGTGCAGCTCGACCGTGGTCTCGTCAACGCCTCGGTGCAGGTCGACCACGACGCCGGCGGCACCCGGCTGACCGGCGACGTCACGCTCACCGGCGTCGGGGCCCGCGGGCGCGACGCGGCGGCCGGCATCACCCTCGCCGCCCCGTCGCTCCGGGTGGCGCTGGCCGACGGCCACCGCGGCCCCGACACCCTGACCGTGGGCCGGCTCGAGCTCACCGCCACGGGCGCGGTCGCCGATTCGCGCGCCCAGGCCGCGCGCGCCGACTTCGAGCGCTTCCGGCTGTCCGGGGAGGGGCTCACGTGGCCGGTGCGCGGGCCGGCGCGCGTCGCGCTGAACGCCGCGCTGCGCGGCGGAGGCCAGGTGGACGTCTCGGGCACGGCCCTGCTGACGGCGCCGCCGCCGATGGTGGCGTGGACCGCGGAGCTCGGCGTGACGCTCCAGGGGCTGGACGTGGCGCCGGTGGCCGCGTACGTGCCCGCGGCCGGCGGACTGCGCGGCCGCGTGAACGCGCGCCTGGCGGCGACGGTCGCCTACGGCGCCGCGCTCACGGCCCGCATGCAGGGCGAGGCGAGCGGCGAGCGTCTGGCCCTCGCCGAGGGCGGCCGCACGCTGGTCGGTCTGCGCGGGGTCGAGGCCACCGGTCTCGACGTGCTGTGGCCCGAGCGTGTCTCGGTGCGCCGCCTGCACCTGGTCCGCCCGCGCGCGCGGCTCGAGCGCGATCGCCAGGGGAGCATCCGGCTGCTCGCGCGGTTCGCGCCGCCCCGGTCCGCCGGGCCGAGCGGGGGCCCCGACGCGGCGTCCGCGCCGGTACCCGGCGGCGCGGCCGGCGTGGCCGACGTCCGTGCGGGCTCCGGCGCTCCGTCTGCCGATGCGGCCTCGCCGCCGGCCGCCCCGGCGCCGAGGCGCCTGCCGGCGCTCGCCGCCGAGGAGGTCGTGGTCGAGAGCGGGCGCGTGGTCGTGGTGGACGAGCGCGACGGCGCGCCCGTCCGCATCGACGTTCCAGGGGTCGACCTCACGCTGCGCGACGCCCGCTGGCCAGGCACGACGCCGGCCCGGCTACGGCTCGACGTCGCGCTGCCCGGCGGCGGCACCGCCGCCGTGGAGGGCACGGTGCTGCCCGAGCCCGCGAGCGTCGACGTCAAGGTGGCCGTGGCGGACGGCGACATCGCCGCGGTGCAGCCCTACGTGCCGTTCCGCGCCGGCGTGCGCGGGCGCGTCGACGCCACGCTGACCGTCGCCGGTCCGCTGGCGCCGGTGCCCGCGCTGACGGCCCGGGGCGAGGTGACGGTCAAGGACGCGGCCCTGCACGACGGCCAGCGCGCCGTGCTCACGGTGGAGCGCATCGCCGCCACCGGCATCGACGCCGCGTGGCCGGGCCGCGTCGACGTGGCGCGCCTGCGCGTGCGCCGATCGTGGGCGCTCGTCGAGCGCGACCGGCAGGGCCGCTTCCTCCTTCGCACCCTCCTCGAGCGTCCCGCGGCGGCCCCGCGGCCTGGTACGCCGGAACCCGATCGGACGACCTCGCCCGGCGGCGCCGGACGCCCTCAGCCCTTCCAGTTCTCCCTGCGCGAGGGGCTCTTCGAGGAGGGCTCGGCGACCATCGTGGACGCCGTGACGACGCCGGCCGCCCGCCTGCAGATCGCGGGCGCGCGCCTGGCCGTGCAGGATCTCGCCTGGCCGTCGCGCGGCCCCGTGAAGGTGCAGGTCGCCTCGCCCGCGCCGGGCGGCGGCCAGGTCGACATCGACGGCACGCTCGACCTCGAGCCCGGCCGGCTCGACGCGCGCGCCCGGCTGGACCAGGTCGAGCTCGCGCCGGCGCAGCCCTACCTGCCCATCGAGGGCCGCGTGTCCGGGCGGATCACGGGCGACCTCACGCTGAAGATGGCCTTCGAGCCGCTCGCCGTGCGGGTGACCGGCCAGGCGCGCCTGCAGCGGTTCCGGCTCAGCGACGGGGACCGCCCGGTGGTGACCGCCGGGCGGCTCGAGGCCAGCGGTGTCGACGTCGAATGGCCGGGACGCTTCGCGGTGGAGCGGCTGCTCCTGCGCCGCCCGAGCCTCCTCATCGAGCGCGACGAGCAGGGCGAGATCGTCCTCCGCCGGCTCGTCACGCCCCGCTGGCCGGCCACCGCGCCGCCGCCGGAATCCGCGCCGGCCCCGGGCGCCACCGCAGGGCCGTCGCCCGACCGCGCCGCCGAGCCGGGCGCCGCGCCCGCGGGCGTCCCTGCGCCGCAAGCCTCGCCGCCGCCCGCGCCGGCACCGGCCCGGCCGCGCCCGGCCATCACGATCGGCACGGTCGCCCTCCAGCGGGGCGCCGGCCGCTTCGTCGACCACACCACGACGCCCGTTTACACCGAGCAGCTCTCGCGCGTCGACGTCACGATCACCGGCCTCGACACCGCCGAGAACGGCCGCGCGCGGTTCACCGGCGACGGCGAGTTCGGCGGCGGCGGGAGCTTCAGGTTCGAGGGCGAGGCGGCCGCCGGCGAGCGGCCGGTGCTGGAGCTCAGGGCCGACATCCGTGACTTCGCCATCCCGCGCACGAACCCGTACCTCGAGAAGTACACGACGTGGAAGGCGACGAGCGGGTCGTTCTCGGCCACCGCCCTCTACACGGTGAACGGGACACGGCTCGACGCCCGGCACGACGTCGTGGTGCGGCGGCTCGACGTGGCGCAGTCCGGCGGCGACGACGAGGTCGAGGCCCGCCTGGGGCTGCCGCTCGGCTTCCTGGTCTCGCTGCTCAAGGACGCCCGCGGCGAGATCCGGCTCTCCGTGCCCGTCTCGGGCGACCTCGGCACGCGGGAGTTCGACTTCCAGGAGGCCGTGTGGGGCTCGGTCCGCACGCTGGCCATCCGCCTGCTCGCGCTGCCGTTCAGCCGCGTCGGCTCGCTCTTCTTCAGCGAGGACTCACGGCTCGAGTCCGTGGCCCTCGCCCCCGTGGCCTTCGAGGCCGGCACCCCGCGTCTGGCCGCCGGGGAGACCGAGCACCTGGATCGCGTGGCGGCCTTCCTCCGCGACGCCGCCGCGGTGACGGTGCGCCTGCTGCCCGTGGCGGTCCAGGCCGACGTCGACGCGCTCAAGCGCCAGCGCGTGCTGGCGCGGCTGGGCGCCCCGGGCGGCGCGGCCACGCTGGAGGCGGCGCAGCGGGAGTACCGCGCGCGGTGGCCCGACCGCCCGGTCCCGGCGGTGCTGGAGACGATCGTCGCCGAGCTCGCCGCCGCCGAGACCGTGCCCGACGACGCCATGCGCGAGCTCGGCCTGGGCCGGCTCGAGGCCGTGCGCCGGGAGCTGGCCTCGCGGGGGATCGACGCGGCACGGCTGCCGGGCTCGGCGCGCCGGGTCGCGCTGATCGAGTCGGCCGGCAGCGCGCGCGTGGAGTTCGACCTCAGGCCCTGAGCCGGCTGCCGCGGCCACCGGCGCCGTCACCGAGGCGGCGCCGGTCCGGGTCTCGCCGCGGCGGTCGCCCGCCCCGCGCAGGCGCGCACGCGCGCCGGCTCCTCGACGCCGCCGCGCTGCGCGACGACGTCCTCCGCGATGCGGGTGCAGCCCTGCGCGACGTCGTGGTCGCCGAGGGCCGTTCCTTCACTCGCCTCCGGCGAACTCCGCGACCATGCGGGCGACCGCGGCGGGCTGCTCGAGATGTGGCGCGTGGCCGGCGCCCTCGACCGTCTGCACGCGGGCCGAGGCCAGGCGGCGCGCGAACTCGTCGGCGTAGACCGGCGGGACCAGGCGGTCCTCCTTGCCCCACAGCAGCAGGGTGGGCGCGGTGACGCGGTGGATGCGCTTCTTCAGTCCCTTGTCGGGGAGCGGCCAGATGAACTTGCCGGTGGCGCCCATGGCCCACGTCAGCCGCACCCGCGCGTCCGCCGCGGCCTCGGGATCGCCCGCGTCGCCGAACAGGGCCCGGGCGGCCTCGCCGTTCGGGTCGCGGAAGAGCTGGGCGCGCAGGCGCGAGGGCTCGAGCAGCATCCAGTTCACGACGGGATCGGCGTCGCGCCAGAACCCGACCGGGGCGATGAGGGCCAGCCGCCGCGCGCGGCGGGGAAAGGTCGCCGCGAGCTCGCAGGCCACCATGCCGCCGAAGGAGTGGCCGACGAGCACGGCGCTCTCGAGGCCGAGCCCCGAGAGCAGCTCGTCGTAGCAGAGCACCAGGTCCCAGAGGCCGTCGAGATGGTAGACGTCGTCCGGCCGCTCCGGGGTCGTGCCGGGATGCTCGGGTGCGTACACGGTGAAGCGCCGCGCCAGCTCGTCGAGGAACGGGCCCCGCGCGAGGCCCCACGGGCCGTGGAAGAAGACGAGCGCCGGCCCCGTGCCCTGCGCGTGCACGCGCAGGCGGACCGCGCCCTGCCAGACGGCGACCGTGCGCTCGCTCATCGGCCGCCGGCCGCCACGCCGGCCACCGCCGGCGCCGTGCGCAGGCGCTCGGGCCACCAGTGGTTCACCCAGCCCTCGTCGTCCCAGTGGCTCCGCAGGTGCGGCAGCACGTGGGCGGCGAACCGGTCGATGTTCTCGAGCGCCAGCTCGTGCGGCATCGAGCCGATCTGCAGCAGGACCATGAGATTGCCCACGCGCAGGCCCTTGACGACCTCTTCCTCGAGCCGCTGGCGCACGGTGGCGGGGCTGCCGGCGATGACGTAGCCGCGCTCGACGAAGTCCCGGTAGCGCAGCTCCTTGGGGTTGACGACGTGGCGGACCGGCGTCTTCGCGCTGGCCACCAGGCTGCGGTGGTCCTGGTTGCCCGGCGGCGAGAACCACGGCCCGGGCACGTGCAGGCACTTGTGGTAGAAGTACTCCACGTGCCGGGCGTACAGCGCCTCGGCGCGCGCGTCGGTCTCGGCCACCGCCACCAGCTGCAGGAAGCCCGCGCGGTACGGATTCGGCTCGCGCCCGCGATCGGCCACGACCGTCCAGTAGCCGTCCATCATGGTCTTCGCCGACCGGGCCCCCGAGTAGCTCAGGAAGCAGTAGCAGACGTCGTGCTCCACCGCGAAGTCGAAGGTGCTGATGCTGCCCGAGCCCGGCACCCACACCGGCGGATGCGGCTGCTGGATGGGGCGCGGCCACAGGTTGACGTTGGCGAGCTGGTAGTAGCGCCCGTTCCACGCGAAGATCTCGCGCGCCTGCCACGCCTTGAGCGTCAGGGCGAAGGCCTCGCGGTACCGCTCGCGGTGCTCGAGCGGCGTGATGCCGTAGCAGAGGTTCACGTCCATGGGGCTGCCGAGCGGCAGGCCGGCCACCAGGCGGCCGCCGCTGATGCAGTCCAGCATCGCGTACTCCTCGGCCACCCGGATCGGCGGGTTCGAGGTCGGCAGCGTCGCGCCCATCTGCACGATCGCCACGTCGGTGCCGTTGGTCGCCCGCGCCAGCGCCGCGCCCATGATGTTCGGGCTCGGCATGAAGCCGTACGCGTTCTGGTGATGCTCGTTGGTGCACAGGCCGTCGAACCCCGCCCGCGCCGCGTGCAGGAGCTCGTCGAGCGTCCAGTTGTAGTACTGCCCGACGCGCCGCGGGTCGGCCAGCTCCCACCACGGGGGCGTGACCCAGACCGACTCGTACCGCCGCTCGAAGTCCTCGGGAAGCTCGCGATGGGGCATGAGGTGGAACGCGCTGATCTTCATGGTCCCGGAGCCTACACCGGCCGGGCCGCGTCGGGAATCCCCCCGGGGGGCGGCGGTGCCGGGTGGTGAGCCTCTCCCGGGCGTTGCGGGGCAGGCGATGCCCGGCCATCGCTCCTGCCCCCGGCAGGCTTCCCCTCGGTCCGCGTCTCCCGCCAGAGGTGCAGCGCAAGAGCCCAGCAGCAACGGCCGTGGCTGGGTCCTGCTCGGGTGGCGCGGCCGCCGTTGGCCCAGTGCCGGATGTGGGGGCCCTGGCCGACGCGCACGCGGCTCTTCCCTGGGCGGCCCGATCCGCGAACGGCCGGGCGATCCGTCGCTGGTGAGCCTCCTGGGAGCGCGCCACGAACACGCGCGCGGCCGGTCAGCTCGAGAAGAACTCCAGCACGAGCCGGTTCACTGCCGGCGCGTTCTCGTACGCCGACCAGTGGCCGGCGTGCGGGATCCGGCGCACGTCGAGATCGCCGCCCACCGCCTGGCGCAGCTCGTCGATCAGGAGCGCAGCCGGCCGGAACGGCGAGTCGTCGCGCTCGCCCCACAGCACGCGGACGCGGCAGCGAAGGGCGGCGAGGTCGCCGAGGAGCGTGCCGCCGGCGCTGTCCTTCCGGCTGTCGAAGCGCGTGCTTCCACGACCCCATGCCGCCGTGGAAGAGGACGATGTCGGGGCCCCGGCCTCGCCGGTGCACGGCCATGCGCGGGACCCGGACGTCCGTGGCGGCGGGAGGGTCCACGCTCACCTGGTCGGCGAGGTCGAGACGCTCGGCCCGATCACGAATCGGCGGGTGCGCGGGACCATGGGCGCGGCGATCGCCACCCGGGTGTCCCTGGTCGCGGGGCCGCAGCGTAGCGGCACGGACGCTGCGCCGTCGCGCGACGCGCGCGGCCCGTGCCGGCGCGCGTGGCCACGCTCAGGCCACCCGCGGCCGCACGCGATCGGCGAAGAGTCCGATCTGGGCGTCGAGGTCCGCGGCGTCGGCGGCGAGGAACTCGAGGACGAGGTGCTCGACGCCGCAGCCCTTCAGCTCGCCGATCTGCTCGGCCAGCGCCTCCGGCTCTCCGGCCACGACACGTCCGGCGTGCGCGGACGGCGGCGGCGCCTCGCCCGGGCGCAGGATCCGGACGTCGTTGCGCAGCGTGAGCGCCGGCGGCGCCGAGCGTCCCTGCGCCTGCGACAGCCGCGCCAGCTCGGCGACTCCGGCGCGCAGCTCGTCCGGAGCCCGGTTGATCGGGTGCCAGGCCGCCCCGACGCGGACCGCGCGGCGCAGCGCCGCCTTGCTGTGCCCGCCGACCCAGATCGGCGGGTGCGGCGTCTGCACGGGCTTCGGCTCGAAGACCAGACCGCCGAACTGGCTGTACTTGCCGGCGAAGGACGGCTCGCGCGCCGTCCAGAGCTCTCGCATCGCGTCCAGGTGCTCGTCGGTCATGGCGCCGCGCTCGGCGAACGGCACGCCCAGGGCGGCGCTCTCGGCGGCGACCCAGCCGGCGCCGACGCCGAGCACGACCCGCCCGCCGCTCAGGGCGTCGAGCGAGGCGATCATCTTGGCGGTGACGACCGCGTTCCGGTAAGGGACGATGAGCACCGTCGTGCCGAGCCGGACCCGGCTGGTGGCGCCGGCCACGACGGCGAGGGTGACCAGCGGGTCGAACACCGTCTCGCCGAAGTTCGCGATGTTGGCGCGCGGCACCACGACGTGGTCGCTGACCCACACCGAGTCGTAAGCGAGCTGCTCGGCCCGCACGGCGGCGCGCCGGATGATGTCGGGGGTGGCGAGGTGCCGGCAGTTGGGGAGCCAGACGCCGAAGTTCATGGGCACGTCCTCCGCGTGCACTATACTCCGGCCGTGATCGTCTCCCGCGCGGTGAGCGAGAACCTGGCCCGGGCCTCCTGGATCCGCCGCATGTTCGAGGAGGGCGCCCGCCTGAAGCAGGCGCGGGGCGCCGACCGGGTGTTCGACTTCACGCTCGGCAACCCCGAGATCGAGCCCCCGCCGGCCGTGCTGGAGGCGGCGCGGCGGGCCCTCGCCAGCGGCGTGCCCCACCGGCACGCGTACATGCCGAACGCCGGGCATCCGCGCGTGCGGGAGGCCGTCGCCTCCCGGCTGAAGGCGGCCACGGGGCTGCCGTACACCGCGAACCACGTCCTCATGACGGTGGGCGCCGGCGCGGCCCTCAACACCGTGCTCAAGGCCCTCCTCGACCCCGGCGACGAGGTCCTGACGGTGGCCCCGTTCTTCGCGGAGTACACGTTCTACGCCGAGAACCACGGCGGGCGGCTCATCGTCGTGCCGCCGAGGCCGGACCTGACGCCGGACGTGGCGCGGCTGGAGGCGGCCATCACGCCCCGGACGCGGGCCATCCTGGTCAACTCGCCCAACAACCCCAGCGGCGTGATCTACCCGGCGTGGGCCTTCGTCGAGATCGAGGCGATGCTGGCCCGGGCCGCGCGGCCCATCGTGCTCGTCAGCGACGAGCCGTACCGGGCGCTGGTGTTCGACGACGTCGTCCCGCCCGAGGTGCCGCCGCTGGTGACCCGCGCCGTGGTGGCCACGTCGTGGTCGAAGTCGCTCGCCATCCCCGGCGAGCGGATCGGCTACCTGGCCATCTCGCCGCGCATGCCGGAGGCCGCGGAGCTGTTCGAGGCCTGCACGTTCACCAGCCGGGTGCTCGGCTACGTGAACGCGCCGGCGCTCTGGCAGTGGGTGGTGGCCGAGGTGGGCGACCGGACGATCGACGTGGCGCCCTATCGCGAGAAGCGCGACCTGATGTACGAGGGTCTCACGCGCATCGGCTACCGGTGCGTGAAGCCCCAGGGGGCCTTCTACGTCTTCCCCCGGACGCCGATCGACGACGACGTGGCCTTCGTGCGCCTCCTCGCCGAGGAGGGGGTGCTGACGGTGCCGGGCTCGGGCTTCGGCATGCCGGGACACATCCGGATCTCGCTCACGGTCGAGCGCGACACCGTCGTGCGCGCGCTGCCGGGATTCGAGCGGGCCTTCCGCCGGGCGCGCGGGGAGGCGGTGTGACGGCGACCACCATCGAGCCGCAACCCTCGCTGGTCACGTGGACCCACGCGATCTACGCGCTGCACGCGTTCAGCCTGGTCACCGGGATCATCGGCGCCGCCACGGTGGTCGGCGCCTTCCTGACCGGCTGGCCGTCGATCATCGCCGTCATCCTGAACTACGTGAAGCGCGACGAGGCGCGGGGCACCTGGCTCGAGTCGCACTTCCGGTGGCAGCTGCGCACGTTCTGGTACGGGCTGCTGTGGGTCGTGCTGTGCGGCCTCTTCGTGGTGGTCACGCTCGGCATCGGCTTCGTGATCGCCTGGATCCCGCTCGTCGTCGTCGGCCTCTGGTTCGTCTACCGCATCGTCCGCGGCTGGCTGGCGCTGAAGGACCGCCGGCCGATGTACTGAGGCAGGGACCCGAGAAGGGAGAGATCGCCGGCCCGTCGAGTCGCGCGCGTGCCGGACCCGGGCGGCGCGCTAGCGGCGCAGGCGGACCGGCAGGCGGCGGGCGCCCCAGTCGCCCGGGACGCCGTCGAACACGCCGGCGCACGGCTCGCCGCACGCGGCGCAGCGGCCGTGACCGTCGAGACGCCAGGCTCCCAGGCGGTACCCGTCGCGCTCGACGAGCACGGTGCCGCAGGCGTGGCAGCGCGTCGACTGGCCGTCGGGGTCGTGGACGTTGCCGGTGTAGACGTGGCGGAGGCCGTTGGCCAGGGCGATGGCGCGCGCCCGGGAGAGCGTCGCCGCCGGCGTCGCCGGACGGTCCAGGAGCTTCCAGTCCGGATGGAACGCGGTGAGGTGCAGCGGCACGTCGGGGCCGAGATGCTCGGCGATCCACCTCGTCATCGCGTCGGTCTCGGCGGGCGCGTCGTTCGATCCCGGGATCATCAGGGTGGTGATCTCGAGCCAGACGTCGGTCTCGCGCGCCAGGTATTCGACGGTGTCGAGCACGGGCGCGAGCCGGCCGGCGCAGATCCGGTGATAGAACTCGTCGGTGAAGGCCTTCAGGTCGACGTTGGCGGCGTCCATGTGGCGGTAGAAGTCTGCGCGCGGCGCCGCATTCATGTAGCCGGCGGTGACGGCGACGGCCTTCAGGCCGCGGGCGCGGCAGGCCTCCGCGACGTCGATCGCGTACTCCATGAAGACGACGGGGTCGTTGTACGTGAAGGCCACGCTCCGGCAGCCGAGCGCCACGGCCGCCTCGGCGATCTGCCCGGGGGAGGCCGCGTCGGCCAGCGTGTCCTGCTCGCGGGACTTCGAGATGTCCCAGTTCTGGCAGAACCGGCAGGCGAGGTTGCAGCCGGCCGTGCCGAACGACAGCACCGACGTCCCGGGCAGGAAGTGGTTCAGCGGCTTCTTCTCGATGGGATCGACGCAGAACCCGGACGACCGCCCGTACGTCGTGAGCACGATCCGGTCGCTCTCGCGCCGGCGCACGAAGCAGAGGCCCGCCTGGCCCTCGCGCAGCGCGCAGGCGCGCGGGCAGACGTCGCAGCGGATCCGCCCGTCCTCGAGGGGCGTCCACCAGCGGGTCGGGAAGTGCTCGGCCGTCGTCGGCCAGGCGCGGCTCACACGTCCATCATGCATCGCGGGGGCCGGGCGCGCACGGATACAATGCGAGCCATGCAGACCACCATTCGCGTGCGGACGCGCCGGAAGGCGGAGGTCGTCGACCTCACGCCGCAGGTCGCCGACGTCGTGAGCCGGAGCGCGGTGGACGAGGGCGTCTGCACGGTCTTCGTGCGCCACGCCACGGCCGCCGTCGTGATCAACGAGAACGCGGACCCCGGCTTCCGCCTGGACCTCGTCGCCGCCCTCGACAAGCTCTTTCCCGAGGGCGTGTGGGAGCACGACAAGGTCGACGACAACGGCGCCGCGCATCTGAAGGCCGCCGTCCTGGGGCCGTCCGAGTCGGTGCCCGTCCACGGCGGCCGGCTGCGGCTCGGCACGTGGCAGGGCATCGCCCTCGTCGAGTGCGACGGCCCCCGCGACCGCGAGATCGTGGTCGACGTGCGGGGCTGACCGGTCAGGGCAGCAGGATCAGCTTGCCCGTCGACTCGCGGGATTCCAGGGAGCGGTGGGCGTCGGCGGCCTGGGCGAGCGGGAAGGTCTTGCCGATGTGCAGGCGCAGGCGACCCTCGCGCATGAGGGCGAAGCAGCGCTCGGCGCTCTCGCGGGTCCTGTCGGGGAAGTTGCGGGTCACGGCCGGGACCATGAAGCCGCTGACCTTGAGGCACCTCGCCGAGAGGAGGCCGACGTCGAGCGGATCGGGCCGGCCGCCGGCGCGGCCGTACAGGATCAGGTGCCCGAACAGCGCGAGGCAGCGCAGGCCTTCCTCGAAGGTCGGCTTGCCCACGGCGTCCAGGATCAGGTCGACGCCGCGGCCGTCGGTCAGACGCAGCACCTCGTCGGCGAACTTCCCGCCGGCGTAGTTGACGACCGCGTCGGCGCCGTGCTCGCGCACGAGCGCGGCCTTGCCGTCGCTCGACACGGTGCCGACCACGCGGGCGCCGGCGGCCTTGGCGAGCTGCACGGCGGCGAGGCCGACGCCGCCCGCCGCGGAGTGGACGAGCACGGTGCGGCCGGCGGCGGTCGCGTCCGCCGTGTGCAGCATGTGATAGGCCGTGAGGACCTGGATCGGGAAGGCGGCGCCCTCGGCGAAGCCGACGAAGTCGGGCAGCGGCAGCACCATCGACGCGGGCGCCTGGCAGTACTCGGCGTACGACTTCACCGTGAAGGCGGCGACGCGGTCGCCAGGGCGGAATCCGGTGACCCCGTCGCCGATGGCCTCGACCACCCCGGCCGCCTCCATGCCCGGCGTGTCGGGCAGCTTCGGCTGGACGACGTAGGTGCCCTGGCGGAACCGCGTGTCCGCGAAGTTCACGCCGATCGCGTGCACCTCGATCATCACCATGCCCGGCCGCGGCTCGGGCTTCGGCACGTCGGCCAGGCGCAGCACCTCGGGTCCGCCGGTCTCCTCGAAGACGATGGCCTTCATCGCGCCGACTCCTTCAGCGTCTCGTAGACGGCCGTCCTGATGTCCTCGCGGCCCGGCAGGGCGGCGCGCTCCAGCGGCGGGCTGTAGGGAACCGGCACCGGCGCGGCGCAGACCCGGCGGACCGGCGCCTGGAGCGCGCGGAAGGTGTCCGGATCCTCGACCACGAGCGCGGCGATCTCCGAGGCCGCCGAGCAGGTGGCCGGCGCCTCGTCGACGACGACCAGGCGTCCGGTCTTGCGCACCGAGGCCCGGATCGTCTCGGCGTCCATCGGCACCAGCGTGCGCGGGTCGACCACCTCGACGGAGAGGCCCTCCCGCGCGAGCTCCTCGGCCACGGCGAGCGCCTCGTGCACGTAGTAGGCGAGGGCGACGAGCGTCAGGTCGGTGCCCGCGCGCTTGACGTCGGCGACGCCGATCGGGACCAGGTGGTCGCCGTCGGGCACCGGGCCCTTCACCGCCGCCAGCCGGCTGCACTCGAAGGACACCACGGGGTTGTCGTCGCGGATGGCGCTCTTGAGCAGGCCCTTGGCGTCCGCCGGCGTGGAGGGCAGCACGATCTTGAGCCCGGCCAGGTGCATCCACATCGAGTACGGACTCTGGGAGTGCTGCGCGGCCAGGCCGATGCCGCCCCCGGTGGTGCAGCGGTAGGTCACCGGGAAGTCGGCCTGCCCGCCGAACATGTAGCGGATCTTGCTCGCCTGGTTGACGACCTGGTCCATGGCCACGAACGAGAACGTCACCATGCGCCAGTTGACGACCGGGCGGAAGCCGCAGCCGGCGGCGCCCAGGCCCATGCCGGTCAGGACGGCCTCGGAGATCGGGCTGAAGCGCACGCGCTCGGGGCCGAACTCCTCGTGGGGATCGCCGGTGAAGTCCGTGGCCATCAGGAAGACGCGCCGGTCGCGCCGCATCTCCTCGGCCACCGCCTCCTCGAGCGCCTGCTGGAACGTGATCTCTCGCATCGGATGACCTCGCGTCTCAGCCGGCGAACATGTCGGCCAGCAGGTCCTTGGGATCGGGGAAGGGGCTGGCCTCGGCGAAGGCGACGGCCTCGTCGAGCGCGGCCTTCACCTCGTCGCGCAGCGCGCGGATCTCGGGCACCGTCAGCGCGCCGCGCTCCAGCCCCTCGTGCTCGAAGCGGGCGATGGGGTCGCGGGCCTTCCACGAGGCGATCTCCTCGGGCGGGCGCGTCTCGGGCGGCACGGCGGCCCGCATGGCGTGGAAGTGCCAGCGATACGTCGCGCACTCCAGCAGGGTCGGCCCCTCGCCGCGGCGCGCCCGGCCGACGGCCTCGGCGGTGGCCTCGCGCACGGCCAGCACGTCGTTGCCGTCCACGGTGACGCCGGGCATGGCGTAGGCGGCGGCGTGGCTGGCGATCTCCGGCCGCGGGTGCTGCACGGCCACGGCGTTGTTGGCGGCGTACTGGTTGTTCTCGCAGACGAAGACGATGGGCAGCCGCCACACCGCGGCGATGTTGAGCGCCTCGTGGAACTCGCCCTCGGCCGCGGCGCCGTCGCCGAAGAAGCAGGCCGTCACGTCGCCCCGGCCCTCGAGCTGCGCGGCCAGCGCGGCCCCGCAGGCGATGGGCAGCCCGCCGCCCACGATACCGTTGGCGCCCAGCATGCCGACCGAGAAGTCGGCGATGTGCATGGAGCCGCCCTTGCCCTTGCAGTAGCCGTCCACGCGGCCGAACAGCTCGGCCATCATGCGGCGCACGTCGGCGCCCTTGGCGATGCAGTGGCCGTGGCCGCGGTGGGTGCTGGTGACCCGGTCGCGGACGGTGAGGGCCGAGCACACGCCGACGGCCACCGCCTCCTGGCCGACGTAGGGGTGCACCGCCCCGTAGATCTTGCCCGCCACGCGCAGCCGGATGGCGAGCTCGTCGAACTCGCGGATCAGGATCATCGTGCGCAGCATGCGGCGCAGCTCGTCGTTGTCGAGCGCCATCGTCCGTCTCCGCCGGCCCCCGTCGGGGCTCAGTCCGTGGTCGTCGCCCTGCCGACGCCGCCGCTGCCGTTCGTGATCGGCGTGCCGCGGAACCCACCGGACACGAGGCCGGCGCCGGGTCCCTCGAGATCGTGGAGCGGCTCCGCGCCGCTCATCGAGGCTCGACGGCTCTCCCGGTTCATGGCGTGGCGCCCGAATGATGGCACGAGGCCGCCTCGCCTGCCAGCGGCGCCCCGCCGCGGGCGGCGGGGCGCCGCCCGCAATCCCGCCGGAGCGCCGCCGCCGCGGCCCGCACGGCGGATCCCGGCCCGGGCTGCCCTGGGGACGTCACGCCCTCGGCCGCCGGGGCCGCGCCAGCCAGAAGCACACCGAGCCGAGCACGCAGAAGCCGATGGCGACCACGAAGGCGATGCGGTAGCTGCCGCTCACGTCGTGCACGGCGCCGGCGAACCACGGGGCGACCCCGCCGCCGATGCCGTTGCCGACGCTCAGGATGCCGTAGATGGCGCCGAAGCGCCGGCCGGGGAAGAGCTGCGCGGCGATCGCCGTGATGATGGGGCCGCGCGCGCCGAAACCCAGCCCGAACAGGACCGCGTAGGCGTAGAGCGCGGCCGCGTGCGGCCAGACCTCGAGGGCGAGCAGGGACAGCGTGCCGACCGCCGTGCAGGCGTAGGACAGCGTGGCCGACCTGGTGCGTCCGATGCGATCGGCGGCGATGCCGAAGACGATGCGGCCCACCGTCGAGAGCAGGCCCGTGAGGCCGAAGATGCCGGCCACGAACAGCCGCGGGAAGCCGTGGTCCACGGCGAAGGCCACCTGGTGGGTGACGACCGTGAACACGGCGAGCGGCGTGCAGAAGTAGGCGAAGAAGAGCGCCCAGAACGCCGGCGTCCTGAGGGCGGCGCCGACGTCGACGGCGGCCGGGACGGCGGCCGGCACCACGCGCTCGCCGGCGTCGGGGCGGACCGGCGCCGGCGGCGGCTCGCGCACGCCGAACGCCACGAGCGGGACGAGCGTCAGCAGCGTGCCGGCGCCGAGCGCGACGTAGGCCGCGCGCCAGCCGTGGCCGGCGATGAGCCACTGCGCGAGCGGGCCGACGGCCAGCACGCCGGCGCCCATGCCCGAGAAGGCCAGGCCCATCATGCTGCCCCGGCGCTCGGTGAACCAGCGTGCGATCAGGGTGCCGGTCGGCACCCAGGACACCGCGCACACGCCCGCCGCGGCGAGCACGCCGGTGACGAGGTACAGCGACCAGAGCGAGTTCACGCGGCTGGCCAGGACGCAGGCGCCACCGAGCAGGCAGGCGCCGCCGAGCATGACCCGGCGCGGTCCCAGGCGGTCCACCAGCATGCCGACGAGGGGCGAGAGCGCGCCCTGCACGACGGCCGAGATCGAGAACGCCGCCGCCGTGGCGCCGCGAGACCAGCCGAAGTCCTCGAGGAGCGCCACGTAGAAGACGGGGAACGAGAAGTAGAGCCCGGAGGCGATGGCCAGCGTGAGCCAGACGGCGCCGACCACCACCCACGGGACGAGCGGATGGACGCTCAGGGATCGTCCACGACGGGGCGGAATCGCTGGACCACGGGTGTCCCGCCGCGCCCGGCGCTACGCCGGGTCGATGCCCAGGACGGCGTTGAGCCGCCCGAAGCCGACGAACAGCGCGGTGCTCACCCCCAGCTCGACGATCTGCGCCTCGGTGAAGTGCCGGCGCAGCTCCGCGAAGACGGCGTCGTCCACCTGCCGGTGATCGCCCGCCATCAGCTCGGCGAACCGCAGCGCGGCGCGCTCGCGAGGGCTGAAGACCTCCGACGTCGGGTCGTCCAGCGCTCCGATCCTGGTCTCGGTCAGTCCGGCCTGCCGGGCCCCGGCATAGCGGACCGACATTCAGTAGTGGCAGGCGTTGCCGCGGGCGACCTTCAGCCTGACGAGCTCGACCAGCGTCGGGTCGAGCACGCTCTCCTTGGCGAGCGCCTTGCGGAAGGCGGCCAGCGCCTTCACCGCGGGCGGATGGTGCGCCAGCGTGCGCGTGCTGGCGGACGTCCCGCTGGCCTGCTCGGCATCGTGGCACAGCTGGCGCACCTCGTCGTCCACCTCGTGTCGCTCGAGCGGTCTGAGACGTGCCATGGCGGACCTCCCACGCAGGATGACCGGCTGGTGTGGCACGCCGGCCTCCGAGATTCTACAATGCGGGCCGACCGCTTCGGGGAGGCCCAGACCATGTCGCTCGGCACGCGGACGTCCAGGTAGCGGCCGTGCACTTCGGACTGTTCGTGGAGGAGATGCGACAGGGGTCGAACCAGGTCGCGGCCTTCCGGGAGATCTTCGAGGTGGCCGAGCGCGCCGAGGCGTGGGGCATCGACTGCGTCTGGCTCGGCGAGATCCACTTCAACCCCGCGCGGTCGGTCATCTCGGCCTCGCTGCAGGTCGCGGCCTCCATCGCCAGCCGGACCCGCCGCGTCCGCGTCGGCACGGCGGTGCAGGTCCTGCCGCTGAACCACCCCCTCCGGATCGCCGAGGAGGTGGCCACCGTCGACCACATCAGCGAGGGTCGCTTCGAGTTCGGCATCGGCCGCAGCGGCCTCGTCCGCACCTACGACGTCTACGGCCTGGCCTACGCCGAGAGCCAGGCCCGCTTCCACGAGGCCCTCGCCATCATCCGGCAGGCGTGGACGGGTGAGCCCTTCTCGTACGAGGGCGCCTTCTACCGCGTGCGGAACGCCACCGTGGTGCCGCGGCCGTACCAGGTGCCGCACCCGCCGCTGCGCATGGCGGCGACCAGCGCCGAGACCTTCGCCGTCGCCGGCCGCATGGGGCTGCCGATCTTCGTCGGGCTGCGCGCCACCGAGCTGACCGATCTGCAGTCGCAGCTCGCGCCCTACCGCGAGGCGTGGGGCGAGGCCGGCCATGGCGGCGGCCCGAGCGTCTACCTGCGCATCCCCGTCTACGTCTCGACCACCGAGCGCGGCGCCGTCGAGGAGCCGCGCGAGAGCGTCACGGCGTTCTTCGCGCGCCAGACGGAGCTGGCCCGCGCGGCGGTCGGACGCGCGGGCGCCGGGCCGGCCGACCGCCGCAGCGCGCTCGCCGAGCGCATGGCGAGCCTCTCCTACGAGGACATCCTGCAGCGCAAGGTCGTCTTCGGCACCCCCGCCCGCGTCATCGCCCGGCTGGCCGAGCTGCGCGAGGCGCTGGGGCTGGACGGCATCGTGGCCGAGCTGAACCCGGGCGGCCGCATCCCGCCGGAGCTCGAGACCCGAAGCCTGGAGCTGCTCACCCACGAGGTGATGCCCGCGTTCAAGTGAGGCGGGCGTCGCGCCCGAGGAGGCCTGCATGGCCGGAACCCGGATCGAGACGGACGTCGCCATCGTCGGCGGCGGCGCGGCGGGCGTGGCCGCGGCCCTGGAGGCCGGCGAGGCCGGGGCCCGGGTGGTGCTCCTCGAGCAGGGCGACGCCCCGGGCGGCACGGCCGCGACGTCGGGCGGCGGCTGCTTCATCGTCGGCACGCCCCTGCAGGCCGCGCACGGCATCCACGACACGCCGGACCTCGCCTTCGAGGACTGGGTGCGCTGGGGCGGGGGCGCCGCCGACGAGGTGTGGGCGCGCTACTACATCGAGCACAGCCTGCACGACCTCTACTTCTGGGGCGAGAAGCACGGCGTGCGATGGGTGGACATGAAGTTCCAGGAGGGCAACCGCGTGCTGCGCTGGCATCGCCCCGACCGCAACGGCCTGGGGTTGATGACGGCGCTGATCGACTCGCTGCGCGTGACGGTCGCCCCCGCCGTCCTGACGGGGACGCGAGCCGACGCGCTCGTCGTCGATGGCGACCGCGTGTGCGGCGTGCGGGCGCTGACGGTCGGGACCGGCGAGGCGGTCGAGATCCGGAGCCGGACCGTGGTGGTCACCACCGGAGGGTTCAACTCCAACCTCGACATGGTGCTGGAGGTCCGGCCCGACCTGCGCGGCGTCAGGGTGATGGAGGGCTCGGGCCGGGGCGCCACCGGCTCCGGGCACGCGCTCATCCGCGACTGCGGCGGCTACTTCACCCACATGGACGAGATCTGGTTCTACGTCTACGCCACGCCCGACCCGCGCGATCCCCGGGGCCGGCGCGGGCTGGTCTTCCGCGGCACGCCCGGCTACGTCTGGGTCAACCAGCAGGGCCGCCGCTTCCACGACGAGTCGCTCACCGGCGGCGCCTCGGCCACGCCGGCGCTGATGCGGCAGGACCCGCCGCACGCCTGGGCCATCCTCGACACGCCCATGACGGCCGGCATGGAGGTCGCCGATCCGTACTACCGCGACGGCGCCAGCGTGCGGCGCGACCGCGTGCAGGCGCTGCTCGACACCTCACCCTTCATCCGCAAGGCCGACACGCTGCAGGAGCTGGCGCGCCGGATCGACGTGGACGTGCCGGCCTTCCTCGGCGATCTCGGCGACTACAACAAGGCCTGCGAAGCCGGCCTGCCGACGGAGCCGCGCTTCGGCAAGTCGCTGGCGCAGTCCAGGCCCTTCGACACGCCGCCGTACTACGCGGTCCAGCTCTTTCCCCTGGCGCGCAAGAACTTCGGCGGGGTCAAGACCGATCTCCGCTGCCGCGTCCTGGACCGCCACTTCTCGCCCATCCCCGGGCTCTACGCGGCCGGGGAGGTGGCAGGCATGGCGGGCGGCCACATCAACGGCAAGGCCGGGCTGGAGGGCACGATGCTCGGCCCCTCGCTCTTCAGCGGGCGCGTCGCCGGCGGCTGGGCCGCGCACGAGGCCGGCTTCGGCGCGGGCTTCACCGGGACGCCGAACCGGCCGGAGTGAGTTCATGGGGGCTCCGGGCGCCCCCAAGCCCCCACGCGCTCGGGGCGCCCCGGCGAGGCCGTGGCGCCGCTCGACAGCGCGAGCGGTCAGGGGGTGACGGTCACCGTCGGGCTGGTCGCCGCGCGGACGAAGCCGTTGTCGAGGAAGAGGCGGACGTCGTAGGTGCCGGGTGTCGTCGGCATCGTCACGGTCCACGTGCGCGTCGTGACGTTCCGGCCCACGTAGGTCCAGTTCAGGAAGACGGTGTTCGGAGCGGTGCTCGGCGCCAGGGCGAGCCAGTCGAACTCGCCGCCGAGCCCGTTGCTCAGCGTGACCGTCACGCTGGCGCCCACCCTGACCGTCGTGGCGTCCACCCGCAGCGTGGGCGGCGGCGTCACGTCGAAGCGGACGGGATCGGACGTCCCGCCGCCCGGGCCTGGGGTGAAGACCGTCACCTGCGCGCTCCCGACGGCCGCGATGTGCGCGGCCGGGACGGCCGCGCGCAGCTGGTTCGGGCCCAGCACCGTGGTCGGCAGATCGACGCCGTTCCAGCGCACGACCGAGCCCGCGGCGAAGTTGGCGCCGTTGGCGAGCAGGGAGAAGCTCGGGCCGCCCGCCGGCGTCCTCGCCGGGACGAGGGCATTGAGCGTCGGGACCGGATTGACGCCGGACAGCACCGTCACCGTCGGGCTGGTCGCCGCGCGCGAGTTGTCGCCGAGCAGGAGCCGGAACTCGTAGCCGCCCGGCGTCGGCGGCATGGTGACCGTCCAGCTCATCGCCGTCGTGCCCGCCGGGACCATGATCGACTGCACGAAGCTCGTATTCGGCGCGCCGGTGGCCGCCAGGGCGAGCCAGCTCCCGGCGCTGCCCGGACCGTTCGTGAGGCTGGCGGTCACCTTCGCCCCGGGCGCCACCGCCGTGGCGCTCACCGCGAGCGCGGGCGGGCGCCGGGTCTCGACCAGGACGTTGCGGCTGACGCTGGCGACGTTGCCGGCCTCGTCGGTGGCCACGGCGATCAGCGTGTACGCGCCGCCGGTGACCCTGGTGGTGTCCCACGACGCCGACGCCGTGGCCGCGGCCGCCGGGAGCGCGGGTGTCGTCGTGGTCGCCAGCGGCGTGGCGCCCACGCTGAAGGCCATCGCCACCACGCGGCTGCCGGCGTCGCTCGCCCGCGCCTCGAGCCTGACCGGCTCGCGCAGCGTCGCGCCCTCCGCGGGCGACGTGAAGACCAGCGACGGCGCGACGTCGTCGTGCACCACCACGGCCTCGGTCAGCGCCGACGTGAGACCGCGCCCTCCGGCGGCCGTGGCCGCGACGTAGAGGTGGTTCTCCGTGTTCGGCGTCAGGGTGACGTCGACCGCGAAGGCGCCGGTCGGATCGGCGACCTGCCGCAGCGGCGTCGAGGCCCCCTCGAGGTACACCTCGACCACCGCCTCCGCCTCCGTCGTCCCGGAGAGCCGCACCACCCGATCCCGGGTGAGCCGCGGCGCCGAGATCACCGGCGCGGCCGGCGCGCGGAACCGGAGGACGCGCCCGCCGCGTCCCTCGGCGACGTACAGGTTGCCCTGTGCGTCGAAGGCGAGCCCCTCGGCCGGGGCCTCCAGGTTCGAGGCGAAGTACGTCAGGGTCCCGTCGGGGTGCCCCTTCGCGATGACGCTTCGGGGACCCGACCGGGCGTCCGTCCGCGGCGCCTGCCGGCCGTCGACCGCCTCGTGGGCCGCCAGGAACAGGGCTCCGACGCGGTCGACGGCGACGCCTCGCGGCTGGACCAGCCATTCGTGCGTCGCATACGGGGCGGCGGCGCCCGACCGCGCACCCGGCAGGAGCGGAATCGCCGAGACGACGACGCTGCGGATGTTCCGGCCGCGTCCCCCGCGGCCGGCCACGTACAGGACCCCGTCGTCGGCCGCGAGTCCCTCGACCTGGTCGAAACCGCGCGCGAACACGGACTGCGCGCCGTCCGGGGTCACGGCGATGACCACGTCCTCCTCGACGTCCCGGCTGTCGCGGAGGCCGATCGCCGGCTTCAGGCCGCTCGCGGCCACGAACAGCGTCCCCCGCTCGTCGGTCGCCAGCCAGCGCGGACGATGCAGCCGGCGGGCGACCGGGCGGCGCGCACCGTTGGCCTCGAGGCGCAGGATGCGGCCCGCCTGCTCCTCGGCGACCAGCAGGTGGCCCTCGGCGTCGAAGGCGAGGCCGACGGGACCGTTGAGCGACCGGGCGACCACCGTGCGCCGGCCCGTCGGCTCGATGCGGATGACCTTGCCGGCCACGCGATCGGTGACGAAGACGGTGCCGGCCTCGTCGACGGCGACGCCGGTGGCCTCGCGCAGTCCCTCGGTCACGATCTCCACGGGCGCCAGCGCGCGGATCGGCTGCTGGCGCGCGACACCGCTCGCCGGCTGCAGCGCCAGGGTCGCGCCTGCCAGCAGGAGACTCAGCCGGGCGATCCTCGAGGTCCGGCGTCGGGCGTTCCGTGTCTGGCGGTCGTGGCGGCGCGGTGCCATGGCCAGCCGGATACGGCAAGGGCAATGCCAATCCCGGGGGTCGCGTAAGTGACGGGAAACCCGCATGGCGCTCCCGCGCACCCAGGGGCGTTCGCACCACCGCGTCGTGCCAAAAGCCGTCAGGGGGGATTCCACGCTGGCACGACACCTTTGGGTGACCATCAGGGACGCGCCGACCCGCACCTCGCGCCGCCGGCGACGGCGCCGCCCCCGGCCCCCGGGCGGCCGCCCTCAACCTGGGCGCGGCGCTTGACCCCGGGCGCGGAGGGCCCTAACGTGGGCGGCCGTGGGCTACGCGCTCGGGATCGACATCGGCGGCACGTTCACCGACGTCGTGGTCTACTACGTCGCGAACGGGCGGCGGGTCGGCCGCAAGGTCCTGACGACGCACGACGACCCGGCGCGCGCCGCGGCGGCCGGCGTGGAGGACCTGCTGCGCCGCCACGGCCTGGCCCCGGCCGAGTGCGCCCGCGTCGTGCACGCGACCACGCTCTTCACCAACGCCCTCATCGAGCGCCGCGGGGCGCCGACCGGGCTCATCACCACCATGGGCTTCGCCGACACGCTGGAGGTCGGGCGCGAGCGGAAGTTCGAGCTGTACGACCTCAACATCGCCCGGCCCGAGCCGCTGGTGCCGCGACATCTGCGCCTGGAGGTGGTCGAGCGCGTGCTGGCCGATGGCGCGGTGGCGCGCCGGCTCGATTCCCGGCAGGTGGCCGACCGCGCGCAGCGCCTGGCGCGGGCCGGCGTGACGTCGATCGCCGTGGTGTTCCTCCACGCCTACGCCAACCCGCGGCACGAGGCGGAGGCCGCGCGACTCATCGCCCGTCGCCATCCGGGGATCGCGGTGACGGCGTCGCACGAGGTCGCGCCCGAGATCCGCGAGTACGAGCGCGCCTCGACCACCGTGGCCAACGCCTACATCAAGCCGCTGGCGCGCCTGTACCTGGACGCGATGGCGCGCCGGCTGGCCGACCTCGGCATCCCCGCGCCGCTGCTGCTGATGCAGTCGAGCGGGGGCCTGACCCACGTGGCCGAGGCCGAGCGCACCCCGGTGCAGATGCTCGAGTCGGGCCCCGCGGCCGGCGCGCTGGCTGCGGCGTTCTTCGGCCGCGAGGACAGCGGCGGCCGCCTGCTCGCCTTCGACATGGGCGGCACGACCGCGAAGCTGAGCCTCGTCGACGGCGGCGAGCCCCTCACCGCGTATGCCTTCGAGGCCGCGCGCCAGAAGCGCTTCCTCGAAGGCAGCGGCCTGCCCATCCGCATCTCCACGATCGAGCTCATCGAGATCGGCGCCGGCGGCGGCTCGATCGCCCACGTCGACGAGATCGGCCTCCTGAAGGTCGGGCCCCGCAGCGCGGGCTCGCAGCCGGGGCCGGCGGCCTACGGCCTGGGCGGCGCCGAGCCCACGGTGACCGACGCCGATTTCGTGCTCGGCTACCTGAACCCCGAGTACTTCGCCGGCGGCGAGATGCCGGTCGACATGGCGGCGGCGCGCGCGGCGCTCGAACGCCTGGCCGCGCGCGTCGGCCTCTCGCCGACCGACTGCGCGTGGGGCGTGCACGACGTGGTCAACGAGAACATGGCCGGCGCCGCCCGCGTGCACGTGGCCGAGCGCGGCCGGGACCCGCGGGACTACGCGCTGCTCTGCACGGGCGGGGCCGGGCCCGTGCACGCCTATGGCGTGGCCAGGAAGCTGGGCCTGCGCCGCGTGATCTGTCCGCCGGCGGCGGGCGTGGCGTCCGCGCTCGGCCTGCTGATGGCGCCGGCCCGGGTGGACCGCGTGGCCACGGTCGGCATCCGGCTCGACCGCGACAGCGTGGCCGCGCTGGAGACGGCGTTCCGGCGCCTGGAGGACGACGCGCGCGCCGTGCTCGCCGATTCCGGGCTGAAGCTCGACGCCGCCACCGTCCTCCGCCTCGCCGACGGCCGCTTCGTGGGGCAGGGCTTCGACCTCGTCGTCGGCCTCCCCGCCGGCCCCTACGACGAATCGGACGGCTGCCGGCGGGCGCTCGTCGCCGCGTTCGAGACGGCCTACCGCGAGAAGTTCGCGCTCACGCCGCCCGACGTGCCGGTCGAGTTCATCAACGTCCGCGTGGCGATGCGGGCGCCGGTGGCCGGCGAGTCCGGGCCGCCGGAGCCGGTGCCCGCGCCGGCGGGGCCGTCGGGCCGCGGTGGCCAGGCGGCGACGACGCGGGCCGGGACGGCCCGCACGCGCGGCGCCGCGGCGGCGACGTCGGCCACCGGCGCCGTGAAGGGCGTGCGCTCCGCGTACTTTCCGGAGCGGCGCGGCTTCGAGCCCACGACGGTGTACGACCGGGCGCGGCTCGTGGCCGGCGACGAGATCCCCGGCCCCGCCGTCGTGGAGGAGGAGGGCTCCACGCTGGTGATCGGCCCCGGCGGCGTGGGCCGTGTCGCGGCCTCGGGCAACATCGTGGTCACGCTGCCGTGAGCGGGCGGCGCCGGTGAGCGCGGGGCTCGACGCCGTCACGCTCGAGGTGCTGTGGACGCGGCTCATCTCCGTCGTGGACGAGGCCGCCAAGGCCATCGTCCGCACGTCGTTCTCGACGCTGTCCAACGAGGCCAACGACTTCGCCTGCATGCTGACCGACGCCCGGGGGTACGCGCTGGCCCAGAACAGCGGCAGCATCCCGTCGTTCATCGGCACGCTGCCGGCCACCGTCCGCCACTTCCTGCGCGAGATGGGCGCCGAGCGGATGCAGCCGGGCGACGTGCTCATCACCAACGACGCCTGGATGGGCACCGGTCACATGAGCGACGTCTCGGTGCTCGAGCCGATCTACCATCGCGGGCGGCTGGTGGCCTTCTCGGCCACGACGTCGCACATGCCGGACATCGGCGGCCGCATCCGCGCCATCGAGGCGCGCGAGATCTTCGAGGAGGGCCTGCACATCCCGCTGGCCAAGCTGGTCCATGCCGGACGCGTGGACGACACGCTGGTGGCGCTGATCCGCGCCAACGTCCGGACGCCCGACCAGACGATGGGCGACATCTGGGCCCAGGTGAGCGCCAACCAGCTGATGGGGCGGCGGGTGGCGGCGCTGCTGGACGACTACGGCCTCGACACGCTCACCGGCCTGGCCGACGAGCTGTTCGCCCGGTCCGAGCGCGCCATGCGCGAGGCGATCCGGGCCGTGCCCGACGGCACCCACCGCTACGGCTTCAGCACCGACGGCACCGGCGCGCCCTTCGAGTTCCGGATCGCGCTGACGATCGCGGGCGACGAGCTGGTGGCCGACTACACCGGCACCTCACCGCAGCAGCCCCGGGCCATCAACTGCGTGATGGCCTACACCTACGCGATGACGGCGTACGCGGTGCGCTGCGCGCTGCTGCCCGGACTGGCCAACAACGAGGGCATGTACCGGCCGATCCGGGTGGTGGCGCCGGAGGGGTGCCTGCTGAACCCCCGCTTCCCGGCGGCGGTGGTGAGCCGCGCCACCACGGGCCACTACGTGCCGGCCCTGGTGCTCGGCGCCCTGCACAAAGTGATCCCCGAGCGCGTCATGGCCGGCGCCGGCTCGCCGCTCTGGGCGCTGAGCCTGTCCAGCACGCGCGAGGACGGCCGGCCCTACACGACGGTGCTGTTCTTCAACGGCGGCATGGGCGCCACGCCGGTGAAGGACGGCGAGCACGTGCTGTCGTGGCCGAGCAACATCTCCTCCACGCCGGTGGAGGTCGCCGAGCGCAACAGCCCGCTCTTCTTCCGCTACAAGCGGATGCGGCCCGGCTCCGGCGGCGCCGGTCGCCATCGCGGCGGCCTCGGGCAGGACGTCCTCATCGAGTGCCGCTCGGCGCGTCCGATGGTCCTCGGCGTCATGGCCGAGCGCACGCGGTTTCCGGCGCCGGGGCTGGCGGGCGGCGCCGACGGCGGCCGCGGGGACGTGCGCCTCAACGGCCGCCGCATCGACCACCGCGTCCAGCACGTCCTGCAGCGCGGCGACCGCCTGCTCGTCAGCACGCCGGGCGGCGGCGGCTACGGCCCCGCGAAGCGCCGTCCGCGCGCGCTCACCGAGCGCGACCGCGCCCTCGGCTACGTCCCCGCCCGCGGCCCCCGTCGCCCAGCGCGTCGCGCGGGCCGTTGACGGCCGCCCATCACCGGTCGCTCTCGCCGCCCCCGGAGTCGCGGGACGTGGATGTGTCGACGGCGCCGCGGCTCCGCGGACAGCGCACGCTTCGAGCAATGGCTCGCCGCCGCAACGGCGGGTCGGCGAGGGTGTCGCCGGGCTGCGCGCCGAAGCTCACGCCCCGCGGGAGGCGGCCGTTTCGAGCGGCGGCTTCGCCGCCGCAATCCGGCCTGCTCTGGGGGAGGTCTCGGAGGGGGCCGTCGAGGCCCCCTCCGATTCAATAGAGATGGCAGGCGACCAGATGACCGGGGGCCAGCGGGCGGAGTTCCGGCTCGCCCTCGGCGCACTTGGGCATCGCGAACGGGCAGCGCGGGTGGAAGCGGCAGCCCGACGGCGGGTTGATCGGTGAGGGCACCTCGCCGGAGAGGATGATCTCCTCCCGCGTGATGTCCGGGTGGGCCGGCAGGGCCGCCGAGAAGAGCGCCTTCGTGTACGGGTGCAGGGGGTTGGTGAACAGCTCGCGCGTCTGGGTGTGCTCGACGATCTTCCCCAGGTACATGACCGCGACCTCGTGGGCCATGTAGCGGGTCGTCGCCAGGTGGTGGGCGATGAGGAGGTAGGAGACGTGATACTGCCGCTGCAGATCGACCAGGAGGTTCATGATCTGCGCGCGGATCGAGACGTCGAGCGCCGAGACCGGCTCGTCGAGGACGATCAGCTTCGGGTTCGAGACCAGGGCGCTGGCCACGGCGATGCGCTGCCGCTGGCCGCCGCTGAACTCGTGGGGATAGAGGTCGGCCTGCTGCGGCCGGAGGCCGACCTGGGCCAGCATCTCGGCCACGCGGTCCTTCACCTCGCGGCGGGTGGCTTTCCCGTTGACGACCAGCGTCTCGGCCACGATGTCGCGCACGCGCATGCGCGGGCTCAGCGAGGACCAGGGGTCCTGGAAGACCGCCTGCACCGTCGTGCGGTAATCGCGCAGGCCGTCGCCGCTCAGCGCGTGGACGTCCTTGTCGTCGACGAACACCCGACCGGCGGTGGGCGTCTCCAGGCGCAGCACCAGCTTGGCGGTGGTCGTCTTGCCGCAGCCGGACTCGCCGACGATGGCCAGCGTCTCGCCCTGGCGCACCGAGAACCCGATGCCGTCCACGGCCTTCACCCAGCCCACGGTCCTGGACCAGACGAAGCCCTCGGTGACGGGGAAGTGCTTCTTCAGGCCCTCGGCGCGGAGGACGGGGGCGGCGTCCATTCCTTCTCCAGTCTCCAGCAGGCGGCGACGTGGCCGGCGCCGACGGGGAAGGCCGGCGGGTACTCGCGGCGGCACCGGTCGTCGACGTACGGGCAGCGGGCGGCGAAGCGGCAGCCCTCGGGGAGGTCCCACAGCGCCGGCGGCTGGCCCGTGATCGAGTAGAGGCGCTCGACGTCCTCGTCCATGCTCGGCACCGAGGCCAGCAGCGCCTGCGTGTACGGGTGCGACGGCCGGTTGAAGATCTCGCGCACGGGGCCGGTCTCGACGGCGCGGCCGGCGTACATCACCATGACGCGGTCGCACATCTTCGCCACGATGCCGAAGTCGTGGGTGATGAAGATCAGCGCGAGGTTGGTCTGCTCCTGGATCTCGCGCAGCAATCTCAGATACTGGGCCTGGATGGTGACGTCGAGGGACGTGGTCGGCTCGTCGGCGATGATGACCTTGGGCTCGCACGAGATGGCGATGGCGCCGACCACCCGCTGCTTCATGCCGCCGCTGATCTGGTGCGGGTAGTCCTGCACGCGGCGGTCGGGGGCGGCCACCCGCACCTGCTTCAGGCTGTCGATGGCCCGCCGCACGAGCGAGCGGCGGCCGTCCCGGTGGTGGATGCGGATGGCCTCGATGAGCTGGTTGCCGATCGTGAAGACCGGGTTGAGCGACGTCTGCGGGTCCTGCAGGATCATCGAGATGCGGCGGCCGCGGATGTCGCGCATCTCGCGCTCGGTCTTCTCCAGCAGGTTCTCGCCCTCGAGGCGGATGGCTCCCTTGACGATCCGGGCCACGGGCCGCGGCGTGAGCCGCAGCAGCGACAGCGCCGTCATGGTCTTGCCGCAGCCGGACTCGCCGACGATGCCGAGCGTCTCGCCCTGCCGCAGGTCGAAGCTGACGCCGTCGACGGACCGCACGACGCCCCACCGGGTGAAGCAGTAGGTGTGGAGGTCCTCGACTTCCAGGATGACGTCGCCGATCTGGCGGGGCATGCGCGATGGCCGGGGGTCGTGTGGCGGGCGGCACCGGGATCGGGGCGATCCCGGTGCCGCGGTGCCGTCGCCTACTTCGCGGGCTTCACGAGGTGGAAGTGCGTCGAGCGGCCGGCGGCGAGGCCGGGATAGACCCACTCGCCCACGACCTTGGGGTTGGCCGCGACCTCGTTCGCGAACCAGAAGAGCGGGATGTCGGCGAACTCCTCGAAGAAGTGGTCGCCGATGCTGCGGGCGATCCGCTGCCGCTCCTTGGGGTCCACCGTCCTGGTCCACAGCTCGTACTGCTTGTCGACGAACTCGTTCTCGTAGTGGTGGTTCGGGCTCTTGCTCCAGTTCGCCGTGCGGACCCATTCCTCGGAGGGCCGCCAGGAGATGATGTTGGGCCAGATGCAGCAGTGGATGGCCTTCTTGCGGAACATGTCCCGGACCTTGGCCCAGTCGAGCACCTCGATCTCGGTGTCGACGCCGACCTCCTTGTAGTAGATGCCGAGCGCCTCGGCGACCTGCGGGCCCTCGGATTCGCCGGGTTCGGTGAAGGCCAGGATCTTGAGCTTCAGGGGGCGGCCGCCGGCGCCGTAGCCGGCCTCCTTGAGCAGCTCCTTGGCGCGGGCCGGGTTGTAGCCGTACATGCCGTCGAACCGCTTCGCCCACTCGGGGTTGTATCCCTCGGACTTGTCCGACCACCCGGTGACGTAGACCAGGCTGCCCTTGCCGGCGAAGACCGTCTTCAGGAGCTCCTTGCGGTTGATCGCCACGTTGAGCGCCTGGCGGACCTTCTTGTTGGTCCAGGGCACCTCGGACTTGAACGCCGGGTCGCGCGGCAAGTAGTACTGGCCGCCCATGTAGACGGTGATCCAGTCCACCGGGAAGCTCGACGAGTAGAGCTTCATGCCCTTGGCCACGGCGTCCTTCTGCAGCTCGCGGGGCAGGTCGGCGATGTGGGCCTCGCCGGACAGCAGCATCGCCAGCCGGGTCGCCTCCTCCCGGACCAGCCGGAACTCGAGCTGCCGGTAGGCGGGTTTCTCGCCCTTCCAGTGCTTGTCCTCGCGCTCGAAGGTGATCGAGATGCCCTGCTGGCGGCCGACGTACCGGTAGGAGCCGGTGCCGGCCGGCCGCTTGTCGAAGCCCTCGAGCCCCTCCTTGTCCCACTGGGCCTTGCTGACGATGCGGAGGTCGCCGGCGCGGGAGGCGGCGTAGTCCATGGTCGTCGACGGCCGCTTCATCCGGAACACGACCTGGTGGTCGTTGACGACCTTGACCTCCTCGACGTTCTTCCAGAAGGGGCCGAGGGTCATCTTCGCCTCGGGCCGCTGGGTGAGCGAGTGGGAATGCACGACGTCCCGGGCCGTGAACGGGCCGTGCCCGAAGTGGAACTGCACGCCCTTGCGCAGCCAGAACGTCCACTCCCTGAAATCGGCGCTGGCCTGCCACTTCTCGGCCAGGCGCGGCGTGTACTCGCCGGTCTTGGGATCGACCTCCAGCAGGGTCTCCAGGAAGGGGTCGAACTGGAGGTGGTCGGGCCGGGCGACCACCCAGAAGCGATTGGTGTCCTCGAACCCGGCCGAGGCGAAGACCAGCTTCTCGGGCCGCTGGGCGGAGGCCGGAGCGGACGCGGTGGCCAGGCCCCAGACGAGCACGACCGCCAGCGCCAGGGAGACGAGTCGCAACGAGGGGAGTCGTGAGAGCATAGCGCCTGTCATCGAGGTCCTCCTCCGGATGCCGTTGTCCGATCTCACACGTTCCTGAGCCTGGGATCGAAATGATCCCGCAGCCAGTCGCCCAGGAGGTTCAGGGCGAGCACCGTCAGCATGATGGCGAGCCCCGGGAACATCGAGACCCACCAGGCGGTGACGATGAGCTCCCGGCCGTCCGCGACCATGAGTCCCCACGCCGGCAGAGGGCGCGGGAGCCCGGCGCCGAGAAAGCTCAGCGCCGATTCCAGCAGGATGACGTAGCCGACGTTGAGCGTGGCCAGCACCACCAGGGAGTTCACGACGTTGGGGAAGATGTAGCGGACCATGATCCGGACGTGGGAGGCGCCGGCCACGCGGGCCCGCGCGATGAAGTCCCGCTCCTTGATGGACAGCGTCTCTCCGCGGACCAGCCGCGCATAACGCGCCCACAGCAGGACGACCAGCACCGTGATGACCGTGCCGAAGCTCGGGCCGACCGAGGCCACCAGCACGAGCGCCAGCAGGATCGTCGGTAGGGACAGCGAGATGTCGACCAGGCGCATCAGCAGGGCGTCGACCCGGCCCGCGAAGTACCCCGAGACGAGGCCCAGGGCGGTGCCGATGATGCCCCCCACGAAGATCGCGATCATCGACACGGTGAGCGACACCCGGGCGCCGTGGATGATCCGGCTCAGGATGTCGCGCCCGAGCTTGTCGGTGCCCAGCGGGTGCTCGATGCTGCCGCCCGTCTGCCAGGCGGGCGGGCGGAGCCGCTTGGCCAGGGAGCCCCTGAGCGGGTCGTGCGGCGCGACGTAGGGGGCGAACACCGCCGGGACGATCAGGCAGAGGGTCAGGATCGAGAGTGCCACCACGGGATACCGCCGGACCTGGCGCATGGCCTGCGCCACCCGCGGCGGCGCGTACCAGGGCAGCGATCTCGCGGTCACGGTCGCCATGGCTCCGCCTCCCTCGCTACCGGGATTGCACGCTCACCGGTACCGGATCCGGGGATCGAGATATGCGTAGAGGATGTCGACGAGCAGGTTCGTCAGGATGAAGATCGTGGCGAACACGATCACCACGGCCTGCACGACCTGGTAGTCGCGGGCCCGCACGGCGTCGATGGCCAGCAGCCCCGTGCCCGGCCAGGAAAACACGCTCTCGGTCACGACCGAGCCCGTCATCAGGACGCCGGCGATGATGGCGAAGAACGTCAGGGGCGCGATCGAGGCGTTGCGCAGGCAGTGTTTCCACACCACCTTCCACTCGGCCAGGCCCTTGATCCGGCTCAGCTTGACGAACTCGCTGTCCAGCACCTCCAGCATCGAGGAACGGACCAGCCGCATGATGGCGGCCACCTGGAACCAGCCGAGGGTGATGGCCGGCAGCACCATGTACGCGATGCCTCCCCGCCCCGACGTCGGGAACCAACCCAGGTGGACGGCGAAGATCCACATCAGCACGATGCCCAGCCAGAAGCCGGGCAACGACTGGCCGAGCAGGGCCACGATCTTGGCCGTGGTGTCCCAGACGCCGCCCTTCCGGACCGCGGAGAGGACGCCGATCGGCAGCGCGATCAGCACGCTGATGAGGAGCGCGAACCCCGCCAGCTGGAGCGTCGCCGGCAGGCGATCCATGACCAGGCCCATGGCGGAGTAGCCCGGCCACTTCCAGGACATCCCGAAGTCGCCCCGGATCGCCCGGGCCAGGAAGATCCCGTACTGCACGTGGAGGGGCTGGTCCAGGCCCCAGTACTTCGAGAGGCGCTCGTAGTCCTCCTGGGTCGCCTCCATCGGCAGCATCGCGTCCAGGGCGTTGCCGCTCAGGCGGGCCATGGCGAACACGATGAGGCTCATGACCCAGAGGGCCAGGAGGCTCTGCAGGGCCCGTCGCGCGATGTACCGCTGCATGAACCCTCCTGTAGCGGGAGGACGTGGCCGGCCCCGCTACGCGGGCTTCGAGCGCCAGGACGTGTTCCGGGCCTTCCCCGCGCCGCGCTCCGCGAGCCCGGGCAGGGGCGTGTGCGCGAGACGGTACCCCAACGGCAGGGCGCTGCGCAAGTTCACCGCGCCGCGTGTCCGGACGCGGCACGCAACGCTGGCTCGCGGGCGCCTGCCTCAGGCGCGTGCCCAGGCGGCCATGATGATCCGGGCGCGGCCCTCCTCGAGGTTGCGCTTGACGTTGCCCAGCATCGTGCCGGCGGCGGGACCCAGCATGAGGTGAACGCCGAGGGCCGGGGGGCCGCCGGCGGCGGCCGCCGCGGCGAGGCGCTCGCGGAACCATCCGAGTGACAGCTCCGTCTGGTCCTGCCAGGCCACCTCCTCGAAGCCAGCCCCCGCGATGAGCACGCGCACGGCCTCCGGCGTCCGCAGGTGGCTGATCGCCGGTCCCGGCGCCCACGGCACGGGAAAGTGAATCGGCTGGGTCGGGCCGGCCATGATCTCGTGCATGCCGAGACGGCCGCCCGGCCGCAGCACCCGGTGGATCTCCCGGTAGAGGCGCTCCTTGTCGGCGACGTTCATGGTCGAGTGCTGCGTCAGGACGACGTCGTAGGCGCCGGCGTCGAAGGGCAACGCCAGCGCGTCGCCGTGGCGGAACTGGACCAGCGCGCCCAGTCCGGTACGCCGCGTGAGCTCGGCGCCGAGCCGGCAGAATTCCTCGGTCAGGTCGAGCACGGTCACGCGGCAGCCGAGCTCGGACGCCAGCGCGCGGGCCGGACCGCCGATGCCGCCGCCGACGTCGAGCACGGAGGCGCCGCGCCGCAGACCGGCCAGCCGCGCCAGCTCGAGCGTGGCCTCCTTGCCGCGGGTGTGGAAGTGATCGACCGGCGCCAGATCGTCGGGCGTCGGCGCGTCCGGGTTCTTGCCGGAGGCGCGGAGGCCGTCCAGGATCGCCTGCTGCAGCGTGCCGCGACCGTAATGCCTGTCGACCGCGTTCATGCGTGGCACCTCGTCAGGGGCACGGCGCGAAGCCCGCGTGCCCGGGCATCGAGAACTGACAGCCGAAGTCCGGGTGCGCCACCGCGGCGGGATGCAGGATGTCGTCACCGGCGGGCTTGACCCCGGTATCCACCCAGTTCACGAGATCGGCGAACGCCTGCTCCTCTTCCGCGACGGCGAAGCCGCAGTGTCCGTGATCGCGGATCGCGCGGACGACGAGCCGGTCCGCGGCGCCCTCGGCGGCCGCCCGCCGCGCGTAGATCTGCTCCATGGAGAAGGGGACGAACAGGTCGCCGATGGTGTGGATGCTCAGCACGGGGATCGGCAGGCGCCCGGTGATCGGCGGGATGTTGGCGATGCCGTCGGGATGGCGCCCCTGCGGGTCCTGGGCCACGCGCAGCACCGTCGCGTTGAGCGCCGTCTCCGCCGCCGAGAGCGCCGGATCGGCGTCGATCTGATAGATCGCGTCGCTGTTGTCCTGGACGTTGCCGGGGGCCACGCCGATGTCGCCGCCGGTCGTGCCGACGGTGAAGAGGAAGTTGCCCCACACCGCGAACGACGTCGCGAAGGCCGGCCGCGGGCCGCCGGAGATGTTCTGCGTCACGCCGCGCAGGGCAAGGCCCTGTGCGTTGAGAAAGAAGGGGTAGGCGCCCGGCGCCCCTTGGAGCGCCCCCTTCACGGCCGGGACGACCGCCGTCAGATAGTCGCCGGGGAAGGGAAACTGCGCCGGCACGCCGGCCAGCGCCTGGGCCACCAGGTTGAAGTCGAGGAAGTAGTCGAATAGCTCGTTGTCGCCCATCACGCCGCACATCGGCAGCGCGCCCGCGTAGGCCTCGGGGTACTGCTCGATGGCGACGCCGGTGATGTGGCCGCCCATCGAGTGCCCGGTGATCCACGTCCGGGTCGGGAGGCCCACCAGGCCGCCGAAGAGAAGCCCGAGCGCGTGCGTGTCCTTCACGCCCTGCTTCACGTCGTAGCCGTTCTTGCTGTAGGACGACGCGGCCCACGCGTAGCCGCTGGCGATCAGGAACGGCCGGAGGCGCGGGTTGCTCACCGTCAGCTCCAGGCCCGTGCCGCGGAAGCCGTGGGCGTAGAGCACCAGCTCGCCGTTCCAGTCGTCGGGGATCTCGATGCGGTAGCCGGCGCCGTTGTGGACGCCCCAGAGCCGGGTCGTGGAGGTCCCCGGCAGGGCCTCGAAGGGCAGCTTCGCCTGGTCCACGAAGTACGCCGGCGGCGTCTCGGCGGCGGCGGGGATCGCGGTCACGAGCATCAGGGTGGCCAGGAGCGATGGGAGGGCGCATCGTGTCATGGCGGCTCCTCGCATGTCGCAGCGTCCGTGCACGTCCATGCCGCCCGGCCGGCGGCGAGGCGAGGCTACCCGAGCGCCGCGGGGAAGGCAACCGGGCGCCATCCCGGCGCGGCGGCCACGCCCGCGCAAGTGTCGACGATCTTGGACATTGACCGCCTCCCGCCCGGCCGCTAGCCTCGCCGCATCGTGGACACGGACGCGAGGACGCGCCGGTGGACGCGCGCCGAGTACGAGCGATTGATCGACATCGGCTTCTTCGGGCCCGGCGACTGGATCGAGCTCGTGGGCGGCGAGGTCGTCGTCTCCGGGCCGCCGGGCAGCCGTCACTCCGCCGCGGTGCGCGCCGTGCAGGACGCGCTGCGGATCGCGTTCGGGCCGGGCTGGGAGGTGCGCGGGCCGGGGCCGCTCGCCCTGGACGACGAGTCCGAGCCGGAGCCCGACGTGGCCGTCGTGTCCGGCCGCGACGAGGCGGCCGCCGGCGCCTGGCGCCCCGTCCTCGTCGTCGAGGTGAGCGACAGCAGCCTCGCGCTCGACCGCGACGGCAAGGGCAGCCTGTACGCCCGGGCCGGGGTGGACGACTACTGGATCGTCAACCTCGTCGACGGCGTCGTCGAGGTGCGCCGCCGGCCGGCGCGCGCGCCGGCCGCCGTCTTCGGCTGGCGCTACACGTCCGTCGAGGTCTGCGGGCCCGGGCGCGCCGTGTCGCCGCTGGCGGCCCCGCGGGCCCGGCTGCGCGTCGCCGACCTCCTCCGCTGAGGCGCCCCGCCCGAAGAGGCGCGCCACCGCTTCGCCGGGGCCTGCCGAGCGCCCGGGGGCATGTCGGGGCCCGCCACCTGACCGGTCACTGCGCCAGGTAGCCGCCGTCGACCACGAGCTCGGCGCCGGTGATGTAGGAGGCCTCGTCCGAGGCCAGGAACAGCACGGCGTAGGCGACCTCCTCCACCCGGCCCTCGCGCTTCATCGGCACCGGCCGCAGCAGCTTCTCGCGCACGGCGGGGTCACGGTTCGACGTCAGCATCGCCGGCATCACGCCCGGGTGCACCGAGTTCACGCGGATGTTGTCGAGCGCGTGCTGCACGGCGGCGGACTTGGTCATGACCCGGACCGCGCCCTTGGAGGCGTTGTAGCCCATGTGGACCACGGCCTGCCCGGCGATGCCGGAGATCGACGAGATGTTCACGATCGAGCCGCCGCCGGCCTGCTTCATGGCCGGGATGGCGTGCTTCATGCCGAGGAACACGCCCTTGGCGTTGACCTCCATCAGGCGGTCCCAGGCGCTGGTGCTCATGATGTCGGGGTCGATGCCGCCGCTGATACCCGCGTTGTTCACCAGCACGTCGAGCTTGCCGAACGTGGCCACGGTGGAGGCCACCGCCTGCTGCCACTCGGCCTCCCGCGTGACGTCGAGATGGACGTAGCGCGCCTGGCCGCCGGCGCCGGCGATCGCGTCGACGACGGTCTTGCCGTCGCCGTCGCGGACGTCGCCGACGACGACCCGCGCGCCTTCCCTGGCGAACAGCGTGGCCTCCGCCGCCCCCATGCCGTGAGCGCCGCCGGTGATGAGCGCGACCTTGCCCTGCAGTCTCATGGCCGGTTCCTCCCCGTCGCCGAGCCCGTGACCGACGGGGCGGCGGCGCCGCGCCGCCGCCCCGTCGGTCGCCGGTCAGGCGCCGATGGTCTTGCGGATGCTGCCGAGGTGGTCGTCGACGTGGTGGATCAGGATGTTCGTGATCACCTGCTCGACGCTCATCGGGGGCATGCCGCCGAGGACGGTGCCGGTCTTCGCCAGCTGATCGTCGGAGAGCCCGCGCACGATGGCCGCGGCGGCGGCGGCGCCCTTCTCGTGCAGCGCCAGCGTCTCGGTCTTGGTCGTGGCGGCGTGCTCCTTCGCGTGCTTGGCGTTCATCTCGTGGAGCATCTCCATGGTGAAGTGCAGCATCGCCTGGCCGGCGGCGATCGTTTTGATGATCCCCGCGATGCCCTCGTGACTGCTGGCGATGTGGTGGGCGGTCACTCCGACCGTCCACTTCTCGGCGCCGGTGGTCTTCTTCCAGTCGGCGTCGCCGAGGCTCCTGAACACGGTGGTCGCTTCCTGCGCCTTGGTCTCGAACTGCCTGGCCAGCGCTTCGGCTCTGGCTCCCATGCTGTCCTCCTTCGTGGTGTCGCGATCATCCCCGGCAGCTGCGCCCGGGTCAGCGTGCGGACCGCCGTGAAGTCGATGGCGAACGACTCTCGCGCCCGATGCCCACGCTGCACCCGTCACGACGGCGGTCCGGCCGCGACGCTCGAGGTCCACGAGCCCCTCCGGGGCGCATTGTACGGTCGGGCGGGGTGTCGCGCACGGCGACGCGGCGTCGGCTCGACGGCCGCCTCCACTGGCAGGCCGAGGGCACGGGCCCGGCAGGCCCTCGGCCGACGGACGTGGGCGGGCGCCTGACCGGGGTCCCGGTGGACGCCGGCGCCGGCCCGCGAGAAGCTCGGACCGATGGCGGGCCGCTACTCTCCGCTGCGCGACTACGCGGTCATCGGGGACGGGCGGACGGTCGCGCTGGTCGCGCGGAACGGATCGATCGACTGGCTGTGCCTGCCGGACCTCGACTCGCCCAGCGTGTTCGCGGCCATCCTCGACGCCGAGCGTGGCGGCCGGTTCGCGCTGCAGCCACGAGGCCCCTGGGAGGCGCAGCGCCGCTACCTGCCCGACACGAACGCGCTGGAGACGACCTTCACCACGCCGACCGGCGTGGTCCGGGTCACGGACGTCATGACGCTGCCCGGCGCCGGCCTCGAGCCGGCGCGCGAGCTCGCGCGCCGCGTGGAGGGCCTCGCCGGGCGGGCCCGGCTGTGCTGGCGGGTCGAACCGAGGTTCGGCTACGGGCTCGCGCCGACCCGTCTCGACGCGCGAGGGGCGTATCCCGTGGCGACGAGCGGCAGCGACGCCGTCGCGGTCTGCGCCTGGGACGCCGGCCCGGTGCGCTGCGACGGGGCCGGCATCGGCGCCGAGTTCGAGGCTCGAGAAGGCTCGCGCGCCACCATCGCGCTCGTCGGCGCGCACGCCGAGCCGCTGGTCTTTCCGGCCCGGGCGCAGACCGAGGCGCGGGTCGACGCGACCGTGGACTTCTGGCGCCGATGGGCGGCGCGCCTGACCTACGCCGGGCCGTGGCGGGACGCCGTCGTGCGCAGCGCGCTGGCGCTGAAGCTCCTCGTCTTCGCGCCCTCGGGGGCGATCGCCGCGGCGCCGACGACGTCGCTGCCGGAAGCGCTCGGCGGCGCGAGGAACTGGGACTACCGGTACTCCTGGCTGCGCGACTCGTCGTTCACGCTCGAGGCGATGCTCCAGCTCGGCAGCCACGCCGAGGCGACGTCGTTCTTCTGGTGGTTCATGCACGCCACCCGCCTGAGCTCGCCGCGCCTGCGCGTCTTCTATCGTCTCGACGGCGGCGCCCGCGCCGTGGAGCGGGCGCTGCCGCTCGACGGCTATCGCGGCTCGCGTCCCGTCCGCACCGGCAACGGCGCCGCCGGCCAGCTGCAGCTCGACACGTACGGCGAGCTGCTGGACGCCGCCTTCGTGTACGCCCAGGCGGGCTACCCGCTCGGCCGCGACACGGCGCGCGACCTGGCCGGCGTGGCCGATTTCGTCTGCGCGCACTGGCGGGAGCCCGACAGCGGCATCTGGGAAGTGCGCACGAGCCCCCCGCCACCACACGCAGTCCAAGGCCATGTGCTGGGTGGCCCTGGATCGGGCGCGACGGCTGGCCGACATGGGCCGGCTCCCGGCGCGCCACGCCGATCGCTGGAGCCGGGAGGCGGCCGTCATCCGCCGGTTCATCGACGAGCGCTGCTGGTCGGCGACGAAGCGCAGCTACGTGTGGTACGCGGGCGGTGACGCGCTGGACGCCAGCCTCCTGCTCATGGCCATCATGCGTTACGACGCGCCGGACTCGCCCCGGCTGCGCGGCACCGTCGAGGCGGTGCGCCGCGAGCTCGGCGCGGGCCCGCTGCTCTACCGCTACACCGGCGACGACGGCATGGCGGGCGGGGAAGGCGCGTTCGTCTGCTGCGCGTTCTGGCTGGCGGAGGCGCTGGCCATCGGGGGGCGGCGCCGGGAGGCCGTGCACCTGATGGACGCGCTCGTCGGCCTCGCCAACGACGTCGGCCTGTACGCCGAGGAGATCGACCCCCGCACGCGCGACTTCCTGGGCAACATGCCCCAGGGGCTCGTCCACCTGGCGCTCGTCAGCGCCGCGGCCGCGATGGCGGCGCCGGCCGCGTGAGCGTCTGGGCGGCCCTGCTCGGCGGGTTCACGGGCACGCTCGTGCTGACGACGGCGCTCGCGGCGGCGAGCCAGCTCCGGCTGACCCGCATGGACATCCCGTTCCTGCTCGGGACGGCCTGCACGAGCGACCGGACCCGCGCCCGGGTGCTCGGCTACGCGCTCCATTTCCTCGCCGGCCTGGTCTTCGCGCTCTTCTACTACGCCGCCTTCGCCACCCTCGGCCGTGCCGGGTGGGCGCTCGGCATGCTGTTCGGCCTGGTGCACGCGCTCTTCGCGGGCACGACGCTCGTCAACGTGCTGCTGCCCGCCGTCCATCCGCGCATGGGGACCCCGGCCACGGCCGCGGACTCGTCGCCCCTGCTGGAGGCGCCGGGGTTCATGCTCCTGAACTACGGGCACGCGACGCCGGTGGCCACCATCGTGGCGCACCTGGCGTACGGAGCCATCGTGGGCTGGTTCGTGGGCGCGGCGTCGGGGTGACCGGCGGCGGCTACCGGGTGGCGCCGGCGCCCCTCAGGCCAGCTCGATGTCCCGCAGGACCGGGTCCTGGGCCCGGCACACCTCGTTCTCGATCAGGCCGCCGCAGGCCGGGCAGCAGAACTGGCGGAACTGCACGGCGTCGTCGATGAAGCGCCGGGGGTCGCCGATCAGCGTGTTGGCGGCCTGGATCGGGCGGTCGATGCGGTGGCAGTGGGCCTTGTAGTTGTCGGCCGCGGGGCCGAGAGGCTGGCCGCAGCGGGCGCAGGCCAGCCAGCGGGCGCCGTCGCGGTCCACCAGGTCGAGGTACTCGGTGATGTGACGGACGAGGGGCAGGCGCGGACCGGCGTACGGTCGGGGCGCGCGGCCCAGGCGCTCGGCCAGCGCGGCGCGACGGAGCGCGGCGGTCGCCTCGGCGTCCACGCGCAGGTCGTCGCCCGAGCCCGTCAGCGCGACCTTGAAGAGCTCGCGGGCCGCGCGCGGGGAGACGTCCTCCAGGTACACGTCGCGGCGGACGGCCTCGGGGTCGCGCTCGATCGGGTCGCCGTAGCCGGCGCCGGCGGCGAAGGCCACCTCGTAGACGTCCCCCGGGCCCTGGTGGATGTCGATCTGCCGCAGCTGCAGCAGCTCCTCCCGGCCCTGGACCTCGCCGATGTCGCCGGGCATCTCGCGCCGCGCGAAGCGCTCCAGGATGTCGCTGTGGCGGGTGAAGCGGTAGTAGTTCGTGTTGGCCGGGTAGCCGCCGGCGAGACCGGGGGCGGTGGGAATGGCCGCGCCCGAGGACTCGGTGTCCTGCGTGATGTGCGTGGTGCCGTGGGGGATGAACGCCACGGCCGCGGAGTTGCCGCCGCGGAACTTGCCGGCGCCGCCGGAATCGGTGTTCTCCTTCCGGTAGAGGACGAGCAGCGGGAAGGACTGCTCGTTGTGCTCGACGTTGCCGATGCGGCAGATGGGGCTGCGCACCTGGCCGCCGGTGGCGATGCCGTCCCGGAACGAGAAGGCGCCGATGGCGCCCACCATGGGATCGAGCAGCAGGTAGCCGAAGCGCTCGCCCCACTGGTCCACGCCGCGGAACACCGTCAGCGGGAACTGCGAGGTGCCGCCGATGGTCATGACGTCGCGCTTGAGCTCGGGGTCGGTGCTCAGCATCTTGCCGATGGTGTTGTAGGCGGGGTAGAGCGAGATCTCCATGGCCTGCACCGGCGCCGTGGACACCGAGGCCGGGTGGGTGGCCGAGGTGAAGGCGCCGAGGGCCGGCTGGAACTCGATGTGACGGAGGGCGCCCCCGATGGCGTAGAGCTGGTCCCAGCAGAGCAGCTCGTTGATGGCCGTCATGAGCGAGCCGCGCCAGCCCGAGTACGTGGTGTTGATGGCGCCCACCTGCGGCGCGGTGCCGGCGTTGTCGAAGATCAGCCGGTCGCCGTGCTTGCGCATGGTGAGCATGACCGGGTAGGTCCTGCGGTCGCCGACGTGGGCGACCTCCACGTACGACCGCTCGCGCCAGACCCCGTCGGGCACGCGCGCGAGCTTGGCCACGAAGGCCTGCTCGGCGGTGTCGATGATCTTCCGCATGACGCCCTTGACCACCTCGGGGCCGTAGCGCCGGATCAGCCCGAGGATCCGGCGCTTGGCCGTGTTGTTGCCGGCGATCTGCGCGCGCAGGTCGAGGGCCACCAGGTAGGGCTTGCGCGAGGCGCGCAGGTACACGCCCTCGATGTCGCGGCGCAGCTCGCCGCGCTCGACGATCTTCACGGGCGGGATCAGGATGCCCTCGTCGAAGGCGTCGCGGGCGTTGGGGCAGAACGACCCCGGCGTGATGCCGCCCACGTCGTACTGGTGGAGCACGTTGGTGACCCAGCAGAAGAGGCGGCCCTCCCAGAACACCGGCGTGAGCAGCGTGACGTCCATCTGGTGGGCGGCGCCGACCCAGGGGTCGTTCGAGAGGAACATGTCGTCCTCGAAGATCCCGGGGTTCTTGCTGCGGTGCTCGAGGGTCCACTTCACCTGCACGTCCGACACGCCCGACATGTAGAGCTGGTACGGCCCGTAGTAGATGAACTCGCCGTCCTCGGTGAAGATCGACGAGTTGAGGTCGAAGGCGTACATGGCCACCGGCGAGCCGGAGATGCGCTGGATCGTCATCCCCAGCTCCTCGTTGATGTTCCAGAGGTTGTGGCGGATGACCTCGTAGGTGATGGGGTCGATCTTGTCCGTGAACTCGCGGTGGAGCGCGAGGCTCGGGTCGATGCTCAGCGTCGGGCCCGGGATGTAGGAGAACGTCGTGCCGTCGAAGGGCCCGCCGGCGATCGAGGTCGGGTGCGGCCGGTCCGCCATCTCACTGGCCTCCTGGCTGCGTCGGATGAGCCGTCGCCCGGCGATCCGGGGCGGCGCCGGGGAGCCCTACCGTACGCCGCGTCATCGCGTGCCCAGATCGATCAGCACGTTGCCGTAGGCGTCGATGCGCGCGGTCTGGAACGGGTGCACGACGATCGTCGTGTCCGGCACCTGCACGACGGCCGGCCCGGAGACGACGTTGCCCGGGACCAGGCGCTCGCCCCAGAGGATGGGCGTCTTCTCGAAGTCGCCCAGCTCGGCCCAGTAGACGGGCCGGGCGCCCGCCTGCGCCTCGCGGGACGGCGCGCGGTCGCCCTCGGGGGCGGCCACGATGTGGGGCTTGGCGCTGGCCGCGGAGGCGCGCACGCGGTACGTCACGATCTCCACGCGCGCCTCGTGGAACCCGGCGCCCTGCCCGTAGACGGTCTCGTACCGGCGGTGGAAGTCGGCGACGAGCCGGGTCAGCGCGGCGGCGTCCAGCTCGCCGGCCGCCACCGGCACCTCGACCTCGTTGATCTGGCCCTTGTAGCGGATGTCGGCCGAGCGGGCGAGCCGCCCGCGTGCGGGGTCGACGCCGTCGGCGCGCAGCTGGGCCCGCCCGCGCTCCTCCAGCTCGGCGAAGCGTGCCATGACGCGCGCCGGATCCCACGGGCTCGGCTGGATGTCCACCGCCTCGTAGATGTGCAGCAGGTCGGCGGACGCCGCCCCCAGCGCCGACCACAGCGAGCAGACGCCGCCCAGCGGCACCACCACGCTCTGCGCGCCGAGCTCCCGGGCGTAGACGCCGGCGTGCACCGGGCCGGCGCCGCCGTAGGCGAACACCACGCAGTCGCGGGGGTCGTAGCCCTTCTCCACGGTCGCCTTCCGGATCAGGTCGGCCATCTGGTGCTCGACCACGCGCGCCGCGCCGGCCGCCGTCTCCACGAGGCCGAGGCCGAGCCGCGTGGCGATCGGCTCGAGGCTCTGCCGCGCCCGCTCGACGTCCAGGCGCAGGCGCCCGCCGAGGAAGTGACCGGGATCGAGGTAGCCGAGCACCAGGTCGGCGTCGGTCACCGTCGGCTGGGTGCCGCCGCGGGCGTAGCACGCGGGCCCCGGCTGGGCCCCGGCCGAGATCGGGCCGACGCGCATGGTGCCGCTCACCTCGTCGATCCACACGATCGAGCCGCCGCCACTGCCGATCGACCGGATGTCGATGCGCGGGACGAAGTACTCGTACTGGTGGACGACGCTCTCGTACGACGCGACGGGCTCGCCGTCCCACACGAGGCCGACGTCGAACGACGTGCCGCCCATGTCGGTGGCGATGATGTACTTCTGGCCGATGATCCCGCCCAGGTACTGCGAGGCGAGCACCCCGGCCACGGGACCGGAGTCGAGGGTGAGGAACGCCCGCCGCGCCGACTCGGCCGCGGGGATGACGCCGCCGCCGCACTGCATGACCTGCAGCGGATAGCGCAGGCCGGCCTGCTGCGCGCGCGACTCGAGCCGGCCGAGGTAGCGCGACATGACCGGCCCCAGGTAGGCGTTGAGCACCGTGGCCACCGTCCGCTCGTACTCGCCCCAGCGGGGGATGAGGTCCGCGGAGCAGCACACGAAGACGCCGGGCGCCAGGCGCTCGACCATCGCCTGCACGCGGCGCTCGTGCTCGGCGTGCCTGAACGACCACAGGAAGCAGATGGCGATCGACTCCACGCCCTTCGCCACCAGCGCGCGGATGGCGCGCCCGGCCTCGTCCTCGTTGAGGCCGACGACCACCTGGCCCTTGCAGTCCACGCGCTCGCTGACCTCGGCGATGAGGGGCTTGGGCACGATGGGGTCGGGCTTGCCGCTCTCCGGGAAGTGCAGGACCTGGACGTTGTTGAGCCCGGGAACGCCGCGCGCGCCCCGCATGATGTGGATCACGTCGCGGTGGCCCTTGGTGGTGATCAACCCGACGCGCGCGCCGCGCCGCTGCAGCATGGCGTTGGTGCCGACGGTGGTGCCGAGGGCCAGCCGCGCGGTGTCGCGCAGCAGGGCCTCGGTCGTCAGGCCCAGCCGCTCGCCGGCCAGCCGGAGGGACTCCATGACCCCCTCGGAGAAGTCGTCCGGGGTGGACGAGGCCTTGGCCGTCACGATGCGCCCGCCGGCGTCCATGACCACACAGTCCGTGAAGGTGCCGCCGGTGTCGATGCCGATGATGTAGGCCATGGCCCTCAGGTAGAGGCTCCCGGCGGCGTTGTCAAGCCGCCGTCAGCGTGGCCGCGCCGTCATCTGCGCGGGATCCATCCCGTAGAAGAGCGGGGCGCCGGCGGCGCCGGGGCGCGGCCACGAATGCTCGCGGAGCACGCCCTCGTCGATGTCGGCGCCCCAGCCCGGCGCGTCGGTGAGCCGGATGGTGCCGTCGCGGATCACCGGCGGCGTCGTGACCAGGGATCCCTTCCAGGGCACGTCGTCGATGTCGATCTCCATGATGCGGACGTTGGGCAGCACGGCGCACAGGTGCAGGGAGTGCAGGTCGGCGAGGTGGCTGTAGTAATTGTGCGGGGCGATGTTGATCTCGCACGCCTCGGCCAGCCGCCCGATCTGCACGGCCTGCGAGAAGCCGTTCCACGGCACGTCGATGATGGCGACGTCCACGGCGTGGCGCTCCAGGAACGGACGGTACTGCCGGAGGGTCACCAGGCTCTCGCAGGAGGCCAGGCGCGTGGAGGTCGACTGCTTGATCTGCAGCAGGGCGTCCGGGTCCCAGTTGTCGTACTCCAGCCATTGCAGGTCGTAACGCTCCAGCATCTTCGCGATGCGCAGCACGCCCTCGGTGCGGAAGTTGTAGTTGAGGTCGAGGCAGAGTCCCACCTTCGGCCCCACCGCCTCGCGGAAGGTGCCGATCAGGCGGTCGATGGCCTCCAGGATCTCGACCGTCGGCGCGCCGTCCGTGGTGTTGATGCCGCTGGCGAAGCCGGGGAAGTACACGGTGGCCGGCTCGCCCGGGATGACCATGTTCGTCTTGAGCGCGGTGAACCCGCGGGCGACCACCTCGCGCCCCAGGGCCGCGATGTCGTCGTACGTCCGGAGCGGCGGGGTGCCGAGCAGCGCGCCCATGCGCGCGCGCGTGGTGCCGCAGTGCGACCAGTAGAGCCGCACCCGGTCGCGCAGCGGCCCGCCGAACAGCTCGTACACCGGCACGCCGAGCGCCTTGGCCTTGATGTCCCAGAGCGCCAGCTCGATGCCGGCGATGGCCTTGTGGGAGACGCCGCCCAGGTTCTGGCGCACGCGGCGCAGCATGTCCCAGTAGAGCCGCTCCACGGGCCGCGGGTCCTGCCCGATCAGCAGATCGGCCAGGTCGCGGACGCAGCCGGCGATGCCGTGGGGGCTCCGGTTGTCGCTGCACTCGCCCCAGCCCACCAGGCCGCCGTCGGTCTCGATGCGCACGAACGTCCACGGCCGCCAGCCGCCGTCGCAGTGCAGCGCCTCCACGCGCGCGATCTTCATCGCTCCTCCCGGTGCCCGAGCCGCGAGCGCCCCGGCACGATGCGCGAGCGTAGACCACGCGGCGGTGGTGCCGCAAGCCATCCGGGCGGCGCCGGCGGGGCGATCGCCCCGCCCACGGCGCGGGGCCCTTGCGCGGGCCGGCCCGCCATGTGACCCTCCCGGTCGAAGGCGGCATCCCACTGCGCGAAGGAGCCCTCCATGGCGAACACGCGAGGCACGGGGCTGTTGATGGTCTGGGCCGACGTCCCCGCCGACAAGGAGAAGGATTTCAATCGCTGGTACGACGAGGAGCACCTGGCCGAGCGCCTGGCCATTCCCGGCTTCCTGAGCGGCGCGCGCTACGAGGCGGTCAAGGGCGGCCCCAGGCACCTGGCCGTCTACGAGCTGGAGAGCCCGGCGGTGCTGCAGAGCGCGGCCTACAAGCGGGTGCAGGCCAACCCCACCGAGGGCACCCGGCGCTGGGGACCGCAGGCCATCGGCACGACGTACATCCGCAACGTGTACACCATGATCCATCCCGCGAGCCTCACGCCGGCCATCGCCGCCGCCGACATGGCCCCGGCGCTCCAGCTCGGCCGCATGGACGTGCCGGCCGAGATCGATCAGGAGTGGAACACCTGGTACAACACCGTCTACCTGCCCAACTACGAGAAGGTGCCGGGCGTCATCCGCGGTCGCCGGTACCGCGCGGTGGAGGGCACGCCGACCTACCTGACGTTCTACGAGTTCCAGCATCCCCGCGTCTCGGAGAGCGCCGAGTGGAACGCCCAGCGGGACGCCTCGCCGGTGAACGAGCGCATGCGCTCGTACATGCGCCACGCGCCGGGCTCGCCCGGCGTCTACGTGAAGACGGTCCAGGGGTGAGGGCGCGGCCGTCACCATGAGCACGACCGCGCTCGACCTCGAGGCGTTGCGAGCGCACATCGGGCGGACGCAGGTCGCCACCGACGTGGTGCACCCCGGCCCCGCGAACCTGCTGCGGCTGACCCTCGGCCGCGACGATCCCGAGTTCCGCGAGGGCGATCCGCTGCCGCCCGCCTGGCTGGCGCTCTACTTCCTGCCGCGCGTCGCGACCGACGCCTTGCGACCGGACGGCAGCCCCCGCGACACCGGCGTCATCCCGCCGATGCCGCTGCCCCGGCGCATGTTCGCCGGCGAGCGCGTGCGGCTGCACCGGCCGATCCGGATCGGGGAGACGCTCCGGCGGGAGACCGCGCTGGCCGACATCACCCTGAAGGGCGGCTCGACGGGCACGCTGGTCTTCACCACGGTCACCAGCCGGGTGTTCGGGGCCGACGGCCTGGCGCTCGAGGACGAGCGCCGGACGGTCTTCCGCGAGGAGGTCAAGGCGGGCGCCCGCAACGAGGCGCCGCGCCGCGACCCGGCGTCCACCGACGTGCCGTGGCGCCGGCGCGTGACGCCCGATCCCGTGCTGCTCTTCCGGTTCTCGGCCCTCACGTTCAACAGCCACCGCATTCACTACGACCGCGCGTGGGCCATGGACGTGGAGGGCTACCCGGGGCTGGTCGTGCACGGGCCGCTGACCACCACGCTGCTCGTGGACTTCGCACGGGATCGGCACCCCGGACGGACGATCGCCGGGTACGCCACCCAGGCGCGGGCGCCGCTCTTCGACACGGCGCCGTTCGAGCTGCGCGGCCGGCCCACCGCCCAGGGATGCGAGGCGTGGGCCGTCACGCCCGAGGGCACGGTGGCCATGACCGCCGATGTCCAGCTGAGCTGACGGTGCCGCGGAGGGCGGGGTGCCGCGAGTGACCAGGGCCGACCTGGCGCTCCAGGTCGAGACGCTCCGCCAGGCCCTCGACGAAGAGAAGGCGGCGAGCGCGCGTCTGGGCCGGATGGTGGACGAGGCGGTCGAGCAGCAGACGGCGACGAGCGACATCCTGCGCGTCATCGCCGTGTCGCCAGCCGACGTCCAGCCCGTGTTCGACGCCATCGTGGCCACGGCCGCCCGGCTGTGCGCCGCGGATTTCAGCGCGGTGGCGCGGTTCGCCGATGGGCTGCTCCATCTCGCGGCCGTCAACAACATGTCTCCGGCCGAGACGGCAGCGTATCGCTCGATCTTTCCGCGAGCGCCGGGGCGGCACTTCGTCATCGGCCGCGCCTTCGTGGATCGCGAGCCGGTCCACGTGGAGGACATCGAGGCCGATCCCGACTACGACCCGCGGACGCGGGAGGTGTTGCAGCGCGCCGCCCCGTACCGGACGTACCTCGGCGTGCCCATCATCCGGGACGGCGTGGCCATCGGGGCCATCGGATGCGGCCGGCACGAGGTGCGGCCGTTCACCGCCGCGCAGATCGCCCTCGTGAAGACCTTCGCCGACGAGGCCGCGATCGCCATCGCGAACGCCCGGCTCGTCGAGGACCTGGAGGCCCGCAACCGCGAGCTGACCGACGCCCTCGACCGGCAGACCGCGACCGGCGAGATCCTGAGCGCCATCAGCCGCTCCTCGACCGATATCCAGCCCGTCTTCGACACGATCGTGCGCAACGCCGTGCGGCTCTGCGGCGCCCGCGTCGGCGCCCTCCACCGGTTCGACGGCGAGCGGCTGCACCTGGTGGCCCACGACGTCACGCCCGAGGCGCTCGGGGCCCTGCAGCGCGCCTACCCGCGGCGCCCGGACCGTTCCGACGTGTCGGGACGCGCGATCCTGACCCGGGCGGTGGCCGAGATCCCGGACGTGCTCGACGATCCGGAATATCAGCACGACCTGGCCGCGGCCGCGCAGTGGCGGAGCCTGCTCGCCGTGCCCATGCTCGGCGCCGGCGGGCAGCCGATCGGGGTCATCGTCATCCAGCGGAGTGAGCCAGGCCCGTTCTCCGCCGGCCACGTCGAGCTCCTCGAGACCTTCGCCGACCAGGCGGTGATCGCCGTCCAGAACGCGCGGCTGCTCGGCGAGCTGCAGGCCAGGAACGCCGATCTCGGCGAGGCCCTGGAGCAGCAGACGGCGACGAGCGAGATCCTGCGCGTGATCAGCGGCTCTCACACCGACCTCCAGCCCGTCCTCGATGCCATCGCCACGAACTCGGCGCGGCTCTGCGGCGCGCTCTTCTCGTCGGTCTACCGGTTCACCGATGGGCTGATTCACATGGGCGCGCACCACAACTACCCGCCGCGGGCGCTGGAGCGATCACGGCGGTTCTTCCCGACCGCACCGACCCGGGGGCTGTTCACGGCCCGCGCCATCCTCGACCGCGCGGTGGTCCACATCCCTGACGTGCAGCAGGACCGCGAGTACGCGGCGCTCGATTTCCTCCGCGAAGTCGGCTTTCGGAGCGTGCTGTCGGTGCCGATGCTGCGCGGGGACGAGCCGGTCGGCGCCATCACCGTCTGGGGCGAGACCGTCGGCGCCTTCACCGACAAGGAGGTCGCCCTGCTCCAGACGTTCGCGGACCAGGCGGTCATCGCCATCGAGAACGTGCGCCTGTTCAGGGCGCTCGAGGCGCGCAACGCCGAGCTGCGGGTGGCCCTGGAGCAGCAGACGGCGACCAGCGAATTGCTCAAGGTGATCGGCCGGTCGACGTTCGACCTCCAGCCCGTGTTCGAGACGCTGGCCGAGAACGCGGTGAGGCTGTGCGAGGCCGAGCGCGCATTCATCTGGCGGCCCGACGGCGACCTCCTCCACGCGGTGGTCGTGCACAACGCGACCCCGGAGATGAGGCGCTTCGTGGAGCGCAACCCGATCGTGCCCGGACGCACCAGCGCCGCCGGCCGGGCCGCGCTGGAGCGGCGGACGATTCATATCGAGGACGCCCAGGCCGATCCCGAGTATCACTTCGGGGCGCAGCTGGCCGAGGCGAGCCGGATTCGGACGGCCCTGGCCATCCCCATGCTCCGGACCGACGAGCTGTTGGGCGTGATCGCCATCTACCGCCATGAGGTCCGGGCGTTCACCGACAGCCAGATCGCCCTGATGGAGACCTTCGCCGACCAGGCGGCCATCGCCATCGAGAACGCCCGGCTGCTCACCGAGCTTCAGACCAAGAACGTCCACCTCACCGAGGCGCTGGAGCAGCAGACCGCGACCAGCGACATCCTGCGGGTGATCTCGAGTTCACCGACGGATGCTCGACCGGTCTTCGACGCGATCGTCAGGAGCACGGCCGTGCTGTGCGGCGCGGCCGACGCGGCCGTGCTCCTCCTCGATGGCAACGAGCTCCGGTATGCCTCCGCCGTGGGCCCCATGGCCGGAGCGGTGCCGGCCGATCTCCGGATCCCACTGACCCGCGGGTCGGTGGCGACGCGCGCGGTGGTCGACCGGGCCATCGTCCACGTCCGAGACCTCGCCGCCGAGCGCGAGGACGAGTTCCCGACGGGGCGCGACCTCCAGCGACGCTTCGGGCACCGGACCATGCTGGCGGTGCCCTTGCTACGGGACGGGGCCCCGATCGGCGTCATCTGCGCGTTCCGGATGGAAGTGCGTGCATTCCTCGAACCGCAGATCGCTCTGCTCCAGACGTTCGCCGACCAGGCCGTCATCGCCATCCAGAACGTCCGCCTGTTCACCGAGCTGGAGGCCCGCAACCGGGAGCTGCGCGTCACCCTCGAGCAGCAGACGGCGACGAGCGAGCTGCTCAAGGTGATCGGGCGGTCCACCTTCGATCTGCAGCCGGTGTTCGAGACGCTGGCCGAGAACGCGGTGAGGCTCTGCGCGGCCGAACGGGCGTTCGTCTACCGGTTCCACGGCGACGTGCTGCACGTCGTCGCCACCCACAACGTCTCCAGCGACCTCAGGGCCTTCGTCGAGCAGCATCCCAACCGTCCCGGGCGCCACGGCGGCTCGGCACGCGCGGCCCTCGAGCGCCGCACCATCCACATCGAGGACGCCCAGGCCGATCCCGAATACACCTACGGGACCGGCGTCTGGAACGACCCGATCCGCACGGTGCTCGCGGTGCCGATGCTCAGGGCCGGTGAGCTGCTCGGGGTGATCTTCATCTACCGACACGAGGTCCGGCCGTTCACCGACGGCCAGGTCGCCTTGCTCGAGACCTTCGCCGACCAGGCGGCCATCGCCATCGAGAACGCGCGGCTGCTCGGCGAGCTGCAGGCCAAGAACGCCAATCTCACCGAGGCCCTCGAACAGCAGACCGCGACCGCTGAGATCCTGCGTGTGATCTCCAGCTCGCCGACGGATGTCCAGCCGACGTTCGACGCCATCGCGGCGAGCGCCACCCGGCTCTGCGATGCGGCGAACGGCCTGGTGATCCGCTTCGACGGCGAACTCCTGCATCTGGCCGCCCATCACAATGTGGCCCGCGAGCGGCTGGCGGCACTCGAACAGACGTATCCGATCCCGCCTGACCGGCGGGGCGTCAGCGGTCGAGTGGTGACCACCGGTGCCGTCGTGCACGTGCCCGACATCAGCACGGACCCGGAGTACGCGCTGCCGCTGGCGACGACCGTGGGCTATCGGAGCGTCCTGGGGGTTCCGATGCTGCGCGAAGGGCTACCGATCGGGGTGATCCTGGTCGCCCGGGACCACGTGGCGCCCTTCTCCGACAACCACGTCGAGCTCCTCAAGACCTTCGCCGACCAGGCGGTGATCGCCATCGAGAACGTCCGCCTCTTCACGGAGCTGGACAGACGCAACACCGAGCTCCGGGTCGCCCTCGAGCGACAGACGGCCACCAGCGAACTCCTCAGGGTGATCGGCGGCTCTACGTTCGACCTCCAGCCGGTCTTCGAGACGCTGGCCGAGAACGCGGTGCGGCTGTGCGAGGCCGAGCGAGCCTTCGTCCATCGCTACGATGGTCAGCGCCTGCGAGTCGTGGCCACCCACAACGTCTCCCCCGAGCATCGAGCATTCGTCGAGCGGAACCCACTCCCCGCGGGGGGCGGGAGCACGAGCGGTCGAGCTGCCCTCGAGCGACGCACCATCCACGTCCACGACGCCCTGGCCGACCGGGAGATCACCTACGGGGCCAAGGACGTCGATCCGTTCCGGACCGCGCTCGCAGTCCCGATGCTCCGGGGCGATGATCTGCTGGGCGTGATCTTCGTCTACCGGTACGAGGTCCGGCCGTTCACCGACGGCCAGATCGCGCTCCTCGAGACCTTCGCCGACCAGGCGGCCATCGCCATCGAGAACGCGCGGCTGCTCAGCGAGCTGCAGAGCCGCACCGCCGAACTGACCCGCTCCGTCCAGGAGCTCCAGGCGCTGGGCGAGGTCAGCCAGGCCCTCAGCTCGACGCTCGACCTCGAGACCGTGCTCAACACCATCGTCGCTCGCGCCAGCCAGCTCGCCGGCACCGACGCGTGCGCCGTCTATGAGTACGACGAGCGCGCCCAGGAATTCTTGCTACGGGCGACGCACAACCTCGCCGAGGAATTCGTGGCGTTCGCGCGGCGTTCGCCGATCCGGCGCGGCGAGGGGGCCGTGGGACGCGTGGCGGTGACCCGCGAGCCGGTCCAGATTCCCGACATCGAGCAGGAGGGCGCGTACGCCCCGGGGCCGCTGCGCGACGTGCTGAGGCGGATTGGGACCCGGGCGCTGCTGGCGCTGCCGCTGCTGCGGGAGCACCACCTCATCGGCGGCCTGGCCGTCACCAGGCGCCAGCCGGGCGAGTTCTCGGCGGAGGCCGTCGATCTCCTCAAGACCTTCGCCACCCAGTCGGCGCTGGCCATCCAGAACGCGCGGCTGTTCCGGGAGATCGAGGACAAGGGCCGCCAGCTGGAAGTCGCCGACCGCCACAAGTCCGAGTTTCTGGCCAACATGTCGCACGAGCTGCGGACGCCGCTGAACGCCATCATCGGCTACAGCGAAATGCTCCAGGAGGACGCCGCCGACCTCGGCGCCGAGCAATTCGCCGGGGACCTCGAGAAGATCAACGCCGCCGGCAAGCACCTGCTCGAGCTCATCAACGCCGTGCTCGACCTGTCCAAGATCGAGGCCGGCAAGATGGATCTGTACCTCGAAACGTTCGACGTGCCGGGGCTCGTGCGCGACATCGCCGCCGTCATCCAGCCCCTGGCCGCGAAGAACGGCAACCGGCTCGAGATCCGGTGCCCGGACGAGGTCGGGAGGATGCACGCCGACGTGACCAAGGTCCGCCAGGCGCTCTTCAATCTCCTGAGCAACGCCTGCAAGTTCACCGAGCAGGGGACGGTCGCGCTGGGGGTCGCGCGGGAGGCGCGCGACGGCGACGAGACCATCGTGTTCAGCGTGAGCGACACGGGGATCGGGATGACGCCCGCGCAGCTCGCGCGGCTGTTCGAGGCGTTCTCCCAGGCCGACGCGGCCACGACGCGCAAGTACGGCGGGACGGGACTGGGGCTGGCGCTCAGCCGGCGGCTCTGCCGGATGATGGGCGGCGACGTGACCGCGGAGAGCGAGGCGGGCCACGGCAGCGTGTTCACCATCCGGTTGCCGGCTCACGTGACCGGGGCTCCCCGAGACGCCGTCCCCGCCGCCGACGCCGTTGCCGGGCGCGAGGCCGGCACGGTGCTGGTCATCGACGACGAGGCGACGGTGCGCGACCTGATGCAGCGCTTCCTCACGAAGGAGGGATTCCGGGTGGTCACCGCCGCCGGCGGCGAGGACGGTGTGCGCCGGGCGCGCGAGATCCGGCCCGACGCCATCACGCTCGACGTGATGATGCCAGGCATGGACGGCTGGGCGGTGCTGTCGGCGCTCAAGGGCGATGCGGCGCTCGCCGACATCCCCGTCGTGATGCTGACGATCGTGGACGACCGCAACCTCGGCTACGCCCTCGGCGCCGCCGAGTACCTGACGAAGCCCATCGACCGCCAGCGCGTGGTGTCGGTGCTGCGCAAGTACCGGCGCGACCTCCCGGTGCTGGTCGTGGACGACGACGCCACGCTGCGTCAGCTGCTGCGCCGCATCCTCGAGCCCGAGGGCTACACGGTCGTCGAGGCCGAGAACGGCCGGGTGGCGCTCGAGCGGGCGCGCGGGGCGTCACCGGGGCTCGTGCTGTTGGACCTCATGATGCCGGAGATGGACGGCTTCGAGTTCGTGGCCGAGTTCCGCCGCCACGAGGGGTGGCGCCCGATCCCCATCGTGGTCATCACGGCGCGGGATCTCTCGCGGGAGGACCGCGACCGGTTGCACGGGTCGGTGCAGAGGATCCTCCAGAAGGGCGCCCACGATCGCGACGCGCTCCTGGCGGAGGTGCGCGAGCTGGTGGCGACGAGCGTCGGCCGCCGGCGGCCGGGGGCGTGATGGCCAAGATCCTGCTCGTCGAGGACAACGAGATGAACCGCGACATGCTGTCGCGCCGGCTGGCCCGGCGCGGCTACGAGGTGGCCATCGCGGTCGATGGTGAGCAGGGGCTGGCGATGGCGAAGGCCGGGCCGCCGGCGCTGGTTCTGATGGACATGAGCCTGCCGGGCATGGACGGCTGGGAGGCGACCCGCCAGCTCAAGGCCATGCCCGAGACGCGCGGCATCCCGGTGATCGCCCTCACGGCGCACGCCATGGCGGGCGATCGCGAGAAGGCCCTCGCCGCCGGCTGCGACGACTTCGACACCAAGCCCGTCGATCTGGCGCGGCTGCTCGAGAAGATCGAGGCGCTCCTCGGGCGCGGCTCGACCGCGTGAACACCGCGCCGCTCTCGGAACTGCCGTGAGCATCGACCCGGCCGCCCAGCTCCGGCACGACCTGCGCACGCCGCTGAATCACGTCATCGGCTATGCCGAGATGCTCCTCGAGGAGCTCGCCGAGGGCCACAAGCCGGAGTTCTCCGCCGGCCTCTCCGCGCTCCGTGCCGACGCCCGCCAGCTCCTGGGCCTGCTGAACCAGGTCCTCGCCGACGCACAGACGGGACCGCCGGATCTCGCCGCGGCACGCGGCACGCTGAGCGCACCCCTGGAGCGCGTCCGCTCGGCGGCCGGGGCCCTGCGGCGGCGCGCCGCGGAGTCGGGCGCCTCCGCGCTCCTGCCCGACCTCGATCGCATCTGCTCGGCCACCGAGCGCCTCGACGACCTGCTCGGTCACGGGGGCCGCGCGCGGACCCCGGAGGCGCCCCAGCCCGGCGGCGGCCCGGAGGCCACGCCAGGCCCGGCGCCGGCGCAGCGCAGCGTGATCCTCGTCGTGGACGACAACGACGAGAACCGCGACATGCTCGCCCGCCGCCTGGCCCGGCAGGGCTACGAGGTGCTCACCGCGGCGGGCGGCCGCGCCGCGCTGGCCACGCTGGCCGCGCGCCCCGTCGACCTCGTGCTGCTCGACGTCATGATGCCCGACCTGGACGGCTACGCCGTCCTGCAGCAGCTGAAGGCCGACCCCGCGCGCCGCGACATCCCCGTCCTGATGATCTCGGCGCTGGACGACCTCGACAGCGTCGTGCGCTGCATCCAGCTGGGGGCCGACGATTACCTGGGCAAGCCGTTCGAGCCCGTGCTGCTGCAGGCGCGGATCGGCGCCTGCCTCGAGAAGAAGCGGCTGCACGACCAGGAGGTGCGGCACCGCCGCGAGCTGGCCGAGTGGAACCGGACGCTCGAGTCGCGCGTCGCCGAGCAGGTGGCCCAGCTCGAGCGGCTGGGCCGGCTCAAGCGCTTCTTCTCCCCGCAGCTCGCCGAGGCCATCGTGGTCGGGGGCGCCGACGACCCGCTGCGCACCCACCGGCGCGAGGTCACGGTGGTGTTCCTCGACCTCCGCGGCTTCACCGCGTTCGCGGAGACGGCCGAGCCCGAGGAGGTCATGGGCGTGCTGCGCGAGTACCACGCGGCGATGGGCCGCCTGATCCTCCAGCACGAGGGCACGCTCGAGCGCTTCACCGGCGACGGCATGATGGTCTTCTTCAACGATCCGGTGGAGGTGCCGAACCCCGCCGAGCGCGCCATCCGCATGGTCCTCGCCATGCGTGGCACGGTGGAAGGCCTGGCCGCCGGCTGGCGCAAGCGAGGCTGGGATCTGGCGCTCGGCGTCGGCATCGCCCAGGGCTACGCGACCATCGGCGCCATCGGCTTCGAGGGCCGCCTCGACTACGGCGCCATCGGTACCGTCACCAACCTGGCCGCCCGCCTCTGCGGCGAGGCGCGCGCCGGCCAGATCCTGATCTCCTCGCGCGTCGCCGCGGCGGTCGAGGACCTGATCGACGCCGAGGACGCCGGCGCGCTCACCCTCAAGGGCCTGGCCCGGCCGGTGCCGACGTGGAGCCTGCGAGGGCTGAAGGGCGCCTGACGCTCAGCGTGTCAGGCCCGGCAGCCACAGGGCCAGCCAGGGCACGGCCACGAGGAGGGCGAGGCGGAGGACGTCGGCCCAGAAGAACGGCATCACGCCGCTGAACACGGTGCCCGTCGGGACCTGGGGCAGCAGGCTCTTCAGCACGAACATGTTCATGCCGACCGGCGGGCTGATCAGCCCGATCTCCACCACGCACACGATGACGACGCCGAACCAGATCGGGTCGAAGCCCAGGCTCACCACGACGGGGAAGAACACGGGGATCGTGAGGAGCACCATGGAGAGCTCCTCCATGGCCGTGCCGAGGATCACGTAGATCACGCAGATGGCGCCGACGACGAGGACGGGCGGCAGGTCGAGGCCCGTCACCAGGGCCCGCAGGTCGCCCGGCATCGTGGTGATGTTGACGAACTCCGCGAACATCAGCGCGCCGATCAGGATCATGAACAGCATGGCCGTGGTGCGCGCGCTCTCCAGCAGCGCCTCGTAGAGCGTCCGCCAGGTGAGGGCGCGGCGCGACAGCGCCAGCAGCAGGGCCCCGGCCGCCCCCATGCCGGCGCCCTCGGTGGCGGTGAACAGCCCGCCGTAGATGCCGCCCATGACGAACAGGAACAGCGCGGCCACGCCCCAGACGTGCCGGACGGCGCGCCAGCGCTCGCCCCACGAGGCGCGCTCGCCGGGCGGCCCCGACGCCGGATCGCGCCACGTCGTGTACTGCACGGCGGCGCAGAGCAGCGTGGCGCCCAGGAGGCCGGGCAGGATGCCGGCCGCGAACAGCTGGCCGATGTTCGTCTCGGTGAAGACGCCGTAGATCACCATGATCGTGGACGGCGGGATCATGATGCCGAGCGTGCCGGCGCCGGCCACCACGCCGGCGGCGAGCCGGTCGGAGTAGCCGAAGCGCTTCATCGAGGGGTAGGCGACCTTGGCCATGGTGGCCGCGGTGGCGATGGACGAGCCGCAGATGCCGCCGAAGCCCGCCGAGGCCCACACGGTGGCCATGGCCAGGCCGCCGCGCAGGTGGCCGATGAAGGCGTAGGCGGCGCGGAACAGCTCCTGCGACAGGCCGGCCCGGGTCACGAAGTTGCCCATCAGGATGAACAGCGGCACCACCGAGAGCGTGTAGCTGCGGCCCGTCTCGTAGACCTTGGTCTGGGCCAGCGCGAAGGCCACCGTCCAGTTCCAGTCGCGCACGTAGGCGTAGCCCACGATGCCGACCACGCCCATGGCCAGCGCGATCGGCACGCGCAGGAAGGCGATCAGCATGATGAGGGCCAGGCCGACCAGGCCCTCGGTCATCGCCGCCGCTCGGCCCGGTCGCGCGCCGCCGTCTTGCCGAGGTGGATCACGCCGGCCAGCGCGATCATGACGGCCATGAAGTAGACGAACGGTCCGTACAGGATGCGCAGCACGTCGGTGGCGTCGCCGTAGGCCGAGATGCGGGCGGCCTTGCGCCACACCAGCCAGGCGAGCAGCAGCATGACGGCGGCGCTCAGCGCGTGGACGAGACGCTGCAGCCGCCGCCGGGCGGGGGCGGGGAGCAGGCGGTCCACGAAGTCCATCACCGCGTGCTCGTCCGCGTGCGACACGAGCGGCAGGCCGGCGAAGATCAGGACCACCAGCATCAGCTCGGTCACCTCGAAGGCGCCGGCCAGGGGACGGTTGAAGAGGTAGCGCGCCACGACGTCCACCACGGTCAGGAGCATCATGGCGAAGAGGATGGCGGAGGCGGCGACGCCGAGGACCGCGTCGGCGCGCCCCCGCCGGCCGGGGTCGGACGACGTCACTTCTCGGCGGCGACCTTCCTCAGCTCCGCCCGGAACTCGGCCAGGATCTTGGCGGCGTCCACGCCCCTGGCCGAGGCCTTGCGGATCCAGTCCTCGACGATCGGCGCCGACCGCTTCTGCACCTCCGCCGCGAACGCGGCGTCGGCGTGGACGATCTTCACGCCCGATTTCTTGAGCGCCTCCATGCCCCTGCGGTCGGCCTCGTCCCACGACCGGCCGGCCAGGCGGGCCAGGTGCTCGCCGGAGACCTTCTCGATGGCCTCCTGGTCCGGCTTGGGCAGCCGGTTCCACTTGTCCTCGTTCATGAAGAAGCCGAAGGCCGAGCTGTACATGCCGCCGGGGAACAGCGTGGCCTGCTCGAGGACGCTCTCCAGCTTGAACGAGACCACCGCCTCCAGCGGGAAGAAGACGCCGTCGGCCACGCCGGACTTCAGCAGCTCGTACGACTCCGGGGCGGGCTTGACGAACGCCGAGGCGCCGAGCGCCTTGGCCACCGCCTCGGCCACGCCGCCGCCGGTGCGGATCTTCAGCCCCTGCACGTCGGCGATGGAGGCCACCGGCCGCTTGGTGAACATCTGCCCCGGCCCGTGGGTGAACACGCCGAGCAGCTTCACGCCCCGGTACTCGCCCACCGCGTGGAAGTGCTTCCAGTAGATGCGCGAGTAGGCGATGGAGTTGGCCAGCGCGGTGTCGCCGGCGCCGGGCAACTCCGGCATCAGCGGCATGACGTGGCGCGCCGGCGTGTAGGACGCCGTGACGTAGGAGACGTCGACCAGGCCGTCGCGCACGGCGTCGAAGGTGCCGGGCGGCGCCGAGGGGTGCTTGGGCAGCATCCGGAGCTTCACGCGCCCGGCGGTGGCCTTCTCGACCTCGCCGGCCCAGCCCTGGAGCACCACGCTGGTGAGGTGGTGCTGGGGCGAGACCCACGACGACATCGTGAGCGTCGTCTGGGCGAGGGCGGGCGGGGCGGCGGCCCCCAGGACGGCGAGCAGGATGGCGGCGGCGACGGCCTTCGGCCTCGACATGGGCTCCTCCAGTCGACGACGTGCTCCGGATGGCGCCGTAGTGTAACAGCCGCGGCGCCGGGCGCGGACCGCGGGCGACGGCGCCTCAGGCGCCGTCGGCGACGCTCACGGTGATGGCCACGCACGCGATCAGCGTGTCGCTGCCGGGCACCCGCAGCCCCCCCGGCACCGCGCGCACGGTGACCTCGCCGTGGGGCAACTCCCGGCGGACGCGCTCGGCGTCGACGGCGGCCGGCTCCGGCACGCCGACGGTGACGTCCACCAGCATGCGGCCGCCCCGCTCGCGCACGTCGCGGAAGAACGGCAGGCTCGAGTGCCTGATCGCGTCGGAGACGGCGCGGCACGCCGCCGTGGTGCCGTCCGCGCCGTGGACGTCCACGCCCATCCCGAACTCCAGCACCATCGGTCTCGCGCTCACGGTGCCCTCCCTTGCGCCTGGTCCTCGGCGGATGAACGGGGCGATTGTATGCCGGGTGGCGGGAGCATGGCGGGTCGCGGGATCGCGCCGAGCGGCGCGCCGCCGCCGCCGGGACGCTACGCGGATGTGACATCCTCCCACCGGGAGCGAGCCCGGTCCACGTGAGCCGCGGGACCCGTCAATCCGGCGGGCGCGCGCGAGGGGTGCGTCTGCGCCGCGGCGGTCGCATCGGCCGGCAGCGGGCGTGATAGGACACGCCACGGCGCGCGACGATCGGCTCGTCGGCGCGGATCGGCTTCGAGCAGACGGGGCAGAGTTTCGGGGGCACCGGCGCTCAGTAGAAATACGGAAAGCGAGCGGGCGTCAATCCCCCACGAAAAAAATGCTTGTAAAGGTTGCAACGCCCGCCCCGGCGACTGGCCGATTTCCTGGCAGTCGCCCCCGGTGTGACCGTCGGCGTCCCCGCGGGTCGGCGGCACGGCCGGTGCAGCCCCGCGCTTCCGTGGCCTCCAACGCCGGCTCGCCCGCGGAGACGCGCGACAGCATCGACGACATCTGGGGGCCGCGCACGCCCTACATCGACGGCTGGCCCGAGCGCGTGGACCAGCGGACCGTCGACGCCCCGGAGCGCTGGGTGGCGTCGGTGTGCGTCCTGTGCTCCACGGGCTGCGCGCTCGACGTCGGCGTGGCCGGCGGGCGCATCGTCGGCGTCCGCGGCCGCGGCGTCGATCGCGTGAACCGGGGCCGGCTCGGGCCGAAGGGACTGCACGGCTGGGAGGCCAACCACGCCCCGGGCCGGCTCACGCACCCGCTCGTGCGGGAGGGCGGCCGCCTCCGGCGCGCCACCTGGGACGAGGCCATGGACCTCGTCGTCAGGACGAGCCGCGAGATCATCGCTCGCTACACGCCCGGCGCCATCGGCTTCTACGACACCGGGCAGCTCTTGCTCGAGGAGTACTACACGCTGGCGGTCATCGGTGATGCCGGCATCGGCACGCCGCACATGGACGGCAACACGCGCCTGTGCACCGCGACGGCGTCCATGGCCTACATCGAGAGCTTTGGCACCGACGGGCCGCCGGGGTCGTTCACGGACGTCGACACGACGGACGCGCTCTTCCACGTCGGCCACAACCTCGCGGTGACCCAGACGGTGCTGTGGGCCCGCGTGCTGGACCGCCTGCACGGCCCGCGCCGCCCGCGCCTCGTGGTCGTCGACCCCCGGCGCACGCCGGCGGCTCGCGAGGCCGACGTGCACCTGGCGCCGCGCCTGGGCACGAACGTGGCGCTGCTGAACGGCTTGCTGCACCTGATCATCCAGGCGGACGCCGTCGATCACGCCTTCGTGGACGCGCACACCGTGGGCTACGACAGGCTCGCGGCCACGGTGGCGGCGTACGACCCGGCCCGCGTCGCCGGGATCACCGGGGTGCCGGAGGCGGCCCTGCGGGCCGCCGCCGACATCCTCGCCGGCACGCCGAGCCTCGTCTCGACGGTGCTGCAGGGCGTCTACCAGTCGATGCAGGCCACCGCCGCCGCCGTGCAGGTCAACAACCTGCACCTGATCCGCGGCCTCATCGGCAAGCCGGGCAGCACGGTGTTCCAGATGAACGGCCAGCCCTCCTCGCAGAACACGCGGGAGTGCGGCGCCAACGGCGAGCTGGTGGCGTTTCGGAACTGGGACAACCCCGAGCATGTCCGCGACCTGGCCCGCGTCTGGAACGTGCCCGTCGACCGCATCCCGCACCACACCCCGCCGACCCACGCGATGCAGATCTTCCGGTACGCGGAGGAGGGCAGCCTGCGGATGCTGTGGATCGTGGGCACCAATCCCGCCGTGAGCCTGCCCCAGCTGGCCCGGATCCGGCAGATCCTGGGCCGGGACGACCTGTTCGTCGTCGTCCAGGACGCGTTCGCGAGCGAGACGGCCCAGTTCGCGCACGTGGTGCTTCCCGCCGCGATGTGGGGCGAGAAGACCGGTTGCGTCACCAACGCCGACCGCACCGTGCACCTCGCCCGCCGGGCCGTCGATCCGCCGGGCGAGGCGCGCGCGGACCTCGACATCTTCCTGGACTACGCGCGGCGCATGGACTTCCGTGACGGCGACGGCGCGCCGCTGGTCAAGTGGACCGATCCCGAGGGCGCCTTCGCGCACTGGCAGGCGTGCAGCCGCGGCCGGCCCTGCGACTACAGCGGCCTGTCCTACGCGCGGCTCGGCGCCGGCTCCGGCATCCAGTGGCCGTGCAACGCCGCGTACCCCGACGGCGCCGAGCGGCTCTACACCGACGGCGTCTTCAATACCGGCGCGGACGTCTGCGAGACGTACGGCCACGACCTGCTCACCGGCGCGGCCATCTCGCGCGAGCAGTACCGGGCGCACGATCCGGCCGGGCGCGCGGTCATCAAGGCCGCCGAGTGGCTGCCGCCCCTCGAGGAGCCGGACGCGCGCTATCCCTTCTGGCTCACCACCGGGCGGCTCGTCTACCACTGGCACACGCGGACCAAGACGGGCCGGGTGAAGCGCCTCCAGGATGCGGCGCCCGAGCCCTTCGTCGAGATGAGCGTCGAGGACGCCCGCCGGCTGGGCCTGGCCGGCGGCGACATGGTCGAGGTCGCCTCCCGGCGCGGATCCATCCGGGTGCCGGTGCGGATCGGGGACATCCGGCCCGGTCACGTGTTCGTGCCGATGCACTACGGCGACTGGGACGCCGAGGGCGAGCGCCGCGCCGCCAACGAGCTGACGCTCACGGCCTGGGACCCCGTCAGCAAGCAGCCGCATGTCAAGTACGCGGCCGTGCGGCTGCGGAGGATCTGACGTGCAGCTGCCGGTGTACCTGGGGATCGCGCACAAGGCCGAGTGCCACCTGGCCGACGCGCTGGCGCTCGTGGCCGACCGCCACAGCGCCGACGCCGAGGTGCGCGACACGGCGCGCCTGCTCGCGCGCTGGTCGCGGCGCCACGCGGCCGCGCTGGCGCCGTTCATCCGCCGGTACGGCGCCGGCGACGCTCCCGATCCCGACCGCCTGCGGGCGGCTCTCTTCCACGGCCAGCGCGTCGGCGCGCTCGGCGTGCTGTCCGACGTCACCGACCTGCTCGTGCTGGCCCGCGCCGCCCGCTCGGCGTGGACGGCGGTGTTCCAGGCCGCGATGGAGCTGCACGACGCCGCCCTCCGGGAGTGCTGCCGCGAGGCCGGCGAGGACGTCGACCGCCAGATCGCCTGGCTCGAGACGCGTCTCAGGTGGACGGCGCCGCAGGCGCTCACCGTGCCGCCCTCGCGCCTGCACGCCCTGCGCGCCTCGATCCCGAAGGCGCCGACGCCGCCCGCGTTACCCGACGCGCTGTGGGCGCCGGTGGCCGGCGCGGCGCTGACGCTGGCGGTGGGCCTCGTCGCGCTTCTGATCGGCCGGCCGTGGCTGGCGCCGAGCCTGGGCCCGACGGCCTATCTCGTGGCCGCCACGCCGGCGCACCCCGCCAGCCGCTTCGCCAACACCGTGCTCGGGCACGCGATCGGTCTCGCCGTGGGCTTCGCGGCCGTCGCCCTGCTCGGCGCCTGGAGCGCGCCCTCGGTGCTCGGCGACCGGACGCTGGCGCCGGAGCGGATGTGGGCGGCCGTGATCGCCGTCGCGCTCACGCTCGCCGGCTGTCTCACGCTCCGGCTGGACCATCCGCCGGCGGCGGCCACGACGCTGCTCGTCGCCCTCGGGGCGTTGCCGGGCCTGGCCGATGCCGCGAACGTCGTCGGCGGCGCCGCCGCGATCGGCGCCGCCGGCGCGGCCGCGCGCCGGCTGCGGCTCGGGCAGTGGCCGCGACGGCCGCTCGCGCATCGGCGCGCGCCGGCCGGCGCGCCGGCCGTCACCCAGGCGGCGGGGCCGGACCTCAGGAGGGCGGCGTAGGGAGCGGCAGGTATTCCGCGAGGCGGGCCGGGGCGCCGTCCATGGCGCGGGTGACCGCCACTCGAGCTATACCGGCGGTGAAGCGCGCCGCGGGCCTCCCAGGATCGTGGCGAAGCCCGCGCTCGAGCGGCGTCGACTCAGACTCGCTCCTGGCGCGGTCGCGCGGCCGCGAGCGCGGCGTGGCGGGCCAGCGCCCAGACGGGGAAGTAGGCCGGGTAGAGCCGGTAGTGCAGCAGGGCCGAGCCGAGGAACACGCCGTTCACGGCGCCCGGCGGCCAGCCGCCGTCCGGCCGCTGTCGCTCCAGCAGCCAGCGGACGCCCCGCTCGATCGCCTGCTCCTCGCGCGGGGTCACCTCGAGCAGCGCGAGCAGCGCCCACGCCGTCATGACGGGCTGGCTCTCCGGGTGCTCCGCGTAGCGCCCGTCCCGGCAGCCCGACCAGTGCTCGCCCCAGCCGCCGTCCGCTCGCTGTCGCCCGACGAGCCACCGCGCGGCGCGCACGAGCGCGGGATCGTCGGGCGCGACGCCGGCGGCGCGGAGTCCCTTGACGAAGTGGAACGCCCCGTACGTGAACTGCACGCCCCACGCCGCCGGCACGGCGCCGTCCCGTCGCTGGCGCGAGCGCAGGAAGCGCACCCCGGAGGCGATCGGCCCGCGCAGCCGCGGAGCGAGCCACGGGTCGTGCCGGGCCAGCAGCGCCAGCGCCTCGAGGCAGGAGGCGGTGCACTCGACGTACGAGCCCTCGACCATGCACCGGTCGAACATCTCGGAAGGATTGAGCCGCTCGAGCCAGGCCGGGCCGCGGCGCGCCTCGTAGGTGCCGAAGCCGCCGTCCAGGTTCTGTCGCTCCAGCATGAAGGCCGCGGCCTGGCGCAGCCGCGTCCTCGAGACGGGCCGGTCGCGCGCGTGATCCGCGATCGCGAAGAGCGCGCTCACCGCCTCGGCAGTGCAGTCGCTGACGGGCCAGCGGTGCCGGCCTTGCGACGAGCACCAGCCGCCGAGGATCGGCTCGCGTCCCGTCCAGCGGCGGTCCGGCAGCTCTTCGGTCATCTGCGCGCCGGCGAGGAAGCGGCCGGCCCGCGCCAGCGCGCCCTTCACGCGCGGGTCGGCGGACCCGGCCAGCGCCCGCGTGGCGAGGGCCGTGTCCCACGTGCTGGAGCGCGCCCCGGCCAGGCGGATGCCCTCGCCGTCTTCCCAGCGCCACGCCTCGAGCCCGGCCAGGCTCGGCGCCAGGTCGGGGTGCCGCGGATCGGCGGCCCAGAGGGCCAGACAGTTGAGCAGCCCGCTCACCGGCGAGAGCGCGTGGTAACGCGTGAGCCGCTGCTCGGCGACGACGCGGCCCAGGCAGCGCGCGAGGGCGCGGCGCCGGACGGCGGCGGGCACGACACGCTCCAGCCGGGCCATCACGCCGGCGGCGAGCCGCAGCGCGCGCAGGGGCGCCACGGCCAGGTCGCCGGGCGCCACGTCGTGCCGGTGGCGGCGGAAGTCGATCGCCGCCACCGGCGCGCCGTACAGCTCTTCGGCCAGCGCCGCGCCCAGGGGACCGAGCTCCGCCGTCGCGCGCCGGCCGCGGAGATAGGCCATGGCCAGGTAGATCGCCCGCGTGTGGCAGTAGAGCCGGTCCGGGTGCAGGGGGAACCGCCGCGGCAGGAGCATCGCCTCGGCCGCGACGGGGCTCACGCCGTCCCAGTCGTAGAGGCCGAGGAGGGCGAGCCAGAACTTGCCCCAGGTCGGGATGGCGAGGACGCCGCCGGGGGCGCGCTGCAGCCACGCGCGCGCCTCCTTGACCGCGGGCTCGTCGCGCTCGAGCCCGAGCATCCGGAGGGCCACGTAGACGAGCGTCGTCACGAAGACGGCGCCGCCCGCCTCGCGATGCAGTCCCCAGGCGCCGTCCGCCGTGCGGCAGCCCTCGAGGTAGCGCCGGAGCCCGGCGGCGGTGGCGCCGTCCACCGGCCGGCCGACCACGCGCCGGGCGATCACGTACTGGGCGCTGAGCATCGGGCACCACACCACCTCGCCTTCCCAGTCCCCGCGCGGCGACTGCAGCGCGAGCAGGTGACCGACGGCGCGCTCGAGGCCGGCGGCGGCCTCCATGCTCAGACGCCGTCCGCGCCGATCGCGAGGTGGGCCTCCCACGCCACCGGCTCGGCTTCCAGCGCCACGCCGTCCTGGCGCCGCAGCGGCCCGATGAGGGCGTGGCCGGCCACAGGCAGGACCAGCCCCATGAGCGCGGGGAGCCGGCGGACCAGGTTGGCGCCCGGGTGGCCACTCGCCCCGGTGACCGGGACTGGCATCGCGCCCCAGGATGCCATCGGCGCGTCGCCGACTTCAACGACGCCAATCCCTCGAGCCTCGACGAGCGGGCACCCGGCGACCGCGCGGACTGTCAGGGTGCGCCCGGGGCCCGGGCCGCACGCCTGCTCGAACCTGAGCCCCGGACCGCGATGGGTGACACCCCGGAGAGGGTGGGCAAGTCGTTGCACATGGCACCGCTGCGGTCGGGCGGCGCGCTGCATTACCTGGAGCGAATGTTGCACACCCGGACCGCCATGACCTGGTACGAGTCGCTCGCTGCCCCCGACCCGGGGCGTCACATCGCGCAGCTCTACACCGACGCCGGCTTCCTGGTCCGCGCGGTGACCCGGTTCGCCGCCGAGGGCCTCGCACGCGGCGAGGGGGTCGTGATCATCGCCACGCCGCTCCACCTGCGCGCGGTGACCGACCGGCTGCTGGATCACCACCTCGACGTCGACGCGCTGCGCCGCCGCGGAGCGCTGGTCTCGGTGGACGCCGTCGAGTGCCTGACCGGGCTCCTCGTCGGCGGCATGCCCGACAAGGAGCGGTTCCGCGCCTCGGTGGGCCGCATCCTGGAGGAGATGACGGGCCGCGGCTTCGCCCGGATCCGCGCGTTCGGGGAGATGGTCGATCTGCTGCGCCCGTGCAGCGTGGAGGCGGCGCTCCGGCTCGAGGCGCTCTGGGACGAGGTGCTGCTCGTGCACGGCGTGTCCCTCTTGTGCGGCTACTCCATCGACAACTTCGACCCGCATGCCCACCGGGCTCTCGTGCCGCGGGTGGCCCAGGCGCACTCCGACCTCATCCCGGTCGAGGACTACGACCGGCTGGAACGAGCCGTCCGGCGGGCATACCAGGACGTCTTCGGCGAGGGCGGAGACGGCGACACCCTTCGCCGGATGTTCATCCGCCACTACGACGCCCCCGCGGCGATGCCGGATGGCCAGGCGGCCATCCTCGCCGCGATGGCGTTCGTGCCGACCGCGGGCGAACTGCTCGTCGACCGCGCGGCTCGCTACTACACGGCCTTGGCAGAAAATTCCCCGCCCGAGCCGGTTCGCGCCCCGCACTAGGGAAAACTTTTCACAGGGCTCGACGTCGTCGTTGCGGTGGCCGCGCGCGCCGTGTAGGGTGTGGTCCTCCCTGATCACCGACGAGGCATTCACCCGTGCCGTACGGCCACGCGCCGCGCGCGACCAGGCCGAAGAGAGGGCGCCCGGATGCACCAGAACGGATACGGCCGTCTGGCCGACGTCGTGAAGCACAACGAGGCCGAGCTCCTCGGCGAGTGGATGAAGGAGCAGCTGGCGGCGGTGACGACGCGTCGGGCCGATCTCGTGAACGAGGCGGAGCTGCGCGAGCAGTCGCGCGCCCTCCTCGGCGCCCTCCGCGACGCGCTGCAGCGCGGCGTCCCCCGCATCGAGGCGCCGGAGTGGGCGGCCGTGCGCGACCTGCTCGGCGACCTGACGCGGACGCGGACCCGGCAGGGCTTCACGCCCTCGGAGACGGCGACGTTCGTCTTCTCGCTGAAGCAGCCGCTGTTCCAGCGCCTGCGCCGCGAGCTCCAGCGAGAGCCGGAGGCGCTGTTCGAGCAGGTGTGGGCGGCCACCGCGCTGCTGGACCAGCTGGGCCTCTACACGACCGAGCTGCACCAGAAGAACCGCGAGGAGCTCATCGCCAGGCAGCAGCAGGAGATGCTCGAGCTGTCCACGCCGGTCGTCCAGCTCTGGGAAGGCGTCCTGGCCCTGCCGCTGATCGGCACCCTCGACAGCGCGCGCACGCAGGTGGTCATGGAGAGCCTGCTGCAGAAGATCGTGCAGACCGGCGCCGCCATCGCCATCGTGGACATCACCGGCGTGCCGATGGTCGACACGCTGGTGGCCCAGCACCTCCTCAAGACCGTGGCGGCGGCGCGGCTGATGGGCGCCGACTGCATCATCAGCGGGATCCGGCCGCAGATCGCCCAGACGATCGTCCACCTGGGCGTCGATCTCGGCACCGTGTTGACGAAGGCCACGCTGGCCGACGCCTTCCTCGTGGCGCTCCAGCGGACGGGCGCCTCCCTCACGCGCTCCACCCCGCGCTGACGGCAGCGGCCGTGGAGCACATCCCGATCCTCAAGATGGGCGAGTTCCTGCTCGTCACCATCCAGGTCGACATGCACGACCGCCTCGCCCTCACGCTGCAGGACGACCTGACCGACCGCATCGCGGCCACCCGCGCCCGCGGCGTGCTGATCGACATCTCGGCGCTGGAGGTGGTGGACTCCTTCATCGGGCGCATGCTCGGCAACATCGCCAGCATGTCGCGCGTGCTCGACGCCGAGACGGTCGTGGTCGGCATGCAGCCGGCCGTGGCCATCACGCTCGTCGAGCTCGGGCTGTCGCTGCCGGGGGTCCGGACGGCGCTGAACGTCGACAAGGGCATGGCGCTGCTGCGGAGCTCGCTGAACGGGCATGGCCGTCCTCAGATCTGAGACGCGGCCGGTGCGATCGGCCGAGGACGTGGTGCAGGTCCGACAGGCGGTGCGCCGGCTGGCCGTCGAGCTGCACTTCAGCCTGGTGGACCAGACGAAGGTCGTCACCGCGGCCAGCGAGATCGCCCGGAACACCCTCGACTACGGCGGCGGCGGCACCCTGAGGCTCGAGGTCCTGAACGACGCCGACCGCCGCGGGCTGCGCCTGGTGTTCGAGGACAAGGGGCCCGGCATCGCCGACGTCGCCCAGGCGCTGAAGGACGGCTACACGACGGGCGGTGGCCTGGGCCTGGGCGGCGCCCGGCGCCTCTGCAACGAGTTCGACATCGTCTCGCGGCCCGGCGAGGGCACCCGGGTGACGCTCACGCGGTGGCGGTCGTGACCGTCAGCGTCACCGTCGCCGATCCCTCCCAGGCCGGCGAGGCGCGCCGGCAGGCGGGCCGCCTCGCGGCGAGGCTGGGCTTCGACGAGACCGCGGCCGGCCGCCTGGCGCTCGTGGTCACCGAGGCCGCCACGAACATGGTCAAGCACGCCGAGGGCGGCGAGATCGTCGTCGTCCCCCGCGCGTGGGAGGGCGACCCCGGCATCGACGTCCTGGCGCTCGACCGGGGGCCCGGCATCGCGAACCTGGCGACCTCGATGTGCGACGGCCACTCCACGGCGGGCAGCCCGGGCACCGGCCTGGGCGCCATCGCGCGGCTGGCCTCGCGGTTCGACGTGCATTCGATGCCCGGCGTCGGCACCGCGGTCCTGGCTCGCCTGTGGAGGCGGGCGCCGGCGTCCAGGCCCGGCCGCCGTCTCCGCGTCGGCGGCCTGTGCCTGCCGCGGCCCGGGGAGACGGCCTGCGGCGACGCGTGGGCCGTGCACGAGCGCGACGGGCGCACGGTGCTGCTCGTCGCCGACGGCCTGGGCCACGGCCAGCTCGCCGCCGACGCCGCCCGGCAGGCCACGCGCACCTTCGCCGACGCCTGGGAGCAGCCGCCCGCCCGCATCGTGGACGCGATCCACCAGGCGCTGCGGAGCACGCGCGGCGCCGCGGTCGCGGTGGCCGAGGTGGACCTGCACCGCCAGGTGGTGCGCTACTCGGGCGTCGGCAACATCGCGGGCACCATCGTGGCCGACTCGCGCGAGCGCCACCTCGTGTCCCACAACGGCACGGCCGGCCACGAGGCGAGGAAGATCGACGAGTTCGTCTATCCCTGGCCGGCCGGTGGCCTGCTGGTGCTGCATTCCGACGGCCTCGGCTCACACTGGAAATTGAACCGCTACGCCGGGCTGGCCGAGCGCGATCCGAGCCTGATCGCGGGCGTGCTCTACCGCGACCACGCCCGCCGGCGCGACGACGTCACCGTCGTGGTCGCCCGCGAGGCCGGTCCGTGAAGGCATCGCTGCCCATCGTCTCCCTGGTGGTGAAGTACGAGCAGGACGTCGTCGCCGCCCGCCAGCGCGCCCGCCAGGTCAGCGCCCTCCTCGGCTTCGACGCGCAGGATCAGACGCGCATCGCCACGGCGACCTCGGAGATCGTCCGCAACGCCTTCCGCTACGCCGGCGGTGCCCGCGTCGAGTTCGCGCTGGAGGGGCGCGTGGCCCCGCAGGTGCTCTCCATCGGCGTGGTCGATCAGGGGCCCGGCATCGCCGACCTGCCGCGCATCCTCGCCGGCGCGTACCGGTCGGGCACCGGCATGGGGCTCGGCATCGTGGGCGCCCGGCGGCTCATGGACCAGTTCCACATCGAGTCGGCCCCGGGCCGGGGGACGACGGTCCGGCTCAAGAAGCTGCTGCCGGTCTCGGCGCCGCTCGTCGGCCCCCGCGGGCTCGGGTCCATCACCGGCGCGCTGGCCACGCAGCGGCCGCAGAGCGCGCTGGAGGAGCTGCAGCAGCAGAACCAGGAGCTGCTGCGGGCGCTCGACGACCTGCAGGCGCGGCAGGACGAGCTGACGCGACTGAACGGCGAGCTCGAGGACACCAATCGCGGGGTGGTGGCCCTGTACGCGGAGCTCGACGAGAAGGCCGACCACCTCCGCCGGGCCGACGAGATGAAGACGCGCTTCCTCTCGAACATGAGCCACGAGTTCCGGACCCCGCTGAACTCCATCCTGGCCCTCTCGCGCCTGCTCCTGGACCGCACCGACGGTCCCCTCACCCCCGAGCAGGAGACGCAGGTCACGTTCATCCGCAAGGCCGCGGGGGACCTCACGGACCTGGTGAACGACCTGCTCGACCTGGCCAAGGTCGAGGCGGGCAAGACGGTCGTCCGGCCCGTGGAGTTCGAGGTGGCGAACCTGTTCGGGGCGCTGCGCGGGATGCTGCGCCCGCTGCTCGTCCACGACTCGGTCGCCCTCGTGTTCGAGGACCCCGGATCCCTGCCCACGCTCTACACCGACGAGCCGAAGGTGTCGCAGATCCTCCGCAACTTCATCTCGAACGCGCTGAAGTTCACGGAGCGCGGCGAGGTCCGCGTCGCGGCCCGGCTGGCGCCCGAGGGCGACGCCGTCGTGTTCTCCGTCAGCGACACGGGCATCGGCATCGCGCCCGAGGACCAGGAGCGGGTCTTCCGCGAGTTCGGGCAGCTCGAGCACCCCGTCCAGCGCAAGGTCCGCGGCACCGGGCTGGGGCTGCCGCTCACCAAGAAGCTCACCGAGCTGCTGGGCGGGCGCCTCACGCTGACGAGCCAGCCGGGTGTGGGCTCCACGTTCTCGGCGATCATCCCCGTCCGCTACGCCGAGCCCGACGCGGAGCTCGTGCGCGTTCCGGCGCGCCGCCGCGACGACCCTCGCCCCGCGGTGCTGGTGGTCGAGGACGCGGTGGAGGACGCCCTGCTCTACGAGACGTTCCTGCGCGGGTCGCCCTTCGGGCTCGTCCGCGTGGGCTCCACGCGCCAGGCGCGGGAGATGCTGCGCCGGATGCGCCCGTGCGCGATCGTGCTGGACATCGTCCTGCCCGGCGAGGAGGCGTGGGGCTTCCTCGCCGAGGTCAAGCGCGCCGAGGCGACGCGCGACATCCCGGTGCTCATCGTGACCACGGTCGAGGACCCGCACAAGGGACTGGGGCTCGGCGCGGCCGCCTACGCCATCAAGCCGCTGGAGCGCGCGTGGCTGCTGGACACGCTGGCCAGGGTGACGGGGGCGGCCGTGAGCCGCGTCCTGGTGGTCGACGACGATCCGGCGTCGCGGTACATCGCGCGCAGCGCGCTGGCCGGCGGCCCCTACGAGGTCGTCGAGGCGGCCGACGGCCCGACCGCGCTCGCGGCGGTGCGCCGGGAGTCGACGGCGGCGGTGGTCCTGGACCTCGTCATGCCGGGCATGTCGGGCCTCGAGGTCCTCGATCGCCTGCAGAACTCGCCCTCCACGCGCGCCATTCCCGTGGTCGTGTTCACCTCGAAGGCCCTGGACCCCGACGAGCAGGCCCGCCTCGACGGTCGGGTCAGCGCCGTGGTCTCGAAATCCGCCGGATCGCCGGAGGCCCTGCGGACCGCCGTCGACCGGGCCTGCCGCGTGGAGGTCGGTTGATGGCTGGACGGCCGCGCCACCGCCTGCTGAACGTCGACGACTACGACGCCGGCCGATACGCCCGGACCCAGACGCTGCGCCAGGCGGGCTTCGAGGTGAAGGAGGCGAGCAACGGCGCCGACGCGCTGCGCCTGACGGCCGCCGAGAAGCCCGACATCGTCCTCCTCGACGTCAACCTGCCCGACGTGGACGGCTTCGAGGTGTGCCGCCGGCTCAAGACGAACCCGACGACCGCGCAGATCCCGGTGCTCCACATCTCCGCGACGTTCGTGGGGCCCGGCCACCGCGCGCTCGGCCTGGAGGGCGGCGCGGACGCCTACCTCACCGAGCCGGTCGAGCCGCCGGTGCTGGTGGCCACCGTCAACGCGCTGCTCAGGATGCGCAACGCCGAGCGCGCGCTCCGCGACGCCGCGCGCCAGTGGCAGGCGACGTTCGAGGCCATCGGCGACGGGGTCGCGCTGCTGAACGCGGCCGGCAGCATCATCCGCACCAACGCGACGTTCGGGCGACTCGTCGGCGTTCCCGCCGGCGACGTCGTCGGCCGCCGCGTCGCCGACCTGTGGCCCGACGACGCGGGCGAGGATCCCTTCGCGCGCGTGCTGGCGACCTCTCGCCGCGAGAGCGCCGAGCGGCCGCTCGGCAGCCGCTGGCTGCGCGTGACCGCCGACCCGATCGTCGAGGGCCAGACGGTGGTCGGGGCCGTCTACATCGTGGCCGACGTCACCGAGCGCAGGCAGGGCGAGGAGGAGCGCGCGGACCTGCTCGCCCGCGAGCGCTCCGCGCGGCGCGAGGCCGAGGCCGCCAACCGGGCCAAGGACGAGTTCCTGGCCATCGTGTCGCACGAGCTGCGGGCGCCCCTCAACGTCATGCTGGGCTGGAGCCGCATGCTCCGCGGCGGGCTGCTCGACGAGACGTCCCGCCTGCACGCCATCGACACGATCGAGCGCAACATCCGGCTGCAGGTCCAGCTCATCGACGACCTGCTCGACGTCTCCCGCATCGTGACCGGCAACTTCCGGCTGGACGTCCGGCCGACCGATCTCGCCGGCGTCATCGAGGCCGCCGTCGACTCCGTCCGGGCCGCCGCCCACGCCAAGGGCATCGCGCTCGAGCGGACCGTCGAGCCCATGCCGCTCATCCTCGGCGACCCCGCGCGGCTGCAGCAGGTCGTCTGGAACCTGGTCTCCAACGCCGTGAAGTTCACCCCGGCCGGCGGGCGCGTCGCCGTGCGCCTGGAGCGGCTGGTCTCCCAGGTCAAGGTCGTGATCGCCGACACGGGGCAGGGCATCGAGCGCGCGATGCTGCCCTACGTCTTCGACCGCTTCTGGCAGGCCGACGCCGGCAGCACCCGGCGCCATGGCGGGCTGGGGCTCGGCCTGGCCATCGTCCGCCATCTCACGGAGGCGCACGACGGCGCCGTGGCCGCCGAGAGCGAAGGACCGGGGAAGGGGGCGACGTTCACCGTCACGCTGCCCATCCGCATGCCGGGACCCGTGCTGGGCCTGCCGGAGGCGCCGGCCGCCGCCAGCCCGGCGCTCCCGCGCCTGGACGGGCTGCAGGTGCTCGTGGTCGACGACGAGGCGGAGATCCGCAAGCTCCTCACCGCGATCCTCGAGCAGTGCGGCGCCGACGTGGCGGCGGTGGCCTCGACGGCGGAGGCCCTGCACGTCCTGCGCAGCCGCCGGCCCGACGTGGTGGTGAGCGACATCGCCATGCCCGAGGCCGACGGCTTCGACCTGATCCGCGCGCTGCGCGCGCTGCCGCCGGAGGCCGGCGGCCAGGCGCCGGCCATCGCGCTCACGGCGTACACGCGACGGCAGGACGCCGAGCGCGTCCTCGCCGCCGGCTACCAGATGCACATCGGCAAGCCGGTGGAGCCCGAGGCGCTGGCCCGCGCGGTGGCGGCGCTGGCGCGGCGGGGGTGAGGCGAGCGCGCCCCTGATTCTCTCCGCGGCGCCGACCCCGGCGTGGCATCCTGTGGGCCGCCGTGTCCCACGACCTGCTCACCGCCATCGGCGCGAGCATCATCGCGGCGGCGGTCTTCGCCCTGCTCGCCCGCGTCGTCCGGCAGCCGCTGATCCTCGGCTACGTCGTGGCCGGCGTCGTGCTCGGCCCCCACCTGGGCCTCGGCGTCGTCGCCGACGAGGCCAGCATCGAGCTGATCTCCGAGATCGGCCTCGTGCTGCTGCTGTTCATCATCGGGCTCGAGCTGAGCGTGCCGAGCCTGGCCGAGGCCGGCCGCTCCATCGTGGTCAGCGGGCTCGTGCAGTTCCCGGCGTGCTTCGCCCTCGCCTGGCTGGCCTTCGGCGGGCTGACGGCGGCGACGGGCGGCCCCTTCGACCGGCTCTACCTGGCGGTGGCGCTGAGCCTGTCCTCGACCCTCATCGTGGTCAAGCTGCTCTTCGACAAGCTCGAGATGGGCACGCTGGCGGGACGGCTCACCCTCGGCATCCTGATCTTCCAGGATCTCTGGGCCATCGGGTTCCTGGCCCTGCAGCCGAGCCTGCACGCGCTGGAGCCGGCGCCGCTGCTGGCCTCGCTGGCGGCGGGCGTGGCGCTGGTCGCCAGCGCCGGCGTGCTGTCGCGGATGGCCCTGCCGCCGCTCTTCCGCGCCATCGCGCGCTCGCAGGAGGCCGTGCTGATCACGGCCATCGCGTGGTGCTTCCTCGTCGCCGGGACCGCGGGCCGGCTCGGCCTCTCACGGGAGATGGGCGCGCTCATCGCGGGCCTGGTGATCGCGGCCTTTCCCTACGGCGTCGAGGTGATCGCCCGGCTGTCGGGCGTGCGCGACTTCTTCGTGACGCTGTTCTTCGTCGCGCTGGGCATGAAGGTCGCGGCGCCGTCGCCGCGGCTGCTGGCCCTCACCGCGGCGCTCGCGGCGTTCGTGGTGGCCAGCCGGTTCCTCGTCGTGTTCCCGGTGTTCCGGCTGCTGCGGCTCGACCTCCGGTCGGCCGGCGTCGTCGCCGTGAACCTCGCCCAGGTCAGCGAGTTCTCGCTGGTCATCGTCTCCCTCGGCGCCGGCTACGGACACGTGAGCCGCACGCTGGCCGACCTGGTCCTGTACGCGCTGCTCCTGACGGCCGTGGTGTCGACGTACGGGATCCTGTTCAACCACGCCCTGGCCAGCCGCCTGGCCCGGCTGCTGACCGCCGTCGGGCTGTCGCACTGGGGCGGGACGGCGGCGGCGCCCCCGCCGCCGGCGTCGCCGGCGGCGCACGACATCTTCCTGCTCGGCGTCTCGCGCGAGGGGCTCGCGCTCCTGCGCCACCTGGACCGCGAGCGCCCGGGGATGAAGCAGCACATCGTGGCCGTCGACTTCAACCCCGAGACCCTGGAGGCGCTGGCCGCCCAGGGCGTGGCCTGCCACTACGGCGACATCACCAACGCCGACACGCTGCGCCACGCCGGCATCGAGCACGCCCGCGTGGTCGTGTCGAGCATCTCCGACTGGTTCCTTCAGGGGACGAACAACCTCCGGCTGCTGCGCCAGGCGCGCGGCCTGGCGCCGGCCGCGCGCATCGTGGTGACGGCCGACTCGCCGGCCGGCGCCCTGCGGCTCTATGCCGAGGGCGCGGACTACGTGCTCGTCCCGCCGGCGCTCGCCGCCGAGCACCTGTACCGGCTGCTCCTCGACGGTGGCGTCGATGCCCTGGCCGCGGCGCGGGAGACGCAGGCGGAGATGCTCGGGGAGGCCGCGCCGCCCGACGAGCGGCAGCCCCCCGAGGACCGGCGCGCGGGCCCGCGCGGGAGCTGAGCGGCGGCGGGCGAGGGTCAGCCGCGCCGGGTGGCGCGGTGGAGCGTGTCGAGCAGGGCGTCGAAGTCCACGGGCTTGGCGAGCAGGTGGTCCACGCCGTGTCGGGCCAGATCCTCGTCGGTGAGCAGCCGCTCCCACGCCGTCACCATCACGACGGTGACGTCGGGCCGCGCCTGCTTGCAGCGGCGGGCCAGCTCGAGCCCGTTGACCCCCGGCATGGCGAGATCGGTCACCACCACCGAGAATGGCGTGCGCGCGAACTCGATCAGCGCCTCGTCGCCGGAGCCCGCGGCCACCACGCCGTACCCCCGCCGGCCCAGCCGGGCGCGCAGGATGTCCAGCATCTCCGGGTCGTCCTCGACGAGCAGCACGCGGGGCGCTGCCACACCGGCCCCGGCCGGCGCCTCGGGGCGCTCGGCCGCGTCCGGGCCGGCCAGGCCGCGTGTCCGGAGCAGCCGGCCCAGGATGGTCTCCGAGGTGGGCGCGGCGAGGAAGTCCACGTCGTCGAAGGTCAGGACGCCGGCGCTCGCGGTCGCTTCCATCGTCGTCACACGGGGGTGATCGGCACGCCGCCGGCGCCTCCGGACCCTCGGGGCCCGCGCTTCGCGCGGGCGAGGGGAACGGCGCGGTCGGTGATACAGTATGACGGCCATGAAGCGGACGGCGGTCCAGCGGACGAGCGGCACGGCCGCCCACTCCCGCGACGTCGCGGTGGTGGCGCTGGCCCCCGCGCGCGCGCTCGCCCGCGCGCGCGAGGAGGCCGCCTCCTCGCGGCCGCACTGCCCGAAGTGCCGCAGCGCGTTCGTCGTCCGCGAGCCGCTCTTCCTGCACTGCTACTACTGCGGGCATCTGGCGCGGATCCCGACGGGCTCGCTGCAGGCGCAGGAGCTGTTCGAGCTGCGCTCGGGCCTGCGGCTCGCCTCGTAAGCAGACCTCGGTCCTCGCGCCGCCCGCCCCGGGGGCACCGGCCTTGCTAGCATGAGGGCCATGACGCGGCTCGCGCGCGCGGTGCTCGTCGCCGTCATCCTCGCCGGCTGTCAGGTGCCGCCCGCGGTGGGGCCGCTGCCGCTCGGCGGGCTGCCCGACCTGGTGGGGTCCTGGGACGGCTCGTGGAGCGGCGTGCCCGTCACGCTGCTCATCACCGAGCAGCGCGACCAGGACGTCGCCGGGATCCTGACGCTGGGCCTCGCGCGCGGTCCGGTGTCGACGCCGGTGACGGGGCGGCTCGGCACGCGCGCCGGTCGTCTGGCCCTGGTGCTCCTCGCCTCCTCGACGGTGAGCCACGACCAGTTCGATTTCGCGACGGTACAGGCCGACCGTCTCGAAGGCCACGCGAGGAGCTTCGGCCCCGGCGGGCACCAGGGCGTGGTGACGCTCCGGCGACGTCCGGCCTGACGGCCGGAATCCCGCATGCGCTGGAGCGTCCTGGCGCTCGTCACGGCGGCGTTCGCGCTCAGCGCGATGTCCGCGCTCGCGGTGGCGCCGCTGGCGCCGCTGATGCGCGACGCGCTCGACCTCTCGCACGCCGAGGTCGGCCTCTTCGTCCCCGCCGTCTACCTGGGCGGGGTCGTCATGGCGCTGCCGGCCGGCTGGCTGGTCGACCGGCTCGGGGTGCGGCCCACGCTGGCCCTCGGTCAGCTCGCCACCGGCGCCGGAGTGTTGCTCGCGGCCGCCGGCCCCACGCTGCCGCCGATCCTGGCGTGCCTGGTGCTCGCCGGGTTCGGCTTCGCCGTGGTGAACCCGGCGACCGGCAAGGCGATCGTCGAGTGGTTCCCGCCGCGCCGGCGCGGCGTCGCCATGGGCATCAAGCAGACGGGGCTGACGCTCGGGGGCGTCGCCGGCGCGCTGCTGCTGCCGCCGCTCGCCGTGCGGCTGGGCTGGCGGGAGGCGCTCGTCGTGGCCGGCGGCGCCGCCGTGCTCTCCGCGGCCGTCGTCGCCGTCGCCTACCGGCGGCCGGCGGCGATGCTCGGGGCGCCGGCGCCGCTCGAGCGCGTCAGAATCGCCGACCTCGCCGGCACGCTTCGCCGCCGCGGCGTCATCGTGCTGTTCGCGTGCGGGTTCGCGCTGTCGCTCGGACAGGCGTCGGTCCTCGCGTACCTCGCGCTCTTCGTCCGTGACACCTACGCCGTCACCGCGATCGTCGCCGGCCAGGCGCTGGCGCTGGCGCAGGCCGGTGGCGCGGTGAGCCGGCTCGGCTGGGGCTTCGTGAGCGACTGGCTGTTCGGCGGCCGCCGCCGCGTGGGCGTGGTGATCACCACGATCGTGGCCACCGTCGCCTACGCCGGCTTCGCGCTCGGCGACCGCGTGGCATGGCCGGCGGCGCTCGGGCTGGCCGCGCTGGCCGGCGCCGGCGCCTTCGGATGGGTGGGGCTCTACTTCACGCTGGTAGCCGAGATCGGCGGCGCGCGCCGCGCCGGGCTCCTGACCGGCGTGGCCGTGATGTTCACGTGGTCGGGCGTCCTCGTCGGCCCCCTGCTCTTCGGTGCGGCGCTGCACGCCGCCGGCGGCTACACGCTGCCCTGGCTGCTCCTCGCCGTCATCGCCCTCGCCGCGGCGGGCGCGCTCGCCAGCCTCCGCCCGCTCGTGCAGCGCGGCGCGGTGCCGGAGCCGACCGAGAGCCCGGGCAGCGGCGGCCCCGGCGCGCGGGCGACCGCGGGCCGCTGAAGCCGGCGTTCACAGGGCTCCGCGGGGCTCGTAGTGGTCGCGGAGGAGCCACGCACCGACCCGGATCAGCGCGGTGCCGACGGCGACCCGCGCGGGATGCGGCTCGGCGCGCGCGCCCCGCCGCCGGGCCCCGGCCTCCGCCGCGGCGACGAGCTCGGCGTGCCGCTCCTTGACCAGCCACGCCGTCGTGTACTCGTTGAAGTCCATGACACCTCCTCGGCTCCTGCCGGCTCGCGCGCCGGCTGCGTGGCCGCGATGGCGCACGCGATCGGTCAGCGCGCGAGGCGGCGCGCGACGAGCACGATGGGCACGCTGTCGGCCGCGCGATCGCCGAGGCGGGCCAGCGCGCACCGCGCCGTCGCCGCGGTCGCGGCGACGAGGTCGGGGCGCTCGGCCGGCACGGCGATCCGCAGCTCCCAGCCGGTCAGACCGCGGCGCTGCGCCACGGGCGCCACCACGGGTCCGAGCTCGCGGTGGATCGCGTCGGTGACGGCGACCTGCCGCGCGGCGAGCAGCGCGCGACGGCGCTGCACCCGCTCGGCGACGCTCAGCAGGGCGACCACGACCAGCACGGGGACGAGCGTGACGGCGGTGAGTCCCAGCAGGGTGAGCATGCCGACCTCCTCGCCCGGTGATGACACCGGACGCGGTCGCGCGTGAAACTCAGCGGACGAAGCGGAGGATGGCGTCGACGACCGCGCCCGGCTGCTCCTCGGGGATGAAGTGGCCGGAGCCGGCGACGGCGTGACCCTCGACGTGCTGGCAACGGTCCTTCCAGACGCCGAGCATGTCCGCGCTCTGCGGGGCGCGGCCGGCGCCCCAGAGCACCAGCGTCCGCGCGACGAGCTTCCGGTCGCGGTCGGCGCCGTCGTGCTCGAGGTCGAGCGTGGCGCCCGCCCGATAATCCTCGAAGGCCGCGCGCATCGCGCCGGGCTGGCGGAAGCACCGCACGTATTCCTGGACCGCCTCCTCCTCGATGGCCGCGGGATCGAGGCTCCACGCGCGGTAGAGATGGCGGAGGTAGATCTCCTCGCGCCCGGCGACCAGGGCCTCGGGCAGGTCGGGCACCAGATGGAACAGCCAGTGCCAGCGCTGGCGGGCGCTGCGGTGGTCCATCGTGTGGAACACGTCGTACGTGGGTGCGATGTCGAGCAGGACCAGGTGCGTGAGCGATGCCGGGTGGTCGAGGGCGAAGCGGTGCGCCACGCGCGCGCCGCGGTCGTGACCGACGAGCACCACCGGGGCCAGTCCCAGCCCGCTCACCAGGTCGGCGACGTCGGCGGCCATCGTGCGCTTGTCGTAGCCCGCGGGGGGCCGGTCGGAATCGCCGTAGCCGCGCAGATCGGGGGCCACGACCGTGAACCGCTCGGCCAGCGCGGGCATGACCTTGCGCCACATGTGGCCCGTCTGGGGGAAGCCGTGCAGGAGGACCATGCCCGGGCCCCGGCCCAGCCGCCGGTAGTGCAGCCGCACGCCGTCGCGCGTGATCGCCACGCCGCGGACCGGGACGCTCACGGCGTCCGCCTCAGCGCGCGATCGGGTGCAGGTCCGGCCGGCAGGTGGAGCACGGCTGCAGACCGGCGGCCTCGGCCAAACGCCGGGAGCCGAAGAACATGAAGCGGTGGGGGTGCTGGGCGGTCCCGAGCGAGGGGCACGACGGCAGACAGTAGGAGTCGTCGCCCGGGAAGCGCACGTACATGCTCTCGCGCGGCACCTTGAGATCGCGCTGCGCCTTCACCGTGTCCACGCCCTCGACGGCGAGCAGTCGCTGCTTGAGGCCAATGCGGTCGCCGGCGTAGCCGGTGAGGGCGCCGGTGGAGCCGACGACGCGGTGGCAGGGGATGACGATGGGCAGCGGGTTCCAGCGGAGCGCCTGGGCGACGGCACGCGTCGCCGACGGCCTGCCGACCTCGCAGGCCACGCCGGCATAGGACATGACCGCGCCGTGCGGGATGCCGGCGGTGGCGCGCAGCACCGCGCGATGGAAGTCGCTGCGCGCCAGCCGGAGGTCGACGGGCCACGCCAGGTGCGTGCGCCGCCCCTCCAGGTACTCCATCAGCTCCCGGTAGAACGCCTCGACCTCGGCGCCGTCCTCCAGGGGCTCCACGCCCGGCAGCCGCCCGAGCCGCGAGTGGGCGAGGTCGCGGGCGCGGCCGAGGTACTCCACCATCGAGACGCCGTGCTCGGACAGCGCGATCAGGATGTTGCCCAGCGGGGAGGGGAAGATGCGGTACGTCACCGTGCGGCGCTTGACCTCGCCCAGTCGCGCCTCCAGGCGCTTTCGGGCGTCGGGCACGGCCGCCGCCGGGTCGGGGGCCTGGCGCCAGAGCCCCACGGCGCCGTCGATGGCTCGGTAGCGCTGGAACTCGCCGCCGCAGGGTCCGCATTGCTGCACGTGCTCGCTGACGCGGCGCTGGGCGGCGGCATCGGCGTCGCCGGTCGCCGCGGCGATGAGATCGTGCTCGATCTCGGCGCAGGACGTTCGCGGTCGATTCATGGCTGGGGCTCCATGTGGGGCAGCGCCAGGCCGTCGAGGTCCCGGCGGATCTTGCGCAAGGCCTGGAACACGTGCGCGCGGGCGCTCTCGGGCGAGCAACCCAGGCTCCGCGCCACCGCCTCGTAGTCCAGGTCGTGCACCTTGCGCAGCAGGAAGGCCAGCCGCTGCTTGAGCGGCAGCCCCGCGACGACGCGGTCGAGCCGCGCTCGCGCCTCGTTGAACAGGATCTCGCCGTCGGGGCCGGCGCCGTCGACCTGCGCCCGGGCGGCCCGCGCCTCGGCGTGGGCCCGGTTGCGGCGGCGCTCGGCCCGGAAGTGGTTGCGCGAGAGATTGGTGGCGATCGTGAAGAGCCAGGCCCGGACGTTGGCGTCGGGGGCCAGCCGGCGATAGGCCCGGTACGCGCGGAGGAAGGTGTCCTGCGAGAGGTCCTCGGCCACGCTGGGATGCGACGTGACCCGGCGCAGGTAGCGATAGATCTCCGCGTGGTGCGCTTCGAGGACCACCTCGAACGGCTGCTGACCCATCTCGACCCCTACAACACCGGAGCCCCGACGCCGTGAAAGGCGCCGCCGGCAGACGCATCATACAATGTCGACGTGACCTTCACCGGCGAGCTCTGGCGCGCGATCGACCCGATCTGGAAGGCCATCCTGGCCCATCCCTTCGTGGGCGGTCTGACCGACGGCACCTTGCCCCGCGAGAGCTTCCGCTTCTACGCCGTGCAGGACGCCCTCTACCTCCGGGAGTTCGCCCGGGCGCTGTCGATCGCCGCGGCCCGGGCGCCCGAGGACGACTGGATCGTGATGTTCAACGAGCACGCCGCCGGCGCCCTCCGGGTGGAGCGGGCGCTGCACGAGTCCTTCTTCAAGGACTTCGCCCTGAGCCCCGCCGAGGTGGCCGCCACCCCGCTGGCGCCGACGAACCAGGCCTACACCAGCTACCTGCTGGCGGTGGCCTACGGCGGGGCCTTCCACGAGGCGGTGGCGGCGCTGCTGCCCTGTTACTGGATCTACTGGGAGGTGGGCCGCCACCTGGAGCGTTCGGGCTCGCCGGATCCGCTCTACCGGCGCTGGATCGACACGTACGCCTCCGAGAAGTTCGGCGCGGTCGTGCGCGCGGTGATCGAGGCGACCGACCGGACGGCGGTGCGCCTGGGCCCCCCCGAGCGGGAGGCGATGCGGCGGCACTTCGTGGCCACCAGCCGGTACGAGTGGATGTTCTGGGAGATGGGCGCCCGCCGCGAGGCCTGGCCGGTGTGAGCGTCGTGCTCTTCGACCTCGACGACACGCTGCTCGACTACAGTGGCCGCGCCGACGAGTGCTGGACGGCGTGCTGCACGGCGGTGGCCGCGCCGGACGGCGTGGACCCGGCCGCGCTGGCCGTCGCGCTGGAGGAGGTGCGCCGCGCCTTCTGGGAGGATCCCGTACGCCACCGGCTCGAGCGCACCGACATGGTCGGCGCGTGGACGAAGATCGCCGCGGCCGCGCTCGATCGCTGCGGGGGCGCGCGCGACGGTCTGGCCCGGCGCATGGCCGAGGACTTCGCGGCGCGCCGCGTGGCCGTGGAGCGCCTGTTCCCCGACGCCACCGCGGCGCTGGAGCGCCTGCGCGGCGCCGGGGTGCCGCTGGGCCTGGTGACCAACGGCGACGCGCGGCTGCAGCGCGACAAGATCGCCCGCCACGACCTGGCTCGCTACTTCGACGTCATCGTCATCGAGGGCGAGTTCGGCTGCGGCAAGCCCGACCCGCGCGTGTTCCGGCACGCGCTGGAGGCGCTGGGCGCCGACGCCCGGCGGGCGTGGATGATCGGCGACCATCTCGTCTGGGACGTCGGCGGCGCCCAGGGCGTCGGCGCCCGCGCGGCCTGGATCGACCGCGAGCGGCGCGGCCTGCCGCCGGCCAGCGCGGCGCGCCCCGACCGCATCATCCACACGCTCGACGAGCTGTAGCCACGAGCGTGCCCGCGTCACCGGCTTCCACGGGTCGAGCGGCGGCTTCGCCGCCGCCGATCGCGTCCCGGGGAAGGCCGCGGAGGGGGCCGTCGCGGCCCTCTCCGGCAACGCCCCCACGGGCTGCGCAGCCCTCGCCGCCCGCCCCCACCGCTGCGGCGCACCGGAATCAACAAAACGTTCGCGATTTTGCGGTGAGGTCTGGTGCTATAGAGGCTGCGCTGTCTGGCGACGCGGTAGTGCCCGTAAGGAGGGGCTTCGCATGCGACGACTCGGACTCCTGGCGGCCGGTCTCGCGCTGATGGTCGCGGGCTGCGCGACCTCGACGCCGCCACAGCAGTCGCCCGCCGTGGACCTCACCGGCCGGTGGAGCGGCATGTGGATGGGGCACGGCATCAACAGCATCCCGCGGGAGGTCGGCGCCTCGGCGGACCTCACCCAGCGCGGCGCGCGGGGCTTCGGCCGCCTCGTGATGGACGGCACCGCGGCGGCGGAGACCATGCCGCTCAGCATCCGCGAGGCCGGGGCCGGCGGCTCGCGCGTGTTCTTCGACGTGTCCGGGTCCGACGTCGTGATGAGCCACGAGATCGGTCCCGAGGTCTTCCGCCTGGACTTCAAGGTGACCGATCCCGACCGCATGGTGGGCTACGTCCGCGGCGCCGAGCCGCCGATCCGCGTGGTGCTGGAGCGCGAGAAGCCCAGGCCGATGGCCGAGGCTCCGGTCGCGGCACCGCCGGCCCCGACGCCGGCCGCGCCGCCCGCACCCGCGCCGCCGCCGGCCGTCGCCGCCGCCCCACCGCCGACGCCGACGCCGCCCGCGCCCGAGCCGGCGGCGCCGCCGCCCGCGGAGACGGCGCGGCCCGCCCCCAAGGACTTCGCCGCCGTGCCCGAGCTGCGCTCGGTGCACTTCGACTTCGACAAGGCCGACATCCGGCCGTCGGAGGCCGCGATCCTCGACGGCAACGCGCAGTGGCTCAAGGGCAACGACCTGCTCGTGCTGGTCGAGGGACACTGCGACGAGCGCGGCACCAACGAGTACAACCTCGCGCTCGGAGAGCGGCGGGCCAAGGCCGTGCGCGATCACCTCGTCTCGCGCGGCATCGCCGCCGAGCGGATCACCACGGTGAGCTACGGCGAGGAGCGTCCGGTGTGCACCGAGGCCGCCGAGGACTGCTGGAGGCGGAACCGCCGGGCCGACATGCTGGTCCGCCCGCAGTAGCCCTCGCGCCGGGCGGGGCGGGGCCAGGCCGTCCCGCCCCGCCGTCCTCCGTTCCCCGCGGCGCCGCTCAGCGGATGGTCGCCGCCGGTCCCGAGAAGTAGACGAGCCCCGCCCGCGCCGCCAGCCCCACGACGTAGAGCAGGGGCGGCAGCCACGTCTCGCGCACCCCGTACACTCCCCAGCCCACGCCGACCAGCACGATGGGCACGCAGAGCCAGGTCGGCAGGTGCAGCGTCCGGAAGAACGGCTCGGTGACGAGCAGCGCCGCGATCATGACGAAGGTCAGGGCGAGGAGCGCCACCAGGAGCGCGAACGGCGTCAGCAGGAAGATCGACACCAGCATGATGAGGGCGTCGGTGCGCCCGGTCTCGGCGTCGAGGAACGCGTCCTTCGTGTCGGGATGCGCGGCGAGGGACGTGAGGAGCCCCCGCACCGGGGCCAGCCAGCCGAGGCTCCAGGCGGCGGCGACGAGGACGACCAGCCCGAGGGCCACCCAGCCGAGGCCGCGCGTCCGCATCGACATCCATTCTAAGCGCTATGATAGGCGCCCGACCAAAGGGAGAATCGCGGAGGCGCCGATGGCCCAGGATCTGGTGGAGACCGTCAAGGACGGCGTGGCGCTGCTCACCCTGAACCGCCCCGACCGCCTGAACGCCATGTCGCCGGCGATGCTCGACGGGCTGCTCGAGGCCCTGCCCCGCCTGGCCGCCAGCGCCGACGTCGGCGTCGTCGTCCTCACCGGCGCCGGCCGCGCCTTCTGCGCCGGCGGCGACGTGAAGGCCATGGCCGAGGGCCGCGAGCAGGAGGGCGCGAGCCTCGAGGAGCGCGCGCAGGGGCTGCGTGCCCGCATGGAGGTCTCGCGGTGGCTGCACGAGATGCCGAAGCCGACGATCGCCATGGTGCGCGGGGCGGCGGCGGGCGCCGGCCTCAGCCTCGCCCTGGCCTGCGACCTGCGCGTGGCCGGCGACTCGGCGCGCTTCGCCACCGCGTTCGCCCGCGTCGGGTACTCCGGCGACTTCGGCGGCTCGTGGTTCCTCACGCAGATCGTCGGCACCGCGCGGGCGCGCGAGCTCTACTACACGGCCGACATCCTGGACGCCGCCGCGGCGCTGGCGATGGGCCTGGTCAACCGCGTCGTCCCCGACGGGCGCCTCGAGGAGGAGACGCTGGCGCTGGCCGGGCGGCTGGCCCGCGGGCCGCGGGTGGCGTACCGCTACATGAAGCGCAACTTCAACGCCGCCGAGACCGTCACGCTGGCCGAGGCGCTGGACCTCGAGGCGTGGCATCACACGCGCTGCGGGCTCACCGAGGACCACCGCGAGGCCGCGAGGGCGTTCGTGGAGAAGCGGGAGCCCGTGTTCCGCGGTCGGTGAGGACGTGACGCCGGAGGCTCTCAAGCGGCGGCTCTGGGCCGCCATCGACGCGCGGGCCGAGACCATCGTCGGCATCGGCGAGCGGATCCGCCGCCATCCCGAGCTGGGCTTCAAGGAAGTCCGCACCGCGGCGCTGGTCGCCGAGACGCTCCGCGGGCTGGGGCTGGCGCCGCGGACGGGACTGGCGCTGACCGGTGTCCGGGCCGACCTCTCCGGCGGCGCCGGCGCCGGCCCCACGCTGGCCCTGATCGGCGAGCTCGATGCGCTCGTGGTGGCCGGCCATCCCGAGGCCGATCCCACCACCGGCGCCGTGCATGCCTGCGGGCACAACGCCCAGATCGCCGCGCTCCTCGGCGCCGCCATGGGGCTCGTCGACACCGGCGCCATGCGGGCGCTGGCCGGGCGCGTGGCGCTCCTCGCCGTGCCCGCCGAGGAGGGCGGCGACCTGGCGTGGCGGCTCGCGGAGCGCGAGGCCGGGCGCCTGGAGTTCCTGGGCGGCAAGTGCGAGCTCATCCGTCTCGGTCACCTCGACGACGTGGACCTCGCCATGATGATCCACGCGACGTCGCGGCCGGAGGACGGACGCGTGTGCGTGCCGGCCTCGAACAACGGGCGCTTCGGCAAGACGGCGCGGTACATCGGCCGGGCCGCGCACGCCGGCGCCGCGCCGCACCGCGGTATCAACGCGCTGTACGCCGCCCAGATCGCGCTGGCCGGCATCAACGCCGTCCGCGAGACGTTCCGCGACGAGGACACGATCCGGGTCCACCCGATCCTGACCCACGGCGGCTCGCAGGTGAACGTCATCCCCGCCGAGGCCCGCATCGAGACCTACGTCCGCGGCCGCACCCTCGAGGGCATCCGCGAGGCCAACGCGCGCGTGGACCGCGCGCTGCGCGCCGGCGCGCTGGCGCTCGGGGCGCGCGTGGAGATCGAGACCCTGCCCGGCTACCTGCCCCTCCGGAGCGATGGCACGATGGCGTCGTACTTCCGGGGAAACGCGGTGGCGCTGGTGGGTGACGACGGCTACCGGGAGGTGGGGCACCGCACGGGGTCGACCGACATGGGCGATCTGAGCCAGGTGATCCCCGTGCTGCACCCCTACGTCGGCGGCGCCGCCGGGACCGGCCACGGCGCCGACTACGCCATCGTCGATGCGGGGCTCGCCTACGTGCTGCCGGCCAAGCTGCTGGCGGCCATGGCCGTCGACCTGCTGGGGGACGGGGCCGCCGGCGCGGGCCAGGTGCTCGCCCGGCACACGCCGGCGATGACGCGCGCCGACTACGTGGCCTTCCAGCGCTCGGTGGCCCGGCGCGAGATCTTCGAGGGGGCGACCGCCGCGCCGCCGTCATGAGGGAGGCGGACGACCTCGCCCGCGCCATCGCGCTCTGGCGCGAGGCGTACCGTCGCCAGATGGCGGGCGACCTCGAGGCCGCCGTCGCGCTCTACCGGGAGTCGATCGCCGTGCGCCCGACGGCCGAGGCCCACACGTTCCTCGGCTGGACCTACTCGTTCCAGGGGCGCCTGGACGAGGCGACGGCCGAGTGCCTCAAGGCCATCGAGATCGATCCCGACTTCGGCAACCCCTACAACGACATCGGCGTCTACCTGGTGCAGCAGGGCAAGCTCGACGAGGCCGTCGGCTGGCTGGAGAAGGCCAAGCAGGCCTCGCGGTACGAGCCGCGGCAATTCCCGTTCATGAACCTGGGCCGGATCTACGCGCGGCAGGGCCGCTGGTGGGACGCGCTGCGCGAGCTCGAGGGCGCCGTGCGCGTCGCGCCCGACGACGCCGACGCGCGCAAGGCCTGGCACGGCGTGCTGGCTCGGTTCAATTGATATACATGGGGGCCCCGACATGGCCCCCAAGCCCCCCGCCTTCGTCGCCCCCCGGCAAAGCCGGGGTGCTCCTCTGAGAGGCGCGGCGTCCAGGTGGGGGGCCCCGACATGGCCCCCAAGCCCCCCGCCTTCGTCGCCCCCCGGCAAAGCCGGGGTGCTCCTCTGAGAGGCGCGGCGTCCAGGTGGGGGGCCCCGACATGGCCCCCAAGCCCCCCGCCTTCGTCGCCCCCCGGCAAAGCCGGGGTGCTCCTCTGAGAGGCGCGGCGTCCAGGTGGGGGGCCCCGACATGGCCCCCAAGCCCCCCGCCTTCGTCGCCCCCCGGCAAAGCCGGGGTGCTCCTCTGAGACGCGCGGCGTCCAGGGGGGGCCCCGACATGGCCCCCAAGCCCCCCGCCTTCGTCGCCCCCCGGCAAAGCCGGGGTGCTCCTCTGAGAGGCGCGGCGTCCAGGGGGGGCCCCGACATGGCCCCCAAGCCCTCGATGTTCGGCACGTCCCGGCACAGCCGTGGCGCGCCTCTGGGACGCGCGCAGTGGGGGGCTCCGACATGGCCCCCGAGCCCACGATGTTCGGCACGCCCCGGCGGAGCCGTGGCGCGCCTGGCTTCGTGACGTGAGACGATGATGGGGCCGCGACGTCGCCCCCCGCGCCCCAGACGGCGTGCCCTGGCGCAGAGGGGCGCGCGTCTGGAGAGCGCCTGGTCCTGGAGGAGTCGGTCATGGAGCCGCTGAAGGACGCGAGTCATCTCTACGAGGTCGAGCGGCGGGCGCACCACGCTGCGCGGCCGGGCTTTCGCATCACCGAGCTCACGCTGGGACCGCGCCAGCGCGTCCCCTGGCACAGCCACACCAGCGTCGGCGACACGTTCTACGTGCTGGAGGGGCGCGTGCGCCTGTTCCTCCGCGATCCCAGGGAAGAGGTCGTCCTCGAGCCGGGGCAGAGTCACCACGTTCGTCCCGGGCGCCCGCACCTGGTCACGAACGGCGGCACGGGATCGGTGACGTTCCTGGTCCTGCAGGGTATCGGGGAGTACGATTTCGTGCCCCTGACCTGACCGAGGCCACGACCTGGAGTCGGGTGATTCTCCCGGCCCACGGCCGTCCCCGGTCGGGTGCCAGCCGTGATCGGTGGCTGCCCTGATGACAAGGGCCCAACGCCACCTCGTCAGCCTGACACCCGTCCATTGCGCCTGACGCCGAAAGCCCTGGCTAAGGCCGTGATTTCATGCTCGCCGTCGCGCCGGGCAGCCGTGGCACAGACGTTGCCATGAGGAACTGTTCGTCCGAGGTCGACCGCAGGCCGGAGGGGGCATGGCGTCGGCGTTCAAGTCGCTGAAGGTGCAGGATGTCAAGGAGCTGCAGGAGCTGGTCGCCGAGAGCGTCGAGGCCGTGGAGCCCGGCATGCGCCTGCTCGACACGCGCGTGGTCCTCGGGGGCGCCACCATCGACGTCGTGGCGCTGGACACGGAGGACAGGCTGACGCTCATCGCCCTCGGCCTCGGCGCCGAGGACGAGATGATCCTCCGGGGGCTCGAGGCCTACTCGTGGTGTCTCGAGTATCCGGACGGCGTGCGGCGCCTCTATCCGAGCGTGCAGGTCTCCGAGAGCCGGCCCCCCCGGGTCATCTTCGTCTCCGAGAAGGTGCCGGACGCCTTCCTCAGGAAGGTCAAGCACCTGCGCCTGGCCCGGGCCGAGTGCCTGGAGTTCCGGTTCGGCCTGCAGTTCAAGGCCGTCGACGATCTGCGCGGTGCGGGCGACACGGCCCCGCCGGAGCGGCCGAACCCCACGCCGCGCGCCCCGGCCGCGCTGCGCGTGGCGCCACGGCCATCGCGGTCCGAGCCCGACCCGCGGCCGGCGGCCGCCTCCAGGGGCGGCCGTCCCGAGCCCGAGGGGCGCGAGCCGGCCGTGGCCCGCGCGCAGCCCGACACGCGCGAGGTCGCGGCGCCGCGGGCGGCGCCGGCGCCGCGCGCCCCGCGGTTCGAGGCCGAGGCGGCGCCTCCGGTCGCGGCCCGGGTGACGCGTCCCGAGGCGCCTCGCGTGGAGCCCGCGCGCGCCGAGGCGCGTCGCGATCCCGAGAGCGAGGTGGCCGAGGTCCACGCGCAGATGCTGGAGCAGCTGCGCGCCACCACGACCACGGTCGGAGAGTGGCGCGAGGCCGCGGTGGCGCCGGCCGCCGAGGTCGACGACGGCAAGGTGCGCATCGTCCGCGACTACCTGCAGCGCGAGTTCCCGACCGCCGTCATCTACGACTTCTACGCCCACGACCGCGGCGTGCAGATGTTCCACCTGCAGGACTCGCACGGCGCGCTGATCCACTCCGCCGCCGTGGGCGAGGACCTGCTGGAGGAAGGCTCCGACGCCGAGCTGGGCGGCTTCCTCGAGAAGCACAAGCTGGCGCGCGTGCTGCGCCAGGCCGGCTCCGCCGGCGTCTCCGTCACCAGGTCCGGGCTGAAGATCGAGCGGCGATAGGTCGCCGCCCCCGCCACGCGGGTTCGCCGCCCGCCACGTTCTTTCATGGTGAGTCGGCCTCCGTGAGATGCTGAGGTCGCCTCGGGACCGGCGGCGGCGCGCCTCGCGGCGGCGGCCCCGTAGGCTTGGGGCCACGAAGAGGACCCGGGGAGAGGAGACATGCGATCGATCCTCACGGCCCTCGGCATGCTCGCGCTGGCGCTCGCGGCGCCCGCGCATGCCGGGGCTCCCACCGACCAGGTGCGGCTGTACACCGACCACGTCCAGAAGATCCTGGAGGACCCCGCGCTCAGGTCCGAGGACAAGCGGGCCGCCGTGCGCAAGATCGCCGAGCAGGTGTTCGACGTGACGGAGACGGCCAAGCGCGCGCTCGGCCCGCACTGGAACCGACGGACGCCGGCGGAGCAGGAGGAGTTCGTGCAGCTGTTCGCCGACCTCCTGGACCGCTCCTACATCGCGAAGGTCGACCTCTACGGCGGCGAGAAGCTGCAGTTCACCAACGAGGCGGTGGACGGCGACTACGCCGTCGTCCGCGCGAAGGTCCTGACGCGCCAGCGCGCCGAGGTGCCCGTCGAGGCCAAGCTGCACCGCAAGGGGGACCGCTGGCTGATCTACGACATCAGCATCGAGAACGTGAGCCTCGTCGGCAACTACCGCTCGCAGTTCGACCGGATCATCCGCACGTCGTCGTTCGGCGAGCTCGTCAAGCGCCTCCGGACCAAGCGCGACGAGTTCGTGCCGCAGGCCGAGGGCCGGCCCAAGCGCTCCTAGCCGACCGGGGGTCCCCCGAGATGCCCCCACCCCCGACGCCCGGCACGCCCCGGCGCCGGGGTGGCGCGCCTCCGGGCCGCCCGCCGTCGCCTTGAAGAGCCCGCGCGGCATTCCTTATAATTCGCCCCACGATCCGCCCGCGCGCGGCGCGCCGTGTCGAGTGCCGAGCCGCCCGCGACCACGAGGTTGAGCGCATGCCGACAGCCAGGGCCGCCACCAAGCGCGACGAGCCGATCCAGGCCCTCCTCAAGGAAGGGCGCAAGTTCCCGCCGCCCCCGGCGTTCGCGAAGAAGGCGAACGTCAGGACCCCGGCCGTGTATCGCGAAGCCCGGGCCAACCCGCTGCGGTTCTGGGCACAGCAGGCGCGCGAGCTGCGCTGGATGAAGCCGTGGCGGAAGACGCTGGAGTGGAAGCTGCCCTACGCCAAGTGGTTCGTGGGCGGCCGGCTCAACGTCGCCGACAACTGCCTGGACCGCCACATCGAGGGGCCGCGGCGCAACAAGGCGGCCATCGTGTGGGAGGGCGAGCCCGGCGACAGCCGCGTGATGACGTACTGGGATCTCTACCGCGAGGTCAACCAGTTCGGGGCCGCGCTGCGCCGGCACGGCGTGAAGAAGGGCGACACCGTCACCATCTACATGCCGATGATCCCCGAGGTCGCCATCGCCATGCTGGCCTGCGCGCGCATCGGGGCGCCGCACTCCGTGGTGTTCGGGGGCTTCTCGCCGGATTCGCTCCGCGACCGCATCAACGACTGCAAGGCCAAGCTGGTCATCACCGCCGACGGCGGCTACCGCCGCGGCGGCACGGTGGCCCTCAAGAAGAACACCGACGAGGCGCTCAAGGAGTGCCCCACCGTCACCAGCGTCGTCGTCTACCGCCGCACCGGTCAGGACGTGCCGTGGCAGAACGAGCGCGACATCTGGTGGCACGACTTCGTCCAGGACGCCGACCGCTACGTGAAGCCCGAGCCCATGGACGCCGAGGACATGCTGTACCTGCTCTACACCTCCGGCTCCACGGGCAAGCCGAAGGGGATCATCCACACCACGGGCGGCTACCTCACGGGCATCACGGCCACCCACCGGATGGTGTTCGACCTCAAGGAGGACGACGTCTTCTGGTGCACCGCCGACGTGGGCTGGGTCACCGGCCACTCCTACGTCGTGTACGGGCCGCTGGCCAACGGGGCCACCACGGTGATGTACGAGGGCACGCCGGACTGGCCCGACAAGGACCGGTTCTGGCGGATCGTGGAGAAGTACGGCGTCACCATCCTCTACACGGCGCCGACGGCCATCCGGACGTTCGTCCGCTGGGGCGACCAGTTCCCCAAGCGCTGCGACCTGTCCTCGCTGCGCCTGCTCGGCACCGTGGGCGAGCCCATCAACCCCGAGGCCTGGGTCTGGTACTGGAAGATCATCGGCGGCGGCCGCTGCCCCGTCGTCGACACCTGGTGGCAGACGGAGACCGGCCAGATCCTGATCACGCCGCTGCCGGGCGTCACCGTGTGCAAGCCGGGGTCGGCGACGCTGCCCTTCCCGGGGATCGAGGCGGAGATCGTGAACGACAAGGGCGAGCCGGCGCAGGCCGGCTACCTGGTCCTCAAGCGGCCGTGGCCGGGCATGCTGCGCGGCATCTACGGCGATCCCGAGCGCTACCAGCGCCAGTACTGGAGCCAGGTCAAGGGCGTCTACTTCACCGGCGACGGAGCCAAGCGGGACCGCGACGGCTACTTCTGGCTGCTGGGGCGCATCGACGACGTCATGAACATCTCCGGCCATCGCGTCTCCACCATGGAGGTCGAGTCCGCCCTCGTCGACCACCCGGCGGTGGCCGAGGCCGCCGTGATCGGACGCACGCACGAGATCAAGGGGCAGGCCATCGCCGCCTTCGTGACCATCAAGGCCGGCATCGAGGCCACCGAGGGCCTCAAGAACGAGGTCAAGAACCACGTCGCGCGCAAGATCGGCGCGCTGGCGCGGCCGGACGACGTCATCTACGCCGCCGAGCTGCCGAAGACCCGCAGCGGCAAGATCATGCGCCGCCTGCTCCGCGACGTGGCCGAGGGGCGCGCGCTGGGCGACACCACGACGCTCGCCGACGCCGCCGTGGTCGCCGAGCTGAAGCGCAAGTACGAGGACAAGGAGTGACTCGGAGGGGGGCTTCGCCCCCCTTCCGACAGTCGTCGCGCGCCTGACGGCGCGCTCCTCCCTGCCTCCCCCCGAGGCAGGATCGCGCCGGCAGAGCCGGCGCGCGAAGCGGTCGACCAGACGGCGTGTCCGAGGGCCGCGGATGCCGCGCCCGCATCCGTCGGCGGCAAGACGGGAACGATCCAGTCGAAGACGCACGCCTGCCGGGGGCCGGCCGACGACGGCTTGACAGGGCTTTCATATTTCGATAATAGTGGAATCGTGAAATCGAAAGTGCCGCTGGTGGAGCTGCAGGCGCGGGAGGGGCACGCCGAGGCGTTCAAGGCTTTGGCGCATCTCACGCGGCTGCAGGTGTTCTTCTTCCTGGTGCGGGCGGGGCGCGAGGTGCCGGCCGGCGAGATCCAGGCCCAGCTGGAGATCCCCGGGCCGACGCTGTCGCACCATCTCGACCTGCTGCGACGGGCGGGGCTCGTCCAGAGTCGGCGCGAGGAGCGCTACGTCTATTACTCGACGCGGCCGGACACCGTCTCGGAGCTCGTGCGGCTCCTGACGGCCTGCTGCTGAGCGGAGGCGCCATGGCGGACGCGATCAAGGACGTCGTGAGGGAGAAGTACGGGCGGGCCGCGCTGCGGGTGGTCGGCGGCCAGGCCGGATCGTGCTGCGGCGGCGCGTCGTCCCGCGGCCAGGCCGATCCGATCACCGCGAACCTCTACGCGGACGGGGAGACGGCCGGCCTGCCGGAGGCGGCGGTGGCGGCCTCGCTCGGGTGCGGCAACCCGACGGCGCTCGCCGACCTGCGTCCCGGCGAGACGGTGCTCGACCTGGGCTCGGGCGGCGGCATCGACGTGCTGCTGTCGGCGCGCCGCGTGGGGGCCACCGGCAAGGCGTACGGTCTGGACATGACCGACGAGATGCTGGCCCTGGCCCGCGACAACGCCCGCGAGGCCGGCGTCGCGAACGTGGAGTTCCTCAAGGGCGAGATCGAGCAGGTGCCGCTGCCCGACGCCGCCGTGGACGTCGTCATCTCGAACTGCGTCATCAACCTCTCGCCCGACAAGGACCGTGTGCTGGCCGAGGCGTTCCGCGTGCTGCGGCCGGGCGGGCGCCTGGCCGTGTCCGACGTCGTCGTGCGGGGCGCCGTGCCCGCCGACGTCCGGCGCAGCGTCGAGCTGTGGATCGGCTGCGTGGCCGGCGCCCTGGACGAGGCGGACTACCGCGCGAAGCTCGCGCGGGCGGGCTTCGTCGACGTGGAGATCGAGCCGACCCGCGTCTACTCGGTGCAGGACGCGCGCGAGATGCTGGCCGCCTCGGGGATCGACGCCGACGCCATCGCGCCGGCGGTGGAGGGCAAGTTCATGAGCGCGTTCGTGCGAGCGCGCAAGCCGAAGGGGGACGAGCGATGAGCACCGCGCCGAGAGTCCACGTGCACATGACGGTGTCCGACCTCGAGAAGAGCCGCGCCTTCTACGAGCGCTTCCTCGGCGTGGCGCCGGTGAAGGTCAAGCCGGGCTACGTGAAGTTCCTGCCCGGGTTCGGCCCGCTCAACCTGGCCCTCTCCGACGGCCGCGTCGCCGCCGGCGGCGGGCCCGTGAACCACATGGGGCTGCAGCTGGCCTCGCGGGAGGAGGTCGTCCGCCAGCTGGACCGCGTCAAGGCCGCCGGCCTGCCCGTGCGCGAGGAGTTCGGCGTCGACTGCTGCCACGCCAACCAGGACAAGTTCTGGGTGGTCGATCCCGACGGCGTGGAGTGGGAGGTGTACGTCCTGAACCACGACCTGGAGGACGAGTCGCACCCGCCCCGCGGGGCGCGCGGGCTCACCATGGTCCCGGCGGCGACGACCTGCTGCGCGCCGAGGTGAGATGAGGGGCCCGGAGCGCAGGCCCGCCGATCGCGGCGCGCCGGCGGCGGCCGCCGCGCCGGCGCGCGTCCAGGTCGAGGTGATCTCCTGGGTCACCAAGTTCGTCGGAGGCGACGGGACCGGGCGCCGGCTGTTCGACGAGCCCGCGCCTCCCGGCGCCACGGTGCGCTCGGTGCTGGCCGGGCTGTCCGGCCGGCACCCCGAGCTGCACGCGGCGCTGTGGCACGACGGCGAGCTCGGCGAGCACATCGAGGTCCTCGTCAACGACGCCGTGCTCGGGGTCGACCACACGCTCGACTCGCCCGTGTACGGCGGCGATCGCATCGCGCTGCTCGGGCAGTACATGGGCGGCTGAGCGACCCGATGGCGACGTATCGCATCATCGCCTGGCGCGGCATTCCCGCCACCGTGGAGGCGCGCGACGCCGACGGCGCCGTCAGCCGCGCGCTCTCCGAGCGGTTCCAGATGCTGATCGACTCCGCGGCCATGCAGCTGGGGCTGGCCGGCTCGGAGGAGTACCTGGACCAGTGGAGCGCCGGCGCGGAGCAGGACCGGCCGGGCGCCGCCGCCGACGTGGCCGACGCCGTCGCCACCGAGCTCGAGGCCCGCTTTCCGGAGTTCATCGCCGGCGCGTTCCGTCCGGCGTGAGCCTCGCCGGGCGCGTCGATCCCTGGCTGCTCGCGCTGTGCGCCTCCCGCGCGGGCGCCACGCTGGTGTTCATGACCTACGCCGCCGCGCTGCCGGTGCTGCGCGAGGCGTGGGGCATGAGCGCGACGGCGGCGGGCTCGGTGTCGACCGGCTTCCAGCTCGGCTACGCCGTCTCGCTGCTGGTGTTCTCGGCGCTGGCCGACCGCGTGGGGGCCCGGCGCGTGTACCTCTGGTCGGGATGGCTCTCCGCGGCCACGGCGGTGGCCTTCGCGCTGTGGGCGCGCTCGTACGTCTCCGGCCTCGCGCTCTCCGCGCTGATCGCCCTCTCGCAGGGCGGCACCTACACCACGGCCATCATGCTGATCGCCGACCGCTACCCGCCCCGCCGTCGCGGCGCCGCCGTGGGCTGGCTGATTGCGAGCATGTCGCTCGGCTTCGCGCTCTCGCTCGCCGTGGCCGGCCTCGGGCTGCGCCTGGGCGGCTATCCGCTCGCCTTCGCCCTGACCGCCGCCGGGCCGGTGCTCGGCGCCGTCCTCGGCTGGCTCGCGCTGCAATCGTCGCCGGACGTCGTGCACCGCCCGGCGGCGGGCGGCCGGTTCGGCGCCGCCGTCCTGAAGAACGCGCAGGCGGTCCGCCTCATGGTGGGCTACACGCTGCACTCCTGGGAGCTGCTCGGCATGTGGGCGTGGACGCCGGCGTTCGTGGCCGCCGCCATGGCGGCGGCGGGCAGCGGCGAGATGCTGGCGGTGCAGCACGGGGCCTACGTCTCCGCGGCCTTCCACCTGATGGGGCTCGTGGCCTCCACGACGATGGGCGGACTGTCCGACCGGCTCGGCCGGCGCGACGTGCTCGTGGGGGTGGCGGCCATCAGCACCGCGTGCTCGTTCGTCTTCGGCTGGCTGATCGGCTGGCCGGGCGCGGTGATCTTCGCCGTGGGCGCCGTCTACGGCTTCACGGCGCTGGGCGATTCGCCCGTGCTCTCCACCGCGTTCACCGAGGCGGTCGAGCCCGCGTACCTGGGCTCGGCCCTCGCCCTCCGCTCGCTGCTCGGCTTCGGCGCCGGCGCGGTCGCGCCGCTCGCCTTCGGCGCCGTGCTCGACCTGACGAACCCGCCCGGCGGCGTGCCGGCCGCCTGGGGCTGGGCGTTCGCGACCCTCGGCCTCGGCGGGCTCGGCGCCACGATCTGCGCCTGGGGCGTCGCGCGCGGCCGCCCGGTCGAGGCGCTGCGGCGCGGCCGGGCGTAGCGCGCCGGCGGGCGGCTGGTCCTCGGAAGCGCGGCGTCACCGACCGCCGGGGCGCACCGCGGAGGCGACGGCGGAGGCCACGTCCGGGGTTGCTTGATTTCGCCCCCGGCGGCGGCTAGGGTGGCGTCACGGTGGCGCAGGCGATCCCCGCGAAGCTGATCGAGGACACGGCGCGCGAGCTGACGGCGCGCGCGGCCATCGACATCCCGCGCGACTTCCGCGAGGGCGTCCGCCGGGCGCGGGACGCCGAGGCCGGCCGGCTGCCGCGCTTCGTCCTGGACCAGATGCTGGCCAACTGGGATCTGGCCACCGCCGACCGGCGGCCGATGTGCGCCGACACGGGGTTGCCGCGGTACTACGTGCGCGCGGGCAACGAGGCCCTGGTCGAGGGTGGCTTCGTGGCGCTCGAGCGCGCGCTGCGTCGCGCGACGGCGGAGGCCACCGCGGCCATCCCGCTGCGTCCCAACCGCGTGCACCCGCTCACGCGCGCCGACCACAACAACAACGTCGGCATCCACGCGCCGGAGATCACCTACGCCTTCGAGCCCGGCCGCGACTTCATCGACGTCACCACCGTGCACAAGGGCGGGCTCTTCGGCACGGACTACCGGATGCTGTTCCCCGCCGACGGCATCGGCGGGCTGAAGCGCTTCTTCGTCGACACCCTGGTGCAGTTCGGCCGGCGGGGCCTGGCCTGCCAGCCGGCGATCATCGGCGTCGGCATCGGCGGGGCCAAGGACACCTGCGTGCGGCTGGGCAAGGAGGCGGCCTGCCTGCGCCTGGTGGGCAGCCGCAATCCCGACCCGGCCGTCGCCGCCCTCGAGGACGAGCTGACCGCGCTCGGCAACTACATCGGCATCGGGGCCATGGGCTTCGCCGGCACGTCGCTGGTCGTGGCCACGCACGTCGAGATCGCCTACTCCCACACCGGGGGCATGCCGGTCGGGATCCACGCCTTCTGCCTGTCGTCGCGGCGGGCCACGGCGCGGATCCATCCCGACGGCCGCGTGGAGTTCCGCGACGATCCCGGATGGTTCACGGACTACTACCGCCGCGAGGGCGTCGAGTGAGACGGCGAGGCCGTCGCGGCCGGCGCCGGCGGCGGTCGGAGCGCCAGCGGCGGTGAGCGCGCCGGTCATCGAGCGGCTCGACGACGTGCGGATGACCGAGGTGCGGCTGTCGACGCCGGTGGCCCCGGCCGATCTCGCGCGCCTGGCCATCGGCGACGTCGTCTACCTGGACGGCTTCGTCTACACCGGGCGCGAGGGCGTCTACCGCAAGGTCGTGGACGAGGGCCGCGGCGTGCCCGAGAGCGTGCGCCGGCTGACCAACGTGAACTTCCACTGCTCGCCCGCGGCCAGCGTGCGCCCCGACGGCACGTACGCCGTCGAGGCCGTCACCGCCACGGCGTCGTTCCGCTTCGGCAAGTCGATGGCCCGGTGGTTCGAGCAGTCCGGGGCGAAGGTGGTCGTCGGCAAGGCCGGGCTCACCGAGCGCGCCTATCGCGAGTGGTTCGTGCCCCACGGCGCCGTGTACCTGACGACGGTCGGCTACGGGCTCGGCGCCGCGTACGGCGCGTGCATCAGGGGGGTGCGCGAGGTGCACTGGCTGGCCGAGCTGGGCCTGGCCCAGGCGCTCTGGGTGCTGGAGGTCGAGCGGCTGGGGCCCTTCCTCGTGGAGGGCGACGCCCAGGGCCGGAGCCTCTTCGCCCTCGCCAACCGCGAGATCGACCGCCGCCTGGGCGAGGTGTACGCGGGACTGCCGCGCTACTCGATGAGCCGCTTCGGGGAGAGCACGCCCGAGCAGGAGATCGTGTAGGCGCCGGTCAGCCGCGACGGCGGGCGCGGTAGCGGCGGATCAGCGCGTTGGTGGAGCTGTCGTGGGCCAGCGGCGTGTCGGCGGCGAGCTCCGGCACGATGCGCGCGGCGAGCACCTTGCCGAGCTCCACCCCCCACTGGTCGAACGAGTTGATGTCCCAGACCGCTCCCTGCACGAACACCTTGTGCTCGTAGAGGGCGACCAGCGCGCCCAGCGCCGCCGGGCTCAACCGGTCGGCCAGGATCACGTTCGTCGGGCGGTTGCCGGCGAACGTCCGGTGCGCCACCTGGTGGTCCGGCACGCCCTCGGCCCGCACCTCGGCCTCGGTCTTGCCGAAGGCCAGCGCCTCGGCCTGGGCGAAGAGGTTGGCCATGAGCAGGTCGTGCTGGTCCGCGATCGGCGAGAGGCTCTCGAGGAAGCCGATCAGGTCCGCGGGCACCAGCCGCGTGCCCTGGTGCAGCAGCTGGTAGTACGCGTGCTGGCCGTTGGTGCCGGGCGTACCCCAGACGATCGGGCCGGTGTCCCAGTCGACGCGGGCGCCCTCGAGCGTCACGCTCTTGCCGTTGGACTCCATGTCGAGCTGCTGCAGGTAGGCCGAGAAGCGGCCGAGGTCGTTGCTGTACGGCAGGACGGCGTGGCTCTGGGCGCCGAAGAAGCCGCCGTACCAGACGCCGAGCAGGCCGAGGATCGCCGGCAGGTTCCGCTCGAGCGGCGCGGTGCGGAAGTGCTCGTCCATGGCGTGGAAGCCGGCCAGCAGGTCGCGGAAGTGCCGGGGGCCGACGGCGAGCATGATCGACAGCCCGATGGCCGCGTCCATCGAGTAGCGGCCCCCCACCCAGTCCCAGAACTCGAAGGCGTTGTCGGGATCGATGCCGAACTTCGCGATCTCGGGGATGTTGGTGGACACGGCCACGAAGTGGCGGGCCACGGCGCGCTCGTCCCCGAGGCCGGCGACGAGCCAGCGTCGCGCCGTGCGCGCGTTCGTCATCGTCTCGAGCGTGGTGAACGTCTTCGAGGCCACGACGAAGAGCGTCTCGGCGGGGTCCAGGCCGCGCGTGGCCGCGGTGAAGTCGGCGCCGTCCACGTTGGAGACGAAGCGGAAGGCCAGGGTCGGGGCCACGTAGGCCCGGAGCGCGTCGGTGGCCATGGCCGGGCCCAGGTCGGAGCCGCCGATGCCGATGTTCACGACGGTCCGGATGGGCTTGTCCGTGTGACCGCGCCAGCGCCCGTCCCGCACGCGGTCGGCGAAGTCGGCCATCTTGTCGAGCACGGCGTGCACCTGGGCCACGACGTCGACGCCGTCCACGACCAGGCGACGGTCGCGGGGCATGCGGAGGGCGACGTGCAGCACGGGCCGGCGCTCGGTCACGTTGATCTTCTCGCCGCGGAACATCGCCTCGCGGCGCTCGACGACCCGCGTGGCCTCGCCGAGCCGCCGCAGCAGCGCCAGCGTCTCGTCGGTGACCCGGTTCTTGGAGTAGTCGAGGAACAGCCCGCCGCCCTCGGCGGTCAAGCGCTCGCCGCGGCGCGGGTCGTCGGCGAAGAGCCGGCGCAGGGGCACGTCGCGCACGCGCTCGTAGTGGGCGGTGAGGTCCTTCCACTCGGACAGCTCGGTCAGCCGCGCTCTCGCCACGCTCGTGCCCTCCGCTCCGAGGATCGGCGCTTACCGGTGCGATCCATGATGGACCACCCCGCCGGGTGGCGGCAAGGACGACGCCGCCAGGAACCGCGCGGTGTGCGCGGCCGGACCGTCGTCGGCCGCGGCCAGAGCCGTCTGCAGCCGAGCCAGATCGCCGGGGGTGTCGACATCGAACCAGGGCGTCAGGCACTCGGCCGACAGCCCCGCGGCCCCGGCGCGTTCCAGCGTCTGCCGTAGCACCGCCGGCGTGCTCCAGGCGATGCCCTCGAAGAGTTCCCGACGGGCCGCGCGCACGCCGATCAGGTAGTAGCCGCCGTCGTCCGTCGGCCCCAGCACCACGTCGGGCCCGGGCCGCGAGAGCCGGTCCACCGCGTCTTGCAGCAGGCGTGCCGGCAGCGTGGGCGTGTCGCTGTCGACGGCGACGGCGGCGGCGTGACCCTCGGCGAGGAGCTCGCTCAGCAGGCTGAGCAGCCGGGCGCCGAGGTCCTCACCGCGCTGCGGGTGCAGGCGGAGCCCGGGCGCCAGCGCCTGGAACTCCCGGCGCGCCGAGGCCGGCGCGTAGGCGATCAGCGCCGCCGCGCCGGACACGGTTCGCACCTGGGCGATCTTGTCCAGCAGGAAGCAGCGGTAGAGCGCCGCGGCGTCCTCGGGCGCCAGGGGCGGGCACAGGCGCGTCTTGACCTCCCCGGGCCGCGGGGCCTTGGCCATGATCGCCACGGCGACCGGCGTCACGCGCTCATCATGGCGGCCGCTCATCCGCGAGGCAAGCCAGCGCACGCCGCCCCGGCGGGCGCCACCGCCGTCGCGGCCCGCCGCCCGTGGACGGCCCGGAGCAGCAGCGCCCAGAGCGGCACGTACTGGACGATGCGCAGCCAGAGGGGGAAGGGCGCGGGCTTCACGACGTAGGCGAGGTAGGAGAGCGACACGGCGCCGGTGAACCACAGCCAGGCCGCGGACGGGCGCGCGGCCACGAACGGCAGGATCCACACCGCGTACCACGGATGCATCGGCGTCGGCGCCAGCACCAGGTAGGCGGCGGCCGCGGCGGCGCCCGCGCGCAGCACGCCGCTCGGCGTCTCCTCTCGCCGCGCCGCGATGACGAGCAGGGCCACGAGCAGCGCCCCGCCGAGCGCCACCATGGCCAGCGCGCGGGCGCCGGCGCCGTGCAGGCCGATCGCCTCCGTCAGGAAGTGGCGGAGGCCGACGTTGAAGTCCTCGGCCGGCCCCAGGTACTCGGGCAGGAAGCCGAGGACGTGCCGGCCGACCGGCCACGCGTAGGCGAGGTAGCCCGCCGCGGCCACGGCCGCGCACGCCAGCGGCAGGCGCCGGTCACCGCGCCGCCACCACGCGACGAGCAGCACGGCCGGGTACAGCTTGATCAGGACCGCGGCGCCGAGGGCCGCGCCCGCGCGAGCCAGGCGACGTTCCTGGCGCCACCGCAGGGCCAGGAGTACCAGCGGCGGCACCGCGCCGTCCACGTGGCCGGCCTGGGCCGTCTCGAACACCGCGAGCGGCGCCCACGCCCAGACGACGACCGAGCCGGGCGGCACGCCGGCGCGCCGGAGGACCGCGAGCAGCAGCACTGCGGTGGCGGCGTCGCCGGCGAGCAGGAGCAGTCGCCAGCCGACGAGGCTGTCCGGCGCCACGACGGCGGCGAGCGCGAACAGTGCCTGGGCCCCGGGCGGGTACACGGTGGGCTTGTCCGGGCGGTTGATCGCCGGGTGGATCGCGGCGTCGCGCAGCCCCGCGAGTTCAGGCGCGGAGGGCGGGTGCCGGTACGGGCTCATCCCGCCGCGGACCTGGACGCGTCCGTCCCAGAGATAACGGAACACGTCCGACGACGTGACGACCGGGCCCGTCAGCGCCGCGACCCGGAACGCGAGCGCGAAGCCGAGCACGAGCACGACCGTGCCGCGGTCGTGCGGGGCCCAGCCCAGCACGGCCAGCGTCGCGACGAGGTAGCCGGCGAAGAGCACGCCGAACAGGCCCACGTACGCGGAGAGCACGGAGAGATCCGAGCCGAAGCGGGCGTGCAGGTCGAGCGCGTAGCCGGCGACGCTCGCCGCACCGACCAGGGCGAGCACGCCACGCGCCGCCGTCGCGCGCCACCCGGTCGCGACGTCCCCGCCGGCGGCCACCGGACCCGCCGGCGCGCCCGTCACAGGCTCCAGAGGCGGCCGCAGCCGCGACACGGGTCGGGTGGCGTGTCGCCCTCGAAGGCCGCCCGGAACGCGCGATAGCGCTCGCCGTTCCAGATCGCCCCGAGCGGCGCCTCGAGGGCGTTGCCGAGGACCAGCGCCGCGTAGTCGCGGGCCACCCACGGCGAGATGCAGCACGGCAGCACGTTGCCGTTGGCGGTGACGTAGGCGAGCGACCACGGCCGCTGGCAGCCGGCCCACGGACGCGGCGCGCCGCCGTCGCCGCCGAGACTCGCGAGCGGCGTGCTGAGCCCCGAGGCCCGGATGGCGAGCCCCAGGGTCCGCGCGGCCGCCTCGGCCTCGTCGAGCAGCGCCTGCTCGCGGGCGCGCAGCCGGCCATGCAGCGCGTGCTCCTCGGTGGCCAGCCCCAGGCCGTTGAAGACCAGGCGCTGCACGTAGACCTCCGGCGCGCCCAGCGCGGCGGCCAGGGCCACGAACGCCGGCAGCTCCTCCACGTTCAGGCGCGTGGCCGTGAACCAGAGCGACACGCGAGGTCGCGCCGCCGCCAGGGCGCGCTGCAGCGCGATCAGGCGCTCCACGTTGGCGGTGACGCGCGCGAAGCGGTCCACGCCGCGCAGGCGCCGGTACGTCTCCGGCGTGGCGGCGTCCATCGAGACGCGCAGCTCGTCGAGCCCGCAGGCGATCAGCCGCCGGGCCCGCTCGGCGGTGAGCCCGATGGCGTCGGAGTTGAACAGCACGTGGGGCACCCGCGTCTTGAGCCAGGCGACGATGTCGAAGATTTCCGGGTTGAGCAGGGGCTCGCCGATGCCGTGCAGGACCACGCGCTCGAGGCCGGACAGCGGCTCGACGATGGCCTGCGCCCGCGCCAGCGTGAGGTCGGCGGGCGGCTCCAGGGTCCGGAACGTGCGCACGCACGTCCGGCAGCGGGAGTCGCAGCGGTTGGTGGACTCCAGATAGAGCGTCCGCGGCGGCTCCGTGGCCGTGGCCGGCCGGCGGGGGGAGGTCGCGGTGGTCACCGGGCCGTCACCACGGTCGTGCAGGCGCTGCCGACCTTCGGCAGGTCCTGGGCGCCGGCGCGCTCCCAGTCGAGCGCGATGCGCTCGCCGCGCGCGAAGGGGCAGAGCGGGTCCGGAGCCTCGAGGGCGCCGGTCAGCGCCCGGCGCCCGGCGCAGCCGCCGCGGCACGGGCAGCCCTCGCACGCGGTCGGGCGCCCGCGCGCGGCCACGAACTCGTCGGCGGCCAGCACCTCGGGGCCGAGCCGCGCGAGGTCCTCCACCGTCAGCCGGCTCTCGGGCCAGTAGGTGCAGGGCAGCACGCGCCCGTCGGGGGCGACGCGCACCGTGGAGCGCCCGCAGCCCGGGCCGGCGAAGCCCTCGAGACCGAGCACGCCGGCCAGCACGGGCTCGGTCGTGGCCACCAGGCGCGTGGCCGCGGCGAGGCGCCGCATGCCCGCCCAGAACTCGTCGTAGGTCGGCGTGAAGCGGTCGGTCTTGGACGGCTGGTAGACGTTCACGCGGAGGGGAGCGCCGAAGCGGGCGGCCACGGCGGCCAGCTCGCCGAGCCGGTCGTGGTTGGCCCGCATCATGACGCAGGTGACGGTGACGGGCACGCCCAGACCTGCACAGCGCTCGAGCGTGGCCACCACCGCGCGCCAGTTGCCGCGGCCGCGGAAGGCGTCGTGCTCGTGCTCGGTCGGGAAGTCGAGCGAGCACTCCACGCTGTGGAAGCGCTTGACGGCGGCGTCGCCGAGCACGCGCAGGCTCAGCCCGTTCGACGTGATGCTGGTGCGGATGCCGCGGGCGGCGAGCTCCTCCAGGATGGCCTCGTACCGCGGGTGCAGGCCGTTCTCGCCGACGCCGAGGTTCATGGACCGGACGGGGATCGAGGCGCAGACGCGCCGGACGTCGTCGAGCGTCAGGCGCGCGACCGTCCGGTCGGGGCGGTAGCAGTGGGGGCAGCGCAGGTCGCACTCGTTGGTGAGGCCGATGCCGACCGAGAAGGCCATGGCTCGTCAGCGCCTCCAGGCGTAGCGCAGCGTGGTGAGCAGCAGGTGATAGCCGGCCAGCACGCTGCCGCGCAGCGTGCCCGCGACCTTGGAGCGTCCCAGCCGGGGGCGGCAGCTCACCGGGACCTCGGCGATGCGGTACCCGCGGCGGGCGGCCTTGACGACCATCTCGACGGGCCAGCCGTACGTCGGATGCTCCATGCCGAGCTCCCGCAGCACCCGCGCCGGCACGGCGCGGAAGGGTCCGATGTCCGACAGCCGCACGCCGTAGAGGAGCCAGAGCAGCGTGGTGACGACGCGGTTGCCCGCGCGCTGCTGGGGCGTGAGCGCTCCGGGCGCCGCACCGCGCACGCGGGAGCCGATCACGAGGTCGGCGTCCCCGGCCAGCACGGGCGCCAGGACCGCCGGCAGCTCGCGCGGATCCTCGTTGCGGTCGCCGTCCAGGAAGACGAGCACGTCGGCGTCGTGCGCCGCCCGGGCGCCGGCCAGGCACGCCGAGCCGTATCCGCGGCGGGGCTCGCGCACGACGCGCGCCCCGGCGGCGGCGGCCACCTCGGCCGAGCGATCGGTGCTGCCGTTGTCGACGACGATGATCTCGTGCACCAGCGCGCGCGGCACCTCGCGGACGACGCCGCCCACCGCCGCCTCCTCGTTCAGCACCGGGATCACGACGCTGACGCGCACGGGCCCTCCGGGTGGCGGCAGTATGGGCCGGGGTCGGCCGGAGTTGTCACGGCGGTGTCAACAACCGGTCGCCGAGTTCACAGGGGCATGACACATGGCTCTCCGCGGCGTGCCAGGCTTTGAGACACGACCGCGGCGCCGGACGGTGCGCGGCGGCAGGGGGTCGGGCATGCGAGCGATGCGGGGACTGAGGGCGTCACTGGGGGCGGGGATGCTGGCGGCGTTCGGGCTGAGCGCGCTGGCCGGAGCCCAGGGCCTCCGGCCCGGCGCGGCGGCGCCGGAGCTCGCGGCCGGCCCCTGGGTCAACAGCGCCCCGCTCACCATGGCGGAGCTGCGGGGCCGCGTGGTGCTCGTGGAGTTCTGGACGTACGGCTGAATCAACTGCCGCAACGTCGTCCCGCAGTTGCGGGGCTGGCACGAGCGGTACCGCGACCGGGGCCTGGTCGTCGTCGGCGTGCACTCGCCGGAGTTCGCGTGGGAGAAGCCCCACGCGCGCGTCGTGGAGGCGACGCGCCGATTGGGTATCCTCTATCCCGTCGTGCTCGACACCGACCTCGCGGCCTGGAAGCGCTGGAGCGTGTGGGCGTGGCCGACGCTGGTGCTGGTCGACCGGCGCGGCACCGTGCGTCACCGCCACGTCGGCGAGGGCGCCTACGCCGAGACGGAGGCCGTCATCCGCCGGCTCCTCGACGAGCCCGCGTGAGCGCCCGGTGACGCGGCGCCCGTCGCGGCTGGCGGCGCTGGCGCTGGCCGGCATCCTCGTGCCCGCCGCGATCGTGGCCGTGCTCGGCTACCACTCGCTCCGCCAGTGGGGCGCGTCGGCCGAGCTGCTCTTCCGCGAGCAGGCGCGCGACATGGCGGTGATGACGGTGGACAAGATCCAGACGGTGCTGCGCCAGGCCGAGGACGAGGCGCTGGCGCGGCTGACCGCCGTCCTCGCCGCCCCCGGCGCCGGCGAGGCCGCGCTCGAGCGCTTCCGCGCCGAGACGCCCCTGATCGCGCGCCTCTACCTGCTCGACCGCCAGGGCCGGGTCCGCTATCCGCGGGGCCCGGAGGCGGCGGGTGGCCGGGTCGTCGAGGCGCTGCGCGCGCCCGACGTGACGGCGGGGCTGTGGGAGCGCGGCGGCCGCCGCGACCTCGCCGTGGGCGGCAGCCACGTGACCGCGGCCGTGCTGCTCGTGGCGGGCGGGCCCCCGGTGCTCGCCGCCTTCACCCGCGACGTCGAGGCGCTGCGCTGGCAGGTGTTCGCGGCGACGCTGAAGCCGCTGGAGGCGCCGACGATCTGCGCGGTGCTGGACGGCGACGGGCGGGCCGTCTACGCGCGCGGCGACGTCGAGGGCGCGGCCCTGCTGGTCGCCGTGCCCTTCCGCGAGGGGCTGCCGACCTGGCGCCTGGCCCTCTACCAGCCGGCCGGCGCCTCGCCCCAGGCGTCGGTGCAGTGGCAGGTCCGCGTGTTCATGGCCGTCCTGGGGGTGCTGGTCGCGGTGATCGTCGCCGGCCTGGTCGCCACCTGGCGGCTCGTGCGCCGCGAGACCGAGATGGCGCGGCTCAAGTCGGACTTCGTCGCCAACGTCTCCCACGACCTCAAGACGCCGCTTTCGGTGATCCGCATGTTCGGCGAGACGCTCGAGATGGGCCGGGTGCGGGACGAGGCGGCGCGCCAGGAGTACTACCGCGTCATCACCCGCGAGAGCGAGCGGCTCACCCGGCTGATCGACAACGTGCTCGACTTCTCGCGCATCGAGGGCGGGCGCCGCGTCTACCAGCGCGCGCCCACCGCCGTGGAGCCGATCGTGCGCGACACGCTGGACGCCTTCGCCTACCCGCTGGTGCAGCAGGGCTTCAAGGTCGACGTGCGCGTCGCCCCGGACCTGCCCGAGGTCCCGATCGACGCCGACGCGGTGGGCCAGGCCCTGGCGAACCTGGTCGACAACGCGATCAAGTACTCCGCCGACCGGAAGGTGCTGACGGTCGAGGCCCGGCGCCAGGGCGATCGGGTCGCCGTCGCCGTGGCCGACGAGGGCATCGGCATCCCCGCCGCGGAGCACGGCCGGATCTTCGACAAGTTCTACCGGGTGGGGCGCAGCGAGACGCAGGGGCGACGGGGCAGCGGGGTGGGGCTGGCCCTCGTGCGGCACGTGGCCGAGGCTCACGGCGGCGAGGTCACCGTGGAGAGCCGGCCGGGGGAGGGTAGCCGCTTCACGCTCTGGCTGCCGGTGGTCGCGTGACGCCGACCGTCCCGATGGGCGAGCTGCGCAGCGTGTGGTTCCAGGTCACCGGCACCCTCTGCAACCTGACGTGCCGGCACTGCTTCAACGCCAGCGGGCCGCGCGCGCCGTGGCTGGCGCCGCTCGAGGCCGACGTCGTCCGTCGCGGCATCGCCGAGGCGATGGCGCTCGGCGCCCGCGAGCTGTACTTCACCGGCGGCGAGCCGCTGCTGCACCCGGACATCGTCGCCCTCCTGGGCGAGGCCCTGGCCGTGGCGCCGGCCACCGTGCTCACCAACGGCACGCTGATCGACGACGCGCTCGCCGACCGGCTGGTCGCGCTCGCCGGCGGCTCGCCGTACTCCCTCGAGATCCGCGTCAGCCTCGACGCCGCCACGCCGGAGGCCCACGACGCCATCCGCGGCCGCGGCGCCTTCGAGCGCGCGCTCGCCGCCGTGCGGCGGCTCGACGCGCGCGGCCTGCCGCCGATCGTGACGGCCACCGACCTCGCGCCCGACGCGGCGGCGCCGAGCCTCTACGAGCGCCTGCGCGTGTGCCTGCTGGCCGCCGGCGTGGCCCGCCCCCGCGTGAAGATCCTGCCGGCGCTGCCGCTGGGCCGGCTGGCCTCGCGCGCCACGGGTCGCGTGCTGGCCGCCGACGATCTCGAGGGCTTCGACGCGGCGCGCCTGCAGTGCGCGGAGACGCGCGCGGTGGCGGCGGGCGGCGTCTACGCGTGCCCGATCCTGGCCGGGCTGCCCGGCGCCCGGCTGGCCGGCGAGCGCATCGCCGACGCGCTGCGGCCGGCGCCGCTGTTCCATCCGGCGTGCGTCGTCTGCCACGCCACGGGGCTCACGTGCGCGAACGGCTGACGGCCCGGCGCGTGGCGCTCCTGGGCGGCGCCTACGGCAACGTCGAGGCCGTCGCCGCGACGCTGGCCGACGCCCGCGCGCGGGGCGCCGAGGCCGTCTGGTGCCTGGGCGACCTGGGAGGCTTCGGGCCGGACCCGGACGGCGTGGTGACCCTCCTGCGCCAGGCCGGCGCCGGCTGCGTCCAGGGCAACTACGACGTCGCGGTCGCCGCCGGCCACGCCGACTGCGGGTGCGGCTACGCCGATCCGCGCGACAACCACTTCGCCGCCATCGCCTATCGCTACACCGTGGAGCACACGTCGAGCGAGAGCCGCCGCTGGCTCGGCGCGCTGCCGCCGGCCGCGCGGCTCGACCTCGGCGGCCGGCGCGTGCTGCTCTGCCACGGCTCGCCGCGTCAGGTGAACGAGTTCCTGTGGGAATCCACCACGCCGACGGAGTTGCTCGCCCGCTTCTGCGACCGGTACGCCACCGACGTGCTGGCGTTCACCCACACCGGGCTGCGCTGGCACCGCGATCTCGGCGACGGCCGTCACGCGGTCAATGTGGGCGCCGCCGGCCGGCCCGAGAACGACGGCTCGCCCGCCGTCGGCTATGCGCTGCTCACCGCGGACGACGGACTGCGCGTGGACTTCGTGCGCGTCGCGTACGACCACGAGGCCGTGGCGCGTCGCATGGAGCATCGGGGCTTGCCGCCCGAGTTCGTCGAGACCATTCGTGCCGGCTGGTGGACCTGCTGTCTCGAGTCGCTGCCGGCCAAGGAACGGGGGCGCGGGCGGTTCTAACCCTTGCGTTCCGCGGCGCGGCGTCAGGGCGCCGGCCGGGGCGGGGGCAGGGGGCGGGGCTGCCTCCCCGGGGCGCGCTATCCACGACGCGTGGCGCGGTGTCGTGCAGCCACGATGACGGCGTCGGCGGCTCCGTCTACCCCTAGAAGACACGGCCCCGGGGAGGCAGCCCCGCCCCCTGCCCCCGCCCCGGCCTCCGTCGGCGCCGCCGCGAACAGCAGGAATGGCCGAACCAGCGCGCTTGGGAGTACGGACGTTCGGGTATCCGCGCTCCCGCCTCCGTCGGCGGCCGCGGAATCGTGGCGGACGCGGTTGGTGGCCGAACCGGGCGCTTGGGAGGCTGGGTCGTCGGGCGGGATCCCCGGGGCACGCCAGTCAGCGACGGGTGGCGCGCTGGGACGGAACCGCACCGCCTCTCAGCGGCGGCGGGCGGTGCGTGGTGGGCCGGTCGAGTCGGCGAAGACTGCGGCGAGGCAGGAGGCGGCGAGTGCGAGGGGGCCGCGGCCCGCCCGTGGCCACCAGCGGAGCGTGGAGAACAGCGCGACGTCCGCGATGGCGATCGCCACCATGGAATTGATCGGTGCCATGGCGGCGGCTCCCTCGCGGATCGCTGACACCGGCGGATCGAGATCGATCTTCGTGGCACCTCGAAGGCGGAAGAGCGGGTCGTACTCGCTGCGCTCCAGGCCATCGAGCGCGCCGGCCAGGGCGAGCGCGGTGACGAGGCCCCCGCCAGCGTCGCGGCGGCGATCGGGCGAGTGCGCGGGCTCCCGGAGCGCGGCGGTGGCATGGGCCGATCATCATCGCCGCGCCGGGAGCCTCGCCCGAGGAGGGCGCCGCACGCTCAGCAAAACCACCGGAGCAGGCGGGCGGCGCGGTTGCCGCGGGCGGCGGCGCGGTCCAGACGGGGGGCGAGGAAGCCGTCGAGGCCGAGGCTGCGGCCGGCGTCGGTGAGGAGGAACAGGGCGGGCAGCATGATCAGCATCGTGTAGGTCCAGCCCCACTCGTGCGGCACGCCGAGGATGCCGATCGTGATGTTGGCGGCCATGCCGATGGCGACCAGCGAGCCCAGGCGGGTGAAGAGACCCAGGATCAGCGTCACGCCGATGAACGTCTCGGTGATCAGCGTCATCCAGCCGAAGAGCGTCCAGTTGGGGATCATGACGTTGACGAGGAAGTCGCGGTACGCCGTCACCGTCGGGTGCTGGATCTCCTGCTGGACCCAGTACCAGAGTCCGCCGCCGGACTTCCGCCCGAAGTCGTCGGACGGCACCTTCCACTTCGACTGCTGCCACCAGAGCACGCCGTAGAGGATGCGCGCGAGCGCGATGGGCCAGAGCGGCGCCGTGGCCCGCAGCCAGCCGGCCGCCGGGTGCGCGCCGCGGCGCGGCGTGGCGTGGTCGTCGTCGGTCACGGTCATGGGCCTCTCGGCCAACAGGTTACTCATGGCGACGTCCTCCCGTCACGGTGGATCGGCACGGCGTTGGACACGCCGACGGCTCGCCCGGATCCTGCGCGCCGCCCGCGGTCGCGCCCCGCAGCTGGACGGCGTGCCCGTCGGGGTCGCGGACGGTGACCGCGGCGGCGAGGCCGAGCTCCGGAGCGGCGAGCGCGACCGGCCCGGCCGAGACGAGCGGCGCCCGCGCGGCGCCGAGCGCGCGCGCCGCCGCCGCCCCGTCGCGCACGACGAGCGTCGTCTGCCAGTGGATCAGGTCGTTGGCGCGCGTGTCGGCCGGCCGTGGCCGGCCGTCGCGCGGCGCCAGGTACTCGAGCAGCTCGAGGCCCGGCCCGGCGCCGGCGCGCAGCGTGGTGATGCGCACCCGCGCGCCGGGCACCTGGCTCAGGCGCTCCTGCTCCGCTCCCCGGTTCACGCTGCCGCCGACGGGGCGCAGGCCGAGGAGATCGCGGTAGAAGGCCAGGCTCGCCTCGGTGTCGCCGACGGTGATCGCGGTGTGGTCGACGCCTAGGAAGACGCGGTCGCCGGGGCGGTGCCACCGGGCATCGCCCTTGTCGGGGGGGGAACTGGATCAGCTCCAGCGGGTGGCCATCCGGATCCTTGAAGTAGAGCGCGCGGATGCCGCCCGCGGCGGGGTTCCAGTCGGGCAGGCGCTGCGGCGCCGGCGAGATCTGGGCGACGCGATGCCGGCGCAGCCAGAGGAACGCCTGATCGATGTCGTTCACGACGATCGCCAGGTGCTGGAACCACCGGTCGTTGCTCCGGGAGCCCTCGGGCACCGGGCGCCCGCGGGGCTCGCGGAACTCGTGCAGCTCCACGATCTCCTCGCCGAGCCGGAGCCGCGCGATCCGGAGCCGCGCGCCGGCCACGCCCGTGAGCCGCTCCCAGCCGGGGCCGCCGGCCTCCACGACGCCGAGCGGCTCGAAGAAGAGCACGCCCGTGTAGAAGGCCAGGGCTCGATCGAGATCGGCCACCGTCAGCGAGATCGGCCCGATCGCCTCCACGAGCGGGACGGGCGCCTCGGCCCGGACCGCCAGCCCCCGCGCCGCCGTCACGCCGAGCGCCACGGCCAGCAGCGCGGCTGCCAGGGCGCGCGCCCGGGCCCCGCCCGTCATCCGGCGGGCCCGTGGCCGCACCGGAAGATGCAGCGGCTGGCCGCGTCGTGGTGCAGCTTGGCGCACGGCACGCGCCGGCCGCGCCGCGCGTGGATCTCCGCGGCCGCCAGCATGCCGAGCGGCGGGGCGACGAAGTAGATCCAGAGGGCTGGCGCCTCCGCCCACAGCGCCGAGGCCGCGGAGCGGGCGGGATTCATGCTCATGCCCGACAGCGGCGCCTCGACCACGATGTAGGCGGCGACGAGCACGCCCGCGAACAGTCCCGTGAAGCGGGCCAAGCGCGGCGCGCTCGCCGTGGCGAGGACGACGGCCATGAGGCCCAGCGAGATGGCGACCTCCGCCGCGAACGCCACCGCCGCCCCGCCGCTGCCCGGCCGGGTGGCGACCCAGTCGACGGCCGGATGGGCGAGCAGCCTCCGCCCCGCCGCGGCGGCGATCAGCACCCCCGCCGCTCCGCCGGCGAACTGCGCGATCACGTAGAAGCCGGCGTCCCAGCCCGCCACCCGTCCGAGCCGCAGGAACGTGAGGGTCACGGCGGGATTGAGGTGCGCGCCCGAGCGGCGGCCCCACGGCGAGTAGATGAGCGCGACGGCCGTGGCGCCCATCGCGACGCCCATCGCCGCGCGGCGGACCAGCGACGAGTCGAGCGCGCGCCCGGCCGGCGAGTCGGGGTGCTGGAGGAGGGCCGCGAAGAAGCAGGCGGACAGCATGAAGAGGCCGAGCCCTGCAGCCTCCATCAGGTATTCCGGCCAGTGGCGTCGCAGCGCGTCCAGCATGGCGTCTCGCCGGGTGGGACACGCCGGCGGGCCGCGGGGGTGCGCCGAACCGCGCCGGCGACCGCAGGTGTCTCAGCACTACGAGCGAGCCGCGGGCGCCAGGCGCCGCGGCCGACCGGGACGCCGGCGCCGCCCGGCGCGCGTCGGGAAGGAGGCACGGGATGGACGAGCAGCCGCTGCGGGGACAACGGGCGCTGGTGACCGGCGCCAATTCCGGGATCGGCGAGGGGATCGCCCGGGCGCTCGGCGCCGCCGGCGCCGCCGTCGTCGTCAACTACGTCTCGAACCCCGATGCCGCGCGCCGCGTCGTCGACGAGATCAGGACCATGGGCGCCGACGCCATGGCCGTGGCCGCCGACGTGTCGCGCGAGGCCGACGTCGAGGCGCTCTTCGGCCACATGCTGGACGCCTGGGGCGGCATCGACATCCTGATCAGCAACGCCGGCATCCAGCGCGACGCGCCGGTGACGGAGATGACGCTCGAGCAGTGGAACCAGGTGCTGGGCGTCAACCTGACCGGCGCGTTCCTCACCGCGCGCGCGGCGGCCCGGGCGATGATCCGCCAGGCCGTGCGGCCGGCCATCTCGCGGGCGGCGGGCAAGCTGGTGTTCGTCTCCTCGGTGCACGAGGTGATCCCGTGGGCGGGCCACGTCAACTACGCCGCCTCGAAGGGCGGCCTCAAGCTCTTCATGCAGTCGCTGGCCCAGGAGCTGGCGCCGCACCGCATCCGCGTCAACGCCGTGGCGCCCGGCGCCATCATGACGCCGATCAACCGGGCGGCCTGGGAGACCGACGCCGCGCGCGCGGCGCTGCTGCGCCTGATCCCCTACGGGCGCGTCGGCGTGCCCGAGGACATCGGCGCCGCCGTGGCGTGGCTGGCCTCGGACGCCGCCGACTACGTGCACGGGCAGAGCCTCGTCGTCGACGGCGGCATGACCCTCTATCCCGAGTTCGCCCACGGAGGCTAGGACGATGGACGGGCGCTACGACGTGGCGATCATCGGCACCGGCGCCGGCGGCGGCACCCTGGCCCACGCGCTGGCCCCGACCGGCAAGCGGATCCTGCTCCTCGAGCGCGGCGACTGGGTGCCCCGCGAGGCCGCCAACTGGAGCACGCGCGCCGTCAACGTGGAGGGCCGCTACCAGACGAAGGAGGTGTGGCGGGACGCCGACGGCGGCGCGCTGCACCCGCACACGAACTACGCGGTCGGCGGCAACACCAAGTTCTACGGCGCCGCGCTGTTCCGGCTGCGGCGCGAGGACTTCGGCGAGGTGCGGCACTGGGGCGGCGTGTCGCCGGCCTGGCCCATCGCCTACGCGGACCTGGAGCCCTGGTACACGGCGGCCGAGCGCCTCTACCACGTGCACGGCCAGCGCGGGCTCGACCCGACGGAGCCGCCGGCCGGCGCGCCGTACCCGCACCCGCCGGTGCGCCACGAGCCGCGCATGCAGCAGCTGGCCGACGACTTCGCGCGACAGGGCCTGTCGCCGTTCCCCGTGCCCCTGGGCATCATGCTCGACGAGCGGAGCCCGCGGACCAGCCGCTGCATCCGCTGCGGCACCTGCGACGGCCACCCCTGCCTCGTCTCGGCGAAGTCGGACGCCCAGGTCTGCGCCGTCGAGCCGGCGCTGGCGCACCCGAACGTCACGCTGCTCACGGGGGCGCGGGTGAGCCGGCTCGAGACCAGCCCGAGCGGCCGCGAGGTGACGGGGCTCGTCGTCGAGCGCGACGGCGCCGTCGAGCGCTACACGGCCGACGTGGTCGTCGTCGCCTGCGGGGCGATCAACTCCGCCGCGCTCCTGCTGCGCTCGGCCTCCGATCGCCACCCCGACGGGCTGGCCAACGGTTCCGGCGTCGTCGGCCGCCACTACATGGGCCACGTCAACTCCGTGCTGATGGCGCTGTCGAAGTGCCCGAACCCGACCGTGTTCCAGAAGACGCTGGCGCTCAACGACTTCTACTTCGGCTCGCCCGACTGGCCGTACCCGATGGGCCACATCTCGTTCGTGGGCAAGCTCGACGGCGTCACGCTGCAGGCGGGGGCCCCGGCCATCGCGCCGGGCTTCACGCTCGACCTCATGGCCCGGCACTCGATCGACTTCTGGCTCACGTCCGAGGACTTGCCCCATCCCGGCAATCGCGTGACCCTGGACCGCGCGGGCCACATCGTGCTCTCCTATCGTCCCAACAACGAGGAGGGCCACCGCCGCTTGATCCGGCGGCTCGAGCACCTGATGCAGCAGCAGGGCAAGTGCCAGGTCCACGGCCACGAGTGCCACCAGGGGCTCTTCGCGCGCAACCTCTTCGTGGGCCAGCGCATCCCGCTGGCGGGCGTGGCCCACCAGAACGGCACCGTCCGGTTCGGCCGCGATCCGCGGACGTCGGCGCTCGACGTGAACTGCCGGGCCCACGAGGTGGACAACCTCTACGTCGTCGACGCCAGCGTCTTTCCCTCGAGCGCGGCGGTGAACCCCGCGCTCACGATCATGGCCAACGCGCTGCGCGTCGGCGCGCACCTGCGGGAGCGGCTCGGCGCATGAGCGCTCCCGCGAGACGCTCGCGCGGCGACGCCGGCGAGGGGCCCGAGGCCGGCCGCGCCGGTGCGCCGCGCGCCGGCGGCCGCGCGGCCGCGCGCGTCGCGCCCGCCGATCCCGGCCTGGCGCCGCCCGGCCCGGTCGTCTTCGGCCGCGAGGTGACCGGCGGCTTCGACCTCGCCGCGCGGCGCGAGTGGCTCTGCACCAACGGCATCGGCGGGTTCGCCGCCGGCACGGTGGCTGGCGCGCTGACGCGCCGCTACCACGGCCTGCTGGTGGCCGCCCTGGCCCCGCCGCTCGGCCGGACCCTGATGGCCGTGAAGGTCGACGAGACGGTCGGCTACGGCGGCGTCGCCCGCGCGCTCGGGGCCAACGCGTGGGCCTCGGGGGCCATCGAGCCCGCGGGCCACCGGCACCTGGCGCGCTTCGCGCTCGAGGGCACCACGCCGGTGTGGACGTACGCCTGCGCCGACGCGCTGATCGAGAAGCGCGTCTTCATGGAGCCCGGCGCCAACACCACCTACGTCCGCTGGCGCGTGCTCCGGGCCCTGGGGCCCGTCGCCCTCGAGGCGGCCGTGCTCGTGGATCACCGCGACTACCACGGCACCACGCGCGGCGGCTGGCCGATGACGGTGGAGCCGGTGACCAAGGGCCTGCGCGTGACCGCGTATCCGGGCGCGCGGCCGCTGCTCGTCCTCGCCGACGGCGCCGCCATCGCGCCCGAGCACGAGTGGTACTACGGCTTCGAGCTGGCCCGCGAGCGCGAGCGTGGGCTCGAAGCCCTCGAGGACCACCTGCGGGCGGGCATCCTGCGCGCGAGCCTGGCGCCCGGCGGGGAGCTCACGCTCGTGCTCTCGGCCGAGGTGGAGCCCTCGCTCGACGGCGCCGCCGCGCTGGGCCGCCGCCAGGCCTGGGAGCGCGGCCTGCTCGGGCGCTGGCGCGCCGCGCACCCCGCCGCCGCGGCCGCGGCGCCGGCCTGGATCGGCCAGCTCGTGCTGGCCGCCGACCAGTTCGTGGTGCGGCGTCCGCTCGCCGACGAGCCCGACGGCATGACGGTGATCGCCGGCTATCCCTGGTTCGGCGACTGGGGGCGCGACACGATGATCGCGCTGCCCGGCCTCACGCTGGCCACGGGCCGGCCCGAGGTCGCCCGGCGCATCCTCACGACGTTCGCCCGCTTCGTGGACCGCGGCATGCTGCCGAACCGGTTTCCCGACGCCGGCGAGGCGCCCGAGTACAACACCGTCGACGCGACGCTCTGGTACGTGGAGGCGATCCGCGCGTATCACGAGGCCACCGGCGACGACGCGCTGCTGCGGGCGCTCGCGCCGACGCTCGAGGCCATCGTCGCCGCCCACCGCGCGGGCACGCGCTACGGCATCGGCGAGGACCCGGCCGACGGCCTGCTGCGCGCCGGCGAGCCGGGCGTGCAGCTGACCTGGATGGACGCCCGGGTGGGCGACTGGGTCGTCACGCCGCGCATCGGCAAGCCCGTGGAGATCAACGCGCTCTGGTACAACGCCCTGCGCGCGCTGGCCGGCTTCGCGCGGCGCCTCGGCCGCGACGATCCGTGGACGGCGCTCGCCGCCCGGGTCGAGCGGTCGTTCGCGCGGTTCTGGTGCGAGGCCACCGGCGGCTGCTACGACGTCATCGACGGCCCCGACGGCGACGACGCGGCGATCCGGCCCAACCAGCTCTTCGCGGTGGCCCTGCCCGCCAGCCCGCTGCCGCCCGAGCGGCAGCGCCGCGTGGTCGACGCGTGCGCGCGACATCTGCTCACGCCGGTGGGGCTGCGCAGCCTCGCGCCGGGCGACCCGGCCTACCGCGGCCGCTACGGCTGCACGGTGCACGAGCGCGACGGCGCCTATCACCAGGGCACGGTCTGGAGCTGGCTGCTCGGACCCTTCGCGCTGGCGTGGCGGCGCGTCCACGACGACGCGGCCGGCGCCCGCGAGCTGCTGGCGCCGATGGCGCACCACCTGACGGAGTACGGGCTCGGCTCCATCGCCGAGATCTTCGAGGGCGACCCGCCCCACGCCCCGTGCGGCTGCATCGCGCAGGCGTGGAGCGTGGCCGAGATCCTGCGCGCGTGGCACGCGCTCGGGGAGGCCCCATGAAGCGCATCGTCGTCCTGGGCGGCGGGTTCGGAGGCGTCTACACGGCCGTCGCCCTGGAGCGGCTGCTCGGCGACGCGCCCGACGTGGAGATCACCCTGGTGAGCCGCGAGAACTACATGGTCTTCCAGCCCATGCTGCCCGAGGTCATCTCGGGCTCCATCGGCCTCGTCGACACCATCGCCCCCATCCGGCGGCTGTGCCCGCGCACCAACCTCTACACGCGGGCGGTGGAGGGCATCGACCTGGCGCGCCGGCGCATCACCGCCGCCGCGGGGTTCGGCTCGCGCCAGTGCGCGCTCGCCTTCGACCACCTGGTGATCGCGCTCGGCAACGTCACCACCTTCGCCGGCCAGCCGGGGCTCATGGAGCACGCGCTGCCGTTCAAGTACCTGGGCGACGCGCTCGCCATCCGCAACCGCGTGATCCACGTGCTGGAGGAGGCGGACATCGAGCCCGACCCGGCCGTGCGGCGGGCGCTGCTCACGTTCGTGGTGGCCGGCGGCGGCTTCTCCGGCGTGGAGGCCGTCGCCGAGATGAACGACTTCGTGCGGGCGGCCGCCCGCGCCTACCGGAACATCGACGCCCGCGAGATCCGCGTCGTGCTGCTGCACTCCGGCGCGCTGATCCTGCCGGAGCTGCCGGCCTCGCTGGCGCGGTTCGCCCAGCGGCTGCTCGCGCGGCGGGGCGTCGAGCTGCGGCTCGGCGCGCGGCTGGCCGGCGCCACCGCCGACGCCGCGCTGCTGGAGGACGGCGAGCGCATCGCCACCCGCACGCTGGTGAGCACGGTGCCGTCGGGCCCCAACCCGCTGGTGGCGGCGCTGCCGGTGAAGAAGGAGCGGGGGCGCATCGTGGTCGACCGGCACCTCGCGGTGCCCGAGCACCCCGGCGTGTGGGCCCTCGGCGACTGCGCCTGGGTGATCGACGCCAGGACGGGCGAGCCGTGCCCGCCGACGGCCCAGCACGCCACGCGACAGGCGGCGTGCCTGGCCGGCAACCTGGTCGCCGCGCTGCGGGGCGGCGCGCCCCGGGCGTTCTCGTTCACGGCGCTCGGCAAGATGGGCTCGCTCGGTCACCGGTCGGCCGTCGCGGAGATCATGGGGGTCAGGATCTCGGGCTTCCTCGCCTGGTGGCTGTGGCGGACGATCTACCTGATGAAGCTGCCGGGCCTGGACCGCAAGATCCGCGTGGCCACGGACTGGACGCTCGACCTGCTCCTGCCGCCGGACATCGTGCAGCTCAAGACCGAGCCCGGCATGGCCGTCCGCCGCGAGCACTTCGAGGCCGGCCAGACGATCTTCCGCGAGGGCGACCGCGGCGACTGGCTCTACGTGGTGGTGCAGGGCGAGGTGGAGGTCTCCAAGCACGTGGACGGGCGGGGCGACGTGCCGCTGCGGCGGCTGGGGCCGGGGGAGTGCTTCGGCGAGATCGCCGTGGTGCGCGAGGGGCCGCGGACGGCGACGGTGCGCAGCGTGTCGAGCGTGGACGTGGTGGCCGTGGACCGCGCGGCCTTCGGCACGCTGTTCTCGACGCTGCCCCCGCTCCGGGGGTTCGTGGAGTCGCTCATCCGCGACCGGCTGGGCCCCGTGCCCGGCCGGCGGGCGGACCGGCCGGAGGCTGGCCGCGCGCAGTAGTTGACCGTCTCGCGCGGATCGCCGTAGAGTGGCCAGGCTGCGATCACGGCGATCGCGTTGCCGCGAACGACGCCACCCGCCAGCCGGCCCGTGGGGGGAACGGCGGCCGGGGGGCGCTACGACATGGTGATGGTGACCGAGGAGCCACTCGCGGCGCTGGCCGAGCGGGCGCTCGGCTTCGTCCACGACGGCGCGCTGGTGGGGCTCGGCTCCGGCCGGGCGGCGACGGCCTTCGTCACGGCGCTCGGTGCGCGCGTCGGCCAGGGGCTCCGCGTGCGCGGCGTGCCGACCTCCGACGCCACCGCCGCCCTGGCGCGCGCCGTCGGCGTGCCGCTCGTCGGCTTGGACGCCGGCGATCTCGACGTCGCCGTGGACGGCGCCGACGAGGTCGCGCCGAACCTGGACCTCATCAAGGGCTGGGGCGGCGCGCTCGTGCGCGAGCGCATCGTGGCCATGGCCGCCCGCCGCCGCGTCATCCTCGTCGACCGCGAGAAGCTCGTCGACCGGCTCGGCCGCCGCGGCCGGCTGCCCGTGGAGGTGCTGCCGTTCGCGGCGCCGCTCTGCGAGCGCCGGCTGCGGGGGCTCGGCTGCCGGCCCGCGCTGCGCCACGCCGACGGCCGGGCGTTCGTGACCGACAACTGGAACGTCATCCTCGACTGCGCGGTCGACCCCATCGACGATCCGAGAGCGCTGGAGCGCGCGGTCCGCGCCGTCCCCGGCGTCATCGACACCGGTCTGTTCCTGGACGTCGCCGACACGGTGCTCGTCTGGGACGCGGGCGCGGTGCGGGCGCTCGAGCGAAAGGAGCCACGATGAGCGCCGAGCTGGACCGGCTCTGCGTCACCACCATCCGCACGCTGGCCATGGACGCCGTGCAGCAGGCCAACTCCGGGCACCCGGGCACGGCGATGGCCATGGCGCCCGTGATCTACGCGCTCTGGCAGCGGCAGCTGCGCTTCGATCCCGACGATCCCATCTGGCCCAACCGCGACCGCTTCGTGCTGTCCATGGGCCACGCCTCGATGCTGCTCTACGCGATGCTGCACCTGACCGGCGTGAAGGCCGTCAACCCCGAGTACGAGCGCCTCGGCACGCTGTCCGTCTCCCTCGACGACATCAAGCGGTTCCGCCAGCTCGACAGCAAGTGCGCCGGCCATCCCGAGTACCGCTGGACGTCCGGCGTGGAGACCACCACCGGCCCGCTCGGCGCCGGCGTGGCCACCAGCGTCGGCATGGCCATCGCCGCCCGCTGGATGGCCGCGTACTTCAACCGCCCCGACTTCCCGATGCTCGACTACGACGTCTACGCCCTCGGCGGTGACGGCTGCTTCATGGAGGGCCTCTCCGGCGAGGCCGCGTCGCTGGCGGGCCACCTGCGGCTGTCGAACCTGTGCTGGATCTACGACAACAACCGCATCACCATCGAGGGCTCCACGGACCTGGCCTTCACCGAGGACGTCGCCACGCGCTTCCTCGGCTACGGCTGGAACGTGCTGCGCGTGGGCGACGCCAACGACCTGTCGATGCTGGAGCGCGCGCTGGTCACGTTCCGGCGCACGGCCGACCGCCCGACGCTGATCATCGTCGACAGCCACATCGCGTGGGGCTCGCCCCACAAGCAGGACACCCACGCCGCCCACGGCGAGCCGCTCGGCGAGGACGAGATCCGGCTCACCAAGCGCGCCTACGGCTGGCCCGAGGACGCGAAGTTCCTCGTCCCCGGCGGCGTGCGCGAGCACTTCGCCGCCGGCATGGGCGCTCGCGGCCGCGCCGCGCGGACCGCGTGGATGGCCATGTTCGGCCGCTACCGCGAGAAGTATCCCGAGCTCGCCGAGCACCTCGACCGCATGCAGCACCGCCGCCTGCCCGACGGCTGGGACAGGGGGCTCGACCCCTTCCCGGCCGACCCCAAGGGCCTGGCCGGCCGCGACGCCTCCGGCAAGGTGCTCAACACGCTGGCCCGCAACGTGCCGTGGCTGCTGGGCGGCTCGGCGGACCTGGCGCCGTCGACGAAGACGCGGTTGACCTTCGAGGGCGCCGGCGACTTCTCCGCCGAGACGCCCGAGGGCCGCAACCTGCACTTCGGCGTGCGCGAGCACGCCATGGGCGCCGTCCTCAACGGCCTGGCCCTCTCCAAGGTGCGCGCCTTCGGCTCGGGCTTCCTGATCTTCAGCGACTACATGCGGGCGCCCATCCGGCTCAGCGCGCTCATGGAGCTGCCCGTCATCTACATCTTCACGCACGACTCCATCGGTGTCGGCGAGGACGGCCCCACCCACCAGCCGGTCGAGCACCTGGCCTCCCTGCGCGCCATTCCCGGGCTCATCACGTTCCGCCCCGGCGACGCCAACGAGATCCTGGAGGCCTGGCGGTACACGATGACGGTGCGCCACGACCCGGTGGTGATGGTCCTGTCGCGGCAGGCCATGCCGACCATCGACCGCACGACGCACGGCGACCCCCGCGGCACCCACCGGGGCGCCTACGTGCTGGCCGACGCGCCGGACGGCCGGCCCGACGTGCTCCTCCTGGGCACCGGCACCGAGGTGGCGCTCTGCCTGGCCGCGCGCGACAAGCTCGCCGCCGCCGGCGTGAAGGCGCGCGTGGTGAGCATGCCGTCGTGGGAGCTGTTCGACCGGCAGCCGGAGGAGTATCGCGACCAGGTGCTGCCGCCGGCGGTGACCGCGCGCGTGGCGGTCGAGCAGGCCTCCACGCTGGGCTGGGCGCGCTGGGTGGGCGCGACCGGCGAGGTCATCGGCATGCGGACGTTCGGCGCCTCGGCGCCGCTCAAGGAACTGCAGACGCGGTTCGGCTTCACCCCCGACGCCGTCGTCGCGGCGGCCCAGCGCGCCGTCGCCCGGGCGCGCGGGCCGGCGTGAGGCGCCGGCTCGTGCGGTCGGTGGCGAACGCGCCGGCCGGGGGTGGGGTCGGGGCCGCCCTCCCCGGGGCACGCTATCCACGACGGTGGGGCGCCTGTCGTGGAGGCACGGTGATGGCGTCGGCGGTTCCGTCGGCTCCCAGAAGACACGGCCCCGGGGAGGGCAGCCCCGACCCCACCCCGGCCTACGGTCGGCGAGCGGGCGAGACGGTCATTCGAGCGCGGGCTCTGCCCCCGCACGAAGTGGTTGGTGGTCCGGAGGGAGCCGCCCGGGTCCCTCCGACAAGAGTGCTCGACAGAGCGCGGAGCGCGCCGGCGGGCGCGTGACGACCGTCGGAAGGGGGCGCAGCCTCCTCCGGGAGACGGAGAGGACGATGCAGATCGGGATGGTGGGACTGGGGAGGATGGGCGGGAACATGGCGCGGCGGCTGATGCGCGGGGGCCACGAGGTGGTGGGCTACGCGACGGACGCGCGGGCCGTGCAGGAGCTCGCCCGGGACGGCGGCGCGGGGACGATGACCCTGGACGAGTTCGTGAAGATGCTCCGGCCGCCGCGGGTGGCGTGGGTCATGGTGCCGGCGGGCGCGGTGACGGACCAGGTCGTCGACGACCTGGCCGCGCGGATGGACCGGGGCGACACCATCGTCGACGGCGGCAACTCGCTCTTCAAGGACGACGTCCGCCGCGCCCGGGCCCTGGCGCCGCGCGGCATCCACTACGTCGATGCCGGCACCAGCGGCGGCGTGTGGGGGCTGGAGCGCGGCTACTGCCTGATGGTCGGCGGCGAGCCCGAGGTCATCGCGCGGCTGGCGCCCGTCTTCGCCACGCTGGCGCCCGGCCGCGGGACCATCCCGCGCACCCCGGGCCGCGAGCGCGTCAGCGGCGGCACCGCCGAGGACGGCTGGCTGCACTGCGGCCCCGTGGGCGCCGGGCACTTCGTCAAGATGGTCCACAACGGCATCGAGTACGGGCTCATGCAGGCCTACGCCGAGGGGTTCGACATCCTCAAGAGCGCCACGTCCCCCTCGATGCCCGAGGACCAGCGCTACGCGTTCGACCTGCGCGAGATCGCCGAGCTCTGGCGGCGCGGCAGCGTGGTGAGCTCCTGGCTCCTGGACCTCACCGCCCAGGCGCTGCTCGAGCAACCCGCGCTGGCGAAGTACACGGGCGTGGTGCAGGACTCGGGCGAGGGCCGCTGGACGATCCAGCAGGCCGTGGACACCGGGGTGCCCGCCGACGTGCTGGCGGCCTCGCTCTTCGTGCGGTTCCGCTCGCGGCAGGAGCACACGTTCGCCGAGAAGGTGCTGTCGGCGATGCGCGAGAAGTTCGGCGGCCACGTCGAGCGGCCGGCGGGCGGATGAGCGCGGCCGTGGCCACGCACGCGCTCGCCGGCGTCGCCCGGGCCTCGGGACCCTGCACGATCGTCATCTTCGGCGCCGCCGGCGACCTCACCAAGCGCAAGCTCGTCCCCGCCCTCTACAACCTGCTCGCCAACGGGCTGCTGCCCAAGGAGCTGGCCGTGGTCGGCGTCGCCCGCAAGGAGATGGGCCACGAGCAGTTCCGCGAGGACCTCACGCGCGACATGGCCGAGTTCGCGACCCGCCCCGTCGATCCCGCGCTGTGGGCGCAGCTCCGCGGGGCGCTCTACTACATGCCCGGCGAGTTCGCGGAAGGCCCCTCGTACCGCGCGCTCGCCGACCTGCTGGCCGACGTCGGCCGCCGTCACGGCACCGGCGGCAACGTGCTCTTCTACCTGGCCGTGCCGCCCGAGTTCTTCGGCGAGATCGCGCGACAGCTGCACGCGGCCGGGCTCGCCGACGAGACCGACGGCGGCTGGCGCCGCGTCATCATCGAGAAGCCCTTCGGGCGGGACCTGGACTCGGCGCGCGCGCTGAACGCGGAGATCGCGCGCGTGCTCGACGAGCCCCAGGTCTACCGGATCGACCACTACCTGGGCAAGGAGACCGTCCAGAACATCATGGTCTTCCGGTTCGCCAACGGGCTGTTCGAGCCCATCTGGAACCGCCGCTACATCGACCACGTGCAGCTCACGGTGGCCGAGACGGTGGGCGTGGAGGACCGCGGGCCGTACTACGAGACCGCCGGCGTGCTGCGCGACATGATCCAGAACCACATGTTCCAGCTGCTGGCCCTGGTGGCCATGGAGCCGCCCGGCTCCTTCGACGCCGACGCCGTGCGCGACGAGAAGGTCAAGGTGCTGAAGTCCATCCGTCCCCTGCAGCCGGAGGCCGTGCTGCAGCGCACCGTGCGCGGGCAGTACGACCGCGGCGTCGTCAACGGCAAGCCGGCGCCGGCGTACCGCGCCGAGTCCAAGGTCTCGCCGACGTCGGCCACGGAGACGTTCGCGGCGCTCAAGCTCGACGTGGAGAACTGGCGCTGGGCCGGCGTGCCGTTCTACGTGCGCTCCGGCAAGCGGCTGGCCCACCGCAGCACCGAGATCGTCATCCAGTTCCGCCGGCCGCCGCTGCTGCTGTTCGAGGGCGCCATCGACGAGATCGAGCCCAACCGCCTGGTGCTCCGGATCCAGCCCGACGAGGGCATCGAGATCCAGATGAAGGCCAAGCGGCCCGGGCCCACGGTGTCGCTGGAGACGGTGAAGCTCGACTTCAGCTACCGCGACTTCGGGGAGAGCAGCGCGGCGACCGGGTACGAGCGCCTGCTCTACGACGCGATGATCGGCGACGGCACGCTCTTCCACCGCTCCGACATGGTCGAGGCCGCCTGGCGCATCGCCACGCCGATCCTCGACGTGTGGCAGACGCTGCCGCCGCGGGACTTCCCCAACTACCCGGCGGGTTCCATGGGGCCGGCGACCGCCGACGCGCTGATCGAGCGCGACGGGCGGAAGTGGTGGACCCCGGCGTGAGCCCTCCCGTCGCCGGCGTGGCGGCGGCCCGGCCGTGAGCGGCGACGCCCCGGCCGCCCCGCCGACGCTGGCCGAGCACCTGGCGCGGGTCGCCGGCGGCGACCGCGACCTGGGCGAGATCGTCGGGCGCCTGGCCGCCGCCGGCGTGACGATCGCGCGCGAGCTGGCCCGGGCGGCGCTGGTCGGGCGCCTCGGCACCACGGGCGAGACCAACGTGCAGGGCGAGGCCGTCAAGAAGCTCGACCTGTGGTCCAACGAGGTGGTCGTCCGCAGCCTGACGGAGTCCGGGCGCGTGGCCACGCTCGTCTCCGAGGAGATGGAGGCGCCCGTGCAGGTGCGCGGCGCGGCGCCGTGGGCCGTCTGCTTCGATCCGGTGGATGGCTCCTCGAACCTCGACGTCAACGGCGTGGTCGGCACGATCTTCAGCGTCCGCCGGGGCGACTCGCCCGTGCAGCCGGGCACGGCCCAGGTCGCCGCCGGCTACGTGATGTACGGGCCGTCCACGGTGCTGGTGCTGGCCACGGCCGCGGGCGTCGACGCCTTCACGCTCGACCCCGACCGCGGCACGTTCCTCCTCACCCGAGCCGGGATCCGCATCCCGGCCCGCGGCCACGTCTACAGCGTCAACGAGGGCAACGCCGCCCGGTGGGAGCCGGGGATGCGCCGCTACGTCGAGCACCTGCGCGCCGCCGACGGCGCCGGCGGCCGGCCGTACTCCGCCCGCTACGTGGGCTCGCTGGTGGCCGACTTCCATCGCACGCTGCTCGAGGGCGGCATTTACCTGTACCCTGGCGAGATGGGGCGCGCCGAGGGCAAGCTGCGCCTGCAGTACGAGGCGGCGCCGATGGCCCTGGTGGTCGAGCAGGCCGGCGGGCGCGCGAGCACCGGGCGCGAGCGCATCATGACGATCACGCCCCGCACGCATCACCAGCGGGTGCCGCTCCTGGTCGGCAGCCCCGACGACGTGGCGCTGGCCGAAGACTTCGTGGCAGGGAGGCGGTCATGACGGAACGGGTCCGAGAGATCCTGGGCTGGTACGGCAGCGACAACCCCGGCACGCTCACCAACCTGGCGCGGCTGCTGCGCCACGGCGCGCTCGGCGGCACCGGCAAGATGGTGATCCTGCCCGTGGACCAGGGCTTCGAGCACGGGCCCGGCCGGAGCTTCGCGATGAACCCGGCCGCCTACGACCCCCGTTACCACTTCGAGCTGGCGCTGGAGGCCGGCTGCAGCGGCTACGCGGCGCCGCTCGGCTTTCTCGAGGCGGGCGCGCGGGATTTCGCCGGCGAGGTGCCGCTGATCCTGAAGCTCAACAACCACGACGTCCTGCTCGAGGAGCGGGATCCCGCCCAGGCCATCACGGGCGGCGTGCAGGACGCCGTGCGCCTGGGCTGCGTGGGCATCGGCTACACGATCTATCCGGGCTCCGAGCACCGGCTGGACATGTACACGCAGCTCCGGGCCCTGGCCGAGGAGGCCAAGCGCGCCGGCCTGGTGGTCGTGGTGTGGTCGTACCCGCGGGGCTCCGGGCTCAGCAAGGAGGGCGAGACGGCCATCGACGTGACGGCCTACGCGGCGCACATCGCCGCCCAGCTCGGCGCCCACATCGTCAAGGTCAAGCTGCCGACGGCGCACCTGGAGCAGGCGGCGGCGCGCAAGGTCTACGAGAAGGAGGGCGTGGTCATCGGCACGCTCGCCGAGCGGGTGCGCCACGTGGTCCAGGCGACCTTCGACGGCCGCCGGGTCGTCATCTTCTCGGGCGGCGCCGCCGACACCGACGAGGCCGTCTTCGAGCAGGTGCGGGCCATCCGCGACGGCGGCGGCTTCGGCTCCATCATGGGCCGCAACGCCTTCCAGCGGAAGAAGCCGGAGGCCGTGCGATTCCTCCGGACGGTGATCGACATCTACGCGGGGCGCACCAAGTAGGGATGCTCCTCGCCGGCGACGTCGGCGGCACCAAGACGCTGCTGGCGCTGCTCGAGGCGCCCGGCGGCGGCGCCCCGGTGGTGGTGCGCGAGGCGGCGCTACCGAGCCGCGAGTTCCCCACGTTCGAGGCCGCCGTGCGCCGCTTCCTCGCCGCCGGCCCGGCGGGCCCCATCGAGGCCGCGTGCTTCGGCATCGCGGGCGTGGTGGTCGACGGGCGGTGCACCACGACCAACCTGCCGTGGGCCATCGACGAGCGCACGCTGGCCGCCGAGATCCCGGCCGGCCGCGTGCGGCTCCTCAACGACCTGGAGGCCACCGGCCACGGCGTGCTGGGGCTGGACCGCTCCGCGCTGCTCGCGCTGCAGCCCGGGCGGCGCCGGGCGGGCAGCCTGGCCGTGATCGCCGCGGGCACGGGCCTGGGCGAGGCGCTCCTGATCTGGGACGGCCGCCGTCACCTGGTCGTCGCCTCCGAGGGCGGCCACGCGGACTTCGCGCCGCGCTCGGACCTCGAGCACGACCTGCTCCGCTTCCTGCGCAAGTACCACGGCCACGTGAGCTACGAGCGCGTGCTCTCGGGGCCGGGGCTCTTCAACGTCTACCGCTTCCTGCGCGAGACGAGCGGGCTCGACGAGCCCGGCTGGCTCCGGGCGCGGATCGCCGAGGGCGACCCGAGCGCGGCGGTGTCCGCGGCGGCGCTCGAGGGCCGCGATCCCGTGTGCGGCCAGGCGCTGGACGTCTTCGTGGGCATCTACGGCGCCGAGGCCGGCAACCTGGCGCTCAAGGGACTGACCGTGGGCGGCGTCTTCGTGGGCGGCGGCATCGCGCCCAAGATCCGCTCCCGCCTGGCGGACGGCGGCTTCGTGCAGGCCTTCCGGGACAAGGGGCGCCTCGCCGATCTCATGGCCTCCATCCCCGTCGACCTCGTGCTCGAGCCGCGCACGGCCCTGCTCGGCGCGGCTCGGGTGGCCCGGTCCCTGGCCTCCGCGTAGCGGCCGGGCGAGGCCGCGCCCGCCGCCCGCCGTCGGGCCCCGGCGCGCGGCGCGGGGGGAGGACGCGGGGCCGCGCCGAGGGGCGAGGAGCCGGCCGCGCCGATCCGGCCGGGAGGCGTGTCCAAACGCGAGGAGGGACGAGCGGGTGAGCACGGCCGAGCACGCGAGGCTGGAGGAGGCGCGGCAGCGCACGGCGCACTGGCGCCGGTGGGGGCCCTACCTGTCCGAGCGCCAGTGGGGCACCGTGCGGGAGGACTACAGCCCTCACGGCACGGCGTGGGAGTTCTTTCCCCACGACCACGCGCGCTCGCGCGCCTACCGCTGGGGCGAGGACGGCCTCGGCGGGATCTCGGACAACCACCAGCGGCTCTGCTTCGCGGTGGCGCTGTGGAACGGCCGCGACCCGATCCTCAAGGAGCGGCTGTTCGGGCTCACCGGCAACGAGGGCAACCACGGCGAGGACGTCAAGGAGTACTACTACTACCTCGACTCCACGCCGACCCACTCGTACATGAAGTTCCTCTACAAGTACCCGCAGGCGGCCTACCCGTACGCGGCGCTCGTCGAGGAGAACCGGCGGCGCACCCGCCGCGACCCCGAGTTCGAGCTGATCGACACCGGCGTCTTCCAGGACAGCCGGTACTTCGACGTCCTGGTGGAGTACGCCAAGGCCGCTCCGGACGACGTGCTGGTCCGTCTCACCGTCACCAACCGCGGGCCGGAGACGGCCGAGCTGCACCTGCTGCCCACGCTGTGGTTCCGCAACACGTGGTCGTGGCAGCCCGGCGCCCGGCGCCCCCGCCTGGAGGCCCTGCCGGCCACGGCCGTGCAGGCGGTCGTCGAGGCCACGCACGAGTCGCTGGGCCGGCGCTGGCTGCACGGCGAGGGCCCCCCGGAGCTGCTGTTCACCGAGAACGAGACCAACGTCGCGAAGCTCTGGGGTGGCGCCAACGCCGGCCCCTACGTCAAGGACGGCATCAACGACTGCGTGGTCGAGGGCCGCAAGGACGCCGTCAACCGCGAGCAGATCGGCACCAAGGCCGCGGCGTGGTACCGCCTCACGCTGCCGCCCGGCGGCGCCGCCACCGTGCGCCTGCGGCTGGCCGACGCGCACCACGCCGCCGCCTTCGGCGCCGCGTTCGACGAGCTGTTCGAGCGCCGGCTGCAGGAGGCGCACGAGTTCTACGCCAAGATCTACCCGGTGCGGCTGTCGCTCGACGGCCGCCGCGTGATGCGGCAGGCCCTGGCCGGCATGCTGTGGAGCAAGCAGTTCTACCACTACTACATCCGGCGCTGGCTCACCGGCGACCCCGCGGCGCCGCCGCCGCCGGCGGAGCGGCGGCAGGGCCGCAACCACGACTGGGTGCACCTCTACAACGAAGACGTCGTCTCGATGCCCGACAAGTGGGAGTATCCCTGGTACGCCGCCTGGGACCTGGCCTTCCACGTCATCGCGCTGGCCATCGTCGACCCGGACTTCGCCAAGTCGCAGCTCGTGCTGTTCCTGCGCGAGTGGTACATGCATCCCAACGGGCAGATCCCCGCCTACGAGTGGGCCCTCGGCGACGTGAACCCGCCGGTGCACGCGTGGGCGGCCCTGCGCGTGTACAAGATCGAGAAGCGCGTGCGCGGGGTCGCCGACCGGGCCTTCCTGGAGCGCGTGTTCCACAAGCTGCTGCTCAACTTCACGTGGTGGATCAACCGCAAGGACGCCGAGGGCAAGAACGTCTTCCAGGGCGGCTTCCTGGGCCTGGACAACATCGGCGTCTTCGACCGCTCGGCGCCGCTGCCCGGCGGCGGCCACCTGGAGCAGTCCGACGGCACCTCGTGGATGGGCATGTACTGCCTCAACATGCTGGCCATCGCGCTGGAGCTGGCCAAGGAGAACCCCGCCTACGAGGACGTGGCCTCGAAGTTCTTCGAGCACTTCGTCTACATCGCCCACGCCACCCACCACCTGGGTGAGGACGGCGTGGACCTGTGGAACGAGGAGGACGGCTTCTTCTACGACGTGCTGCACACCGACGGGCGCCACCAGAGCCTCAAGATCCGGTCGATGGTGGGGCTCATCCCCCTCTTCGCGGTGGAGACGCTGGAGCCCGAGATCGTGAACCGGCTCGACGGCTTCCGCCGGCGGATGCAGTGGTTCATCGACAACCACCCGGAGTTCGCCGAGCACGTGCAGGAGCGCCGCAAGCCCACCGGCGGCGTGCGCCGCCTGCTGTCCATCGTCACCCATCAGCAGCTGCCCCGCGTGCTCCGGTACATGCTGGACGAGGCCGAGTTCCTGTCGCCCTACGGCGTCCGGGCGCTGTCGCGCCACCACCGCGATCACCCGTACGCGCTGACCGTGGACGGCGTCGAGCACCGCGTGGACTACGAGCCCGCCGAGTCCGCCAGCGGGCTCTTCGGCGGCAACTCCAACTGGCGCGGCCCCATCTGGTTCCCCGTGAACTACCTGCTGATCGAGTCGCTGCAGAAGTTCCACCACTTCTACCGCGACGAGGTGCGGGCCGAGCTGCCCACCGGTTCGGGGAACGCGGTGAACCTCTGGGACGTGGCCACGGATCTCTCGCGCCGGCTCACGCGGATCTTCCTGCGCGACGGCCACGGCCGGCGCCCGGTGTTCGGCGGGGCCGAGACCTTCCAGCGCGATCCGCACTGGCGCGACCACCTGCTGTTCTACGAGTACTTCCACGGCGACGACGGGGCCGGCATCGGGGCCGCGCACCAGACGGGCTGGACGGGCCTGGTGGCCAAGCTGCTGCAGCAGAGCGGGGAGTGAGGGCCGGGGCGCCGTGACGTGCCGCGAGGCCATCGCCCTGATGAGCGACTATCTGGACCTGCTGCTCGACGACGACGGCGCGCAGGCGCTCGAGGCGCACCTGCGCGGCTGCGCGCCGTGCGAGGCGTACCTGAACACGCTCCGGCGCACCCGGGACGTCACGGCGGCGGAGGCGGCCCGGGTGGAGATGCCGCCGGAGATGCGCGAGCGGCTGCGGCGGTTCCTCCTCGAGCGCCTCCGGGCGTCGGGCGACAGTTGACGGGGCTGTGACAACCGCGCGCGCGGTGGCGGTACGCTGGCGGGGGACGGTCGGCGGATGGGCGTGAGCGCGAGGCCTCGGGACGACGCCGGCGCGCCGGGCGGCGGCGCCGGCCAGGGAGACCGGCGCGTGAGCCTCCGGGTGTCGGTGATCATCCCCGTCCGCGACGATGCCGCGGCGCTGGGCCGGACGCTCGATCACCTGCACGTCGCCCCGGGCGGCGGCGCCGCCTCCGGCTGGCACGAGGTCCTCGTGTGCGCGTCCGGGGACCGCGAGCCGATCACGCAGGCCGTGGCCGGCCGCGCGCGGGTGCTGTGGCCGGGCCGGTCCACCCGCGCCGCGCTCATGAACGCGGGCGCCGCGGTGGCGACCGGCGAGGCGCTGTTCTTCCTGCACGCCGACTCGTTCCCGCCGCCCGACGCCCCGGCCCTGATCGCACGGGCCCTGAGCGACCCGCGCGCCGTGGGCGGCGCCTTCGAGCACCGCTTCGCCGAGGGCCTCTGGAGCCTCCGGGCGATCACGTGGATCAATCGCGTGCGCTACCGGCTGACCCGCAACCACTACGGCGACCAGGGCATCTTCGTCCGCGCCTCCGTGTTCCGCGCGCTGGGCGGCTACCGCGACCTGGCCCTGATGGAGGACCTGGACCTGAGCCAGCGCCTGAAGCGCCGCGGCCGGCCGGTCCTCGTGCCGGTGCCGCTCGTCACCTCGGGCCGCCGGTTCCTCGCGCGGGGGCCCTGGCGCACGTTCTTCTTCATCGTCTGGCTGCTGCTCCTGCACACGCTGCGTCTGGACACCCAGCGCTACGCCGAGCGCTGGCGCGGCCCCGCGGGCCGGCCTCCGGGCAGTCCGTGGTCGCGGGCGGGAGCCGGCGCGGGCGAGGCCTCGCCGTGAGCGCCGCCGTGCCCGTCGCCGGGGCCACCGGCTTCGTGGGCCGCGCGGTCGGGCGGCGCCTGCTCGAGGCCGGCCACCACGTGACCGCGCTCGCGCGGCCGCGCCGGGGCCGGACGGCGTCCGCCCGGGTCGCGGACGCCGTCGGCGGCGCGCCCGACGAGGGCCTGGCGACGGTCGAGGGCGACCTCCCGGACGCCGCGCCGCTGGCGCCGCGCGCGCTCGCGTGTCGGCGCGCGCGCGGGGTCGTGCACCGCGCCGGCGACACCGCGGTCTTCCCCGACTGGCCGGCGGCGGTCCGGGCCGGGCGCGTCGTCGGTCCGTGCGCGCGGCTGCGGGCGCCCGCCCGCGGCGCGCTGCGGCGATGGGCGCCCCTGTCCACGGCGTCTGTCTGGGGCCGCCGGACCGGGCTCGTGCTCGAGACCGACGGCGCCGTCCGCGCCGCCGCCCGGGCCGCCGGCGTCCACAGGCGGGTGCCGCGGCCGGCCATCGTCGTCGCCCCGGCCCCGATTCCCGCCGGCGGGCCGCCGGCGGGTCTCCTCGCCGACGTCATCCGGCGGGTCGCCGCGGTCGCTCCGGTGGCGTCTGGCGGGCGGCGGGCGCTCCGCATCGCCGCGGCGCCCGACGCCCCGTTCGCCGCGGCGCCCGCGGTCGGCCGGCTGGTCGACCAGGCGCCCGGCGCCGCGACGCCGGCGGGAGCGCCGGCATGACGCGCATCCTGATCGTGGACGACGAGCCCGAGATCGTGCGGGGCCTGCAGGACAACCTGCGCTTCGAGGGCTACCAGACGTTCAGCGCCACCAACGGCGAGGAGGCCCTGGCCGTGGCGGCGCGGGAGGCGCCCGACCTGATCGTGCTCGACCTCATGATGCCGCGGATGAGCGGCTGGGACGTCTGCCGCGCGCTCCGCGGGCGCGGCATCGACGTGCCGGTCATCATGCTGACGGCCCGCGGCGAGGAGGCCGACCGGGTGCGAGGGCTGGAGCTGGGCGCCGACGATTACATCGCCAAGCCGTTCTCGCTGCGCGAGCTGCTCGCGCGCGTGCGCGCCGTGCTCCGCCGCCCCGGACCCCGCCAGAAGGTCGAGGAGTTCGCGTTCGGCGACGTGCGGGTGCGGCTGCGCGGGCGGCAGGTGTTCCGGGCCGGGCGCGAGGTGGCGCTCACCCGCAAGGAGTTCGACCTGCTGGTCTACCTGCTCGCCCACCGCGGCCAGGTGCTCACGCGCGAGCGGCTGCTCGACGAGGTGTGGGGCTACGAGCGGTTCCCGACCACGCGCACGGTGGACACGCACGTGCTGCGCCTGCGGCGCAAGTTCGAGACGGACCCCGACCGCCCGGCGTGGATCCTCACCGTCCACGGCCAGGGCTACCGGTTCGCCTCGTCGTGACCGGGACGCTATGATGATCCGGGGAGAGCCGGACACGACCGTGGAGGGCCCATGCTGATCCGACGCGCCGATCGCTTCACGTCCGCCGACGTCACCGACGAGCGCCTGGTGCTGGGCCGGCGCGCCTTCATCGCCGGCGCCGCGGCCGCCGTGGCCGCCTCCGCCTGCGGCACCGAGGCGGCGCCGACGGCGGGGTCGGCTGATGCGCTGCCCGCGCCGCGCAACGAGGCGCTGAGCCGCACGGAGCCGCTCACCAAGTGGGAGTCGGCCACGACCTACAACAACTTCTACGAGTTCGGCGTGAACAAGGACGACCCGGCCCGCGAGGCCCACCGGCTGCGCACGCGGCCGTGGACGGTGAAGGTCGAGGGCCTCGTGCACCGGCCGAGGACGTTCGACATCGACGAGCTGCTCAAGGCCTTTCCGCTGGAGGAGCGCGTGTACTCGCTCCGGTGCGTGGAGGCGTGGTCCATGATCATCCCGTGGACGGGCTTCCCGCTCGCCGCGCTGCTCAAGCGCGTGGAGCCGACCGGCGGCGCGAAGTACGTGGAGTTCACCACGCTGCACGATCCCAAGCAGATGCCCGGGCAGCAGCCGGGCTGGTTCGGCGGCGGCCTGGACTGGCCGTACACGGAGGGGCTGCGGCTGGACGAGGCGCTGCATCCGCTCGCGCTGATGACCGTCGGCATGTACGGCCGCGTGCTGCCCAACCAGAACGGCGCGCCGTTCCGGGTGGTGGTGCCCTGGAAGTACGGCTTCAAGAGCGCCAAGTCGATCGTGCGCATCCGGCTCACCGCCGAGCAGCCGGCCACCGCGTGGAACAAGGCCGCGCCGCACGAGTACGGCTTCTACTCCAACGTCAACCCCAACGTCAGCCACCCGCGCTGGAGTCAGGCCACCGAGCGGCGCATCGGCGAGTTCCGCCGGCGCGAGACGCTCATGTTCAACGGCTACGCCGATCAGGTCGGCCACCTCTACGCGGGCATGGACCTGAAGAAGTACTACTGACCCGTGCCGCGGGGCGGCGTCCTCGCCCTCAAGGCCGCGGTCTGGGCGGCGGGCCTGGCGCCGCTGGCCGCGCTGGCGCTGTGGGTCGTCACCGACGACCTCGGCGCCAACCCCATCAGCCTGGTCACCAATCACCTCGGCGTCTGGACGTTCCGGCTCCTGCTCGCCAGCCTGGCCATGACGCCGCTGCGCCTCATCACCGGCTGGGGGTGGCCGGCGCTGCTGCGCCGGCTGCTGGGGCTCTTCGCCTTCGCCTACGCGACGCTGCACTTCGGCGTGTGGATCCTCCTCGACCACTTCTTCAACTGGGGGCAGATGGCGAGCGACATCGTCAAGCGCCCGTACATCACCGTCGGCATGCTGGCCCTGCTGGGGTTGCTGCCCCTGGCCGTCACGTCGACGGCCGGCATGATCAAGCGGCTGGGCGCGCGGAGGTGGCGGCGGCTGCACCGGCTGGTCTACGTCGTCGGCGGCCTGGCCGCGCTGCACTTCCTCTGGCTGGCGAAGGTCGGGCGCACCGACCCCTACGTCTACGCGGCCGTCCTGGCGCTGCTCCTCGGCGTGCGCGCGGTGGCCGCGCTGCGGCAGCTCGCGCGGCGGCGCCACGAGGCGAAAATTCCCGCCTTCCGCCGGCCGGCCGGCCGTAGTATTCCCTGAGCCATGGCCCCCGCGTCGGTCACCGTCAACGGTCGCGCCTACCGCCTGCCGGCGGAGCCCACGGTGACGGTGTGCATCGACGGCAGCGAGCCCGAGTACTTCGACCGCGCCATCGAGGCCGGCGCCTCGCCGGCGGTGGCGCGCTTCCGCCGCGACGGCTTCGCGGCCCTGGCCCGCAGCGTGGTGCCGAGCTTCACGAACCCCAACAACCTCTCGATCGTCACCGGCGCGCCGCCCTCCGTGCACGGCATCGCCGGCAACTACTTCTACGACGCCGCGGCCGGCCGCGAGGTCATGATGAACGACCCGCGCTACCTGCGCGCGGGCACGCTGCTGGCCGCGCTGGCCCGCACCGGCCTCCGGGTGGCCGTGATCACCGCGAAGGACAAGCTGCGGCGGCTCCTCGGCCACGAGCTGACGGGCATCTGCTTCTCGTCGGAGAGGGCCGATCAGGCGACGAAGGACGAGCACGGCATCACCGGCGTCACCGACCTGGTCGGCATGCCGGTGCCCGACGTGTACAGCGCGGAGCTCTCCGAGTTCGTGCTGGCGGCGGGCCTGGCGCTCCTCGAGCGCGAGCGGCCCGACGTCATGTACCTGTCGCTGACCGACTACGTGCAGCACAAGCACGCGCCCGGTGACCCGGCGGCCACGGCGTTCTACGCCATGCTCGACCGCTACTTCGACGCCTTCGACCGCGCCGGCGCCGTGCTGGGCATCACCGCCGACCACGGCATGAAGGGCAAGGCGCGGCCGGACGGCACGCCGAACGTCGTCTACCTCCGGCCGCTGCTCGACGCGTGGGTCGGCCCCGGGCGGGCGCGCGTCGTCCTGCCGATCACCGACCCCTACGTGGTGCACCACGGAGCCCTCGGCTCCTTCGCCACGATCCACCTGGAGCGGCCCGGCGACACCGCCGGCGTCGTGGAGCGGCTGCGCGCCACCGCGGGCATCGCCGAGGCCCACGACCGCGCCGCCGGCTGCGCCCGCTTCGAGCTGCCGCCGGACCGCACGGGTGACGTGGTGGTCGTCGCCGGGGCCGACGCCGTGCTCGGCAAGGCTCCCGAGGAGCACGACCTGTCGCTGCTGCGCGAGCCGCTGCGCTCGCACGGCGGCACCTCCGAGCAGATCGTGCCGTTCGTGGTGAACCGCCCCCTCCGCGGCGCGGCGGACGGCGGCCTGCGGAACTTCGACCTGTTCGACCGCGTGCTGAACCACGCCGCATGAGCGGCCGGCGCGCGCTGCCCGCGCTGCTGGCGCTGCTCCTCCTCGCCGGCTGCGCCCGCAACCCCGGGACGTCCGGCCCCGGGGCCGCCGCCCGGCCCACCCGCGAGACGCTGCCCAACGGCGTCGTGCTGATCGTGCACGAGCACCGCGCCAGCGACGTGGTGGCCCTGCAGCTCTGGCTGCGCGTGGGCGGCCGCGACGAGGCGCCCGCCGAGCTCGGGCTGTCGCACTACCTGGAGCACATGCTCTTCAAGGGCACGCCGACGCGGCCGCCCGGCTCGATCGACGCCCTCATCGAGGGGCTGGGCGGCGCCAGCAACGCCTACACCTCCTACGACTACACGCACTACGACGTCGTGGTGCCGGCCGAGCACCTGCGCCAGGGCGCGGCGCTGCTGGCGGACATCGCCGTCAACGCCAGCTTCGTGCAGGCCGAGCTCGACGCCGAGCGCAAGGTTGTGCTCGAGGAGATGCGGCTCACCGAGGACGACCCCGACCGCTTCCTGGTCCGGCGCCTCTACGAGCTCGCCTACCAGCCGCACCCGTACGGCCGGCCCATCCTGGGCACGCCGGCGCTGATCGAGACGCTGACGCGCGACCGCCTGCGCGCGTACTACGAGAAGTACTACGGGCCGCGCCACATGACGCTGGTGATCGTCGGCGCCGTGTCACCCGCCCAGGCCCGGCGGGCCGCCGTCGAGACGTTCGGGCGCTTGCGCGAGGGCCGGAGCGCGGCCCGCCCGCAGCCGCCGCCGCCGCCCTCGCTCGACGGCGGCCGGCGCGCCGACGTGCCGCGCCCCGAGCAGCAGGCGCACCTCGGCCTGGCCTGGCGGACGGCGCCCACCAACGAGCCGGACGTCTACGCCGTCGACCTGCTGACCTACATCCTCGGCGACGGGCCGAGCTCGCGACTGAACCGGGTGCTGCGCGAGCGCGAGCGCCTGGTGTTCACCATCGAGTCGGGCTACGGCGCCTGGGAGAAGGCCGGGCTCGTCACGGTGACGGCGCGGCTGGATCCGGCCAACCTGGACCGCGCCGAGGCCGCCGTGCTCGAGGTCGTGCGCGGCGTGCGGGAGGGCGGCGTGACCGAGGCCGAACGCCGGCGCGCCATCGTCACCGCGGAGGCGAACTACGCCTTCGACATCGAGACCGCCGAGGGCCTGGCCAAGACGTACGGCCAGGCCGAGACCACGTGGACGCTGGAGAACGAGCTGGCGTATCTCGCGCGCCTGCGCCAGGTGACGGCGGCGGAGATCCAGGCCGTCGCCCGGAAGTACTTCGCCGGTGACAACTACGCGCGGGTGCGCTTCGTGCCCCGCGGAGCGGCGCGCTGAGGCCCCGGGCCGCCGTGCTGGCCGCGCTCGCCGCGGCGCTGGCGCTGGCCCCCGGGGCGGCGAGCGCCGAGGCGGTGCGTCGCGAACGGCTCGACAACGGCCTCACGGTGCTCGTGCGCGAGAACCCGCTGGCCCCGGTGGTGGCCGTCTCGCTGCTGGTCCGCATGGGCACCCGCTGGGAGTCCCCGGCGGAGTCCGGCATCTCGAACTTCGTGCACGCGGTGATGGTCAAGGGGACCACGCGGCGCGGTGGCGCCGAGCTGGCCGAGGCGATCGCCGCGCTGGGCGGCAAGATCAGCGCCTCCGGCGACGTCGACTACTCGGGCATCAACGCCTCGGCCCTCGCCCGGTTCTGGCGCGAGCTGCTCGGGCTCACGGCCGAGCTGGCCCTCACGCCGAAGCTCGATCCCGCCGAGGTCGATGCCGAGCGCGACTGGCTCCTGTCGCGCATCCAGCGCCAGCGCGACAGCCCGTCCGCCCGGGCCTTCGACGAGCTCTACGGGGCGCTGTACGGCCCCCATCCCTACGGGCTGCGCACGCTCGGCACGCCGGAATCGCTGCGGCGCATCGACCACGCCGCCATCGTGGCCTGGTACCGGCGGTTCTACCGGCCCGAGCGGATGGTCCTCGCCGTCAGCGGCCAGGTGCAGGCCGGCGAGGTCGTGGCCGAGGCGCGCCGCCTGTTCGGCGCGCTGCCGGGCGGGCCCCCGCCGGCGCCGCCGGCGAACCCGGCGCCCGCGCGTGGAGCCCGGCGCCTCGTCGTGGAGCAACCCGCGCAGCAGGCCCAGGTGCTGGCCGGCGGCCTGGCGCCGTCACTCGATCACGCCGACCACGCGGCGGTCAAGCTGCTCGCCACCGTCCTGGGCGGCGGCATGGCGGGCCGGCTCTTCGCCGAGCTGCGCGACCGTCAGGCCCTGGCCTACACGGCCAGCGCCTTCTACGACGCGGTGCGCGAGCCCGGCGCGCTCGTGCTGTACCTCGGCACGTCGCCGGAGAACGCCCGGCGCGCCGAGCACGCGCTGCTCGTCGAGATCGAGCGCGTGCGGCGCGAGGCCCCGGGCGCCGACGAGCTGGAGCGGGCCAAGGGATTTCTGCTCGGCAAGTACGCCATGGACCGGCGCACGAACGCGCGGCAGGCCTGGTACATGGCGTTCTACGAGGTGCAGGGAGTGGGTCAGGATTTTCCGGAGCGCTACCGCCGGGCGGTACAGGCGGTGACGGCCGCCGACGTGCAGCGGGTGGCGCGCGCCTATCTCGACCCGCTCACGCTCGTCGTGCTCACCCCGCCGGCCGCCCGCTAGCCCATCGCAGGCGCGCCTCGACGGCCCCCGCCGAGCCTTCCCCAGGATTGCGGGGGCAAAGCCCCCGCGCGAACGGCGCCTTACTCGGACACGTCCTGGCCACGGCGACGCCGCGGCGTGCCGGACGTCGGGGGGGGGAGGGCCATCTCGAGGCCCTCGGGTCGGCCAGTGCGGCGCTCAGCGCTCGTCGTCGCGGCGGGCCCGGGCGGCCTCGGCTTCGCGGATCTCGTCCGCGAACATGCCGATGTGCAGCGGGCAGGGAGGCTTGTTCTCCTCCACGTACTGGCACTCCGCCTGGTTGCACTGCACGAAGTACCCCGGAGCGCGGCCGAAGCCGCCCCAGCGCTTCAGACGGATCTGCACGGTCTCGGAGACCACCTCGCACGAGAACTCACGCGGCTTGCCCCTGCTCACGTCAGACACCTTACGCCATTCGCGGCCACGGCACAACGTTCGGCGGCGTGGTGGCCGCGCCGCCGGCGGATTTCCGGTCGCGAGCCGGCCACTCTTCGGCTATAGTCGTCGCCGGGAGGGCTCCCTCGTGCGCTCTGGTCTCGGCGGCGTGGTGCGTGGGTGCAGCGTCGTCGTCGTTGCTCTGCTGATTCCGGTGCTCGCGGGATGCGGCACCGTGGCCTCGACACTCCGGACCGACGACGGCCTCGCGGTCGCCGCGGCCGACGCCGCCGCCGCCGACCGGGCCGTCGGCGCCGAGGCGCCGGCGCCCGCTGCCCGCTCCGTCGACGCCGCGCCCCCGGCGCCGCCACTGCTGTACGCACAGGCGCCGACGGCGCTCGATGCCGGCGAGGTCGAGCAGTACGACCCGTGGGAATCGTTCAACGAGACGATGTTCGACGTGAACTACCGGCTCGACCGGTACGTGCTGAAGCCCGCGGCGAACGTGTACCGCCACGTCATGCCCGAGCCGTTCCAGGTCCTGATCGCCAACGGCTTCGACAACATCCGCTGGGTGCCGCGCTTCGTGAACAGCGTGCTGCAGGGCAAGTTCGGCGGCGCCGGGCGCGAGGTGGCCCGGTTCCTGATCAACAGCACGGCGGGCATCGGCGGCCTGTTCGATCCGGCGAAGGACTACTGGGGTATTCCGGCGAGCAAGGAAGATTTCGGGCAGACGCTCGGCGTGTGGGGCGTCGGGCCCGGGCCGTACCTGGTGCTGCCGCTGCTGCCGCCCATGACGGTGCGCGACGGTATCGGGATGGGCGTGGACGGGGCGATGGACCCGCTCTCCTACGTGCTGCCGTTCTTCTGGGACCGGCTCGGCATGAAGGCGGGTGATACGCTGAACGAGCGCGCCCTGAACTACGAGCTGTTCCAGGGGGTCGAGGAGACGACCATCGACCTCTACAGCTCGGTGCGGCACTTCTACCTGCAGCGCCGGGACCGCCAGATCCGGGAATAGTCGTCGGGGCGGGAGGGCAGCATGGTGGTTCGCTGGCTCTTCGCCGCCGTCTCGCTCGCCATCCTCGCCGTCGCGGTCGCCGCCGCGACCCGCGTCGCCGCCACCGCCCGGGACGACGAGCGCGAGGTGAAGGCCGGTCGCGAGCTCTACCTGCGTCAGTGCGCCGTGTGCCACGGCGAGGGCGGGCGCGGCGACGGGCCGTCCGCGGCCGGCTTCACCACGAAGCCCGCCGATCTGACCGACGGGCGGCTCATGAACGGCCTGCCCGACGAGTTCCTGCTGAGCGTCATCCTGGACGGCGGCCCCGCCGAGGGGCTGGCGCCCACGATGCCGGCCTTCCGCGGCCACCTGGGCGAGGGGGAGGCCCGGCAGGTCGTCGCCTACCTGCGCACGCTGGCGCAGCCGCGGTTCCGCCCCGATGCCGTCGGCGAGATCGTCACCGTCCCGGCCGCGCCCCGCCAGCCGATCTTTTTCAGCCACCTGATCCACGTCGGATCGTTCCGCATCGACTGCCAGTACTGCCACGCCGACGCGCGCCGCTCGGAGTTCGCGGGCCTGCCCTCGGTGGAGCGCTGCATGGGGTGCCACAAGATCATCGGCGCCCAGGACAACCCCGAGATCCGCAAGATCCACGGCTACTGGGAGCGCGGCGAGGCCATCCCGTGGGTGCGCGTCTTCAAGGTGCCGGAGTTCACCTACTTCCCGCACAAGGCCCACGTGCGCGCGGGGCTGCCGTGCCAGGACTGTCACGGCCCCGTGGAGCGCATGCGCGTGGTCGGCGCGCGCACCGGCCCCACGCTCGCCAACGACCTGCTGCGCCTGGTCGGCTTGCGGCCCTCGCCTCCTCCGCTCTCGATGGGCTGGTGCGTCGACTGCCACCGCGCGCAGAACGCCACGCGTGGCACCCGGGCGCCGCTCGACTGCGTGACCTGCCACCACTGAGCCCGTCGTCCTGGCGCGCCCGCATCAGGGCGATGCTCCCGGTGCGCTGACGGGGATCGTCAGCGCCCGCACGGGGCGTGTTCGCGGGAAGTCCCCGATTCGGCGTCGCCGGCGGCTGGAACTCTTCTTGCTGTCCGGCTCGTGCCGGAGGTGACGCCCATGAGCTGCGCACGCCGACCGAAGCCGACCGCGCACCACGACGCCAGCCTCGATCTCGACCGCGCCCCGCGCATGGTGGCGGTCTACCGCCGCGGCGATTCCGTGTGCCACGCGCGCTGCGGGAAGCCGCTCGTGCTGCACGGCGTGCGCGGGCTGCTCGAGGCCGACTTCTACTGCTATGCGTGCCTGACCCACGTCACGATCCCGCTCGCCGTGCTCGACGACGTTCCCGTGGAGCGCGGCGACGCCGTGGCGCAAGGCGCCGGTCGCTGATGCCTCGAACCGTCAAAATCGGGGCGGGAAATTTACCCGGCGTCCCTGGTAGCCCCTGGTGGGACGGCAGGCGGGGCCTGGGGAAAATGGCCGGGAAGTCGCCGAGATAGGCCCTGGAACATCTCTTGCTCTCCTGCCCGTGACGATGCGAAAGACAGGGACCCCGGGCAAGATGACGACGAAGGACTCGCCCCACGCCTGCATCCTGGCCGTGAACGCGGCGACGGTGGCCTTCGTCGACGAGCTCCTGCGGCTGCCCTCCTCGGCCGCCGCCGCGACCGTCGTGAGCCTGCTCTACGGCGAGACGCGGCGGGCTCCGGTGGACGTCCTCGGCCACGTCAACGGCGGCATCCACATCCCCCTCGCCGCCCTGCTCGTCTCGCCCGAGCCGCTCGCGCACCTGGTGGCCGAGCGCCTGCGTGTGGGCGCCGCCTGGCGGGCCACGGACCAGGCGATCAAGCGGGCGCGCGCGGAAGCCCGCGCGCGCTACCGCGGGCTGGCCTCGGCGTTCGTGGCCTCGACCCGCACGGCGTCGGCGCCGGCGGCCGCCGCGCTCGTGCGCTACACGTACGGCATCGACGGCCGGCAGTGGCTCTGGTCCGAGGCGGCGGCTCGCGTGCTGCACCGCATGGTCACGCTGAACCGCGCCGCGCTCGACCTGCTCGCCGCCGCCGCGCGCGGGGAAATCGCCGCCGACGCCGCGACGCTCGGCGGCGCCGTCGATCCGCGGGACTTCGACCTGCCGCCCGACGTGCTGGACCTGATGGCGGCCTCGATGCCGCCGCTCGCCGTCCCCGACTGGCGCCGCTTCACCGAGGCGCTGGCCGGCAGCGGCAAGCCGCTGGCCGGCGACGAGGCGACCTCGCGCTACCAGTCGCTGCTGGCCGAGATCCTCGGGCTCGGCCAGCGCGCCACCGCGGAGGTTCCGGCATGATCGCCGCCGCCGCCCCCGCGCGCGCCGCGTCGCCCAAGGTCGATCCGGCGTTCATCGCCGCGGTGGTCTTCCTGCGCCGCACCTGCTCCGTCAACGACGCGGCCACCATCCTCGGCTGCGACCGCAAGCGCGTCCTGACGGTGCTGGCACGGCTGGCCAAGCTCGGTGTCCCGGTGTGGCAGGATCCGGCGGCGCCGCGCTACCGCCCGCTCACGCAGGCCCAGCAGGCCGACGTGACGACGCTCCACAACAACGGACGTGGGCTGGACTTCTACGCGCTCTGCCGCGTGCTGCACGACGTTCACCCGCTGGCGATCTTCGTGTTCCTCCGCAACGAGGTGAACCCGCGCGGGTGGTGGATGCGCGCGTGCGCCGGGTGCGACGAGGTGTTCGCCTCGCCACGCTCGGCCGTACGGTTCTGTTCCTCGAGCTGCGCCCCCGAGGCGCGAGAACTGGTGCATGCCTGATGGCCACCAAGCCTGCCCGCGACATCGAGCCGCACGCGCAGTTCCGGACCTGCGCGGCCACCCACGGCCTGCGCCTGCACCGCATCCATCTCCTCGCCGGCGGCAAGGCGGGGACGCTGCAGTCCACGGTCGTCTTCGACTGCTCGTGCCGCCAGCGCTGGCTGATGCGCGTCGGCCAGGGCGACGTCGTGGCCGTGGACGGCAAGGTGCTGGCCCAGCTCAAGCGGGCGCGCGAGGGCCAGGCGACGGCCCCCCCCGGCTTCGCGGGAGCCGACTGAGTCCAGGGGCTCGGGGCGCCCCGGCGAAGCCGTGGGGCACCTCGACAGCGCGCGTCGTTGACGGGCTCTGAGCGGCCGCGTCAGAAGCTGACGACGCCCTGGTCGAGCAGCGCGCGGGCGATGCGCTCGGGCTCGACCCCGAGCGTGCCGCCGGCCAGCTTGTCGCGAACGGCTTCCACGCGGTCGGCGCGGAGGCCGGCTCCGGTGCCGCCCTCGATCGGATCGGGCTGACGCTCGGGACTGTCCATGGAGACCTCTTCCTGGCCCCTCGCGTGCGGAAGGTGCCGACAGGGTGATCGGCAGCCTGCCCGCGCATCCGTACGAGCCGCCCGGACGGTCAGGCCGAGGGGCGGGGGGTGCCGGCGGCGGGGACCCGGCCGGGCCGGGTCGCTCCCACGGCGGCCAGGAAGGGCCTGAAGGCGGGGAGCCGAGAGGTTCGACCCGCGGCGTAGACCCTGCGCCGGCCGGCGTCGTAGACGGCCACCGCGTGGGAGAGCCGGGCCAGCGGACCCGGCCCGCGGAGGAGCGGCTGGAAGGCCGGCGTGAGCCTCGGCAGGACCGCCACGAACAGATCCGACCCGAGCGCCCACGGCTGGCGCGAGAGCCGCGCCGTCTCGACGGCGGCGGCGAAGGCCCGCGCCTCGGTGGCGCCGCCGAGCCAGCAGCGGCGCAGCCAGAGCCGGTGGCGAGGCCGACCCCGGGCGGTGCCGGTGAAGTCCCACACGCGCGCCAGCGCGTGACCCGGGTCGGGACGGAAGCGCCGCGCCACCTCGGCGATCAGGTCGCTGTCCGGCGGCGCCGGGGACGGTGGGCTCGAGCGCTCCCGCATGTCGCCGGTGTTCGTCCGGGGTCCGCTTTCCGCGCGATGGCGCCGATTCCTCACGGTGAAGGCCACCCTCGTGAGGCCGACGGTACCGGCCAAGGTGGGCCGGATCAATTTCCGGGTTCTGGGCGCCGGTGGCCGGGGGCCGCCTGGATTCCGGGTGGGGAGTCGCTCGATGCGCGGTCTGCTCCGCCGGAAGGGCTTCTGGACGGTCGTGATCGCCATCGTGGTTCCCTTCGGCTGGGTGCTGGCCCTGGTGCGGCTGGCTACCCGCGCCGTCAACCGCTAGCCCAGCGCCGAGCCTCGACGGCCCCTCCGGAGCCTCCCGGGCCGACCGCCTTTTTTTGGTGGTCGTCACATCGCTGCGCTACTCTCGGTTGGCCGGCGCGAGCGCCATCCGCGCTGCGGCGACCGGAGGGCGGAGGAGCGATGCCCAATCCGTTGCGGCTCCTCGTGGTGGAGGACGAGCAGGAGCTGCGTGACATCCTGGTCCAGGGGCTCGTCCGGCGGGGCTTCGTGGTCGCGGCCGCCGCCGACGGCGAGCACGCCCTCGGGGCGCTGGCCGGCCAGGAGTACGACGTGATCCTCCTCGACCTGCGGATGCCCGGGCGGGACGGCATCCAGGTCCTGCAGCAGCTGCGGGCCGACGGCCACGACGCCGAGGTCATCATCGTCACCGGCCACGCCGAGTTCGAGACGGCCCTCGAGGCGCTGAAGCTGCACGCCTTCGACTACATCACCAAGCCGTTCCAGCTGGCCGAGCTGCTGCAGGTGGTCGACCGGGCGGCCGAGCACCGGCGGCTGCGCCTGGAGAACCGCTCGCTGCGCCGCGCGGTGTCCCAGCAGCACGCCGACCCGCTGCTCTACGGCCACAGCGTGGCCATGGACCGGCTGCGCGGGCTGCTCGATCGCGCCAGCCAGGCGAGCTCGAACGTGCTGATCCTCGGCGAGAGCGGCAGCGGCAAGGAACTGGCCGCGCGCGCCATCCATCGCTCGAGCGAGCGGCGCGACCTGCCGTTCCTGGCCATCAACTGCGCGGCGCTGCCCGACGACCTGCTCGAGTCCGAGCTCTTCGGCCACGAGCGCGGCGCCTTCACGGGCGCCACCGGTCGCCGCCACGGCCTCCTGGAGCTGGCCCACGCCGGCACGCTCTTCCTCGACGAGGTCGGCGAGATGAGCGTGGCCATGCAGGCCAAGCTCCTGCGGACCCTCGACAGCGGAGAGATCCGGCGCCTGGGCGGCGACCGCACGCTGCACGTCGACGTGCGGATCATCGCGGCGACCAACAAGGACCTGGCCCGCGCCGCCGCCGCCGGCACCTTCCGCCACGATCTCTACTTCCGCCTCGGCGTGATCGTGATCGAGGTCCCCCCGCTGCGCGAGCGCGTTGAGGACATCCCCCTGCTCGTCGACCACTTCGCCCAGCAGGTGGCGGCGGCCGGCCGGGCGCCGATCAAGATCACCGCCGAGGCGATGGCCCTCCTCACGCGCTATCCGTGGCCGGGCAACGTGCGGGAGCTGAGGAACATGGTCGAGCGGCTCTCGGTGCTGTCCTCGGACGGCGAGGTGACGGCGGCGGAGGTGGCGCTGTACCTGCCGGCGGTGGCCGCCGACGAGGTCGACGCCGGGCTGCTGTCGCTGGACGAGGTGGAGCGCCGGCACATCCTGAGGGTCCTGCAGCGCTGCTCGGGCAACCGCGCCCGGGCCTCCAAGATCCTCGGCATCGACCCGAAGACGCTCTACAACAAGTTGAAGACGTACCACGTCGGCGGGCAGTGACGCCGGCCCTGGAGGGCGGCAGCGGCCACGTCGCGCGGCGCGGAGCGTCGCTGGCGAATCTCTGGAGCGCCGGCCGCCTGCTCGCCAGCGCTCCCGCCGGCGCTGACCTGCCCGACATGATCGCCCGGGCCGCCGCGCGGCTCCGCGCCGGCGGCCTCTCGACGGTGCGCATCCTCGTGCCGGGCGAGGCCGGCCTCGGCGTCGCCGCCTGCGCCGGCCCCGCGGTCCCGCGAGCGGCCGCCGCGCTCGACGCCGACCTGGCGTCGGTGGTGCTCGCGGCGGGGCGCGCCGTGCTCGTCCGCGACGCGCGCATCGACGCCCGCGTGCGGTGCGCGCCGCTCTGGCGCGAGCGCGGCTACGCCGCGTGGCACGGCGTGCCGCTGCCCGGCCCGGAGGGCCCGGCCGGCGTCCTGGGGCTCGCGCTGCCCGCGGACCAGCGCCCGCTGGCCCGCGACGAGCGCGCCGCGCTCGAGGCCTATGCCACCCAGGCGGGGCTCGCCCTGCGCGCCGCCCGCCTCGCCACCACCGTCGAGCGGCAGGCGCAGGCCCTCGCCGTGGCGCGCGCGGAGCTGCTCGAGACGTCGCGCCTGCTCGCGTTCGGGCACGTCGTCTCCGACGTCGTGCACGAGACGAGCAACGTGCTCGGCACGGTCATGCTGCGCCTGGAATCCCTCCTCGAGGAGCCGCACGAGCCGCGGACGGCCGCCGTGCTGGCGGCCCTCGACGGGCACTGCCGGCAGATCGCCGACCTGCTCCACGAACTGCGGCGCTACTGGAGCGGGGGCGGCGTGCGCGCCGTCGTGAACCTCGACGAGCTCATCGAGCGGCTGCTGCGGCTGCGCGAGCCGCGCATGCGGGCGCGCGGCACCCGCTTCGAGCGCGCGCGGGCGGGGCACCTGCCTGCGGTGCTGGTCGACCCCGCGCACGTCGAGCGGGCCGTCCTGACCCTGCTCATCGAGGCGGAGGCCGCCGTGCGGGGTCGGGGGGTCGTCCGACTGGGGACCGAGGCGCGGCGCGACGAGTCCGGCGCCTGGGTCGTCGTCACCGTGAGCGACGATGGGCCCCCGATCGCGGACGCGCTCCTGGCCCAGCTCTTCGACCCCTTCGCCCCGCGTGGCCAGGGCCGCGGCCCCTCGGTCGGGCTGGCCGCCGCGCACGCGATCGTCGCCGGCCTCGGCGGACGCCTGACGGTCGCCAACGACGCCGGTGGCGGCGTCACGTTCCGGCTCGAGCTGCCTGCGGTCTCCTGAACTCGGAGGAGGGCCGCGACGCGGCGGTGATCGGCAGCCCTGGCTCCGGCTGAGCGGGCTTCGTGGTGGCGCAGCGCCGCGGCAGGCCGCGGCCTCCGGGGCCGTGGCAGCGCTGCCGAATACCACTGTGCGCAGGTGCGGTCACGGGGTCGGTCGACACCGGCGGCCGGTCACGGGGTCGCATCCTGCGCGCCTGCCCCTCCGACCGGCGAGGATTTCCGAGGTTCGAGCGCGTCTGGACGACGGCCGCCGGGGTTGTCGGGACATCCGGGTGTCCGGGAGGGTCGCGGCCCGGATCGGTGTCGGCCGGTGGTCGCGTCCGCGCCGCGGTCGGTCGCCGTCAGCGGCGCGCGCCGCCGCCGGCGCCCACGCGCGACGGGGACTGACCTCGCAGCGCGAGCACGGCAGCCGTGTGCAGCTGCGTCGCCCGGGACTCCGAGACGTCCATCACCATGGCGATCTCGCGGAAGTTCAGCTCCTCGACGTAGTGCAGGTGCAGGACGAGCTGCTGCGCCGGCGACAGCGAGCCGACCATGGCGGCCAGACGGCCCACGTCGTCCTTGTCGGCGAGCGCGGTGAAGGGATCCTTGGTGGCGGTGTCGGCCACCCAGGCGCGCGGCGCCGAGCCGCCGTCGTCGTCGCCGTCGCCCTCCACCCGCTCGAGCGAGAGCGTCATCGCCGCCGAGGCCTGGCGCATCAGGTCGTGGTAGGCGTCGACCGGGATGCCGAGCCGCGCGGCGGCCTCGGCCGCGGAGGGCGGCCGCGACAGCTCCTGCTCCAGCTGGGCCAGCGTGCGCTCCACCTGGCGCAGCTTGCGCCGGGTGACGCGCCCGATCGGGTCGATCTCCCGCACGAAGTCGATCATCGCCCCGCGGATGCGCGTGAGCGCGTACACGCTGAAATCGGTGCCGTGGTCGGGGTCGAAGCTCTCCACGGCGGCGAGGAAGCCGACGGTGCCGGACGACACGAGGTCGTCGAAATCGACGGTGGGCGGCAGCGTGCGGCCCAGGCGGCCGGCCATGTAGCGCACCAGGTGGATGTAGCGCTGCACGAGCGTGTCCCGGGACTCCGGCGACTTCGTGGCCCGGTACTCGCGCCAGGCGGCCTCGACGACTTCGGGACGGATCGCCTTACCGGCGGACTGGAACGGCCAGCGGGCTGACGTGCGGGGTGGCATGGTCTGTCCCTCGTGAGTCGGCGAGCGCGCGCGCGAACGAGGCGATGGCGCGGGACGCCGGGGCGTACGGGTAGATGGTGACCAGCGGCTCCTGCCGGACGATGGCCTCGCCCACCGCGTCGTCGCGCGGGACGACCGCGACGAGCGAAGGCGTGAAGCCGAGGAACCGCTCGGTGAGCCGGCCGAGCCGGCCGTGCGTGTCGCGGGCGTGGGCCTGGCTCGGGGCCATCGTCACGACCACGTCGACGGCCGGCGCGCTGCCGGCCGGGCCCCGGGGCGCGGCCTTCAGCGCACCCAGCGTGTCCGACAGCGCGGTCGGCTCGTGCGTGGTCAGGAGGAGGGTCCGATCGGCGAGGGCGGCCAGGTCGCGGCCCACGGTGTCGGCGACGGCGGTGTCGATCAGCAGCACGTCGGGCTCGATGGCGAGCCGCGCGACCTCGCCGAGCAGCCGGCTGCGCTCGGCCGCCGTCAGATCCCCGGGCCGCCCGCCTCCCGCCACGGCGGGAACGAGCCAGAGCCGCTCGCGCAGCGCGACCACCACCTGGTCGACGGCGCAGCGGTCGGCGAGCGCGTCCTCCAGCGTGCGCTTCGGCGCCTGTCCGAACAGCAGCGCGAGGTTGCCGCGGCCGACGGCCCCGTCGAGGAGGAGCACGCGACGCCCCAGGCGGGCCAGCTCGAGGCCCAGGTTGGCGGCGAGCGTCGTCTTGCCCACGCCGCCCTTGCCCGAGGAGACGGCCAGGATGCGCGCGCGCCGCCCGGCCGCTCGCAGCCGCAGGCGGCCGGTCTCCGCCGGAGCGTGGGCGTCGCGCCGGCCATGCGTGGCGCCGCGCGGATGCCCGTTCGACCGGTGGGAGGCGCTCATGACTGGCCCAGCGCCTGCTGCACCTTCCGGTGCAGGGTCTCGGCCTCGAAGGGCGTCGCGATGTAGCCCGTGATGCCGGCCTCGAGCGCCTCGTCGATGTCGTCCTGGCGGCCGCCGGCGGCGATCATGAGCACCGGCAGGTGCCGGGTCGCCGGGTTGCTCCGGATGGCGCGGACCATCTCGAGCCCGCCCATCACCGGCATGGCCCAGTCGGTGATCACCACGTCCACGGCGGCCCGGCGCAGCTTGGCCAGGCCGGCCCGTCCGTTCTCGGCCTCCAGCACCGCCTCGTAGCCGACGGCCCGCAGGCCGTTGCGGATGATGCGGCGCATGGTGGCCGAGTCGTCCACGGCGAGGATCGTCACGGCGTCAGGCACTGCGTTCCTCCCCCGAGACGGGCCCCGAGGAGCCGCGGCTCAGCATCCGGGTGCGCAGCGTCTCGCGCGCGATGCCGAGCAGCTGGGCCGCGCGGGTCTTGTTGCCGCCGGAGAGCGCGATCACGTGGTCGATGTAGGCATCCTCGATGTCGCGCAGCGGGCGCGGGGGGCCGGTGGGCGCCCAGAGGGGCGCCGCGGCGGCCGCCGTGCCGAGCGTCAGCAGCTCGGGGCGGATCGTGGCGCTCCCGGCCGCCGCCGCGGCGCGCTCGACGGCCTCGCGCAGCTCGCGCACGTTGCCGGGCCAGGTGTGGGCGAGCAGCCGGTGCTCGGCGTCGGCGGTGAAGCCGGCGACCGTCTTGCCCAGGCGCCGCGCCGCCTCGCCCAGGAAGTGGCGCGCCAGCGGCACGATGTCCGCCGTGCGCTCGGCGAGCGGCGGCACGTCGACCCGCGCGCGGCTGAGCCACGCGACGAGGGGACCGTCGGCGCGCTGGCTCTCGGTGAGGCCGATGAGCAGCGGCGCGCCCGTGCCGCGCTGCCGGTCGGCGCGCTCGAGCAGCGCCACCTGCACCTCGGCGTCGAGGCGGTCGACGTCGTCGAGGATCAGCGTGCCGTTCTGGGCGGCGGCGAAGAGGCCGGTGCCGGCGACGCCCGGCGTGCCCAGGAGGGCGGTCGCCGGGGCGTAGGCCTCGGCGCAGCGGTAGGGGATGCACGGCCCCTGCGCGCGCGGGCTCGCGCCGTGCAGCGCGCAGGCGAGCCACGTCTTGCCGGCGCCGGCGGGCCCGACGAGCAGCACGCCGGCCGGCCGCGTGCGGGCCAGCCGCGCGAGCGTGTCCCGGAACCGCGCGCTGTCGGGGCTCACGCCGACGATGGGCAGCTCGACGGCCTTGCCGGCCGCGACCGGCGCCGGCCGGCGCGCCAGCGCCGCGCGGCAGACGGAGAGCAGGACGTCGGGATCGATCGGCTTGGCCAGGTAGTCGAGGGCGCCGCGGCGCATGGCCTCGACGACGGACCGCGGCTCGACGTACGCGGTCACGACGATGGCGGGCAGCGCCGGCCACGCGGCGCGCAGCCGTCCCAGCAGCTCGATGCCGTCGCCGTCGGGGAGCACGAGGTCGAGGATGGCGACGGCGGGCTCCTCGTCGGCGACCAGCCGCAGCGCCTCGGCGGCGCTGGTGGCGGTGACGACCGGGAAGCCGGCGCGCGCCAGGATGTCGGTCACCGTGCGGCGGGCGACGGGATCGTCGTCGACGATCAGGATCCGCGCTTCCTGCGTGCTAGTGACTCGCATGGCGTCTCCCTGTTGGCAATGTACCGGGCGGATGCGGGGCTCCTGCCCCCCGAATCCGGTCCCGATACGCGGACCGTTGGAAGGATCGTGGGCAGCCCGGCCCGACCGGCGCGCCCTCGCTGGCGCGGGGGCGCCGGTCCTGGGCCTCTTGCGCTAGCGCGGGGCGCTGCCGGTACCGGGCCGCGGCGGCGAGGACCAGGGCCGCGGCGCTAGGACGGTGGTGCGGGAGGGCGTGGCCGCGGGCGCCGGGCCGCGGGACGTGGTGATCGCGGCGGTGCGGCGCGGTCGCGGGGGCGACGCCGGCGCGGCGGCGAGATCGCCGGGCCAGCAGGACCACCGTCGCGGACGCCGTCGCGCACGCCAGCAGCCACGCCAGGAAACGCACCATCGTCCTCCCGTGCCGCCGGGTGACGTTCCCGGCCGGCAGGCCGGTGATCGGCGGAAAATCGGCCGGGCGGAGGGTGTGCCTGGCCGGGGGACGGCGCCGAATACTGCACCGTGCGATCGACTCATGACGGCGATGTCGCCAGCGCGAGCGAGGGGATCGATCCGATGCTCTGGCTCTTCCTCGACGAGGCCGAGGAGCTGCTCCGCGTCCTCGACGACGGCGTGCGCGTGCTGGCGGCGGCGCCGGGAGAGCGCGGCACCGTCCACGCGATGTTCCGCGCCGCGCACACGCTCAAGGGCGGCAGCGCGATCCTCGGTCTCGATCGCATCGCCCGCGCCGCTCACGCGCTCGAGGCCCTGCTGGCCCGCCTGCGCGACGCCGCGCCGGCGGCGCATCGCGATCTCGTCGTCCCGCTGCGGACGGCGAGCGACCTGCTCCACCGCCTGGTCGAGCAGGCGCGCCGCGACGGCGACGGCCCGACGCCGGCCGTCAGTCGGCCTTGAAGTACTTCGCCTCGGGGTGGTGGAAGACGAGCGCGGACACCGAGGCCTCGGGGTCCATCATGAAGCCCTCGGTGAGGGTCACGCCGATGCGCGCGTCGGGACGGAGCAGCCGCCACAGCGTCGCCTGGTCGGCGAGATCGGGGCAGGCGGGGTAGCCGAAGGACACGCGGATGCCGCGATAGCGGCCCTTCAGCCGGTCGGCGATGGAGACGTCGGCCGGATCGGGGAAGCCCCACAGCGTGCGCAGGCGGGCGTGCAGCATCTCCGCGAACGCCTCCGCGCACTCGATCGCCAGCGCCTGCAGCGCGTGGGAGGTCAGGTATTCGCCGCGCGCGCGCAGCGCCTCGGCCCGCTCCCGCACGCCGGCGCCGCACGTCACCGCGAACAGGGCGACCCAGTCCTCGGCGTCGTCGCGGACGTAGTCGGCCAGGCAGAGCCGCTCGCCCGCCCGCTGCCGCGGGAAGACGAAGCGCGCGACCTCGTCGCCGGCGGCGTCGGCGAGGACGACCCCGTCACCGGCGGCCCTCGCCCGGAACCACTGGTAGACGCCGTCGGCGCGCAGCCAGCCCTCGCGCGCGGCATCCCGCTTCAGAGCCTCGACCCGCTCGTGCAGCTCGCGGGCCTTGTCGTCGCCGGAGTCCAGGAGGCGGCTCACCAGCCCGCGCAGGCCCAGGTGCTTGCCGTAGAGCATCTGGAGGTTCAGGTAGGGGTAGACGTGGGCCAGCGGCACGCCGCGGAGCAGGTGCGGCTCGAGGTCGGGCGGCCGGGGCGGGTCCACCCGCTGCAGGTGGACGCGCGCGGGCGGCAGCGCGTCGGCGGGCGCCGGCGCGGCGGCCGGCGTCGCGTCGCCCGCCAGCGCCGCGAACTCGGCGCGCACCCGCTCCAGCGTGGCCTCGCGCGTGGGGGCCGCGAAGAGCCGGTTGGCGAGCTCCAGCCCCTCCATGGCGTCGCGGGCGTACAGCGTGGGCCCGGCGTGCTCGGGGGCGATGCGCGTGGCCGTGAACTTCTTCGTGAGCGCCGCGCCCCCGACGAACAGCGGCACGTCGATGCCGGCGGCGCGGAAGTCCTGGGCCGTCACCACCATCTGCTGCGCCGACTTCACCAGCAGCCCGGACAGGCCGATGGCGTCGGGCTTGTGCTCGCGGCACGCGGCGATGAGGGTCTCCGGGGGGACCTTGATGCCGAGGTTGACCACCCGGTAGCCGTTGTTGGACAGGATGATGTCCACCAGGTTCTTGCCGATGTCGTGGACGTCGCCCTTGACGGTCGCCAGCAGGAAGGTGCCGCGCGCCGCCGACTCCGCCTTCTCCATGAACGGCTCGAGGTGGGCCACCGCGGCCTTCATGGCCTCGGCCGACTGCAGCACCTCCGCCACGATGAGCTGGTTGTCGTTGAAGAGGCGGCCCACCTCGTCCATGCCCCGCATGAGGGGGCCGTTGATGATGTCGAGCGGCGCCGCGTCCCGGAGCTTCGCGTCCAGGTCCTCGACCAGGCCGTCGCGGCTGCCCTCGACGATGTAGCGGGCCAGGCGCTCGTCCAGGCCGAGCGTCGCCCGCGGGGCCGCGACCTTCTGGCGGCCCCGGAAGTGGGCGGCGAAGGCCGCCACCGGATCGTGGCCGCGCTGGTAGATCAGGTCCTCGGCCAGGCGGCGCTCCTCCTCGGGGATCGAGGCGTAGCGCTCCAGGCGCTCGGTGTTGACGATGGCGTAGTCGAGGCCGGCCTTGGTGCAGTGATAGAGGAAGACGGCGTTGAGGACCTCGCGCCCGGCCGGCGGCAGGCCGAACGACACGTTGGAGATCCCGAGGATCGTCTTGCACTCGGGGAAGCGCTGCTTGATGAGGCGCACGCCCTCGATGGTCTCCACGGCGGCGCCGGCGTAGTTGCGGTCGCCGGTGCCGACCGGGAACACGAGGGGGTCGAAGATCAGGTCGCGCGCCGGGATGCCGTAGGGGCCGGTCAGCAGGGCGTGCGCCCGCTCCGCGATGCCGAGCTTGCGGCCGGCCGTGACCGCCATGCCCTGCTGCCTGTCCTCGTCGATGCAGCCCACGACCACCGCGGCCCCGTACGTGCGGAGCAGGGGGGCCACGCGCTGGAAGCGCTCCTCGCCGTCCTCCAGGTTGACGGAGTTCACGATGGCCTTGCCCTGGCAGTGCCGGAGGGCCAGCTCGATGACGGCGGCGTCGGTGGAGTCGATCATCAGCGGCACCTTCACCATGCGGGTGAGGGCCGCCATGAAGCGGTCCATGTCGCGGGCCTCGTCGCGGTCGGGGTTGGCCAGGCAGACGTCGAGCACCTGGGCGCCGCCCCGCACCTGGGCGCGGCCGATCTCGGCGGCCTGCTCGTAGCGCTCCTCGACGATCAGCTCCTTGAAGCGCCGGGAGCCGATCACGTTCGTGCGCTCGCCGACGAACACGGCCCGGTTGTCCTCGGAGGGATAGAGCACCTCGACGCCGCTGACGGCCTGGGGCTCGGCGGCGGCCGGCACCCGCGGCGCGCGGCCGGCCACCAGCCGGGCCAGCGCGCGCACGTGCTCGGCGGTGGTGCCGCAGCAGCCGCCGACGACGTTCACCCAGCCCTCCTCCACGAAGCGGCGCATCTTGAAGGCCAGGCTCTCCGGCGTCTCGCCGTACTGCCCCCGCTCGTCGGGCAGGCCGGCGTTGGGGTAGACGCTGGTGAAGCACGTGGCCATGTGGGCCAGCGTGCGCAGGTGGTCGGTCATGAACTCCGGGCCCGTCGAGCAGTTGAGGCCGATGGAGAACACCCCCAGGTGCTGGAGCGCCACGTAGAGGGCCTCCACGCCCTGGCCGGCCAGCATCGTGCCGGTCGGCTCGATGGTGATGCTCACCATCAGGGGCACCGGGCGGCCGCCCTCGGCGATGGCGCGCCGGATGCCGATGGCCGCGGATTTCAGGTTCAGCGTGTCCTGCTGCGTCTCCAGCAGCAGCGCGTCCACGCCGCCGTCGATGAGCGCCCGCGCCTGGAGCGCGTAGCCCTCCCGCACCTCGTCGAACGTGATGTTGCGGGTGACCGAGATGGACCGCGTGCCCGGGCCCATCGAGCCCGCGACGAAGGCGCCGCCGGCCGCCTCGCGGGCCAGCGCCGCCGCGGCGCGGGTGATCTCGTAGGCGCGGTCGGCCAGCCCGTACTCGCCGAGCACCCACGGCGCGCACCCGAAGGTGTTGGTGGAGACGATGTCGGCGCCGGCCTCGACGTAGGCGCGGTGGATGGCGCGGACCACGTCGGGGCGGGTGAGGTTCAGGTGCTCGTTGCAGCCCTCGTACTGGGCGCCGCCGAAGTCCGCGGCCCCGAGCCCGCGCGCCTGGAGCATGGTGCCCATCGCCCCGTCGAGGACCAGGATGCGGCGCTCGAGCGCCTCGCGCAGTCGCGGCATGGAGGTATAGTAGCGCACATGACCCAGCCCGCCCTGGCCCTCGACGGCGTCCGCGTGCTCGATCTCTCCCGCGTCCTGGCCGGTCCCTTCTGCGGCATGCTGCTCGCCGACCTCGGCGCCGACGTCGTCAAGATCGAGGACACCGCCAGCGGCGACGAGTCGCGGACGTGGCCGCCCCACAAGGACGGCGAGTCGGCGGCCTACCTGGTCATCAACCGCAACAAGCGCGACATGACCCTCGACCTCAAGCAGCCCGAGGGCGCCGAGATCCTCCGGCGCATGGTGCGCGAGGCCGACGTGCTCATCGAGAACTTCCGCACCGGCACCATGGAGGCGTTCGGGCTCGGCTACGATGCCCTGGCGGCGCTCAACCCGCGGCTCGTCTACTGCTCCGTGTCGGCGTTCGGGCGCACCGGCCCCCGCGCCGAGAGCGCCGGCTACGAGGCCCTGATGCAGGCCTTCAGCGGCATCATGTCGATCACCGGGGAGCCGGGCGGGCCGCCGGTGCGCTGCGGCGTGTCCTTCCTCGACCTGACGACGGGCATCATCTGCGCCTTCGGCGTCGTCAACGCGCTGCTCCACCGGGAGCGCACGGGGCTGGGCCAGCGCGTGGACGGCTCGCTCCTGGACACCGCGGTGAGCTTGCTCAACTACCACGCCGAGGGCTACCTGCTCACCGGAGCGGTGCCGAAGGCGCTCGGGTCGTCGCATCCGTCGCTGTCGCCCTACCGCAACTTCCGCTGTCGGGACGGCCAGTGGGTCTTCATCGCCGGCGCCAACGACCGCTTCTGGTCGCGGCTGGCCACGGCCCTGGGCCTGCCGGAGATGGCCACCGACCACCGGTTCGCCACCAACATCGAGCGCGTGAAGCACCGGCGCGAGCTCGAGACGGCCCTGGAGGAGGCCATCGGCGGCCACGACCGCGAGCCGCTGCTGAAGCTCCTCGAGGAGGCCGGCGTGCCGGCCACGCCGGTCAACACCGTGGACCAGGTCATGGACGATCCCCAGACGGCGGCCCGCGGCCTCGTCGAGCGCGTGGTCCACCCCCGGCTCGGCGAGATCCCGGTCGTCGGCACGCCGCTGAAGTTCTCGCGGATGCGCGCGGGCGTGCGCGCGGCGGCGCCGCTGCGCGGCCAGCACACCGACGCGCTGCTGGCGGCGCACGGGTACTCGGCGGCCGAGATCGCCGCGCTGCGCGCCAAGAAGGTCGTGATCTAGCACCCGGAGGGCAGCCATGGCACGGATGGAGATCCTCAACCCGCTGGCGAGAACGCTCGAGTTCTCCGTCACGCCGGCGCCCCGGCTGGGGGACTGGCAAGGGGTGACCATCGGGCTCTACTGGAACATCAAGGCCGGCGGCGACTTCGCGCTGGATCGCGCCGAGCGGCTGCTCGGCGAGAAGTTCCCCGGCGTGCGCTTCAAGCGTTACACGGGCTCGGTGGGCTGGCTGATGCGCCACTGCACCGCCGAGGACGCCGACCGCATCGCCTCGGAGGTGCACGCCGTCGTCGGCACCACCGCCGACTGAGGGTCCTGCACGTCGTGGGGTGTCCACGACATGGTCGAGCTGGAGCGGCGGGGAGTCCCGACCGTGCTCTTCACCGCGGAGCACTTCCGCCACGACGCCGAGCGCTCGGCGGCGAGCCTGGGGCTGCCCGGGCTGCCACTGGCGGTGGTGCCGCTGCCGTTCACGAACCAGACGCCCGAGAGCGTGCACCGCATGGTGGACGGCGCCATCGAGCAGGTGATCGCCGGGCTCACGCGACCCGTGGCCGCGCCGTCCCCGGCGTCGCGTCCGTCCGCCGCCGAGGAGCGGCTGGCCTACCAGGGCGAGGACGCCTACGCCGCCTGGCAGGCGATGAACGAGGACTTCCTCCGGCGGGGCTGGTCCGACGGCTTGCCGCTGGTGGCGCCCACGCCGCGCGCCGTCGAGGCGATGCTGCGCGGCACGCGCCGGGCGCCGGGTGACCAGGTCGTCGTCCTCGAGCCCGGCTTCGGCATCGCCACCGTCGAGAAGCTGGCCGTCAACGCCGTCATGGCCGGGTGCGCGCCCGAGCACCTGCCGCTGCTCATCGCCGCCGTCCGCTGCCTGGCCGAGCCGAAGATGTACATCCGCAACAAGGCGATGTCGACGGGCCCGCACGCCCCGCTGGTGCTCGTCAACGGGCCGGCCGGGCGGGCGGCCGGGCTGCACGGCGGCATGTGCGCCCTGGGGCCGGGCGCGCCCTCGGCCGCCAACACCGTGCTCGGCCGGGCGGTGCGGCTCACCATGATGAACGTGGGCCACACCTACGTCGGCGTGAGCGACATGGACACGATCGGCTCGCCCCTGAAGTACAGCCTCTGCTGCGCCGAGAACGAGCGGGAGAGCCCGTGGGAGCCCTACCACGTCACTCGCGGGTTCGCGGCGGACGCCAGCGCGGTGAGCGTGCACTTCGTCTACGGCATGTGCGAGCTGCACGACTTCCAGTCGACGACCCCCGAGGCGCTGGTGGAGGTCTTCGCCACCGCGGCCACGAACGTCGCGCAGGTCGGAACCGGCCTCTGGCTCATCGGCCGCCGCGCCGACCCCCGGCACAAGACCGAGGAGAAGGAGCACAACACGCTGTTCATCTGTCCCGAGCACGCCCGGGTCTTCGCCGGCGCCGGCTGGGGCCGCGCCCGCATCCAGGAGGCGCTGTACCGCGCCGCGCGCCTGCCCTTCCGCACGCTGGCCCTCAACAAGGAGCGCAAGGCGATGGCGGTGGCGCGCCCCGAGCTCGGCTGGCTCGCCGAGCATCCCGACCTGCCGCTGCCGGTGGTGGAGGAAGCCGCGTGCTTCGACATCGCGGTCGTCGGCGCGGCGGCCGGCCGCGGCGCCTACTTCTACGGCGCCGGCGAGCCGGTGACGATGCCGGTCGACGGATGACCCTGGCGGGCCCGGCGCGGGCCGGCGAGCCGCGGCGCCGTGGGGCGCTCCGGCGCCGGCTCGCGCTCCTCGCCGTGGCGCTCGCCGCGGCCGGGCCGGCGGCGGCCGCCGAGCTGTGGCAGTGGACGGATGCCGACGGCGTCGTCAACTACACCAACGATCCCGGGACGATCCCGCCGGCCTTCCGGTCGCGCGCGCGCGAGGTCGGCAGCCCCCAGCCGCGCGAGCCGGCGGCGTCGCCCCCCACGGCGGCCGAGCCCGCCGCGCCGGCGGGCGCGGCGGTGCTCCCGAGGGAGGCGGGGGCGCCCATCCGCGTGCCCGTCGACCTCAACGGCGCCGCGCTCACGCTCATCGTGGACACCGGCGCCGACCGCACCGTCCTCGCGCCGGCGGCCGTCGCCCGGGCCGGCCTCGCCGCGAGCGCCACGCGCGAGGTCGGCATCGTGGGCCTCACCGGCCGCGCCACCGCCCGCGAGCTGACCGTGGAGCGCCTGGACCTGGCCGGCCGGTCCGTCGGTCCGCTCGCCGTCATCGTCCACGACCTGGGCGTCGCCGACGTCGACGGGCTGCTCGGGCGCGACGTGCTGGATCATTTCACGCTCACGGTGGAACCCGGCGCCGCCCGCGCGGTGCTGACGCCCCGATGACCGCGGCGGTCCACGATCCTCGGCTGGCCCGCACGCTCGTCCTGGACGAGCTGTTCGACCTGTCGCTCTACCGGGCGCTGCACGCGCGCACGGACGGACCGCTGCGCCGGACGCTGGGCGAGCTCATCCCGATCGAGACGAAGCACTTCGAGTTCTGGCAGGATTTCTTCGGCACGCGGGTGGAGCGCCTGGACTTCCGGCGACGTCTGAAGCTCGCCGTCATCGTGGCCGCCTGCCGGCTCTTCGGCGCCACCGCCGTGCACCTGGTGCTGGAGGCCATCGAGATCTACGGCGTGCGCAAGTACCTGCACGTCTGGGAGACCTACCGGGGGCAGCCGCTGGGTGAGGCGGTGCGGGGCATCCTCGCCGACGAGTTCGGCCACGAGGACCGCGTGGTCAGCGACTCGATCGCGCGCCGGATCGATCCCGAGCGCGTCCGCAACGTGGTCCTCGGCTTCAACGACGGCCTGGTGGAGATCCTCGGCGCCGTGAGCGGCTTCTTCGCCGCCTTCGCCGACACGGCCTCGATCGTCATCGCGGGCTCCACGGTGGCGGTGGCCGGCTCGTTCTCCATGGGGGCCGGGGCCTTCGCGGCGGCGTCCTCGGAGGGCGAGGTGTCGCGCATCGAGCGCGGCAAGCGGGCCTTCCTGGGCGAGCCGGCCCCCGAGGCGTCCGGGACCTCGCCGCTGCGCGCGGGCCTGCTGGTGGGCGTCTCCTACCTGTTCGGCGCCGCCGTGCCGGTCCTGCCCGTGCTCTTCGGCGCCCGGAACATCTGGATCTCCCTCGCCGCGGGCGCGGTCGCCACCGTTTTCGTGTCGACGGTGCTGGCCTTCCTCTCGGGCATGGACCTGCGCCGGCGGCTGGCGCTCAACGCCGGCATCGCGGCCGCGGCGGTGGCCATCACCTACCTGATCGGCCTCGGCGTGCGCGCCCTGTGGGGCATCGAGGTGGCGTGATGGCCGCCAAGATCGTCGTCCGCGACGCCACGAAGCGGTTCGGCGGCGTGGTGGCCTTCGAGCACCTGTCCTTCGAGGTCGGCGAGCACGAGGTGCTCTGCATCCTGGGCCCGTCCGGCTGCGGCAAGACGACGCTCCTGCGCGTGCTCGACGGGCTCACCGCGCCGAGCGGCGGCGAGGTCCGCATCGACGGCCGTCCGGTCACGTGTCCCTCGCGGGACGTGGCCATGGTGTTCCAGCACTTCGGCCTGTTCCCGTGGAAGCGCCTGGAGGACAACATCGCCTACGGCCTGCGGCTGCTGGGCCGGCCGAAGCCCGAGGTGTGCGAGACCGTCGATCGCTACGTCCGCCTGGTCGGACTGGCCGGCTTCGAGCGGCACTATCCGTTCCAGCTCTCGGGCGGCATGCAGCAGCGCGCGGGGCTGGCCCGCGCGCTGGCCGTGAACCCCTCGGTGCTGCTGATGGACGAGCCGTTCGGCGCGCTGGACGCCCAGACGCGCGAGATGCTGCAGGAGGAGCTGCTGCGCATCCTGGACCGCGAGCCCAAGACCGTGGTGTTCGTCACGCACTCGGTGGACGAGGCCATCGTGCTGGGCGACCGCATCCTGGTGATGTCGGCGCGGCCCGGCCGCGTCCGCGAGGTGCTGACGGTGGACATCCCGCGGCCGCGCGACCTGGCCAAGACGCGCGCCGACGACCGCGCCATCCGGCTGCGCACGCACATCTGGGACCGGCTGCGGCGGTTCGCCGGCGGCCCGGCGCCGGCGGGGGAGTGAGGGGCCGTGAAGAAATCGGTGACCGAGGAGCGCCACGGCTCCGCCGGGGCGCTACCGAGTCAGCCAGGGGGGGATGGGGGGCGTCCGGAGCCCCCCATGTTCTGAGATGACCCGCCGCGCGGTCGCCGTCCGGCTGGCGTCGCTGGCCGTCGTCCTCGTGGTGTGGGAGCTCTACGGCCGCTCGGTGAACCCCATCCTGTTCACGTACCCGACCGCCGTCGCCGCGGCCTTCGCGGAGCTGGCGGCCAGTGGCGAGCTGGCGCAGTACCTGCAGCAGAGCCTCGGGGTGCTGATCATCAGCGTGGTGCTCTCGGTGGCGGTCGGCATCCCGCTCGGCGTCCTGACCGCGCGCTTCACCACGGTGGAGCTGGCCACCGACCTCTACGTCAACGCGCTCTACGCGACGCCCATGGTGGCCCTGGTGCCGCTGATCGTCCTCTGGTTCGGCTTCGGCATCCCGGCCAAGGTGGTCATCGTCTTCCTGTTCATGATCTTCCCGGTGCTGATCAACACCCAGCAGGGCGTCAAGAGCGTGGACCGGGGGCTGCTGGAGGTCGCGCGCTCGTTCTGCTCCAGCGAGCGCCGGCTCTGGGTGGACCTGATCCTGCCCTCGGCGGTGCCCTTCATCGCCGCCGGGCTGCGCCTGGCCATCGGCCGCGGGCTCGTGGGCATGGTGGTCGCCGAGTTCTACACCTCGATCGCCGGGCTCGGCTACATGATCGTCCGCTACGCCAACGCCTTCGAGACCGCCAAGCTGTTCGTCCCCATCGTCGTGCTGATGGCCATGGGCATCCTGCTGGTCCAGGGCGCGCGCGCCCTGGAGCTGCGCCTGGCCCCCTGGCAGCGTCACGGGCAGGGGGCAGACCGGTGACCACGCTGCGCGACCTTCCGGGACGCCTCCGGCCGGCCCTGGAATCCGGGAGGGCCGGCCGGAGGCCGATCATCCTCCCGGCGCGCCGGCCGCGGACGCCGGCGCCTCGGCCTCAGGCGGGAGGGGCGGGGGCCGGGCCGAGCCCGCTCAGGCCGGCGAGCACGTCGAAGAGCGTGCCGAAGTCGCGCTCGGCCAGTCCGAGCCCGCGCGCCATCGTGAGCCACTGCTGTGTCAGGGCGGTGGTCGGCAGCGGCACGCCGACCGCGTGGCCCTGATCGAGCGCCAGCTGCATGTCCTTCTGGATCATCGGGATGCTGAACCAGGCGTGACGCGGCATCCTGCCGATCGCGTAGGGCCCGCGGTACTTGACCATCGGCGAGGCGATGACCGACTTCAGCAGGGCCTCGACAGCCCGCTCGCGCGCGATGCCGGACTTCTCGGCCAGGAGCACGGCCTCGCTGAAGGCCAGCATCTGCACGGCGAGGCCCAGGTTGGTGGCGATCTTCATGGTCTTGGCCAGGCCGACCGGCCCCACGTGAGTGATCCCGCCGGGTCCCATGACGAGCAGGAAGGGGCGCACGCGCTCGATCGTGGCCGCGGCGCCGCCCACGGCGATCGAGGCCTGGCCCTGCTCCACGGTGATGGTGCTCCCCGAGATGGGCGCGTCCAGCATGGCGGCGCCGGCCGCCTCGACGGCGGCGGCGATCTCGCGGACGACGGCCGGGCTCACCGTGCTCATCTCGACGAAGACCCCGCCGCGCGCGAGGCCGGCCACGATGCCGTCCGCGCCCAGCGCGACGGCGCGCAGCGCCGCGTCGTCGGTGACCATGCTGAACACGGCCTCGGCGCCCTCGGCCGCCTCGCGCGGCGACGTGGCCGGGCGCAGCCCGGCAGCGGTCAGGGCCCGCGTCTTCCCGGGCGTCCGGTTGTAGCCGACGACCTCGTGGCCCGCGGCGAGCAGCCGGCGGGCGAGGCGACTGCCCATGGCGCCGAGTCCGACGAAGCCCAGCCGCGCCATCAGGCCCGTCTCCGGCGCCCGTCGGCGCTCGCCTCGGCCGCGCGGCGCCGAGGCCGGCGCGCGGCGCGACGCGGTCCGGCCGTGACCGCCACCGCGCTGATCTCGATCTTGCACCGCGGGTGCGTGGCCAGGCGCGAGACCTCGACGGTCGTCGTCGCGGGCAGGTGCGAGCCCATGGACTGCGCCCAGACCCGGTTCAGGTCGTCCTGCTCGCGCACGTCGGTCAGGTAGCGCGTGGCCGACACCAGGTCGGCCAGGCCGCAGCCGGCCGCGGCCAGCGTCTTGTCGAGGTTCTCCATCGCCAGCACCGCCTGCTCGCGCATCGTGGCCGGCAGGTCGAAGTCCTCCTCCCGGTGCGGGTGGTGGTGATAGACCGGCGCGGCCGTCACGCCCGAGACGAACACGAGCTGCCCGCGCCGCACGACGATGGCCGGCGCGTAGGGCATGACGACGTCGCGGCGGCGATCGGCGTGATGGACGACGGCGAGCTGCTTGGCCATGGGCTCCTCCCCCGGAACGCGGCGCATCCTATCACGGCGCGTGCAGAACACCTTTCTCACCAGGCTTGGGCAAGCGCTTGCCTAGCGGTGAAGGCCGGAATGTGAAACGCACGCCACTGCAGCCGGCATCATTGTTGCTCTCTTTCTCCACGCCATGCACGAGCCCTGGGCGATCATCCTGGCCGGCGGCGACGGCACACGCCTCAAGCCGTTGACGCAGCGCATCCACGGCGACGCGCGTCCGAAGCAGTTCTGCTCGATCCTGGGCGGAGAAACGCTGCTGGACGCCACGCGGCGCCGCGTCGAGCTGATCGTCCGGCCCGACCGGCAGGTGGTCGTCGTGACCGCCGCGCACGCCGGGTACTATGCCGGACTCGAGCGCGAACTCTTGCCCGATCGCCTCGTGGTCCAGCCGCTCAACCGCGGCACGGCCGCCGGCGTCCTCTACCCGCTCCTGCGCGTGGCCGACCTGGGCGGCCGGGACGTTCCTGTCGCGATCTTTCCGTCCGACCACGCGGTCCTGGACGACGGACCCTTTGCCGCCTGCGTCGCCGGCGCCCTCGACGTCGCCCGGGCCGAGCCCGCCCGCGTCGTGCTCCTCGGCATCGAGCCCGAGCGGCCGGAGACCGAGTACGGCTGGATCGAGCCCGCGGCGACCCCGCTGCCGCTGGACGGCGAGCCCGCGTTCCCCATCCGGCGATTCTGGGAGAAGCCCTCCGCGGCCACCGCGCGGGCGCTCTTCGCGCGCGGCTGCCTCTGGAACAGCTTCGTCATGGTGGGCCGGGTGAGCGCCTTCCGCGCCATGCTGGCGGCCACGGTGCCCGACCTGGTGGCGGCCTTCGAGCCCGTGGCGCGGGCGCTGGGGACCCGGCGTGAGGCCCGGGCGGTCGACCGGGTGTATGGCTCGCTGCCCGAGCTCAACTTCTCGAGTCACGTGCTGGAGCGCGCGCCGGGCCGGCTGCTCGCCGTGCGCGTGAAGAACGTCGGGTGGTCGGACCTCGGCAATCCGGCGCGCGTCGCCGAGGCTCTGGCGCGCGCCGGCCGGCAACCCCCATGGCTCGCCCAGCGCGCATCGTCGGCGACCGCGTAGCGGTACACTGGAGCCCCATGCGCTCGATCCTCGTGGTCGAGGACGACCCCGACACACGACAGGCCCTGGGGGAGTATCTCGCCACGCTGTTTCCCGAGGCGCGCGTTCTGATGACCGACTCCGGCGAGACCGGCCTGGAACTGGCGCGGCGGACCCGGCCGAGCGTCGTCCTCCTCGACCTGCGGCTCAAGGCGATGGGCGGGTTCGAATTCGCCGAGCGCTTCCGCAGCCTGCCCGCCAGCGCCGAGGTCCCCATCGTCGCGTTGACCGGAGACATGAGCCCGGATACCTTACTGCGGGCCGAGGCGGCCGGCTTCGCCGCGTTCCTGAGGAAACCCGCGGACATGGACCGCCTCGAGACGGTGCTCCGGCCGCTCTTCGAGGGCACGCACGCCAGCTGATCGGCGCCCGGCCTCGGCCCCAGCACGGCATCCTGGAGCAGGCTCATCGAGCTTCGAGACAGGGTCGCGGTCGTGACGGGTGGCGCCAGCGGCATCGGCCGGGCGCTGGCCCAGGGGCTCGCGCGCGAGGGCGCCAGGGTCGTCGTCGCCGACGTGGACGAGGCCGGCCTGGCGGAGACGGCCGCCGCCGTGCGCGAGGCCGGGGGCCAGGTGATCACCGTGCGGACCGACGTGAGCGACCTCGCCCAGGTCCGGGCCCTCGCCGACCGCGCCTTCGAGGCCTTCGGTCGCGTGCACGTCCTCTGCAACAACGCCGGCGTGGCCGTGTGGGGCGGGCTCGAGTCGGCCACGCACCGCGACTGGCAGTGGGTGCTCGGCGTCAACCTCTGGGGCGTCATCCACGGGCTGGAGGCGTTCCTGCCGCGCATGATCGCGCAGCGGGAGGGCGGCCACGTCCTGAACACGGCGTCGATGGCCGGGCTGATCGCCTCGCAGGGGCTCGGCGTCTACAACACCTCCAAGTACGCCGTCGTCGGGCTGTCCGAGACGCTGGCCAAGGACCTGCGGCCCTACGGTATCGGCGTCTCGGTGCTCTGCCCGATGGGCGTGGCCACGCGGATCCGGGCCAGCGAGCGCGCCCGCCCGGCGCACCTCCGCAACGAGGGTGACCGGGCCGGCGAGCCGACCGAGCTGATCGGCCGCACGCTGCCGGCCGACACGGTGGCCGTCATGGCGATCGAGGCGATCCGCGACGACCGCCTGTACGTCATCACCCACGAGGAAGGCCTCGAGCCGCTGCGCCGCCGCTTCCAGCGCCTCGAGCAGGCGATCCTCCAGCGGAAGAGCTGACCGCGCCGCCCCGCTGGGTCCGGTTCCCCGACGAGCTCGAGCGCCTGGCGCGCGACCTGCGCGAGGCGGGCGAGATCGGCCTCGACACCGAGGGCGACAGCCTGCACCACTACCCGGAGCGGCTGGCCCTCGTGCAGATCGCCGATCGCGCCGGCCGCGCGTGGCTGGTCGATCCGCTGGCGCTGCCCGACCTCGCCGCGCTCGGGCCGGTGTTCGCGGCGCCGCGGCCGCTCATCGTGCTGCACGCCGGCGACAACGACCTGGCCCACCTCAAGCGGCGCCACGCCTTCACGTTCGGCGCGATCTTCGACACGTCGCTGGCGGCGCGCTTCCTGGGCGGCCGCGCGCTCGGGCTCGACGTGCTGCTGCGCGAGCACCTGGCCGTGGAGCTGCCGCCCTCGCGACAGAAGGACGACTGGTCGGCGCGGCCGCTCACGCCGGCGCAGGAGCGCTACGCGGTGGCGGACGTCGCCCACCTGCTCGCCTTGAAGGACCGGCTCGTGGAGGCGCTCGAGCGCGCGGGACGGCTGGCATGGGTGCAGGAGGAGTGCGCGGCGCTGGCCGCCGAGGTGCTGCCCGAGCGGACCCCGGACCCCGAGGCGTGGGCGCGGATCAAGGGCGCGCGGGAGCTGCCGCCGCGCGGGCTGGCCGTGCTGCGCGCGGTGCACGAGACCCGCGAGCGGCTGGCCGTGACCGCCGACCGTCCGCCCTTCAAGATCCTCGGCGACGCGGCGCTGCTGGCCATCGCCCAGACCCCGCCCGCCGACGCCGCGGCGCTGGCCGCCCTGCCGGGCTCCTCGCCGCGCGTGGTGGCGCGCTGGGGGGAGGCGATCCTCGAGGCCGTGCGCCGCGCGCGGGCCCTGCCGGAGGCCGAGCTGCCGGCGCTCGCGCGTCCGCCGCGGCCGCCCGGCCTGCCGGGGCCGGTCCGGCGGCGCATCGAGGCCCTGCGCGCCTGGCGGGCGCAGGCGGCGCCGGGGTTCGGCCTGGAGCCGGGCGTGCTGCTGCCGAACCGGCTCATCGGCGCCATCGCGCAGGCGGCGCCGCGCACGCCGGAGGAGCTGGGGCGCGTGGACGGTATCCGGCGCTGGCGCGTCGACGCCCTCGGCGCCGGCATCCTGGCGGCCCTCCGGTGACCTGTCATAATGGGCGGGTGAGCGACTGGCGCGAGCGCATGGTGAGCGACGACGAGGGGCTGCGCGCGATCCTGCGCGAGGCGCGCACGATCGCCGTGCTCGGCGCCAAGGCCGGCGCCGGCGAGCCGTCGTTCTACGTGCCGCGCTATCTCGAGGCGCACGGCGCCCGCATCGTTCCCGTCAACCCGACGCTGGCCGGCGCGCGGCTGTTCGGCACCACGGTGGTGCCGGCGCTCGCGGACCTGACCGAGCCGGTCGACGTCATCGACGTCTTTCGCCGGCCGCGGTTCCTGCCCGGCCACGCCGACGAGATCCTGGCCCTGCCGTGGCGCCCGCGCGCGGTGTGGTTCCAGCTCGGCATCCGTCACGATCGCGCCGCCGAGGCGCTGGCCCGCGCCGGCATCCGTGTCGTGCAGGACCGCTGCATGATGCCGGAGCACCGCCGGCTGCTCGGGGAGTCCCATGGCCGGTGAGTACGCGTTCGTCATCAAGGACCTGAGGAAGGTCGTCCCGCCCAAGCGCGAGATCCTCCGCGGGATCTGGCTGTCCTTCTTCCACGGGGCCAAGATCGGCGTGCTCGGCGCCAACGGCGCCGGCAAGTCCTCGCTGCTCCGCATCATGGCCGGCGTCGACCGCGACTTCCTGGGCGAGGCGTTCCCCGCCGCCGGGCTGCGCATCGGCTACCTGCCCCAGGAGCCGCAGCTCGATGCCGCGAAGGACGTGCGCGGCAACGTCGAGGAGGGCGTGGCCGAGACGCGGTCGCTGCTCACGCGCTTCGAGGAGGTCTCGGCGCGCCTGGGCGAGCCGCTCGGCGACGAGGAGATGGAGAAGCTCCTCGACGAGCAGGCGCGGCTGCAAGACCGCATCGACGCCGCCAACGCGTGGGACCTCGACCACACCGTCGAGATGGCCATGGACGCCCTGCGCTGCCCGCCCGGCGACGCCGACGTCACGAAGATCTCGGGCGGCGAGCGGCGCCGCGTGGCGCTCTGCCGGCTGCTGCTGTCCCGGCCCGACATGCTGCTGCTCGACGAGCCGACCAACCACCTGGACGCCGAGTCGGTGGCCTGGCTCGAGCGGTACCTGAAGGACTACCCGGGGACCATCGTCGCGGTCACCCACGACCGGTACTTCCTCGACAACGTCGCCGGCTGGATCCTCGAGCTCGACCGCGGCCACGGCATCCCCTGGGAGGGCAACTACTCCTCGTGGCTGGAGCAGAAGCAGGCCCGGCTGGCGCGCGAGGAGAAGGCCGACGTGGCCCGGCAGCGCACGCTGGCCCGCGAGCTGGAGTGGGTGCGCATGGCGCCGCGCGCGCGCCAGGCCAAGAGCAAGGCGCGGCTGCAGGCCTACGAGGCGCTGGTGGCGGAGTCGTTCGAGCAGCGCGCCGAGAAGCTCGAGATCGCCATCCCGGCGGGGCCGCGGCTGGGCGACCTCGTGATCGAGGCCGACGGCGTGAGCAAGGCCTACGGCGACCGGGTCCTGATCGAGGACCTGTCCTTCACGCTGCCGCGCGGCGGCATCGTGGGCGTCATCGGCCCCAACGGGGCCGGCAAGACGACGCTGTTCCGCATGATCGTCGGGCAGGAGAAGCCGGACCGCGGCACGCTCCGGATCGGCGAGACGGTGCGCCTGGCCCACGTCGACCAGAGCCGCGACGCGCTCGACCCGAGCCGCACGGTGTGGGAGGAGATCTCCGGCGGGGCCGACTCGCTCGCCCTGGGCGGCCGGACGGTGCCGTCCCGCGCGTACGTGGCGTCGTTCAACTTCAAGGGGCCCGACCAGCAGAAGCGGGTGGGGGACCTGTCCGGCGGCGAGCGCAACCGCCTGCACCTGGCCCGCATGCTGACCACCGGCGGCAACGTGCTGCTCCTCGACGAGCCGACCAACGACCTGGACGTCGACACGCTGCGGGCGCTGGAGGACGCCCTGGTCGAGTTCGCCGGCTCGGTCGTGGTCATCAGCCACGACCGCTGGTTCCTGGACCGCATCGCCACCCACATGCTGGCCTTCGAGGACGAGGGCCGCGTGGTGTGGTTCCAGGGCAACTACCAGGACTACGAGGCCGACCGGCGGCGCCGCCTCGGCGCCGAGGCCGAGCGCCCCCACCGCCTCAGGTACAAGCGGCTGCCGCGAGCCTGAGCGGCGCCGCCCGGGCCGGGCCGGGCGCCGGGACGGCGGCCGCGGCGCCCGCGGCCTCGCCGTCGCCCCCCGCGCCGTCGGCGCCGGCGGAGACCGCACGCGCCGCCCCGCGGCCGACCGCGCATCCGGCGCCACCGGGTGCCACGCGGGCGCCGATGCAGCACACCAGCACGTTGTCGCCGCTGCGCCGGACGCGGCGCCTGACGATTCGGGCGAAGCGCGGCGCCAGCAGGGCGGCGACCTGGGCGGCGTCGGTCCGCCGGTGTCGGTTCAGCACCAGCACGCCGTCCCTCGCGACCAGGCCGGCGAGCGCCAGGGCCAGCGGCTGGCCGCGCTCCGGGGCCTCGGCGTACGCGGCGTCCTCCATGACGTAGTCGAACGAGCGCCGCGCCCGCCCGAGCCACGGCACGATGGTCTCGGCGGCCCCGCACAGGTACTCGACGCCCCCCAGCGCCCCGAGCCCGAACCAGTCGCGGGCCACGCGCAGGATGGCCTCGTCGCGCTCGATCACGGCGATGGCGCGCGGCCGGGTGAGCCGCGTCAGCAGATGGAGCTGGGTGCCGCCGCCCAGCCCGACGAACAGCACGCGGGGCCGTGGCGGCAGCGGCACCGCGGTCAGCGCCTGCCACCAGTACTCGCGCCTGAGCCGCGTCCAGTCACCGTCGAGCGGCATCGCCGACAGGGTGTCCCCGGCCACCACCAGCCGCCGCTCCCGCGGGGCATCCACCACCCGGATCCGCCCCGACACCGCCGACCGCGCCTCGAACACCGTCCTCGTCCTCTTCACCTCACCCGCACCTCGTCGCGACCCGCCCGGCATACCGCGCGCCGCCGGCAGCCACGCCCCGTGACCGCCCGGCGAGGCGTACGCGACTCCGCGGCGTCGCCCCGACCGCGTGCAACGGGCGACCGGCTTGCGGCGCCGGTCTCGTCGGGGCGCGCAGGAGCAGCGTGGCGAACGCGGGCTGAACGCCAGCGGGCTCCTGGGGAGTTCTCAACGAGTCCGGTGGTTCCGCGCTGCGCGGCGCCCACCGCGGGGCGAGCAACCTCAGCGCGGCACATCACGCGCGAGAAGATCACCGCTTCGCGGACGGGCTCCGCCCGCGCGATCCGCGGGGAAGCTCGGAGGGGCGAAGCCCGTTCCGGGGAGAGCCGCGAGTCCGCGGCAGAGAGGTCGAAGGAACACGCGCGACCGAGCGGCCTCCGTCCGAGCGCCGGCTTCGCCGGCGCAATCGAATCCTGGGGGAGGCAGCGGAGCGGGCCGCAGGCCCGCGGAGCGTCGGAAGGGGGGCAAAGCCCCCCTCCGAGAAGATCATCGCGGCGCCATCCGGATCGCCCCGTCCAGCCGGATCGTCTCTCCGTTCAGCATGCGGTTCTCGATGATGTGACAGGCGAGGGCGGCGTACTCGTCGGGCTGGCCCAGCCGCGCCGGGAAGGGGACCTGGCGTGCGAGCGAGGCGCGCACGGCCTCCGGGAGCGTGCCGAGCAGCGGCGTGTCGAAGATGCCGGGCGCGATCGTGACCACGCGGATGCCGAGCTCGGCCAGATCGCGCGCCACCGGCAGCGTCATGCCCACGATGCCGCCCTTCGAGGCCGAGTAGGCGGCCTGACCGATCTGGCCGTCGAAGGCCGCCACCGACGCGGTGTTGACGATGACGCCGCGCTCGCCGTCGGCGCCCGGCGCGTGCCGGGCCATCAGGGCCGCGGTCAGCCGGATGCAGTTGAACGTCCCGATCAGGTTGACGTTGACGACGCGCGTGAAGTCCTCGAGGCGGGCCGGTCCCGACTTGCCGACGGTCTTCATCGCCGTGCCGATCCCGGCGCAGTTGACGAGCACGTTGAGCCCGCCGAGCCGCTCGTGCGCCGTCTCCAGCGCCGCCGCCACCTGCTCGGCGCTGGTCACGTCGGCGGCGACGAAGGCGGCGCCGAGGGTCTTCGCCGCCTCGGCGCCGGCCGAGGTCGGCAGGTCGAGCAGCGCGGCGCGGCCGCCGGCGCCCACGATGCGCGCGGCGGTGGCGCGGCCGAGCCCGGAGGCGCCGCCGGTGACGACGGCGCTGACGCTACGCAGGTCCATCGCGACCTCCCTGGGGATGGCGCCCGGCCGATTCTAGCCGATGCGCGCGCATTTGCCACGCGGCGGTCGCCCCCGGGATGCGCTATGCTTGCGCCGGACTCCATGCGCTCTCGCCATCGTCCGGCGAATCCAAGGCGGATCCTCTGCGTCTCGCCGCGCTACGCGCCGTCGTTCGGCACCTTTCAGTACTCGTACCCGCTGTTCGGTCGCCGCGTGCGCGCGTTCATGCCCCCGCAGGGGCTGCTCGCCGTGGCCGCGTACCTGCCGGAGTCGTGGGAGGTGCGCTTCGTCGACGAGAACGCCCGGCCGGCGCGGCCGCGGGACTTCCGCTGGGCCGACGCCGTGCTGGTGTCCGGCATGCACGTGCAGCGGCCCTTCATCCACGACGTCGTCGCCCGCGCCCACGCCGCCGGCAAGCCGGTGGCGCTCGGCGGACCCTCGGTGTCGGGATGCCCGGAGTACTATCCGGACGCCGACCTGCTCCACGTCGGCGAGCTCGGCGATGCGACCGACCGGCTCATCGAGTGGCTCGACACGCACACCGGACGCCCGCGCCAGCAGGTGCGCTTCACGACGGTGGAGCGGCTGCCGCTGGCGGACTTCCCGCCGCCCGCCTATGACCTGGTGCCCCTGCGCCAGTACTTCATCGCCAACATCCAGTTCTCGAGCGGCTGTCCCTACTCGTGCGAGTTCTGCGACATTCCCGCGCTGTACGGCCGCAACCCGCGGCTCAAGACGACCGGGCAGGTCCTGGCCGAGCTGGACCGCATCCTCGAGGGTGGCGCCACCTCGGTGTACTTCGTCGACGACAACTTCATCGGCAACCAGAAGGCCGCGCTGGAGCTGCTGCCGGCCCTGGTCGACTGGCAGGCGCGCCGCCGCTACCCGCTGCGCTTCGCCTGCGAGGCCACGCTGAACCTCGCCAAGAACGAGCGGGTGCTGGCCCTCATGCGCGAGGCCGGGTTCGTGACCGTGTTCTGCGGCATCGAGACGCCCGAGCCGCACGCCCTGCGCCTGATGTCCAAGGACCAGAACCTCCGGATGCCGATCCTGGAGGCCGTGGAGCGGATCAACAGCTACGGCCTCGAGGTCGTGTCGGGGATCATCCTGGGCCTGGACAGCGACACGCCGGCGACGGCCGACCACATCGTCGAGTTCGTGAGGGCCTCGAAGATCCCCGTCCTCACCATCAACATCCTCTACGCGCTGCCCAAGACGCCGCTCTGGCGCCGGCTGGAGGCCGAGGGCCGGCTGCTCCCCGACGGCGACCGCCAGTCCAACGTGGCCTTCCGGCTCCCGTACGAGACGGTGGTGGACATGTGGTTGCGCTGCATCACCGCCGCCTACGAGCCGGACGCCGTGTACGAGCGCTTCGCCCACAACGTGGCCCACGTCTTCGCCCGCCGGCGGGCCTTCCCCCGGAGCCCCCACCGGGCCTCCTGGCGCAACACGCTGATGGGCCTGGGCGTGCTCGCCCGTATCGTGTGGAGAATCGGGGTACGAGGACATTACCGCCGGACGTTCTGGCGCATGGCCGGGCCGGCCCTGGGCCGGGGACGCATCGAGGAGCTGATCCACACCGCCGTGGTGAGCCACCACCTGATCGAGTTCACGCGGCAGTGCGTCGGCGGGGCGCGGGAGTCCTCCTTCTACGCGCCGGTGGCGCCGCGCCCCCGGACGGCCGTCGCCGGATAGCGGTCCTCGAGCCGCCGCCTGCCGGCTCCGGCGCGGAACCCGTCACCGGCCGGCACGACGCCGGAGGCGCGCGCCTGTCAGCGGCGGGGGGCGGCCCGATCAGGCGGCTTCGCTGGCGTGCGCCCAGAAGTCGTCGTCGCGCTCCGCGGCCATCAGGCGGGACGGAACCTTCCCGCGGTGGAAGAAGTCGCACATGATGCGATTCGCCACCGCCCAGTCGTCTCCGTACACGCAGTGATGGTGCGGGCAAAGCGCGGCGTCGCCGGTCAGCTGCAGGCCGCACGAGGCACACAGGCTCATGCCCTGTCCTGAAGCGAAGGCCGTGCCAGGCGCCCGCCGCGCAACTTTCCGCTTCGAGGCCGAGGCGCCCTGGCGTAGGATGCGGTGGTTTTTTCGGTCGATTCGCGAGCGGAGGTGATCGACGCATGCGCGTGTCGCTCTGGGGCGCGTTTTTCGTGGTGTGTAACGTCCTCGGCATCGAGGCGTTCCGGGCCGCCATGACGCTTCCCTTCGAGGAGGCGCTGCTCCCCGGCGTGTTGACCGTGCCCCTGGTGGGCCTGACGGCGTTCGGGGCGACCCAGGTCATGAGCGCCTGGAACGGGAAGGACGAGTAGATTTTACATTCAGACGCCCTGGCATCCGCCGTGCAACCCGCTCCACGCGGACGAACGCTTCGTTCCGTGAAAGGAGCGCGCGATGGACATACTCCTGTGGATCGTGTTCGGCCTGGTCGTCGGCATCGTGGCGAAGCTCATCATGCCGGGCCGGGATCCGGGCGGGATCATCATCACGATCGTCCTCGGCGTCGTCGGCGCCCTGCTCGGGGGCTGGGTGGGCCGCCTCATCGGCCTCTACCGCGAGGGCGAAGCCGCGGGCTTCATCATGGCCGTGGTCGGCGCCGTGGTCGTGCTGGCGCTGTACCGCCTGGCCGTCCCGTCCCGTAGCCGGCTGTAGTCGCGGGGTGGCGGGGGGCGTGCACCGCGCACCCCCGCCGGCCCCGGCCCCCCTCAGAGCTGATCCCGGATCGGGATCGTGAGCAGCTCCAGGAGTCGATCGACCAGCGGGCGGCGGCGCCAGTCCGAGTACTCCACGCGGCGGGCGCGCGCGAGGTCGTCGGCGAACACGGCTTCCAGGCGGCGCGCCACCGCCCGGCTGTACACGACCAGGTTCAGCTCGTCGTTGCCCGCGAAGGACCGGTTGTCGAGGTTGGTGCTGCCCACGGTGGCCCAGACGCCGTCGATGACCATCGTCTTGGCGTGCAGGAGCGCGGCCCGGTACTCGTAGATCTCCACGCCCGCCCGCAGCATCTTGCCGAACTTGCCACGGCTCGCCTGCCGCACCAGGTTGTGATCGATGGCCCCGGGCACGAGCACGGCCACGCGCACGCCGCGCTGGACGGCCTCGAGCAGGGCCTCCTCCATCCGGTCGTCGGGGACGAAGTAGGGGTTGGTGATCAGGATCGAGCGCCGCGCGGCCGCCACCGCGAGCAGGAACATGGTGTACATCGCGAAGCTGCCCCCGACCGGCGAGCTACGCACGACCTGCGCGTAGACGTCGCCGACCTCGGCCACGGGGCGCGGGAAGTACGCCTCGCCGCCCAGCACGATGCCCGTGGCCTCGAGCCAGTTCTCCGCGAACGCGCCCTGCAGCGACTCCACGACCGGACCCTGCACGCGCGCGTCGGTCTCGCGCCAGTGGTCGGCCACGCGCCCGTTGCCCATCCACTTGCGGCTCACGCCGGAGCCGCCCGTGAAGCCGACCCGGCCGTCGACGACCAGGATGCGCCGGTGGTTGCGGTGATTGGCCCGGTCCCACTGCAGCGGCCCCAGCGGGCGGAACCACTCCACGTGGCAGCCCGAGCGCTTCATCAGGTCCGCGTACTCGGCGGGCATGTCGAGACTGCCGAAGGCGTCGAGGAGCACGTTCACGCCGATACCGGCCCGGCACCGCTCGGCCAGGGCCTCGACGATCTCGCGGGCGACGGGGCCATCCTCGAAGTAGTACTGCGCGTAGGTCACCGTCCTGCGGGCGCTCCGGATGGCCTCCACGATCGCCGGGAAGATCTCCTCTCCGTTGAGGAGGATGTCGACGGTGTTGCCAGCCACGACCGGCGTCGCCGTGTACGCCTCCACGGTCGGGAAGAACGACGGCTCGCCGAGATGGATCGGCGGCAGCGAGACGTGCGGGGTGACGCGGCGGGCGCAGCCGGCGGCGACCACGACGGCCACGAGGACGGCGACGGCGCGCACGGCCGCGGCGCGGGCGATCCCGGCGTTCGAATGCATACCCCGTTCCAGCGAGGAGGCGCGTGCCGCCGTCAGCGGCGAACGATCAGCTCGACGTCGCCGCGGCGGCCGATCAGCTCCACGGACGCCCCGTCCCGCCCACGGTTGATGCCGAGGTCGAGGCTCGCGGCGCCGATCTTCAGGTCGTGGATCTCGACCCACCGGATCCCGGGCGGCAGCACCGGACTCTGACACGTCAACCGCCGCTGCGCGGCGTCGGCCTCGAGGCCGAGCAGGGAGGTCAGCAGCAGGAGCGGCGTGCCGGCGGCCCAGGCCTGCGGGGCGCAGGCGACCGGGTACGAGATGGGGCCGTGATCGACGTGCCGGGAGAAGCCGCAGAACAGCTCGGGGATCCGGGCGACCTCGAAGTGCCGGGTGGCCTCCAGCAGGGCGCCGGCCAGCACGCCGGCGTGCTCGACGAGCCGGTAGCGGCGGAAGCCGGCCACCGCGAGCGCGCTGTCGTGCGGCCACACCGAGCCGTTGTGGTAGCTCATGGGATTGAAGCGGCGCTCGCGCGCCGACAGCGTGCGGAGCCCCCAGCCCGAGAACATGTCCGGCGCCATCAGCCGCTTGGCCACGGCGGCGGCGCGCGCCTCGTCGACGATGCCGGCCCACAGCGCCTGGCCGACGTTGGAGGCCATCACGGCGCACGGCCGCTTGGCCCCGTCCAGGGCGAGCGCGTAGATGCCGTCGTGCTCGAGCCAGAAGTCCTGGTTGAACGCCGCGCGGAGGCGGTCGGCCGCCGTGCGGCACCGCGCCGCGTCGCCGGCCTCGCCCAGGAGGCGGGCGAGCTCCCCGGCCCCGTGCCACGCCGCGTAGGCGTAGCCCTGCGCCTCCACGAGCGCGATGGGGGGCGGCGCCAGCGAGCCGTCGGCGTGCATGACGGCGTCCGGCGAGTCCTTCCAGCCCTGGTTGGCGAGGCCGAGCGGCGACCGGGTGACGTACTCCAGGTAGCCGTCGCCGTCGCGATCGCCGTGCTCGCGCATCCACGTCAGCGCGGCCTGGACCGCGGGCCACAGCGCGCGCGCCAGCGCCAGGTCGCCCGTCCACCGCACGTACTCGGCGAGCAGCACGACGAAGAGCGGGGTGGCGTCGACGGAGCCGTAGTAGGGGACGAAGGGGATCTCCCGGCAGGCCGCCATCTCGCCCCGGCGGTATTCGTGCAGGATCTTGCCCGGCTCCTCGTCCTTGAAGTCGTCACGCGCGCGCCCCTGCCAGGCGGCGAGGAATCGCAGCGTGCCGGCGGCGACCTCCGGCTGGTAGGGCAGCAGCTGGAGCGCCGTGATCGCGCTGTCGCGCCCGAACGGCGCCACGTACCACGGCACGCCGGCGTAGGGCACGAGGCCCTGCGCCGTCTCCGTGAGCAGCATGGTGAGGTCCATGAGCGAGCGCGCGATCAGCGCGTTGAAGACCTCGTGGTCGGTGCTGATGCGTGCGGCCCGGGCCTGCAGGCGGCCGGCCGAGGCGCGCAGCCGCGGCACGGCGTCGTCCACGCGCGGCGCGTCGTCCCCGCTGCCCGCGGAGACGGCCACGTGCAGGCGCACCGTCTCGCCGGGGGTCAGGCGGAGGCGGTACACGGCGCGACTGGAGGCCACGATCATCGGCGGGGGATCGAAGGCCAGCGTGGTGAGCCGCACGACGTCGTCCAGGCCGCGATAGGCCGCGCGCACGCGGCGGCCGTCGCGCTCCTCGCCCAGCAGCTGGCCGCGCCGGGCGCGCTGCGTGCCGCGGACCTCGAACACGTCGCGGAAATCGGCGGCGAAGATGAGCTCCAGGGTGACCTCGTGCGGCCGGTCGTGGAAGCTGGCGATGGCGATGCCCTGCAGCAGGTGGCCCTCGATCACCGCGATGTGGCGCTCGAGGTAGATGACGTCGCGCGGGATCGCGACGCCGTCGGGTCCGTGCACGTCGGCGTTGGTGAGCCCGATGTGGATACGGTCGTTGTCGGGGGCGATCTCGGCGTTGAGCAGGAGGGGCCGCTCGCCGGCGAGCCGGAGCTCGAGCCAGCGGAGGTGACGGGTGCCGGCGTGATAGAAGCCGAGCTCGCCCTCGAAGTGCGCCGGGAAGTCGCCGCGCCGGTCGGACACCAGGAACGACTCGCCGTGCTTGAGGACGAGCTTCTGGATGGCCGCCGCCTGCGGCGACGCCTGGATGTGGAAGTCGTCGGCGCGGATCTCGTCCACGTGCGCTCGGATCTCACCCGTGCCCCGGGGCGCACGCAAGAAGGCCGGGAGCGTGCTCCCGGCCTTCGCGCGGGCCGTGGCCTCGCGCTACTTCTTGTCCTGCGTCGCGCCCTTCGGCTGGTCCTTCGCGGCATCCTTGCTGGTGTCGGACGCGCCGGTGCCGCTCGAGGGCGAGGTGCCGGTCCTGGGCGACGCCGCCGGGCTGGTGCTGGTGCCGCCGGCCGCCGACACGCCGAGCTTCGACATCGTCTCGGAGTCCAGGCGTCCGGTCGTCTGGATGCCCTCGGCCTTCTGGAACTCCCGCAGGGCCGCCTGCGTCTTGGGCCCCATCACGCCATCGATCGGGCCCGGATCGTGCCCCTTCTCCTTGAGCGCCTGCTGCGCCGAGCGCACCTGCTCGCTCTTGGCGCCCGCGCCCCTGGCGCCGGACTTCATCGTGTCCGACGTGCCGGACGACTTCATCGTGTCCGACTTGTCCGTGGTCGTGGACGTGCCGGCGCCGGTGCCGCCCGACGCCCCGCCCGTGGCGCCCGGCGAGGCCGCCGGCGACGACGACGTCCCGGCGCCCGTGCTGCTGCCGCTGCCGCTCGCGCCGGACTTCGTGTCGCTCATCCCGCTCGGCTTGGGCTGCGTGGCGCCGGACTGCGCCGGCGACGTGTTGCCCGAGCCACCGCCACTCTGCGCGAAGACCGGTCCGGCGACGATCACGCCGGCGACCGCCATCGCGACGATACGTGCCCACCTCTCCATGATGAACCTCCTGTCAGCGTCGGTGAACTTCCGAGGAATTGCCGCTCTGGTCGGCATCCGGAGTCAGCAACCGACGTGCCACTACGCGGGCGATCAGCCCGCCTCGCGGCGGTCGGCCGACGTGCGGTCGGCTTCGAGCGCCGGCGGCGTCTCGACGCGCGCCAGCCGGGGCAAGGTCACCGGCCGCCCGTCGCGCGCCGAGCGATAGATCGCCTCGATCAGGCGGGTGTCCTGCAAGCCCTCCACGCCGGAGGGCTCCGGCGGCCGGTCTTCGCGGACCGCCGTGGAGAAGGTCGCGAGCGTCCCCGCGAACTCGTCGTCGGCCTCGAGGTCGTGCTGCTCGCGCCGGCCGCGGACCATCGTGACGACCTGGGAGGCCGCGTTGGCGGTGAAGGCGTTGGTGACGTGGATCCAGCCTTCCTCGCCGAGGATGGTGAACCACGAGGCCGGCTCCTCGCCGAAGCCCGTGTGCATGTGCGCGAGCCGGTCGTCGGGGAACCGGACCAGGGCCACGGCGCTCTCGTCGACGTCGGCGCCGTACCGGCGGCTCGTCCGCGCCGTCATGGCCATGACCTGCGCGGGCTCGGGGCCCAGGACGCCGCGCGCGGCGTGCAGGCACTCGACCCCCAGGTGATAGACGGTGCCGCCCCCGAGCCGGCGCTGCAGCCAGGTCCCCGGGCCTTCCAGCCGCGTGGTGAAGTCCGCGCTGAACGTCTTCGGCAGCCCGACGTGACCGCCGCGGACGAGCCCCAGGGCCTTCTGCACGCCGGGCCGCACGTGCAGCCGGTAGGCGATCATCATCTTGACGCGGTTCGTCTGGCAGGTGCGGATCATGCGCCGGCACTCGTCGGCGGTGACCGCCATCGGCGGCTCGCAGAGGACGTGGACGCCGGCCCGGGCCGCCTCCACCGCGTAGTCGCAGTGCAGCGAGTTTGGCAGGGCTATGTACAGCGCGTTCACATCGTCGCGCTGCAGACACTGCCGCAGCTCGTCGTAGTGGTAGGCGGCGGCGCGGAACTGCTGCGCCACCGTCTGGGCCTTGGCGCGATCGCCCGACACCACCGCGGCGAGGCGCGAATGCTCGGTGGCTCGCGTGAAGGCCGGGAGCACGAAGCGGCGCGCGACGGTGCCGAGCCCGACGAGCGCGTATCCGATCTGCTTGGCCATTGAAGCGCTTGCTCGGTGGACAGGCGTGCAAGCGCGGGGCCATGGCGTCGAGGTGATCCGCGGACGGGACCGCCGGAAATCCCCCGCATCTTGGGCCGCCCGGTGGGCGGCTCCACAACATCTGCGGGCTTGCTCATCACTCAACACGTGATAAGCAATGAACGATGATGATCGGGGGCGACATCACGGAGATCGTGGGGCCGCTGTCCTCGGGCCGCTCGAGCCTGCTCGTCGCCGGGCTCCGCGACGTCACGCGCGCCGGCTCCGTCGCCGCGCTGGTCGACGTCGATCACGCCTTCGACCCGGCCTCGGCCGCGGCGGCCGGCGTCGACCTTCGCCGGCTGCTCTGGGTGCGCTGCGGCGGCCGGCGGCGCGCGGCGCTGCGGGCCGCCGACCTGCTGGCGCGCTGTCCGGGATTCGCGCTGGTGGCGCTCGATCTGGGCGAGTCGCCGCCGCGGCTGCCGCTCACCGCGGCGTTCCGCCTGCGGCTGGCCGCCCGGCGCACCGGGGCGGCGCTCGTGGTCCTGGCCAGCCGCCGCATCGCCGGCGCCGCCGCCGGCCTGGTGCTCGAGACCTCGCGCGAGGCCGTGCGGTGGGGCGGGCCCGGGGCCGCGCCCACGCGGCTGGCGCGTGTCGAGACACGCGCGCGCGTGGTGCGGCGCCGGGGGAGTGTCGCGCTGCCGTCGGACGTGGCGCCGCCGGGCGGCTTCGGGCTCGGGCCGGCGTCGCCGCCGTCACGCCGCGTCACGTTCGGTCCCGGTGGGAACGGCGAGACGGAGACCGAGACAGAGGCGCGCCACGGCTTGGCCGGGGCGTGCCGAAGGTTGGGGCATGGGGGCCATTCGGGGCCCCATGTTGATCGACGTCGCATGAGCGCCCGAGCGTGTCTCTGGGCGCCGTGGTTCGCGGCCGCCGCCGCGCGCCAGACGGAGACCGAGACAGAGGCGCGCCACGGCTTGGCCGGGGCGTGCCGAAGGTTGGGGGCATGGGGGCCATTCGGGGCCCCCATGTTGATCGACGTCGCATGAGCGCCCGAGCGTGTCTCTGGGCGCCGTGGTTCGCGGCCGCCGCCGCGCGCCAGACGGAGACCGAGACAGAGGCGCGCCACGGCTTGGCCGGGGCGTGCCGAAGGTTGGGGGCATGGGGGCCATTCGGGGCCCCCATGTTGATCGACGTCGCATGAGCGCCCGGGTGGCGTGCCTCTGGGTGCCGTGGTTCGCCGCCGCCGCCGCCGCGCGCGCCGAGCCCGCGCTGGCCGACCGCCCGCTCGTCGTCGTGCGCGGTGTGCCGCCGGCCACGCGAGTGATCGAGGCCGGCGCCGCCGCGCGCGAGCGCGGCGTGAGGCCCGGCATGACGGAGACCGAGGCGCGGGCCCGCTGCGCCGGGCTCGAGAGCCGGCCGTGGCGCGAGGAGCCGATCGCCTCGGCACGCCATGCGCTGCTGGAAGCCGCGCTCGCCGTGTCCCCGCGCGTGGAGGACGCCGGGCCGGGACTGGTCCACGTCGACCTGGCGGGGCTCGGCCGGCTCTTCGGCGACGACGCCGCCATCGCGGCCCGCCTGGCACGGCTGGCGCGCGGGGTCGGGCTGCCGGGACGCGTCGCGGTGGCCGGCACCCGTATCGCGGCGCGCGTCGTGGCCCGCACCGCGCCCGGCGCGCTCGCCGTCGTCCCGCCGGGCGGTGACCGCACGGCGCTCGCCGGCGCGGGCGTGGAGGCGCTCGACCTGCCGGCCGACCTCGTGGCCACGCTCGCGCGCTGGGGTGTCACCACGCTGGGCGGGCTGGCCGGGCTGCCTCGCGCGGGACTCGCAGCCAGGCTCGGGCCGGCGGGGCTGGCCGCGCACGACGCCGCGCGCGGGCGCGACGGCGGGCCGTTCAGGCCGTGGTCGCCGCCGCCGTTCTGGGAGGAAGCGCAGGGGCTCGACTGGGAGATCGACGACCTCGAGGCGCTCACCGCCGTGCTCGGGTCGGTCCTGGAGCGGCTGGCGGCGCGCCTGGCGACGGCGCACGTGTGGGCCGAGGCGCTGGATCTCGGGCTCGAGCTCGCCACCGGCGCGCGCCACGAGCGCGGCATCGTGCTCGCGCATCCCACCCGCGAGCCCGCGCTGCTGCGCATGCTCGTCCGCCACGACCTCGCCGTCCATCCGCCGGCGGCGGCCGTCACCGGCGTGGCGGTGAGCGTCCGCGCCGTGCGCGCCGAGGCCGGGCAGGGCGGGCTGTGGTCGCCGCCGGCGCCGCCCGGGCGAGATCTGGCCGCGCTGGTGGCGCGTCTGACCGCGCTGGTGGGCGGTGACAACCTCGGCTCGCCGGCGCTCGGCGATTCGCACCGTCCCGACGACGTCGCCCTGGTTCCCTTCGCGCCGCCCGGGGACGATCCGCCGCCGGCGACCGTCCCCGACGACGATCCTGCGCCCGCCCTGCGCCGGCTACGACCGCCGTGTCCCGTGCAGGTCACCACCGGCCGCGACGAGCGCCCCGCGGCCGTGCGCCGCGGCGACCGCGCCAGCCGCGTGGTCACGTGCGCCGGGCCGTGGCGCGCCTCGGGCGAGTGGTGGGACACGCGCGGATGGTGGCGCGACGAGTGGGACGCGCTGCTCGATGACGGCACGCTCTGCCGCCTGGCCCACGAGCCTCTCGCGCGGCGCTGGCTCCTCGACGGCATCTACGACTGACGGAGAGCCGAGACAGACGGACTGGCGGAGATCGTGACAGAGGCACGCCACGGCTGTGCCGGGGCGTGCCGAACGCTGGGGGTTTGGGGGCCATGTCGGGGCCCCCATGGTGAAGATCGTGCCGGGGCGTGCCGAACGTGAGGGGGTTTGGGGGCCATGTCGGGGCCCCCATGGAAACGATCATGTTCTTCGAGTTGCACGCGCAGTCGGCGTTCTCGTTTCTCGAAGGCGCCGAACAGCCGGAGACGCTGGTCGCCGAGGCGGCGAGGCTCGCGATGCCGGCGGTGGCCCTGGTCGACCGCGACGGCCTCTACGGGGCTCCCCGCTTCCACCAGGCCGCCGTGCGCGCGGGCATCACCCCGCTCGTCGGCGCCGAGGTCACGCTCGCCGACGGCGCGCGGCTGCCGCTGCTCGTCGAGGACCGGGAGGGATACCGCAACCTCTGCCGCCTGCTGACGCGCGCCAAGCTCGGCGCGCCGAAGGGCGAGGCGCGCGTGGGCCTGGACGACCTCGCCGCGCACGCCGCCGGGCTCGTGTGCCTCACCGGCGGCGGCGCCGGACCGCTGGCGCGGCGGGTCGCCGCCGGCGACCGGGCCGGGGCGCGCGCCGTGCTCGACCGGCTGGTGGGCATCTTCGGCCGCGACGGATGCTTCGTCGAGGTGCAGCGCCATCTCGATCGCGAGCAGGAGCGCGTGCTCGAGCGGCTGGTCGGCCTCGCCCGCGCCGCCCGCGTGCCCCTGCTGGCCACGAACCAGCCCCTCTACGCGCGGCCCGGCGGGCGCGCCGTGGCCGACGTGTTCACGTGCATTCGCGAGAAGACCGACCTCGATCACGCCGGCACGCGCCTGGCCCGCAACGCCGAGCGCGGCCTGCGCGACGAGGCGGCGATGGCGCGGATGTTCGCCGACCTGCCGGAGGCCGTTCACCAGAGCGGCGAGCTCGCCATGCGGCTCGACTTCACGCTGAAGGACCTCGGCTACCGCTTTCCCGACTACCCGCGGCCGCCGGGCCAGACCGCGCACGAGCACCTGCGCGAGCTGGTGGCCCGCGGCGTGCGCGAGCGCTACGGCAGGGGCCCGCTCGCCGCCCGCGCGCGGCGCCAGGTCGAGCACGAGCTGACGGTGATCGCGCGGCTCGACCTGGCCGGCTACTTCCTGATCGTCTGGGACATCGTCGAGTTCTGCCGCACCCACGACATCCTCGTCCAGGGCCGGGGCTCGGCGGCCAACAGCGCGGTGTGCTACGCGCTCGGCATCACCGCCGTCGATCCCGTCGGCATGGACCTGCTCTTCGAGCGGTTCCTCTCGGAGGCGCGTGGCGAGTGGCCCGACATCGACATCGACCTGCCGAGCGGCGAGCGCCGGGAGGCCGTCATCCAGTACGTCTACCGCCGCTACGGCCGGCTCGGCGCCGGCATGACGGCCAACGTCATCACGTACCGGGGACGCAGCGCCGCGCGCGAGGTGGGCAAGGCCCTCGGCCTGCCCGCCGGCCTCCAGGACAGGCTCGCCCGGCTGGCCCCGGACTGGGGCTATCAGGATCCCGCCGACGTGCTGACCCGGCACCTGGCCGAGGCCGGCTGCGATCCCCGCCATCCGCGCATGCGGCGGTTCGCCGCGCTGTGGACGCGGCTGCAGGATCTGCCGCGGCACCTCGGACAGCACTCGGGCGGCATGGTGATCGCCGCCGGGCGGCTGGACGACGTCGTGCCGCTGGAGCCGGCGACGATGCCGGGCCGCGTGGTGATCCAGTGGGACAAGGACGACTGCGCCGCGCTCGGCATCATCAAGATCGACCTGCTCGGCCTGCGTATGATGTCCGTGCTGCAGGAGTCGATCGCGCTGGTGCGCGAGACCGGCGGCGACGTCGACCTGGCCCGCCTGCCGCCCGACGATCCCGCCGTCTACCGCGCGCTGCAGGCCGCCGACACCATCGGCGTCTTCCAGGTGGAGAGCCGCGCCCAGATGGCCACGCTGCCCCGCATCCGCCCCGAGCGCTTCTACGACCTGGTGGTGCAGATCGCCATCATCCGGCCGGGGCCGATCGTCGGCGACATGGTGCATCCGTACATCCGGCGCCGCCGCGGGCGTGAGCCGGTCACGTACGCGCATCCGTGCCTGGAGCCGATCCTCAGGCGCACGCTCGGCGTGCCGCTGTTCCAGGAGCAGCTGCTGCGCATGGCCATGGTCGCCGCGGGCTTCACCGGCAGCGAGGCCGAGGAGCTGCGCCGCGCCTTCGGCTTCAAGCGCAGCGAGCGCCGCATGCGGGAGGTCGAGGTCAAGCTGCGGGCGGGCATGGCGCGCCAGGGCATCACCGGCCCGGCCGCCGAGGAGATCGTCCGCTCCATCACCTCGTTCGCGCTGTACGGCTTCCCCGAGAGCCACAGCAGCAGCTTCGCGCTGCTCGCCTACGCCAGCGCGTACCTCAAGGTGCACCACCCGGCGGCCTTCTACGCGGCGCTCCTCAACAACCAGCCGATGGGCTTCTACCACGCGGCCACGATCGTCAAGGACGCCCAGCGCCACGGACTGCGCATCCTGCCCATCGACGTCACGCGCTCGGACTGGCTCTGTACCGTCGAGCCGGCCGAGGCCACGGGCGGCGCGCGGGGCGCGCCGTCGGCCGGGCTCGCCGTCCGCCTGGGGCTGCGGTACCTCAAGGGGCTCCGCGAGCGGGCCGGGCGCGCCATCGTCTCCGCGCGCCGGGCCCGCCCCTTCGCCTCCGCCGCCGACGTCGCCGCCCGCGCCGCCCTGGACCGTGACGAGCTCACGGCGCTCGCCGCCGCCGGCGCGCTGGCGCCGCTGGGCGGCACGCGGCGCGGCAACCTCTGGCGCGCCGCGCGGCCGGCGCCGGCGCCACTGTTCGCCGAGGTGGCGAGCGTGGAGCCGCCGCCGCTGGCGCACCCGCTGCGCGAGATGACCGTCGACGAGCGGCTGGAGGCCGATTACGCGGGCACCGGGGTGACGCTGGGACCCCATCCCATGGCGCTCCGGCGGCGCGCGCTGGCGGCGCGAGGCGTCCTGCGCGCCGCCGACCTCGCCGCCGCGCCCGACGGCCGGCCGGTGCGGGTGGCGGGCAGCGTGATCGTGCGGCAGCGACCGGGCACCGCGAAGGGCTTCGTGTTCCTCAGCCTGGAGGACGAGACCGGCATCGCCAACGTGATCGTCACGCCGCGGCTGTTCGCCCGCCACCGGCTCACGCTGGTGAGCGCGCCGTTTTTACTCGTGGAGGGATTCTTACAACGCCAGGACGGCGTGCTCTCCGTCCGCGCCGCCCGCGTGGAGGCGCTGCCCATGCTCCAAGCGCACGTTCCGTCGCACGACTTCGGCTGAGCGCGCCGCGTCCGCCCCGCCGGCTCTGTGGCCTTCAAATTGCTGCGAGTGACAGGCAACCATGGCCGCGGTCCGACCACGCCCGCTGGACGACGCCGTCCAGGACGGCCCGCACGACGGCGTCCTCGCCTCGCTCGGCCGCCTGGCCCAGCTCGAGCTGGAGCTGGGCCTCGCCGAGACGCGCCGGGTGCTCGTCACCGCCGCCATCGCCGCCGGCGTCGCCGTGGTCGCCGCGGTGCTCGCGATCGCGGCCGTCGTCGTCCTGGTCGCCGCGGCCTTCGCGCCGCTGTTCGATGCCGCCTGGCAGCACCTCGTGATCGCCGGCGGGGGTCTCTTCCTGCTGGCCGCGGCCGCCCTGGCGTGGAGCGCGTGGCGCCTGACCTCGCTCGAGTGGCCCCGCCTGACGCTGCAGTCCCTCGCGGAGAACTGGCGATGGCTCGAAGCCCAGATGAGATCCAGGCTGACATTGCGCTGACGCGCCGGCAGATCGAGCACCGGCTCGACGCCCTGCAACGCCGGGTGGAGCACCGGTGGTGGACGCCGTACGCCCTCGTGGGGGCCGGGCTGCTCACCGGCGTGCTCCTGTCGCGCCTGCCCCTGTTCGCGGTGGTCGGCGGCGGCGCCCGCGCGCTGCAGACGGGCCTCAGCGTGGCGGCGGCCCTCGCCGCCGTGGACCGCTTCATCGCCGAGCGTCGCGCCCTGCAAGCGCCCGCGGGCGCGCCGCCCGCCCCGGCGGCGCGCGAGGCCTTGCGCCGCGCGTCCTGAGCCCCGGAGGTGATGGCTTCCCGCGTCGGCGAGGTGGACGGCCGGCGGATCCTGTTCACCGGCCTGGACACCGTGCTGTGGCCCGACGAGGGCATCACCAAGGGCGACCTGCTCGCCTACTACCTGGACTTCGCCGCGCACCACATCCTGCCGTTCCTCGTGGACCGTCCGATGAGCCTGGTGCGCTGGGGCGACGCCACGGCGGCGGCCGAGTGCGTCTACCAGCGCACGGCCCCGCCGGGACTGCCGCCGTGGATCGTCACCCGGCGCATCCGCAGCGACCAGGCCGCGCTCGGCTACGCCGACTACGTCATCGGCAGCGGGCGGGCGGCGCTGGCGTACCTCGTCAACCTCGGCTACCTGTCCTTCCACCCGTGGAGCTCCACGGCCGACGCCGCGGACCGTCCCGACCAGCTGGTGTTCGACGTGGACCCGACGGAGATCGCCTTTCGCGAGGTCCGCAACGCCGCGCTGCTGGTGCGCGGGCTGCTCGCCGGCTTCAAGATCCGCAGCTGGGTGAAGACCTCCGGCGGCCGGGGCCTGCACGTGATGGTCCCGCTGGAGCCCGTGTACAGCTTCGAGCAGGTGATGACGGCGGCGCTGGTGATCACGCGGATGGCGCGGCAGCGCGAGCCGTCGCTCTTCACCTTCGACATGCGCCGGGCGCGCCGGCGCGGCAAGATCTTGATCGACGTCCTCCGCAACCGCCGCGGCGCCACGCTGGTGTGCCCGTGGGCGGTGCGCGAGTACACCGGCGCCACCGTGGCCATGCCGCTCGAGTGGAGCGAGCTGGAGCGCGGCGTGTATCCCGAGGACTTCCACCTGCGAAACGCGCGCGAGCGCCTGCGCGAGCGGGGCGATCCGCTCGCCGGGTACTTCGACCACCGGCAGTCGCTGACGGCGCTGCTCGACAGCGGCCGCGCGCGCCGGGCGCGCCCGATCGCCTGAGCGGAGAGCGGAGGAGGAGCCCATGGACCCTGAGAGCGGACGGCGGACGGCCGAGGCGGCGGCGGAGCGGGCTGGCGAGGAGGCGCGCGCGGGCGTGCGGCGGCTGCGTCGCGGCGCGCGCGAGGTGGCCGGGGACGTCGACGACCGGATGGCCCGCCTCACGGGCCGCTCGACGAGCGAGTGGATGACGGAGCTGCGGGGCTTCGTCCGCGATCACCCGCTGCAGACGCTCGCCGTCACCGTCGGCGTCGGCTACCTCATCGGCAAGCTCACCCGGCGCGGCTGAGGCGCGCTCGCCGCGGCGCGGCTGCGACCGGCGTGGCGCGGGCCGGTGGGCGGTCGGGCGGCCCCGGGCGCGTCGCGCCCGGGGCCGCCCGGTCGTCAGGGCTGCAGCTGCCGCAGCGCCTCGATCCGCTCGCCGGTGGCCGGGTGGGTGGAGAGGAAGCCGCCCTTGCCGCCGCCGGTCGTCTGGATGAGCCAGTCCAGCGTGCCGATCATCACGTCCTTGGAGCGGCCGATGCGCTTGAGCAGCTCCACGCCGTGGCGATCCGCGGCGTACTCCTCCTTGCGCGAGTAGCCGCGCGCGATGAGCTGCCCGGCCAGCGGCGTGATGGCCCCGCTGCCCGGGAAGATCTGATCGAGGATGACCATGCCGATGTTGAGGCCGGCGCCGAGGGCCTGGGCCTTGGCCACGTGCCCCAGGTCGTCGTGCGCGACCTCGTGGGCGAGGATGGCCAGCAGCTGGTCGTCGTTGGCCTTCTGCAGCAGGCCGGTGGTGACGAGGAACTGCCCCCCGCCGGCGTTGGCGGCGTTGATCGACGGATCGTCGACCAGGCCCACGCGGATCTGGTCGAGCGGGCGCTTGTTGTCCATGACCTGGATCAGCGGCACCATCAGCCGCTGCAGCCGCTGCGCCTGCGCCGCATCGACCGGCTTTCCCGCGGTCGGCGTGCCGGCCGCCGGCGGCTTGCCGGCCTGCGGTTGTCGCGCCGGTCCGGAGGCCGGAGTGGCGCACGCCGCGGCGAGGAGCGCCGCCGCCAGGATCGCGGCCAGCACGCGTGCGGAGTCGCGCGCGCGCTCAGCCGGCCAGCCGGACATGGCGTCGTCCTCCCTCATGGCCGGCCAGCGCGTCGAGCAGCCGCTCCCCGCACACGTCGTCACCCCACGATCGGTCGCCGAAATAGTCGATGTACCGGTCGATAGCGCGCGGGCGATCGGCCTTGAAGAGATGCCGCGGCGCGGCCCGGCCTCGCCGTCGCGCGCTCGCTGCCGTCACGGTGGCGCGCTTCATGGTCGTGGTCCTCCTCCGGTGTCCTCTGTGGCAGATACGTGGCGCGGTCGGGATGCCCGCGCGCCCGGTGTCCGCGAGTTGCAGCGGACATGCCAGGACGTGACGGCGGGCCCCTGGCGCCGAGGGACAGGGACGTCGTTGAAAATTGTTCGCCTGTTTCGGTGTAGGAAGTTCATGGCCGTTCCCCCCGCGCCCGGACCGCCGGCGGCGTGCCGCGACGGCGAAGCGCCCGTCAACACGGCGCGAACCCGCCGCCGGGTCATTGGCACGCCGCCTGCGTGGTGAGCCGGCAGCCACACGAGGAGGGCGGGGATGCGCGCCATCAAGCTGGATCTGGAGCGGAAACGACGGGCGCTCGACACGGCGATCCACTCGAGCGTCGGCTCGCCCCGTGATCCCGATCACGGGCGTGAAATGCTCAAGGACCCGTACGGCAGCGCGTCGCTGACGCACGACGACGAGATCGCGGCGGCGGTCGTCGACCGCCGCGCGCGCGAGCTGCGAGAGGTCACCCGGGCGCTGGAAGACCTCGACGCCGGGCGGTACGGCACCTGCCGGGACTGCGGCGGCGACATTCCCGCGGCGCGGCTGAAGGTCATGCCGTTCGCCACGCGATGCGTCGCCTGTCAGGCCCGGCTGGAGGGCTTGCGCCGGGCGGCGTGACGCGCCCGACACCGGGACCCGAGACATTCGGAGGTGAGAGCGATGGGACGTGCAATGAAGGCGCTGGCGTTGATGCTCGTGATCCTGGCCGTGCTCGGCGGCTGCCGCTCCATGACGGGCAAGACCGCCGGCCAGACGGTGGACGACGCGACCATCACCGCGTCGGTCAAGTCGAAGCTGGTCGCCGACAAGGCGGCGAACCTGACGCGCGTGGACGTTGACACCAACAACGGCACTGTTTACCTTAACGGAACCGTCGAGACTGCCGAGCAGAAGGTGAAGGCCGAGCAGCTCGCATGGCAGGCGCAGGGCGTCAAGAGCGTCGTCAACAACCTGCAGGTCCAGAAGCGCTAGGACCGGCGAGCGAGCGGGCCGCGCGGCGCGGGACCCCCCGCGGCCGCGCGGCCGTCCGACAACGCGCCGCGGTTTCGGTCGTGACCATGACCCCCAACCACCGAGGAACCCAGTGAGCCCAATTCGACGCGACCAGGCGAAGGGCGGCAAGGTGCTCGTGGTCGACGACGAGCCCGCCGAGCGTGACGGCCTCGCGCGCCTGGTCGGGCAGTGGGGCTACGAGGTGGAGACGGCCTCCTCCGGCGAGGAGGCGCTCAACCTGATCGAGACGCACCATCCCGCCGTCGTCCTCACCGACCTGGTGCTGCCGGAGATGGACGGCCTCACGCTCCTGCAGAAGCTGCGGGAGACCGGCCGGCCGCCCATCGTGCTGCTCGTCACCGGTCACGGCACCGTCGAGAGCGCGGTGGAGGCCATGCGGCACGGCGCCTTCGACTACCTCACGAAGCCCGTCGACGCCACGCGGCTGCAGGTGCTCCTCGAGAAGTCGATCGAGCAGGAGTCGCTGTCCCGCGAGGTCAGCTTCCTCCGCCACCAGCTGCGGCAGAAGGGCAGCTTCGGGCAGCTGGTCGGCCAGGCCAAGGGCATGCACGAGGTCTACCGGTGGATCGAGCTGGCGGCGACCAGCACGGCGCCCGTCCTCGTGTACGGCGAGAGCGGCACCGGCAAGGAGCTGGTGGCGCGGACGATCCACGATCTGTCCAACCGGCGGAGCAAGCCCTTCGTGGCCATCAACTGCGCGGCCATCCCCGAGACGCTGATCGAGAGCGAGCTGTTCGGGCACGAGCGCGGCGCCTTCACCGGCGCCACCGAGCGCCGCCTCGGCTGCTTCGAGCTCGCCGACGGCGGCACGCTGTTCCTCGACGAGATCGCGGAGATGGACAACTCCACCCAGGCCAAGCTGCTGCGCGTGCTCCAGGAGGGCAGCTTCCGCCGGGTGGGCGGGGGCAAGACGGAGATCCAGGTCGACGTGCGCGTCATCGCCGCCACCAACCGGGTGCCCACCGAGGCCATGTCCCAGGGACAGCTGCGCGAGGATCTCTTCTACCGGTTGAACGTCTTCGCCATCCGGCTGCCGGCGCTGCGCGAGCGGAAGGAGGACATCCCGCTGCTGGCGCGCACCTTCATCGACGAGTTCAACCGGCAGGACAACCGCCAGGTCCGGGGCCTCAACGCCGACGCCGAGAAGGCGCTCGAGCGGTACACGTGGCCGGGCAACGTGCGGGAGCTGCGCAACGTCATCCAGCGCGCCGTCGTCCTGAGCGGCACCGGCCTGATCGGCACCGAGCACCTGCCGGAGAACGTGCTGCGCAGCGCCGAGCCGGCCAAGGCGCCGGCCGGGGGCAGCATCCGGACCATCCGCGAGCTCGAGCGCGAGGAGATCCTGCGCGCGCTCGAGGAGACGGGGCAGGACAAGCGCAAGGCGGCGGCGCTGCTCGGCATCAGCCTGAAGACGCTCTACAACAAGCTGGCGAAGTACGGCATCCAGGCGGTGAAGTCGGCGCGCATCACCTGATGGACGGGTTGCCGGAGGACCTCGATCGGCTCCTCCACGACCTTCGCGGGCCGCTCAACGCCATGCAGATGCACGTCGAGCTGCTCAAGCGCCTGGACGTCGCGGAGCCCGCCGCGCTCTCCAGCCTCGAGACCATCGCCCAGGAGGTGATGCGGCTCGGCGCCATGCTGCCGGCCGCCTTCCGGGTCGTGGCCCTCGAGCGCCGCGACGACGCCGTGCACGACCTGCGCGCGCTCGCCGGGGCGGCGCTGGAGGAGCACGACGTCCGGGGCGTCGTGCTGGGCGACGGCGCCTGGCCCCGCGTGCGCGGCGACGGGCGCCTGCTCCGCCTGGCCGTCGGCCATCTCGCGCGCAACGCCGTTGCCGCCGGCGGGGAGCGCCCCGCCGAGATCCGCGCGTGGGGGACCGGCCGCGACGTCGTTCTCGCCGTGCGCGACTGGGGCGGCGGCCTGCGCACGACCAATCCCCGCGCGCTCATCCGGCTGGCGCTGCGCCCCGGCGGCCCGCCGCGGGTGGGCCTCGTCATCGTGGAGCGCGTCGCTCGCCTGCACGGCGGCCGGCTGGAGTTCCTCACCCCGGCCGGCGGCGGGACCGAGGTGCGGATGGTGCTGCCGACCGGGTGAGGTCACCGCCACGCCGCCGGGGACGCCTGCTCCCAGATCACCAGGCCCACGACCGCGCACCAGAGTCCCAGCGCCGCGTCGCCCGACGCGGAGGCCAGCACCGCCAGTCCCAGGATGACGCCTCCGAGCGCGCGTCCGGCGCGCGCGACGACGGCGGCGGCGTCGCGCGGCGGGCCGGGCAGGCGCGCGAGCAGCGCGTGCAGCACGAGCCCGCCGTCGAGCGGCGCGGCCGGGAGCAGGTTGATCGCGGCCACGCCCAGGTTGGCCAGCGCCACCACGGCGGTCGACGCCACCGCCAGCCCGTCGCCCCCGGTCTCGACGAGCGCCACGTGCGCGATCGCCGCGCCGCCGGCGACCGCCAGGCTGGCCAGGGGGCCGGCGAGCGCGATCCCGACCTGGGCCCGCAGCGTCCGCGGCGCGTGGTCGAGCGACGTCGCCCCGCCGAAGAGCCCCAGCGTCACGCCGAGCACGGCGATGCCGGCCCGACGGGCGGCCACGCAGTGGGCGACCTCGTGCGCGGCGATGGACGCCAGGAGGACCAGCGCGGTGAGGGCGCCGGCCGACCAGTACGCCGTGGCCGGGCGTCCCTCGGCGGCGAGGGGCAGGATGCCGTCGGCGAGGGTCCACGTGGTCAGCGCCACCGCGAACGCGCACGACACGTCGACGCGCACCGGCGCCCCGAGGAACGCCAGTCCGCCGGCCGCCTCGGCGCGGAGCAGCCCCCGTGGAGACTGGCCGGTCAGCGGCAGCGCCATGCAGGCCGCGGTCAGGAGGCCAGCGCGTGGACGGCGGGGCTCTCGATGCGCGTGCGCACGTGCGGGGCCGGCAGCACCGCCACGTCGCGCGCCCGGACGAACAGGGCGTGCGCGACCGAGGCGTAGGGCATGTCCTCGTAGACGGCCTCGCACAGCAGCGGCTCTTCCGGCGTGCCGAAGGCGGCGCCGAGCGGCTCGAACGTCTCCAGCACGTCGGGCAGGTAGCGGGCTCCCAGCGTGATGAGGGCCCGGGCCTTGGCGATGATCACGTGCGTGTTCACGAGGCCGTCGCCCTCCCACAGGCTCGTCGCCTCGCTGCGGGTCGGGCGGGGCACGAAGCGCCGCACCGCGCGCACCGCGTATGCCTCCAGCCCCTCGATCGCGCTGCCGGGCTCGATCCACGCCTGGCCCACGTCGGGGCCGCGGGGGACGGCCCCGATGACCACCGGCAGCTCGGGCCGGACGGCGACGGCGTGCACGGCCTTGGCGACCGACGTCATGAGCTGCGCGTGGCCGTCGACGGGCTGGCCGCCGGGAAAGACGGCGACCGTCGCGTCGGGATCGGCGGAGGTGATCTTGAGGATCGGCAGGAAGAGGCCCGCCGCGCTTCCCCGCCACGCCGGCTGCACCACCGTGTGGATCGGCCCGAGGTCCCGCAGCAGCTCCCTGTCGTAGTATGCGGAGTGGTCCCGGGCGACCACCGCGACGAGGCGCTCGGCCGGGATGAGCCACGAGGCGCGCTCGATGGTCTGCCGGAACAGGGCGTGCTGGCAGCGGCTGCGGTCCTCGCCGACGGAGCGCGCCGCGGCCCGGTGCTGCTGGCGCTCGTCCAGCGTGCCGGCCAGGACGATGCCCCAAAGCCGGTGGATCTCGGCGACTGCGGGGGTCATGGGGCGGGACGAGTGCAGCCGTTGTGCCACGCAACAACGGTCGCCGCGGCGCGAGGTTAGACGCGGGTGATCCGCGTCTATTGAAATAACTTCAAGACGCTGCAGGACACGATGTAACTGTTACACCGAGGAGGGCCCGGTGTTCGATCTGAGCGGGAAGGTGGCGATCGTGACGGGCGGCAACGGCGGAATCGGCCTCGGCATGGCACGCGGCCTGGCGAGCGCCGGGGCGCGCGTGGTGATCGCCGGCCGGAACGCCGAGAAGTCGAAGGAGGCCGTGGTCGGGCTCGAGCGGCTGGGTGGCAAGGCGCTGGCCATCGAGGTCGACGTGGCGAGCGAGGCCTCGGTCGAGGCCCTCGTGCGCGCGACCGCCGAGCGCTGCGGCCGCGTGGACATCCTGGTCAACAACGCCGGAATCAACATCCGCAAGCCGGCGCACGAGCTGGCCCTCGCCGAGTGGCGTCAGGTCCTGGACACCAACCTGACCTCGGCCTTCCTCTGCTCCCGGGCCGTCCACCCGGCGATGAAGGCCGCGGGCGGCGGCAAGATCGTCAACATCGGATCGATGATGTCGCTGTTCGGCGCCTCCTTCGCGCCCGCGTACGGGGCCAGCAAGGGCGGCATCGTGCAGCTCACCAGGGCCCTGGCCTGCGCGTGGGCGCGGGACAACATCCAGGTCAACGCCGTCCTGCCCGGGTGGATCGACACGGAGCTCACGCGCCGCGCCCGCCAGGAAGTGCCGGGGCTGAACGAGAACGTCCTGCGGCGCACGCCGGCCGGGCGCTGGGGCACGGGCGAGGACATGGCCGGCGTGGCGGTGTTCCTCGCCAGCCGGGCCTCGGACTTCGTCACCGGCGCGGCCATCCCCGTCGACGGCGGCTTCTCCGTCCAGGGCTGAGCGTGCGAGTCCTCGTGGTGGACGCCATCGCGCCGGCCGGCGTGGCCTACCTGCGCGAGCGTGGCATCGAGGTGGACGAGCTGCCGCGGGCGGCGCCGGAGACGCTGCACGCGCGGCTCGGCGACTACGACGCCCTCATCACCCGCTCGGGGACCGCGGTGACGCCCGAGCTGCTCCGCCAGGCCCCGCGCCTGCGCATCGTGGGGCGGGCCGGCGTGGGGGTCGACAACATCGACGTCGACGCCTGCTCGCGCCGCGGCGTCGTCGTGGTCAACGCGCCCTACGGCAACGTCGTCTCGGCCGCGGAGCACACGGTGGGCATGCTGCTGGCGCTCGTGCGACGCATCCCGGACGCCCACGCCACCCTGAAGGCCTTCACCTGGGACCGCTCGGTCTACGGCGCCGAGCTCTTCCGCAAGGCCGTCGGCGTCGTGGGGCTGGGCAAGGTGGGCTCCCGCGTGGCCGCGCGCCTGCGCGGCTTCGAGGCCGAGCTGCTCGCGCACGACCCCTACATCCCCGAGAGCCGCGCCCGCGACCTCGGCGTGCGGCTCACCGACTTCGACACGCTGCTGCGCGCGGCCGACGTGATCACCTTCCACGTGCCCCTGACCGAGGAGACGACCGGCATGATGGGGGCCGCCGAGCTGGCCCGGACGCGGCGCGGCGTGCGGATCGTCAACTGCGCGCGCGGCGGCATCGTGGACGAGGCCGCCCTGCTGGCGGCGCTCGAGTCGGGCCACGTCGCCGGGGCGGCCATCGACGTGTGGAGCGAGGAGCCGCCGCGCAGCGAGCTGCTGCGCCGGCTGATCGGCCACCCCCGCGTGGTGGTCACGCCGCACCTCGGCGCCAACTCGACCGAGGCCCAGGTGAACGTGGCCGTGGACGTCGCCCGGCAGATCGTGGCCTTCCGGGACGGCCAGCTCGTCGAGCACGCCGTGAACATCCCGGTGGGCGACGCGGCGTCGCTGGCCGGGCTCCGCCCGTTCATCGCGCTGGCCGAGCGCCTGGGCCGCTTCTGCGTGCAGCTCGACCCCGAGCACCTGGAGCGCGTGGAGGTGGCCGTGGCCGGCGCCGTCGCCGAGAGCGACGCCGGGCTGCTCGCGCGCGCGGTGCTCGCCGGGCTCCTGGCGCCGGTCGTGGACGCCCCCGTGAACCTGGTCAACGCGCACCTGGTGGCGCGCGAGCGCGGCGTGGCCGTCGCCGTGTCCCGGGACGACGAGACGCACGGATACGGCAGCCTGCTCACCGTCACCGTGCACACGCGCGAGGGCCGCAAGATCATCGCCGGCACCGTGTTCGACGGCCAGCCGCGCGTGGTGCGCATGCGCGACCTGAACATCGAGTTCACGCCCGAGGGCTACATCCTCGTGCTGTCCTACGAGGACCGCCCCGGCATGGTGGGCCGCATCGGGACCACGCTCGGCGAGATGGGGGTGAACATCGCCTCCATGCACGTCGGGCGCAAGGCCAAGCGCGGCCGCGCCATCGTGGTGCTGATCCTGGACGAGGACCTCACCGCCGAGCAGCTCACCGCCGTGGCCCGGGCCGTGGAGGCCGACTTCGTGCGGCTCGTCCGGCTGGCGCCGCCCGGCGCGTGACCGCCGGGCGGGAATTTTTTCTTGGTGGGCGGCGGTCGCCGCTGCTAGCGTCGGGGCCATGATGAAACACGCGCTCGCCATCGTCCTCGTGACCGGACTGTTGACCGGATGCGCGACCTCTTCGCGTGGCCTGCGGAGCGAGTTCGAGGACATCCCCGTCCCGAAGGGGCTGAGCTACGTCGAGGGGCGCTCGACCATCATCGAGTCGCCGTCGGTGAAGGCCGCCCGGCTGATCTACCGGGGACGGATCGAGCCGGTGAGCCTCGGCCTCGCGATGCGCACGACCCTGGAGGCCAACGGCTGGCGGAACGTCAGCGTGACCAGCGCCGGCGGGCAGGGGACGACGCAGGTCTACGAGAAGGGCGGCAACTCGCTGCAGGTGCGGCTCTGGGAGGGCTGGTACTACACCTACGTCGAGCTCACCGCCAGCCGCGCCCTCGGCGCCTCCCAGGCCGCGAAGTAGCGCCTTCTCGCGACGAGGCGTCGTGTGACGACGCCTCGTCGGTTGGCGGTCGTGCACCGGGCGGGGTGGGGGCAGGGAGCCCCTCGCCGGGACACGCTAGCCACGGCGCCTGGGCGCCTGTCGCCTCGCCACGCTGATACCGGCGGCGGCTTTGTCGACCCCCAGAAGACACGGTCCCGGCAAGGGGCCCCCTACCCCCACCCCACCCTCCGGTCGGCGAATCTCTCATTCGTGGCTCGGGCGCTGATCGTTGTCACCGGCATCCTGTATCTTGCCCTCGGGCTCTCTGTCCGGAACATCATGAGCGGTTGACGAGTCCTCACGGGGTCGACGGCCCGCGCCGCGGTGAAGTGACGCGTTCGAGCGCCGGCTTCGCCGGCGCGATCCGGATCTGGGGGAGGCAGGCCGGGCGAAGCCCCCCTGCGAGGTCACGGGTTCCGCCAGGCGCGGGCGTCGCGGGCGATGAAGGCCTCGGCTTGGGCGGGGCCCCAGGAGCCGGCGTCGTACAGGGAAGGCGGCGAGGGATCGGCCTTCCAGGACTCGAGGACGGGGTCGAGGAGGGCCCAGGCCTGCTCGACCCAGTCGCCGCGCGCGTAGAGGGTGGCGTCGCCGGCGATGGCGTCCAGGAGGAGTCGCTCGTAGGCCTCGGGCGGCTGGCCGCCGAAGACGTCGGTGTAGCGGAAGTCGAGGGTCACGGGGCTCATCCTGAGCTCGGGGCCGGGGACCTTGGCGGCCACGCGGAGGGCCATGCCCTCGTCCGGCTGCACGCGGATGACGAGCACGTTGGCCTCCGGGCCCCGGGGCTGTCGCCGGAAGATCATGTGGGGCGTGCGCCGGAACTGGATCACGATCTCGCTGGCGCGGCGCGCCAGGCGCTTGCCCGTGCGGAGGTAGAAGGGCACCCCCGCCCACCGCCAGTTGTCGACGAGCAGGCGGAGCGCCGCGTACGTCTCGGTGCGCGAGTCGGGGCTCACGCCCTTCTCGCTGCGGTAGGCGGCGGCCGGACGGCCGTCGACGAGGCCGGCGCCGTACTGCCCGCGCACGGCCACCTCGTCCGCCCGATCGATGGGCCTGAGCGCCTGCATGACCTTGTTCTTCTCGTCCCGCACCGGCGCGGCCTCGAAGGTGACGGGGGCCTCCATGGCGATCAGGCAGAGCAGCTGCAGCAGGTGGTTCTGCATCATGTCGCGCAGCGCGCCGGCCTCCTCGTAGTAGGCGCCGCGGGTCTCCACGCCGATCGACTCGGCCACCATGATCTGCACGTGGTCGACGTGGTTGCGGTTCCAGAGCGGCTCGAAGATCCCGTTGCCGAAGCGCAGCACGAGCAGGTTCTGCACGGTCTCCTTGCCGAGGTAGTGGTCGATCCGGAAGACCTGCTCCTCCCGGAACACGCCGGCGAGCTGCCGGTTCAGGGCGCGCGCGGTGGCCAGGTCCTGCCCGAAGGGCTTCTCGACGACGATCCGCGTCCAGCCGTCGGCCGCGCGCGCGAGGCCCGAGGCGCCCAGGTGCTCGACGATGTCGTCGTAGAGGCTGGGCGGCGTGGCGCAGTAGAAGAGGCGGTTCTGGGGCCGGTCGCCCTCCAGGCCGCGCAGGACCTCGTCCAGCCGCGCGTAGAGCGCGGGGTCCTTGGGATCGCCGCTCACGTAGTGCAGGGCGGCGGCGAAGCGATCCCAGACGGCCTCCGACGGCGGCTGCACGCGCCCGAACTCCGTCACCGCCTCCCGCATGCGCCGCCGGAACTCCTCGCTCGACATGAGCGTGCGCGCCACGGCGACGATGGCGAAGGGCTCGGGCAGCGTGCGCGAGGCATAGAGCGCGAAGAGCGCGGGGATGAGCTTGCGCCGGGTGAGGTCACCCGAGGCGCCGAAGATCGTGAGCGAGAACGCCGCGCTGTCCGAGGCGGCCGCGGCCCGCGCGGCGGCCATGGTCAGCCCAGCTTGGCGGCGGCGGCGCGGTCGAGCATCCAGACCAGACGGCCGTCGGTGGGACGCACCATGCCCGCCGGCAGCAGGGCGCCGTCGGCCAGCACCGCCTTGACGGTCTTGGCCTTCTCGCCGCCCGCGACGAGGAAGACGATGGTGGCGGCCGCGGTGAGCACGGGCAGGGTCAACGTGAGCCGCTGCGGGATGGCGGCGGCGGCGGCGTGCACGGCGGCCACCGGGCGGAACACCTCCTTCAGCGCCGGCGAGCCGGGAAACAGCGAGGCCGTGTGACCGTCGATGCCCATGCCGAGCAGGACCAGGTCGAACCGCGGCAGCTGCCCGCGGCGGCACTGGAACGCCTCGCCCACCGTGCGCGCGTAGGCCGCGGCCGCGGCCTCCGGATCGTCGCCATCGGTCGGCATCCGGAACACCTGCGCGGGCGGCACGGGCACCGTCGCCAGCAGCGTCTCGTGGGCCATGCGGTAGTTCGAGTCGGGGTGATCGGCCGGCACCCAGCGCTCGTCGCCGAAGAACACGTACGAGCGGGCCCACGGCATGGCCTCGGCGTGCGGCGGGCGGGCCAGGCGCGCGTACGTCTCGCGCGGCGTCGCGCCGCCCGAGAGCGCGACCGTGAACCGTCCGCGCGCGGCGACGGCCGCCGTCGCGGCGTCCACGATGGCGCGCGCCGCGGCGTCGGCCAGCGCCGCCGCGTCGTCGAACACGACGATCTCGGGTTTCGGATCCATGTCCCGATGATACCCCGCCGCCTCAAGCGCTCACGGCGATCCCAGGCGCGTGTCGAGCCGGCGCTGGCGCTGCAGCGCCGCCCGGTAGCGGGCGTGGTGGGCGGCATCGGGCTCGAGCGTCTCCGTCGGCGGCGGCGCGGCCGCGGCCAGGGGCTGGCGGCCCAGCGCGTCGAGCCCGAGCAGGGCGGCGCCGCGGCTGGTGGCCTCCTCCTCCCGGGACAGCCGGAGCGGCCGGCCCAGCGCATCGGCGAAGGTCCGTGCCCAGGCGCGCGAGCCGGCGATGGCGCCGCCCGAGGCCACGATCGCGTGGTCCGGCGCCGCGAACGGGCGGAGCAGGTCGTAGACGAGCGCGATCCGCAGCGCCACCGCCTCGAGCGCCGCGGCCAGCACGTCGAGCGGGCTCGTGTCCAGGGCGAGCCCGGCGATGGCGGCGCGGCGGTCACCGCGCCAGCCCGGCGCCCGCTCGCCGGCCAGGAACGGCAGCACGGTGAGCCCGTGCGTGTCCGGCTCGCGGGCGGCGAGGGCGGCCTCCACGGCGGCCTCGTCGGGCAGGCGCAGCACCTCGCGGCACCAGGCGAAGACGTTGCCGCCCTCGGACAGCGCCCCGCCCACGAGGGACAGGCGGCGATCGAGCCGGTAGCGCCAGAGGCCGCGCGGCGGCGAACCCGGATCGCCCGCCACGACGATCCGCATGGCCGCGGAGGTTCCCACGTTGAGCGCCAGCCGCGTCGGCGACAGGCAGCCGGAGCCGACGTTGCTGGCCGCGCCGTCGCCGACGGCCGGAAACCACGGCCGCCCGCGCAGGGCCGGCCAGCGCCGCGCCCACGAGGGGCGCAGTCCCACGCGGCCCTCGTGGCGGTCGCAGAGCGGGAACAGGCGGGCGGCCTCGACGCCGGCGGCGGCCAGGGCCTCGGCGTCCCACCGCGCGGCCTCCTGGTCGAGCAGTCCCGTGCCCGAGGCCATCGACACGCTGGTCGCCGCCTCGCCGAACAGGGCGAGCTCCAGGTACTCGCCGAACGAGCCCCAGCGCGCCACGCGCCCGAGCGCGTGGGGCCGCTCCCGGGCGAGCCAGCGCAGCTTCGCGGGCCAGTACGAGGCGTGCAGGTGACAGCCGGTGCGGCGGTGCAGCGCGTCCTCGTCGAGCGCCTCGCGCAGCAGCGCGGCATCGGCGGCGGCGCGCGTGTCGGCCCACATGTACAGCGGCGTGCACGGCCGTCCCGCGGCGTCGACGCCGAGCAGGCCGTGCCAGAACGTGGCGACGGCCACGGCGGCGACCGGTGGCGGCGGCCCGTGCGCGAGCACGGCGTCCACGCACGTGGCGGCGGCGTCGAGGAGCGCCGCCGGGTCGTGCTCCACGCCGCCGTCGGGCGTGACGGTCGGGCGGTAGCGCACCTGGTGGAACCGGCCGGGCATGGCGCGGGCGCCGTCGTCGTAGAGGGCGGCGCGCGCCGACGAGGTGCCGACGTCGAGGGCGAGGATCATGGGACGAGCCCCGGGGTAAGATAGCGCCCATGAGCGACACCTGGGAAGTGCTGACCCTCCGGGGCCTGGCCGCCACCGACGAGCGCGCCGAGGAGTTCACGGGGACGCTGGTCATTCACCGCGTGGGCAGCCGCGAGCCGGTGGAGTCCATCACCGTCCGGGTGAAGCGGTCGATCCTCGCCGAGCTGCACGGCACGCTGGGCCGCCTGCTGAGCCGGTCGATCGGCTTCCGTGGCGACGCGCGGTGACGCGCGCGCAATCCTCCGAGGAGGCTCCCATGACCCGCATCCGCGTCCTGAGTCCCGTCGGCGTCGATCCGGCCGAGCGCCTGACCGTCCCGGCGCTGCCCGTCGAGCTCGCCGGCCGCACCGTCGGCTTCCTGGACAACACGAAGGCGAACTTCGACCGGCTGGCCGCCGACATCGGGGGGCTGCTGCGCGAGCATCACGGCATCAAGGACGTCCGGCACGTGCGGAAGGCCAACGCGTCGACGCCGGCGGCGGCGGAGCTGATCGCGGACGTGGCCAAGGCCTGCGACGTCGTCTTCGCCGGCTCCGCGGACTGAGGGTCGTGCACGTCGTGGAGTCTCCACGACGCCATCGAGGTGGCGAGGGCGGGCACGCCGGCGGCGCTGATCACGACCACGGCCTTCCAGGGCCTCGCGGTGCGCCAGATGGCGGCCCGTGGCATCACGGGGCTGCCGCTCCTCGTCGTCGAGCACCCGCTGGGCGGTGAGCGTCCCGAGGGCGTGTCGCGCCGCGCGCGGCAGGCCGTCGAGCAGCTCGCCAGCCTGCTGGCCCGCGCGTGAGCCGCGTGCGGGAGCTGGAGGTCGAGGACACGCCCGAAGCGGTGCTGGCGGCCTTCGTCGAGCGGGAGTGGTGCGACGGCCTGCCCATCGTCCCGCCGACCGAGGACCGCGTGCGCGCCATGCTGGGGGGCCGCGACCCGGCGCGCTCGCTCGGGCCCATGCCGCCGCTCTGGCGCGCGGCGACGCTCGAGGCCCTGGCCGTGAACGCGGTGATGGCCGGCTGCCTGCCCGAGCACTTCCCGGTGCTCGTGGCCGCCGTCGACGCCATGCTGGACCCGACCTTCAACCTCTACGGCGTGCAGGCCACCACGCACCCGGTGGCCCCGTTGCTCATCGTCGGCGGCCCGTACGGCCGGCGCATCGGCGTGGCCTCCGGGAGCGGGTGCTTCGGGCCCGGCTTCCGCGCCAACGCCACCATCGGCCGCGCCGTGCGGCTCGTCCTCATGAACGTGGGCGGCGCCTGGCCCGGCCGCCACGACATGGCCACGCAGGGCAGCCCCGCGAAGTTCGCCTACTGCATCGCCGAGCACGAGGAGGCCTCGCCGTGGGGGCCGCTGCACGAGGGCGACGTGGTGACCGTGTACGGAGGCGAGGGGCCCCACAACGTCAACGACCACTGCTCGACGACGGCGTCGGGCATCCTCACCACGGTGGCGCACACCGCGGTCACCCTCGGCTCGAACGTGGGCTGGTACTTCTCCCAGAGCCAGCTGCTCCTCGTGCTGGGCCCCGAGCACGCGGCCACCATCGCCGGGGACGGGCTCTCGCGCGCCGACGTCCAGCGCTTCGTCTACGAGCACGCCCGGCTGCCGCTCGGCACGCTGCGGCTGGGCGGCATGTGGGGCATGCAGGACTGGCCGGCCTGGATGATGGCGCTGCGCGACGACACCGCGCGCCCGCCGCGCGTGCCGTCTCCGGAGGACGTCCTGGTCGTCGTCGCCGGCGGACCCGGCAAGCACTCCAGCGTGGTGCCGAACTGCTGCTTCAGCCGCGCCGTGTCCCGCCCGATCGCGCTCGCCTGAGCGCGGCGCAGGAGGCCGCATGAAGCTCGTCCGCTATGGCCGGCCCGGCGCCGAGAAGCCCGGCCTGATCGACGGCGACGGCGCGCTGCGCGACCTCTCGCGCGTCGTCCGCGACATCACTCCCGACGTGCTGGCCGACCCCGCGCTCCGGCGGCTCCGCCGGACGAACGTCGGCCGGCTGCCGCGGGTGCGCGGCGCGCCGCGGCTCGGCGCGCCCCTGGCCGGGATCGGCAAGATCGTCTGCATCGGCCTGAACTACACCGACCACGCCGCCGAGGTCGGGCTGCCGCTGCCGAAGGAGCCGCTCTTCTTCATCAAGGCCACCAGCGCGCTGACCGGGCCCACCGACCGCATCGTCCGGCCGCGCGGGGCCGAGAAGCTCGACTACGAGGTGGAGCTGGCCGCGGTGATCGGGCGCGAGGCCCGCGACGTCGCGGAGGCCGAGGCCCGGCGGTACGTGGCCGCGTACTGCGTGCTCGACGACGTCTCCGAGCGCGAGTTCCAGATGAACCGCGGCGGCACGACGACCAAGGGCAAGAGCGCCGACACGTTCGCGCCGCTCGGGCCCTGGCTGGTCACCGCCGACGAGGTGCGCGACCCCCAGGCGCTCGAGCTGTGGACGACCGTCAACGGCGAGCCGCGCCAGCGCGGCAGCACGGCCACCATGGTCTTTCCGGTCGACCGGCTCGTGGCCTACGTGAGCCGCTTCCTCTCGCTGCAGCCCGGCGACGTCATCTCGACCGGCACGCCGGCCGGGGTCGGCCACGGCGCCAGGCCGCCGCGCTACCTGCAGCCGGGGGACGTGGTCGAGATGGGCGTGGCCGGCCTGGGCGTGCAGCGGAACGTGGTCACGGACGCCGCGACAGCAGCCCCATCGCGCCGGCCAGCAGCGCGGCCCCCAGCCCGCCGGTGACGCCGAGGCGCTCGCCGAAGACCAGCACGCCCAGCAGCGTGGCCGTGAGCGGCTCCAGCAGCGTCACCACGCCGGCCACCGACGCCGGGACGGCGCGCAGGCCGGCCGCGTAGAGCGCGTACGCGCCGGCGGTCGTCACCGCGCCGAGGTAGAGGAGCCAGGGCCAGCCGCGCGCCAGCTGCCCCAGCGGATCGGCCGTCCACGCCAGCCCGGGCAGGGTGACGGCGGCCGCCACCGCGAAGGTGGCCGCGGTCAGCGGCAGCGGCGCGCTGCGCGCCAGGGCGGTCTTGGTCACCACCGCGTAGAGCGCGTACGCGAGCCCCGCCAGCAGGGCCAGCGCGGCGCCGGCGCCGAAGGCGCGCGCGGGCGCGGCCGCCTCGGGATCGGCGAGCAGGAGCGCCGTCCCGGCGACGCCCAGCCCCAGCGCGGCCAGCACGCGGGGCGTCGGGCGCTCGCCGAGCAGCACGGCGGCGAGCCCGGCGATCATCAGCGGCGCCGAGCAGATCGTCACCAGCGCGGTGACGGCGATGCCGGTGAGGGTCACCGCGGTGAAGTACGCGGCCTGGAAGCCGCCCATGCACAGCCCGGCGATCACGCAGCGGCCCGTGTCGCGCGCCGCGATGCGCACGCCGCCGGTGATGGCGCGCGCCGCCGCGGCGAGCAGCAGCGCCCCGCCGCCGAGGCGGGCGGCGCCGATGAGCAGCGGCTCGGCGCCCGCCTGGGCCACCAGGACCGTGGTGACCGAGCCCGTGGTGCCCCACGACATCGCGGCCAGCCCGATCAGGAGCATCCCGCGCAGCACGGCGCGCGATTATAGCGGGGCCAGGGCCCGCGGCTTGACCCGGACGGGATGGGGCCTCGATGATAGCCGCGGCCCCAGACGACCGGGTATGGAGGAGCGGACATGAAGGTCGCGTTCATCGGCACCGGCACCATGGGGCGCCCCATGGTCGGCAACCTGATCAAGCAGGGCTTCGCCGTGATCGGCTACGACGTCGTCCCGGCCGCGCTCGCCGGCGCCGCGGCGCTGGGCGCGGCGCCGGCGGCGTCGGCCGCCGACGCCGCCCGGCAGGCGGACATGGTGATCACCATGCTGCCGTCGTCGTCCAACGTGGAGCGCGCCTACCTGGGCCCCGGCGGCGTCCTCGAGGGGCTCGCCGCGGGACGGCTCTGCGTCGACATGTCGACGATCGAGCCGGCCGTCTCGCGCCGCGTCGCCGAGGCCCTCGGCGCGCGCGGCGCGCGGTTCGTCGACGCGCCGGTCTCGGGCGGCGTGCCGCGCGCCGAGGACGGCACGCTGGCCATCATGGTGGGCGGCGACGCGCGCGACGTCGAGGACGCGCGGCCGGTCCTGGCGGCCCTGGGCTCCAGCGTGATCCACGTCGGGCCCGTGGGCGCGGGCGAGGTGGCCAAGCTCTGCAACAACCTGATCGCCGGCGTCTCCGCCGTCGCGGTGAGCGAGGCCTTCCGCATCGCCGAGGGCTTCGGCGTCGACCCCAAGGTGCTGACCGAGGTCATCGCGAAGTCCTCGGGGAACACCTGGGTGATGGAGCAGATGCACCCCGTCCCCGGCCTCGTCGCCCGGGCCGCCTCCAGCCGCGACTACGCGCCCGGCTTCATGACCGACCTGATGGCCAAGGACCTCGGCCTCGCCGTCAACGCCGCGCGGGCCCTGCGCGTGCCCGTCTTCGTGGCGCCGGCGGCGCAGCAGGTGCTGCGCCTGGCCTCCTCGCACGGCTTCGGCCGGAAGGACTTCACCGCGGTCTACCAGTTCCTGCGTCCGTCGGACGGGGCGGCCCCGGTGTGACGGCGCCGGCCAGCGTCCGGGCCAGCGCGCGGGCGAGCCACGCCGTCAGCGAGGCGGCGGCCAGCAGCTCGGCGCCTTCCTCCACGGACTTCTCGCTGGGCAGCCCCCGCGCCATGAAGAAGGCGTCGTCGATGTCGATGGCCTGCGCCAGCGCCATGGCGAGCGCGCCGATCAGCAGCGGACGCGCCTCCGGCGCGCGGAGCTCGCGCCCGACGACGGGCAGCCAGCCGCGCGCCCGCCAGCCCACCACGGCGCCGGCGAGCGCGATGGCGGCGGCGACGAGCGCCGCGCTCGGCGCGCCCGGCGCGGCGTTGAGGAGATCGTGGAGCCCGCCGACGTGGTGGCCGGCCACCCGGGCCCCCGGCAGGCCGGCCAGCCGCGCGGCCGCGGTGACGAGCCCGAAGTAGTCGACCTCCTCGAGGGCGAGCACGACGGCGCCGACGCCCACCGCGCGGAAGAGCCCGGCGGGCGGCCCGCCGGCCCGGCGGCGGGCGTGGGCGAAGGCCAGCGCGGCCGCCGCCGCGTAGAGCACGGCCTGCGCCGGCTCCACCACGCCCCACTCGCGGCCCATCAGCTCCGAGGCGTACTCCGGCCGCGCGGCGATCAGCGCGGCCATGATGGCGGCGGCCGCCGCCATCGCCGTCCACAGTCGCCGCGCCAGCAGGCGGGGCAGCGGGGCCAGGCGCAGCAGCGCCCGCCACGCGCGATCGGCGAGGCCCAGCGCGATCAGGGCGAGCGCGGCGTGCGAGAAGAGCGTGCCGGGGACGCGCCAGCGCCGCCAGTCGATCGTGCCCGGCTCGAGGGCCGCCACGCGCGCGGCCACCGCGGCCATGCCGAGCCCGATGACGAGCAGCGCGGCGGCGTGACGGCCGGCCGGCAGCGTCCACGCGCGGCGCACCGGGCGACTGTAGCATGCGGCGCGGGGCGGCCGTGGCACGCGCGGACCGCATGCTATACTGGCGCCCGCTCGGGCCGAGGAGGCGTCACCGGTGAGTCTCTACATCATGCTCAGCACGCTCTCGGAGTCCGGCCGCAAGGTCCTCCGCGGCCGTCCGGGATGGATCCGCAAGGTCAACGCCGACGTCGAGCGCATGGGCGCGCGCGTCGTCGCGCAGTACGCCGTCCTCGGCCCCTACGACTTCGTCACCGTCATCGAGGCGCCGGACAATGCCACCATCTCGCGCGTGTCGGTGGAGCTGGGCGCGCGCGGCGGCGTGGCCGGCATGACCATGGCCGCCATCCCGCTCGAGGAGTTCATCGCCCGCCTCGAGCGCGGCGGCGACAAGGGGAGCGCGCGGAAGAAGCGATGAGAGTCCTGAAGATCGTGCCCGAGCGCTGCACGGGCTGCCTGCGGTGCGAGCTGGCCTGCTCGTACATGCAGACCGGCGAGTTCAAGCCCGCGAAGTCCGTCATCCGCGTGTCGCCGTTCGAGGCGCACACCTCCTACGCCCCCTACACCTGCACCCAGTGCGCCGAGGGCTGGTGCATGACGGCGTGCCCGGTCGGGGCCATCACCATCAATGCCGCCGGCGCCAAGGACGTGCTCGACGACCGGTGCGTGGGCTGCAAGCTCTGCACGATCGCCTGCCCGTACGGGACGGCCTTCTACGACCCCGACACCCGCAAGGCGTTCAAGTGCAACCTCTGCGGCGGCGACCCGGCGTGCGTCCACGCCTGCCCCACCGCGGCCATCCTCTACGAGGAGACGGCGACGGCCGACTGGCTGGGCGACTTCGCGGCCGAGCGCACGGGCCGCATCCTGGCGGGAGCGTCCTGATGGCCGCCCGGCACCTCGTCATCGGCGGCGGCACCGCGGGCATGAACGCGATCCGGACGATCCGCGAGGAGGAGGGCGAGCGCTCGCAGATCACGCTCGTCACGACCGAGAAGCCGTACTCGCGGATGGTCCTGCCCTACTACCTCGACCGCTCCATCGCCGAGTCGCACGTCTTCACCGCCACCGCGGCGGTCCTGGCGCGGTGGGACGTCGTCACCCACGTCGGCCGGCGGGCGGCCCGCCTCGACACCAGGGCCAACGTGTGCACGCTCGACGACGGCACCCGGCTCGAGTACGACGACTGCCTCATCGCCACCGGGTCGTCGCCGGTGAAGGCCCCGGTCCCGGGCGCCGACCTGCCCGGCGTGCACTCGTTCTGGACGCTCGACCAGTGCCGGGCGCTCATCGCCGACGTGCGGCCGGGCCGCCAGGTGGTCATGGTCGGCGCCGGCTTCATCTCGTTCACCATCCTGAACTCGATCCTGGCCCTGGGCGCGCGGCTCACCGTCGTGGAGATCGCGCCGCGCATCCTGCCCCGCATGATCGACGCCACCGGCGCCGAGCTCGTGGAGGCGTGGCTGCGCCGCCACGGCGTCATCGTGCGCACCGACGCGCGGCTGACGACGATCGAGGAGGCGAAGGGCAAGAAGCGCCTGAAGTTCGCCCGCGGCGGCGACCTCACCGCCGACGTGGTCATCATGGCCACGGGGATCCGGCCCAACCTCGAGTGGCTCGAGGACTCGGGGCTGCAGATCCGCCAGGGGATCGTCGTCGACGACCGGCTGCGCACGAGCGTGCCCAACGTCTACGCCGCCGGCGACGTGGCCGAGGGCCGCGAGCGGATCTCGGGCCAGCCGGTCGTGCACGCCATCGAGCCGACGGCGCAGGAGCACGGGCGCGTGATCGGCGCCAACATGGCCGGCAAGGACACGCGCTACAAGGGCAGCCTCAACATGAACATCGTCGAGGTCTGCCACCTCGACGTGGCCTCGTTCGGGGCCTGGGACGACGCGAGCGCCGAGAGCGTGACGGGCCTGAAGGCCGACCGGCCGGCGTACCGGAAGCTCCTGTGGAAGGGCGACCGGCTGGCGGGGGCGATCATCCTCGGCCCGTCGAGCGACATCTGGACGACCAACGACGTCGGCATGCTGAAGGGGCTCGTGCAGTCGCAGGTCTCGCTGGCGCGCTTCAAGGCCCACCTCGGAGAGAACCCCTTCGACGTCAAGCCGGCCTACATCGCCGCGAGGACGGCGGGCCTGCTACTTCCCGAAACCGTGCTGGGTCGCCCCGCGCTGGCGCCCGGCGCCACCCCGGTCGCGGTATGAAGGATTCCGCATGACGACCTTGACGGCCGCTGCGCAGAAGAAGACGAGCAGGGAGGCCAGCCCGCTGCCCGGCGCCTACGCCGGACGGCTGCTGCGCGTGGACCTCACCCGGAAGAAGTGCTGGGCCGAGCCGTGGAGCCCCGAGGACATGCGCGAGTACATGGGCGGCGTCGGCCTCGGCGCCGTCATCCTGTACCGCGAGACGGCGAAACGGGGCGGCAAGGGCAACGTCTCGTGGGACGATCCCGAGAACCGCCTCGTGCTGGCCACCGGCCCCCTGGCGGGTCTGCCCGTCTGGGGCACCGGCGCGCTGACGGTGGTCACGATCGGCGCCCTGACGAACGGGCCCACGTCGACCCAGGCCAACGGGTTCTTCGGCACCAACCTCAAATACTGCGGCTACGACGCGATCGTCGTCCAGGGCAAGTCCAAGGACTGGGTCTACCTCTACGTCAACGACGACGTCGTCGAGCTGCGCGACGCCAGGTTCCTGCTCGGCAAGGACACCTGGCAGACGCAGGACGCCCTCCACGCGGCCCACGGGCTCAGCGGCCACCAGCTGTCCGTCTACACGAGCGGGGTCGCCGGCGAGAACCTCGTGAAGTTCTCGGCCATCCACGGCGACTACGGCCACGTGGCCTCCAAGAACGGCTGCGGCGCCGTCATGGGTGTCAAGCGGCTCAAGGCCGTGGCCATCGTCAAGGGCACGAAGGGGCTCAGGGTGGCCGACCCGCGCGGCGTCATCCAGGCCGCCGACGACATCGGGCACGATCTGCAGACCGATCCCTCGGCGAAGTCGCTCTACCTCTGGGGCACGCTGCCCGGCGTCGTGAACCTCGGCAAGCTGGGCGTGCTGCCCATCAAGAACTACACCACCAACGAGCCGTACGACGACCTGTCGAAGTGGGAGGCGCCCAAGCTGCGCGAGGGCTTCGACCACCGCGGCCACCAGTGCAACGCCTGCGGGATGCACCACTGCCACATGCAGGTGATCCGCAGCGGCGCCCACCGGGGCGCCATCGTGGACGAGCCGGAGTACGAGGGCTGGTCGGGCTGCGGCTGGACGATCGGCGCCACCGACCAGGCCGGCGTGTCCTGGCTCAACACGCAGTGCGACCGGGCGTGCGTGGACGTCAACGAGTTCGGCTGGGTCTGCGGCTGGGTGATGGAGGGCCTGGACCGCGGCTGGCTCACGAAGCAGCAGGTGGGCTTCGACCTGAAGTGGGGCGACATCGAGGGCGCCAACCGGCTGCTGCAGATGCTCGTCCGGCGCGAGGGCTTCGGCGACGTGATCGCCGACGGCGTCAAGGCCGCCGCCGAGCGACTGGGCGGCCAGGCCAAGGAGTCCGCCATCTACACGCTGCAGGGCTCCTCCCCGCGGGGCCACGACCACCGGGGCCGCTGGGAGGAGATGCTCGACACCTGCACGGGCTCCACGGGCACGCTGGAGAGCGGGGTGCCCGTCCACGTGGCCGAACTCGGGCTGCCCACCCGCATCAATCCCTTCAGCGGCGAGGACGTCGCCAACCAGATGGCCGGCATCCGGGGGCGGCGCCACGTCGAGGACTCGCTCGGCATCTGCATCTTCACGGGGCGCACCCGGCTCGAGAACCTCTGCCGCGCGCTGTCCGCGGCGACGGGCTGGTACTACACGGTGCCCGAGGCCATGCGGTTCGGCCGCCGCACCGCCGCCATCCTGAGGGCCGTCCGGCTCCGGTGCGGCATCGGCGTGGACCGCGAGAAGCCGTCCGCCCGGTACGGCTCCACGCCCCACGACGGCCCGGCCAAGGGCCAGGCCATCGGCGAGCAGTGGGAAAGGATGGTCGATCTCTGGTACGAGAAGGTGGGCTACGACCGCAAGACGGGCAAGCCGCTGCCGAAGACCCTGAAGGACCTGGGCCTGGACTGGCTCGCCAGGGACCTCTGGGGCCGCAAGGTCTAGCCGTCCGGCGCCGGAACACCTGTCAGGACACCTTGACCCCCGCGGTGGGGCGTGTTAACTAACGGCACGGTTCGCCAACCTCTGCCGCGGGGGCGCCATGGCGCAAGTCATCGGGTTCATTGGCCTCGGGATCATGGGCAGGCCCATGGCCCGAAACCTGATCAAGGCGGGTTACCCCCTGGTCGTCCACAACCGGAGCCGGGCGGCCGTGGACGAGCTCGCCGGGGCGGGGGCCAGGACCGCCGGCTCCCCTCGGGAGGTCGCCGGGCAGTGTGACGTCCTGATCACGATGCTGCCGAACTCGCCCGACGTCGAGGCCGTCGCCCTGGGCACGCACGGCATCGCCGAGGGCGCCCGCCCCGGCCTGATCTACGCGGACATGTCCACGATCTCCCCCATCGTCTCGCAGAAGGTGGGCAAGGCGCTCGCGCCCCGCGGCGTGAAGATGCTCGACGCGCCGGTCTCGGGCGGCGAGAAGGGCGCCGTCGACGGGGCGCTGTCCATCATGGTCGGCGGCGACAAGGCCGTGTTCGACCAGGTCCTGCCCATCTTCCAGGCCATGGGCAAGACCATCACCCACCTCGGCCCGCTCGGCTTCGGCGGCTTCACCAAGCTCGCCAACCAGATCATCGTCGCCGTGAACCTGACGGCGCTGGGCGAGGCGCTGACCCTGGCCCGCAAGGCCGGCCTCGACCGCGAGCTGACGCTCAAGGCGCTGGCCGGCGGGCTCGCCGGCTCGAAGTGCCTGGAGCAGAAGACGCCGAACTACGTGCAGGGCAGCTACAAGCCCGGCTTCAAGATCGACCTCCACTACAAGGACCTGGGTCTCATCATGGAATCGGCGCGCGCGCTCGGCGTCCCGCTCCCCGCCACGGCGGTGGTGCAGGAGCTGTTCAGCGCGCTGCGCGTCAAGGGACGCGGCCAGCTCGACCACTCGGCGGTCATCACGCTGCTGGAAGACCTGGCGGGCGTCTCCGCGTGAGGGCGACGGTCGATCGCGTCGGCATCGATTCGCAAGGGCGATCGATGAAGGTCCAGATCCGCCGCGTCCGCAAGGGCGACCTGTCCCGGGTCCGCGACGTCATCGAGCAGACCTTCACCGACTTCCTGGAGCGCCAGCTCGGCACCCGCCCCCGGCAGCCCTTCGGCGGCGCGCAGTACGCCCACCACCGCTGGCTCATGGAGCCCTGGGGCTGCTTCGTGGCCGAGGAGGACCAGTCGAAGATCGTCGGCGCCGCGCTCGGCGTGATGTGGGGCGCCGTGGGCGTGCTGGGACCCGTCGCCGTGCTCACGAACTACCAGAACCAGAAGATCGGCCAGCAGCTGATCCAGGCCGTGCAGGGCTTCTTCGAGGAGAACAAGGCCGTCGTCGAGGGCTGCGTGACCTACCCCTCCAGCCCGAAGCACCTGGCCCTCTATCATCGCTTCGGCTACAAGCCCAAGGGCCTCGTGGTGATCACGAGCCGCCTCCTGGAGCGCCGCGAGGTGCGCAGCCTCACGTCGCGGGGGCCCAAGCCGCCGTTCGGCGTGCGCCGCTTCTCGACGCTGGAGGAGACGCGCAAGAAGGCCGCGCTGGCGCGCTTCCACAAGATCACCACGGCCACCTGCCGGGGCATGGACCTCGCCAAGGAGGTGGAGATCGTCGACGGCCTGGCGCTGGGCGACACGCTGGTGCTCGAGCGCGGGCGGGACGTCGTGGGCTTCGCCATCTACCACACGCCCGGCGTGAGCGAGGCGCCGGCCGGCGCGCTCTACGTCAAGCACCTGGCCCTCGATCAGCAGGCGCGGCGCGTCGACCTGCTGGAGCAGTTCGTCGCCGCGCTGGAGGAGCTGGCCCAGGAGCTGGGCCTGCAGCGGCTGATCCTGCCGGTGTACACGCGCTACTGGACGGCCTACAGCGCCCTGCTCAAGGCCGGCTACCAGGTCGACTTCACGATGGTCCGCATGCAGCGTGGCAAGCAGGAGGACTACGAGGACCCCAGCCACCTGGTGCTCGACGACTGGCGTTGACCTGGCGCTCGCTCGTCGCCGCCGCCGCGGGGCTCGTGGCCGCCGTCCCCGCCCTCGCGCACTCGCTCCTGCTCGAGTCGTCCCCCGCCGCGGGGGCGACGGTCGCGCCGCCGCCCGAGGTCCGGCTCCGCTTCAACGGCCGCCTGGAGAAGCGCCTGTCGCGGCTGGCCCTCGTCGACGAGCGCGGTGACCGGCGCCCGCTCGCGCTCGACGCCAGCGGTGGCCCCGACCGCCTGCAGGCGCCGCTGCCGCCGCTGCCCCCCGGCCGCTACCGCCTGGAGTGGCAGGTGCTCTCGACCGACGGCCACGTCGTGAGCGGCAGCTTCGCCTTCCAGATCGCGCGCTAGGCCATGGCCGGGTTCATCGACGTCCTCCTCCGCGGCTTGCTGCTCACCGCCGTGAGCCTGGCCGCCGGCGGGGTGGCGTGGCTGGCGCTGGTGCTGCGCGCCGAGCCGGGCGCCAAGCCCGATCGCGCCACCGCGCGCTCGCTCCGCGCGGTGGCCTGGGCCGCCGCGGTGGCCGCGGGGGCCCAGGCCGCCGTGGTGGCCCTCATCCTCCTGGACCTCGGCCCCAGGGCCGGCGGGCTGCCCGTCGCCGCGTACCTCGAGACCGCGTTCGCGCGCGTGGCCCTGGTCCGCGTCGCGCTGGCCGTGGCCCTCGCCGCCGTCGCTGCCGTCCTCGCCGTGCGCCCCGCCGGGCGCGGTGCGTGGGCGGTCCTCGCCGGGCTCGCCGTCGCCCTGGTCGTCTCGTCGGCCGGGCTGAGCCACGCCACCGCGCGGCTGGATGGGCGCTCCGTCCTGCTCGCGCTCGACGCCGTGCACCAGGCGGCGGTCGCCGCCTGGGTGGGCGGGCTCGGCCACTTCGCGCTCTACGCGCTGGGGCGCGGGGACGCCGGCGACCCCCGCGACCGGCTGGTGGCGCGCCGCTTCTCGGGCGTGGCGCTGGCGGCGGTGACGGCGCTGGTGGCCAGCGGCGTCGTCCTGACCGTCCTCTACGTGGGCGACGCCGCCGCGCTCGTGGGCACGGCGTACGGCGTGATGGTGCTGAGCAAGGTCGCGCTGCTGGTCGCCGTGCTGGGCCTGGCCGCCGGCAACCGCGCGCTCGTGCGGCGGGCCGCCGCGGCCGCCTCGACGCCGCGCCTGGCGCGCGTCGTGGAGGTCGAGCTGGGCCTCGCCGTCACCATCGTGTACGCGGCGGCCTCGCTCACGTCGCTGCCGCCCTCGGTCGACGTGGTCGCCGACCGGGCCACCGTGGGCGAGGTGGCCGCCCGCTTCCGCCCCGCCCCGCCGCGGCTGGCGTCGCCGCCCATCGACGAGCTGCTGCGCACCGCCGATCCGCTCATGGCCCCGCCCGGAGAGCGCAAGCCCGTGGAGCGGGCCTGGTCCGAGTACAACCACCACTGGTCGGGCGCCTTCGTGCTGCTGATGGGCCTGCTCGCCGTGGCCGAGCGGCTCGGCGTGCGCGCCGGCCGCCACTGGCCGCTGGTGCTGCTGGGGCTCGCCGCCTTCATGTTCGTGCGCAACGATCCGCGGGCCTGGCCGCTCGGGCCGGCCGGCTTCTGGGAGAGCATGACGCTGCCCGACGTCCTGCAGCACCGCGCCTTCGTGGTGCTCATCGTGGCCTTCGGCCTCTTCGAGTGGATGGTGCGCGCGGGCCGGCTGCCGCGGCGGCCGTGGGCGTTCGTCTTCCCGCTGCTGTGCGCGGCCGGCGGCGGCATGCTGCTGACGCACTCGCACGCCATGTTCGACCTCAAGGAGGAGTTCCTCGCCGAGGTCACGCACGCGCCGCTCGGCATCGCCGGCGCCTTCGCCGGCTGGGCGCGCTGGCTCGAGCTGCGCCTGCCCTCCGCGGGACCGACGCCGGGCTGGATCTGGCGCGGCGGCCTGGTGGCCGTCGGCCTGATCCTGCTGTTCTACCGGGAGGGGTGAGCGACAATGGCGGCCATGCTGCCCGGACGCGCCACCGACGCGGGCACGCGGCGGTACGCCGGGCGCCTGGCGCCGGCGATGCCGGCCGCGAACTTCCGCGCGCTCGCCGGCGTCGGCCTCCTCTCCAGCGTGGGCATCGGCACCTATCTGGGGCGCGAGGACGACGTCACCGACCAGCTCTACCGGCGCGCGGTGGCGCGGGCGCTGGAGCGCGGGCTGAACGTCGTGGACACCGCGGTGAACTATCGCCACCAGCGCAGCGAGCGCGCCGTGGGCGCGGCGCTGGCCGAGGCCGTCCGGCGCGGGGTCGTGCAGCGCGACGAGGTGGTCCTCGCCACCAAGGGCGGCTACATCCCCTTCGACGGCCAGATGCCCGCCGATCCGCGGGCCTGGTTCACCGAGACGTATCTCGATTCCGGGATCGTCCGGCCCGGCGACGTGGTGGGCATGCACTGCATGACGCCGCGCTACCTTGACGACCAGATCGCGCGCAGCCGCGCGAACCTCGGCGTCGAGACCATCGACGTCTACTACGTGCACAACCCCGAGGGGCAGCTGGAGGCGGTGGCCCGGCCCGCGTTCTTCGAGCGCCTGGGCGAGGCCTTCGCGGCCCTGGAGGCCGCCGTCGCCGACGGCCGCATCGGCTGCTACGGCACGGCGACGTGGAACGGCTACCGGCAGCCGCCCGACGCCGTGGACTACCTGCCGCTCGACGAGGTCGTCGCCACCGCGCGCGACGCGGGCGGCGACGGCCATCACTTCCGCGTCATCCAGCTGCCCTACAACCTCGCCATGCCGGAGGCCTTCACGCGCGCCAACCAGCGCGTCGGCCGCGACACGGTCTCCACGCTGGAGGCCGCGCGCCGGCTGGGCCTCTACGTGATGGCCTCGGCCTCCGTGTACCAGGGCCGCCTGACGCGGGGGCTGCCGCCCGTCATCGCCGACTTCCTGCCCGGGCTGAGCAGCGACGCCCAGCGGGCGACGCAGTTCGTGCGATCGACGCCGGGCATCGGCACCGCGCTCGTCGGCATGAAGTCCCCGGCGCACGTCGACGAGGCCGTCGGCGTGGCGACGACGGTGCCGATGCCGTGGGAGCAGTTCGGCCGCCTGTTCACCGAGGCCTGAGCGTCTTGCGGACGCGGAGGGCGTCGGGTACGGTGGGGCCCGTGATCACGCTGGAGGCGGACGCGGACCGCGCCATCGGCGTCCGGCCCAGCGTGTCGGCGGTGATCTTCGACCGCCGCGGCCGCCTGCTGCTGCAGCAGCGCGCCGACGGCGGCCAGTGGGGCCTGCCCGGCGGCTCGGTGGAGATCGGCGAGTCCGTCGAGGGCGCGGTCCGGCGCGAGGTGCGCGAGGAGACGGGCCTCGAGGTGGCCGTGCGGCGCCTCGTGGGCGTGTACTCGGATCCGGGGCTGCAGATCGTCCGCTATCCGGACGGCAACGTGTGGCACTACGTCAACGTCTGCTTCGAATGCGCCGTGCGCGGTGGCGCGCTCGCCACGTGCGACGAGACGCTCGATCTGAGGTACTTCTCCCCGGGACGGCTGCCCGCGACGCTGCTCGCGAACCACCGCGTGCGCATCCGCGACGCCCGGGCCCGGCGGCCGGCGGCCTTCGTCCGCTGAGGGAGGACTGCGAGCCGTGATGCGCCGCATCCATCACGTCGGCATCGTGGTGAACCGTCTCGCCGAGGCGTACGGCTTCTATCGCGACACCCTGGGCCTGCCCCTGCTGCGGGAGGCGAGCCTGCCGGCGCAGGGCGTCCGCGCCGCGCTGCTGGCGGCGGGAGAGAGCGAGATCGAGCTGCTGGAGCCCCTGGCCCCCGCGAGCGGCGTGGGCCGGTTCCTCGCGCGCCGCGGCGAGGGGCTGCACCACCTGTGCTTCGACACGGCGGACGTCGACGCGGCGCTGGGCGACCTGGGACGCCGGGGCGTCGAGCTGATCGACACCGCGCCGCGCGCCGGGCTGGCCGGCCGCGTCGCCTTCCTGCATCCCCGGGCGTGCGCCGGCGTGCTGGTCGAGCTGGCCACGCCGGAGGACGGCGACGCCGGGCGCGCGGCGCCGCTGCAGCTCAAGCGCCTGGTGATCGGCGCGCGGGCGCCCCGCGAGACCGTGGGCGTCTTCCAGTCGCTGTTCGGCCTGCCCGAGGTGACGATCAACGGCGGCCCCCGCACGATGCTGGGGATCGGCCAGAACGCGCTCCTCGTCGTGCCGGCCAGCGAGGTGGGCGGCACGGAGGGCATGGTCGCGCTGTCGCTGGTGGCCGAGAACTTCGCGACCCTCACCGACGCCTGCGACCGGGCGGGCGTCAAGCACCTGCGGGGGACGGGGGAGATCACGATCGAGCCCGTGTCCAGCCACGGGGTCCACCTGCACATCTCGCGCTACCGGTTTCCCTGACGCGGCGCCGCCCGGGCGGACACCGCCGGGAAGGGCCCGGCGCCGGCGCTGGCGGGAGGCCGGGCCGCTCCGCGGTCAGAACGCGTCGGGTGCGGCCGCGATGCGGTCGAGGTCCGGCCGGCTGTACGAGCCCAGGCTCCGGTAATCGAGATCGGTGTAGTTCTTGATCCACCGCAGGGCGATCCGCAGGGCCTTGCGGTAGCGCTCCTGCACGGCGGCCTCCGGCGGCCGCCGCCGCAGGATGTCCTCCAGCTCCTCGGTGAGCAGGCGCTTGACCATGGCCAGGTCGTGCACGTCGGCCGGCCCCTCCGTGGAGCGGACGCGGTGGCGCACCCGCTGGGCGATCTGCGCCACCGACATGCGGCCGGTGGCGAGGTCCTCCATCAGCGCCGGATGCACGCCGGGCTTGCCCTCCAGGCTGTCGATGCCCTTGGCGCCGCGGCCGTTGAGCCAGCCCTCGACGTACTCGATGACCATCCGGCAGTTGCGCCGCGTGCCCTCGGTGGTGACGGGCCCGGCCGGCACCTCGATGCGCACCGGGTAGTTGTCGGGATTCGCCATCGCCGCGGTGGGCCGGAAGCCCGAGCCGATCAGCTGCTTGAAGGGGTCGGCCGCCGTCTTCATGTGGAAGATGTGGGCGACCCAGCCGCGCAGGAAGCCCTGGCGCGCTTCCCACTCCTTGTCGGCGCGGATGGCGTCGCCGGCCACGCGGTTGACCTCGGGGTCCGGGTTCGGCAGCGCCGTGGCCATGCCGCCGATCGGCACGGCGCCGCGCTTGAGGCAGATGGCGACCAGCCGGCGGAAGATGTCGGCCAGGAACGGCGTCGTCTTGATGTCCACGCCGAAGCGGTCGGGCCACACCGAGCGCGGATCGGCCATCACGTACTCGAAGATGCTGGCCTTGAGGTCCCAGCGGGCCGCGTTGAGCCCGGCCGCGTAGGGCCCGAGCTCGTACAGCATCTCCTCCATCTCGTACACGCACGGCAGCGACTCCACCAGCACGATGCCGCGGACGGTCGCCCGCGCGAGCCACGGCAGCCGCTCGCGGCTGGCGTCGAAGACGTCGCGGTAGAGCCGCGCCTCCGGCGCGAACTCCAGCTTGGGCAGGTAGAAATAGATGCCCTGCCCCCGCTCGGCCTGGGCGCGGCCGGCGTGGTAGAGCGTCAGCGCCGTGCCCAGGATCGCGGCGTTGACGGGGGCGCCGTCGATGGTGACGTCGGGCTCCTCCAGGTGCAGGCCGCGCTCGCGGTGCATGAAGAACGGCAGCTCCCCCGGCGCGAGGCGATAGTCGCGGTGGCGCTCGCGGTCGTGGTAGGCCAGCTCGCGCTGCACGGCGGCCACGCGGTTCAGCGTCGCGCGCACGGTGTCGACCAGCCGGTGGCCGCCGGAGTCCTCGTCGTCGTCCAGGTCACCCTCGGCGCGCTCGCCCTCGGGGCCCGGGTTCAGCGCGTTGATGAACATCGACGTGATGGAGCACGGCCCGGAGATCTCGATGCCCGGCTTCCGGAGCTCGTCGGGCACCGGCGGGACCGTCCAGTCGCCGCGCGTGGCGGGGCCGGCGGGCGGGTGGGCCGGCAGCCGGCCCTCGGTCAGCGCGCGGCGCAGGGCCTCGGCGCGGCGCGCCATCAGCTCCTCGATGCGGGGCGCGAAGCGGTCGTGGAGGTGGACCAGGTACTCCAGGAACGCGGGCGTGAACACCTCCGCCGCGCCCTCCACCGGCGCGACGCGGACGCGCGATGACGCCGAACCTGTCATGCGAGCTCCTTGCAGGGACGCGGAATCCGGGGCGTGCCGCCGGGCCAAACGGGGATTTTTCGCATGGCGAGCGCGAGCGTGTCAATGGCACAATGCGGCCGATTCCGGCGGCCCGTCCGCGGCCGCCTCGCCATCCGGGAGGGCCGCATGCCGACCGTGCTGTTCGTGGTGAAGGCCACCATCGCCGCCGAGCGCGAGCAGGAGTTCAAGGCCGAGTACGCCGCGCACTTCGGCGGCGCCCGCGAGCGGGCGCGGTTCGCGTACACGCAGGTGCGGCCGTAGGACGATGGCCCGCCGCTTCCGCGGCGCGCGAGGACGCCGGGGGCGCCGGACGCTGGCCCGCGGCGGCTCCGGCCCCGCCCAGCGCCTGAACGACGAGCTGGGGGCGTGGCCCGGCGTCAAGATCACGCCCATGTTCGGGCGGTGGGGCTACTTCGTCGGGCGGCGGCTGTTCGCGTGCTTCCCGCTGCGCGAGAAGGACCGCGACCTGTGGGTGCGGCTCGAGCCCGACGACCAGGCCCGCGCGCTGCGCGACGCCCGCGTGCGGCCCCACCGGCGCTTCGCCCGGCGCGGCTGGGTCGAGCTCGACATCGAGACGCCCGCGGACATGGGGCCCGCGCTGCGCTGGCTGCACCGCGCGCACGCGGCCGCGATCCGCCACCCCGACGACGAGGACTGAGCGGCGCCGGCCGGGCGGTCGCCGCCGAGGCGGCGCACCGCGGGCCCACGCCGCGCGCGCGGCGATCCACCAGGCGCGGGCGGCCGGGGCGCGGGCGCCGATGACCCGCGGCATCTTCTCGGCCGCGGCGCGCGAATCGGCCGACCGCACGCGCTGACCCGGCGGCCGTCGCGGTGCCGCGAGGGGCACGGCGCCCCGGTGTCGGCGTCGCTCCGGGCCGGACGGCGCGAGCGCGCCGCGTCCGGCGTCGCCCGACGTCACGGCGCCACCGCCGCCTGGCTCGCGCGCGCCTGCGCCTCGATGCGGTCGATGCGGACCAGCGGCACCAGCAGCCAGGTGAGCGCGCTCATGGCCGCCGAGATCAGCACCAGCGGCGTGTAGCCGTAGACCTCGTAGAGCCGGGCGCCCACGTTCTGCGAGAGCTGCGTGCCGGCGTTGAACACGGACATCAGCAGCGCGAAGAAGGTCGCCTCCAGGCGCGGCGGGCAGGCCTTGGCGGCGAGGTCCAGGAACGCCAGCTGCCCCAGCATGGCGAACACGCCGAAGAGGCACTGGATGAGGACGGCGCTCGGCCGGTCGCGGTAGAGCAGGTAGAGCAGCGTGCTGGCCACGCCGAGCCCGATGACGACCACGATCAGCCTCCGCAGCGGGGCCCGGCGGGACAGCGGCGCGTAGGCGAAGGCGCCCACCACCGCGGCCGCGTAGTACAGCGAGTCGAGCGCGCCGATGAACTGCTGGCTGAACGCGAGGATGTCGGTCTGGTAGTAGAGGAACGCCGGGCCGAACGACGGGCTGAACGTCCAGAAGAAGATGAAGCCGGCCACGACCCACACGGTGCGGTCGCCCATGGCCGCCCGGATCGCCCGCCACGTGGCCCGCGCGGCCTCGCGGTCGGAGGCCGCCGGGGGCTCGTGGATGAACACGAGCCCCATGGCCAGGCTGACCGCCGGCAGCGCCGCGGCGACCGCGAAGGCCAGCGTGAGGTCCCGCGCGCCGGCGAGCTGGCCGCCCAGCAGCCCGACGGCGATCGACGACGCCGTGATGGCCGCCCACTGCACGGACTGGAACGCGCCGGTGAGGCCGCGCGGCCGGCCGCTCTCGACCATCAGCGCGTCGGTGAGCACGTCGGTGAAGGCGAGCCCCAGCCCCATCGCCGTGAACAGCGCGGCCATGGCCCGGTAGGGGTGGCCCGGCCACAGCGCCAGCGCCGCGCCCCCCGCGATCGCCAGCGACGTGGTCAGCACGTAGTACGACTTGCGGCGGCGGCCGGCCAGCGGCACGAAGTCGGAGACGAGGCCGTAGAGCGGCTTGATGAGCCACGGGATCGTGGTCACCAGGAAGAAGTCCGCGACCTGTCCCGCCGTGAGCCCCCGGTCCTTGAGCACGACGGTGATCGTCTGGTTCGGCAGGTACCACATGCCCTGCGCGAAGTACACGGTGCCGAAGAGCAGGGCCAGACGCTGGGCCTCCGGCGTCGTGAACGGATGCAGCCGCTGCAGGCGCGTCCACATCGGGCGAGCCATGATACCGTGGGACGGCGATGCGCTCGGTGTGCCCGCACGATTGCCCCTCCGCCTGCGCGCTGCTCGTGCGCGTGCGCGACGGGCGGCTCGACGAGGTCACCGGCGACCCCGCCCACCCCTTCACCCGGGGCGTGATCTGCGGCAAGGTCCGCGCGTACGCCGAGCGGGTCCACTCGCCGCTCCGCGTGCTGCATCCGCTGCGCCGCGTGGGCGCCAAGGGCGAGGGGCGGTTCGAGCGGATCGGGTGGGAGGACGCCGTCGCGGAGATCGCCCGCCGGTGGCGCGCGATCGTGGCCCGCCACGGGGCCGAGGCCATCCTGCCGTTCTCCTACGCCGGCACCATGGGCCAGGTGCAGTACTTCGCCGGGCACCCGCTCTTCCACGCGCTCGGGGCCAGCCAGCTCGACCGCACGATCTGCGTGGCGACGGCCTACGCGGGCTGGCGGGCCACCGTGGGCGCCGTCACCGGCAACGACTCCGAGCAGATGGTGGGGGCCGACCTGGTGGTGCTGTGGGGGGTCAACGCCGCCTACTCCACGATCAACGTCATGACGCTCGTGAAGCAGGCGCGCGCCCGCGGTGCGCACGTGGTCGTCGTCGACCCGTACCGGACGGCCACCGCCGAGCAGGCCGACGAGCACCTCATGGTCCGGCCCGGGACCGACACCGCCCTGGCGCTCGCGGTGATGCACGTCCTCACCGCCGAGGGCCGCCTCGACCGCGGCTACATCGCCCGGGCCACCGTCGGCTACGACCGGCTCGCCGAGCACGTCAGGGCGTGGCCGCCCGAGCGCGCCGCCGCGATCACCGGCCTCGACGCCGGCGCCATCGTGGCCTTCGCCAGGCGCTACGGCGCCGGGCCCCGCACGTTCATCCGCGTGGGCATCGGGTTGTCCCGGCACACCAACGGCGGGATGGCCTGCCGGGCCATCGCCTGTCTGCCCGCGCTCACCGGAGCCTGGGCCGACCCGCACGGCGGCGCGCTGCTGTCCTCCGGCGGCGCCTACACGCTCGACGCGCGGGTGCTGGAGCGCGCCGATCTGCTGCCCTCGCCGGCGCCGCGCACCATCAACATGATCCACCTCGGCCGGGCGCTGACCGACCCCGGGCTGGCGCCGCCGGTGAAGGCCCTCTACGTCTACAACTCGAACCCGGCGGCGGTCTGCCCGAACCAGAATCTCGTCCTGGCCGGGCTGGCGCGCGAGGACCTCTTCACCGTCGTGCACGAGCAGGTGATGACCGACACCGCGCACCACGCGGACCTCGTCCTGCCGGCGACGACGTCGATGGAGCACGAGGACCTCTACCGCTCGTTCGGCCACCTGCACCTGCAGCTGGCCCGACCGGTGCTGCCGCCGCCCGGCGAGGCGCGGTCCAACTGGGAGGTCTTCGGTCTGCTGGCGCGCGCCCTCGGCGTGGCCGAGGCGCACTACGCGCGGACGCCGGAGGCGATCATCCGGGCGACCCTCGCCGGCGGCGGCGAGAGCGTGCGCGGCATCACCTACGAGCGCCTGGTCGCCGAGGGCTCGGTGCGGCTGAACCTGCCCGTGCCGTACCTGCCGTTCGCGGACGGGGCGCCCACCCGGTCGGGGAAGGTCGAGCTGTACTCGGAGCGGCTCGCCGCGCTCGGCCTGCCGCCGCTGCCGACGTACACCCCGCTGGTCGAGGGGCCGGACGACGCGGCGCTCGCCGCCCGCTATCCGCTGCAGTGCATCGTGCCGCCCAACCGGTTCTTCCTGAACTCGTCGTTCAGCCAGTCGGCGCGCCTGCGCGCGCGCCAGCAGGCGCCCACCGTGCTGATCGCCCCTGCGGACGCCGCCGCGAGGGGCATCGCCGACGGCGACGACGTGCGGGTCTTCAACGGCCGCGGCGAGGCGCGCTTCACGGCGCGGATCACGGACGCCACGCGCGCCGGCGTCGTCGTCGTCGAGGGGATCTGGTGGCACCGGTTCCACCCCGGCGGCCGGGGCGTCAACGTGCTGACCTCCGACCGCGAGGCCGACATGGGCGGCGGCCCCGCATTCCACTCGAACCTGGTGGAGGTCGCCCCGGCGGCCCGGGAGGCGTCCCCGGCGTCGGGCGCGCGCGCCGTCGCCACGGGGAGCGAGGCCGACCGGTAGGGGCGGCGTCCGGCCGCGGCGCGCGCCCCCGTCCAGCGCATGCCTATAATGACCGTGCCCGCCGCGCCCCGCACGGGGCGGGTGAAGCCGCGGCGGCGCGGCCAGCGCCGCAAAGCGGGGATGCTCGCGCTGCGCGAGGAAGGCCCCGGCCGCCGCCGCGGATAGCCGCCGGAGTAACGTCCGGCCGGCGGGCGCACCACCCGGTCCCCCTCACGCTGAGCACGGCAGCGCCGCTTCGGGGGCCGTCGAGGCCCCCGCCGAATGGTCATCAGTGCTCGGCGCCCTCCAGATCGGCGCTCGCCCGGGCCACCACCGCGCGGGCCAGCCGGCGGGCGCGGCGCGCCGTGCGCATCTGGTCGACCATCCGCAGCAGCACGGGCAGCACGACCAGCGATGCGATCAGGCTCGTCACCATCCCCAGCGTCAGCAGCAGACCCAGGCCGAAGACGCCGCGGTGGTGCGCGATCATCAGGCTGCCGAAGCCCACGATGGTGGTGAGGCCGTTGACGAGCACGGCCATGACGGTGCTGCGGGCGATGAGCGGCCCGCCGTGGGCCTGGCCCTCCATGAAGCGCAGCACGATGTTCGAGCCGAACTCGGCGGCGGCGCCGAGGATGAGCGGCAGGCCGAACACGTTGCCGAGCGTCAGCTTCAGGTCGAAGAAGTACATCAGGCCGAACGTCCACAGCAGCCCCAGCCCCAGGGGCAGCAGCGCCAGCAGCGTCTCGCGCCAGCGGCGGATGGTGAGCGCGGTGACGATGGCGACGAGGACGATCGCGTACACGGTGCCCTGCTTGTAGGCGCGCTCCATCAGCCGGATGGCCTCGAAGGTGATGACCGGCGTGCCGGTGACGTCGGGGTCGACCGAGCGCAGGTCCTGCACGAACTGCCGGGCGCCCTCGCGGTCCCAGATGTCGACGGCGGGGTGGATCTGCAGCAGGAAGCGTCCGCTGTCGCTGACGAACTTGCGCCGGATCTCCTCGGGCAGGTCGGCGAGGCCCACCTGCGGCGGGTTCAGGTTCGCCTGCAGCCGCTGGAACGAGCGCACGAAGTCCCGATAGAGCTGCTGCTGCAGGAGGGCCATCGAGGCCTCGACGGCCTCCCGGTCGGTCTGCCGCATCTTGCGCACCAGGGCGTCGGTGGCGGCGGCCAGCCGCCCCAGCCGGGCCTTGGCGTCGCCGGCCGGCGCCTCGTTGGCGGCGATCTCGATCCGGCGCCGGAGCGTCTCGAAGGCCGTGATGAGCCGGGCGACGTCGACGGCCAGCGGGCGGCTGATGCGGACCGGCCCCACGATGGGGGCGAAGTCGCCGATGATCTTGCGCTTGGCCTCCTGGTCCTCGGGGATCAGGAGCAGGGCCGAGTCCACCTCGGACACGCTGCGCAGCTGGGTGAAGCGATGCTGCTTCTGCCGCAGCTCCTCGAGCGAGCGCGCGCTCGACAGCGCCGCGAAGCCCGAGCGCCCGGCCGTGGCCAGCACCCGCTTCTCCCACGCCACCGACTCGGTCCCCTCGGCCTGCAGGTTCAGGAGGTTGTAGTCGAACCGCAGCCAGCGCAGGCCGTACCCCGAGACCACGGTGATGAGCACGGCGATGGCGAGCACGGTCTTCGGATGCGCGGCCACCGTCTCCAGGAGCGGCACGCGGACCCGCTCCAGCTCCAGCGCGCGGGGCACCACGCGGCCGGCCGGCGCCGTGCGGCGCCGGCCGGCCAGCCCGACGGCCGCCGGGAAGACGGTCATCATGGCCACCCACGACAGGAGGATGGCGCTGCCGGCGATGATGCCGAGCTCCTGGACCCCCCGGAAGTCCGTGAAGGCCAGGACGTAGAACGTCCCCGCCGCGGTGACGGCTCCCAGCAGCGTGCCGGGCCCGCTGCGCGCGGCGGTCACCTCGAGCGCCTCGCGCACGTCGCGCCCCAGGAACCGCTCCTCGTCGTAGCGGAAGAGCAGGTAGATGCCGTAGTCGATGCCGATCCCGATCACGATCGAGATGAACATGACCGAGAAGAGCGACAGGTGGCCCACCGTCAGCGTGGCCAGCCCGATCGACCAGCAGAGGCTGAGCGCGAGCACCAGCAGCATGATCAGGGGCTTGCCGAGCCGGGCGAAGGCCACCACCATCAGCCCCAGCGTGAGCGCGAAGGCCAGGGCCGTCGCCTTCTGGCTGTCGTCGAAGGCCGCGCTCATCTCGTCGCTGCTCAGCGCCGGCTTGCCGGTGACGCCGACGGCCACCTGGGGGAAGTCCGGGCGCAGGCGCGCGATGACGGCGCGGGTGGCCTCGATGGCGCCGCGCTCGCCGGTGAAGCTGCCCTCCTCGCTCTCCGGCTCGGCCAGGATGAACAGCAGGCGCTGGTCGTCGGAGAGGAAGTAGCCGGCGTCGGCGGCGTCGCCCTCGGCGGAGAAGAGCGCCCCCCACGGCGACCGGTACGGCACCGGCCGGTCGAGCCGGGCGGCCACCTGGGCGACGAGATCCTCGATGAAGCGCAGGTCGTTGCCGCCCTTGGCCTGCTCCAGGCCCAGGTCGAAGAAGCCGGACACGAAGCCGCTGGCGATCTCGGTGGCCAGCCCGTCGATCAACTGGTCGAGGGTGGGGCGGGCCGCGAACGACTCCATGAAGGCCTGGTAGTCGAAGATCCGGTCCCGGATCTCGCTCAGCTTCTCCCGGGACAGGTAGAGGAGCATGCGCCCCTCGAACTGCTGGGGGTCGATGCGGTAGGCGACGCGGCGCAGGGGCACCTGCTGCTCGCGCAGCTCGCGCACGAGCCGGCTGGCGTAGACCTTGGCCTCCGGCAGCGAGCGGGCCTCGACCACGATGACCAGGTCGTCCAGCTCGCCGAACTCCCGGTCGTACTCGACGTAGCGCTCGATGTAGGGCTCGTGCTGCGGGAGCAGCGCGCGGTTCGACGTGGCGAAGGCCAGCGTGGTGAGGGCGTACCAGACGCCGAGCCCGGCCAGCAGCACGCCGAGGGCCACCGTGACCGAGGGGACGGCGCACGCCGCCCGCACGAGGCGCCCGAGCACGCGACCGGTGCGGGAGACGAACAGCAACCGGTTACTCGTCGCCGCCGATGAACCGCTCCAGGCGCTGGCGGGCCGTCTCGTCCGGCCACTGCTCCGGCGGCGACTTCATGAGGTAGGCCGAGGGCGCGCGCAGCGCGCCCTTCAGGCCGCGGTCGAGGGCCAGCTTGCAGCAGCGGATGGCGTCGATGACCACGCCGGCGGAGTTCGGCGAGTCCCAGACCTCGAGCTTGAGCTCGACGCTGATCGGCTGATCCCCGAAGCCCCGGCCCTCGAGCCGGATGTGCGCCCACTTGCGGTCCTCGAGCCAGGGCACGTAGTCGCTGGGACCGATGTGCACGGCCTCGGCCGGCAGCTCGTGGGCCAGCTGCGAGCGGACGGCGTCGGTCTTGGAGAGCTTCTTGGAGGCCAGGCGCTCGCGCTCGAGCATGTTGTAGAAGTCGGTGTTCCCGCCGAAGTTCAGCTGGCTCGTGCGCTCCAGCCGGACGCCGCGCTCCATGAAGAGCCGGGCCAGCACGCGGTGCACGATGGTGGCGCCCACCTGGGACTTGACGTCGTCGCCCACCACGGGCAGGCCCCGCTCCTCGAAGCGCCGGCGCCAGTAGGCCTCGCGGGCGATGAACACGGGGATGCAGTTGACGAAGGCGCAGCCGGCGTCGAGCACCTGCTCCACGTACCACTTGGTCGCCATCTCGCTGCCCACGGGCAGGAAGTTGACGACGACGTGGGTGCCGGTGTCGCGCAGGATGCCGGCGATGTCGGCGGTGGAGCCGGGCGCCTTGCGGATCATCTGGGCCAGGTAGGCGCCCAGCCCGTCGTGGGTCATGCCGCGGTGGACGGGCACGCCGAGCGGGGGAACGTCGGCGAAGCGCACGGTGTTGTTGGGGGCCTCGCAGATGGCCTCGCCCAGGTCGCGGCCCACCTTGCGCTCGTCGATGTCGAAGGCCGCCGAGAACTCGATGTCGCCCACGTGGTAGCCGCCGAGGCGGGGGTGCATCAGGCCGGGCACGAAGGCGTCTTCGGGAGCGGCGCGATAGTAGTGCACGCCCTGCACGAGCGCGGAGGCGCAGTTGCCGACCCCGATGATGGCGACACGAACGGGCGTCACGGAGCCCTCCTTGGCCGCGGGGAACCGCGCGTCCACCCGGACGACGGCCGGATGTCGACGAGTGGGGGAAACGAGCGCGGCTCAGTGTAACATATGCCGCAGTGCGCGAGACCGGATCGGCGGTGTTGGTGGAGCAGTCCATCTCGGCGGTGCTGCGAGACCTCGACGTCGCCGCCGTCCGGGACACCTTCCGGCGCCAGAACGAGTTCGTCGTGCTGGAGCGCTGGCTGCCGGCGTCCCTGATCGCGCGCCTCGTCGAGGAGGTGGAGGCGGCGCGGCCGTGGATCCACCGCAACTACATCCCGCGCCACAAGAAGGGCGGCAGCGTCAGCTACTACACGCTCCGCGCCCAGGCCCCGTGGATCCTCGCGCTCTACCGCTCCCCGGCGTTCCTCGACTTCGTGCGGGCGGTGACCGGGGCCCCCGTCCAGCCGTGCCCGGAGAACGACCCCCACGCCTGCGCGCTCTACTTCTACACGGAGCCGGGGGATCACATCGGGTTCCACTTCGACACGTCGTACTACAAGGGCGGCCGCTACACGATCCTGGTCGGACTCATCGAGCGCTCGTCCAGCCGCCTCGTGGCCCAGCCCTTCAAGCGGCTGCGGGACCGGGAGCCGCTGGAACTGCGGCTGGCGACCGAGCCCGGCACGCTGGTCCTCTTCAACGGCGACAACCTGTGGCACGCCATCACGCCGCTGGGCGAGGGCGAGGAGCGGGTGAGCCTCACCCTCGAGTACGTCACCGATCCCGGCATGACGCCGTTCATGCGGCTCTTCTCGAACCTCAAGGACTCGTTCGCCTACTTCGGCGTGCGCTCGGTGTTCGGCCGCGCGGCCCGGCGTTCCGCCGCCACTCCGCGCTGAGGCCCCCCGGGCGCGGGCGCCGCCCGTCTCAGCGGTCGCCCTGGAGCGCCCACACCAGCCAGGCCACCCAGAAGGCGTGGCAGCCCGCCGCGATGACGATCATGAGCGCCGGCAGCGCGGCCGGCAGCGCCGCGCGGAGCGCGATGAAGGCGATCAGCATGGCGTAGAACCCGTCGCGATTGCCGAGCGCCGCCAGCGCCGTCGCGGCCCGGCCGGCCCCGGCCGGCGCCCGCTGCGTCACCGCCGCGCTGCCGACGACGCCGGCCGCGGCCACGAGCCCGGCGGCGCCGCCGCCGCCGGCCGCGTGCTGGGCCGTCGTCCCGAGCGCCAGCACGAGGAGCACGTGGACGACGGTGTCGACGACGACGTCGAGCCGCTCGCCGAACCGGGACTCCGTCAGCGTCAGCCGCGCCACCTCGCCGTCGGCGTGGTCGAGGACGACGGCCGCCGCGTACAGCGCGAGCGCGACGACGGCGCGGGCCGGGGTCGCGTCCCAGAAGCACCACGCCGCGGCGATGCCGACGACCAGGCTCGCCAGCGTCACGTGGTTGGGGCAGACGCCCCACCGGACGGCGAGCCGGCTCACGGGCCTCGACAGGCGCCGGTGGAACACGCGGTCCAGCCGAGTGTCGATCGGGCTCCCGAGCGTCCCGTAGAGCGAGTCCTCCGCGGCCGGCGCCTCCGCGGGCGCCGCCACGCGGATGTACCAGCCGCCGGCGACCTCGGTGCCCCCGGCGACGGCGCCCTCGACCTCGTCGCCGAGCGGCGTGCCGGCGCGGGCGCGGTCCCAGAGCCCGCGCGCCGAGGCGGGCGGCACGAGGGCGATGGGGGCGCCGCGGCCCCGGGACGCCGCGAGCACCGCCGGCGAGCCCGCCGCCACGACGGCGCGCAGGGCGCCCGGCGGCGCGAGCGCGGCGGCGGGCACGAGCAGCAGGGGGGCGTCGGGGCGCAACGCGCCGGCGTCGCCCCACGCCACGGCGGCCCTGGCGGCGGGGCTGGCATCGACGGCGTCGGCGAGCAGGGGGCGGAGGGCCGCGGGCACCCAGATGGGCGAGCAGCCGGCGCGCACGGCGGCCATGAGGGCCCGGAGCGCGAGCGGCCGGCCGGCGACGGAGACGCCGGCCGCCGTCAGCTCGTCGGGGCCGGCCAGGTAGAGGCTGGCTTCGGGCGTCACTCGCCGTCGAGGCGGGCGACGCGCGGGAGGACCTCCTCGCGCGCGCGGCGCAGGTCCTCGACGAAGTCGATCTCCGTCCACGGCAGCCCGGTGACGTCCACCCAGCCCACGTGGTGCTCCTGCACGAGGAGGTGCAGGGCGTCCTCGTACTCGTCGAGGCCGCCGCCCTCGCCGATCACGCGCTCCAGCAGGCGGACCAGCTCCGGGGCCGCCTCGGCGCCGCACTTGAAGAAGCCCACGCCCTCGCCGACCTGCTCCCAGGACTCGGGCACGACCTTCTTGCCGAGGGCGATGACGCGGTCGCCGCGCGTGTAGTACTTGACCTCCTCGCCGGTGTCGGCGAAGCCGCGGTCCACCAGGAACGCGCTCGGCGCCGGGGCGGCGAGCAGCCGGCGCAGGAACTCGCGCGGGAAGAGCACGTCGGCGTCCATGACCAGCGCCGGCTCCTTCAGGTGGTCGCGCGCCGCGTAGAGGGACAGCGCCGAGCCCTTCGTGTACTGGGGGTTCTCCACGTAGCGGACCCGCACGCGGCCGAAGCGGGTGCCGGCCAGGGCCCGGACCTGGTCGGCGAAGTGGCCCACCACCAGCACCGCCTCGCGGACGCCGGCGGCGTCGAGGGCGGCCAGCATCCGGCCCAGGAGCGGCCGGTCGCCCACCGGCAGCAGGCACTTGTGCGTCCGGTCCGTGAGCGGGGCCAGCCGGCGGGCCACGCCGGCGGCCAGGATGATGGCCTTCACGACGCCCCCAGCGCCGCCCGGAACCGGTCGCGGATCGCGTGCGGGGAATGCGGGATGCGCGGCACGTCGGCCTCCTCACGGGTGACCTTGACGAGCAGGAAGTGCGGGCCGTCGGCGGCCAGCATCGCGCGGAGCGACGCCGCCACGGCGTCGGTGCCGTCCGCCGCGGCCACCGTCCGGTAGCCGGCCGCGGCGGCCACGCGGTCGAGCCGGACGTGGGCCGACGCCGACCGCTGGTTGCCGGTGGACCCGTACGCCTCGTTGTCGAACACGCAGTGCACCAGGTTCTTCGGGGCCAGCGCCGCGATGTTCGCGATCACGCCGAGGTTCATCAGCAGGTTGCCGTCGCCGTCGAGCACGACCGTGCGCCGCGCCGGCCGCGCCAGCGCCACGCCCAGCGCGATGGACGAGGCCAGGCCCATCGAGCCGATCATGTAGAAGTTCTGCGGGCGGTCGGCCACCGCGCACGCCTCGCGCGACGGATAGCCGTTCGCCGACACCACCGCCGCGTCTGCCACCTCCTTCATCGCCGCGGCGATCGCCTCGAACCGCGAGATCCGCGGCGCGAGCCTCTCCTCCGAGGTGTCGCTGACCACACCGAGCGACGTCGCGCTTCGAGCGCGGGCTGCGCCCGCCGAGGCCCCCTCCGGGGAAAAAGCCCCCTTCGGGACGACGAGCGCGACGGGCTGGCGCCGCGCGTCCATCTCGTCGCGGGCCCACCGCACGTCGGCCTCCGCGGAGGCGGCCGACAGCACGCGGTGGGGGATGCCGAGGAGGCCCAGCAGCGGCTCGGTGATGGCCCCGGTCAGCAGGTGCTCGGGCGCGTCCTTGCCGCCCTGGCCGCGCCACGTGACGATCAGCAGGGCGGGCAGGCCGTACATGAGGGAGCACGAGGCGAGCGCGTTGAGGCTCGTGCCGAGGCCGGAGTTCTGCATGAGGACGACGGGCCGGCGGCCGCCGAGCCAGGCGCCGGCGGCGAGCCCCACGGCGACGTCCTCGCGCACGGCCTCGACGTAGGGCAGCCGTGGATCGGCCTCCAGCGCCGCGATCAGGTCCTCGATCAGCGAGCACGGCACCCCGGCGAAGACGTCGAAGCCCTCGCGGGCCAGGAGCGCGGCGAAGCCGGCGCCGGTCACGCTACGACCTGATCTCGGCCCAGGCCCGCTGGTAGTCCTCGAACGTGTCGATGTCGAGCCAGCCCTTCCACGTGCTCACGCACGTGACCGGCTGGCCGGAGGCCACCAGCGCCTGCAGCAGGTCGGTGAAGGCCGCCCGCGCCGCGCTGTCCGACTCGTGCAGCGGGGCCGGGTCGGCCGCCCGGGCGCGCGCCCAGACCTGGCGGGCGGCGGCGATCCCGGCCGGCGAGAAGAGGGCCAGACCCATGAACTCGCCGGTGGCCGCGTCCGGGGCGACCCGCTGACCGATGTGGACCAGGCTGTCCCGCTGGTCCTCGCCCATCGAGCGCAGGCCCGGCTGCGGCGGGTCCGAGGTGACGACCAGGTCCACGGGCTTGGCCAGCGGCAGCAGCCGGTCGCGCTGGTCGACCCAGGCGCGGTCCACGGCGATGACCACGTCGCCCTCGGCGCGCAGCAACCGGTCCAGGACGGTCCGCTCGAAGAGCACGTCGGCGTAGAGGAAGAGCACCCGGCCGTGGAGCTCCGGCTCGGCGGCGAACAGCGAGGCGCACTCGCCGGTCTCCTCGTAGGCGTCGTTGTCGTAGAAGCGCACGCCGGCGGCGGACACCGTCTCCTTGCGGTAGCCCCGCACCACGGCGACGTCCTGGATGCCGGCCGACCGCAGCGTCTCGAGCTGGCGGTCGAGCACCGTGCGCCCCTTGATGTCGAGCATGCACTTGGGCCGGTCCTCGGTCAGCGGCAGCAGGGACTTGCCGGAGCCCGCCGCGATGACGACGGCGCGCACGTCGGAGACGCCGCGCGGCAGGAACTCGGTCTCGAGGCGCTTGAACTCGTCGACGCCGACGTGACGGTAGATCTCCTCGAGCGGCACGATGTGGGGATCGAGCGCGTCGAGCCGCCGCTCGCGCGCCAGCGTGGCCAGCGTCGCCTGCATGCCCCTGACGGCCCCGCGCAGGACCTGGTTGGCCCAGATGACGAGCTTGACGCCGGCGGCCTCGAGCTCCTCCCAGCGGACCGAGGGGTACAGCGTCGGCACGACCACGACCGGCGCGCGCCCGTCCCAGCGGCGCATGAAGTCGAGGACCTCGGCCGCCGTCGGCGCCTTGGAGTGCATGAGGATCATGTCGGCCCCGGCCTCGGCGTAGGCGGTGGCCCGGCGCAGCGCCTCGGCCATGCCCCAGCCGGCGATCAGGGCCTCGGTGCGGGCGATCAGGACGGTGGCGGGGTCGCGCCGGGCCCGCCGGGCGGCGCGGATCTTGCCGGCGTGCTCCTCGATGGAGGCCAGCTCGCGGCGCATGCCGGGATAGAGGCTGCACTTCTTGGGGAAGAGGTTGTCCTCGATGCAGATGCCGGCGATGCCGGCGCGCTCGTATTCCTCGACGGTGCGGACGACGTTGACCGCGTTGCCGTAGCCGTTGTCGCAGTCGGCGATGACGGGCAGCGAGACGGCCCGGTCGATGTGGCGGGCGGCCTCCAGCGTCTCCGTCATGGTCAGGAGGTTCACGTCGGGCATGGCCCGGTGCGCGGCCGACACCGTGAAGCTCGAGGACCACACCACGGGGAAGCCGGCCGCCTCGATGAGGCGGGCGCTGAGCGCGTCGTGGGCGCCGACGGCGGCCACCAGCCCCGGACGCGCGAGGAGATCGCGGAGCGCGCGGGCCTTGCTCATGTGCGGCTGGCCTTTTCCTGATCGAGCAGCTCTTCCTGCTTGCTCTTCATCTTCTTCACCAGCTCCTGGTACGACGAGGTCTGGATGATCTTGTTGAACTGCGTCCGGTAGTTCGCCACCAGGCTCACGCCCTCGATGATGACGTCGTAGACGAGCCAGCGCTCGCCGCGCTTGAGCATCCGGTAATCGACGGGGATCTCCGTGCCCTGCCGGCTGGTGATCTTCGTGCGGACCATCGCCGACTCGCCCTCGACCGTCTCGCCCAGGAAGGCGATGCGCTCCCCGTTGAAGAGCTCGATCTTGGAGATGTAGGAGCGCTCCAGCAGGTCGGTGAAGAGCCGCACGAACTCCGCCCGCTCCTCGGCCGTGCGGGCCTGCCAGTGCCGGGCCAGCGAGCGCCGGGCCGTCTCCCCGAAGTCGAAGATCTCGTCGGCGATCCGGCGGACGGCCTTGCGCCGCTCGAGGGCCCTCGACTCGTGCTTGAGCGCCGGGTCCTCCAGCGTCTTCACCACCCGCTCGACCTGCGTCCGGAGCTGCTCCAGCGGCCCGGCCGCGGCGGCCGGCCGGGCTCCGCCCAGCCCGCCCAGCAGCAGCCCCCCCAGCACCGCGACCCGCCACCACGTCATGGGACCGCCCTCCTACACCTTGCCGAAGACGTACTTGGAGATGAGCTCCTCCAGATCGACCGGCGCCTCGACCTCGCGGATGCGGCCGTTGGGCGGGATGATCTTCTCCGAGGCGCCCGGGCTGATCCGGATGAACTTCTCCCCGATCAGGCCCTTGGTCTTGATCGACGCGATCGAATCCTCCTGCAGCTGCACGCCGGACTCGAGCCGGAGGGTGACACGGGCCTGGTAGTCGGCCAGCCCGATCGCCTGCACGCGCCCGATCTCCACGCCGGCGATCTCCACGCTGGCGCCGACCCGCAGACCGCCCACCGACGGGAAGTCCGCGACGACGTTGTAGCCGCCGCCGGTCAGGAACGCGACCCTGCCGAGTTTAATGGAAAGGTACCCCAATGCCAACACGCCGAGGACGACGAACACGCCCACGGCGATGTTCACCCTGGACCGCCCCATGCCGCGCCTCCCTCAGGAGCCGTGGGGGCCCGAGCTGGCCCCCCACCCCCCGATGTTCGACACGCCCCGGCGCCGCCGGGCGCGCCTCCGAACCGCTACGCGGACGAGCACCTAGGAGCCCGTGCGGTCGGGCTCGCCGCGGATGAACTGCTGCACGACGGCGTTCGTCGACGCCTGCACGGCCGCCGCGGGGCCGACCTCGACGATGCGGCCGTCGTGCAGCATCGCCACCGTGTCGGCGATCTCGAAGATCTCGGGGATCTCGTGGCTCACCATGACCGCGGTGAAGCGGTGGCGCCGGTGCAGGTCGGCGATGAGCCGGTGGATGCTGTTGACCAGGATGGGGTCGAGGCCCGTGGTCGGCTCGTCGAAGAAGACGATCTCGGGCTCGGTCACCAGCGCGCGCGCGATGGCCACGCGCTTGCGCATGCCGCCGGAGATCTCCTCCGGGTACTTGGCGTCGACGTCCTCCAGGCCCACCTGGGCCAGGGCCGTGGCCACCCGCCGGGCGATCTCGGCTCGCCGCAGGCGCGTCTTCTCGCGCAGCGGGAAGGCGACGTTCTCGGCGCAGGTCATGGAGTCGAAGAGGGCGCCACCCTGGAAGACCACGCCGTAGCGCTGCCGCACCCGGTCCACGGCGCGCCCCGACAGCTCGGTGAGGTCCACGCCGTCGATGATCACGCGCCCGGCGTCGGGGCGGATCAGGCCGAGCAGGTGCTTGAGGAACACCGACTTGCCGCCCCCGCTGCGGCCGATGATGACGGTGACGGAGCCGTCGGGCACCTCGAGGTCGACCCCGCGGAGCACGGGCTGCCCGCGGAAGGCCTTGCGCAGCCCCTCCACCTTGATCACGGCAGGACCGAGCCCATGAAGTAGTCCCACAACAGGATCAGGACGGAGGACATGACGACGGCCTGGGTGGTCGCGTGCGCCACGCCCTCGGCCCCGCGCGCGACGTAGTAGCCCTTGTACGTGCACACCCACGTCACGATGACGCCGAACGACAGGGACTTCCAGAAGCCCGTCATGATGTCGTCGTACCCGACGAACGTCTGCATCTCGCCGAAGTACGTGCCGTGGCTCAGCCCCAGCAGCTCCACCCCGACGAGGTAGCCGCCGAGGATGCCCACCAGGTCGAACAGCGCGGTCATCAGCGGGAAGGTCACCAGCCCGGCCAGGATCGACGGCGTGATCAGGTAGCGGAAGGGATTGAGGGCCATCACCGTCATCGCGTCGATCTGCTCGGTGATGCGCATGATGCCGATCTCGGCCGTCAACGCCGACCCGGCCCGGCCCGTCACCATGAGCGCCGAGAGCACCGGGCCCAGCTCGCGGATCAGCGACAGCGCCACGGCGGGCCCCAGGAAGGCCTCGGAGCCGAAGCGGGTGAGGGTCAGGAACAGCTGCAGGCCCAGCACCATGCCGGTGAACGCGCCCGTCAAGAGAATGATGATCAGCGAGCGGAAGCCGATGTAGTGGATGCGGTCGACGAACGGGCGGACCTTGTAGGGCGGCAGGACCAGGTAGGCGAGGGCCAGCCCGAAGAAGGATCCGAAGCGCCCGAGCGACTCCAGGAAGCCGAGCGTCCGCTCGCCCACCGCCTCGAACGGGCGCAGGAGGGCGGGCGTGGCGCCGTCAGCCATCGAGGGCGCGGCGGTAGATCCCGAGCGCCCACAGGGGAAAGTACTTCGCGTACAGGTGGTACTTCAGCATGAACACCCGCGGGAACCCCGTGCCGTTCCAGGCCGTGTCGTACCAGGACCCGTCCGGCTTCTGCGTGGCCACCAGGTAGGCGGCGCCGCGCTGCACCGCCGGCGTGGCGGCGCGGCCCGCAGCGAGCAGCGCCAGCAACGCCCAGGCCGTCTGGCTCGCCGTGGACTGGCCGCGCCCGGCCAGCTCCGGCCGCTCGTAGCTCTCGCACGTCTCGCCCCAGCCGCCGTCGGGATTCTGCCGGCGCTCGAGCCAGCGCACGGCGCGCTGCACGTACTCCTGGCGCAGGTCCTCGCCGATGGCGGCCAGCCCGCGCATGACCGACCACGTGCCGTAGACGTAGTTGACGCCCCACCGCCCGAACCACGGGCCGTCGTGGCGCTGGTTGCGGCGGATGAAGCCGAGCGCCCGGCGTGCCGGCTCGAAGTCCGGCCCGTAGCCGAAGGTGCCGAGCAGCTCGAGCCCGCGGCCGGTGAGGTCCTCGGTGGAGGGGTCGAGCAGGGCGCCGTGGTCGGCGAAGGGGATGTTGTTCAGGTACAGGCGGTTGTTGTCGGCGTCGAAGGACGCCCAGCCGCCGTCCTGCCCCTGCATGCCGAGGAACCAGCCGAGGCCCCGCTCCTTCGAGAACCGCACGCGGTCGGGGTCGAGCCCGCGCAGCTTCTCGAGCGCCATCAGCACCATGGCGGCGTCGTCGAGGTCGGGGTAGTAGGGGTTGTCGTACTGGAAGGCCCAGCCGCCGGGCTGGACGTAGGGCCGCTTGACCGCCCAGTCGCCGGGGGTGAAGACCTGGCGGTCGAGCATCCACTCGCCGGCGCGCCGCAGCGCCGGGTGGTCGGGCGCCAGGCCGCTCTCGATGAGGGCGTTCACGGCCAGCCCCGTGTCCCACACCGGCGACACGCAGGGCTGGTAGTGGATCTCGTCGATGCTCTCGACGGCCAGGGCCTCGATCTCCTTCAGCTGGCCGGCCACCAGCGGGTGGTCGTCGGGGTAGCCCAGCAGCCGCATGGCCAGGATGGAGTTGGCCATGGCCGGGTAGATGCCGCCGAGGCCGCCGGGCACGCCCAGGTGCTCCTCGAGCCAGAGCCGCGCGGCCTCGACGGCGCGCTTGTGCAGCGGCCGGGGCGAGAACCGCTCCCAGATCTTCAGGCCGTCGTCCACCGCGATGAAGAAGTTCTTCCAGAACAGGTCGCGCCAGGCGAACGGGCGCGGCATGCGGGGGAAGCGCAGGCTGGCGCGCTCGCGCGGCACCGGCCAGAGCTCGTCGAGCGACTGCCCGGGGGGCAGCCACTTGACGGGCTTGCGGTCCATGATGATGAGCAGCGGCACGATGACCGTGCGCGACCAGTACGACACCTCGTAGATGTTGAAGAGGAAGAACGGCGGCGGCAGCAGCATGATCTCGACGGGCATCGCCGGCACGCCGTTCCAGTCGTACTCGCCGAAGAGCGCCAGCTGGATCTTGGTGAACACGTTGGCCCGCGTGGGGCCGCCCATCTCGAGGATCCGCTCGCGGGCCTTCACCATGGCCGGGTCGGTCACCGGCACGCCGGCCATCTTCATGGCGAAGTACGCCTTGATGGTCGCCGACAGGTTGGTGGGCCCGCCCTCGTACAGGTCGAAGCCGCCGTCCGGGCGCTGCCGGCGCCGCAGGTAGCGGACGGCCTTGCGCTGGCGCTCGACGTTCACGCGGTCGAGCAGGTGGCAGAGCAGCAGCTGCTCGGCGGTGATGGTGGTGTCGGCCTCGAGCTCCCCGATCCAGTGACCGTCCGGCGCCTGGACGGCGAGGAGATGGGCCTGTGCGCGGGCGATGGCGTCGTGCAGGCCGGTCACGAGGCCTGATGGTAACATGCGGATTCACCGCCCGGAACCATGGAACTGCTCGTCGGTACGCTCCTGCTGCGTCCCTACGTGTTCGGCTTCCTGGCCGCGTTCCTGGTCGCGGGCGCGGCCGACCTCGGCGTCCGCCGCGCCCTGGCCTTCGCCGGACTCGTGTGGCCCCTGGCGTGGCTGGCGGAGTTCTCCTCGACGCGCTGGGGGGTGCCCTTCGGCCTCTACCACTACACGGGCGACACCCGCGGCCGCGAGCTGTTCATCGCCGACGTGCCGTTCATGGACTCGCTGTCGTTCACGTTCCTCGCCTACGCCGCGCTCTGCCTGGCCCGCGTGACCTGGCGCGGCCGCGAGCCGTCCGGCCCGGCGCTCGCCGTGACCGCCGGAGGGCTGATGATGCTCCTCGACGTGGTCATCGATCCGCTGGCGGTGATGGGCGACCGATGGTTCCTGGGGCGGATCTTCCACTACGCCGAGCCGGGCCCCTACTTCGGCGTGCCGCTGTCGAACTTCGCCGGGTGGTGGCTGGTCGGCGCGCTGGGCGTGGGGCTCTGGCTCCGGGCCACGGGATACCGCGAGCCCGCGGCCGGTGGGCGGCCCTGGCCCGGGGTCGGGCTATACTACGCCGTGCTCGTCTTCAACCTCGCCGTCACGGCCTGGCTCTCCGAGTGGCGGCTGCTCGCCGCCGGCATTCTCGTGCACACGATCGCGGCCCTGGCGATCGCCCGACCCGCCCCCCGGCGCGCGCCGGCGCTGCCGGTCCGACCCGGGGAAGGAGGCATCGGAGGACCATGAGCGTCCCGGTCTCGCAGATGTGGACGGTGGCGACGTACGTGCTCAAGCAGCGGCTGCGCGGTCGCCGCCGCTACCCGCTGGTGCTCATGCTGGAGCCCCTGTTCCGCTGCAACCTGGCGTGCGCCGGCTGCGGCAAGATCCAGTACCCGGCGCACATCCTGAAGCGTCACCTCACCGTGGAGCAGTGCCTGGCCGCGGTGGAGGAATGCGGCGCGCCGATGGTGTCGATCCCCGGCGGCGAGCCGCTGATGTATCCGGACATCGGCCGCCTGGTGAAGGAGCTGGTCGCGCGCCGCAAGTACGTCTACCTCTGCACCAACGCCCTGCTCCTGAAGGAGAAGCTCGCCGAGGGCCTGTTCCAGCCGTCCAAGTACCTGTCGTTCAGCGTCCACATGGACGGCCTGCGCCAGGAGCACGACGAGGCCGTGTGCCGGGAAGGCGTCTACGACGAGGCGGTCGAGGCCATCCGCGAGGCCGTGCGCCGCGGGTTCCGCGTGACGACCAACAGCACGCTCTTCGAGGGCGTCGACCCGGGCCGCATGCGCGAGTTCTTCGACACCATGATGGCGCTGGGCGTCGAGGGCATGATGGTGTCGCCCGGCTACTCGTACTCGAAGGCGCCCGACCAGGAGCACTTCCTGCGGCGCCAGCGCGCCCACGAGCTGTTCCGGGCGATGCTGGCCCGGCCCAAGCGCGCGTGGCGCTTCAACCAGTCCCCGCTCTTCTTGCAGTTCCTGATGGGCAAGCAGGACTTCGAGTGCACGCCGTGGGGCAACCCGACCTACAACCTCTTCGGCTGGCAGCGGCCGTGCTACCTCCTGCAGGAGGGCTACGCGGCGACGTTCGAGGAGCTGATGGCGCGCACGCGCTGGGAGGCCTACGGCCGCAAGAGCGGCAACCCCAAGTGCCGCGACTGCATGGTGCACTGCGGCTACGAGCCGACCGCCGTGGACCACACGTTCGGCTCGTGGCGCGGCTTCCGCGACGCGGTGGTCGCCACGGTGACCGGTCGGTTGTGACGGCCGAGCGGTCGCTGGAGGGCTGGGCGCCCGTGATCGGCGAGGGCGTCACGCTCGAGGAGGTCGTGGATCATGCCTTCGACTACCGGGGCGACGTCACCGTGGTGACGGCCGACGGCCGGGAGATCGTGGGCTACGTCTACACGCGCGATCCCGACGCCGCCGAGCCCTTCCTGAAGCTGTTCGAGCCCGCGGGCGCCTCGCTGACCCTCCGCTACGCCGAGGTCCGCGCCATCCGCTTCACCGGGAAGGACGCCGCCGCGGGGAAGTCCTACGAGGCCTGGCTGCGCCGCAAGCACGAGGGCGCCGCGCCGGCGGCGTCGTGAGCCGGATCCTCGTGCTCACCGGCGTCGAGGTCGAGGCGCGGGGGCTCGCCCGTCACCTGGGGCTGGAGCGCGTGGCGACCACCGGCTCGCCCGGCTATCGCGGGGGCCACCTTGAAATCGCTTGCACGGGTCCGGCGGCCGCCCGCCTCGGCGAGCCCGCCGAGGGGCCGCTGCCCGACCTCGTGGTGTCCGCCGGCGCCTGCGGGGCGCTGGATCCTGCGCTGGGCGTCGGGGCGCTGGTCGTCCCGGAGGCCGTGCTGGCCGAGGGCCGGCGCGAGCCGCTCGATCCGCTGCGCGGGCTGCCGGCCGCCGGCACGCTGCTCAGCGTGACGGCCGTCGTCGACAGCGCGGCGGCGAAGGCGCGGCTCTGGATGCAGACGGGGGCGAGCTCCGTGGACATGGAGTCGGGACCGATCGTCGCCTGGGCGCGTCGCCGCGGCATCCGCGTGGCCGTCGTCCGCGGCGTCTCCGACACCGCCGCCGAGGCCGTCCCCGCCGATCTGGCCGGCCTCGTCGAGCCGTCCGGACGGGTGCGGACGACCTCCGCCCTGCGCGCCGTGCTGGCCCGTCCCCGCGCCGTCTCCGACGCGCTCACCCTCGGCCGCGGCACCGCCGCCGCGCTGAAAGCCGTCGCCGCCGCCCTCGCCCGGATCGAGAGCCGCGCATGACGGAATCCCGAACTCCGATGATCTGCCGCCGTGCGGACGGGGGGCGGGCATGAGGCAATCGCGGCGGGGGAGCGGGCGTGCGGAGCCCCGGGCACGGATGTGGGCCACCCGCGGTTCGAGGCGGCCTCGCGGCCGTCGAGATCCGAGCGCCGGCTGCCGCCGTGCGGACGGGGGGCGGGCATGACGCGATCCCGGCGGTGGAGCGGGCGTGCGGAGCCCCGGGCACGGATGTGGGCCACCCGCGGTTCGAGGCGGCCTCGCGGCCGATACTATCCATGGACGCGCTCGTAACCGGCGGCACCGGGTTCGTCGGCGCCAACGTCGTGCGCGAGCTGCTGCGCGAGGGGGCGACGGTGCGGGTGCTCGCGCGCGAGGGCGGCGACCGCCGCGCGCTGGCCGGCCTGGCCGTGGAGATCGTGGAGGGCGACCTGCGCGAGCCGGCCGCCGTGCGGCGCGCCGTGGCCGGCGTGGGCGCGGTGTTCCACGTCGCCGCCGACTACCGGCTGTGGGCGCCGGACGCGCGGGCGCTCTACGCGACCAACGTCGACGGCACGCGCGCGCTCCTGGAGGCCTCGGTCTCCGCGGGGGTCCGGCGCATCGTCTACACCTCCACCGTCGGCGCGCTCGGGCTGCCGAAGGCCGGCGGGCCGGGGACGGAGGACACGCCGGTGACGCTCGGGGACATGGTCGGCGCCTACAAGCGCTCCAAGTTCCTCGCCGAGCAGGTCGCGCTCCAGTTCGCGCGGGCCGGGGCGCCCGTGGTGGTCGTGAACCCCTCGGCGCCGGTGGGCCCGTGGGACGTCAAGCCGACGCCGACCGGACAGATGCTCGTCGATTTCCTCCGCGGGCGGATGATCGGCTCCCTGGACACCGGCCTCAACGTCGTCCACGTCCGCGACGTCGCGCGCGGCCACCTGCTCGCCGCCGAGCGCGGGCGGCCGGGGGAGAAGTACATCCTGGGCCACGCCAACCTCACGCTGGCCCAGATCTTCGGGACGCTCGCCGAGATCACCGGGCGCCGGGCGCCCCGGCTGCGCGTGCCCTACGCGGTCGCCTGGCTCGCCGCGGCCGGGATGGAGGGCGCCGCCTGGGTGACGCGGCGGCCGCCCCGCGTGCCGCTCACGGCCGTCCGCATGGCGCGCAAGCGCATGTTCTTCAGCCCGGCCAAGGCCGTGCGCGAGCTCGGGCTGCCCCAGACTCCGGTGCGCGAGGCCATGGCCGACGCCGTGGCGTGGTTCACCGAGCACGGGTACGCGTCGGGCCGGGCCCGCGCGCAGGCGGTGGCGACGTGACGGCGGCCGAGCTCGTCTCCCGGCTGACCCGCCGGAGCCGGTCGAACTTCTACTACGCCTTCCTCGTGCTGCCGCGACCGCGGCGCGAGGCCCTCTACGCGGTCTACGCCTTCTGTCGCACCGTGGACGACATCGCCGACCTGGGGCCCGAGCGCGGCGCCTCGCCGGCGGCGATGCGCGCCGCCCTGGACGGCTGGCGCCGGGAGGTGGCCCGGTGCTATGCCGGCGACGGCGCTCCCGAGCACCCGATCGCCCAGAGCCTGCGCGCGGCCGTGCAGCGCTACCCGATCCCGCGCGACGTGCTCGAGGCCATCATCGACGGCGTGGCGATGGACGTGGACGGCGCCACGTTCGAGACGGCGGAGGACCTCTACCCGTACTGCTATCGCGTGGCCTCGGCGGTGGGGCTGGCGTCCATCGAGATCTTCGGCTACACGGACCCCCGCGCGCGCGAGTACGCGGTGAGCCTCGGCATCGCGCTGCAGCTCACCAACATCCTGCGCGACGTCGGCGTGGACGCCCGCGCCGGCCGCGTCTACCTGCCGCAGGCCGATCTGCGGGACTGCGGGGTGACGGCCGAGGACCTGCGCGCCGGCCGCTACACGCCCGGGTTCGTCGCCGTGATGGAGCGGCACGCCGCCCGGGCCCGCGACTACTTCCTGCGCGCGCGCGCCGCCTACCCCCGCGCCGACGCGCGCTCGCTGGTGGCCGCGGAGATCATGGGCCGCATCTATCACGCGCTGCTGCGCGAGATCGAGGCGCGCCGCTTCCGCGTGCTCGACCAGCGGGTGGTCGTGCCCGCCCCCCGCAAGGCCGCCATCGCGCTCCGGTGCTGGGCCGCCGCCCGCGTGCCTGGTGCGGCGCGGCTGGCGCGGGTCGCGCTGTGAAGGCCGCCGTCCTCACCGGGGGCGGGCGCATCGTCGCCGAGGAGCGGCCGGCGCCGCGCATCGGCGCCGGGGAGCTGCTGCTCCGGCTGCGCGGCTGCGGCCTCTGCGGCTCGGACATCGCCAAGATCGGCGCGCCCGGCACGCGGACGCCCCTGGTTCTCGGCCACGAGCTCGTCGGCGACGTCGTGCAGGCCGGCGAGGGCGCGCGCTTCGCCGTGGGCGACCGGGTGGTGGCCGCGCACCACGTGCCGTGCGGCGACTGCCACTACTGCCGCCGCGGCAGCCACTCGATGTGCCGGACCTTCAAGGCGAGCAACCTCGACCCGGGCGGCTTCGCGGAGATGGTCCGCGTGCCGGCCGCCAACGTGGCGCACGCGACGTTCCGGGTGCCGCCCCACGTCAGCGACGAGGCCGCCTCCTTCGTGGAGCCGCTCGGCTGCTGCCTGCGCGCGGTGCGGCGCTCGCCCGTCGGACCGGGCGACACCGCCGTGGTGGTGGGCCTCGGGTCGATCGGCTGCCTCTTCGTGCAGCTCCTGGGCCGCGCCGGCGCCACCGTCATCGGCGTGGACCAGCAGGGCCACCGGGTCGCCTCGGCGCGGGCGCTCGGCGTGGTGGCCGCGAGCCCCGACCAGGCGGCCTCCGCGGTGGCGGCGGCCAGCGCGGGGCGGGGCGCCGACCTGGTGCTGATCACCGGCGGCGCCGCCGGGGCGCTCGCCTGGGCCGTGAGCGCGGTCCGCGACGGCGGCGCCATCCATTACTTCGCGGGCGGGCCGGGAGACGCCCTGCCGGTGGCGCTCGAGACGCTCTACCACCGCGAGCTCACGATCACCACGACGTACTCGTCGTCGCCGGCCGACCTGGCCGAGGCCTTCGCCCTCGTCGCCGAGGGCGGGCTGCGTCTGGACGCGCTCTACACGCACCGCCGATCGCTGGACCGGCTGGACGAGGCCGTCGAGCTGATGCGCTCCACGCGGGCGCTGAAGGTGTACGTGACGCCGTGAGGGCCGCCGTCTTCCACGGTCCCGGCGACCTGCGCTTCGAGGAGCGGCCCTGGCCCGAGCCGGCGGCGGGCGAGGTCGTCGTCCGCATCCGGGCCGCGCTCACGTGCGGCACCGACGTGAAGACGCTGCGGCGCGGCCATCCGGTCATGATCCCGCGCGTGCCGACCGTGTTCGGCCACGAGCTGGCCGGCGTCGTGTCCGCCGTCGGCCGGGGCGTGCGTCACCTGCGCGAGGGCGACCCGGTGGTCGCCGCCAACTCGGCGCCGTGCGGCGAGTGCGCGTGCTGCCGCGCCGGCCGCGCCAACCTCTGCGAGGACCTGCTCTTCGTCAACGGCGCCTACGGCGAGGCCATCGCGCTGCCGCCCCGTCTGGTCGAGAAGAACGTCGTGCGCCACGCGGCCGGCCTGCCCCCCGCGCGCGCCGCGTTCGCCGAGCCGCTGGCCTGCGCGCTGCTGGGCATCGAGCGCGCCCGGCCGGAGTCGGGGCAGACGGTGGCCGTGCTCGGCCATGGGCCGCTCGGCTGCCTGCTCGCCATGGTGGCGGCGGCCCGCAAGGCGCGCGTGATCCTGGTCGGCAAGCGCGGCTGGCGGCTCGATCGTGTGCGCGACCTGCGCCTCGCCGAGTGCGTGGACGCCGCGGCGACGCCGGACGTGGTGGCCGAGCTGCGCGCGCTCACCGGGGGCCGCGGACCGGACGTCGCCATCGACGCCACCGGGCGCCCCGAGGTCTGGTCGCAGGCGATGGAGGCCGTGGGGCGCGGCGGTGCCGTGGTATTCTTCGGTGGCTGCGCGCCGGGCACGACGGTCGCGCTCGACACGCGGCGCGCGCACTACGAGGAGCTCACGCTGCTGGGCGCGTTCCACCATACGCCCGAGCTGATCCGCCGGGCGGTGGAGTTCCTCGAGTCCGGCACCATCGTGCCGGACGGCTTGCTCACGCATCGCATGGGACTGGAGACGGTCGGGGAGGCGCTCGAGCTGATGGCGAGGGGTGAGGCGCTCAAGGTGCTCGTGGAGCCGTGACCCGCCCCGCCGGCCGCCTCGCCCTGCCTGCCGCGCTCGGCGCCCTCGCGCTCGTCGCCACCCTCCTCCTGCCGTCGCCGGCCGCCGCCTACGACCCGAACGAGGTGTGGACGAAGGGCTCGTGGGTGTGGTCGCTCGAGGGCGGCTACGGCGCGCAGTTCAACCTCGAGGGCCATCGCGACCCCAGCGACATCGAGTTCTTCATGGTCGGCGCGCGGTGGTCGCTGCTGCCGCTCGGCATCTCGGGCCCGCAGAGCCCGCTGCGCGGGGCGCTCGAGCTCGGCCTGGAGCCGATCTACCTGCACTACACGGAGCCGGACGACGCCTACTACGCGGGCCTGGCCGCGGTGGGCCGCTACCACTTCCTGGACCTCGGCCGCTTCGTGCCCTACGTGGAGGCCGCCGCGGCCGCGGGCGGCACCAACCTCCGCGTCAAGGAGATCGATTCCGACTTCGCGTTCCTCCTGGTCGCCGGGCTCGGCGCCTCGGTGTTCGTCACCGACCGCCACGCCGTGTACGCGGGGTATCGCTTGACCCACAACTCCAACGGCAACACCGACTCGCCGAACCGCGGCTGGGAGGCCCACACGGCCGTGGTCGGCATCTCGTTCTTCTTCAAGTAAGCTGGGGGCCATGGCCTCGACCATCGCCGAGATCGTGCTGGCCAGTCCGCGGGGCTTCTGCGCCGGGGTCGAGCGCGCCATCGACATCGTGGAGCTGGCGCTGGAGGTGTGCGGGCCGCCCGTCTACGTCCGCAAGGAGATCGTCCACAACGGCTACGTGGTCGAGAAGCTGCGCGCCAAGGGCGCCATCTTCGTGGACGAGCTCGACGAGGTGCCGGACCGGGCCACCGCCGTGTTCAGCGCCCACGGGGTGGCCCCGTCGGTACGGGAGGACGCGGCCCGCCGCGGGCTGCGCGTCATCGACGCGACCTGCCCGCTGGTGACGAAGGTCCACCTGGAGGCCATCCGGTACGCGCGCGAGGATTACTCCATCGTGCTGATCGGCCACGAGGACCACGACGAGGTCATCGGCACGCTGGGGGAGGCGCCCGAGCGCATCTTCGTCATCGCCAACGTGGCCGGGGTGGACCGCCTGGAGGTGCCCAACCCCGACAAGGTGGCCTACCTCACGCAGACGACGCTGTCGGTCGACGACACCCGCGACGTCATCGAGGCCCTGCGGCGCAAGTTCCCGAAGATCGTGGGTCCCTCGCGCGACGACATCTGCTACGCCACGCAGAACCGCCAGGCCGCCGTCAAGACGGTGGCCGGCGACGTCGACGTGCTGCTGGTGATCGGCGCCAAGAACAGCTCGAACTCCATCCGCCTGGTGGAGGTCTCCCGGTCGGCCGGCACGCGCGCCTATCTGATCAACGACGTCCGCGACATCGAGCCGGCCTGGCTGGCCGGCGCGCGCCGCGTCGGCGTGACGGCCGGCGCCTCGGCGCCCGAGGTGCTGGTGCGCGAGGCCGTGGAGGCGCTGCGGCGGATGGGCGCGAACGTCCGCGAGGTGCACGTGGTCGACGAGAGCGTGCGCTTCGCCCTGCCGCCGGAGCTGGAGCAGATGGCGCGGGAGCGCGGCATCACGCTGCCGGCGCGCACCACGATGCGCCAGACCATCTAGCGCCGGGCGGGTCCTCGGGAAGCTCACGACATCGAGACGGGCGCCCCGGCGGTGCCGGGGCGCGCCGAACGTATGGGGGGTGGGGGGCCCTGTCGGCGTCCCTCACGTGATCAGATGCGCGTCGCCCGCGTGCTGCCCGTCGTCCTGCTGGTGGCGGTCGTGACGGCGCCGGGGACGGCGCGCACCGCGGACGTCGCCGAGAAGGTCCTCCTGGACAACGAGCGGGTCACGGTGATCGAGTACGTCTTCCCGCCGGGGTTCCAGGGCGAGGAGCACGCGGCCATCGCCGACGAGTTCGCCTACGTCCTGGACGGCGCGTTCACGGTGATCACCCACGGCCGTGGCCGGCGCGTCGTCCGGCCGGGCGAGGTCGAGTACGCGAAGAAGGGCACCGTCCACCGGTCGCTCAACGAGACGGCGAGGCCGGCCCGCGTCCTCGTCGTGCTGCTGAAAGGACAGTAACCATGCGCCTGGTCACGTATCGCAAGGGCACCTCGCGGCCCCGGGTGGGCGCCGTGGTGGGCGAGGCCGTCCTCGACCTCGCCGCCCTGGCCGTCGATCTCGCCCGCGAGCGGGCCGCCGTCCGCCACGGCCGCGGCGGCTTTCCGCGGACGATGCTGGAGCTCGTCGCCGGCGGCGCCGAGACGCTGGGGCACGTGCGCGAGGCGGTCGCGCACGGCGAGGCGCTGATGGGCCGCCTCGGCGTGGACGGCCTCGTCGAGCGCCGGCTCGGGCTGGCGGCGACGAAGGCCCGGCTGGAGGCGCCGATCCCGCGGCCGGCCCGGAACGTCTTCTGCCTGGGCCGCAACTACAAGGAGCACGCCGCCGAGCGCGGCGCGGAGGCGCCGCCGCACCCGGTCTACTTCACCAAGGTGCCGGAGTCGGTGATCGCGCCGGGGGGCAAGATCGTCCACCACGCGGTCACCAAGGAGCTGGACTACGAGGTCGAGCTGGCCGTGGTCATCGGCACCGCGGGCCGCGACATCCCGCGCGAGCGGGCCCTCGAGCACGTGTTCGGCTACACCGTGGTGAACGACGTCACCGCCCGTGATCTCCAGAAGCGCCACGGCCAGTGGTTCAAGGGCAAGACCCTCGACACCTTCTGTCCCATGGGGCCGGCGCTGGTGACCGCCGACGAGATCCCCGACCCGCAGGCGCTCGGCATCGCCCTGCGCGTCAACGGGGAGACCCGGCAGTCGAGCCACACCTCGAAGATGATCTTCCCCGTCGACGAGTGCATCAGCACGCTCTCGGAAGGCTTCACGCTGCTGCCCGGCGACGTCATCGCCACCGGCACGCCGGAGGGCGTGGGCGCCGCCCTCGGCAAGTTCCTGAAGGCCGGCGACCGCATCGAGGCCGAGGTGGAGCGCATCGGCGTGCTCCAGAACCGGGTGGTGGCGCCATGAGGTTCCGGGACCGCGCCGTCATCGTCACCGGCGCCGCCCGGGGCATCGGCGCCGTCACCGCCGAGACCTTCGCCCGGGAAGGGGCGCGCGTGGCCGCGCTCGACCTGGACGGCGCGGGCGCCGAGGCCATGGCCAAGCGGCTGCGCGAGCGGGGCACCGACGCCCTCGGCTTCGGGGCCGACGCGGCCGCGCCCGCCCAGATGCGCGGCGTGGTGGACGCCGTGATCGACCGCTGGAGCCGGATCGACGTCCTCGTCAACAACGCCGGCGGCTTCGCGGCCATCCGCAACACCGAGGACATCACCGACGACGAGTGGGACATGATCCTGCGCTCGAACCTGACCAGCGCCTTCGTCTGCTGCCGGGCCGTGCTGCCGGTGATGCAGCGCCAGCGGGCCGGGGCCATCGTGAACGTCGCCTCGGTGGTGGCCCGCGGCGGCTCGGTGCGCGTCACCTCGCACTACGCCGCCGCCAAGGCCGGCGTCGTCGGCTTCACCCGGCACCTGGCCCTCGAGGTCGGGCCCGACGGCATCCGCGTGAACGCGGTGGCCCCCGGCACCACGGCGACGGAGCGCGTGAAGGCGCTGCGCACGCCCGAGGAGAGCCGGCGCCTCGCCGAGCAGACCATCCCGCTGCGCCGCCTGGGGGAGCCTTCCGAGATCGCCGACGCCATCCTCTACCTGGCCTCCGACGCGGCGACCTTCGTCACCGGCGCCACGCTCGACGTCAACGGCGGCCAGATCATGGCGTAGCGGGCGGGCCGCGGCCGCCGGGCAGAGCGGCGGCCGCGGCCCGACGGGCGCCGCCTACAGCGCGCGTCGGTCGGCGAGAACGTTCCCCCGAGCGCGAGCGCGCCCGGCGGCGTCCCGGCCAGCGTGACGCCGCTGGCCCCGATGGCTCCCGACGCCGGGTTCGCTCCGTTCGCCGGGGACGAGTCCTGCCAGGACATCCTGAGGATGCGCCCATGGCGACCGGGCATGCCGGCGGCGGTCTCCAGCGGTCCGGATCACCGCGCGGCGGGGGTGACGGCGGAGGGCCGGCTCATCGGTCGAGCCGCCGAGATGGGGCGGCTCGCCCGGCGTCGCCGCCGACGCCGGCCTGCTGCTGCCCGGGATGCGTGGCGCTCCGTGACACCCCACGCGACGTCGAGGGCGCCGGCCGGTGCATCGGCGAGGCGCTCGCCTTCGCCGACGCGCGTGGCATGAGACCACTGGCCGCCCACCGCCGCCTCGCCCGCGCCGAGGTGGCGCGGTTGCTGGGCGACGTCGAGCGATCCCGGTCGGACGTCGCCGCCGCCCTCGCCGACTACCGGGCCATCGACATGCCGTTGCCCGCGCGCCGGGCCGAGGCGCTGCTGCAGTCGCTGTGCCCGACTCGCACGGCTCCCGCGCGAGCGCGGCATCGGCTACACTGACGGCCGGATCGCGCGATGGCCTTCCTGACCCATGTCGAGTGCACGGTGTGCGGCCGCCACCACGACCCGAAGCGGCTGCTCGCGGTGTGCGAGCGGTGCGGGCAGATGCTGGCCGCGCGTTACGACCTGCCGCGGGTCGCCGCGTCGGTCACGAAGGACGCGCTGAGCGGGCGCCCGCCCGGGATGTACCGGTTCCGCGAGCTGACCCCGCTCGACGACGGCGAGGTGCCGGTGACGCTGGGGGAGGGCGGCACGCCGCTGCTGCCGCTGGCGCGCCTCGGCGCCCACCTGGGGCTCCGCCATCTCTGGGCCAAGGACGAGGGCCAGAACCCCACCGGCACCTTCAAGGCGCGCGGCCTCGGCATGGCGATCACGCGCGCGCGCACGCTGGGCGCCAGGGGGTTCGTGATCCCCTCCGCGGGCAACGCCGGCGGCGCTGCCGCACTCTACGCCGCGCGGGCCGGCCTGCCGTGCGCGGTCATCGTGCCGCGCGGCACGCCCGCGGCGGCCGTGGCCGAGGCCGTCGTCGCCGCCGCCCGGGTGTTCACCGTGGAGGGCTCGATCGCCACCGCCGGTCGCATCGTCGCCCGGGTCGCCCCGCGCCTGGGCTGGTTCGACCTCTCCACGCTGAAGGAGCCGTACCGTCTCGAGGGCAAGAAGACGATGGGGCTCGAGCTGGCCGAGCAGTGCGGCTGGTCGCTGCCGGACGTCCTGCTCTACCCGACCGGCGGCGGCACCGGCCTGGTCGGTATCCCGAAGGGCTTCGACGAGCTGCGCGAGATGGGCTGGGTGCGCGGCGGGCCCACGCGGTTCGTCAGCGTCCAGGCCGAGGGCTGCGCGCCCGTCGTGAAGGCCTGGCGCGAGGGCGCCGAGACCACCGCGGCCTGGAACGACCCCGTCACCCACGCCGCCGGGCTCCGCGTGCCGTCGCCGTTCGCGGGGCGCCAGATGCTGCGCGTCATCCGGGAAAGCGGCGGCGAAGCCATCGCCGTGTCGGAGGCGGCCATCCAGGACGCCCAGCGCCTGCTCGCCCGCCTCGACGGCATCTGGACGGCCCCCGAAGCCGCCGCCACCATCGCCGCACTCATCCAGATGAAGGAACGCGGCGCGGTGACCGCCGACGCCCGCATCGTCACCGTTCTGACCGGCGCCGGCATCAAGAACGACCCGCCGCCCCTGCCACCCGCCACCGACCTCACCGGTTCGGACGAGGACATCGCCGACCAGATCGCCTCGCTGCTGAACCGCTGACGGCTCACAGCCTGGACCACGTCGACCGGGTCCCGCAAGCGCTGCCCAGCTCTCTCCGCCGCCGACAGTCCGTGGCTGACGCGGTGGCGGCGACGCGAGCGATTCACTTGGGACCGGCTGGTCGGCTGCGCGTGCCGGGCGCAGCGGTGTCTGATATTTTTTACACTTGACGCTTCCGCCGTGCGCGCCGGTCTCGTGTCGGCGCGGATGTGCAGGCGTGCTGGCAGAGGCGCGCAGACGCGCTCCTGACGGCGATTCGCCCGCGCGCCGCGAGAAATCGAGTTCTCCCGTCGATCGTCGATCGTGGCGCCCCCCAGGCCGCGCGGAACCCCGACGGCTCGCCTCCTCGAACTCATCCGGGAATTCGACGCGCGCGAGGGCTGGGGCACCGGGTACGACGTTTCCGCGGAGACGCCGCCGCTCGAGCCACCGACGATGGCGGGCCCTGCCGCGGGGACGCTCGCAGGCGATCGCGCGATGGTCCGGGCGGGCGAACCACGTTTCCCGGCGAGCCGCCGACGCTGCGCCGCGTGCCGGGTGCCGCGCTCTGCCACTCGTACGCGGTCGCCAGCCTGGCGCGGCGTTCGAGTCGGATGATGCCTCGCGGTGAGGCGCTGCGCCGCCCGTGTGTCAGTGGCTGCTCGTACCGGGACGGGCTCCGGGCCGTCGCGCGGGCCACCGAAGCCGGGGGCCTGACGGCGGCTCGACAATCTCGAGGCGCCGAGAGAAAGTACCTCTCCAAGAGGGTCGAACAGCCCCCTGGGGGTAACGAGCGGCCGCTCCCGGCCGGCGCCCCGGCGGGCGCCGGCCGCAATTCGAGCCGCGAGGCTCGCGAACCATCGAGCCGGGAAGAAGCCCGCTACAGTCCAGCCGGCGCCGAAACAGCGCGCCGTCAGGCGGCGGAAGTGCCACCGGGGGACGGCGGTCCGCTCCGGGCGCCGGCCTTGCGGCGCAATCCTGGGGGGAGGCCGCGGAGCGTCGGAAGGGGGTGAAACCCCCCGCCGAGGTCTGATAGCATCGCTTGCCTCAGGAGGCCTGAATGATCGAGGTCGGCAAGATCCGCAACGTCGGGATCGTGGGGCACGGCGGCGTCGGGAAGACGTCGCTCGTGGAGGCGCTGCTCTTCGCCGCCGGCGCCGTCACGCGGCTGGGCAAGGTCGACGACGGCACCACGACCACCGACTTCGACCCCGACGAGATCAAGCGCAAGATCTCCATCAATACCGCCGTCGCCTACTGCGACTGGAAGGGGCACCGCGTCAACCTGGTGGACACGCCGGGGTACGGCGACTTCATCGCCGACGCCCGCGCGGGGCTGCGCGTGGTGGAGGGGGCGGTGGTGGTCGTGGACGGCGTGGCCGGCGTGCAGGTGCAGACCGAGAAGGTCTGGAAGTTCGCCAACGAGTACGCCCTGCCGCGCGCCATCGTCGTCAACCGCCTGGACCGCGAGCGGGCCGACTTCTTCCGGACGCTGGAGTCGCTCGAGCGCCGGCTCAAGGGCCGCATCGTGCCGCTGCAGATCCCCGTGGGGGAGGAGAGCGGGTTCCGCGGGTTCGTGGACCTCGGCAAGATGAGGGCCGTGGTGTACGCCGACGGCAAGGCGACCGAGACGGACATCCCCGCCGACGCCGCCGACCGCGCCCGCGAGTTCCGCGAGAAGCTGGTCGAGGCCGCCGCCGAGACCGACGACGACCTGCTCGCCCGCTACCTCGAGCAGGGCGCCCTGGAGGACGCCGAGATGCTCAGGGCCCTGCGCCTGGGCATCACGCAGGGCAAGATCGTGCCCGTGCTGTGCGCGGCGGCCACCCGCGGCATCGGCATCGCCCCGCTGCTCGACCTGTTCGTGCACGAGTTCCCGTCGCCGGCCGACCGGGGGGAGGCGCCGGGCACCGACGGCAAGTCCCGGCAGCCGGCCACGCGGGCGGCCGACGCCAAGGCCCCGGTGAGCGCCCTCGTGTTCAAGACGCTGAGCGATCCCCACGTGGGCAAGCTCTCGCTCTTCCGCGTCTACAGCGGCACGCTGCGCTCCGAGTCGCAGCTGCTCAACGTGTCACGGGGGGCCAAGGAGCGCATGAGCCACGTGTCGTGGCTCATGGGCAAGACGGCGAAGAACGTGGAGGCCCTGGGACCGGGCGAGATCGGCGTGGTGGCCAAGCTCAAGGAGACGCTCACCGGGGACACGCTGGCCGAGGAGGCGCATCCCTTCGAGCTGCCGCGGATCACCTTCCCCGAGGCCGCCATCTCGTTCGCCATCCAGCCGAAGACGCGCGGCGACGAGGACAAGATCTCCAACGCGCTGGCCCGCATCTCCGAGGAGGACCCGACGGTCCACTACCACTACGACCCGGAGACCAAGCAGCTGCTCGTGTCCGGCGTCGGCAACCTGCACGTGGAGATGGTCGTCGAGCGCATGAAGCGGAAGTACAACGTCGACGTCAACCTGCTCCCGCCGCGCATCCCCTACAAGGAGACGGTGAAGGGCCGCGCCGAGGGGCAGGGCAAGTACAAGAAGCAGACGGGCGGCCGCGGCCAGTACGGCGACACGTGGCTGCGCGTCGAGCCGCTGGCCCGCGGCGGCGGCTTCGAGTTCGTCGACGACATCTTCGGCGGCGCCGTCCCGCGCAACTTCATCCCCTCCGTCGAGAAGGGCGTGCGCGACTGCATGAAGCGCGGCATCCTCGCCGGCTACCCGATCGTCGACCTCAAGGTCACCCTGTACGACGGCTCGTACCACGACGTGGACTCGTCGGACATGGCCTTTCAGATCGCCGCCTCGATGGGCCTGCAGAAAATCTTCATGGACGCGCACCCGATCCTGCTCGAGCCCATCATGAACGTCGAGGTGACGGCGCCGTCGGACCAGGCCGGCGACGTCATCGGCGACCTCAACTCGCGGCGCGGTCGCATCGTGGGCATGGAGCCGTCGGGCGAGACGGCGGTGGTGCGCGCGCAGGCGCCGATGGCCGAGATGCTCACGTACGAGCCGAGCCTGCGCTCGATGACCGGCGGCCGCGGCACCTACTCGATGGAGTTCTCGCACTACGAGGAAGTCCCGGCGTTCCTGGCCGACAAGATCATCAAGGAGGCGAAGGCGGAGAAGGAAAAGACGCACTAAAGTGCACTAGCCTCTTGACAGGCCCCAAATCTCGCGTGGTAGAGTGCCGACCACGCAAGATGTTGGGTGGCTCATCCGGACTCGACGGCGCGACCACGGCGTGATCGCCGCCGCGAGACCTTCCTTCACGTGCCCGATCGGCGGCGGGCTCGCCGCCGCCATCCCAGGCGATCACCCGGTCCTCGGGGCCACCAGTGGGTCGCCGTGTGCCGTGCACACCGGAGGTGAACCCGAGACGGCGACCTCGGGGCCTCCAATCCACGAGAGGGGGGACAGGAGGGCATGAGCATCACGGACGTGGGCGGAGAGGTGCGGCAGCAGGTCGAGCGCTGGATCGAGGAGAGCCAGTACCTGCTCGGGCGCGTCATCCCGGGCGTCTTCGACGAGAATCAGCGGCTGCGCGACAAGGCGGCGTCGGCGGAGCAGGACTGCGACCGGATGCGCGAGGAGATCGCCGCGCTGCGACGGGAGATCAACGAGCTGCACGCGGAGCTCACCCAGCTCCGCGGCCAGCACGATTACCTCCGGGGCGAGCAGGCGGCCATCGCGGAGTCGCTCACCCGCGCGGTGCACCACATGACGCAGATGATGCAGCCCATCAACGAGATGGTGACCCGGCTGCACGTGGCCCAGCCGGCCCTGGAAGGTTCGCTGCAGTAGCACCCGGCACGGGGCGGCGGGCCACCTCCGCCGCCCCGTCCCTCCCCCGCCGGGTTCAGGATCCGCGCAGGCGCGGGTCGAGGATGTCGCGCAGGGCGTCGCCCAGCATGTTGAAGCCGAAGACGGCCAGCGAGATGGCGATGCCCGGCCAGACGGCCATCCACGGGGCCCGGAACATGTACGTGCGGCCCGAACCGGACAGCATCGCCCCCCACGACGGGTACGGCGGCGGCACCCCGAAGCCCAGGAAGGACAGCGCCGACTCCGCCAGGATCACGGCCCCCAGGCCGATCGTGGCCAGGATGATGATCGTCGCCGTCACGTTGGGCAGGATGTGGCGCACGAGGATGCGCGCGTGGGCCGCCCCCAGCGCCCGGGCCGCCTCGACGTAGGCCTGCTGCGACGTCTGGATGGCGGCCCCCCGGATCACCCGGCTGGCGTTGGCGGCGATGATGATCGACAGCGACAGGATCACGTTGCCGAGCCCGGGGCCCAGCACGGCCATGACCGAGAGCACGATCACGAGGAAGGGGAAGGACATCCAGGCGTCGACCACGCGCTGCACGGCGATGTCGTAGACGCCGCCGAAGTAGCCGCTGGAGATGCCGATGGCGGTGGCCAGCGCGGTGCCGAGCAGGATGGTCGCGAAGCCCACCGTGACCGACACGCGGGCGCCGTACACGATGCGGCTCCACATGTCCCGCCCCAGGTTGTCGGTGCCCAGCCAGTGGGCCGCCCCGGGCGGCCTCATGCGGGCCCCGCGGATCGTCTCGTCGTAGTCGTAGTGGGCGATGGCCTCGGCGAACACCGTCATCAGGAGCATGGCCAGCACGATGGCCGCGCCCAGCGCGCCGAGCGGCTTGCGCCGCGTGAACCACCACACCGCCCGGGCCGCCCGGCCGACCCGGCCGCGCCGGCGCCGCGCCTGCACCGCCCGCCCCGCGAGCGGTGAGAGCGCGTCGACGGCCGGTCCGCCGGCCATGGCCTAGTACCGGATCCGCGGGTCGAGCACGGCGTACAGCGCGTCGATCAGGAGGTTGATCGTCACGATCGAGGACACGACGACCAGGTTCACGCCCTGGATGACGGGGTAGTCGCGCTGGGTGATCGCCTCGACGATGAAGCGCCCCATGCCCGGCAGGCCGAAGATGGTCTCGATGATCACCGTGCCGCCGATGATCTGGCCGATCTGGATGCCGAGCACGGTCACCACCGGGATGACGGCGTTGCGCAGGCTGTGCTTGAGCACGATCACGCGCTCGCGCAGGCCCTTGGCCCACGCCGTGCGGACGTAGTCCTGCCGCAGGACCTCCAGCAGCATGCCGCGCGTCAGCCGCATCAGCGCGGCCGCCGAGGCGATGCCGAGGATCAGGGCGGGGAGGATGAACTGGGTGACGTGGCCGACGGGATCGACCGCGAACTCCACGAAGCCGGCGAGGGGGCGCCAGCCCCACCAGATGGCCGGGAGCACGACCACCAGCGTGGCCAGCCAGAAGCCCGGGACGGAGAGGCCGAGGATGGCCACGCTCCGCGCCAGGTAGTCGCGCAGCGTGTCCTGGCGGGTGGCGGAGACGATGCCCACGGGCACGGCGATCAGGATGGCGAAGGCGATGGCCATGACGCCGATCTCCAGCGTGATCGGCAGGCGGCGGCCGATCTCTTCGAGCACCGGCCGCCGCGTCCACAGCGACTCGCCGAGATCGCCGCGCGCGACGCGGCCCAGCCACTCGACGTACTGCACGTGGATCGGCCGATCGAGCCCCAGCTTGGCGCGCAGCTCCTCGAGGTCCTTGGCGTAGGCCTTCTCCTCGAGCATGAGCGTGACCACGTCGCCGGGGATGAGGCGCGGCAGCGTGAACACGATCAGCGAGGCGATGAGCAGCGACGGCACCGCCACCAGCAGCCGCTTGACGAAGTACCGCCTCAGCATGCCGGATCGTTTACATGGGGGGCCCTGTCGGGGCCCCCCATGTACCGGTTCACCGATCCAGCCAGGCGGCGACGAGGCGGCCGCCGTAGTCGTAGCCGATGTTCGGCCCGTAGTTCTTCAGCGCGGCGTCCCACACCGCGATGTACACGCCGGACGGCGTCGACACGTAGTACTGCTGCCTGGCCAGGTAGCGCTGGATCTCGTGGATGAGCTCGCGGCGCTTGGCGAGGTCGAATGTCCGCCGCTGGCGCACCAGCATGTCGGCCAGCGCCGGGTCGTTGATGTGGCTCTGGTTGCGCGGCTCGCCCGGGTAGTACTGCCCGTACAGGAACGTGTCGGGCTCGAGGAACGGCGTCTGCGGCCCGTAGGCCATGGACGGGAAGTTGCCGTAGAAGCACGTCTGGATGTAGGCGCCGTACTCCTTCTGGTCGAGCTTGGCGTCGATGCCGACGTCCTTGAGCGACTTGAGCACGAGCTGGGCGGCGTCGACCAGGGTGGTGGAGCCGTAGGTGGTGAAGCACACCTGGGCCGGGAAGCCGTTGGGGTAGCCGGCGGCGGCGAGGAGCTTCCTGGCTTCCGCCGGGTCGTGCTTGTAGTAGCGGGCTCCCTCGCCCAGCTGGTTGATCGGCAGCGCCCAGTCGCGCAGCCCCGCCGGCACGGGCGGGTTGACGGCGCCCACGCCCTCGGCCACGCCGTCGATGATCTCCTGCCGGTCGAGCGCCAGCGAGATCGCCTGCCGGACCCGCACGTCGCTGAAGGGCTTCTGGTCGGTGCGCATGGAGATGTGCGACATGACGTTCGACGGGAACTCCGCCGTGCGCATCGGCCGCTTGACGTTGTTCTTGATCTGGACCCAGTCGGTGCGGTTGATGGTCCCGGGGTTCTCCCAGCCGAGGTCGTACTTGCCGCCCAGGAAGGACGAGATCCGCGAGGCGTTGTCCTCGTCGATGCTGACCTCGATGCGGTCGATCAGGGGCAGCCCGGCCACGAAGTAGCTCGGGTTCCGGACGTAGACGAAGCCCTGGTTGGGCTTGTAGCTCTCGAGCATCCACGGGCCGGAGCCGATCATGGACTCGGGCTTCTTGAGGTCGCCGAACTTCTCCACGCACTCCCTGGCCACGATGGCCACGACCATGGGGCTCGCCAGCGTGTCGAGGAACCACGCGAAGGGCTCCTTGAGCGTGAACTTCACGGTGTGGGAGTCGAGGGCCTCCACCTTGCTGACCATCTTCAGCATGAAGGCGTTGGCGTTGCCCTTCGTGGTCTGGAAGCGCTCGACGGTGTACCGCACGTCCTCGGCCGTCAGCTCGCGGCCGTTCACCGGGGGCTTGCTGTGCCAGCGGACGCCGCGGCGCAGCTTGAAGACGTACGTGGTCTCGCTGGGCTGGCTCCACGACTCGGCCAGGTCGCCCTCGATCGCGAAGGTGCCCGGGGTCACGCCGGGGCCGGCCTTGTGCTTCACCAGCCGGCTGTGCGTGAAGGTCAGGGCGGTGTGCAGCTTGTAGGACAGCCCGCCCGCGGCGTGCGGGTCGAAGTGCGGCGGGTCCCACATGCGCAGCGTGAGCGTGCCGCCCCGCTTCGGCGCCTGGGCGCGCGCCGCCCGCGGCGCCACCGTGGCGCCGGCGAGGGTCAGACCACCGATCGTCAGCAGGTCACGTCGGCTCAGATCCATCGGGACCCTCCTTGGGACTGCCGAGCTTGGCCGAGATCTCCTCGGCCGCCTTACGCACGCGGCGCGTGACGTCGTCGAGCTTGTCGTCCCTCACCCGGGTGGCCGGCCCGGCCACGCTCACGGCGGCCACGCAGCGGCCGTGGCGGTCGAACACGGGCGCCGCCGCCGAGGTGATGTCCTCCCGCCGCTCGCCGCGGCTGATCGACACGCCGGCCCGACCCACCTCGGCCAGGCGGCGGCGCAGCGCCGGCGGGGTGCACGCGGTGTGCCGCGTGATGCGGGGCAGGCCGGCGTCGAGGACGGCGGGCAGCACGTCGGGCCGGTGGGCGAGCATCGCGCGCCCGCTGGCGCTGGCGTAGGCCGGGCCCCGCGTGCCGGGCTCCGTGCAGACCCGGAGCGGCGACGACCCCCACACCACGTCCAGGTAGAGGACGTCGGTGCCGCGCAGGACCGCCAGGATGGCCGTCTCGCCGGTGACCTGCGAGAGCCACCGCAGCACGGGCTGCGCCGCGTCGACCAGCCCCGTGCCGCGCACGGCCCGGCAGCCCAGTTCCCAGGCGCGGAGCCCGAGGCGGTAGCGCTTGGACGGGCCGTCCTGCTCCACGTAGCCGCGCTCCTGCAGCGTCTTGAGCAGGCGGAAGACCCCCGTCCGCGACTCGCCGGCGCGCCGCGTCAGCTCGGTGAGCGACAGGTCCCCTCCGGCCGCGGCCAGCGACTCCAGCACGGCGAGGCCCTTGCTCAGCGTGTGCAGCGTGTAGGAGCGACCCATGGGTGCCGGGAATTCCGGATACCGGAAAGAGTGTGCGCACAGTAAAAGCGGGCGCGCCGGCCGTCAAGCGAAAACTGCCGCCGCGAGTTGGCTCAGCGCGTCAGCCCGCGCAGCTCCTTGCGAAGGATCTTGCCCACGGGGCTCTTGGGGAGCGAGTCGACGAAGCGGACCTGCTTGGGGCACTTGAAGCGGGCCAGGCGCTCCTGGCAGAAGGCCTGGATCTCCTCGGCGGTGGCCGCCTGGCCCGCCCGGAGCACGACGAAGGCCATCACGTCCTCGCCCATCACGGGGTCCGGGGCGCCGACGACGGCGGCCTCGGCCACCTTGGGGTGCGCGTACAGGACCTCCTCGACCTCCCGCGGGTAGATGTTGAAGCCGCCGCGGATGATCAGGTCCTTCTTGCGCTCGACGATGTAGAGGTAGCCGTCGCCGTCGAGCCGTCCCATGTCGCCGGTGTGGAGCCAGCCGTCGCGGATGGCCCGGGCGGTCTCCTCGGGCATGCGGTAGTAGCCGAGCATCACGTTCTCCCCGCGCACGCACACCTCGCCGATCTCTCCGGCGGGCAGCACGCGGCCGGCGTCGTCGACGATGCGCACCTCGACGCCGGGGATGGGCTGCCCCACCGAGCCCAGCCGCCGCTCGCCGGAGAGCCGGTGCGCCGACACCACCGGCGCCGCCTCGGTGAGGCCGTAGCCCTCCTGCAGCCGCCCGCCGAACTTCGTCTCGAACGGCTCCACGATCTCCACGGGCAGCGGCGCGGCCCCCGAGCCCCAGAGGCGCATCGACGAGGTGTCGTGGCGGCCCGCGTCCGGGTAGTTGAGGAGGTAGACGTACATCGTCGGCACGCCGGCCATGCCCTGCACGCGGTACCGCGCGATCGTCTCGAGGACCTGGTCGGGAGTGAACCAGCGCAGCAGCACGGCGCGGGTGCCCAGGATGGCCGACGCGTTGGCCAGCGTCAGGCCGTACGAGTGCGAGAGCGGCAGCACGGCCAGGTTCCACGCCTCGCGGTCGAGCTCGTGCAGGCTGGCCGCCGAGCGCGCGTTGGCGGCCAGGTTGCGGTGGGACAGGGCCACGCCCTTGGGCTGGCCCGTCGTCCCCGCGGTGTAGAGGATGACCGCGAGGTCGTGGTCGGCGCGGTCCACCGCGTCGAAGCGGTCGGGCTCGCGCGCGAGCAGCTCCTCCCACGCCAGCGCGCCCGGCGCGGCGCCGCCGACCAGGACGACCGGGCCCGCGAAGCCCTCGGCCCGGTCGGCCAGCTCGGGCGAGGTGATGACGACCTTCGCCCCGGAGTGCCCGAGGATGTGGCCCACCTCGCGCGGCCCGAGCAGGAACACGACGGGCACGGCCACGGCGCCGGCCTTCAGGATGCCCGCGTAGGCCTGCAGGACCTCCGGACAGTTGGGCAGCATGACGACGACGCGGTCGCCGGGCTCCACGCCCAGCCGCCGCAGCGCGTGGGCCAGGCGCGCCGCCGCGCGCTGCTGGTCGACGTTGGTGATCTCGCGCCCGTCGAAGACGAGCGCCGGGTACTCGCCGAACGTCGCGACGTTGTCCTCGCCGAGCTTCGCCAGGTTCATGCGCGGGCCGCTCCCGGTGGTGGGCTGCTGGATGATACCCCGCCGCCCTCGGCGGTCAAGGCGTGATGCTAGAATCCTCCCGCTCGACGAGGAGGGGCGCCATGACGATCACCAGGAGAGGGTTCCTCCACGGCTCGGCCGCCGCGCTCGCCGCCGGCGCCGCCGGCTGCGCGAGGGCGATGACGGGCGAGATCGCGCCGAAGAGCGGCCGGCGGGTCGTGGTCGTCGGCGGGGGCTGGGGCGGCGCCACCGCGGCGAAGTACGCGCGACTGGCCGATCCCGGCGTCGAGGTCGTCCTGCTCGAGCCGAACCGCGAGTTCGTCTCGTGCCCGTTCAGCAACCTGGTGCTGAGCGGCGTGCGCACCATCGAGAGCATGACGTTCGGCTACCGGGGCCTGCGCAGCCACGGCGTGCGCGTGATGCACGAGGCGGCCACCGCGGTGGAGCCCGACGCGCGGCGCGTGCGCATCGGCGAGGGCTGGCTGACCTACGACCGGCTGATCGTCTCGCCGGGCGTGGAGTTCCAGTGGGAGCAGGTGCAGGGGCTGGCCGAGCACCAGGACACGGTGCTGCACGCGTGGAAGGCCGGGCCGCAGACCGTGCGGCTGGCGGCCCAGCTCAGGGCCATGCCCGACGGCGGGGTGTTCGTGCTGACGATCCCGCCCGCCGCCTACCGCTGCCCGCCCGGCCCCTACGAGCGCGCCTGCCAGGTGGCCTGGTACCTCAAGCAGCACAAGCCGCGGGCGAAGCTCATCGTGCTCGACGCCAACCAGAACGTCATCTCCAAGGCCGCGCTGTTCCGCGCCGCGTGGCAGGCGTATCCCAACCTCGAGTACCGCGCCTCGAACAAGGTGGTGAAGGTCGATCCGTCCACCCGCGAGGTCACCACGGACTTCGGCGACCGCGTGAAGTACGACGTCGTCAACCTCATCCCGCCGCAGCGGGCCGGCACGATCGCCGTGCAGGCCGACCTGGTCGGCGCCGACAAGCGCTGGTGCGAGGTCGACCACGTCACCTACGAGTCCGTCCGGCACAAGGGCGTGCACGTCGTCGGCGATTCCACCATCGGCCTGCCGGTGCCCAAGTCCGGCAACGTCGCCAACGCCATGGGGAAGATCGCCGCGGTGGCGGTCACGCGCCTGCTGGCGGGCCAGGAGCCGCCCGCGCTGCCGCCGGGCAACACCTGCTACTCGTGGGTCAGCGACCGCGAGGCCATCGCCGTCGTCAACACGTACCGCATCGACAAGGGCAAGGTCGTGCAGATCGAGCAGAAGCTGACGCCCGGGCAGAGCGCCGCCGTGGCGCAGCACGCGATCGGCTGGTCGACCAGCATCTGGCACGACGTCCTCGGCTAGGAGGGCCGCCCCATGCCTCTCGTGCTCGCCGTCCTCGTCGTCCTCGCCGCCGCGACCGTCTCGGCGGCGGGCCCGCTGGACAGCCCCGGCGCCCTGAAGGCCCTGAACTGTACCGCCTGCCACGGCCCGGCCGGCCTGAGCCCCTCGGCCGACGTGCCGATCCTGGCGGGGATGAACGCCGCCTACTTCAAGAAGGCCATCGAGGACTACGCGGCCGGCCGGCGCGCCTCGCCCGAGATGGAGCCGTACGCCAAGCAGGTGCTGCAGCTCGGCGTCGACGACGTCGCCGCCTACTTCGCCGGCCAGAAGCCCGCCGCCACGCGCGTCCGGATCGACCGCGCCGCCGCCGAGCGCGGGCGCGCGGCCGCGGTGCAGTGCTCGACGTGCCACGGCGCGCGTGGCGAGGGCGACGCCGCCAAGGGCATCCCCGACCTCCGCGGGCAGCCCCCGGGCTACCTGCGGCAGCAGATGATCCTCTTCAAGCAGGACCGGCGGAGCCCGGGCGACGAGCGGCTCAAGCCCATCAAGGCGCTGATGCGCGACATCCCCGAGGCGACGTTCGCGGACCTGGCGGCGTACTTCGCCAGCCAGGCCAGGTGACGGCGTCCCTCGCCGTCACCCTGACCGCGCTCGGCGTCACCGGCGCGTTCGTCGCCGGCCTGCTCGGGGTCGGCGGGGCCATCGTGATGATCCCGCTGCTGCTCTACGTGCCGCCCCTCCTGGGGGTCGGCACGCTCGACGTGAAGGCCGTCTCCGCGGTGACGATGGCCCAGGTGTTCGTGGCGGCGCTGGCCGGCATGCTGGCCCACCGGCGGCACCAGGCCGTCGACGTGGAGCTCGCCTGGATCGGGGGCGCGGCCATGGGGGCGGCGTCCTTCGTCGGCGCCCTGGCGTCGAAGTGGATGCACGACCGCTGGCTCCTGATCGTCTTCGCGGTGATGGCCACCGGCGCGGCGTTGCTCATGCTGGCGCCGCTCGAGACGCTGGAGCCGAAGCCGGGCGAGCCGCCGCGCCGCTACAACCGCGCGCGGATCGTGGCCGTCACCGCCGGCGTGGGGCTCGCCGCGGGACTGGTGGGCGCGGGCGGCGCCTTCCTGCTCGTGCCGCTGCTGCTGATCGTCGTCGGCGTGCCGATCCGCGTGACCATCGGCTCCTCGCTCGCCATCACCGCGCTGGCCTCGACGGCCGGCTTCGCGGGCAAGGTGATCACCGGGCAGCTGCCGCTCTGGGCGACGCTGGCGGTGGTGCTCGGCGCCGTGCCCGGCGCGCGGCTCGGGGCGGCGGCCAGCCGGCGGCTGCGCGCCGGCCAGCTGCGGCTGGCGCTCCTCGTCGTGGTGGTCGTCACCGCCGCGCGCGTGTGGTGGGACGTCTTCGCGCGGTGAGGACGGCGCCGGCGGCGGGCGGGGCCGACTTGCCGGCGGCCCGGCCGGCGCGTTAAGGTGCCGCCTATCGCGATGGAGCGGCCCTTCCAGGCGCAGTACGAGACCATCTTCCGCCGTCCGTGGACGGTCTGGGGCGCCGCGGTCCTCGTGGCCGCCATCAACGTGTTCCTCTTCGCCTTCGACCGGCCGTGGACCGCGTCCGACGGCGCCCGCAACTGGGGCGACTGGGCGCTGAGGGCGACCGGCGCGCTGACCCGGCCGGACCTGCTGCCGCCGTGGCTCTACTCGGGCTCGCTGCTGAACCTCGGCGTCATCGCCGGCGCCCTGGCCGCCGCGCTGCTGTCGCGAGAGTTCGCCCTCCGCGTGCCGCCGGCGCCGGAGCTGGCCAAGGGCGCGGTCGGCGGCCTGATGCTCGGCGCCGGCGCCATGCTGGCGCTCGGCTGCAACATCGGCGGCTTCTTCTCGGCCACGAGCGCGCTCTCGCTCGCCGGCCTCGCCATGATGCTCGGGCTCGCGACCGGCGCCTTCGTGGGGCTGCGATATCTGCTGTGGGAGACCGAGCGGCGCCCGCAGTGGTCGGCAGGGGGCGGCCGCGTGCTGGGGGCCGCGCGCGCGGAGGGCAGCCGCCAGCCGCTGGCCGGCGCCGCCGTCGCGCTGCTCCTGCTGGCCGTCGTCGCGCTCTACGCCGGCACCGGCTACGGCGCCCAGGGCGTGTTCCTGCTCTTCGGCATCGCCTTCGGGGTCGTCTTCCAGCGGTCGCGCTTCTGCCTGGTGCGCGCCTTCCGCGAGCCGTTCCTCACCGGCGACGCCGAGCACACGCGCGCGGCGGCGCTCGCCGTCGTCGTCAGCACCGTCGGCTTCACGATCCTGAAATACGGCGACCTCAAGGACCGGGGCGAGTGGGTCTTCCCGAGCGCCGGCGCCGGGGCGCTGCTCGGCGGTCTCGTCTTCGGCGTCGGCATGACGCTGGCCGGCGGCTGCGGCGCGGGATCGCTGTGGCGCGCGGGCGAGGGGCAGCTGAAGCTCTGGGCGGCCGTGGCGGCGTTCGCCCTCGGCGCCTCCGTCACGCGCGTGATCCTGGTGCAGACGGGCCTCGCCGGCAGCCTGGGTGTCGCGGTGTTCCTGCCCGCGTGGGTCGGATGGGGGGGCGCGCTGCTCGTCGTGGCGACCGTCATGGCGGCGTGGGCGGCGCTGGCGACCTGGAACGAGGTCAGCCAGCGGTTCACGGCGCTCTAGCATGACCGCGCTGTGGACGATCGCCGGTCGGGGTGGGGCCGGGAGGCCTCGCCCCGGGACACGCTATCCACGGCGCGGGGGCGCCTGTCTGCGGGCCACGCGGATACCGTTCGCGGTTCCGTCGACCCCCAGAAGACACGGTCCCGGGGCGAGGCCCCCCGGCCCCACCCCGACCTACGGTTGGGGGCATCCCGGAACGCGTATATCCGGTCGGCGCCGCGCCGGATCGGGTCTGCAGAAGGAGCGGGCGGCGTGAGGTTCGGGTTCGTCATCGATCAGAGGAAGTGCATCGGGTGTCATGCGTGTACGGTGGCGTGCAAGGAGGAGAACCAGGTCCCGCTGGGCGCCTTCAGGACCTGGGTGAAGTACGTCGAGCGCGGGGCGTTTCCCAGCACGCGGCGGTACTTCTCGGTGCTGCGGTGCAACCACTGCGACGCGGCGCCGTGCGTGACGATCTGCCCGACCGTCGCGCTGCACCGGCGGCCCGACGGCATCGTGGATCTCGACGGCGCGCGCTGCATCGGCTGCAAGTCGTGCATGCAGGCCTGCCCGTACGACGCGCTCTACATCGACCCCGACACGCAGACGGCGGCCAAGTGCCACTACTGCGCCCACCGCGTGGAGGTCGGGCTGGCGCCCGCGTGCGTCATCGTGTGCCCCGAGCAGGCCATCGTCGCCGGCGACCTCGACGATCCGGCCAGCCCGGTGGCGCGCCTGGTCGCACGCGAGCAGGTGCAGGTGCGCAAGCCCGAGCAGGGAACGCGCCCGAAGGTGTTCTACCTCGGCGCCGACACCGCCGCGCTGAGCCCCGAGCTGCAGGCGGCCGGCGAGCGCTTCATGTGGGGCGAGCGGCCCCCGGCGGAGGCCTCGCTCGTGCGCATGGTCGCCGGCCTGCACGGCGGCGACGGCCGGCCCGACGGCGCGCGCGCCCGGACGGTGTACGACGTGCCCCACATGCCGAGGCCCTGGGGCGGCAAGGTGTCGTCCTATCTGTGGACCAAGTCCATCGCCGCCGGCGCCGGGCTCATCACCGCCGGAGCCAGTGGCTTGCTGGCCGCCGCCGGCGCGGCGATCAGCCTGCTGTTCCTGGCGCTCACGGCCGCGCTCCTCGTGCTCGACCTCAGGCGGCCCGACCGCTTCCTCTATATCCTTCTCAAGCCAAACCGGCGCTCCTGGCTGGTGTGGGGGGCCTGGATCCTGATCGCCTTCGGAATCGTCGAGACGCTCGTGCTGGCCGGCGCGCTGCGGGGCAGCCCGCCGGGGATGGCGCTGGCGACCGCCGCCGTGCTGCTCGCGGTGGCCACCGCGGGCTACAGCGCGTTCCTCTTCGGCCAGGCCGAGGGCCGCGACTTCTGGCAGAGCCCGCTCAAGCTGCCGCACCTCGTCGTGGCCGCGATCGCCGCCGGCAGCGCCGCGCTCCTGCTCGTCGCGCCGGGCTGGACGGGCAGCGGCCTGGCGTTCGGGCGCCCGGAGATCGCCCTGCACGACGACCGCGGCACGCCGGCCTCGACGCTGGCGCCCATCCTGCTCGGCACGCTCGTGATCCACGCGCTGCTGATCGGCGCCGACCTGTTCAGCCGCCACGCCAGCCACGACGCCGCGCTGGCCGCGCGGCTGCTCCGGCGCGGCGCGCTGGCGCCCCGGCTCTGGGGCGGCGCGCTCGGCGTCGGGGTCCTGCTGCCGCTCGTGCTGGTGTTCCTCGGCGCCGGCACGGAGTCCGCCGCGCTCACCGCCGCCGGCGCCGTGCTGGCGCTGGCCGGCCTGTGGATCTACGAGGACGCCTGGGTCAAGGCCGGGCAGTCGGTGCCGTTATCATGACGACCATGCGACGCGCGTTCCCGAGGCGCGCCACGGCTTCGCCGGGGCGCGGCGAGCGTCGGGGGGTATGGGGGCCCTTTCGGGGCCCCCGTCCGCGATGATGCCGCTGCACCCGACCGCCCGCGACCTGCCGGCGCCGACCGGCGGGCTCGCCGCCTATCCGCCCACCGACCGCTGGGACGACTGGGAGGAGTACGACGCGGCGGCGTGGCCCCGGAAGGTCAAGCGACGCTACGCGCTGCTGCCGACGATCTGCTTCAACTGCGAGGCGGCCTGCGGGCTCCTGGCCTACGTCGACAAGGAGACGGGGCGCATCCAGAAGTTCGAGGGCAACCCGCTGCACCCCGGCAGCCGCGGGCGCAACTGCGCCAAGGGCCCCGCCACCCTGAACCAGGTGAACGACCCCGAGCGCATCCGCTATCCGCTGCGGCGCACCGGGCCGCGCGGGGGCGGGCAGTGGGAGCGTGTCACGTGGGACGAGGTCCTCGACGACATCGCCGGCCGCATCCGTCGCGCCCTCGTCGAGCGCCGGCCCCAGGAAGTGATGTACCACCTGGGCCGGCCGGGCCACGAGCTCGTCTACCTGCAGCGCGTGTTCCACGCCTGGGGGATCGACGGCCACAACAGCCACACCAACGTCTGCTCGGCCAGCGCGCGCGCCGGCTACGCGTTCTGGATGGGCATGGACCGCCCCTCGCCCGACCACGCCAACGCGCGCTTCATGCTGCTGCTGTCCTCGCACCTGGAGACCGGGCACTACTTCAACCCGCACGCCCAGCGCATCATGGAGGCGAAGATGCGCGGGGCGAAGATCTGCGTGATCGACACGCGGCTCTCGAACACCGCCTCGATGGCCGACTGGTGGCTGTCGCCCTGGCCGGGCTCCGAGGGTGCGCTGCTGCTGGCCATGGCCCAGGTGCTCATCCGCGAGCGGCGCTGGGACCGCGAGTTCGTGCGGCGCTGGGTCAACTGGGAGGACTACCTCCGCTCCGAGCGCCCCGACCTGCCCGTGACGTTCGAGGCCTTCGAGCGCGCGCTGGACGAGCTGTACGCTCCGTACACGCCGGAGTTCGCCGAGCGGGAGAGCGGCGTCGGCGCGGCGACCATCGTGGAGGTCGCCCGCGCCATCGGCCAGGCCGGCCCGGCCCTGGCCACGCACATCTGGCGCAACACCGCCGCCGGCAACCTCGGAGGCTGGCAGGTGGCGCGCGCGCTGCAGCTGCTCGTGGTGCTGATGGGCGCCGTGGCCACCGAGGGCGGCACGGCGCCGAGCGCGTGGAACAAGTCGATCCCGGCGCCGCCGATGATGCCGCCGCCGGCGAAGGTGTGGAGCGAGCTGCTGATGCCGCGGGAGTACCCGCTGGCGTTCTTCGAGATGTCGTTCCTGCTGCCGCACTTCCTGCGAGAGGGGCGGGGCAAGCTCGCCATGTACTTCACGCGGGTCTACAACCCCGTGTGGACCAACCCCGACGGCCTCTCGTGGGTCGAGATGCTGACCGACGAGGCGAAGGTCGAGCGCCACGCGTGCCTGACGCCTGTGTGGAGCGAGACGGCGTGGTTCGCCGACTACGTGCTGCCCATGGGCCACGCCTCCGAGCGCCACGACCTGATGTCGCAGGAGACCCACGCCGCCCGCTGGATCGGCTTCCGGCAGCCCGTCCTGCGCGTGCTGCTGGAGCGCGAGGGCCGCCGCTTCGAGACGACGTGGCAGGCCCACGAGGCTGCCGGCCTCGGGCAGGTGTGGGAGGAGGACGAGTTCTGGATCGAGCTCTCGTGGCGCATCGATCCCGACGGCGCGCTGGGCGTGCGCAAGTACTTCGAGTCGCCCTACCGGCCGGGCGAGAAGCTGCGCATCGAGGAACTGTACCGGTGGATCTTCGAGCACTCGGTGCCCGGGCTGCCCGAGGCGGCCTCGAAGGAGGGGCTGGCGCCGCTGGAGTACATGCGGCGCTACGGCGCCTTCCTGATCGAGGAGGGCGTGTATCGCCACCACGAGCAGCCGGTCGGCGCCCGCGACCTGGAGGGCGCCGTCGCCGACCCTGCGACGAAGGTCGTGACGAAGAGCGGCCAGGCCGTCGGCATCGAGGTGGACGGCGTCGCCCGCGTCGGCTTCCCCACGCCGTCGCGGCGGCTCGAGTTCTTCTCTCCCACGCTCAAGGCCTGGAAGTGGCCCGAGCAGGCCGTGCCCGCCTACGTGCGCAGCCACGTCCACTGGTCGAGCCTCGACCGCGCCGCCGGCGACATGGTGCTGATCCCGACCTTCCGGCTGCCGACGCTCATCCACACGCGCTCGGGCAACGCCAAGTGGCTCTACGAGATCTCGCACACGAACCCGATCTGGATCCATCCCGAGGACGCGGCGCGCCTCGGCGTGGCGACGGGCGACCTGCTGAAGGTCGCGACGGCCATCGGCCACTTCGTGGACCGGGCGTGGGTCACCGAGGGGCTCCGGCCGGGCATCGTCGCCTGCTCGCACCACCTGGGCCGCTGGCGCCTGGCCGAGGACTCCGGCGGCGAGCGCTGGTCGACGGCGCTGGTCGACCTGCAGCGCCTCGAGCCCGGCCGGTGGCGCATGCGCCAGGTTCACGGCATCGCGCCCTTCGCCAGCGACGACCCCGACTCCGGACGCATCTGGTGGACAGAGGCCGGGGTCAACCAGAACCTGACCTTCCCCGTCCAGCCCGATCCCGTGAGCGGCCAGCACTGCTGGCACCAGAAGGTGCGCGTGTCGCGACCAGGCGCGGACGACCGCTACGGCGACATCGTCGTCGACACGAACCGCGCCCACGAGGTCTACCGCGAGTGGCTGCGGCTGGCCCGGCCCGCTCCCGGCCCCGGCAACCTCCGCCGTCCCCTCTGGTTGCCGCGCGCGTTCAAGCCCGACGCGGACGCCTACCGCCTGTAACTCTGGCCGCGCCGTAGACGTCTGGCCGCGCGAGCGCGTCATGCGGGAGCCGACTCGACGTCGCCCAGGCAGTGACGGCGACGACATGCAGTTTCCCGCGCTTGACGGTCGGGAATGGGTATACTTCGCTTCACAAGAGGCGCACCGATGCCGGGGGAGGATTCATGAACCACGGTCGATCGATCAGCCGCCGCCGTCTGCTGGGGGGTCTCGGCGTCCTGGGCGTCGCCGGCGCGGCCGGCGGGCTCACGCTCGGGCGTCCCGCCCGCGCCGGAGCGCAGCAGCAGGCCGCGGCGCTCGGGGCGCAGGAGAGCGTCCAGGACGCGCTCAGGCGGCTCTTCGGCAGCCGCCCGATGAAGGACGGCGCCGGCAGCGTGACCCTGGACGTGCCGCTCATCGCGGAGAACGGGGCCGTCGTGCCGGTGGGTGTCGAGGTGGCGTCGCCGATGACCGCGGCGAACCACGTCAGGCACGTCTACATCGTGGCCGACAAGAACCGGATCCCGGTGATCACGCGAGCCACGCTCTTCCCCGAGTCGGGCCGCGCCTTCGTGTCGGCCAACGTCCGGCTGGGCGAGACCGGCGACGTGCGGGCCATCGTGGAGCAGAGCGACGGCACGCTGCTCCAGGTCAAGCGCGAGGTCAAGGTGACCGTCGGCGGGTGCGGAGGCTAGGACCATGGCGGACATCGGCAAGGTCAGGATCCGCGTTCCGTCGACCATCAAGCCCGGCGACGTCGTCCGCGTGCGCACCCTGGTGATCCACCCGATGGAGCGCATCGAGCGCGACGCGCAGGGCAAGATCGTCCAGAAGAAGTACCGCTACATCGACCGCGTCGTGGCCACCTATCTCGGCAAGACGGTGGCGGCGTTCGACACGACGCAGAGCGTCGCCGAGAACCCCTCGTTCGCCTTCACGTTCCGCGCGACCGACCCCGGCGTGCTGAAGGTGGTCTTCCACGACACCCACGGCAGCACCTGGGAGGGCACCGCCGACATCCGCTTCTCGTGATGCGGGCCTGGCCGGTCGCCGCCCTGCTGGGCCTGGCCGCCGGCTGCGCGGGCGGCGGCCTGCCGCAGGCCACCCAGCCGCCGCCGGCGTGGACGTCGCGCGCCGTGCCCGAGGCCCGCGGCGACTTCCGCGTCCGGGCCGACGGCAAGCGCGAGGCCATCCGCTACAAGGGCTGGACCGGGCGCGACTTCGGCGCCTTCCGCACGTACGCCTACGACGATGCGCGTCCCGAGGTGCCGGTCACCCGCGCGGCCATGCCCGCCGGCGTGGCCGGCGACCCGAAGAAGGGCCGCGCGCTGTTCCTGTCGCGGGCCAAGGGCCCCTGCAGCGGCTGCCACCTGATCCCCGGCGACGACGTCTGGCCGGCGGGCAGCGTGGGGCCCGACCTCTCGACGCTCGGCGACCGCCGCCTGCCCGACGCCTACCTGTACCAGCAGATCTTCGATCCGCGTGTCGTGCTGCCCAACACGGCGATGCCGCCCTGGGGCGCCGCGAAGATCTTCACGCCCGAGGAGATCGTCCACCTGGTGGCGTTCCTCCAGACGCTGCGCGGTCCGGCGCCACCGGAAAAGGACCCGGAGCGCAACCCGTTCACGCGCCCGAAGCCGCCGGGGTTCGGCGACAACCTGGACCCCACCAACAATCCCGGCGTCCTCGTGGCCGAGGAGGCCGAGGCGCTGTGGAGCGCGCGCGGCCCGGCGGGTCGGTCCTGCGCCGACTGTCACGAGGGTGGCCCGGCGCGGTCGATGCGCGGCGTGGCCACGCGCTACCCGAAGCACGTCGCCGCCTACCGGCGGATGATGAGCGTGGAGGACTTCCTCGCCGCGCACGGGCCGGAGACCACGGGCCGCCCGCTGCCGTCCGAGAGCGCCGAGAATCTCGCCATGACCGTGCTCGTGAAGATGGCCTCCAACGGTCTGCCCGTCGCCGTCGACCTCACGAGCCCGCCGGCGCGCGCGGCCCTGGCGCGCGGCAAGGCGTCGTTCCACCGGCGGGTCGGGGAGCGCAACCACGCGTGCGCCGACTGCCACACGCCGGACAAGGGCGCCGGCAAGTTCCTCGGCGGCCGGCTGCTCGGGGACGTGACCGACGGCCTCACCCGACACTTCCCGACCTGGCGCACGAGCCAGGGAGCGCTCTGGGACATGCGCAAGCGGTTCCAGTGGTGCATGACGCCGCTCGGCGCCAACATGCTCGCCGCGGACGCCGTCGAGTACGCCGAGCTCGAGCTGTACCTGACCTCGTTCGACAACGGCAAGCCGCTGTCAGTGCCCGGCATCCGTCACTGACGCACGAGGAGCGCCCTGCGTCACCGGCGTTCCGGGTCGCATCTCCCGACGAGCACCCCGCGACGATGGCGCTGGTGACCATGGTCGGTGCTGCCGCCGCCCTCTCGCTCGCTCTCATCGCGCCCGCCTCGACGCCGTCCCTCGCGCGCGCCGATGCCCAGGCCTCGCGCTCCCCGTTCGCCTTCGTCGCCCCAGCCGCGGCGGCGGCGTCCGAGGGGCCGATCGTGGTCTCGCTGCCAGGCTTCGCGTGGGCGCTCACGATCCCGGTGACGGGTTTCGTCGTGGAGGCCGACGAGACGGCGCGCGACGGCACGTCTCGCCGGCTGACGGCCCGCAATGACTCGACCGAGCTTCGCCTGGCCGCGATGCTCGAGCTGACCCGCCCGGGCGTCACGAGCGCCGCGTGCCGCGATCTCTACTGGCGGCCGCTCTCGCAGCGGCTCGACCTGCCGCGCGAGGGGACGCGGACGTTCGAGCGTGGCGACTTCGCGATGGTCGACTACGTCATCCCCGACTACCAGGGGACGCCGATCCGCCAGCGCAATCTCTGGATCTACTTCGGCCGCGAGGCCGTGTGCGGTTACGTGCACGTGTCCAAGGCCTTCGTCACGCCGGCCGACCAGGCCCACTTCACGGCCATCCTGGACGGCGCGCGCATCGGGCCACCGCGGTGAGATACCGTGACGGCCGTCAAGCGATTTTTTCACCGGGGTGTCTCCACCGCGACCAGATTCGGCACGAACGGGCGGCGATGGGTCGCCACGCTGTAGACGGCGTGGAGCAGCTTCCGCATCGCC